>Ga0209582_1000004_pt1 | contig 393612 bp, 323 predicted proteins | sample KloWWTmetKNB5Kit_FD_187176 | JGI IMG/M metagenome (GOLD analysis project Ga0209582, IMG submission 187176) | Active sludge microbial communities from Klosterneuburg, Austria, studying microevolution and ecology of nitrifiers - Klosterneuburg... | ecosystem: Engineered > WWTP > Aerobic digester...
CCATTTTTTTTGGTAATTGAACTGCCACAGTAAAAGCACTTTTTTTATTCATAACCTTTGATTAGCCTTAAAGCTAATGACAATAAGCGTTTCAGAAGATTTCAGCATCATTTTTGTCCATTAAGCCTAAAAATGCAAAGTTACCTGAGCTGGACAACCAGTCGGTTAATCTAGGTTAAGTCAAAAAAAATAAACCACCTTGCTGTTATAAATTAACTGCAAGTTGGTTTACGATAAAAAGTACTTTCGTTTACTTCAGATACTTCAAAATATCGGGGCTCAACGGTTGGGTTTTGGGAGAAAATGTGGCGATCAATTCTCCCTTTTCATCAATCAAAAACTTCCCAAAATTCCAGGTCACTGGATTGTCCATATTTTTCTTTTTTGCCTGTTCGATCAGATATTCATAAATGGGAGCCATTCGCCTACCCTTAACTGAAACCTTTGAGGCTATTGGAAAGCTTACCCCATAATTTTTTTGACAAAAGGCAGCAATCTCCTCATTGCTTCCGGGTTCTTGTCCCATAAAATTGTTGGCGGGAAACCCAACAATCACTAATTGTTCTTTATACTTTTCATAGAGTTTTTCCAGACCTTCATATTGTGGTGTATTACCACATTTGCTGGCAGTATTTACTATTAGTATTTTCTTTCCTTTGTAGTCCGCAAAGTTGATATTGCCACCACTGATTGATTTTACATTGTATTTGTAAATGGTATCCACACTAAAGAGGGTGGTTACAAATAATAGAGAAATTAAAATTGTTTTCATTGTACTATTAGGATTTTTTAGTTCAAAAATGTGATGAAAAACAGAGTGTAGCAATATTAACCTCCACACCAGATACTGATTTCAAAGCAAGAGTACAGGATTCAAGTGTTGCTCCAGTTGTTATAACATCATCCACTAAAAGTAGTTTTTTATTTTTTATTTTTTCCTCATTGGTTATGACAAAGCGGCCTTCCATATTTTGCCACCGTTGTAACCTGTTCTTTTTTGTCTGACTGTCGGTAGCCGAGATGCGCTTAACCGCATCAACCACCACAGGAATATTCATCATTTCTGATATTCCCTGACACAGAATTTCAGATTGATTATATCCCCGTATCCGTTCTTTAGCCACATACAAAGGCAATGGAATCAAAAGTTCAATATTGGAAAAGCGATTACTTTCCTGCAATTGGTTGCCCATTATCATACCCAACTGATGCCCCAGTTTTTTGTGGCCTTTATATTTGAACTGATGCATCAGGGTCTGCATTAAGTAATGCTTTGCAAAATACAATTGAGCCGTGGCAATATTTATTTCCGCTCTTCCGAGGAAGAGCTTTTCCACCGGATTGTTTTCAAATTTTTCAAACCCTGTGACTGGCAAATCATACAGGCATTTTATGCAAAGGCTACTGTCTACGGGTAAGGAGTCTGTGCCACAACCTGCACAAATATGCGGATAAAACAATTGTAAAACAGATTCTTTTAGGTTTGCAAAATAGGTGTTCATAGTATGAATATACTGCTTCTTTAGGCATCTTTTTGAGCAGTCAAAATCAAAAGCAAAAAAAGACTCCTGTTTTAATACAGAAGTCTTCATTCCGTTTCCCTGATTGTTATTTTGCCTTGACAGGAATAATGCTTTCTTTTTTTGAAGCACCGACTTTATTAGTGAGCAACCACATGATGGTAAAAGAGGGGATAACATCTGTACCGGGTAGAATTTCTTCCAGAAAGTTGAACATTCCGCCAAAAAGACCCTTTGTGCCACCAAAAGTTTTGGCAAAAATGATGGCAGAAATAGGCGCCCAGATTACGTCTCCAAATTCTCCCACTCCTGGAATAGTAAAAGTCAGCATTCCTAAAGCGTCCATCAGGATGCAAAATAATAAAGAGGGTGATTTTTGAATGTTGTTGTTCATTTTATTATTTTTTCTTTTAGATCACAAACTGATCAAAATGGTTGTATCTCCACTTATCCCTTACCGATACCAGAAATGCTTTTACCGATATCGATTGTTTTCATTTATTTACGATAGAAAAAACGCTACAACCAAAAAGCGGCAGAAACAATATTCCTGCCGCTTTCTATGAAAAAATTTTTCTTTTATTTTGGATCCAACGCCTGCTTTATGGTATTCTGTAAATCAAGCAGGTGATTTTTTGTTGCATAATCTGTAGCCACAGTTGCTGCTGTTTTAACTTCTGCAAGAAGTGTTCTTAATTGCCCTTTTACAATAGAACTTCTTTCACTCAATTGTCCACCAGCTCTTGCGGATGATGGAGAGCCAGATGCCTGTGGCGCAAAAAGAGAAATCATCCCTTCCACAAATAGGCTTTGCAATTGTCGGCGATAAATGTCAATTGGTTTTCTGGCCGGTAATTCTGAAAACACCGCTTTTCTAACATCGCTCAACATTTGGGTAGGAGTGTAGGCTTTTGTTGCATCCTCTACTTCAAATCGTGTAAGTTTATTGAGTGTGTTGGCATTCAGAAGTCCACCCAATGCACGGCTTTGAACCTGATAAATAATACTTAATGGAGACTGACCGGTTAGTGAAGGATAGTCATTTTGAATCAACCAAAACGGCGTGGTAAATACATTTTCCTTTAACCAGTTGATGGCTTCTTTTTGATGCTCTTTCGAAGTAAATTGATACACAGAACCAGCCTGTTCTACTCTTTTAGGGGTATGTTCAATACCTCCCAGGTTTCTGGTTACATGACCAATATATCGACTGAACTGACCAATAGCCTCATTATAAATTGTCTGAAGATTGGTATAATCTTTATTATCCTGTTTGGTGTATTGTGGAATATTCACCACTAATCTTTTCAGATTCTTGATTCCATAATTCCCTGCTTTCATGGCATCGTTGCTCAGGTCTTCCGTTTGGCTTCTTGGATCATCCTGTCCTCCTTCACCATCGCCCCACCAAAGTCTGGGATTTTTTAATTTGTCCATGGTGATTTTATTTAGCAATGCCACTTCATCATCTGCGGTTTTAGCTTGTGGATACCAGCGATAACCCCACTCAATAGCCCAAATATCATAATCTCCTATTCTGGGAAACAATCCTTTTTCAGAGATGTTATCTTCTGGCTGTGCCACATAGTTGAATCGGGCATAGTCCATGATGGAAGGTGTGTGGCCATGGGTTTCTACCCAGGCTTTATCTCTTAGTTTTTCTACTGGCACAGTAGAGGAGGATCCAAAATTATGTCTCAACCCTAGCGTGTGGCCCACTTCATGACTACTTACAAATCGAATCAACTGACCCATCAATTCATCATCAAACTCCATTTTTCTTGCTTTGGGGTCAACCGCTGAAGTCTGAATCATATACCAGTTACGCACCAAGCTCATCACATTGTGATACCAGTTGATATGACTCTCCATGATCTCCCCACTTCGCGGATCGTGTACATTGGGACCGCTGGCATTTGGAATATCTGATGGTTTATAAATGATAGCACTATGTCGGGCATCTTCCAGATTGAAAGTACTGTCTTCCTGAAAGGTTGGAGCCATTTTGGCTATGATCGCATTTTTAAATCCTGCCTTTTCAAAAGCCACTTGCCAGTCGTTCACTCCCTGAATTAAATAAGGAGCCCATTTTTTGGGGGTGGAGGGATCTATATAATACACTATTTGTTTTTTCGGTTCCACCAGTTCACCTCTTTTATATTTTTCTATGTCCTGGTCTTTGGGCTCTAAACGATATCGGGCGATGTATCGATATTTATCAATGCCTTGTGGGTTCACATCAAAATCTGTAATGGATTGGGTGGTAAAATAGCCAACCCGATCATCAAAATATCTAGGCTGCATGGGTTCTTTGGGCAACAATACCATTGACGTATTCAGCTCAAATGTAAGTGGCCCAGATGTGGCATAAGGATTTGGCGCAGAACCAGGACTGGGTACTGGCATGTACGAATAGGTTTTTACCGTTTTCAGTTCTACATTTGAAGGATAGGTTCTTATGGCTTGTGTATAGGATCGATCAGACATGATACCACTTATTCCCAGAAATTTTTTTATCCCAGGAGAAAAGAAAAGGTAGTCGTTATCTCCATTTACATAATCCGTAATATCAATAACGGCCCCGTTGTTATCTGCCGACCATGCTTTTACATCAAATGAAGCGCCAATGGGTTGAATATTGCTGTTCATCACATTTCTATACATCCCCTCTGAGCTGTCTCTTCCGATTTCCTGAAAGGAGGTTCTTTTTAAATAGATCTTATAATTAGGGCCTTTTTCGAAACGAATAGTGTTAGAATTTATTTGATCGCCTGCATAGCTGGCTCCTGTTCTAAACCCTGTGGCCGCTTTGGATAGCCTAGCTACTACAAGAATATCTCTGCCAAAGACTTCGTTTGGAATTTCAAAGAAATACTTTTCATCTACCTTGTGAACATTGAACATCCCCTTGGAGGAAACAGCTTTGGATGTAATGATTTCTTTAAACGGTTTTGGCTGGCCTGGAGGGGTAGGGGGTGATTTTTTTGTGGTGTCTGCTTTGGCTGAAACCGAAGCAGGAGGTGCACTTTTTTTTGATTTTCTCTGAGCGGAGGCATTGTTCATTTGCGCACTCAGAAAAACGGTAAGTAAAACAACTAAAACTCTTTGCATACTTTTTTAAATTGAGGTTAATAATGAATGGCAACGAATGTAACATTAAAGCATAAATCTTTACTAGTTTTTGTTTGAGCGGTAGCTGAAAGGTTGTTTCCGTTTTAATAGGTTGCCATTTGCACCGCAAATAAAAAGTGCGACGCAATTTTGTTGCTATGTATTTATTGCTGACTAAATTATTTCTACCCAATAATGAATAATCCCATAGCTGGTTCATTGGATTAAAATCCTTTTGAGTAGTTATCTTTGCCACCCAAAATTTATAAGATGACCAGCAGTGAAATAAGACAAACTTTTTTAGATTTTTTCCAAAGCAAAGGACATGAAATTGTGGCATCGGCACCGATTGTGCTGAAAAATGATCCTACTTTGATGTTTACCAATGCAGGGATGAACCAGTTTAAGGATTTTTTTCTGGGAAATAAGACAACCACCCATTCCAGAGTAGCTGATACTCAAAAATGTTTGCGTGTGAGTGGAAAACACAATGATCTGGAAGAAGTGGGCGTGGATACCTACCACCATACCATGTTTGAGATGCTGGGCAACTGGAGTTTTGGCGACTATTTTAAAAAGGAAGCTATTGCCTGGAGCTGGGAACTGCTCACCTCTGTTTTTGAAATTGACAAAGCGCGTATTTATGTATCGGTGTTTGAGGGAGATGAAAAAGATGGACTGCCCTATGACCAAGAAGCTTTTGACGAATGGACAAAATGGATTGCTCCGGAACGGATTTTGAAAGGGAATAAAAAGGATAATTTTTGGGAAATGGGCGATACTGGCCCATGTGGCCCTTGTACGGAAATTCATGTTGATTGCAGAAGTGATGAAGAAAGAAAATTGACGGACGGTAAAACTCTGGTAAATGCAGATCATCCGCAGGTGATCGAAATCTGGAACAATGTATTTATGCAATTCAATCGTTTGAAAGACGGCAGTCTGCAACCTTTGCCTGCAAGACATGTGGACACAGGAATGGGATTTGAGCGATTGGTGAGAGTGTTGCAACAAAAAAGTAGTAATTACGACACCGATGTTTTTACCAGCACCATCGCTGCCACAGAAAAAATATGTGGTAGAAACTACGACTGCAGCGACAGCAAAGAGGCTATTGCTTTCAGAGTATTGGCCGACCATATCCGCGCCATCAGCTTCACTATTGCAGACGGGCAACTTCCATCCAATACGGGTGCGGGTTATGTAATTCGCAGAATTTTGCGCCGTGCTGTAAGATATTATTATTCATCGCTAGATTATAAACAGCCATTACTTTTCCAATTGGTGCCAGTGATTGCCGCTCAGTTCGAAAACGTTTTTCCAGAACTTATGCAGCAGGAAGCTTTCGTGACCAGGGTTATACGGGAAGAGGAAGATGCTTTTTTAAGAACGCTTGAAAAAGGTTTGAAAAGAATAGAAGACATCATTGCCAACAGCAATGATTTGGTTTCTGGTAAAGACAGTTTTGAGCTGTATGATACTTATGGTTTTCCGGCAGATCTGACTAGATTGATCGCTACAGAGCATCATCTGGCGGTGGACGAAGCTGGTTTTGAAACAGAAATGGCTGCACAAAAGAATCGCTCGCGTGCGGCTACGGCTGTGGAGACCGAGGACTGGATTCAAGTGAATGAAGACAGTCCGGTAAAGTTTGTAGGATATGACGATTTGAATATTACCACCCAGGTTATTAAGTATCGAAAGGTTTCGGCAAAGAATAAAGTACAATATCAGTTAGTATTGTCCAACACGCCCTTTTATGCTGAAAGTGGTGGTCAGGTAGGAGATACCGGCACCCTGAGTTTTGGAGAAGGAAAGGCCGATTTGATACAGGTTACCAATACCAAAAAGGAAAATGACTTAATCATACATTTTACCGACTCGCTGCCTACAGACATTTCATTGCCGGTAAAAGCCGTTGTGCAGGCAGAAAAAAGATTGTACATTACTTACAATCATACCGCCACGCATTTGCTTCATGCCGCTTTGAAACAAGTGTTGGGTACGCATGTGAATCAGAAAGGCTCTCTGGTTTCACCAGATGTATTGCGTTTTGATGTTTCCCATTTTTCAAAAATTACGGATGAAGAAATTAGAACGGTAGAACGAATAGTAAATGACAAGATTCGTGAAAACTTGCCGGTAATTATTCGTGAAATGCCCAAAGACGAAGCGATGCAATTAGGCGCAATGGCTTTGTTTGGAGAAAAATATGGCGATATTGTTCGGGTGGTGACTATTGATCCTGCGTTTTCGATAGAGCTTTGTGGAGGCACTCATTTACCAAATACTGGAATGATTGGTCTGTTTGTGATTACTAGTGAGTCGGCTGTTGCTGCCGGAGTTCGTAGAATAGAAGCACTTACCGGAGCCGCTGCCATGCAATACATTTATGAAAAATTGAATCAAAACAAGGCTGTTCTTGAATTGCTAAAAACCACAGATCCTATCAAAACGGTGGAAAAATTATTGGCAGATAAAACGACTCTTGAAAAAAAAATAGACCGCCTAGAAGCGAAAGAATTGGTAGGTATCAGAAACGAACTATTGAAAAAAGATGAAATCATTAATCAGCTAAACTTTATTGGCGACCTGGTAGAAGTGAGCAATCCGGATGCCTTGAAAAAACTATGCGCCGATCTGAAAAATCACCTCTCCGATTTTGTTGTAGTGCTTTGTGCCAACATTGGCGGCAAACCATTTGTAGCAATCAGCATTGCCGATAATGTGGTAGCAGCAAGAGGCCTGGATGCAGGAAAAATTATTAAGCAGCATATTGCTCCCTTGATAAAAGGCGGTGGTGGCGGCCAGAAAAACCTGGCTACTGCCGGAGGTCAGGATGCAAGCAATTTGAAAAAAGTGCTAGAGGTGGTGAAAGGACTTTTATAAATGACAACAGAAATCCACATCTCTGGAAATTGATTTTTCGTGTGAGATGTGGATTTTTTTTAAATTAGTTTATCTATTCCCCAGATCTGTTATTCAGGTTTAGCATAAAACCAGCTCCCGAACCGGCCTGAACCTGTGGCAGTGTTCCATTCCATTTATTCACCTTCAAGTATTCCACATAGGTAGAAGTCAGTGACACTTGTTTGCGTTTTATCGCCTCTGCTTCTCCAGCCGCTGCTATCACCATGGCAGCACTATCCGCCTTGGCTTGCGCCACTTTCCTTTCTCCTTCTGCAATAGCCACTAGTTTTTGATTTTCAGCCACTTGCACCTCCTGAATCGCTTTCGTTTTTGCCTCAATGGACTGTTGCAACGCCGGTGGTGGTATAATATTGGTACGCAACTGAGAAACGATAAACCATTTGGATACTCGCTTATTAGCCTCCTGAATAATATCTATTTCAAACTGTTCCCTCTTATTAAAGATATCATCTACAGACCACTTATTAGCCACATCATTCACCGTCCCGACAATTGCTGTTTGTAGCCATTGTTGCTCCACACTTTTGATATCCAGTCGCAGATTTTGAAACATATCTCCCACATCGCCGGGCTTCAAAGAATAGTTGAATGATGGTTTTATGGTGGCACTGAAGCCTCCTTTTGTGATCACCTGCTGTTCTGGATATTCGATATGTTGTTGATATACAGGAAACTCATACAATCGGCTGATCCAGGAATTATACAGCACCCATCCGGTTTTATATTCGAACTTGCTTACGCCCCGATTATCTCCAGTTAGGTTTACCTTGATTCCAACATGACCCGCATCCACTCTTTCCAGCTTAAATGGCTGAATGGCGGCGATAATCAATCCGCCGAGTATAATTCCGATGGTTATGGCCCAGGTAGACGTCTTTTGATTCACATTACTACTCTTATAATATCTAATAGCTATGATAAGCGTCGTAATAATTACAATAATTGATACAATCATTTAAAAAGGGTTTTAATGGGTTTATAAAATAATAAGAAAAGTAAAACGATTTCAATGGCCACAAACAAAATGGTATAAAGGGTTGATGAAGCCCGATTGATCAAGTACTCAGCAAGCACCGTGGTAATGGCAATAAAGGCAAGGATTTTAAGAATAGTTTTTATCATTGATATATTTTTCTGTGGTTGATATCGCGATACTAAATTTTGTTATTGCTTCTTTACTTCAACATTGAAGTTTACCTGTGCATCCATAGCCCTAAAAACTTTCATAATAGTATCGAACCTGGCATCTTTGGCACTATTCTCAATTTTAGAAATCTGAGCGCGTTTTACACCGACTAATTTTCCCAACTCTTCCTGTGTCAGTTGTTTATCCATCCGCACTTTTCGGATGGCCTGACCTATATTGTCCAACCTCAGTTCACTATTCTCATAATGTACCATACGATCTTCGTTTTTGTCCGGACTTTCGATTGATTTTGGCAACGACATAAAATATAGTTTATTATTAAAATTAGTTGTTTCCCTCATGGGAAACAAAAATAATTTCCATTTATTTATCCTATTTTTTAATTCCGGGCACTAGTATATTAGGTTGTAGAAAAGTGGTGTTCAAGTTTTTATATGACCTAAACTATAAAATAATTACTTTACTTTGCATCTGATAATAAACAGATAATCAAATGAAACTTCTTGAAAATAAGGTTGCTATCGTTACTGGTGCTGCTCGTGGAATAGGAGAGGCCATTGCATTAAAACTAGCAGAACATGGTGCAAATATTGCATTTACTTTTATTAGTGATAGTAGTGCTGAAAAAGCAGCGGCATTGGAACAGCAGCTTATTGCAAGCGGCGTTAAAGCAAAAGCTTACCAAAGCAATGCCGGTGATTTTTCCCAGTGTGAAAAACTAGTTGCCGATGTTTTACAAGAGTTTGGGACTATTGATATTTGTGTCAATAATGCTGGCATTTCCAAAGACAATCTTTTATTGCGGATGACACCGGAGCAATGGAATGATGTATTAACCATCAATTTGAATAGTGTTTTTTATATGACTAAGCAGGTCATCAGGCCAATGATGAAAGCAAAAAGTGGAACCATTATTAACATGAGCTCTGTCATAGGCATGATGGGAAATGCAGGTCAGGCAAGCTATGCAGCAAGCAAAGCGGGCATTATTGGTTTCACCAAAAGTGTGGCCAAAGAATTGGGCAGCCGAAATATTCGTTGTAACGCTATTGCACCTGGCTTTGTAGAAACAGATATGACCAGTTATTTGAACGATAACGATGGTGCCGATAAATATCTGGCGGATATTCCCTTGGGAAGGTTTGCCAAAACAGAAGATATCGCGAATGTCACACTCTTTCTAGCCTCTGATTTAAGTAATTATATAACGGGACAAACTATAAGTGCTTGCGGAGGTCTGAACATTTAAGGCAACTGGATTAAAGCTAATTGCCTTAACATTCTATACATTAAATGAGTTTTTTACGCTTTGCACTTTTAATTGGCTCTCTTTTTTTTGCACTTACAATAGATGCGCAAACCAAATATGATTTGCATCTAAATGCGGCCAGGGCTACCGGAATTATTCCCATAAAAAATACCGCGCATGTAAATCGTCTGGTGGCAAAAAAGAAACTAGTTTCTTTGAGAAAGGCCCGGGGGTTTACTATTGCTAAATTAACGTACAGCAGGGCCTATGTAACCCCCAAAACAAAAAAGATCATAAACGAAATTGGTCAGGAGTTTTATAAAAGAACAAAGAAAACCATTACGGTTACATCTGTTACCCGCACATTGGAAGATCAAAAAAGGCTTGCAAGAGTAAATAGAAATGCGGTAACTACTAAACTGAGTTCCCACAACTTTGGCTGTTCCTACGATATATCATACATCCGCTTCAACCGCAAAAAAGCACCCAACCCCCGTTTGGAAAAGATTCTGGAAAGCATAATGATCAAATATCAAAAACAAGGAAAATTATATTTCATTAAGGAATACAAGGAAAAATGTTTTCACATCACTGTTCGGTAAATTGCTCTCTTTTACTAGGTTCATCTATCTGGTTTCCTCCGATTTGATTTGTTTTATTGTAGGTGGACCTGTTGTTTAAACAATTAGGGCTAGACTGCCATAAAGATCAATAAGAATTGGATTTCACCAAATTCATTTTAGCCATCTTATTATAATAATTTCACGAAAAGAAAAGATGTAGTTTTTTCTGATTTGCACATTATCGTTTATCTTTAAGACTATTTATTTACCCTTTTCCTGGCTTTCAATGCTCCTTCGTCATTTACATTTTTTGAAACTCGTTTTCCTGCACAGTATTTCGGCTTTTGGTGGGCCGCAGGCACATTTGGCAATGATGATGAAGACCTTTGTGAAGAAAACGCCGTATGTAACCGAAGAGGAATTGATGGAATACAATGCCTTTTGTCAGCTTTTGCCTGGAGCTTCTTCCACACAAACGCTGACGCTTATTGGCTTTAAAAGGGGAGGACCGGTTTTGGCTGCCCTCACATTACTGGTTTGGATTTTTCCTGCATCCGCTATCATGTGTGCTTTATCTTTTTTTGTAGATTATCTGGATGGAGTGAATAAACATCAGGATATTTTCAAATTCATAGTACCAATGGCTGCGGGCTTTCTGATTTTTGCCAGCGTGAGTTATCTTCCTTATGCTGTTAAAAATAAGATTACCACGGCCATAGCATCTATTTGTGCGATTGCCACATTTACATTTTTTGGAAACCCTTTTGTAATACCCCTATTGATTCTGCTAGGCGGTGTTTTCACAAATCTCAGTAGCAAGCGCATTCCACAGACTCAAATTAAACCGAAAAAAATTCGGTGGGAAAATATATGGTTATTTGCTTTCATTTTCATTGTTGCTGGTATTTTAAGTGAAACCGCACGAAAAAACGACTGGGCAGACAGAAAGCCAATCAATTTATTTGAACACACCTATCGAATGGGCAGCCTGGTATTTGGTGGCGGAAATGTATTAATGCCAATGATGTATGAACAATTCAGTGTGCGCCCGGATGAAGTAAAAAACAAAAACCCAAACGTAATTCATATAGACAAAAAGGAAATGCTGACCGGTGTAGGCATTGTGCGCGCCATGCCAGGTCCGGTTTTTTCAATAGCCTCCTATTCCGGGGGATTGGCACTCAAAGATATGGGGCCTGCGATGCAGATAATAGGGGGATTAATCGGCATGATTGCCATTTTTTTACCCAGTGCATTGCTCGTGTTGTTTTTCTTTCCTATCTGGACCATGCTTAAAAAATATGCGGTCATTTACAGGTCTCTGGAAGGAATTAACGCCTCTGTTTTAGGAATAATGATTGGATCCACGTTTTATATCATTAAAGATATTCGCCTTTTCGACGGCACATTTATTAGTTTGACTAATGTCAGCATAGTATTAGGCACGTCCTTACTGCTTATTTTTACCAAAATCCCGGCTCCGATAATTGTACTTGTTTGTGTTTTACTCGGTTATTTTCTATAATACCCACCTCTTTCCAGCTCTTCGATGACATTGTCTGGCAGAAGGTATTTAATTGACTTTTTTTCTTTGATTAGGTTTCGGATCCATGTAGAAGATATTTCTAATAGTGGCGCATTTAACACAACTGTGTTACTGTTCTTCATCGCCTTTATTTCAAAACCGGGTCTATTATAGATCAAAATTGGGTAGTTGTTCAGAATAAATTCAAAGTTCTTCCATTTTTGAATATTCTGAAAACTATCGCCCCCCATAATAACCGTAAATTGATGTTGGGGATATTTCTCTGTAAGTTGAGCTAGTGTAACAGAAGTGTAGGATGGACGAGGTAAAGAGAACTCAATATCTGAGGCTTTCATCCTTTGGTCATCCTCGGTGGCAATACTTGCCAGGTGATATCTATGGTTTTCATTTAGTAAAGAACTCGTTTCTTTAAGAGGGTTTTGAGGAGAAACAATAAACCAGATTTTATCAACCAGTTTTTCATTCAGAATATGACTGGCGATGATAAGGTGTCCATTGTGAATCGGATTAAAGGAGCCGAAATAAAGTCCAATCTTCATGGTTTGCAATTGCTTAGTTTGTGGCAAATGTTACTACAATGTGCCTTGCCTCATCGGTTCTCAAACTCAATAAATATCCAGCCACAGAAACAGACATGGGGTCATTAAACAATGCTTTTTGAACGACTTCGATCCTTTCACCAGGCAGACAACCCATTTCCATAAGTTTTAAGAAGATATCTTCTGTTGTAAACTTTACTATAGTGGCCGTTTGGCCAGGCTCCAGTTCCGATAATAACAACTCATTCACCATATTGCAAAGCTAAGTATTGTTATTTGTCTTTAGTTTACGAATTTTGGAATATGATAAAAAAGACAATTAGTATTTACTTTCATTTTCGGCATCCCATTACGCTCAATAACCGAAAGCTTTTAAAGTCGTTTCTGGCTACAATGTTAGAAACAGCCGATCACAAAAGAGCCATGATTAATATTATTTTCTGTTCAGACGATGCGCTTCTGGAAATCAATCAATTATATCTTAGCCATGATTATTACACAGACATAATCACTTTTGATTTATCAGACAATCGTAAAGAGAAACTCTTGTCAGATATTTACATAAGTACAGAGAGAGTCAAAGACAATGCCCAACACCTGAATACACCAATGGAAACCGAACTTCTTCGTGTTATATTTCATGGCGTTTTACATCTATTGGGCTTTAAAGACAAAACAAGCCATCAACAAAAGGAGATGCGCAAAAAAGAAGAGGAGTGGCTGACGGCATATAAGGACTATAAAAGTAGAGAGCAGGCCTCAAAGACAAGTTAAACCCCTTATTCCAAAACCAACACTTTAAAAACTCCATTTTCCTTAAACACTTAAAACGAGCTGGCGCATTGTTTCACGTGGAACATTACGGTAACAAAAAACACAGATGTTCCACGTGGAACAACTCAAAAAGCCAAACACCAAAACGTTACTTCCTTTTTAGAAACATTACCTTTGCCCACTTATGTTTCCAGAATACGATGTAATAGTAGTGGGTGCCGGACATGCGGGTTGTGAAGCCGCTGCCGCTGCCGCCAATATGGGTTCAAGAACCCTGCTAATAACAATGAATATGCAAACCATTGCCCAAATGAGTTGTAATCCGGCAATGGGGGGTATCGCCAAAGGACAGATAGTAAGAGAGATAGATGCCCTGGGAGGATACTCAGGCATAGTTACAGACCTTTCTATGATTCAATTTAGAATGTTGAATAAATCTAAGGGGCCTGCCATGTGGAGTCCAAGAGCGCAAAACGACAGAATGCTGTTTGCGGCTAAATGGCGAGAAAAGCTAGAACAAACACCCAATCTTGACTTTTACCAAGATATGGTAAAAGGATTGTTGGTAAAGGACAATAGAATTGGGGGGGTGATAACTGGTTTAGGACACGAAATAAGGGCAAAAGCCGTTGTGCTGACCAACGGAACTTTTTTAAACGGAATCATACATATCGGGGAGAAACAATTTGGTGGAGGCCGAGTGGCAGAAAAAGCAGCTAGTGGCATAACCGAACAGCTTGTTTCTCTAGGTTTTGAAAGCAACAGACTTAAAACAGGAACACCACCTAGAGTAGATGGAAGAAGCCTAGACTATACCAAAATGGAAGTGCAGGAAGGAGATGCGGAAATAACCGGATTTTCTTTCATGGATATTAAAAAAATCACTCCTCAAGAACAACGATGCTGTTGGATAACCTATACATCTCCAGACGTACACGAAATATTAAAAACAGGATTTGACAGAAGTCCCATGTTTGCTGGTAGAATAGATGGTGTTGGTCCAAGATACTGTCCAAGTATTGAAGACAAAATCAATCGTTTTGCCGATAGAGAAAGGCATCAACTTTTTGTAGAACCAGAGGGGTGGAACACAGTGGAGATCTATGTAAACGGCTTTTCCACGTCCTTACCAGAAGATGTACAATTTAAAGCCCTGCAATCAGTACCGGGTTTTGAAAATGCAAGACTGTTCAGGCCTGGTTATGCCATTGAATATGATTATTTTCCACCAACACAATTAACTAACGCTCTTGAAACTAAATTGATAGCCAACCTGTTTTTCGCAGGACAGATAAACGGAACTACAGGATATGAAGAAGCTGCATGCCAAGGATTAATTGCTGGAATAAATGCCCACCAAAACGCAACAGAAAAAGAACCATTCACACTTAAAAGAAGTGAAGCCTATATTGGCGTGTTAATTGATGATCTTATAAACAAAGGAACCGAAGAGCCTTATCGAATGTTTACTTCCAGAGCAGAATACAGAACACTGCTAAGACAAGACAATGCTGATGCTCGCTTAACTCCATTAAGTTATAATATCGGGTTGGCCAGTGAGGAAAGAATGCATCAAATCAAAGGGAAAATTGAAAACGTTGTAAGAATTAAAACTAAACTAAAAGAGACAATCATTCAACCAGATGAAATAAATGGTTTTCTAAATTCTATCGGTTCATCGCCCATTGTAGAAAAACAACGCACAGAAAAAATTCTTTTACGCCCCGGTATAGAAATAGAAGCACTCATAGAAACTCTGCCGACCCTAAAAGCTAGTTTACATGGTTTTAGCAAAGAAGAACTAGAACAAGCTGCTATCCAAATAAAATACGATGTCTATATAGAAAAGGAAAAAGAAATAGTAACGAGAATGGGAGAAATGGAAAACCTAGGTATTCCTGATCGTTTTGACTATTATAAGCTAGCCTCCCTTGGCATAGAAGCGAGGGAAAAGCTATCAAGAATAAGACCAAAAACGCTTGGACAAGCCAGTAGAATTTCAGGCATTAATCCTAGTGATATACAAATATTGATGGTATTTATGGGAAGATAATCTACTCTTCAATATTGATCTCTTAAAAACAAGCTCCTTTCTGTTTTGCGGTATTCCTCTTTGTGAGGCATAACCGTATGGATTCGATTTTGGCAAAGGATATTCTATATAGGTATGCTATCATTCACAAAAACTCGCCATGAGGATCCCTTCTTGTTTCCATTTTTCAATAGTCAAAAAAGAAAACAGTAGAAATAAATGGGTGATCTATTGTGCTAAAACAATGGTTTCTATTAAATCAATCTATTCATTTCCAACCCACTATAAACCTTTTGGATAATAGACAAAAACAAAAAAGCCTCTGAATTATCAGAAGCTTCTTGTGGTGTGGGCCGGGATCGAACCGGCGACACAAGGATTTTCAGTCCTTTGCTCTACCGACTGAGCTACCGCACCATTTCCAAACGGGAGGCAAAAATAGTAGTTTTAAACAAAAAACTATCACTTTTGCACATTTATTTTTTACATGCCGAATTCACTCAAAAAACGAATCCTCATTATTTTAAGCTGCTCCCAGTTAAAATCAAAATCGGACAATTCCTGTTGTGCCAAGTCCAAGGAAGAGCTCTCGCAGGTTTTGAAATAATCCAAAATTTCCTCCTGATCCTCTTCATCTAACATCTCGTCAATGGCATAGCCTAAATTGAGTTTTGTTCCACTTGCCGCAATAGTTTCCATTTCCTCCAGCAACTCGGCAATCTTCCATCCTTTATTTTTTGCAATTGTTTCCAGTGAAATCTTCTTATCCGTTTGTTGAATAATATAGACCTTATTTCCACTTTTATTTACCACACTCTTCATCACAAAGTCGTCTGGCTTCTCTATATTATTCTCTTCCACATATTGTGCTATTAACTCAATAAATGGTTTGCCATATCTTCTTGCTTTCGCACTACTAATCCCCTGACATTTTTCCAACTCCTGCAAAGTAGTAGGGTAGAGGGTGGCCATATCCAATAAAGAGTTTTCCAAAAAAATCACCCATGGAACAAGTCCAACCTTCTTTGCTTGCTTTTGTCGCAATTCCATCAATTGTTCAAACAACCGATCATCAGAAGCTGCACCTTCCCCACCATTATCGCCACCTTCTTCATCATCGCCTATTGCTTCCTCAAACTTATTATTCAAGACAATGGTGAATGATTTTGGTTTCTTAACAAAACTTGTTCCTGCATTGGTAAGTTTCAAAACACCATACTCCTCAATATCTTTTCTGATCAATCCTTCCAAACTAATTTGTCGTACCAGCGAGTTCCAAAAAAGCATGTCTCGATCTTTTCCTGAACCAAAACAGGCCAATCCTTCGTGTCTGAACATTTTGATTTGAGGAGTAAGTTTTCCACTAATAATATTAACCAGATAATCTGTGGCAAACTTTTCATCCAACTCCTTAATGGCCTTCAGAACTATTATTACTTCCGCTTTTGCTTCTATCCTTTCCTTTGGATGTTTACAATTATCACAATTACCACAATTATCGGTTTCAAAATGTTCTCCAAAGTAGCTTAGAATTACTTTTCTTCGACAAACACCGCTTTCTGCATAAGCCACTGTTTCATCAATCAACTGGGCACCTACCTCGCGTTCGCTAAGAGGCTTATCACGCATTAGGTGCTCTAACTTACTCACATCTTTATGAGAATAATATAAAATACATTTCCCTTCTAATCCATCTCTACCAGCCCTACCGGTTTCTTGATAATAATTCTCTATCGATTTAGGAATATTATAATGAATCACAAATCTGATATCGGGCTTATCTATTCCCATACCAAAAGCAATGGTAGCCACTATTACCTGCATATCTTCATTCAAAAAATCATCTTGTCTTTTCGATCTCAACTTTGAATCTAATCCAGCATGATAAGCAACGGCTTTAATTCCATTTGCCTGCAAAATACTAGCCATTTCCTCTGTTGTCTTTCTATTGAGGGTATAAATGATTCCACTTTTTTTCTTCATTCCCTTGATAAACCGCACAATGCTTTCCTCCGTCTGGCTCTTATTAACCTTGGGAACTATTTCGTAATAAAGATTATCTCTGTTAAAGGAAGAAATAAAAACATTTGGATTTCTTAAATCCAGGTTTTTCACAATATCACTTTGAACTTTTGGAGTAGCTGTAGCAGTAAGGGCTATTACTGGAATTTTTGAATCGATCTGATCCATCATTTCTCGCAGCCGTCTGTATTCGGGTCTGAAATCGTGTCCCCATTCACTTATACAATGCGCTTCATCTACAGCAAAAAAAGAAATATCCAGATCACTGAAAAAAGTAAGATTCTCTTGCTTTGTAAGTGTTTCTGGTGCTACATATAACAATTTTGTTTTACCTGATAGTAAATCATCATGTACTTCCTTAATTTCTTTCTTATTCAGAGTAGAATTTAAGAAATGTGCTATTTCATCATTACTATTATATCCTCTTACTAAATCAACTTGATTTTTCATCAAAGCAATAAGAGGAGAAACGATAATTGTCACTCCTTTGGATATTACTCCTGGCAACTGATAGCAAAGGCTTTTACCACCACCTGTTGGCATAATCACGAATGTATCATGACCATTCAACAATGAATCTATAATATCTTTTTGATTGCCTTTAAATTGCTTAAATCCAAATTTTTCCTGTAACTCTTTAGGCAAATCAAAATGGTGTTGCCCTGTTTTTACGGTTTCTTTCTTCGATTTCTTTGGAGCGGTTTTTGATATCTTAACTCCCATTTTTATATGTTCCTACGTTTTTAAAAGTTGTGTAAAAAGGTACACTACTTAATGATAATAAACAAAAATACTTTTTTCGGGGCGAGCGAAGTTATGACAGAAAGTACTAGTAAATGAATTGATAAGAGTTAATTTTCTTAACGAATATCTAAGCAATTGCATTTCCTTTTTGGGATTATATCCAATACATTTGCCGAACCCTAATAAGAGTTATGCTGGTCAACATTATAGATATTGCAAAAAAAGTAATTGCCATGGAAGCTGCAGCTATTGCAGATCTTGAGTTTTTAATCAACCACCATTTCGAAAAAGCTATTTCTTATATACAAGATTGTACCGGTAGAGTAGTCATTAGTGGTATTGGCAAAAGTTCCATCATTGCACAAAAAATCGTTGCTACTTTAAACTCTACAGGAACACCATCCATTTTTATGCATGCTGCAGATGCACTTCACGGAGATTTGGGAATAGTTCAGGAGGGAGATATTGTTATAATCATTAGTAAAAGTGGAAATAGCCCTGAAATAAAAGCTTTAATCCCGTTAGTTAAAAACTTTGGAAACAAGCTTATTGCCATTTCAGGAAATAATCAATCTTTTTTAGCATTACAGGCAGATGTTTTATTAGATACTACTGTTTCTCAGGAAGCCTGTCCAAACAATCTGGCACCCACTACCAGCACTACTGCTCAAATGGTAATGGGAGATGCTATGGCTGTAGCTCTCATGGAATTAAAAGGCTTTAAAAACGAAGATTTTGCTAAGTTTCATCCTGGTGGTACTTTAGGTAAGAAACTTTACCTAAGGGTAGCCGATGTGTTTATCCAAAACGAAAAACCGTCTGTTACAACTCACCAAACAATAAAGGAAGTGATTGTAGAAATCACCAATAAAAGATTGGGGGTAACAGCGGTTGTTAACGATACTAACAAATTAGTGGGTATCATCACTGATGGCGATTTAAGACGAATGTTAGAAAAAAATACAGACATAGAAACTATTCTTGCAAAAGATATTATGACCCTAAATCCCAAAAATATAGCCTCTGATGAACTAGCTGTAACCGCTCTTGACAGTATGAGAAAATACTCGATTACACAATTAGTTGTAACTGAAAATAATAAATTTGTGGGTATTATTCATATACACGATTTACTAAAAGAAGGATTAATATAAATAATGAATAAGAATAATTATGTAGCCATCATGGCTGGAGGAATTGGAAGTAGATTTTGGCCTAAGAGCAGAACAGCCTATCCAAAACAATTTTTAGATATATTAGGAACGGGTCAATCCCTTATCCAGGCAACCTTTGAGAGATATAGTAAAGTAGTGCCCACAGAAAATATATATGTGGTTACCTCTGAAGATTATGTGGAAATAGTAGCTGAACAATTAAGTTCTTTGCCTCCGGAAAATATCGTTGCAGAACCTTTTAGAAAAAATACAGCTCCTTGTATTGCCTATATTTCATTTAAGATCCACGAAAAAAATCCAGATGCTGTGATGATTGCTGCACCTGCTGATAATCATATACCAGATGAAGAAAACTTTAATAGTGTAATGCTTAAAGCATTGGATTTCGTAACACATATTAACGCTTTAATTACCATCGGCATCAAACCTACACATCCTAATACAGGTTATGGTTACATTCAACACGAGACTGTTGAAGCAGCACCAGGTATATATAAAGTAAAAACCTTCACAGAAAAACCTAATATAGATCTGGCTAAAGTTTTTCTGAAAAGTGGAGATTTTTTGTGGAATAGCGGCATATTTACTTGGAAGTGTAAAACAATTATCAATGCATTTGAACAACACCTTCCTGAGATTTATGAATTATTTTATACTGACAAAGAAAAATTTAATACAAACCAGGAAACCAAATTCATTCAAACTATCTATTCCCAATGTCCAAGCATTTCCATAGACTTTGGCATCATGGAAAAAGCAAATAATGTATTTGTCATTCCTTCCTCTTTTTCTTGGAGCGATCTGGGAACCTGGAATAGTGCACATGCCAATATGGAAAAGGACTACTTTGACAATGCAGTAGTTGGCGACAATGTGATGGTTTTTGAAACCCACAACAGTGTGATTCAGGCACCCGATAAAAAATTAATATTAGTTCAAGGACTAGAAGATTATATCATTGTGGATACAAATGATGTATTGTTGATTTGCAAAAAAGAAAAAGAACAGGAAATAAAAGATTATGTAAGCGAAATAAAAAGAACCAAAGGAGAAAAATTTTTATAATGCTATCCAATTACCCATTTCAAAATATCCTCTTCTTGGATGTGGAAACGGTTCCACAATATGAAACATATTCCGAATTACCCGAAGAGTGGAAAAAACTATGGCAACTAAAATCAGCAAATATCAATAGAAATAATACAGAAGAACATCCCGAAATAATATATCAACGGGCTGGGATCTATGCTGAATTTGGAAAAATAATCTGCATTAGTTGCGGTGTATTATATGGTGATTCTAACAACAGAAAATTAAGCCTGAAATCCTTTGCTGGTGATGATGAACAAAACCTTTTGAGCCAGTTTAGTGAAATGCTTAATAAATGGACTGCCAACGAACCTAAATATTTATGTGCACATAATGGCAAAGAATTCGATTATCCATATCTCTGTAGAAGAATGATTATTAATAATCTTCCAATACCCTCATTGTTGAATATTGCCGGTAAAAAACCCTGGGAAATACCTCATCTGGATACAATGGAATTATGGAAATTTGGCGACTATAAAAACTATACCTCTCTAAATTTACTGGCTCACACACTTGGTATTCCTACGCCTAAAGATGATATAGATGGAAGCATGGTAGCCAATGTTTACTATAAGGAAAAAAACATAGACCGAATAGTAACCTATTGCCAAAAAGATGTACTTACACTTGCACAAATATACCTGCGTTTAAATGCTGAGCTACTTATAGATTCCAACAATATTGACATAAAGTAATAATAAATCCCTCCTAAAAAGAGGGATTTACATTTTATGATCTTTATTTACAAACCTGCGGCCTTACTCAAAGCCAACATTCTGTCAATTGGTTTTTTAGCTGCCAGTCTTAATTCTTCAGCCATATTAATATCTGGAAGTTCGTATTTCAGGCACAAATAAATTTTTTCAAGCGTATTCAATTTCATGAATGGACAATCATTACAAGCACATCCATTATCAGGAGGTGCAGGAATAAATTTTTTGTGCGGGCTGGCTTTCTCCATCTGATGAAGAATTCCAGTTTCAGTAGCTACAATAAATTCCTCTTCCTCATTAGTCATTGTGTATTTCAATAACCCTGTGGTAGAACCTACATAATCTGCCAAAAGCAACACAGGTTCTTCACACTCAGGATGTGCAATAAACTTAGCATTCGGGTGTTGTTGTTTCAATTTAGTTATTTTCTCAAGACTAAATATTTCATGCACAATACACGCACCATTCCACAACAACATATCCCTACCAGTGACCTTACTAATATAACCACCTAAATTCTTATCAGGAGCAAATATTATTTTTTGCTCTGGTGGAAAACTATCAACAATCACTTTAGCGTTACTACTAGTACAGATTACATCGCTCAGTGCTTTCATCCCTGCACTACAGTTGATATAAGTAACCACCACATGATCAGGATGCTCCTCCTTAAACTTTTTAAATAATTCTGGAGGGCAACTATCGCTCAAAGAACATCCTGCATTCAAATCTGGAATCAACACTTTTTTCGTTGGATTTAAAATTTTTGCTGTCTCCGCCATAAAATGTACACCAGCAAAAAGAATGATATCGGCATCTGTCTTTTCAGCTTCTTGCGCCAAACCCAAACTATCCCCAATATAGTCCGCTATATCCTGAATGTCTGGTTCCTGGTAATAGTGAGCCAGTATCACTGCATTTTTTTCCTCCTTCAATCTTTTTATTTCTGCAAACAAATCCAAGGTAGGATCAACCTCTACATCCAAAAAACCCTTAGTTTCCAACTCTTTTTTTGCAATTTCAAATGCTGTCTCCATAATCCTAATATTTTTTTAACGCTCTGCAATGATACTACGCAGAAGCAACTTTTTGAAACAATTTTTTTTGCTGCCTCTTTTATTCTAATAATAACTATAATATATATTTTTAAAAGAAAACCTATTATTATTAGGGCTGTGAATAAGTGGATAACTCCTCTCACCAAAGAACCACAAAAGTATATACTTTTTGTTTTCCACATTATGAGCAGAGTAATTAACATAGCAAAACTAGGTCACTTCTTTATATATATGATTTATTCACAAGAATGTTAATTATCAATGTGTAATAGTTTCGAGGCAAGATATATTTCAGGTTCTGTTAATATCCGGTAGCATAATTTTAGCTTTATACCCCTCCTACTGCCTATTTTGAAAAGAGTGGCTTTTTATAGCCTAATAATCAATTTTCACACTAACGTTTCACACAGAGATATCCACATTTGTGAAAGCCTATTCACATACCTTTGGGGAGAAAAAGTTTCCTTTTTCCGTGATTTACTGTCTTTTTGGAGATTGGAAACAGCATTTTTCTATTTTCAAAACTTAAAATATTGATAGCTCATGTGTATGAAAGCTTGTTTTATGAAACGTCTTATTCTTCTTGTTTTTACCTTTTTTAGTATTGGTATTGCCAGAGCCGATGAAGGAATGTGGTTACCGCAATTATTGGAAACCCTGAATGAAAAAAGAATGAAGACTCTGGGCATGAAAATGAATGCCAGCGATATATATAGTATAAATAAAGGAAGCCTGAAAGATGCTATTGTAAGTTTTGGAGGATTTTGTACCGGGGAAGTAATTTCTGATAAAGGCTTACTGCTTACCAATCATCATTGTGGATTTGGTTCTATACAAAATCACTCCACACTAGATAAGAATTTTATCAGAGATGGATTTTGGGCAATGACACAGGCAGAGGAATTGCCCAATGCCGGATTGTTTGTCACTTTTATAGTAAGGATAGAGGATGTAACAGAGAAAGTATTATCTGATGTAGATGATAAGGCGGCAGAAAATATGCGTCAATCAGCCATAGATAAAAATGCAAGACAAGTATTAAAGAATGTGGAAAAAGAAGCCTATCAAAAAGCATTTATTCGACCGTTTTTCGAGAGTAATAAATATTATCTTTTTGTAACGGAAACATATAATGATGTAAGACTTGTGGGTGCTCCTCCATCATCCATTGGTAATTTTGGGAAAGATACCGATAACTGGATGTGGCCGAGACATACCGGCGATTTCAGTATGTTTAGAATTTATGCCGGAAAGGATAATAAACCAGCAAATTATTCTCCAGAAAATGTGCCGTATAAACCAAAAAAGTCTTTGTCCATTTCTTTAAAGGGTATGAAAAAAGGAGATTTTACAATGGTCTTTGGATTCCCTGGAAGAACCACAGAGTATTTGACTTCCGAAGCGGTTAATCAGATAATGACGGTGAATGATCCGGCAAAAATATTGGTAAGGGACAAAGCCCTGGCGGTTATAGATAAATACATGAGGGCAGATGAAGCCATAAAAATTCAGTATGCTTCCAAGTATGCAGGAATATCCAATGCCTGGAAAAAATGGCAGGGCGAAGTATTGGGATTAAAAACCACGAATGCTCTTGATAAAAAAGTAAACTATGAAAAGGAGTTTACCAGTTTACTTAATAAAAATGAATCCTTCAAAGAAAAGTACGCAACGCTGTTGCCGCAACTTATGCAGGCGAATCAGGAAATAAAACCTTATGCTCTGGCTCGCGATTATTATTTGGAAATAATCAGTAAGATAGAATTGTTCACCACCATCAACAGGCTTAGAGCACTCAATGCCAAAAGGGAGAAAACAGATTATGCTTCATTTTTGCAGGAGGAAATAGTTTGGATGACCGATTTCTTAAATGAAATAAACACAAATGTGGATAAGGAATTGTTTGTGGAAATGATGAAACTATATTTCGGAAAACAAGAACCCGTCTATGTTTCGGACTATGCAGAAAAAGAGTACAAAAAGTATAACAACTACAGTGCCTGGGCAGAAGATCTATATGCTAATAGTTTGTTTGCAAATAAAGAAAAAGTATTAGCACTTTTAAAAACTGATCCAAACAAACTGCTCGACGCCCTTGATGCAGATACTGGATCAAAATTAGTAATAGCCATTGCCAATTTGTATGACAATGATGTTGCATTAAAACTAAACGCCATTCAGACCAAGGTCAATACCCTACAACGACAGTATATGAAAGCACAGATGGAAGTATTTAAAGATAAAAGTTTTTATCCCGATGCCAACAGCACCCTTCGAGTAGCTTATGGGAACGTGAATGGATACAAATCGCCCAAAGGAAAAACCTATGATTATTATACCTATATGGACGGTCTAATGGAAAAATACAAACCCGGAGACTATGAATTTGATGTGCCGGAAAAACTACAAATGCTCTACAAAAAGAAGGACTATGGGCGGTATGGAGTAAAAGGAAAGATGCCGGTTTGTTTTATAGCCTCCAACCACACCACCGGAGGCAATAGTGGTAGTCCGGCATTGGATGCTTATGGAAATTTGGTAGGTCTAAATTTTGACCGGGTTTGGGAAGGCACCATGAGCGATGTAAATTACGATCCATCCATCTGCCGAAATATCATGGTGGATATTAGATATGTGCTGTTTATTGTGGATAAATATGCCGGTGCCGGTCATTTGGTAAAAGAAATGAAGCTGGTAACGGTTAAAGGAAAGAAAAAGTAGAAAAGAAAAAAAGTTTTTCTGAGTATGATTAGGATGTTTTACTAAAAGTAGAACATCTTAATTTTTATAAAAATTAGAAAAACAACCACACTGCTTTGCAGCCTGGCTATGATGCTTTCTTTGTCGATCTCGAGCAAGATAAAAAGTAAACGGACTCGCACGAAATAGTCAAAGTGAATGTACCGGAATGGAGATTTTACTTTCAGAAAAAGTATTGCTATAAAAGACTATTGGGATTTGGAATGAGTTTCTGAATTTTATGCAGGTTTTGCAGGTAATGCTTTTTATCCAACTTATAGTAATAGGCGCCTTTTTTAGAATTGCTTTTGTCCTTTTCCTTTTGTTTAATTAGCAAATTGGTGGAAAGCATTTTACGACTAAAATTTCCTTTGTCCAGGACGGTATTAAACACATCCTCAAAAAGAGATTGCAATAATGGAAGTGTAAATTTTTCCGGAAGGAGTTCGAATAAAATGGTATGGGAGGCTGCTTTATATTGAAGCCTTTTCTGTGCCAATAAAACCATATTATTATGGTCAAAAATGAGTGCAGGGAAATCCTTTATGGGAAACCAAGCGGCCTCATAACCATCATTGATAGATTCTTTATAATTATTAATATCAATCAGAGCAAAATAACTAATGGAAATGGTTCTTCCTATCGGATCCCGGTTTGGTTCAGAAAAGGTATGAAGCTGTTCCAAATAGATACCACTCAGTCCGGTCAGGTTTTGTAAAATACGATTGGCCGCCTCGTCTGCACTTTCTTGTGCGGTTACAAACCCGCCCATCAAGCTCCATTTCCCCTTTTCAGGTTCAAGGCTTCGTTTTATTAGTAATATTTTTAAATGTCCATCATCAAAACCAAAGACAATGCAGTCTATGGCAACATGATATTTACTAACAAGGTCGTTCTTTCTCATTTTGCCCACACATTTATTTTTGAAGGTTGAAAATATGAAAAAAACTACAATAAAGGCAATCCGGTATAAGAAAACGTCTGGATTACAAATAAAAAATTATTTAAATAAAGTCTTCACGGATGGGAGAAAAGCTATCAACCAATCTGGCTTCTTTAGATAGTAATTGTATGCTATGTTTCTTACCTGAAGCAACATAAAACAGATCGCCAGTTTTCAAAATTATCGGCTCTTCCTCTTCACAGAGAAAGAGAATTTCTCCACTTGCCAAATAGCAGGTTTGTTCATGTATATGAGCGTGAGGCGGCTCTGGTTCGGTCCAGGGACCATCAGTGAAATCTAAGACAGCGGTCATCAAATTTTCAAGATGTACCAATTTTCTGGTCAATCCTTTTCGAATCATTTTACAGTCGGATTCATCATATTTCAATACAGGCATTTCAAAATAGTTTTATGAAAAAAAAGTAGGCCAATGTTTTTAGTACAATTTCAGAGGCAATGTAAAACGTAAAGGTGTCTAATAAAACACTTCGTTTGATTAACTTTTTTGCAGCAATAGTTTCTTAGAAAAAAAGTAGCCCTCAAACCTGAGGGCTATAATTATATGATTGAAGGAGCGTTTGGTCATAAACGTAAACGAGGCATCTAAAAAGAGAACTAAGAGTTCATGCTTGCCAAAAATTCTTCATTGCTCTTAGTACCTTTCATGCGTCTAAGCAGGTCTTGCATGGCTTCCTCTGTTTTCATGTCTGCCAGATATACTCGCAATAGGTTCATTCTTTGTAAAACATCTTTTTCCAAAAGAAGGTCATCACGACGGGTTGAAGAAGCGGTCAGATCAATGGCAGGATAGACACGTTTATTAGAAAGTCTTCGGTCTAGTTGCAATTCCATGTTACCAGTTCCTTTAAATTCTTCAAAAATCACTTCATCCATTTTGCTACCAGTATCAATCAATGCGGTGGCCAAAATGGTAAGGGATCCTCCATTTTCAATTTTACGAGCGGCACCAAAAAACTGTTTAGGCTTTTGCATGGCATTGGCTTCCACCCCACCACTAAGTACCTTGCCGGAGGCGGGAGAAACTGTGTTATGTGCACGAGCCAAACGTGTAATAGAATCAAGTAATATCACCACATCATGTCCACACTCCACTAAGCGTTTTGCTTTTTGCAAGGCCACTGTAGAAACTTTTACGTGTTTTTCGGCAGGCTCATCAAAAGTAGAAGCAATAACCTCTGCCTTTACACTGCGTTCCATATCGGTAACTTCTTCTGGTCTTTCATCTACCAGCACCACCATCAGGTAACATTCAGGATGGTTTTCGGCTATGGCATTCGCCACCGCTTTCAACAACATTGTTTTACCTGTTTTGGGTTGTGCTACTATCAACCCACGCTGACCTTTACCAATCGGGGTGAACAAATCAATAATTCGGGTTGAAAGATCAGACGGTCTGGTAAATAAATTCAACTTTTCGTAAGGAAACAAAGGAGTCAGATAGTCGAATGGTACACGATCTCTCACTTCATCTGGACTCTTACCATTAATGGAATCCACCTTTAGAAGAGCAAAATATTTTTCGCCTTCACGTGGAGGACGAACAGCACCATGTACAGTATCTCCGGTTTTCAAACCGAAAAGTTTTATTTGAGAAGGCGAAACGTATACATCATCCGGGCTGGACAAATAATTGTAATCAGAAGACCTTAAAAAGCCGTATCCGTCTGGCATCATTTCCAGAACGCCCTCGCTAAGAATAACTCCGTCAAATTCTACATTAATCGGTTGTTCCTTTTCTTTCCTAAAATAAGGCTTAGAAACAGGTTCTTCAATCACAACCGGGGCAGGGGTAGCAAATTTTTCGGTGGCTTTAAAGGCTTGTTCGATAAATGAAACAGTAGCCGAATCAAAAGTTGGTTCCTCTGTGCTCAATTCGTTGTCTTCCTCATTTGCCTCGTCTACCTCATCTTCCTCTCGTTCTTCCTTTTTGGAAACGGTTTTCTTCTTTTTAGCAGGGGCAACAGCTTTCGATTTTTTTGCTGGGGCTTTTGCTTTCTTATGTTCGATTTCTTCTTCCTCTTCTTCTTCGGACTCGTCATTTTCTACTATTGCTTCTTCTGTCCCAATAGAAGTGGTGGCTTTCACAATTCGTTTTCTTTTTGGTTTCGATTCAGAAGGGATTTTTGAATCAGCAATGGCTTGGCTGTCTAAGATCTGGTAAATAAGCGTCTGCTTATCCAATTTCTTAGCATTGGAAATTTTCAACTGCTCAGCAATGTCTAACAGTTCCGGAACGAGCATATCGTTCAATTGTAAAATATCGTACATAAGGTAAACTTGTATTAATCAAATACCGGCTTTAGCATGCTGATTAACAAAAAATAATAGAAAATTTGTTTTTGGATAATTGATATTGAAATGATAATCAATAATTAGCAGAGATGATCACAAGCCTTAGGGTCATTTCCTGATGCGAAAATAGTGTGTTTTTATTCAAAAACAAAAAAATTGGTTTTGAGGGGAAAAAAGTTTTTTCTCCATTTTCAAATTTTTATACAGAAATCGGGAGCCATGCAAATCGAGAATAAGAGATTTTGGCCAAAGGATCTTGGTTTTGGGTTCTTGGTGCTTTCAATCCAACATGTCTCGTCCTGAAATTAGTTGACTCTTTTTCACGTTATCCATAGTTGGATAAGATGACTGTGTTTTACGCTTTGCCTTTAGTTGTTCATCTTTGTTTTATCAGGTGAAGCAGACCTGGAGTTTTAGTTCTGGGGAGATCTAAAGGAAGGAATAAACTGATGCTGTGGAATGAAGATTCATTTTGCTTAAAGCAGACATCGACGGACAGGGCTTTATGCTGTGCTGGTATTCATTGAATGTCCAACCCGGTACCGCTGCCGATGTGAAAAACTGAAGTTGAAGTTAACAACAAAAAGCTAAATAGTAATTCGTCAGCCGGATATTAGCTGATAGCGATGTGCAGCTCATTGTTACTACGTCTGCCAGCATAGCATAAAACCCCCTGTTATGTGTTCGCCCTTCTCCTCGGTCTGCTATAATGTGGGTCTGTGTCCAACCGCAGAGTGTTGCCTGTGCGTTGGCACAAGGCAGGCTCTTTTGCAAGGTTGGCTTCTGTGTGTCGGCTTTGTGTGCCTTGCAAATGTGCCTGACTTGCTGTTAGGGCAATGTGTAGTTCTTATTGAATCATCGCATTTGTTTTAGTTTGCCAATCGGTCTAAAACACAACCTTAAATTCAAAGTCGGTAGCGGGAAATTCATAGATTGTACTTCGTAATTTCATTCAATGTGTTCTAAAATAAATTAAATAGGTATGCCAGTTATGAAAAATCAGAAATATAGTTGCAAGCAAAAAATATAGCCACCTTTTGTACGGGATATTAAAAAACAATGAATCTCCAATAAAGCCGATGCCAGCTAACCAAAACAGTGGTGTGTATGCAGGAGCAAGTAAGCCGAATACACTATTGCTCCAAGCAGTAGTGGGGAAATATATCAAAACAACCCATGCAGCAAAATACAATAAAACGCCTGCAACATACAGCAGTAACCCACATTTTTTCTTATCGTTAATAATCTTTAGTGGCATTAAAGAAATAAAAACAAACATCACTAATCTTGAAATATTTTCTCCATAAGCAATAAAAGCAGGAATATCCTTCCAAAAATTTTCAGGTTGAAAAAGGCTGGGCAGCTTATCGGTAAAAATATAATCCCATACTAAAACAGGGATGGTGAGAAGGAAACAGTTGAAGAAATATTTTTTTAGTATCCTCCTTGAATCTTTAATGCCTCTTGCAGCACTGCCTGATAAAATATTACCGGTTTTACTCATTGCTTTTCATTTAATAAATAACCACCAAAACCTGTTAGCCACAATACCACGGGATAAGCAACCCAGCGTTCTGTACCACCATCGCCAATTACAGGAATAAAGTTGTTGGCAGTAAATAAGATTACTAATGCTATAAAACCAAATACAATGGAGATGTAGCGTAACGGTCCTGATATAATTTTAAAAGATGTTATGGCAGACAAACCTCCCATTGTAAAAGTGAGTAAGGCGCAGATGCCATGATAGGGAACTATATTTCCTGGAAAGATGCCAACTCCTGTAAGAGCAATTGCAAATAAAAAGAACGGGATGCTAAAGAAATATTTTTTAACCTGTTTATGCAGATAAAAGGCAGCAACCAAAAGCAGTAAACCTGTTACCAGCATGGTTGAATTGAAAATAGTCGCTGATGGCAGATAGCTTACACTATTAGGTGGAATTGTTGCCCGCAAATCACTTATTTCACTATTAGTAGTTGTGTAACCCGATGGATAAATGCCTCTGCAGTAATGATTCCCATTAAAATAAAAGAGCCTGCTAAGAAAAGTAAAGTGCCCGAGAATTTGATGTTTTTCATTTACTGTATTTTATCTGATAAAATGTTATTGTTATTCAAAATATCTTTTTCAATTATTTGTCTTACCAGCAATGGCTCTTCAAATAATGGGCTATGAGCGGAGTTGTTGAATGTATAAAAGCCTTTAAGAGGTGCCTTTATCTGCTCAAAATAGCCCTTTGCCAAAGGATAAGAAACTGTGTAATCATATATGCCATGAAAAAAATAAACCGGAATTTCAATTTCAGGTACTTGTTTGGTCAGGTCTGTAACCAGTATTCTATCCCAGAGTATGCTTACGCCGGATTTAGCTTTGGCTCGCCACAAATTCATCTTTTCGCTTAACGTGTATTCACGAAAGGTAAGTGATGGCAAAAACATGCCGGTGATTATGGAATTCATTTTATGCGTAGTGCCAATACCAAGGCTATGCATGGCTTTGTCTCGCAATGCAAGGTAGGCGCTTGGTGTTCCATCTACGATAGTGACTGGTGCTGCCTCAAGTTTTCGAACCATTTTTTTGTTTCCCTTCTTTTTAAACTGCTCAAGCATATATTCGTATGCCAGTCTTTCAGATTTTATCTGATTTGTCATCTGCGCCACACCAATATATTCATGGTACAATTCAGGTGTTAGTGCAGCCGCTTGTATGCCTATGAAAGTTCCTCCTGAGCGTCCCATGAGGTAAATTTTTTCTTGTCCAAATCGCTTACGCAGGTAATTCGTTACTTCTTTCGTATCCGATAATAACTGCTCCAGTGTAATTTCTTCTGGTGGAATATCGGCAATGTAAGAAAGACCTGAGCCACGTCGTTCCCACCAAACTACAGTGAAATAATCTTCAAGTCCCGTAGGATATTTCTTGGTGAGAAAATAATCTGGCAGACCACCATGAAGGTAAAGCAGTACCGGATGCGTTGAATCCCTGCCCTTGATAATCATACCCTGTTCTGTACCATTTATATTGACATAGATTTTTTCAGAAATGCTTCCGGGTATTGGCGTACCATTGTCGTCTGTGTACTGTTTCATTTTACCGGGACTGTATATTAATAAAACACAGGTTAGGATTAACAGCAATCCCAACACAATTGAAAATAGTATGAGTAACATTCGTTTTGTTGATTTAAGGATTTTCTTCATTTGTTACAGCTAATGGGGTTAATGATTTACTTTTCATGCAATCCAAATATTAACTATAATCATTAGTATGATGTTAAATGTTTTTACTTTTTACGGCTAAGTCCTTCTTAAAATATAGGGCAAGTAGTAACATGAACAATGGAGCGGTAATTGCCCAAGGTGTTGCAATCAGCAATAAGTTGTTTGAAAAATCCGGATAAAAATATACAAATGCAATTAAAGGAGTAACAAGTGTGTGAGCCAGAAGAGAATACCTCACCCACTTTTGAAATCCTTGCTTTTTAAATACAGGAATAGCAAATAGAGTTGCCAGTCCCATGAATATATATCCTGCTGCATCAAAATCCCAGAATAATGAATGAGGTGTTTGCCTTAACAATTGAATTTCGTCAGCATTTCCTTTTATCGTCATGGGAATAACTGTTGCCAATTGAACAACATAATTAGCAGTAACAAATACAACATACACAACTGTACACAGCAAAGCTCCATGGCTCCAGAATTTTTTCTCAGGCGCAACCACATGATGAAGTGCCAGCATTTCAATCATAAAAGGGATGGTTATGCAAAGTGAAAATCCGTATATCAAAATTTCATCCAAGGGAAATGTGAGCATTCCCAACACCTGCAGCATCTGTACAATATAAAATGAGAATGTAGCTGTAAAGGCAACGATACCTGACCAATAGCCAATTGTATAAATTGTTTTATTCATGATGCAGATATTTTAAGAATATTAAAATTGCATTTTCATTTTACTTTCTTTTTGAAAGCCTTCTGAATAATTTTGCTTCATTAATAATTCTCCCCAATCGGCTTTCCACAATAACAAGCCACCTACAATAATTATCACTACCATTTGCCAGCTTTCTGTGAATGTTCCAAATCCTATAGTTTTTTCCATCGTATCTCTTACTTCATCAAAAGCAGCATGATAAACCGTTGCCACTGCCAGGCTTTTTGTTTTGCCCCAGATATAAGCAAAAATTACCGCATGCAACATTGAAGGAATAATACTAATGAAAATGACCAGCAACAAATTAAGAAGCGATGAACTTCCAGCTACGGTTTCTTTCAGCCCAATACCCACCAGTACAGGTAAATGCCAGACCCACCAAATAAATGCATGAAGCAATAAGCCTTTTTTGGCGCCAAATTTTTCTGTAAGTCGTGGCAGCATATATCCCCGCCAGCCAAACTCTTCGCCAAATGCAGGTACTAATGTAGCTGTAAAACTTGTAAGAAATAATATCACCATACCGCCTGCTGTTTTCTTCGTTGCCGGTGAATGCATGGCTGAAATATTTTCAATCATGGCAGGGGCAAACCAAATAAGCAATGCAAAAAACAAAACATACATGTAATGAATGGGCTTTCCCCAATGCCAGCCTGCATTTGTAAACCCATCTTTAAATACAAACCGGCCTGCAATAAATGTTGCCACCGTTACCATTGCCATTGAGAGGGAACTGTACAGAAATTTATCAAAAGCCGTTTCAGCTTTGAACACAAACCAAAACTGAAACGGCCATGAAAGAAGCACCACGATAAAAAGATAAAGTCCTATTGAAAACTCCCTTTTCATTTCTGCATAGGTTCTAGAATGAAAAAGATAGCCCTGCGCCAGCAGATACATAATTCAAATCTACGGGTGTTTTCACATCACCCACTTTTATATCTCTTGATAATGAACGATAACGTATTTCAGGAGTAAGCATCAGTCTTTTACCAAATGGAATGGCAATGCCACCGCCAATCTGCCAGCCCCAGCCATGCCCCGTATCGTTTATAATTTTCCCTTCACTGTTTTCTGTTTCAATATGGTTGTAAACAGCGCCGCCACGAAGCAGGTAATTTATTTTTGTTTTCTCAATAGGATGAATAAACTGCAAGCCGAAGCAATAACCGGTTTCTTCAAAGTCCATATTGCTCCCCATAAACGAGTTTTCAGCGGCAAATTTGTTCCAGCTCCATCCTGCATAAAGCCCCAGGTGCGGCATAAACTTGTAAGCTAATGTACCTTCAAAACCAAAACCTGTTTTCAAATTGGCATCACCTAAGTTTTTAGTAGCAAAGTTTACGCCCGGCCGAAATTCAAAACTCCATTTCATTTGTGCGTTTGCGATGTAGCCACTTAATATAAAAATTACTGTGACTACTAATGCTGTCATTTTAGCTTTTTTCATAACTCAAAAATTTATATTGTGAATAATAACTTTTACTTATGAATATATTTTTAATCTCAAATGGAATAGGTGATATGAGTTAAAGCAGTATATGATATGAATCATTTAATACCTGAATTAATTTTTAAATGCTTCCAGATTGTATTCTACCTCCTTCAATCTAAATCTGCCATAAGTAAAATTCCCGTCACTATATTGCCATGTCGCTTCACCATAACTAATTATTTTTATACCATTTACATTTTTATATTCTTTAACCGGTGTGGAAAAGGGAATCCATTGATTTCCGTTTACATCATAGCGGTCATTAGATGTAAAATCAATCAGCTTTCCTTCTTTATCAAAATGTAGTATGGCCGTAATGCTTATGTTACCATTGTTGAATACAGCCTTAGCTTTTCTGCTGTCAATCGGCTCCCATGAAATACGTTTGTCAATTAAAGAAGCTGGCGCCATCAAGCACATATCATTGAATAAAGTAACAGTCTCAGCCTTGTTCATTTCGGCGCCTTGCATATAAACCATTTTCTTTAACCCAAACAGCCGGATGTCCATTACAGCCCTTTTGTTTATGTAATGATGGTAACCCGGTATTGTTAAGCCTAACATTTTTCCCTTCATAAAAAATAACCGGGTGGGTTCATCTAAAAAATTATATTGCACCGATGTGAAGGGAAACCAATCTTTCTTATTACTACGCATCTCCCCTTCCAAAACGATTCGCATATTTTTTACTTTTGGTTTATTAACCACATCACAATAATTTAAATACTGCTGCACAGGGAGTGGCAAATGCGCCAAATCGGCTTTGGTAATAAGAGGAGTAGCCATTGTGTTGTTTTGATGAAATTGTTTAACCACATCCGCCCAAAACATTTTTTCAAACCGAAGAGTTGTAAATGATAACACAGCCATTAGTAAAACAATAAGATTAGCCATCGTACCAAACTTTGCATCCATCCAACTCATCACAATGACTATTTGAGAACACACTACTGCTATTATTGCAATTATCCACCAGTATTCGTTTTTCAGCAAAAACAAAATGGTTGTGAAAATAAATAAGAAAGCCACAACCATCCACAATAACCCTATGGGTTTTGAAATAGGCATAGTCAGTTGCTTCATGTCGCCAATATTAAAGCCCTTGGCGAAGCCAATAAAATGAATAAACCCGTGAATAAGAATAATAAATGCAAATATGTATTTTAACATAAGTAACAGTTTGATTATTCAAGCATAATATCATTTAAAGGCCTGCGGAAAGAATAGGGCATTTTTTCAGAATAGCCTAAGCGAATCAGCAGCAAAGGTTGTTCGCCATTTTTAAGGCCGAACAGGTCAATAAACTTTTGTCTTACTTCTAATTCTTCACACGGCATATTGGCATGTGCATGATTAATATTTAAGGAAGCAGCCATCAGCACCGTTCTTTCAAAACTTCTGCCAACATTAATCCAGGCTTTTTTATCGTTTCGTTCGGCAATAAAAATCATTAGGGCTGATGAACTATTGATAAGCTCAACACATTTACTGGCTTCTTTTTTGGGGCTATACGATAGTTTCATAACTAACTTACCAAACCATGCAGGCACTGATGGGTTGCCAGTAACTTCTCCGAATAAGCCATCGCCCTGTTTAATAGCAGCTTTTTTATTAAAGCGAATCCATTTTATCAGTTCAGCAATAAAAGATGGATTAGAAAATTGCAGCATGTTTCCTTCTTTTATTAATTCCAGTATTTGTTGAGTATCTTTTTCGGTAGTAATCAATATTGCTTGTACATCTTCCTGTTTAGAAATGGCCCTGAGTTTTTCAATATCTTTTTCCGGTATAGGTTCTCTATTGTACTTATTACGTGTAGCTTGGCGAATATCTATAGAATTAAACAGCACACCATTTTCTGTTTCGACTGATGAGGGGGTTAACTGCACTACGATACTTTCATTATCAGTTTGCTCAGTATAGTAGGTTATATTTGTCTTGAAGCCGAAATGTTGTGCAGCAATTATTAAATTTTCCAAAGCACATCCAAGGCTGATGAATAATGCATGGTTATCAGAATCTACTACAGGTAATGTTCTTTCATAATCGGGGTAAATAATTATTGCATTTTCTGCAACCCTAAATTTCCACGGTTGTGTGTTATGACCTGATGGGGCTTTAATGGCATTTTGAATTAATTCTTCATATGGAGCTTTCATAAATAATTATTAGTATGAAAGTAACTTTTAGAGTTTAGCTATTTTCTGATTAGTATCATAAAACCTCCTGAATTTTATTACTATCATGGTTATGAAAATATTGAATAGTAGAGTGTGTTACCCGTAAAGATGCTGATAAGATTTATAATGCTGATTAGAATTACGTCCGTCGGGGTGAGTGGGCTGTGCATTGGCATTTTTAGCTCTTTGCAAGAGTGGCTTTGTGGCTTTGTGTGGGGGGTTTGTGTGCCTTGCAATGTGCTAAAAATAGCGTTGGGTGGGGTCGGCAAGGTCATGGATGTTTGTATATGTGTAGGATGTTGAATAGGGTGACATACATCGCAGATATAAATATTATCTTTGCCGCCCAATAAATAAATATAAAGCGATGTTTAATAAAAGGATAAAAATCAAAGAGCTGCTAAAGCAGGAAGCTATGGAGCAGGAAGTAACGGTCATGGGATGGGTGCGTACTTTTCGAAATAATCAGTTTATTGCGTTGAACGATGGAAGCACAAATACTAACCTGCAAGTAGTCGCCGAACTGGGAAAATTTGATGAATCGCTTTTGAAAAGAATCACCACTTCGGCCTCTTTAAAAGTTACAGGAATAGCGATTCCTTCTCTTGGAAAAGGACAAACAATGGAATTAAAGGCCAACACTATTGAGGTACTTGGCGATAGTGATGCAGAAAAATATCCACTTCAACCCAAGAAGCATTCACTTGAGTTTTTGAGAGAGAAGGCTCACCTACGTTTCCGCACTAACACTTTTGCCTCGGTGTTTCGTATTCGCCATGCACTGGCTTTTGCTGTACACCAGTTTTTCAATGAAAAAGGATTTGTGTATTTGCACACGCCGATCATTACTGCAAGTGATGCTGAAGGTGCCGGAGAAATGTTTAGAGTAACAACCCTCCCTTTTGATGAAACGCCAAGAAATGAGGATGGATCGGTAAATTATAAAGAAGACTTCTTTGGTAAATCAACCAATCTAACCGTTAGTGGTCAATTAGAAGGTGAATTGGGCGCTACGGCCTTTGGAGATATATACACTTTTGGACCCACTTTCCGTGCAGAAAATAGTAATACGGCGCGCCACCTTGCTGAGTTCTGGATGATAGAACCAGAAATGGCATTTTGTGATTTGGCGGATAATGCTAATTTGGCGGAAACGTTTATTAAATACATCATTCAATATGTTTTAGATAACAATCGTGAAGACCTGGACTTTCTGGCCAATAGACTGGCGGAAGAGGAAAAACAATTGCCGCAGGATAAACGCAGTGAAATGGGTTTGATTGAGAAGCTGGAATTCGTAATCAATAACGATTTTCAAAGACTTACCTACACGGAGGCAGTAGAAATATTGGCCAATAGCAATCACAATAAGAAAAAGAAATTTCAATATCCTATAACTGGTTGGGGAATGGATTTGCAAAGTGAGCATGAGCGTTATCTGGTTGAAAAACATTTCAAAAAACCTGTTATCCTCATGAACTATCCAGCCGCAATAAAAGCTTTCTACATGCGGATAAACGAAGATGGAAAGACAGTAGCAGCAATGGATATTCTGGTTCCGGGAATTGGGGAGATTGTTGGTGGATCTCAGAGAGAAGAACGATTGGATGTGCTGATCGAAAAAATGAAAGCAATGAATATTCCAGAAGAGGAACTCTGGTGGTACCTAGATACACGCAGATTTGGAACCGTGCCCCATGCCGGATTTGGTCTCGGATTTGAAAGAATGATACAGTTTGTGACAGGAATGAGCAATATTCGAGATGTGATCGCTTTTCCCCGCACACCAAAAACCGCAGAGTTTTAAGTGACTATATTTTAGAGTAAAAGCCGTCCATTATTTGAGGCGGCTTTTTTAATGCCCTTTTGAGGAATTGTTTCTCCAAAAAGGAATACAGATAATTATTATATCTTTTAGCCATGAAAACATTTTTTTTCACAACGATATTTTTTTTAATGGAAATGAATCTTTTGGCACAAGTTAAGCACGACGCTTGGTTGGAGAGGCTTATCAGAGACAAAGCCTCACCTCAATTACTAAACGTATTGAACCAACCAGACAGCTTTCGATATCAAATTATTTATACCAAAATTGATAGGGATAAAAATAATAACCCCAGCTTTACCAATTACTACTTAAATGTGGATGAAAGCAGGTATTTCAATCCAGCTTCCATGGTGAAACTACCAACGGCATTAGCAGCACTGGAAAAAATAAACACCCTAAAATCCAGGGGTATTGATAAGTACACGCCTATGTTTACCGACAGTAGTTTTAGCGGACAAACAGAAGTTCAAGCCGATAGTACTTCTGCCAACAGAGTTCCCTCAATAGAGCATTATATAAAAAAAATATTTTTAGTTAGCGACAATGATGCCTACAATAGGTTATATGAGTTTTGCGGGCAGCAGTTTCTGAACGAATCACTTTGGAAGAAAGGATATAAAGATGTTCGCATCACCAGACGATTTGTAAAAATGACGGAACAGGAAAATAGACACACCAATCAAATCCGGTTTGGAAGCTATATAACACCAACCTATATCCAGCCGCCGGCAGAGAGCCTGCTTCAATTTGATTTTAGCAAGAAAGTATTAATAGGAAATGCTCATTACGACAGAGATGAAAACCTGCTAAATGAACCCATGGATTTTACCAAACATAATCATGCACCCTTAGAGGATCTGCATCAAATGATGCAGACTGTGTTATTTCCGAAGGCATTCGATAAAAGAAAAAGATTTCAATTGAGTCAGGATGATTATTCCAGACTGTATCAATACATGTCAGAGAAACCATCGGAGAGCAGATTCCCCCAATATGACACATCAAAATACTTTGATAGCTACACAAAATTTTTCTTTTTTAGATCTGGCAAACAACAAATTCCTGATCATATACGCGCTTTTAATAAAACAGGATGGAGTTATGGTTTTCTTACGGATGTATGCTATATCGTGGATTTTAAAAACAAGGTAGAATTCATGCTCAGTGGTAATATTTATGTAAACAGCGATGGCATTTTGAATGATGACAAATACGAATACGAAACTATCGGATATCCTTTTTTTGAAGAAGTAGGAGAAACTATTTACAATTATGAGTTGAATAGAAAGAGGCGTTTCAAACCAGATTTATCCAAGTGGAAACTGAACTATGATTAGTCAAGTTCTATTTAAATCTTTTAAGAAAAAATTTTTGGATAGAGTATCTGAATTCATTGGAGGTGTACAATCCTTTCATTTCAGTTCTTAACTTTGTTTGCGGAAATTGAATAGGAAAGTTTGTACCATGAAGTTCGATAAAATTCAAAACAAAGGGCAGGCCCGGCTTTTTAAGAATGACTATCTGGAAATGCTTACTAAAACTCATCCATTAGTTATTTGGGGTATGTACATTCCAATAATTGGGCTGTTGTTGTATTACAGTTCAACAGAACTTGGATTTTCTTTGGCCAAGGTTCTACTCATATTTTTTTCAGGGATATTTTTTTGGTCATTTTTTGAATATTTGGCTCATCGGTTCATTTTTCATTGGATAAGCGACCATCCTGCTGCGCAAAAGATTGCTTATATTATGCATGGCAATCACCACCAATTTCCCCGTGACCGACAAAGGTTATTTATGCCGCCAGTACCAAGCATCATCATTTCATCATTATTATTGGGAACCTACTATTTGATAATGGGTAAATATGCCTTTATGTTTTTCCCCGGATTCATGTTTGGTTACCTGATTTATGGAACCATGCATTATGCTATTCATGCCTGGAACCCGCCATTCAAATGGATGAAAGGATTGTGGCGCAATCATCATTTGCACCATTACAAAAATGAACATAAGGGTTTTGGTGTAAGCAGTACTTTGTGGGATCATGTTTTTGGTACTATGTTCGATCTTAAAAAAGAGCAAGAGGATAAAGAAAAAGTTAGGGAACTGAAGTTTTGAAAATAAGAATAAAACGGAAACTATTTTAATCAATTGAAAACCGGGCAGACATGGCACCCATTGAAAAGAATGGTCATCTTGAATTCAGGAGTTAACTATTTTCGGTTCAAATATTACGATTATGCGGATCATATTTTATACTCTCGTGCTCTGTTTGGTGTTCTCCTGCAATAGAAAAGAACAGGCCGATTTGTTGGTGTACAATGCCACTATTTATACTCTGGACAGCACTTTCAGCAAGGCCGATGCAATGGTGGTGGAGAACGGAAAAATTGTAGCAACAGGCCACAAGGATGTCCTACAAAATCGGTACAACACCATACAGCAACTGGATGCAGCAGGAAAATTTATTTATCCTGGTTTTATTGATGCACATGCGCATTTTGTGGGTTATGCAAAAGGATTGACAGAACTTAATCTGACAGAAACAAAGAGCTGGGAAGAGATTGTAAAAAAACTCGATACGCATAAGTCCTCTATTGCTGATACTACCAGTTGGATAATTGGCCGGGGTTGGGATCAGAACGATTGGCCGGATAAAGCGTTTCCAAACAATGAAAAGCTAAATACCTTATTTCCGAATCAGCCTGTTTATCTGGTAAGGATTGATGGTCATGCGGCTATCGCCAACAACAAGGCGTTGGAGTTGGCATTCATTAAACCAGAGGATAAAATAACAGGAGGAGAATATGTCACCAACAAAGGAAAACTTACAGGACTACTAATAGATAATGCTTTGAACAAAGTAGTTGATATCATTCCGGATTTAAAAGAGGACATTCTGAAAGCGGCACTGGTCAAGGCACAACAGAATTGTTTTGCACAGGGGCTTACCTCAATTCATGATTGTGGTTTGGATTTTAAAGAGGTGGAAAGAATAGAGCAATTTCAGAAGTTGGGGGATTTAAGGATGAGGCTTTATATTTTGTTGAGCGATGCTCCCAAAAATTATCAGTATCTAACTAAGCGAGGAACTATCAAAACCGATTATTTATCAGTTCGTGGGTTCAAGCTATATGCTGATGGTGCACTAGGTTCCAGAGGAGCCTGCTTGCTACACGATTATACCGACAAACCAGGCTGGAAAGGCTTTCTGCTAAGTACTGCCAATCATTTTGATTCCATGGCTGCGGTTATTGCCAGAAATAAATGGCAGATGTGTACCCATGCTATTGGCGATAGTGGCATCCGAACCATGCTGAAGATTTATGCAAAACATCTAATGCAAAAAAATGATTTACGCTGGCGAATAGAACATGCGCAAGTGGTGGATAAAGACGACTTTCATTTTTTTGAAGCATATAGTATCATTCCTTCTGTTCAGCCCACACATGCTACTTCCGATATGTATTGGGCGGATGATAGATTGGGTCAGGAACGAATACAAGTAGCCTATGCGTATCAGCAATTATTGCAACAAAATAACTGGCTACCATTGGGTACCGATTTTCCGGTAGAAGACATTTCTCCGTTTAAAACCTTTTATGCGGCAGTGGTGCGAAAGGATGCTAAAGGAGATCCTGCTGATGGATTTCAAAAAGAAAATGCATTGACCAGAGAACAGGTGTTACGTGGCATGACCATCTGGGCGGCCAAAGCGGCCTTTGAGGAAAAAGAAAAAGGTAGTTTAGAACGTGGAAAGTTTGCCGATTTCATCATTTTGGACAAAGACCTCATGAACGTGGCAGAGAAAGACTTATTAAACATAAAAGTGCTGAAGACCTATCTAGGTGGAGAGCCGGTATTTATTCGCAAGCAATAAAACCAGCCTAGTCTGCTTTTTTCAATAAAACAATATAGGTTGGAAAATGATCGCTATAGCCTCCCCGATAGGTGTCGCCACTATACGTTCGCATAGGATAGCCTTTATATTTTCCAGCATTTTCAATCATATATTCAGCGTTAAACACCACATTTTTAAAAAAGAAAAATCCATTTTGGTGCTTATCTAGAAAGGATGATGAAATAATTATTTGATCAAACAAACTCCAGGCATCCTGATAAGCCAGCGTGCCTAAACCCTTTTTGTAAAAATCCAACCAGGGGTTATAAAGCCCCTCCGGGTTCATTTTTTTTGCATCGCCAGTTGCCTTCAATCCTTTAGTGATACTATTATTAACCGGGTCATCATTCAGGTCACCCATTACGATAAATCGGCCAGATGGTTCAATAATCGCCAACGAATCCATAAAACTTCTCACTGCTTTTGCTGCCGCCATTCTACCCGGTTCAGATCTCTTTTCACCACCAAACCTACTGGGCCAATGGTTCACAAAAACATGAATAGTTTCGCCATCCAATTTGCCCCTCACCCAAAGAATATCTCGTGTAAATACAGATTCCTTTGCACCAACCGGTATTTTCACAAAGATCGGTTTGCTCTTTTCTACAGTAAAATATTTTGGATTGTAAATCAATGCAACGTCCACCCCACGAGCATCATAGGAGTTGAAATGAACATATTTGTATTTTCTGGATGCGATGAAAGGATGACGTAATAGCGTGTCCAACACATACTGATTTTCTATTTCCGCTACGCCCAATAACGCCGCTCCATCAGGATTTATATCTGCACCAATTTCCGAAATCACTTTGGCCAGCTTACCCACTTTGTCTTCAAATACCGCTCTTGTATAGGCTTTGGTTCCGCTGGGTGTGAATGTGACATCATCATTTTTTCCATGAAAAATAGTGTCGTAAAGGTTCTCTAAATTATAAAAGCCAATAACTGCCGATTTGTATTTGCCTTGACCCCTGCTAATAAAGCCTGTCAATAGAATTGTGAAAAGTAGGTACAGCTTATTCATTTGAGTATTTTTTATGGTTTTTATAAGTCAGATGGAATGTGCAAAAAACGCCACAGGGATGAATATGAAATAGTCTTTTGGCGCATTTCACCCCCTAAAAATAATAATATATAGATAGGTCATTCGTTTTTTTGTTGAATTATTATTCTATTTTTATAGAGCAAACCTTCATATGATTAAACAATTAATTGTTGCTACGCTTTTGTTCAACACGCTTGCAGGTAGGGCACAATCAATGCCCGTAACCGACACCGTTCCTAGGTCCGACTCGGCATTTCTGGATATAAAAAACATAGTGAGGGACAATCTGCCTACTATCATTATTGCCGAAGACGCTATAGATGATGGTGGATCATCGGTGGTGTCATCTATTCTTACCGCAGGACGAGACCCGTTTTTATCTGCCGCCGAGTTTAATTTTAATGCTGCCCGTTTCCGACTTCGCGGTTACGAAACGCAGGGCAATTCGGTTTACATCAATGGGGTTGATTTCAGTGGTTTGGATAATGGGTTTACACCCTTTGGTCTATGGAGTGGATTGAATGATGTAATGCGCTTTCAGCAAGACAGGCATGGATTGCAAGCCAATGATTTTGCTTTTGGAACTATAGCATTAAATACTAATGTGGACATGCGTGCGGGAACCCAACGTGCTCAAACACAAATCGGTTATGCACTTTCCAACAGAAACTATAGACATCGTCTGACTTTTTATCATGGATCTGGCTTCAATAAAAATGGATGGGCTTATGCTTTGTCTTTTTCAGGCAGGTATGCTAATGAAGGATATGTAGCAGGCACGTATTACAGGGGCTTAAGTTATTATGCAGGAATTGACAAGAAGATCAAAGGAAAACATCTACTCTCACTCATCACCTTTGGTGCGCCCACCGAAACAGGAAGGTCGGGAGGTTCGGTGCAGGAGGCAATGGACTTGGTAGGAAGCAACTTCTATAACCCATCCTGGGGCTACCAAAATGGTAAAAAAAGAAATGCCAACGTGCTTCAGACTTTTCAGCCGGTAGTACTGCTATCACATGATTATTCTATTTCTACCCGGAGCCGGCTTTACACTACTATTGGTTATACAATGGGTGATCGAAAATCCTCTGCGCTGGATTGGTACAACGCACCCGACCCCCGACCGGACTATTACCGATATCTGCCAAGCTATTATGCATCTGACAATCCGGTTTTATCTCAAAAGCTGACAGAACATATAAAGAATAATCCAGCCGCTCTTCAAATAAACTGGGATGATTTGTATGATGCTAATCGAATCAATATAAGATCTATTCAGAATGCCAATGGCCTATCGGGCAATACAGTTACAGGAGCAAGATCCTCATATATTTTATCCAACAGAGTTGTAGATCAAAAGCGATTAATGGCCAATACTGTTTTTAATAGCCGATTAAGTGATAAACTCAGTTTAACTGCAGGCGCAAATTATCAACAACAAATTAACCACTATTATCAGGAGGCAAAAGATTTGCTGGGTGGCGAATTTTGGGTAAATATTAATCAGTTTGCAGAAAGAGATTTTCCAAACGATGAGAACGCCGTACAGTATGATTTAAGTAATCCAAACAGGATAATAAAAAAGGGAGATCGTTATGGGTATGACTATAAAATCACTTTGCAACAATTGGCGGCTTGGGCTCAGTTGGTGGTGGTTTTAAATCATTTTGATTTTTTTGGAGCAGCAGAAATAGCGCAAACCTCTTTTTATAGAACAGGACTCAATCGTAACGGACTTTTTCCAAATACTTCATACGGAAAAGCACTTTCCCAACAGTTTATTAACCCGTCTGTAAAAGCAGGCATTACCTATAAACTCAATGGCAGAAATTATTTTTTTGTAAATGGAACCTATAGAACCAATGCACCCTATTTTGAAAATGCTTATATATCCCAACGAACCAGAAATACGGTTCAGGACAATCTGAAAAGTGAAACCATCTTATCTGGCGAAGCAGGATATAAACTAAATGCACCTAAAATAAAACTCGGTATTACGGGCTATTATACCAGACAATCGGACGGATTTGATGTACTTTCTTTTTATCATGACCAGTTTCAAAATTTTGTAAACTATGCAATGAGTGGTATCGATAAAATTTTCTTTGGTGGCGAACTTGGTGCCGAGCTGAAACTCTCTTCCACTCTTAGTTTCAACGGTGCAGCCTCTTTTGGAAGATATTATTATGATAGCAGACAAAAAGCAATAGTTACGGTGGATAACAGCGCAAAGGAAGTAACCAGTCAAACGATTTACCTAAAGAATTATCGTATTCCTTCCTCCCCTCAAAACGCATATAGTGCAGGATTTTTCTATCGGTCTCCTAAATATTGGTATATCAGTTTTACGGGCAATTATTTTGACAATATGTGGCTAAGTCCAAATCCCCTCAGGAGAACAGTAGCTGCAATTGGCGATGTGAACCCGGAGGACCCACTGGTACGGGAATCTATGAACGAAATATTGAATCAGGAAAAATTTGATGCTCAGTGTACACTAGATTTTTTTGGAGGATGGAGCAAATTGTTACCCCGAAAATTTTACCTAGGGAGCAAAAGAACCTATCTGATTTTTAGTCTTGGGGTGAATAATATTTTGAATAATACAAACATACGATCCGGCGGCTATGAACAGCTAAGGTTTGATTTTGAAGAAAAGAATGTCAACAAGTTTCCGCCCAAATATTATTATGCCTATGGCACAAACTTCTTTGCCAGCATTGGTTTAAGGTTTTAAAACTATTATTATGAAGCACACAAAGTCCAATATTATCTCCTACCTGGCATTATTTATCAGCCTGTTGTTGATTGCAGCATGTAATAAAGTCTTTGACGAACCACCCGTAAATGAAGACCCCAACCTGAATGCAACTATTTCCATTATGCAATTAAAAGCCAGATATATAGCCATAGGCGATTTTCAACGTATAACAGATGATCAGATACTATCAGGAATTGTAATTGCCGATGACCGTTCAGGCAATTTTTACAAGCAAATAATTGTGCAGGATGAGAGTGGCGGCATACCTGTTTTACTGGATGCTAATAATGTATATACTCAGTACCCGGTTGGCAGAAGAGTGTTTATCAAACTAAAGGGAATGATGTTGGGAGATTATGGAGGCACGATACAATTGGGCCTGGACTCTTCCCGTTCTGATGATGGACGATTTTTAAATTTGGACGGGATTCCACAGACGTTGTTTGATAATTTTCTGGTAAAAGGATCCTTTAGTAATACTGTTGTGCCAAAACTGGTAAAGCCAACCGACTTCACCAAAAAAATAAATGACTCCCTACTCAGCACTTTAGTGCAAATAGAAAAGGTAGAATTTAAAGAGGCAGATTTAGGTAAAACGTATGCTGATCCTACTAAAAATACAAGCGCAGTGAATTTTACGATCACCAATTGTGAAAAGAAAACGATCGTGTTGCGAAATAGTAGTTATGCAAAGTTTGCGGGTAGCAAGGTTCCTGAGGGAAATGGAATACTCATAGGCGTGCCCAGTATTTTTAATGGAACGATGCAAATGTTCATAAGGGATACGGCGGATGTGCAGTTCAATGGTACCCGATGCAGTGGCCAGATTCCAACGCCTGTATATAAAACTATAGCACAGGTACTGGCCTATGCTGTAGGAGATTCTTCTATTCCTTCTGGTACGTTCATACGAGGCATTGTGGTTAGCGATACGAAAAACGAAGCAGCGGGCAATTATAGGTTACAGGATGCTTCAGGCGGCATTCAAATTAGGTTTAACAAAGAGGCAAACCCCAATGCAGAACTAGGCGACTCACTAAGTGTTTCATTGGGAGGACTGGCGCTGAGTGTGTTCAATGGTGGACTACAGGTAAATGAAGTGGAAAAATCATCAAAACTGGGTACTGGATCAATAGCTCCTAGAGTAGCTACCATTGCAGACATCAAAGCAAACAATAGAGCCTGGGAGTCTACAGTTGTAAAGATCAATAATGTTTCCATTGTTGCTGGAATAGTCAGTTCTAGTGGGGCTAATTTTACCATTTCAGATGCATCGGGTTCTATGATCACCTACATAAGAAATACAGCCGGAATAGTAATGCCCACCAAGGCCACCAGTATCACTGGGTATATTTCTGTGTATCAGTCCTTGGCAAGTGGCGAACCATTGGAAGCACAATTGACCCTGAGGAATCAATCGGATATAGAAGGAGGAAGCACGGGTGTGTTTGCCGCCGTATTTGATTTTGCAAATGTTACCAGCACTTCCGGAACAACCGACCCTACAACTTTGCCCACGGCAAACGGAGTGGTTTTTGAAAGTTTCAAAGCTGTAGGCGTAGGCACCAACTCCTCCGGCAGTGGCCGATTCTCCTTTAGTGGCTGGCCAACAGGAGCTACCAATGGACAGGACATCTTTACAGGGGTGGCGGATCCTGCAAAATATTATGAAGTAACCATTGCTCCGGACGCAGGCAAAACTTTTGAACTCAGGAAAATATCCTTCACGATTCAACGGTCTTCCACAGGCATCCGGCAGGCGGTTATTCGTTCCAGTGTGGACAATTATGCAGGCAATTTACCGACATCGATTGATCCGGCAAATAGCAATCTGTCAATAGTTCCAACCAATATTATTCAGGTAACAGATGCCGTAACCAATGCACAGGAAGGTTGTGTGATTATACTGGGTGCAGGTTTTAGTAATATAAGTAGTGCTGTTACATTCCGGTTTTATGGATTAAATGCCGAAAGTACTGGGGGGACTTTTAGCATCGACAATGTAAAAATTGAAGGAACCTTAAAATGAGTTTTTCCTGATATTTTTGCAATGCCAATCATTAAGAAACTGGCAACTTTCTATTTATGTCTAAATCTCAGTCCTGGTTAATTACAGGGATCATGTTTGCAATATTATGGGCCTCGGCGTCCACTGCCACCAAGATTGCATTGAAGGAAGCTCAACCATTGGTAGTGGCCGTAAGTCGTTTTGGCGTGGCTTCTATTATTATGTTGTTCATCTCTCATTTTATCTTAAAAAATAAATTGCCGAAGAAAACGGAATGGACTAAGTTGGCCGTTTACGGGGTTTTGAATATTACCATTTATTTGGGCTTATATGTAATCGCCATGAAAGAAGTTACGGCCAGTATTGGTGCGCTTACTGTTGCGGCCAGCCCTGTATTTATCAGTTTTCTTTCTTTGTTTGCCTTAAAGAAACCTCTCAGTTCCAGAATTCTTTTGGCATTGTTGGTTTGTGTGGCTGGTTTTGTGGTGGTGGCCTGGCCATTGTTAGGAGGTGCAACCGTAACTGTAAGAGGGCTTGTTCTTTTAATTCTAAGTATGTTTTCCTATTCAGTGGGCACTATTTATTTTACTTCAAAAGAGTGGACGGGGCTGCATTTGCTTACAATAAACGGATGGCAGACCCTGTTGGGCGGCTTGTTTCTATTGCCCTTTATGGTCTTTACTTATAAAAGCGAGGCGAATCAATATGCCGCAGACTTTTGGATTGGAACAGTTTGGCTGGCTGTGCTGGTTTCCATTGGTGCTGTAATGCTTTGGCTAAAACTGATACAGGAGGATGCTGTAAGAGCGGGTTTATGGTTATTTCTTTGTCCCATTTTTGGAATTATTATTGCCGCCATTTTGGTTGGCGATAAGATCAGTATTTATACAATAGTAGGCGTGTCAATGGTTTTGGCTGGATTGGCCATCAGCCATTATGATAAAAAAATAAACGCCCCAATGGAATAAGTTTTCTTAATCTTTTATAAATTTCCCTTTTCCAGTATTCCATAATTTTACTCAGTTCAAAATCATTCTTTGTTGCAGAAAAAAAACATATACTTTTTGTCAGACTTTCACCTGGGGGTTCCTTCTTTCGAAGAAAGTTTAGTGCGTGAAAAACTGATTGTTCAATTTCTAGACGAGATTAAGGACAAGGCTTCAGAAATATTTATAGTGGGTGATATGTTTGATTTCTGGTACGAATATAAATATGTAGTACCACGTGGATATACCCGTCTGTTGGGTAAGTTGGCTCAATTGTCTGATGAAGGCATCCGGCTTCATTTCTTTGTGGGCAACCATGATATGTGGATGAACAATTATTTTCAGCAGGAACTAAACATGTCGGTGTACTTTGAGCCAAGAGCATTTGAGTGGCAGGGTAAGAAATTTTTAATAGGGCATGGCGATGGACTTGGCCCTGGGGACGAAGGCTACAAAAGATTAAAAAAAGTATTTCGCAATCCGGTTTGTCAATGGTTATTTGGCGTGCTTCCTCCGCAAATAGGCATTGGGATAGCCAACTATATGAGCCGAAGAAGCCGTGCAAAAACAGGTACAATTGAAGAAAAGTTTCTTGGCGAGGACAATGAGTGGCTGATGATTTATAGCAAGGAAAAATTAAAGAAGTCGCAGTACAATTATTTTATTTTTGGCCACCGACATTTACCCATTGATTACAAAATTGGACCAGATAGCCGATACATTAATCTGGGAGAATGGATAAATTATTTTACCTATGCTGTTTTTGATGGAAACGATCTTCGATTGATATCCTACAAAAACCTAGAAGAAAAAATTGTGCGAAAAAGTTGAAATATTTAGTCTCAATATGGATCGTATTTTTACTGAGCGTAAATGCAAATGCACAGGAACTTGCTAACCGCAAAATAAAAACAATAGAGGGAGATTATGTTTCTTTCTCCATTGATAATTTGGATAATATCTACCTGCTTAGTGCTGCCAATCAGTTAAAAAAATATAATGCCAGCGGAGATTCTGTGTCTGTTTTTAATGAAACAAGAAAATTTGGTAAAGCCACGGTAGTGGATGTAACCAACCCGGTAAAGATTTTGTTGTATTACCAGGGCTTTTCAATCTTTGCTTTTCTGGATGGTGTACTAAATCTAAAATCTTCTGTTGATCTTAGGCGAAAAGGGATTTTCAATGCAGAAGCAATAGGGCTTTCTTATGATGGAAAAATTTGGGTATTTGATGAAATGGAGAATACCCTAAAAAAGCTGGATGACCAGGGCAACACCATTTTTAAGACTACAGATTTCAGACAATTGTTTGATATTTCCCTCAACCCGGTTCGACTATTTGATCAAAATCAGTATCTCTACCTGTACGACTCTTTGCAAGGTATTTTTGTTTTTGACTATTATGGTACTTTTAAAAAGAAAATACCCATCACCCATTGGCAACATTTGCGAATAGTGGATCAATACATTTATGGTGTTTCAAATAGTACTTTGAATCGTTATAATCTTAACACACTTGAACAGAAGGAGTGGCTCATTCCTGATGAGTTCAAAAGCTATCGACAGTTATTTTACAACGGTAAAACCCTGTTTGCTTTAGGAAAGAAGGGATTGGAAATTTATAAATGAATAGAATGATGTGAGACTTAATCGTTGTAAGGGGTTAAAAAAAAGGATACCTCTCAACCTGTAGAAGTATCCTTATTAATCATCCGTCTCTATACCTAATTCAAATCAAACCTGTCTGCATTCATCACTTTAACCCAGGCAGCAACAAAATCTTTTACAAATTTTTCTCCCGCATCTGCACTGCCATAGACTTCCGCAATAGCACGTAATTCTGAATTTGAACCAAAAATCAAATCGGCACGAGTAGCAGTCCACTTCTGTTCCCCGGAGCTTCTGTCTGTTCCTTCAAACAATTCTTGTTGATCATCAACTGGTTTCCAAGCAGTACGCATATCCAGCAGGTGTACAAAAAAATCATTAGTAAGCTGACCTGCCCGATGGGTAAATACACCGTGTGTAGAACCATCATAGTTAGCACCTAAAGCTCTCATGCCACCTACAAGTGCAGTCATCTCTGGTGCTGACAAACCCAGTAACTGTGCCTTGTCGATGAGTAAAGATTCGGTAGCCATTGGAAGCTTAGTTTTTAAATAGTTTCTGATGCCATCGGCTACTGGTTCCAAAACTGAAAATGATTCAACATCTGTTTGCTCCTGTGTGGCATCTCCCCGGCCTCCTATAAACGGAACAGGGATAGCATATCCTGCCTCTTTTGCTGCTTTTTCTATGGCAGCAGATCCAGCAAGCACAATGCAATCAGCCATAGAGATCTTTCTGTCATCCGTGTTGAAGTTTGCCAACACAGACTCCAGCGCACTCAATACTTTTGAAAGCTGCGCAGGGTTGTTGGCTTTCCAGTCTTTTTGTGGTGCTAAACGAATGCGACCACCGTTGGCTCCGCCTCTTTTATCCGAGTTTCTGTAGGTAGATGCAGAAGCCCATGCGGTACTGACCAATTCGGTCACGCTTAACCCGGAATCTATAATTTGGTTTTTCAAACTATCAATTTCTGTCTCATCCAAACGAAAAGTACTTGCAGGAATCGGGTCTTGCCAAATCAATTCCTCCTTTGGTACTTCGGGGCCTAAATAGCGTGTGGTGGGTCCCATATCTCTGTGAGTGAGTTTGAACCAGGCGCGGGCAAAAGCTTCAGCAAACTCATCCGGATTTTCATAAAAACGGCGGGATACTTTTTCGTAATCAGGATCCAGTTTTAAAGAAATATCTGTGGTGAGCATGCTGGGTACATGGCGTTTTGATTTGTCGTGTGCGTCCGGTACACTGTTGGCACCAGCGCCATGTTTTGGTATCCACTGGTGTGCTCCTGCCGGACTTTTGGTCAATTCCCAATCGTAGCCAAATAGGTTCCAAAAATAATTATTAGTCCATTTGGTTGGCGTGCTGGTCCAGGTTACTTCCAGACCACTACCTATAGCATCTCCACCCTTTCCTGTTCCAAAACTATTGCGCCATCCCAGTCCCTGTTCTTCAATAGGTGCGGCTTCGGGGTCGGGTCCCACGTGAGAAGCAGATCCGGCACCATGCGTTTTTCCAAAAGTGTGACCTCCTGCAATCAGTGCTACGGTTTCTTCGTCGTTCATGGCCATGCGTCTAAAGGTTTCCCGAATATCATGAGCCGCTGCCAATGGATCGGGATTGCCTGCTGGCCCTTCGGGGTTTACGTAGATCAATCCCATTTGAACCGCCGCCAAAGGGTTGTCCAAATCGCGCTCGCCAGTAAATCTTTTTTCGTCACTCAGCCAGGTTTTTTCGGCTCCCCAATACACATCATTTTCTGGTTCCCATACATCTTGACGGCCTCCGGCAAATCCAAATGTTTTGAAACCCATGGATTCCAACGCTACATTTCCGGCCAATATAATCAGGTCGGCCCAGGAGATGCTCTTTCCATATTTCTGTTTGATGGGCCAGATCAGTCTGCGTGCACGATCCAGCAACACATTATCGGGCCAGCTATTGAGTGGTGCAAAACGTTGTTGACCTGTTCCTGCTCCTCCACGTCCATCACCAATGCGGTAAGTGCCGGCACTATGCCAAGCCATACGAACAAAGAAAGGTCCGTAATGTCCAAAGTCGGCGGGCCACCAATCCTGCGAATCGGTCATCAACTTTTTCAAATCTTCTTTCAGTCCCCAATAGTCTAAATTGTTAAATGCTTCGGCGTAATCAAAGTCTGCATCCATTGGGTCTGATAAACTTGAGTTTTGTCTCAACAGACTTACTGAAAGCAGATTGGGCCACCAGTCATTATTTTGAGTGCCAGCCCCTGCCACTGCTTTGTTCCCTTGTCCATTGTGAAACGGACATTTGCTGATGTCGGTAGAATTATTTTCCATTATTAATTATTTTCAGATGATAAATACAACAGTAGTATTGAGATACAAACTTATGTTTATTAATCTATAATAATAATTGATAGTTTCTATGAATGTATAGGCAATGACTATTGATGTCCGGCGCTTTGCACTTTAGCCAGGAAGGAATTTATTGGGATGAATTAATCCTAAAAATCAAAAAGAAAATTTTTTTTGATGGTGAGTCATCACACAAATAGTTAGATGTTTTTTGGCTTGTATTTAAATTTTGCCAGTAGTTTTTTCAATATAGCAAATCGATAACCTATAAACAATGCAGGGTATAATTTAGGACACCTACTTCATAATTAACAAAAATCTATCAAGCTACATTTTGCGTATTTTCACCCACTCAGATAGTTAGAAGTTTTTTGGCTTGTATTGAAATTTTGCCAGTAGTTTTTTCAATATAGCAAATCGATAACCTATAAACAATGCAGGGTATAATTTAGGACACCTACTTCATAATTAACAAAAATCTATCAAGCTACATTTTGCGTATTTTCACCCACTCAGAAGAAAATATTTATTCATCGTGAATCAAGATCCGGAACAAATAGCAAGAGATAACATTGACAAGCAACTGATTGCTTGCGGTTGGGTTATTCAGGACAAAGACAACCTGCAATGCTTTACAAAATCATTGACATGATTGATAAAGAGCAGTGGGCAACTCTTGGAGCAGACATTAAAGGAACGATTTATGAAGGACTTTTAGAAAAGAATGCAGAAGATACCAAAAGCGGAGCAGGACAATATTTTACACCAAGAGCTTTGATTAGTGCAATGGTAGAATGTGTTCAACCGCAACCAATGAAAACTATTGCAGACCCTGCAAGTGGAACTGGCGGTTTCTTCTTAGCTGCTTATGACTTCATAGCAAAGCAGAAATTAGATAAAACACAAAAGCACTTTTTAAAACACGAAACATTTTTCGGAAACGAAATTGTGCCGAACACAAGAAGAATGTGTTTGATGAATTTGTTTTTGCACAACATCGGAGATTTTGAAAGTGAAAACTTTATATCTCCTGCTGATGCTTTGATTTCGGACAGTGGCTTACGGGTTGACTATGTTTTAGCCAATCCACCTTTCGGCAGAAAAAGTAGCATGACAGCCACCAACGAAGAAGGCGAACAGGAAACAGATGAACTTACTTACAATAGACAAGACTTTTGGGAAACATCCAGCAACAAGCAATTGAACTTTGTTCAGCACATCAGATCAATGTTGAAATCAACAGGACAAGCGGCAGTTGTATTGCCCGACAATGTGTTGTTTGAGGGTGGTGCAGGAGAAACCGTTCGTAAAAAATTAATGGAAATCACCGAGCTGCATACTATCCTGCGTTTGCCAACGGGTATTTTTTACCGGCAAGGTGTAAAAGCAAATGTGCTTTTCTTCGACAACAAACCTGCATCAAAACACCCCTGGACAAAGGAGATCTGGATTTACGATTTCAGAACCAATATTCATTTTACCCTAAAAAAAAATCCGCTAAAACTGGAAGATCTTCGAGACTTCATTGATTGTTATAATTCGGGCAACAGACAAAAACGCATAGAGACATTCAACGCAACCTCAAATCCTGAAGGACGGTGGAGAAAATTCAATTATGATGAAATCATCAGTCGGGATAAGACTTCGCTGGATATTACCTGGATAAAAGACAAATCACTTGCCGACCTTGACAACCTGCCCGACCCAGACGTTTTAGCAGGAGAAATCATTGAAAACCTGGAAGCGGGGTTGGAAAGCTTTAGAGAAATAATGATAACGATCAATGAAAACAAATAGAACCGGCAGAGCTTGGCAAACGATAAATCTGCAAATCTCGCACGTCCTTTCACCATCCTGATTATCTTTGATCCATCATGAGCAATCCTAATTTGAATAAAGACAAGCAGGTACTTAGCCCTGCTGACAGGGAGTTTGAGAATACTATTCGTCCGGCTCAGATAAAAGAATTTGCCGGACAGCCACAGCTCATCGAAAACCTAACCATATTCATCAAGGCTGCCAAAATAAGAGGGGAAGCCCTGGATCATGTGCTTTTTCATGGCCCTCCGGGTCTTGGAAAAACAACCCTGTCCCGTATTGTGGCCAATGAACTGGGTGTAAACATAAAGGAAACCAGTGGTCCGGTTATAGAAAAACCTGGAGACTTGGCCGGGCTGCTTACTTCATTAGAACCGAATGATGTGTTATTTATTGATGAAATTCATCGATTGAGTACAGTGGTGGAGGAATACCTCTATGCGGCCATGGAAGATTACCGATTAGATATCCTGATTGATTCCGGCCCCAATGCCCGGAGCATTCAACTTTCACTGAACCCGTTTACACTGATAGGCGCCACCACAAGGAGCGGCCTGCTGACGGCACCCTTATTGTCAAGATTTGCCATTAAATCCAGATTAGAATATTACTCTGTAGAGACCCTGCATAAAATTGTGCTTCGCTCCGCAAAAATCCTGAATGTGGAAATAGAGACTAGCGCTGCCAGAGAAATAGCAGCCAGAAGCAGGGCCACCCCTCGTATTGCTAATGGATTGCTTCGACGGGTAAGGGATTTTGCTCAGGTGTTGAATGATGGTCTGATTGATATTGGCATTACTCAACATGCCCTTAAAGCACTGAATGTGGACGAGTACGGTCTGGATGAAATGGACAACCGCATTTTGCTCAGCATTATCGAAAAATTTAAAGGTGGCCCAGTAGGCCTCACAACCATTGCTACTGCGGTGGGAGAAGAACCGGGTACACTAGAGGAAGTGTATGAACCCTTTTTGATACAAGAGGGATTTTTACAACGCACACCAAGAGGTCGAGAAGTTACCCATAAAGCTTACGAGCATTTGGGTAAGAGGCCGAATCAGGGAGGCCATAATATAGAATTGAACTTTTAATCCTTTTTCCTTTTTCCAAAATTCAATCTGTTTAGGATATACTGGTAGATTCTCTTACACAAATTTTTGATGGAAGAATTACATTTTCAGAGATGGATTTTTTATACTTCTTGTCAATCAGTTGAAGTAAGATGGATGCTGCTTCTTTGCCTATTTCAAACGCCGGTTGAACAATTGCGGAGAGCGATGGTTTTAAAAACTCATCTATATGCGAATTGGAATAGCCGATAAGTTTGATATCATGCGGAATATTTAAGTGTAGGTCTTTACAGGTTCTTAAGCAGGGAACAATAAGTTTTTCTATGGAGGCTATGATGGCTTCAGGAGGATTTTCCAATAGTGCCTTACTGATGATATTCTGGTTTTCGATATCGTTATTGGTGCATTGAACAATTAAAGACTTCTCTACATTGATATGGTTATCATACAGTGCTTTCTTGTATCCATCCAATCTTTTTTTGTTGATATACAAATGTGCGGAGGAAGATAGAAAGGCAATTTTTTTGCAACCTACGTTAATCAAATGTTTAGTGGCTAAATAGGCACTTTCAAAATCATCTGTTATCACTTTAGGGGCTTGCACGGTATAGTTCACCCGATCGAATAACACAACCGGTAGTCCTTCCTCTATCAAATGCTCGATATGTTTTATATCTTTCGTTTCAGTGGATAACGAAATCATGATTCCATCCACTCTTCCATTTTGCAATAGGTTCAGAATGGCTTTTTCGCGTTGATAATTTTCATTGGTGGGATAAATCAGCAGGTGGTATCCTTTGGCAAAGGCAATATGTTCAACCCCCTTGATGGCCAAGGCGAAAAAGTTGTTGTCTATTTCCGGAAATACAACTGCGATGGTATGGGTTTTTTTGTTGCGCAAGGCACTAGCCAAAGGGTTGGCCTGATAATTAAGTTCCTTTGCCTTGTCTAAAACACGCTTTTTTGTTTTTGAACTTATTTCGTGGCTGTCGTTCAACGCTTTTGAAACAGTTGCCACAGACAGGTTGAGTTCCCGGGCAATCATTTCAAGATTAATTTTGGACATACATTTTCCGAATTATAATTATAACTAACTGAAAACCTATAAGTTGAAACCTAAAATCAACGAAAACCTTTTCGTAAAAAAAATAGTAACTATCACAAATATATTCTACTTTGGCTATAGTCATTTGAGTAACAACGATTGCAATTTATTTAATAAAAACGTAAAACGAACCCCTGTACTTATTATCGGAGAAACTTAAATTTTGTAACAACACAAAGCTGTAATTATTTTTTTTTAATCAAATTAACAAGTTCTATGAGTTTATTCATTACCGAATCAATCTGGAAGAAACTTATTTGTCTGTTTGTCATCATTCTTTTAGTACCCAGTATGCTATTGGCACAAGCTGGAATAAGGGATATCAACGGAAAAGTTTCTGATAATGCTGGCAATCCTTTAAGAGGGATTACAGTATCTGTAAAAAACACCAGCGTGGCCACCTCTACTGGTACAAACGGAATCTTTAGCATTAAAGCCAAAGTTGGAGACATTTTGGTATTTACCTCCGTGGGTTTTGAGACAGCGGAAATCACTATTAGTTCTACCGAACTTCTAGCTGTAGTCTTGAACGAAAAGAAGGAAATCTTAAGTGATGTAGTGGTAGTTGGATATGGTAAAGGCAGTAAAAAAACACTTTCCAGTTCCATTACTACTATCAAACCAGAAGAACTCAACAAAGCGGCTACTGGTGATATTGGTCAGTTACTGCAAGGTAAGGTGGCGGGTCTAAATATTACCGCAAGTGGAGACCCCAATAGGGCTGCCGCTGTCATTCTTCGCGGTGTTTCTACCATTAATAGTCCGGGAGGGCCATTTTATGTAATCGATGGAGTTCCTGGGGCTGATATTGCCGCTATTGCACCAGATGATATCGCATCTATCGATGTTTTGAAAGATGCGGCGGCCACGGCCATTTATGGTAACAAAGCATCCAATGGGGTGATAATGGTGACCACCAAAAAGGGGCGTGCCGGAAGAACACAAACCTTTTACAATGGATATGTGGGTCTGGAAAAAGTGTCTGGATCGCTGGATGTGATGGATGCTGATCAGATCAAAGCGTTTGTACAAAAAAGTGGCAATAGCATTTCTCCGAATGATGATTTAGGCAAGAATACCGATTGGTTGAAAGCTGTTCAAAGATCTCAAGCCATTTCCCAAAACCACAATATTTCTTTTAGTGGCGGAACTGAAAAAAGTTTATATAGTGCCAGCCTTAACTATTTGAATAAGGAAGGGATTCTTCTAAAAAGTAATCTTAAAAGATTTATTGCAAGACTAAGTCTGGAGCAGTATCTGCTGAACGATAACGTGAAACTGGGACTTAACATTTCCAACTCCAATAGTAAGGCTCAAAATACCCCGTTGCGAAATGTGGTATTGTTGCAAGCTTCCAGGCACATGCCTGTTTCGCCAGTATTCAATGAAAACGGAACCTATTTTGAAAACTTCAATACGCCAGGATATTTTAACCCGGTATCGCTGATAGACAATGCGGATGATGATACCAAGTATAATACTCTAATAGGAAATTTTACGGTAGAAGCAAAATTGCCTTGGGGCTTCAAGTATAACATGAATACCTCCTACCAAAAAAACAGCTCTTTGCATGGGGAGTATTATAACAGTTATTATAGCAACAATTACAAGTCTGGTTTTTATAACAATCCTGATCCAGGCTTTTCCGCGCACTCGCTGCTTTCATTTGGCACCAATGGTGCTGCGTATCGTAGTTATTACGAAGGAAACAGTACCACTGTGGAGTCTTTCCTGACCTGGGAAAAGAAATTAAACCAACATGCTATTAACGCAGTACTCGGTTATTCCTGGCAGGAAAACAATTCCGGCGATGGCGTACAGGCTAGCAACACAAACTTTGTTTCGGACTACACGGGATATTATAACCTAGGCTTAGGAAACTACCAGTCAGTAAATGGGTATAAGGTAGATTTTGGAGGATCAGTATTTCAAACTACCCGATTTATTTCAGACTTCTTTCGGGTGAATTACAATTATGCTGAAAAATATTTATTGCAGGCATCCATCAGAAGAGATGGTAGCTCGGTATTTGGCACCAATAATCAGTGGGGTTATTTTCCTTCAGTGGCCGTGGCATGGAGAATTAGTGAGGAAGGTTTTTTACAGAACTCCAACTTGCTAAGTGATCTGAAATTAAGATTGAGCTATGGTGAAACAGGAAATGCGTTTGGTTTTGGCGCGTATACAGCAAAACAACTTTTCAGTGCACAGGGCACTTATTACAATTCAGGAGTGTTTGCAACCGCCATTGGCGTTACACAAGGCTCAAATCCAGATATGAAATGGGAGGTTACAGGAACCAGCAATATTGGATTGGACTTTGGATTGTTTAAAAATAAACTAACAGGTACGCTTGATGTTTATGAAAAAACCACTACCAATATGATCTTTGGTTACTCGGTGAGCAACACCATTGTTCCCGGAGGATTTGTTTGGGGCAATGGAGGTAAAATCAGAAACAGAGGGGTGGAGTTGAGTCTGTCTGCTACACCTGTTACGGCCAAAGACTTTAGTTGGAATACCTCCATCAATTTTGCAATGAACAAAAACCTGATCATGAACATGGATGGTCCTGAAAAATATGGTGTATCCTCCGACTCTATCAGATATACCAGACCTGAGGGACCAGGACAAACCAATACCTCCTTGCAAATATTGAAAGAAGGGTATCCAGTAGGTCAGTTCTTCGCCTTTAGGTATGCCGGAAAAGATGCCAGCGGAAATTCTCAGTTTGTGAAAAAAAGTGATGGATCTCTTACTACGGCTCCAGCAATTGGTAATGATTATTTCTACCTGGCCGATCCAAATCCAAAACTCCTAATGGGATGGAGCAATACCCTGAAATATAAAAATTTCGATCTTAATTTCTTCTTTAGAGGTGTTTTTGGAAACAAAATATTTAACGCAACCAGAGCCGATCAGTCCTATACTGTAAATGCTACAGTAAATAATATTACGCCTCAGGCGGCAAACGATCTGATGACAGATGCCAAGAACAACTCATATTCTGACAGATATATCGAAAATGGTTCTTATATCAGAATGGACAATGCTACCCTAGGCTATAAAGTACCTATCAGCAACAACTATATCAAGTCTTTAAGAATGTATGTGACTGGCAATAATTTGTTTGTAGTAACTAAGTACTCAGGGATTGATCCAGAAATTAATCAGGGAGGTATTGCTCTTGGAGTAGATTACAATAACTTTTATCCCAAGACAAGAGTATTCATGTTTGGATTAAATATTGGATTCTAATATTAACTATTAGGAATAATTTAAATTAATACGTAATGAAAAAGATATTTATATATTCTATACTTTCCTCAGTTTTATTGATGCTGTTTTCGTCCTGCCATAAAATTGATGTAAAGCCAAAATCACTCTATACCGAAGATGTTTTTCCGCAAACCGAAGCCCAGTTTCAGTCTGTTATCGGTCCTGTTTATACAAGCCTGAGAGGGCACTATGGGCTATCCTATTTCTTTATTACAGAGGCCACTACTGATGAAGCCGTTTTGCCTGCACGTGGAGGAAACTGGTTCGATGGAGGTAGTTATGAAAATATGCACAGGCATACCTGGACCAAGGATCATAACTGGGTTGGATCTGTTTGGAATGATGCCACCGGCTTGGTGGGTGTATGTAATCAAACTATGTATATTTTGAGAAATGCACCAGAAGGAGATGTTAAAAACGCAAGTATGGCAGAAATTAGAGCCATTCGTGCCTATGCTTTTTGGGAACTAATGGATTTATTTGGAGGTGCTCCTCTTGATACTTTATATCCAAGTCCGGGCTTGCAAGCCAAAGCCAGTCGTGCTGATGTTTTTAACTTTGTAGAGTCAGAACTCAAGTCAGTAGCTCCCCTTCTAAAAACAAATGTAGATGCCTCCACGTATGGCAAGCCTACACAGTTTTTTGCTTATAGTTTATTGGCAAAAATGTACCTGAATGCAGAAGTTTATACCGGCACCAAGCGGGTGAATGAAAGCATCAACGCTTGTGATATGGTGATCAACTCCGGTAAGTTTGCCATAGAACCACGCAATTCTTATTTGCAAATGTTTAATGCCAACAATGGGCCAGCCATGAAGGAGTTTATTTTTGCTATCCCCTTTGATCCTGCTACTTCCAACGGTTATTTCTTCCCTGGTCGGTATGATCTGAACAGAAACATGGGAATTAAATATGGCTACTCGGGTTCTACTGCAGGAACCAATGTTAATCCAATTCTTAATCTTACTAGCGGGGGCGGTTTAGTAAACAGCAAACCCAGTGGACCTCGCTCTACATTATCATCCTTTTTAGATTACTTTTTGGAGGATGCCAATGACATTCGTTTAAAACAATGGTTGTATGGGCCACAAACATGGAATAACGGAAGTCCCATGATGGTGAAAACAACAAAAAAGGGGTATGATCAGTTTTATGCAGGATCAGATGGTTCTGCAGAGTATATATATCAGCTGAACATAGATACCGCAATCTCATTAAGGCAGAACGCAACTTTGTTCGACTGCGGAAACGATGAAATTGCTTGGAACCAAGGGGCCAGAAATATTAAATTTTTTCCAGATGGGAACTCCATCACCAGGAACCAGAACAATGACGTGCCCGTATTCAGATATAGTGATATTTTGTTAATGAAAGCAGAAGCCATTTTGCGTGGCGGTACTGCCACTGGTGGACAAACAGCCCTTTCATTGGTGAATCAAATCAGATCGAATCGTTCTACTTCTGCTGCCTGGGCTTCTGTTAGTCTTGAAGACCTTTATAAAGAACGTAGTCGTGAACTGGCCTGGGAATGTCAGCACCGTACAGATATGATTCGTTTTGGAAAATTTGAGAACAGCTATGGCTTTAAAACAAATGCAGATACCTATCGTAGAATTTTCCCAATACCGACCTCTGCTTTAACTACAAATAGTAAGTTGGAACAGAACCCTGGATATTAAGATTATCTGCTTAATTTTATTTCAACCAAACCCGAAGCGAATTCGCTTCGGGTTTAATTTTATAGTATCTGGCAAAAATGAATCAAGAAAGTATGGAAAAATTGAATACCAGTTTCAGCAAGATTTCTAATATAAAAAAGTGGTTTACTTCCCTTTCTTTTTTCTTTTTTCTGACTCAGCCCGAAGCCCAGAATTTGCAGCAATATGTGCAGCCGCTTACTGGCACAGCACCTTCTACTACAGTTTCTGCACAAAAACACAGCGAAACAGGCAGCGAGAAAAACGCCAACACCATTCCGGCAGTTGGCCTTCCTTTTGGAATGACGCAGTTTACACCGCAAACCAGATTCACCGAAAGAAAATGCATTCCTCCTTATTTTTATAACGACAGCCTGTTTAGTGGCATAAGAACTACTCACTGGATTAGTGGAAGCTGTATGCAGGATTATGGTAGTTTCACCATCATGCCTGTAACGGGAAACCTAAAAACAGACAAATTGGTATATCCAATGCCATTTACTCATCAAAATGAAATAGCCACTCCTTCCTGGTATCAGTTAATAATACCAAACCACAATCTTAAAGTGGAAGTAACTTCTTCTCTTAGGTGTGGCATCATAAAATTCACCATGTTGAAAAAAGATAGCCTCCATTTGTTATTAGTGCCCAATAGTGATTATAAAACCAGTATGGTAAAAATAGATAAATCGAAAAATGAAATTACCGGCACCAACACGGCGCACCGAATTTATCAGGGCAAGGGAGAAAAAGCCGGATTTGATGGGTGTTATTTTTTCAAACCCAATATAAAATTTATCACTTCCGGTACTTTTGTCCTAGATCAGATTTCTGAAGAACCTACACAGATTAACCAGGCAGATGCAGGTGCTTATATTAGTTTTTATCTAAACAATGGGGAATCGGTAGAACTGTCTATTGGTACGTCTTTTACCTCGGTACAAGGGGCAAAGAATAACTATTATGAAGAACTAAGCAGCAAAAATTTTGATCAGGTAAGAACACTGGCACAACAGGTATGGGAAAATGCGTTGGGAAGAATAAAAGTTGAAACCAAGAATACCGAAGAAAAATACAAATTTTATACAGCCCTGTATCACGCCTTACAGCACCCACGTTTGATGAGTGATGCTGATGGTTTGTATCCTAAATTTTCCAGTCAATACGAAAAAGAGAAGGTCGTGGAAGGAGGCTATTACGATGATTTTTCTATGTGGGATATTTATCGTGCCCAACTACCACTTATCGAATTGCTAAACCCTGCAATGACTAATCAGTTTGTTCGTTCTCTTATTTTAAAAGGTAAGCAGGGTGGATGGCTGCCGATATTTCCCTGCTGGAACAATTATACAGCCGCTATGATTGGCGACCATACAGCTATTGTTATTGCCTCTGCCTTTAACAAAGGGATTAGAAACTATAACATAAAAGAAGCATACCAATTGATGCGGAAAAATGCGTTTGAAACACCGATAACCTCTGCTTATAAAAATGGAATGGGTAGAAGGGCGCTTCCTTCTTACTTGAAATATGGATACATTCCAATGGAAGACAGTGTGCCGGATGCCTTTCATAAAAAAGAACAAGTGAGCCGAACTCTTGAATATGCTCATGATGATTATGCCATAGCCACTATTGCAAAAGCATTAAACCAAAAGAAAGATTATTTACAGTTAAGCAATCGTGGGTTGAATTACAAAAATGTATTTGACCAATCAGTGAATATGATGCGTGGCAAACAAGCAGATGGCCGTTGGGCAACCAGTTTCAATCCAGACTTACGGGAGGCATATATCACAGAAGGTACGCCTAGGCAATACACTTTTTATGTACCACATGATATTGCCGGACTAATAAAACTAATGGGCGGCAAAAAGATCTTTGAAAGGGCGTTGGATAGTTTATTTGAAAAAGGAGAATACTGGCATGGCAATGAACCGGGACATCATATTCCGTTTTTGTATAACCAAACGGACTCACCGTATAAAACTCAGGAAATTGTCAGAACTATCCTAAAAGAGGAGTATGCCTTGGGCCCGGGAGGGCTTAGTGGAAACGATGATGCCGGGCAGATGAGTGCTTGGTATGTGTTTGCATCACTGGGATTTTATCCGGTAAACCCTGTTTCCGGAAATTATGACATTTGCGGTCCCCTTTTTGACCAGATCACCATTCAATTAATGAACGGAAAAACGCTTCGCATGAGTACAAAAAAGGAGTCAGAAAAATCTGTTTATGTCCAACAAATAAGATGGAATGGAAAAGGGTATCCTAAAAAACAGGTATCCTATTCTGATTTGCAGAAAGGGGGAAGCATAGAGTTCTTCTTGTCGGATCGCCCTAAAGACTGGAGCAGCAAATAGCCTTTGATCCCAAACAAAAGAACTAATCCAGAAATAAATCGGTGTACAGTTGTCCTCCAGGAACCACAGCGTAATGATCTAATTGAGTGATACCATTTTCTTTGAGTACTTCATCATCAATGAAGCAATTGCCGGAACAATTTGTAGGATCTTTACTCAAAATGAAATAGGCGGCATCGGCTAAGATCTCGGGCTTGCGGCTCAGATTCGCCAATGTTTCTCCTCCCAATAAATTTCTAACGGCAGCGGTATCAATGGTGGTACGAGGCCAAAGCGCATTGGAGCCAATTGGAATATTTTTAAATTCTGCCGCCCAGCCAATGGCCATCATGCTCATATTGTATTTGCTAATCGTATAAGCCACATGGGGTCCAAGCCATTTGGGATTAAGGTTGATGGGTGGAGACAGGGTTAAAATATGTGCATGGGTGGACTTACTCAGATAAGGCAAACAGTTTTTTGTAACGAGATAGGTGCCACGTACATTGATGTCATGAATTAAATCAAAGCGATTGGTTTTTGTATCTGTCGTGTTAGTTAGAGAAATGGCCGAAGCATTATTAATCAAAATATCTATACCTCCAAATCTTTCCACTGCTTTTTCCACCGCCGACTGGATCTGATCTTCATCCCGGATATCGCATTGCACGGCTAATGCCTTACCTCCGGCTTGTTCTATCTCTTCTGCAGCTGTAAAAATGGTACCGCCTAATTTTTCATTTTCTCTGATTGATTTGGCAGCCACTACTATATTGGCTCCTTCTTTTGCCAGGCGCATGGCAATGGCTTTTCCTATTCCACGGCTTGCACCGGTAATAAATGCAGTTTTATTTCTCAATGGCATAAGTGTGAGATTATTTATTTGGCAACAAGATAACAAAAGAATCAGATTAATTCCTTGGCATGGTTTCATCCGCGGCTACTATTTGACCTTTATTCACATTATTGAACGTGATTCGGTCAAAATTTTGAGTAGCCTCAAGTCCATTTTCTCCTGGAATGTATTTGTCGGGGGCTTTTAGCAAAACAGGCAGGTCTGTATAAAACAATTGCTTGTTTTGATCCCACCATAAATCTTTACAAAAAAGGGTGTCTCCATTGTTTCTAATGACAGTAATGCTATCCTTCAAATATATTTTGGCCAGCGACTCAAAATATTTACCATACCGACTGTCTAAATAACTGCCTACTGTCTGGTCGGGATTATAAAAATCTACATGGAGCGATTTGGGAAATTCTAAATAGGGTGTGTCCGCTGCTACCCTCAGCATGGTTGGCGCTGTAAGTCTGGCTTTTACCTGTCCTTCCTGTGAAAGAAAACTTTCAATTTTTATTCCGACATCTTTTTGAACACTTTTTTTATTTAGGGCACTAATTTCGCTCTCACTATTTTCACAGGAGAACAAAACTACCATACCCAGAAATATAAAAAGGTTTTTCAAAATTATAGATTGAGTAACTAAGATAGGAACAAAGGCATTAATCTTCGAAATATTTGGTCTTACCTATAAACCACAAATCGGTGAGGGAGAAACCAACCGAAAGGCGGTAAAGGTTTTCACTCAAAATATTGGATTTGTTACCACGCTTTACATATTCAAAGCCTAGGTTAATCATACTGGCCTGGTATCTGGCCTGCATATTGTAATTGAAAAGAGGTAGTCCAACTCCAGCGGTTACACCATATACCGGAATTTCTGTTTGTTTGGCATAGATATAATCAGGACCAGTATAGAATCCTACTCGATATAGTGTGGAGCTAAGATAGCTTTTCTTTGCAGCTGGTCTAAACTCGGCACCAAATTTGGCCTGCCAATTGCTTTTGATGGCTAAATCTCTTTCGCCATTCAGCCTAAACTTATTCCAGTTATTTCTGGTAAAGTCGGCACCTATCAGCCATCCGGCTTCGTTTCCTTCGATATTTGCTTTTTGTATAGAGATACCGGCAGTAACGCTGGATGGATAGATCAGACTGCCTTTATCGTTGCTATTGTGATAAGCCGTGTCTATTGACACATACCCTGCATCAGAACTATAAGAATAGGTTTCGGAAACTGAATTATTATTGGTATTAATTTTCTGTTTCCAGTTACCATAGGCTCCCACACCCACAAAAATTTTATCATTTGCTTTAAAATGGTACTGCATCCCGGCATCAAAATAAAATCCCTTGATGCCTAATTTGCTTTCAAAATTGCCACTAGCATATCTTATCGAATCATTGATAAAAGATATCCTGGAATTATAATCCTTGCTTCCAAACATGTAGCCTGCATTAACCCCTAAACTCAGATATTGAGATTTACCGGTTTTAAATTTTACACCAGTTCCAACAGATCCCAGGTATACGCCACCCTGCCCTTCGTATAATGTATTCGTAGAGTCAATCAATTTGCCACTATGCGGATCAAATTTTGGTCCATTGTCCTGAATTTTATAATAGATACTGGTTAAGGGTCTCAACCCAAAAGCCATTCCCCAGTTTTTTCTCAAAGGCACACCCATCATCACGTGGCTGAACACAATATTGGTGGAAGTGAACTTTGCCTGTGCTTTTTGGTCTGTCAGTGTGCGACCTATGGCATCGGCTCCAATATTGAATGTAACCCTTCCGGAGTTTAATTTTTTTGAATTTGCTTCCTGGTTGGATTGAAAAAATGCATAGGATGAAGGGTTGGCGTAGTTCACCGTATATACGTCGTTATAAGCAGCCGCAATACCGCCCATCCCTCTGTTGGCTACGTTGGTTGTGGGTGCTTGGTTGCCCAGTCCATAACGAGAGTAGGGAGAGTTGTCCTGTGCCGAAGCATTTAAACAAGTAGCAATAAAAAGTATAGAAAATGCCAGGTTTTTCGATTTCAAAAATTTCCTAAGCATTGTTGAGTTCACTAATAGCATATAAGCCTTTAAATATTAATTCAGGGTCGGCAAATATCCTGTTTTTAATGTGTGATGCCAAATGTTGCACATCACCGCCGGTTAATACCACGTTAAAGTTGGCATATTTTGCAGAATAATCATCTATAAAACCATCGAGCTCATGTGCCATTCCCAGTATTACGCCAGATAAAATATTGGTTTCGGTATCGTATCCTGTAAGTGGTACATCTGCATTTGGAGCGATATATGGGAGTGCTGCGGTATAATGTTGTAGCGATTTGAGACGCATTTCCAATCCCGGAGAAATAGATCCTCCCAAAAACTCATGATACTTATTTACAAAATTGGTGGTGATGCATGTGCCCAGAGCAATTAGCAAAAGATTTGAGTTGGGAAACAAATGAATTCCACCTGCGACCAATGCTAACCGGTCTGCACCAATGGTGTCGGGTTTTGAAACCGGGGCAACAAAAGGGAGTTTGGATTGATTATTGAGTAAATGAAAACGCGTATTACTTTTTAAGATTGATTCAATTTCTGGATTGTGATTTATGACCGAGGATAAAATGGAATTGGATGGCTTGTAGGTATTCATCAATGACAACACCGTACCCGTTGCATCATCTTCCAGCGTGAGCACTTGTGCAATGAGGCTTCCATTAAAGATAGCTGCCTTTTTGCGGGTATTCCCAAAATCGAAGCAGATAGTAGTACGCATATCGGTTCAAAAATTTTGATACAGTAATGCAAAGAACAGGGAAATACCTTTATTTCACATCAAATCCGGTAATATTTTTAAAATGGCCATTCATCTGGATTTTCTCTCTCAAATCTTTTATTTCTTTATGAGTGGGGTGTATTGCTTCAAAATGTCTTTTTAGATACTCCTGTCTTTGCCGTTCATTGACGAGTTGCAAGAACTCATATTCCTGCTGAATGGAAAGCCCGGAATGATGTGCAATATCATAAGAGGTCAAATCCTGGTCGTCCTTATGAAAATCTTTTTTTATTTGAAGGTTGGCATGGAAATTCTGCATTTTTTCTATCAAAGTTTTCATAATAGAAGCATGTCCACTGGGTTCATTCTTTAGGTAATTTACGATAGCACCAGCGTACAATTTATCCGGAATTTGTTCTATAATTTCCAGAATCCTGAAAATGTCGGTTCCTTTAGTTTTGATATCCATTTCCCCACTGTCATAGAAACGGGCAATTTCAGTGATATATATCAAAGAGCCAAATTCGCCTACCTTACTGCCAAGAACCACCGGAATACCAAATGGTTTTTTTTGTTGATGACAGTCCTTTATCAACTGCTTATACCGGGGTTCAAATATGTGTAGATTTAGTGCTTCGCCAGGAAATACTACAATTTGTAAAGGAAATATCGGAATGAAATTGGTCATGAACACAAATGTAGCATAAACCATGATTTTAGAACGGCTCTGAAGATTTGCATGGGCGGGCAAAAAAAGTGGCAGAATAGGGCAAGACCTAGTGGGTGAATCTTGAAACTTATTTAATATCCGGAGGAAACCAATAAACCCAGCACCCATCTTATTTTGATGCTTTCGGAAGTCATTCTAAATATAGGGAACGATTCTTGCTCTCTGCTATTGGCTTTTGATGGTATCTGTGAATTGATCTGAATTTAAAAAAGACAGAATATATTTGTCCTGTAAAACAGAAATTGTAGCCCCCTAATTGGATGCGCAGAAAATAATTTTACATCAAACCAACTATTTTTTAAACAGTGTACTTGAAAACTATGAAAATATATTTTTTAGCCAGCCAAAACTTTTCCTGTGAATAGTGGCGTAATTTTCGATTGTGAAAGAATGAAGTACCCCAACACAGGGTTATATCATTTTTGTAAAGAATTGGGTTCAGCACTTCTCCGCCAGCAACCCAATCACACAAAGTTTTCTTTTTATTTACCTGAACAGGAAAAAGGGGTGTTTGGTGCAGACCAGCATTATATATTTCAATCTTCCCATCATAAGTTTTGGTTAAAACACAACCCGACTCATCACATTTGGCATAGTACTTTTCAGGGCACCCAGTATCTGCCTTTCAAAACCAAAGGGTTGAAAATTGTATCCACCATACATGACCTGAACTTTTTACATGAGAATAAATCATCTCTAAAGGAGGAAAAATATTTACTCAAGGTACAAAAACTGATCAATAAGTCTGATCATATTGTCGCCATTTCCAACTTTGTACGTAGTCAGGTTTTGGAGTATCTAAGAATAGATGAAAAAAAGATTTCGGTGATTTATAATGGCACCAACAAACCGAAAACACTAGACTATGTGAAGCCTGAAGCAGTGACCGAAAAGCCATTTTTTTTTAGCATCGGCACCATTCTGGAAAAGAAAAATTTTCATGTGTTGCCTGCTATGTTATTGCACAATGATTATGAACTAATCATTGCGGGCATTACGCAAAACGAAGGATATAAAAATAAAATTATCGCGGAAGCGCAAAGGCTTGGTGTGGCAGATCGGGTGAAATTGATTGGTGCAATTTCAGATAGTGAGAAGTACTGGTTGTTCAATCATTGTGCGGCTTTTTGTTTTCCCTCTATTGCCGAAGGTTTTGGATTGCCAGTAGTGGAGGCAATGCAGTTTGGTACGCCGGTTATTTTGTCAAAAGCAACTTCTTTACCAGAAATTGGCGGACCTCATGCTTTTTATTTTGATTCTTTGGATGCCGATTCTGTGAGTGAAACAGCTGACCGATTTCTGCAAACAGTTTTTGAAAAGGAGTTTAAAACCAAACTGATCAATTGGGCAGCTCAATTTGATTGGGATATTGCTGCAAAAGCCTATTGGAATCTTTATAACAAATTTTAGATCTAGAGCTGCTAATTTTTCAGGGAATAGATTTTCAAGATTTTATCTGAAATGTCTCTTTTTCAAGAGGGAGGGTATATCCTCTGCACGCACAATAAATAATGACCTAATCAGAATCATAAGCCTTTCTTGTTTAAAATAGGAACTTTAGCTGAAGGGTTCATTATTTTGGAATAAAATTGCTATTTCAGGTATGCCTATTGCCAGATATGATTGTATTACCTGCAAGGTTAGAAGTTGCTCCGTTTTAGAACATTGCGACACGGAAACCCTTACGGCTATCAGCACCTATAAACTCCCAAAATTATTACAGGCAGGCGAAAAACTTTTTGTAGAAGGAGATCCCATTCTTGGGGTTTGCTTTATCAAGAAAGGGTTTCTGAAAGTGGAATTGAATGGCAAACAGGGTCGACCGTTGATTCTGAGAATAGCCTGTAAGGGGGCTATTTTTGGACATCGGATAAATGCACAACGCAACTGCCATGCCTATTCTGCCACGGCTATTTCAGAAGTTCAATATTGTTATATCCCACACAACCTTTTTAATGACATTTTAAAAAAAAGCCACATACTCCACAATCAAATTATTAATCAGTTTTTAGCCGAACTGGAGCTGGCCGAAAAAAAAGCGGTTAACTTGGCACATAAATCGGTGAGAGAGAAAATTGCGGAAGCCCTTTTGTTGCTTTCGGATGTTTACCAATACGAAGAAAAAAAGCAGAGTTTTAAAATCGCACTTTGCCGACAAGATATAGCTGACCTATCTGGCACAACCAAAGAGCAAGTCTCTAAAGTATTAAAATCGTTTGAAAAAGAGGGGCTGGTAAAATGCTCTGCTAAAAAGTTCAACTATCTCAACACATCGTTGTTGAAAGTCATCTCCAACAATTATTGATTTCAGCGCTGAGAAAAATAATGCTTTTGTATTTGCAAAAAATACGAAAAGGTATTTTTTGCAACATTATTATTCCTTTCTGCTTTCTCAGCAATGGCATGGGTGTTAGCTTTATGTTTCCAGCGTATTTTATAACTAAAAATCAAATTATTATGGAAAATGATAAAAAGGAAGAAAGCAAAAAAACGCCGTTTTCCCGCATGATTATGGACGACTTTATGTTGCTTATGTTTTTAGGCGTTACGATCTATGCCATATTCTATTTGCTTTGGGGTGTAATGGAACTCTCCAATTTGCCTGCTATTCCAGAAGAAATAAAAGCAGCTCTACTCAAATAGATTCTTTTACCCCCTCCAAAAACGATATACTTATGAGTTTATATAGTCCCGCCGAAGGATGGTTTGATAAGAAAGTAGCCAAAGATGAAAAAATGTGGATGGTGATTGCACTCATTCTCTGCATTGTTCTTTTTGTCTGGATGGTTCTCTGGCATGTTTACGGTAAGCAAAACCCTTCCAGTACCACCTATCGTACCAGCACGGCCGAGTTTGCAAAACTAAGCGAAGCCTATATCAAACAAAACATGGTGGGGATGGACAATGGCATTCCGGTGGTGCGACCCAAACCCAATTCTGATGTGTTTGTAATGGGCGAAATGTGGCGTTGGAGTCCTGTGATGGTGTTACAAAAGGATCAGTCGTATAAATTTCATATTTCATCCAAGGATGTCATGCACGGTTTTTCCATTCAGCCTGTGAATATGAATTTTCAGGTATTTCCCGGGTACGATTATGTGTTGACTTTTAAACCTACCGAGCCAGGGGAGTACAAAATCATCTGTAACGAATTCTGCGGCATTGGCCACCATGCTATGATTGGAAAAATAGTTGTAATAGAAAAAGAAGAAGACCTGAAATTGTACGGATATGAAAAATTGAAAAAAGCACCGGATCCACTGCCATCTAAAGTCAGTACAGCCACCATGACGGAAGCTGAAAAAGCTACTGCTGGTGAGCAACTCTATACACTGAAGGGTTGTGCGGCATGTCACAAAACAGATAATACAAGCCAATTGGCACCCTCCTGGAAAGGGTTGTTTGGAAAAGAAGAATCTGTGATGGAGAATGGTAGTAAAACTTCTGTAAAGGTGGATGAATCCTATATCAAAGAATCAATAAAAGAGCCCACAAAAAAGATTACGATAGGTTTTGAAAAAACACCTATGCCGGTGTTCCCATTGACAGATGACGAAATAGACCAGATTACTTCTTACATCAAAACATTATCAAACTAACGCAAAAATCAAGATACTATGTTTCGTACATGCGATATAACAGGATTTAAAGTAGACCTCAGTTCAGAAAAACTGATACGGGCTAATGCGGTGTTTGCCGTTATTTCATTATTACTGGCGGTAACGGCTGCTATACTGCTGGTTTTTACACGGTATCAGCCAGTCCATTTGCTGGGTGCAGAATGGTATTACCGTTTAGTAACTTTTCATGGCTTAAATGCCCTTATTTTTTGGATCATATTTTTTGAAATTGCCGGTTTATACTTTGGGTCCACCGTCATCCTCAATACCAAATTTTGCTCACCCCGCTGGGGCTGGATAGCTTTTGGTCTGATGGTAGCGGGCCTGGTAATGTCCAACGTAATCATTCTGATGGGTAAGGCCGATGTGATGCTAACTTCCTACACACCTTTAAAGGCTCATCCGTTGTACTATTTGGGTATCATACTCTTTGCAGTAGGGGCATTAATAGCCGTGACTTTGTTCTTTGGAAATCTTATGATAGCCAGGCGGGACAAAGCTTATGGCGATACGATGCCGCTCTTTACTTATGGGTTGATGACGGCGGCGATCATTGCCGTGATCACTTTGGCTTCAGGAGCATTGATTTATATTCCTACTTTCTTATGGTCATTGGGGTTGGTACAAAATATCGATCCTGCGATGTACAAATTAATTTGGTGGGGTCTGGGTCACTCATCGCAACAAATCAATGTGGCGGCCATGGTGTCTATCTGGTACATGGTTTCTTTCTTGTCGGTAGGAGGTACTTCTATCAATGAAAGAGTTTCCCGATCGGCATTTGTACTGTACATTTTGTTTATCTGTCTGGCTTCTGCACACCACCTGCTTACCGATCCGGGTGTGAGCAGTGCTTGGAAAGTATGGAACACCAGCTATGCCATGTATCTGGCGGTATTGGCATCGATGATTCATGCATTTGCCGTACCCTCTTCATTCGAGTCGGCTCAACGTCGCTGGGGTTACAATAAAGGACTGTTTCAATGGTTGTCTAAAGCCCCCTGGGGCAATCCGGCCTTTTCGTCCATCATATTAGCCATCATTGGTTTCGGATTTATTGGTGGTACCACCGGTGTTATTTTTGGAATGGAACAAACCAATATCATTGTGCATAATACTATTGCCATTCCCGGGCATTTTAAAGGCACGGTAGTAATAGGAACCACGCTTACTTTTATGGGGATTACCTACTATCTCATTCCGCTTATATTCCGAAGAAAAATTGTGGGTTATGGCTGGGCCAAATGGCAGCCCTGGTTATTCTTTATCGGGATAGCTTTGCTTTCCATTGCGATGATCGTATTGGGTCAATTGGGTGTGCCTCGCCGCCACTGGGACTCCAGTTTTTCTGGAGGGCCATTTACACACAATTTCAATCCGGCGGTGGACTTCTTCTGGGCACTGATGATGTTGGGTGGTGTACTCGCTTTTCTCTCCACCATAATCTGGATATTGATTGTAGTAATCTCTGTATTCTTTGGACCTAAGGTAAATGGGCCACAGGATATGCAACTGAATATTTCGCCATTGGCACCACAGGTGAAGGAGCACAAAGGTTTTGAAGCGCCGGGCACTCTGGTGCTTACGATGATTTTTCTTCTAGTGTTTATTGCGCTCTTCTTCCTGAACTGGAAGTGGCTGGCTGCCACCTGGAACGTGAACTAATGCTAATTGCTTTTTAATTAAGAAAAAGTCCCGGAACACGGGCGTATTCCGGGGCGCATTCCGCCCCGGTTTTATTTAACAGGAGAACATGATAAAGAGAAGCATTTGGTTTGGAATTTTATGGATACTGTTTTGCAGTTTTAATCTTCCGGAGGAAAAGAATTTTCTGTCCCAGCAGGCAGCTAATATTCCGGTGGTTGATGCAACGGGAAACAGGTTTAAGCTATATGATTTGCTAGGAAATAAACCCATTATCCTTTCTCCAATATACACAAAATGCCGCACCCTTTGTGGGTTGATTAGTCATGGAGTTTATTCAGCTATTAAGAATGTGGAGGGGCTTGGAAAAGATTTTAAGGTACTGAGCTTTTCGTTTGACAGCAGCGATACACAGGAAGACTTGTCCTTTTATGAAGATCGTTGGAAGATGGATGGCCAATACTGGAAAACTATTTCGGCTTCGCAGGATAATATAGAAAAGTTGATGCAATCCATCGGATATGAGTATGACTACATTGAGCCTACAAAGGAGTTTAACCATCCCTCGATATTGATTGTGCTTACTCCAAGCGGTAAAATATCAAGATATATCTATGGCCTCGATCCAGATAAGAAAGATATTGAACTGGCCGTGTTAGAAGCATCGGCAGAAAAAACAAGGTTGGGGCTGGTAAAAGGGTTTTATCTGCGTTGTTTCAATTTTGATCCGGCTACTAAAACCTATCAGTTCGATTGGCGATTTGTAATTTCAACCACAGCGGGTCTGCTCATTATTGCTATCGTCACGAGCATCTTTCTAAAATCATTCATTATTTCAAAAAATTAGCATGGGAAACAATAAGACTAAACAGCAGAGAGATCTTCAACGAACACATGGACATCAATGGTATCAGCGAATGGCTACATTTTTTGGAAAAATATTTTCTACAACGCTCAATCCTTTGTATCATCTGGGTGGCATTACGGTGTTGATGTTTTTGATTGCGTGCATTTCGGGCATTTATATTTTTATATTTTACAATATCAACCCCCGCCATGCCTGGGATTCTGTAGAGGCCATTTCCAATAATTATTTCAACGGATGGATGCGAACCATTCACCGCTACTCTTCAGACTTGTTGATTATTTTTATTCTGCTGCACCTGGCTCATACTCTTTTTACCTCAAAGTTTAAGAGACTGGTATCGTGGATTAGTGGCATCATTTCTTTTCTGTTGGTAATCCTGATTGGCGTTACCGGCTTCATGTTAGTATGGGATCAGAAAGCAAAACTAGCCGGGTATCTTACTGCCAAATTATTCTCCAGTTTACCCATTTTTGATCCTTCTATTGCCGGTGCATTTTTAATGAACGACCTCAATACCGTAGGCGGATTTTTTAAAGTGGCTTTGTTTGGGCATATCGCTTTTTCACTAATCACAGTGATCGTGATTTGGATACATGTATTGCGTATTTCAAAGCCTAAAATTTTCCCTCCTAAGAAATTAATCCTATATGCTTCTATTGCTCTTGCTATCATTTCTATTGTGTTTCCTATCAAAAGTGATCTGCCGGCACAAGTTTCCAATTTACCCATACAAACCACTTTCGATTGGTATTACTATTTTGGATACTATCTGATGAAACTTTTTAGTGTGAACCAAAACTGGATGATATTGATTGGTTCCGGCCTGCTCTTGTGCATCATTCCTTATGTAATCAAAAGAAAAAATAATCCTCCTGTACATATTGATTTGGATAAATGTGACGCTTGCAATTTGTGCGCTTATGATTGTCCTTACGAAGCCATAGATATGCTTACCGTGAAGGGCGAGCGCAAGGCTATTTTGTCTCCTGATAAATGTGTGGGTTGTACCATCTGCATTGGCTCCTGCGATGAACATGCTATAACGCATCCGCAGTTTCCACAGTTGGCTTTTCTGGCTCAGGATAAGGCAGATGTTACCTTGTTTAGCTGTAGTTATTTTCCAGAACCCGAACTGCCTGATGAATTGAAAACCGTTCACTATCGGGTGCCTTGCACGGGAAGTGTGATGCCCAAAGATGTACAAAAAATATTGGAGAACAATAGTGAAAAAGTGGCCATACTAAGTTGTGAAGATTGCTACTATCGCCTTGGCAAAACCTGGACCCTGCAAAGATTTCTACGCAAAAGAGCGCCACTGTTTTCCAAAAAGTATGATGCTTCAAAAGTGAAGCTGATCACGTTGACCCAATACAGTAAAGACAAATTGATGGCGTTTTCAAAAGAAAAAATTGACAATGGCCACAATCATTTTGGAAAACTGAATGTAGCAGACCACCAAAAGTCAAAACCTGTGCTTTCCGTACTGATACTCACGGCCCTCTTTGCGCTGATGATTCCACTGAGCAGTACCACTGTTCGCTTTTTCAATCCTAAGGAGAAAACATTAATTGTCAACTTCAAGTATATTTCCACCCCGCAAGAGTACGAGCAAAGCAGTGGAGGTGCAGTGCACATGCAGGCAAAAACTCCGGTAGTGAAAAGACGAAGTCCGGTGATGTTGAAAGTGTTTTCTTCGAAAGATAGGGCGTTGATTTTTGAAAAAGAGTACAAGCCTCGTGGTTTACGGCAGGATATTGCCATGTTCATTTTCTCGCAATTGGTAGTGCAGGCGGATGCTGTAGATGTTGAGTTGTTTGAGAAAGCATTTCCAGAAAAGAACTATCAAATCCGGAACGTAACGCTTAAAGAAGGGGATGGTACTTTTGTGGTCTTTAAAGATGGGAAGTTGGTCGTGGGTAATGGGGAATAGAAAAGGCTTGATCTAGATGCTGGTAGCATTGAGTTTTTTCGAAATAACGATTAAACAATTGGATGCCCTGAGTTTTGGTTTCTTGATATAGGCCATCATCATTTAAAAGGGATAATATATGTTTTGCGAAAGACGAAGGATCATCGCCTCTGAGACAACCATTATGTTCTTTCCAGGGTAGTCCATCTAAACCGCGCTGGGTGCAAACCACCGGAAGCCCATAGGATAACGCTTCCACTGTTTTTACTTTTACCCCTGTACCACTCAGCATGGGACAAATGGCTACTTTGGATTGAAAATAGTATGCATCAAGATGTTCGGCAAAAGGAATTTTATAAACATTCTTATTATCAGGAACAAACTGGCATACCTGTCCAATTACACAAATTCTGATTTCTTCAGGTAATAGAGGATATACTTTTTCAAAAAACCAATTGAATGATTTTATATTATGTTCATTCTTACTGCCAATGCATATCAGGTCGTAGGAATAGCCAGTATCTTTTGGTTTTCGCTCATAGTTTCTATCAAACATTATAGGTACAAGTCTTTGGTCTGCCTTGCAAAACTGACTAAACAGATATTGCTCATCTGTAGAAACTGACCAGATTTCATCAAACAAGGACAATCGTTTCATCTCCTGCTCAAAAGCCTTTCCAAGTCTCACACTTTTCTTGTCTTTAATCTGACCGGTAATAAAATCATGCGTATCGTTGATGAGTTTTGAACCCTTCACAAAAGGATTGTTTCTGACCAACGAAGCCCAGGTTACATAACTAATGATGATATAGTCGTAGTGCTTTTGTTGTACAAGTTTGTTGAATGCCTTTTGCAGCAGATGTGTATTGAGGTCAGGTAATGCCGGCTTTCTAAACAACCGTTTTCCACTCAGCAAAAACTGCGGCAACTTATATCTAAAAAGATATCCGCTTTTGTTTTTCTTGGAAACTTTACGGCTTAATACATGGAGGCTGATATCCGGAAACTTTTCCGTAAACAGTCCTAAATCCTTTTCTGCCCACTGGCTCCAAAATTGCTCGATAGCAAAATCCAACTCAATAGAATCCGCCCTGCTGGTAAAATAATTCAATAGCTGAATGGTTCGCATCTTGTTGCCGGCATCTTTACCAGTAGGGTTGTCCGGCATAAAATATAGAACTTGTTTTTTGCTCATCTTTTAGCAGGGGTCCTATTTGCTTTTCCTTTTTTCCAATTGATGTATTGTTACTTTCAAATCCTTATACAAAGGAGCTTCCAACTCCAGGAGTATTCCAGTTTCATCCTTTATCCTAAGTTGGAAAGCATGTAAAGCCAGTCGATCCAATAATGGTCTTTCTTCCAGATCTTCCTTGCTCAATTTAAATTTACTCTTGAATGAGGATAGAAAAACCGGCTTGCCATCTCCATAAATAGGATCGCAAACCAGCGGATGGCCAATCTCTTTGGAATGGATGCGAATCTGGTGTGTGCGGCCAGTATGAATGCGAAATTGCATCCAGCTATACATTCCAAAATCCTTGATCAATTGATAGTCGGTTATCGCTTCTTTCCCTCGCTTATGGATGATCATGGTGCCTCTTTTCACTGTGTTTTCAGCAATTGGGGCATCAACACTTCCTTCTTTTTGCTGCACAGAACCTATGACCAAACCCTGATATATTTTCTCTGTTTTTCTTTCTTCAAATTGTTTACTAAAGTGTTTATGCGCTTCGGGTGTTTTTGCAAAAATGATCAGTCCGCTGGTTTCTTTATCCAAACGGTGCACAGTGAAAATGGCCGAATATTGTTGCTGGAGCAGGTCTTTCAGGCTGGGCTCGCTAGCTTCCCTGTCAGGGATAGATAACATACCCGATGGCTTGTTCAGCGCAATCAGACTATCATTTTCAAATAGTATCAAGTCTCTTATTTTCATGCCTAATCTCCTGTTTTATATTGATCAAATAGAACACCCATTTTCACTTGCCAAATTTGCCAGATCGCTTAAGGGTAGAAAGTCCAATTAGTCTGCCTTGTTTTGTGCCAATTGTTTTGACTGAAATTTTTTGTAAAACTCGTTTGCAAAAGCTTTCAGCTCATCCACCTGATCGGTGTATTTGGTAGCACGACCATAGGTGTCTGCCATCGTCATCAACGTTTGATAAAAAAAGTCTGCCATTTCATCCACCATCATGTCTTTGGTCCACAGGTCTATGCGAAGAGCTGCTTTGTCGGCATTATCCCAAAAGGACAACATCAGTGCTTTGGCTTTCTGTGGTCTGTCGGCATTGCTTTCTGTAGCACTCCACTGAATAGATTCGGGTACACGATTTTCGTCCAGGGCTACATCTATGGTTATTGTAGAATTCATTGTCTATAAATTTTGTGCGCAAAAATAGGCAATTATAATTCCTGCTGTAGCTTCCGGATCATTTGTTGCAAAGGCATTATTGAATCCTCTCCCTTCAATCGTTCACTAATTGTTTTCATTTTCTTAATCATATTCTTTCGATAGGTCTCTCCTTTGTACATCATCATCATCATGTCTGCCAATGCTTCATTGGTTTCAGATACGGGATATACAATCGTGTCTTCAAAAATATCCTTGTTAGTGAGGGTGGGTAATGCAATCACAGGAGTCTGTTGCAAAATGGCTTCCACTATTGGTACCGGATATATTTCCTTTTCGTTCACGCTTATCAGTGTATAGGCTTCACCAATCTTTTTTCCCAAATCAGCTTCATCTGTGATCACCACATCCGCTCTGTATTTATAGGTTGATAAAAGTTTTTCTGCATCTTCTATACTATATAGGTCTGTAGCCCTCATCACCAACATCAGTTTCCAACTACTCTCCTGCATTCTCTTAAACAAGGAAAAGGATTTTAACAGAGCAATGCATTTATCTTTTGTTTCAAAAAAATCTGTACATATAAAGTATTCTTTGCCTTCGGTAAACAGCTCTTTGATGTCCCGATCTTCTGAGTCGGGAGCTAAATTTCCAACCTTTGTGAGAGAGCTAGTCAAAAAAAGATCAGACTGAGGATAGTCGCCTTTTTTTCTGGCTCTACTCAATAGGTAATTAGAGGTGCAGCCAACACCATCTACCTTGCTCCCAATTCCCAACTCTTTGAGACAGTCTTCATTACCTATGATAAGTATTTGTTTTACAGTTTGTTTGGTCCTAAGGGTTCGGCTAAAACTGATGAACAAAGAAGGATTAATGGCTTGTAGCCACTTTTCAGTTTTCCTTTGGTGAAACAGTCCTACCAATGGAGGAAACTCAACAGCCTTCAGGTTTGATGGCCAGTCGCCAGTTCCAATTTTTTCTTTGGGAATCAAGAAAACCTCGTCCGGCATCGCTTTTGCTAATGAAAGGATGATAGCATTTTCCAAAAAACCTAAATAGCTCCTTTCGGTCAGCCGGTGGGAATCTAAAATAATTGACATTTTATAAAAATTTTTTTCCTATATCTTTGCTGAAAGCTGCAAAGGTATAGCACCACACAAAATTATATAAGCAGATACATTTGCTTCACCAAAAAATTTTATGGAATATAATACAACAAGAAACCACCTAATCATGCGTGAGTATGGAAGGCATGTACAAAAAATGGTGGAACACATACAAAGCATCGAAGATCCGGAAAGACGACAAGGGAATGCCGAAGCGGTGATCGAGTTGATGGGATTTTTGAACCCACACCTAAAGATTGTGGAGGATTTCAGTCATAAACTTTGGGATCATCTTTTTCTGGTAGCCGATTTTAAATTGGATGTAAAATCTCCATTCCCTACTCCCACAAGAGAAAAATTAAAAGCCAGACCACAGCCTCTCCCATATCCAAAGCGTTCCTCCAAGTTCTCACACCTGGGAAAAAATTTGGAAGACGTTATCAACAAAGCACTGGAAGAACAGAATCCGGAGAAGCGTCAGGCATTTGCCAATGCCATAGCCTATTATATGAAGCTGGCTTACAACAACTGGCACAAAGAAGTGGTTCACGACGATGCCATACAAAGCGAACTCACCAATATTACCGATGGTCAGTTGGAGTTTACCAACACGCCATACGTAAAAGCCTATCGCTTGCAACAGGAAACCAAGCCTAGTAGCTACGGCAAAAGAAACAAGTTTCAGCAACGCAGTGGAAGCAGCAACAGCAACAATAGCAACCGCCGCAACGGAAACAGCAATGGCAACTCAGGATTTAAAAAGAAAAGATTTTAACGCTTTTACCAATAGTAAAGCCGGTAGTAACTTTTGCTACCGGCTTTTTTGTGACCATCAAAAAATATGACTCAACCAAATTGCGTCGCACTCTTGTACAGATGTGCTACTGGCATCCTATATATCCTACGCAATTTATCTTGCCAACCTAAAACTAAAACCTCCCTGCAACCATCTGCCAGGCAGAGGAGCACCCAGCAAATCGCTATACTGTCGGTCCAGCATATTATCCATTTGCACAAAGGCACCCAATCTGTTTTTCAAAAAATTGTACGAAGCTCGACCATTTAGAACAAAATAGTCTTTACTTACAGCAGCATTGATAGCATTGGATGCACGAGGATTACGGTTTTTATAAATTCCGGTAACGCTGATCATTGCATTTCCAAACTGATAAATGATATTAAAGTTGGATAGAAACTTAGCGTGAGAAGAAATATAGAAGGAAGGATTTGCCTCGCTGCTTTCGCTGTAAAGCCATACCAGGCCAGCATTCAGAATGAGTTGTTGTGCATCACTAAACCGGTTGATATATTGAAGATCCGTTTCAAATCCTGTAGTATTTACCTTGGCTATATTGGAAGCCAACGCAAAAGTTCCTGTAGTATTCAGGTTGTCCTTTCTGGGCATATTGGCATAAGGGGTGGTAACCCAATCAATCAACTTGCTATGATAACGTTTGAAAAAGGTAGAAGACAGTTTGAAATTTGACTGATAGAACCAATCTGCACCTGCTTCAAAAGCCCATGAAACCTCTGGCACCAACCACGGATTACCAATGCTTCCACTATTTACAAGTGGTTTATTGTAGTTGTTGTATCGCTCTGTAAAATCAGCATCTCTGATGGTTCTGCCACCACTGGCCCTGAGCTGAAGATTGGGCAAATGCAATGAAGCATTTAATTGTGGCAGAAACTCCACACTATTTTTGCCAATCAGTTCAGCACGCAAAGAAGGCTGCACACTAAAATATGCACCTATTTTTTGTGATACACTTACAAAAGGGGCCACAATATTTAAGGAATGATTGCCCCTGTCGTTGGAGGCTATATGCTTATTTTGAAAATTAAATCCGGCGACCAAATCTGTTTGTTCGGTCAGTTTTTGTTGCAGGGTCAATAAAGATTGAAACAACTTGGAAGTATTTTGATTGGCTGTGGCAGCTCGATTGTACAGGAATTCATCGTCTAGTTTTTTGTAACCTGCATCCATAGTAATTTTGGTTTTGTATTTCGAATACGCCAAACGCAACTGATGCCACCAGCTTTTAACGTGTTCTGATGCTGTGTCCGAAACAAAAGTGGTATAGAAGTTTTGCGCTCCAAAATCTCGATTGTCATAAGCGGTTCTTGCCGAGATGTTCCAGTACTCGCTCAGGCGATAGTTGATACCAGCAGAGGCGGTTGTGTTATGAAAAAATCCGTTAGTTCCTCTTTGCGGAACACCAGTAGAATGATTTGAAAGCAAACCTGCATCCATGCTGAGGTTGCCAGATTGTAAAAATCCACCTATTGTGGTGTTTACTAAATGGTACTCACCGGCACCCACACTTGCATTCAGTATTTTTTTGTGCTGTTGCTTAGAGGCATTATAGGTTTTGGTAATGATATTGATCACACCTCCTACAGCATCGGAACCATATATAGCGGCGGATGCGCCTTTCAGCACTTCGATACGATCTATTTGCGCAGGCGTAATAGGGATATATGCTGAAAAATGTCCAGTGTTGGGATCGTTCAACCTTAATCCATCCAACACCACAAGCACTTGCTGATACGTGCCACCTCGCATGCTAATATCACTTTGGGTGCCTTGTGGGCCACGCGATTGCACTTCCACACCAGGCACATACTTTAATAGTTCGTCCAGAGAATGTACCGGCAGTTTTGAAATAGTTTCACCACTTATGATGGTAATATTTCTACCTGTTTCTGAACTTCTTTTTTCAATAAGAGAAGAACTGACGGTTACCGGATCGAGCGTTTTCTCCTGAGCGATTAGTTTTTGGCTGATACAAATTTGCATGAGTCCAATCATGGCAATAATACCTTTCTTCATTTGTCTTTTTTATGTGTTGAAATTGTTTTAGAGAGAAATAAAAAAAATGGCTGAAAGCAACAACTGGAGTTGCTTTCAGCCATTTGCTGAAATAGATTAAAGGAAGGATGAAGCCTTCCCCATTATTATTTTTAGGGGAGAAACACGGAATAGCCAGCATCAGTAATTGTACCTCCGTCAAGGGATCATCCGTATCCTCAAAAATGTTTTCAAGATTGTTTACAGAGAAAACAGTATTGATATTGTCAATGGTATTTTGTTTGCCTAATAAGGTGTCAGCGACAATGATTTTTAAGTTACCAATGGTGATGTGTTTACCAATGCTATGAAAAGCTGCAAAGGACTTTCGCCTCCATTGCCGGAAACGTAAAGCTTTTCTTTTATGTCTTCTCGTAAACATTTGCAGGGCGCGAATTTACAGGTCTTCCATTGGATTCCAGAATTTAGTTTTGAAGCTCACCACTTTGTCATCTTTTACTACTACTCCTTCTCGGGCCAAAAGCTCCTCCATTTCGGTAGGCGTTTTGAAAGCTAATTTTCCACTGAGCAATCCTTTGCTGTTTACTACGCGATGAGCAGGAACCAGTGGTCTGATGCTGCTACTATTTCCCATGGCCCAACCCACTAAACGCGCAGATTTTCCGCTGCCTATACATTTGGCAATAGCACCATAGGACGTCACCCGACCTTTGGGAATTTGCCGGGCAATTTCATATACTAGATCAAAAAAGCTTTCATCCTGCCTGCCGGTAGGTGTTAGGCTTTTAATACTATTTGCTTTTATTTGCTTTTTGTTTTCGGTCATTTATCAATACAGAACGACGTGGTTCGGATACTTTTTCGTAGTCATAAGGACAGTGGAGACATCCATTACCACAACAGTGTCCTCGTTGCAAATGATAAGCCTCGGTAAAAACAACCAGACCATCTTCATTGAAGTAATACTGACTATTCTCCATCGAGTTCATATCGAATATGTTCCTTGAGTTGCAAATCTCTTTCCGGCCCAGCCAGTTGAACAGGTAGGGTAAAACACAAATAATGTATCCGGTTGCTTTCAGCAATATCCAAGGCTTCGTAGTGTGTCTTAATTTTTAGTTCATCGCTTACTGTGGTCTGCCTGTGTACATCGTGTGTATCAGCCAGCAAGGCGCAACTATACATTTCAATTACTTCTTTGGTAAATCTGTATAAATGTGGGCTATCGGTTTTTAAATGAATCTTCCCACCAGGCTTTAGTATTTGCTGATAGGTTCTCAGGAACCTGGGATGAGTAAGTCTTTTTTTTGATTTTGAAAAGCGCAATTGAGGATCCGGAAAAGTGATCCAAATTTCGTCCACCTCTTCGGCTAAGAAATATTGACTTATTTGTTCTATTTGGGTGCGCATAAAAGCCACATTTGTAAGGTGGTTTTGGATCGCTTTTTTGGCACCCACCCATAGACGGTTGCCTTTAATATCTATGCCAATATAATTATTTTGCGGATAAAGTTTTGCCAATCCTAGTGCATATTCTCCTTTGCCACAAGCCAATTCCAAAACCAGCGGATGGTTATTATTGAAATGCTGATGCCAGTTGCCTTTGATGTTTTCAGGATACTGGAGCACATTATTAAAAGTTTCTAATTCCGCAAAGCGGATAAGTTTTTTCTGACCCATTGCTGATAGTTGAGAAATATGACAATTGAATTTTGATGTCAACCGTATAAAATACTAATTCCGAGCCCTAACTCCTTAGTCTTTAGGGAAAAGGGTTTCTACTAATATTTTTTGTGCATGATTAAATTCTTGCCATTCATCACAATCCGCATCTACAATGGCAATGCCAGAGGTGGGCAAGGAGTCTATTTGAGATTGAGTAATATCGTTTGTGAAATTGGTGACACCGGGGTTGTGGGCAATAACCGCAAGCGTTCGGACATTTTCCTGTAACCAGTTGACCGTTTCTAGTATCTGCAATGTATCGCCAAGATACAGGGCTTCAAAATACCTAATATCATCTTCGGCAACGCCATGAACCTGTGCAAAATGTTGAGCGGTCTGTTTGGTTCTTTCGGAAGGACTTGAAAATATTTTATCAATTTTATAGCCATTCGACAAAGCCTTTTTTGCCATCATTTCTGCATCGCGATGCCCCCTCTCGATTAACTTTCTATGGCTGTCCGCACCCAAGCTTTGTTCGGCTTTGGCATGACGAATGATGATTAATGTTTTCATTTCCTCTTCTCTGTTTTTTCAAAAATAGGAATAAAGGTTACATTAATAACCTCTTTCGTTTTTTCCTTCCATATAATTTATGAATGCCTGGTTCACTACGCGGTTGCCTCCAGGCGTTGGATAATTTCCGGTGAAATACCAGTCTCCTAAATTATTGGGGCAGGATTTATGAAGGTCTTCGATACTTTGAAAAATGACCTGTACCGGAATGTTTAGATCTTTTGGAGTAATCATCTCAGCAATTTTGTAGGCGATTTCGGTACTGGTACTGCTCTTGTAAATTTGTTTTACAATATTTTCTTCGTCCAGTCGGTTTTCTGCCTTCAGTTGTTTGCATTTTTGAAGAAGTTCATCCAGCAAACTTTCTTTACCCCTGTCTTTTAGGATTTCGACTGCGGCACTAAATGCAATAAAATCTCCCATCTTGCTCATGTCAATTCCATAACAATCAGGATAACGTATTTGAGGAGCAGAAGAAAGAATAATTATTTTTTTGGGTTGCAGGCGAGCCAGCATTTTAATGATACTTTGTTTCAGTGTAGTACCTCTCACAATCGAATCATCAATCACTACTACGGTATCAACGCCTGGTCTTACGGTACCATAAGTGATATCATACACGTGCTGCACCATTTCGTTTCGGCTGGCATCTTCGGTAATAAATGTGCGCATTTTTACATCCTTGATGGCAATTTTACCAACCCGAATGCGGCGATTGATCATTTCACTAAGTTTATCCTCATCATAATCTTTGCCCCAACTTAGGATACGCTCGGTTTTTATTTTATTCAGATACATCTGCATACCCTTCTGTAAACCTAAAAAGGCTACTTCTGCAGTATTGGGAATATAAGAGAATATTGCATTTTTTAGGTCAAAATCAATTGCTTTCAGTACTTGCTCACTCAGGTTGTAGCCAAGAGCCTTTCTTTCTTTATAAATTTTTTCATCGCTGCCGCGTGAAAAATAAATGCGTTCGAAACTACAGGCTTTGCGTTCTTTAGGCGTTACGACCTCGCTAATCTCAAAACTACCATTTTCTTTTACGATCAACGCATTGCCGGGCATCAATTCCTGCACCTGATTCTCTTTTACATTAAAAGCTGTTCTAATCGCAGCTCGCTCAGAGGCCGCTACAATTACCTCATCATCAATATAATAATAGCAGGGACGAATGCCATGAGGATCTCTAAATACAAAACCAATTCCATCACCGGTAACACCTCCAACAGTAAAACCACCATCGAACTGTGGAATTACATCCTGCAAAACTTTCTTGATATCGGGTTTAGCCGGAGCCGCTATATCAGCATCCACTAAATATTTATGTACCATTTCCATCATAGCGGCCAAATCGCTTTGCTTTTGGAAAGGGCCGGGCTCTATTTGTAATTTTTGAAACAGCTCTTCGGTATTTACTAAGTTGAAGTTACCTGCCAGCGCCAGATTACGGCTGGTTATTGTGTTTCTGATAATAAATGGATGGCAAAACTCTACATTGTTTTTGCCTTGGGTCCCATATCTTAAATGTCCAAGGAGTATTTCTCCCAAAAACTTCACATGGCCTTTCATGAGTCCGGGATGACCAATAATTTCAGGATTATATTTTGTGAGATCATGGATCTCTTCAGCAATATTCTGAAACAATGAAGCAATTGCTTGTGGCTGCGCACTTCTTATTCTGTGCATAAATGGATAACCTGGTTCCACATTCAGTTTGATGGCAGCAATACCAGCACCATCCTGGCCACGGTTGTGTTGTTTTTCCATAAGCAGGTAAAGCTTATTAAGCCCCCACATTACGGTTCCATACTCTTTTAAATAGTGTGAAAAAGGTTTGCGAAGTCTTACAAACGCCAAACCACATTCGTGTTTTATTGGATCACTCATATATTGGAAAAGAAAAGCAAAGTTACAGGAATAGAATTTACAGTTTTCTTAATCTACCTTAATTTTAAGATCACCGTTTCGTTTTTTTAGTCTTTATGCTTGCCCGCTATTCTTTATTTTCATTTTTTGTAAAAATCCATAAGGGTGAAATTGGGTAACCTGCAGAAACACTCATTGGTTTTTTTCTATACATAGGATACGATTGGGACTGAATGGAAAACTTTCAGTTCATGTTGGAATGTGGAGACTAATGCAAATCCAAATTTCAGTTTTGCGGCCTGATGAGAGGGCTTGGTTTTGTTTCTGCCTTTAAATGCTGGGAAATATTGCAGTGTTTTTAAAATAAAAATGAGCTTGGGCATAAGAGGTCGAAATGCCTGAAACCCTTTATCCATCAATGGTTCTGAAATGTTTATATTGTTGAGATTGATAGGAATGGCGAAAACATGGTTTGGCGATGGCTGTCAGGAAATGATATCTTTGTGTAACAATAACACGAAGAGGTTATTGATAAAGAGAAAAAGAATAGTTGAAGAGTGAATAAAAAAGATTTTTAAGTTTTTCATATGGCAAGCAATCGTTAGAGGTCAGTCCGTTTCTACGGAAGGACCTTTTTTGTTTTTGGGACTTTGCCTATTACAATAAGAGAATTCCCAAATATCACATCTCCTGTTTATTATTCAAGTTGAGAAGAATTTGAGCAAGGTGATGTGGTTGAGATAAAAAAGGAGAGTGGCCAGCGTTTAGTTCAAAAGTTTCATCAACCTTTTGGCGACTAACCATTTTTTTCTGAGCTGAGTGTGTGATAGCATTATCATTCGTTGTAAAAATATAAACCTTTTGTACGGCTCCATATTTTTCCGATGTCAAATCCAACGGTGTAGCCACTGGTAAATTGGGCTCATGTGTCAAAAGGGAACTACATAAGGCCACATCTTCCTCCGAGCAATCGTTATAAAGTGCTGGTTTGTAACTATCAAAATTAGGGATATGCCAACCTTCCGATTCATTAAAGACCAAATTATTTACGAGTATCGAGTTTGTATCAGACAATGCGGTGGCGACCATTGGTTCTCCATTAGGAATAAAAAAGGCACAGAGATAAACCAGCTTGGATATTTTGTCAGGAATACGCTCTGCTACTTGTGATATAACTATTCCTGCTCTGCTGTGTCCAATTAGAGTTACCGGGGAAGTAGCTTTTTCAATTTCTTCACAAACCACATTTACATAACTATCCAGTGTGATTTCTGCTATTGGTGTAGAATCTAATCCATGTGCGGGCAAATCAATGGCCTGAGAAATATTTCCGTTTTGGCTTAATAGAGGTTGCATTTTAAACCAACACCATGCACCATGAAAAGAACCCGGAACGAAAATAAAATGTTGATTTGAATTCATAGTATCCTGTTTTTAGTCAATTTACAATTTCCAGGAAACAGATCCTAAAAAGATTTTGAAAATCTAAAAAACAAGATACCAGTTATTACCGACCAACGGCTATTTCAAAACCTCTGCCAGTTTGGCTTCTAACTGAGGCCCACGTAAACTTTGGGCAATAACTTTACCATCCGGATCTAATAATACATTAAACGGAATGCCGTCAAAGCCATATAGGGGAACTACGGGTGATTCCCAGAATTTCAGGTCGCTTACATGAGTCCAACTAAGGTTGTCATTTTTTATTGCATTTATCCATGCTTCCTTTTGCTGATCCAAGGAAACGCCAAGGATTGTGAAGTTTCTGTTCTTAAATTTATTATAGGCGGCTACTACATTGGGGTTCTCCATACGACAGGGTTTGCACCAGCTTGCCCAAAAGTCTACCAACACATACTTTCCTTTGAAAGAACTCAGGGAAACGGGTCTTCCATTTACATCGGGGATACTAAATTCGGGGGCAACACTACCTACTAGATTACCTTTCCCTGCATTGTCCATCTGTGCCTGTAAGTCTTTCTGCAAGGACACTATGCCTTTGTGGTTCGGGTTCTTTTTTATAACTGTGGCAATCGTTTCGTTCACCTGCTCGTTGCTTAAAGGTTCCAAACCAAAGCCTGGGTTATTGGCCGATGATTGATAATATCCAAGCACAAACATAGTAAGAGCTGGATTTTCGGATTTTTTTAATTCTGATAGAGTCAGATCCTTTAGCGAGGAAGCAGAGACTTTGTTCTCCTGTGTAAATGAAACAAAACTACTATCTGCAACTCCGGCATTATGCAAACTATCAATTCGGGAGATATTGGCAAAAATGCCCTGTAGCTTTTCGTTGGCAGCAACCATATAGGTTTTCATGGACTGACTGGCGGGAGAACCTTTTACTTCATATTTTTCTGAAAATTGATTGTTCTCTTTGCTCATGGTAATATCCAGTTCTACTGCTGGTACGTCATTGATGACGGATGCTACCGGATAATCTCCCTGGTCCAATCGGAGATTAAAAATAGATGATTCACCTGCATCTGCTTCAACTTTAAAATTACCATCCGTGTCCAACTTTACAGAATCTACAATCAGGGATTTCATTGTCCCAATTGGAACCTCTTCTAGGTAAACCATTTTGCCATTGCTGTTGGTTATTTTACCAGAAACAACAAAGCCTTTTTTATCGCCACTTTTGCAGGCTAAAATTGATACTGCGATTGCAGCTATAAAAAAAAATCTCTTCATTTTATTGATTTATAAACGATAATAATTCCTGAAAAGGAAGTAAAAGGATTACTTTAATTTTTCCAAAATGATCTCATTCGTCTTTTTTGGATCAGCCTTGCCCTTTGTTTGTTTCATTACTTCACCTACAAACAAAGCCAAAAGTCCCTTTTTACCCTTTTTATATTCAGCCACTTTTCCTGCCAGTTGAACCAGAACAGCATCAATAATGGGTTCCAGTTCTGAGGAATTGGATTGTTGAATTAAGTTATTCTTTTCAGCCAATTGTACTACATCCTCATTCGGACTCTGTAACAATAAATGCAGCAGTTTTGTTGATGCGGTAGAAAAACTTAGTTTTCCATCGTCCACACATTTTACCAATGAGGCTATTTGCATTGGCTGTAATGGGAAGGCAATTATTGTTTTTCCATTTTCATTCATCCAGTTTTTTACTGGCCCCAACATCCAGTTAGCTACTGCTTTATAATTAGATGAATGGCCAATGGCGGTTTCAAAATAATCGGCAGTTTCTCTTTCTTCCGTCAGAACATGAGCATCATATTCGGATAAATGATAGGTAGATGTATAATTTAGGATTCGTTCAGCAGGAAGTGACGGTAACGTTTCTTTGATATTTTCAATAAACTCCTCCTTCAAATCAAAAGGTGTAAGATCCGGATCTGGAAAGTATCTGTAGTCTTCTGCGTCTTCTTTGTCCCGGATAGCGAAAGTGGTGCCATTGTGTGCATCAAAGCTCCGTGTTTGCTGTTTTATTTGCTCGCCAGATTCAAGTAAATTGATAAGTCGTTGAGCTTCAAAATCTATCGCTCTTTTCACATTCCGTATGGAATTGAGGTTTTTCACTTCCACTTTAGTGCCTAATTTTTCATCTCCTCTTTTTCTTACTGAAATATTGGCATCACAACGCATACTGCCCTCTTCCATATTCCCATCACAAATTTGCAGATAGCGAACCAATTTTCTCAATTCGGTGACATAGGCAAAAGCCTCCTCACTACTTCTGAGATCTGGTTCGGTAACTATCTCAACCAATGGTGTTCCGGCGCGGTTATAATCTACGGCTGTATTGTTCTCATCCACATCGTGTATGCTTTTTCCGGCATCTTCCTCCATGTGGATTCTATTCAGTCTTACCTTTTTATCTCCTTCAGAAGTTTTTATCGCTACATAGCCATTCTTACAAATGGGTGTAGTATGCTGCGAAATCTGATACCCTTTGGGCAAGTCGGGATAGAAATAATTTTTTCTGGCGAAATAATTTTTCTGTTCAATGTCACAATTACAGGCCAATCCGATTTTTATAGCATGATGAATGGCTTCACGGTTCATCTTGGGTAAAGATCCCGGATGTGCCAGCGTGATGGGGCTGATATGTGTATTGGGTTCGGCACCAAAAGCAATACTGTCCCCACAAAACAATTTGCTTTGGGTGAGCAATTGGGCATGTACCTCAAGCCCGATTACAATTTCATATTGATCATTTACTGTACTCATGGAAGCCGTAAAAATACGTAGGAAATTGCAATTGGACTTTTTGAATTGGGTTTATTAATCACGGTTCTTTGAAATTAACAAAAACCGGTAGCGGAAAACACTACCGGTTCATTTCAAACCCTACATCACAAATTTTAAAAAACAACTGAGATAGTCACAACAAAATCTCGGAAAATCATAAATTATTAACAATAGAATTTAGGGTTTGTTCGATCTTAAATATCGGCAGATTTTAATTTTCGACTTAGCTGAATATCAATCATTCTATCCGATCCATTACGATCTATTTTTAGATGAAGATCCGTTCCAGGTTTTGAATTCATTATTTCATCTTTTATTTTCAATGTGCTGGAAACGCTTTTCCCATTGGCTTCTTTTATGATATCTCCTTCCTTTAAGCCAGCCTTAGCAGCATCTGAGCCAGGTTCCACAGAAATAATTCTTACCCCATTTCCTGATTCTAACTCCTGAACCTGAACACCCAGTTTTGGACCGCTATTGTCCGGACTGGTTCTAAACTGAAACCGGCGAACATTATTATTGCCTTGATAATCATTGAACAATTGGTCAAAATTCATTCCTTCCGGCATCCTAAACGCTCGTTCCTGTATCATCATTTGTGGAGCCTCCCACTTTGTAAGGATGGCCGTAGATGTGTTTTTTTCCCCATCGCGTAGATAGGAAACACTTACCTTATCTCCTGGTTTTTTGTCCTTTAATGCTTCAGAAAGCTCATCCGGAGAGATTATTTTCTTTGAGTCAATGGCAGTAATAATATCTCCTTCCTTAAATCCAGCTTTTGCAGCGGCTGTATTCTCATTTACGGATACAATCTTTGCTCCGGCATCTACTTTTTCAGTTACCACACCAAGCATGGCTTTATTGGGTGAATGAAGAATGCGAAATTCCCTGTCTGCCATGGGGAATTGTCCATTACTCCTGATTCTTTCACCCGGGGTCCATCGAAAATTATCTATATCCTTTATTTTCATTCTTTTTACTGTGATGTTGGCATCACTATCTTTATCGACTGGTTTGCCATTTATTGTGATCTTATCTCCTTCGACCACAATATTCATTTTTTCAATATTCCCCCCTTTTTGGGTAATGACAATTTGTTCCGCCTCTTTCTGCTGATTTTCTTCCTGCGCAAACAGAGTAAGTGGCAGTGTTGCAATAGCAATGAATAATATTTTCAACATGAGTATATTTTTTAAGATTTAATCTACGTGAGTCTTCGTATTTCAAAGATAGGATAAACCGTCTAATACGAAGTGTTTCGGAATTGTTAAGGTTTTTTGATGTATTTGTTTCTTTTTTTAGCGGAGATATTTGATTTTGTACAAGGAAATGTTGTGATCCTAAAGAACTGTTTTTTAAAATAAGTCTATATTGCACTCATGTCAATAAGTGAATTTTTATCTCCGATTAACATCTGGGAAATAATAGGGGATGACTCCTATAAGCCAGGGCAATTAGGCAATACCACTGATATTTACTTAGAATCTTTTCCTGAAATTGAAGAGGCGGATATCATCTTGGTAGGATGTGGCGAACAAAGAGGTGCAGGCATTTTGGGACCAAGTAGTCTTGCTCCAGATCTTATACGGAAACAGTTTTATACGCTATTCTATTGGCATGAAAATATTAAACTTGCCGATATTGGTAATATTATACAAGGTGCCTCTTACAATGATACGATCGCAGCACTTCAAACTGTTATTGCAGAAGTAACATCTTTAGGAAAAACCATCATCGTTTTAGGGGGCTCACACGATCTGACCCAGGCTCAGTATAATGCATGTAAAAATGAAAGACAACAAGTAGAACTAACCTGTGTGGATGCTGTAATAGATTTGGATATGGAATCTCCTTTTAGGAACGATCATTTTCTTATGGAGATCTTTACAGGAGAGCCCAATTTTGTAAGGCACTATAATCATATTGGTTTTCAAAGTTATTTGGTTCACCCAGGCATGTTACAAACTTTAGATAAGCTGAAGTTTGATTTTTATCGGGTTGGGCATGTAAAAGAAGACATTGAGGAAATGGAGCCTGTCATTAGGAATACAAATATTTTTGCTTTTGACATCAATGCTATTGCTAATGCTTATGCGCCTTCTAATAAACGTACACCCAATGGTTTAAATGGGGAAGAAGCATGTATTCTAATGCAATATGCGGGGATGAGCAATCAAATGCAGTCAATCGGGATTTTTGGATATAACCATTTGCAGGATAGAGATGAGCTTACCGCAATGCAAATTGCCCACATGGTTTGGTATATCATTGATGGACGGTATAGGGGGTTGAAAGAAGCACCCATGAGTGAACAGGAAAATTACAATGAGTATCAAATGGCTTTTTCGGAAATAGAGGCAGTTTTTGTACAAAGTAAGAAAACCGGCCGCTGGTGGATGCAGTTGCCCGATAAAAAATACATTCCGTGTAGCTACAAAGACTATCTGGCAGCTAGTAGAGATGAAATACCTGAAAGGTGGTTTAGGGCACAGCAAAGGTAAAAGGGGGAAAAGGGTTTGGAATAATGTGGATATTGAATAAATTATAGTCAATTAAATGAACAGACAATAATAAACAGCGATTAAATACAGTAGGAAAATTACAGGATCATGTCACAAATAATCAATACAGGAATTGCTTCCTTTGGAATGAGTGGTAAGGTTTTTCATGCACCTTTTATTCAGGCGCATCCCGGCTTTAAATTGCAAGCTATTGTGGAAAGAAATAAAGCCGAGTCTCGCGAACAATATCCTGAATCTACATTATACCGATCATTTGAAGACCTTATAGCTGATGATGCTTTAGAACTGATTGTAGTGAACACTCCGGTTCAAACACATTTTGAGTATGCCAAAGCGGCCCTTAACGCAGGTAAAAATATAGTGGTTGAAAAACCTTTTACGGTTACCGCGTCCGAAGCAATGGAGCTGAACTCAATAGCCCAATCAAAAAACCTTTTTTTGTGTGTTTATCAAAACCGAAGGTACGATGGAGATTTTGCCGCGGTAAAGGATGTTTTGCAACAAAATTTGCTAGGTGAATTAAAAGAAGCGGAACTAAGATATGACAGATATAGAACGGGTCATAGTGGGAAGAGCCACAAGGAAGGCGACAAACCTGGGGCGGGAAACCTTCATGATCTGGGAGCGCACTTAATAGATCAGGCAATTCAGCTGTTTGGATTCCCTGAAGCCGTTTTTGCAGATGTGTTTGCCATGCGAGAGAATATGATTGCAAATGATTATTTCGAAGTGCTTTTTTATTATTCAAAACCTTTTCGGGTAAGAATTAAGGGGTCGGTTTTTGTAAGAGAACCATATTATTCATTCATCCTAAATGGAGCAAACGGAAGTTACATGCAACATCGTTCAGATTTGCAGGAGGAGCGTTTGCTGGCAGGCGCTGTTCCCTCGCTTGATCCCTGGGTTTCCACCCCTACAGAATTCGATGGTATTTTGAATACCACGATTAATGGCGAATCTGTTCGCAAAGAAACCCGATCCTCAATGGGAAACTATATGCAATACTATGACGATGTGTATAGGTCTCTTGTAAGTGGGAATCCTAATCCTGTTCCGGCCAGCGATGCAGTATTGACAATGCGCATCATTGATGCAGCTTTGCAAAGCAGCAGGGAAAGAAAAGTGATTATGCTTTAAAGAATATTTAGCTTAAATATTTTCCGCTTCGCCTGCCCGGAGTTTACGTTTGTTATTCAAATATTTATTATATACGATTTCCTGCATTGGCTTTCTGGCCACTTTGCTTTCAAGCCATGAAATAATATCCAAATACGCCAGAGATCTGGTTTCAAACCGGTTTCCATCCAAGTGTTTCACCTTTTCCAAAAAGTTTTCAAATTCGGGAATTAATTGTCGGGTAGAAAACTTAAATGAGTTTCTTAAAAAGCGAAATATTTCCTGCTCAATAACCGTGAGGTTCTTCATTCTGGACATGTAGCGATAAACTGAACGAGTCAAAGAATCAATTAGTTCCACATTTCCTAATTCATAGTGGGCTAAAAGATGCATCAAACGGGCATAACATTGTAGGTCGGTTCTCAATCCAGACGAGTCATTAATTATTTTTTGAATATAGTCTATACTAGTACTATAGTCTCCTGATAAATAATATAACAACGCAATTTTATAGTTGATAACCATCACTCGGTGACGATCCAAAAATAGTTCGTACTCGTTTAGTTTTTCTTCTATTTGTGGAAGTTCTTTCAATCCCTCTTCACACAATCCGGTAATATTATAAAAGTTGATTTTTGCTCCAGCTATATACACAAAGGACTGAACAGTAAAATTCATATTATCCTGTACCCTTTTGGATTGTGCAAATTCTTCAAAAGTTTTCAGGTCATTTCTAAGTCCGCGATAATTTCTAAGGTCAAAATGAGCGTTTAACAAACTATGATAACCTTTAATAAAATGTCCAGTTTCTACCCGCATCATCGCCGGCATTTCTGTAAACAGATTCACCCATTTTTGTGTATAACGATAATACATTAAGAAGTCCTGCCGTATAAAAGCATACCAGGTATAACATTGGTAAAAAAATAATCTCTCATAAAATCCTTCCTGCTGACCAGAACCTGATGGCAGGGATTGACGAAAATATTTCTTTACTTTGTTTTCTTCTTCTTCGTTTCTAGCATGCCCATTTGCAATAAAGAAACCATACATTTGAAGCGACAGATTGGAAAGACGAGTAATCATATCTAACTTTTTATTGGCCTGATTCGCTTCGTCTGATAGTTCATCCATTCTGTTTTTGAATGTGTCTGTAACATTTAACGCTTCTATTCTTTTCTCCAGCGAAAGCAAGAGTGGTAGAAAAAAAAATTTTTGATGATGGTATGCTTGTTCTTTTGCTTTGTCTATAACCCTCAAACTTTGAAAAAACAACCCCTTTTTATATAAAATATGCGCATTGTCAAACAACTCATTTAGTTGTAAATCAATGCTGTCATTGCTCTTTAATAAACGAAGACTAGCTAAAAGTTCTTTGTATAGATGGGCTTTTAGATTGGATAGCTGTGGTTTTGTAACATCTTTTAACTTTTTAAGTAATGCGTTGTCATTATAAATGGGCAATTTGTCCAAAACATCAAAAAGTTTGATCACTTTTAGATCTTCATTGCCTGAGCTTCGAGTAATGTATAACTTAAAGTGACGTTTTTCCGCTTTTTCTAAGGAACGGATTAATTGAAATAGCAAATCACTAGGTTTTTTTGACATTGGAACAAAAATAGTCTGAATTCAAAAGAAAAAACAATAAAAAGTAATAATTACAAATAAAGACTATATGGTGTTTTATTGTAGTCGGAAGAAGGAAAATAAAAAATCCGGGACGATACCCGGATAAATTCAATGTTAAATTCGCCATACGGCATGCAATCATTAAAGGCAATCTATTAGAGGTCATCTTTTTTGTACACTAACCACGTTCGGCAAGTGCAATACCCAACAGTAAAAATCAAAATTATCCTTGGGGTGCGCTAAGATAGGATATAATTCTTTTCTAGCTAAAACTTTTCTAAAAAAAGTATAAAAAAATGGTAAAATATTTGTGTAAAAGGTTGTTTATGATCAAGAACTCTACTTTGAAATTTGTTTTTGGATATCTGATTATTATAAACGTGAAACATTGACCTACTCTTGGTTTGGTCAAATTATAAGGTATTTTGGAATAGGAAAATTAACATTAGCTTATTAATTCAACGTATGGTTTGCTATTACCTTTGTGTTCTGAAGTTAAAGTACTTCCTAAAAAGATTAGATTTTAAGTTTTTTCATATGGCAAGCAATCGTTAGAGGTCAGTCCGTTTCTACGGAAGGACCTTTTTTGTTTTTAGGACAATAAAAAAGGGTTGCGGTTACAACCCTTCGATTTTTCATTGGAACAGATTAAGGATTATTTGTTATTCATTTGGTTAATGAGATTCAAAAGTTGGGTTTCCGAGACTTCGGATAAGTGGAAGGAATAGCCTACATAGTTTTTTCCTGAGGCAGGAGATGGAATAGTAACATCTCGCATTTCTGCATAAAATTTTCCATTTTTTGCGCTCATTGCCAGAAATGTACCTTCCTGACCAATCGGAATGGAGTTTTGATAACTCATTAGTCCTTGTTTATCAGATGTGGCGTTGAGTATTTGATTGTAAAGTTTAACGATTGTATTGGTTCCAGCGGTTTTAAAGAATAATACGGATGGGTCAATTCCTGAATATGAATTTCCAGTCTCTGTATTAAAGAGATTGCCGAAGTAACCAAGTATGGTGGTTTTTGGACGAGGATCATTATAAAGTGCATCACAATTGCGCCAATCACCAAGCGCATCTAAAGGAAAGATGGTGCTTCCGGAAGTGCTGATGCCAAATCCAGAAATCTGCGTCCAGTCTACGCCTTTGTTTACGGCAAAGGATTGAGAAATTGAGGTTGCTTCGTTTTCCTGATTGTGGCCATTAAGTGTGGTGGCAATAACAGTATCTCCGTCCCACATGGGTATGTCTCTATTTCCTCCATTGGCATTGCCACCTATTGGAACCTGCACCATAATGGGTTTTTGTTGCGGCCTGAGTTGCACCGGATTGTTGTTTTGAGATGCCTTTACGATTATTTCTCCAAAGGATTCAAGCATTTTACCATCTGCGGTTAGTGTTGGTTTGTTTAGAAGAATCATTGAGCTTGGCTTTAAAATATCCTGAATGGCAAGTGATACATTTCCTGTCACAGTTGCTCCTACACCATTGGCAAATACATTGGGAGGGAAAATGATTTTTGTACCACTTGGCAGCACTACAGTCTCTCCTTTTGCTGCATCAATGGTTACTTTTTCTTCATTTGGGGAGTTGTCCTGAACAAATCTTTTGAATAGAATTGCAGATTCTTTATCGTTTATCTTGTTGTCAACTGTCAGAGATTCATTTTTTCTACAAGAACTAAAGCTTGCTAACATGAGGGCTAATGTGGCCGCACTAAGGATAATCTTTTTCATTACGGTAGGGTTTATTGTTTTAAAAGTGTATTTACAAGTAAATCAACCATTAAAACAAATTGTTACCCTTGGGAAGAAAACTTCTTTTTTGTTTTATAAAAATAAAAAAGGACAGTAATGGTGATGAAAAAAAGAAGTATCGATATTTCAGGAATAAGACTGGACTTTTCCCTGACTTCAATTGGATTATTGTTGCCCTGATAGAAAAAGTTTGCCCATAGCCAGGGATTTAGCTCGGCTATTGTTGACGTATTTTTTAAGTATTCTGCCTGGGCCACCTGTAAGGCGATTGATGGCTTTTGGGTGTCTTTTAGTTTTTGATAAAATCTTTTTATTATTTCACCCGATGCCTGGTCATCTGCCTGCCAGCGAGTAGAAAGAACGCCATGTACACCCTTGCTGATAAAGGCCCTTCCGATGCTTTGCAATCCTTCGTTTTTGGTGTTTTTCCCTTTACCGGTTTCGCAGGCAGCTAAGACCACCAGAGGGCTTTTGGTAATATGGTATTGCAATTGACCAAGATAGATTTTGTTTTTCAGTACAATAAAAGGCTGATCCGAACTGTCTCCCGAAACTGCGTGAGCGGCTAAATGAATGATATGATTTGAATTCAAACTCGAAAAGAACTCATCATTTGTTATTTCGGAAGCACTATATCTTTTTGTTGCAAACAACTGCGAGAGAAAGGTGGCTTCTTCTCCTGCCTGTGGCAGTTTGGGAAACCCCAAATGGTCCTGGTCAAAATCAAAAACCACCACACCTGCTTTGGTTTTTTGTGGTTTGTGATCAAGTTGTAATAAAGAATACAAATAGCGTATGCTGTTTATCTTTCCAAAAAAGGAAGGCGACTGATTGTCTGTACACAGAGCTTCAAAAGGCAGTTGGTGCAGGTCTCCTGCTGGAGCAATAATAAATTGGTGATTTTTGAAGGTTTCTTTTGGAAAGTATTTATTGAAAATTTTATTGGAAAAGCCATAATATTCCAAAGGATTATTGTTGAAGGCTAGTGGATCATCATAGAAATATTTTTGAATAAATGATTGTATATCGTTCGTCGAAATCGTATCAAGAATGAAATGATCAATTCTGTGAGGACTAATTTGGATCATATAAAGAGTACTATCTCCAAAATAGTAGCTGATGATATTGTTGGAACTCGCAGCTTCGATAATACGTTGTTTAAAATCGTTGAAGGACGGAATAGTTAGCGTATTGGCAAAGTCGTTTTCTTGTAGCGAAAGCTGATATTCTCTGGCGGTGATTCGGGTTTTAATGGCTTGCCTTTCTTTTTCCGAGCGGGCTTGAGCCAATGCCAGATAATCGTTTCTGATTTCTTCAAATCTTTTTTTGTTGATGGAGGAATCCGACTGCCAGGAAAAAGTTCTTCTCTGCTCGTACAATAATTTGCGACCCTTTGAAAGTTCTGTGAGCCAAAGAGCCTTTTATAAATCTTCTTCTTTCTTAAACCGGTCATACATGTTATGCTGCCAGTGAATGGCTCTTTCAGTTAGTGCATCGTTGGAGTAAATACTGTTTTCCCCAAACATCCAGGGATCTATCAACTGTTGGGTGTAAAAGTCGTTTAGAACAGCGTTATTATACCAATAAGAAGTGCTGTCTGTATTTTTAGTTTTTTCATAGTAAAGTGCCAGCCCAAACATGGACGAAGTGGCGATAAAATCTGGATACAGACCCTGGCTGTCCAGGTTAAAAAAATGGAGCGCATTGAAAAACCATTTTCCTGAAGCTATAAAGTCATTTGCATAATAAAGGTTCATCCCTAGTTCGTTACACAGTTTTGCTTTTTCTCTTGGGGTGGCATTATTGGAGAACTTCCATGCTTTATCAAGAAATAAAAAAGCAGAACTAAATTGTCCCTGTGCGTTTAAGATATGGGCTTTGTCCACTAGGGAGGTAAGCTTACTGCCATCAATATTTTCCGAATCGGAAATTTGAAACAGAGATTGTTGATTCCAGTACACCGCACTATCCATTTGTCCTGTATTTAAGAAAGCCTCTGCCTTTAGATTATATAATAACACAGACTCCGGACTACTGGCTGAGCTCAGAAACTGAATGCCCTTGTTGGTGATATTTTGTACCGTAGCATAATTCTTCATAGAATAATAAGTGGTTGCCAGGTTGGCATAAAGGGAAGGAAGCAATTGATACTTATTATTTTCAATAGCAGATTGGATTGCGGTATTTTGAATATAGACCGCTTTACTAAAATCGCCCAGTCGGGTATAATTATTACCCAGTGGCTTGCATAAGTATTCTTCAAATTCCATTTCTGCGTTCAGAGTAGAATCTGAATTGTTGGTTTGCCAAAAGTTGAGGGCGTGTTCGTACCATCGGGTAGAAACTTGAACCTGTCCGCTTTGTAACAAATGATAAGCAAGGTTGATGGTGAATTGGAAGTAGGCCAGTTTTTCATCTCTGGAAATGGGCATTCTCCACATTAGCCCATACAAAGAATCTGCTTTATCGCTAATGGCAGGATGTGCATCGGTCTTATCGAACATCAAATTGATGAGACCTAAAAGAGAGTCTTTTTCTTTAAAATAGGAAAAGGTACCTTCTCTGGAACCGGGTTGTTGGGTGGAAGCAAATACAAAACCTAATACACCTGCCAATAAGAGCAAATGAAGTAATGAGCTTCTTAAGAAATTGGTACAGTTGTTTAAAATCTCCATCCGGCATACAAGTACCCAAAGCTACTGCTTTTGGCATTGTAATAATACCTAAAACCTAAGTGTGGCCCTAATTTCACCAGACCTACCTGAAGGTCTAAGAAAGGACTGGCTTTCCAATTGCTGAATGATTTTATCTGCTTAGTAGCATTTTTAATCACAGATTGCCCTGTTTGTCCATTTATTGGCAACAAGTGATAACTGGTTTTGGATGCCATCTTGCCTCCGATATCTGCGGATACAACTGCGCCCACACCTATTGAAATAAACTTATTGAGATTGTGTCTCAGTTGCAGTGGAATCAGTTTTATCTGGTTTATCTGTATGGTTTGGGTAGAGTCTAAAGAAGAGTATTCGTAAAATCTTTTGAGCGAGTCAATGTAAACAGTTCCTTTCTTTTCTAGGTTGGTCAAGTTGACAGTGGTGGTTCGTATTCCGGCTTTGTAAAAAATTTCCATTTGCAAATAGGGTCGGTAGGGGGCTAGTGGTGCCAGTCCAATACCCGTAACAATTCCATCGCTGGTTTGGGCGTTATTTCCAAAGGCTTTTTCATAACCAGCCATCAATATAGGGGATGGACTTTTCTTAAATCTTCCAGTGGCAAAATTGGTGATTACAGGTTCGTTCTTGTCGAAATAAATAGCAGTTCGAGATTTGAATGGCCTGTTCTCCAATTTCTTTTTTGTAGTGATGCCAAACTCCATAAACCCTTTTGTACTGTCCTTGTCTTCCACGCCCTTTTGATTGGTTCCAGACAAGTAAATTCCGTGAAATGTAAATATTGCCCTACTATCTTTTTTTTCAAGCTCCCAACAGCCTTGTTTCACTTTTGCCAGACTATCGCAGGGAGGGCATAGTGGCGACATGTCTTTTACCTGAATGGTTTGAGGATCCAGTTCTGCTGCAAGATCCATGTTCAGGGATATTTTTCTCGCTGGCCCCTTTCCATTATTCTGAAACCTGACTTTATACTGTAGAGACTTATTTTTCTTCAAGAATCTATAACTAATCCTTCCTCCTTTTAGATTCATTTTATTAGGGTCGTGAGAGTTCACTACTGGTACACTTAATTTATGCATGACCGGACTACCCTTGTCTGGAACAAACATACCAGTGATGGTAAGCGTGGCATTTGTATCTTTTATCATTTGAGGTGTCACATAAAGCTGCAAAAACGAAAATCTGGTTTCCCCTGAAGGAATGGTCCCTAGGCTGGCACTGTAAATATTTCGATAGGAAGAAAAGGTGTTGGCAATTGTAGTCGATGCATCATCTGCAATCACCATCTTTTTCGAATTGGATGGAGGGCTGCCACTTTCCGTGATCACTAGTGGCTCAGATCGTGTCTGTGGCTGTTGAATATCTGCACTAGCCATTAGTGCTTCGTTGTTAAAAAATCGAAGACCCGATGTGTCAAAACAAGTCTGGTCAAAAATTTTTTCATTCATCAGCAGGTACAATTTGCCATCAATATTTTGAGGCCCATCATTTTTCCAACCCACTATCAAAACCATGGTGTCGTCTGGTTTTGCCATGCAATTGTATTTGAGTTCGAACCGACCATTTGCTTTAAAAAAATCCTTTTCAGACGGTGAAACAGACGCTATGTTTTTGGGAAGCGGTTGTTTTGCTATTTTAATTTGTTGTTTTTTTCGTTGGGGTTTTTTGCCATCATCATAATTATTTACCGCATAAAAATTTACATCGTACGTTTTTGCTATTGCATAATAGTGGGAAGGGCTTTCGGACGTGCTAAAATGTCCGTCTCCAAAATCCCATAAATAGGTATAGAATGGTTCTGGGGCTCCGGGTATTTGAGTGAGTTTGGGAAGTTTGGCAGAAAACTGAATTCTGTTATTACTATCTATTGTAGCCACTATGGCACTGTCTGCTAGTTGTGCATTAGCAGGCAAAACAATAAATACACAACATAAATAAAGAAGGCAATATTTCACAAAACTCTTTTTTTATTTATCAATGAAATTCGACAAATGTTACCCGGCAACAATCTGTTTAGGATAAATTTATTCAATTAATTGATACCAATTGGAAATTTATTACATTAGCCAATCATATAAATACATTGCATACCGATCAACAATATATCGATGCCTTGCGGCAAAATGATGAAAAACTGATTGCAAAAATTTATCAGAATCATGCGCCAGGTATCAAGGCCTATTTGCAATCCAAAGGAGCGAGCACAGAGGATGCAGGGGACATTTTTCAGGAAGCAATTCTGGATGTGTATAAGTTGGCTTTGGATGAAAAATTTGTTTTGAGTTGCCCTTTGGAAGCCTTTCTCCTGCTTGTTTGCAAGCGAAAATGGATCAATCAGAGGGAAAAGTTCAAAAGACAAGGGGTAACAAAATCTTTAGATATCGGATTTCCAAGTATAGCAGATGATGATGACCACAAAGCAGCAGCAGATGTGGATCGGGTGGAAAAAGAAAACTTGGTGATGACTATGCTACATCGAATCAGTGAAAGGTGTAGGGAAATAATAATAGCAGCTTATTCAGGCTGGCATCAGGAAAAACTGGCTAATGAAATGGGGGTTAGTTATGCCTACTTGCGAAAGAAAAAATCGCAGTGTATGGCAGAATTGATCAAACTGGTAAGAAATGGAGGATAGGCGCTGGGTCTTTTTCAAACATTGTTGGAAAGTCCTATCAGACCATTAATAATATACACGAATGCAATAATAAACTATAAGATGTTATGAATAATTTTGATGCGATAGAGGATTATATAAATGGCGATTTGAGTGGCCAGGATCGTATCGCATTTGAAACCCGTCTAAAAACCGATATAGATTTGCAGAAGGATTATCAAGATTGGGTAAATACCGAAAATATTTTGAAAAAGCACTTGTCTGCTCAGGACAAAACCATACAATTAAAATCAACCCTTCAACCACTTACAAAAAAGTATTTTAGTAGTCAAAAACCAGAAGCCAGACTGGTATCTATAAAATCTGCCTGGCTCGCAGCAGCAGCCGTAGCTGCAATATTTATTATTTATTTTTCACTACCTGGTGGAGTGGATCATTTTTCTACGCCGGAAATGCCTCAGGCAATAGTTAGAGGCGATGAAAATCTTGCTAACAAAGGTGCTCTATTGTTTAACGAAGGACACTACAATGAGGCACTACCGCTGCTTCAGCAACAGGCTATCGGCAAACCCGATGATGCTACGGCGAATTATTTTTATGCCGTGTGTTTGGTAAAAACCGACAGATATGAAGAAGCATTGCCATTATTCCTGAATCTATCAAAGGGTGTATCTGCCTATAAAGTAGATGCCAGTTTTTTTGCTGCTTATGCTGCTTATAAAACAAATAAAAAAGAAGATGCTTTAAAGTATGCCAAAATGGTCCCTGAGAATAATCCATATTTTAAGAATGCGAAAAAGATTATTCAAAAATTGAATTGATCCTACTGACTTCAGGTTTCATCTGATCGACTTAGCCGCCAAGTATATTTGCGTCAATTGCCAAACAAAATTTAGCTACCAGAATATAATCAAAGGCACGGACTTGAATTTGAATATCTGCTTTTGCTATACCTTATTTTCTGCTTTCTGGCTAGCTGGATCTACGTCTTTTTTCGGTTTTTTTGAAATGGATAATAGCAGTGCCGGAAGCAGCACCAAATTGGTGATGGTGGCAGTAACCAGAGTTAGAGAAGTAAGCCAGCCTAGTGCTTTGGTACCTCCAAAATTGCTAAAACAAAAAATCACAAAACCGGCTATTAACACAAAGGAAGTATATAGAATACTGATACCTGTGCTGTGAATAGTTTGTACCACAGTACTTTTGACATCATTTTTGTGATGGCTTAATTCTTGTTTGTAATTGACCAGAAACCGGATGGTTATATCAATAGCAATTCCCAGGGTTACACTAAAAATAAGTACTGTACTCGGTTTTAGCCTTATGCCCACCCAGCCCATGACACCTGCGGTAATGATCAATGGAATGATATTTGGAATCAGCGAGCAGAGTAATATCCTAAAGGATTTGAAAAGATAAAGCATACATAAAGCAATCAATAGAAATGCCCAGAAAACACTTTCCTTCAGGCCATTTATTATAAAACGGCTGCCTTCCATAAAAGCGATACTACTTCCGGTTAGCGTTACATTAAAATCTTTTTCTGGAAATAATTCATCGGCTCTTTTTTCGATTTTGTTCAGCAATAAAGGCAACTCATGGGTGCCCATATCTGCCATATTCACACTAAGTCTTGCTTCCTGTTTATTGCTATCCATGAATCGGGAAACCAATTTATTAAAGGAACTCTCTTTCCCACTAGAATCTCCTCCGGCATCTTTCATATTTAAATACTGTGCCAGTCCAGGCAGATCAAATTCAGAGGGCATGGTGTAGTTGGCACTATCTCCATCATAAAAAGCCTGCTTGGCAAATTTTAATCCTTCTATCAAACTAAGAGGGCGGGCAATGCCTGGAATAGTCGACAGATATTGCGAAAAAGAATCTATCCTTACAAGGTTGTTAAACTCTCGAGTAACCCCATATTTCTTTTTGGTGTCTATCACAATTTCCAATGGCATAACGCCTTTAAAGTTCTTTTCAAAAAATTTTAGGTCGGTATATATTTTATCCTTGTTGGGTACATCATCCACCATAAAAGCATTGCTTTGCAATCGAAACAGACCGATGGAGGCAAAAGCAACCAGCACAATGGTGATTGTATAAATAAGCTTTCTATGAGAGAATGCCCATTTTTCGAGTTTTCCTAACCATCTGTTGAGTCTTGGGTTGTAGAGGTATTTGGTGTGTCTGAGTTTTGGCGGTGCCAAAAAATAAAGCACAATAGGGATAAGAATAATGGAAATAAAAAACAATACCATAATATTAATACCGGCTACCACGCCAAATTCTTTGAGAATGGCACTCTCTGTAAGTGCAAATACTGCAAACCCAATAGCCGCAGCCACATTACAAAAAAGCGTTACAATCCCCATTCGGCTTACCATATCCACAATTGCGTTTGTTTTCTTTTGCTGGTCCGAAAGGCCGTCTTCCTTTTTTAACAGTCGCTGCCAGCTTGTGTGGTACTTGTTTAAAAAATAGATACAATTGGGAATGCCAATGACCACAATCAATGGGGGAATAAGCGCAGTAAGCAATGTGATCTTATAACCAAAAATATATATACTGCCAATGCTAAACACTACACCGATAAGTACTACTCCCAAAGAAAGCAACATCGCACTCACAGAACGGAAAAAGAATAATAGAATAATAGCCGATAACAAAATAGAGGCAGTAAGAAAGTATCTCATTTCTTTTTCTATACGAGAGGCCAATACGGTTCTTATATAGGGCAGCCCGCTAAGTTTTATTTCGGTATTATTTTCTTTTTCAAATTTGTGAATCAATTGGGCGATGTCCTCTATCACCTTTGTTCTCTTTTTTGAATTGATGATATTGGCATCCATCGTCATGCCCATAATATAGGCTTTCGTATCAGCATTATACATCAACCCGTTATAAAAAGGAAGATTTAAGAAGGTTGCAGCACCGGAATCAATTTGGGATTGTGTGAGTGCTTTGGCAGGAAATATTTTGGAGGCTTTTAGCTTGTTTGTTTGGGCATCTTTTACCAGGTTTATGGCTCCGGGTACACTAAGAATATCCAGCACTCCTGGCATTTTTTTCAGTGCTGACTGAAGGGCCACATAGTTGTTGAAAAACTTTTCTGTAAAGAATTGATCTGTCTGTACGCCCAACACCATAAGGGTGCCGTCTTCTCCGTATTTCTGTTTAAATTTCTGGTAGGCAATATTAACCGGATGATTGGTTGGAATGGCTTTTGTAAATTCATAACCCAACTCTGCCTTGCTTGCCCAATATCCAAAAATTGCTGTGGTGGCTAGGAGGATGAATAAGAAAATGAATCGGTATTTGATTATTGATTTTCCAAGTTGTGCCCACATAAAACGTATATTTTAAAAAAAGGAGAACCGCCCTGTTATACTCATTTGAAATTGATAATTTGGATTTGCATCGATTGTCCAAACAGTATCATTGCAGTTCCCGGAGGAGTTGTTTGATAGGGCAAAGAAAAGAAAAACAAGTCAATAGGGTTTATTTTTTTGAACCGTGTTTTATTTCCTTGATTTATATTGCATAGTCTATTTGAAGCAAAAGGGTATCTATTGTCCGACCTCATACATAAAACAAAAGGCATTGTGCTAAAAACAGTGAAATATGGAGAAACCAGTGTGATTGTTTCTGTCTATACAGAGCTTTTTGGACTTCAGTCGTATCTGATAAATGGCGTAAGAACTTCAGGGAAAAAGGGAGCAGGCAAAATGTCTTTTTTTCAGTCGGCAGCTATTTTGGAAATGGAGGTATATCACAATGAGTTAAAACAAATCAATCGGGTAAAGGAGTTTCGGTTTGCTTATTTGTATCAGGATATTTTCTATTCGGTTATAAAAAATGGCGTAGCATTATATATGGTCGAATTGCTGACCAAATGTCTGAGCCAGCCAGAGGTGAACTTTGGGCTGTATGCTTTTGTAGAAGATTGCCTGATGGAGCTGGATACCTGTACCGGAAAAGAGATGGCCAATTTCCCCATTTTCTTTGCGGTGCATCTGTCTAACTTTTTCGGATTCCTGCCTGCTGGTATTTCAGAAGATTTATTAAAGAGCAATCAGGTATTGTTTGATGTGCAGGAAGGGATATTTACAGATACTCCTATTGCGCACGGCTGTTGGCTGGATACTAAACCAGCACTGGTTCTGGCAGAAATAGCCCTGGTCCGTCAGCCTGGTGAGCTAACAGAAATTAGCACCAATGCCGAAATTCGGCGAGGGATTTTAGAAGTACTGGAATTGTATTACAGCTTTCATATTTCAGGTTTTGGAAAAATGAAAACCCTTCCGGTGCTGAAAGCAATCATGAGCTAGGGAAGGAGGTGCAAAAAGTCACATTCATAGTAAAGCTATAAAGTGAGGTTTAGGCGAGATGAACAAAAGACTTTGATGATGCTTTCCCAATGATCGGCAATAGGAATTCTTTTTTCAAAAAAATTCAAAGTAAATCTGTGAGCCCTTGTGCCTGGAAACTCCCTGAGCGCATTTAGGATTTTGTACCAATGTAAAGATTGCCGCTTTTTTAATTCAAAAAACTTCCCCTAAAGGACGAAGCTATATTTTTGCAGACATTATGGATATTAAGAAACTCAGACCTGTGGCAATATGGCTCTTTGTGGGGGCTGCTATGATCGTAGTGCAAATATTACTTGGAGGACTTACCCGGCTCACCAACAGCGGACTTTCGATAACAGAATGGAAACCTATTTTGGGGGCATTGCCGCCGATGAACAACCAGGACTGGCAAGCGGCTTTTGAAAATTATAAACAAATAGCCCAGTACAAATACATTCATAACTATTTCACCCTCAGTGATTTTAAGTTTATATACTTTTGGGAATGGCTGCACCGGAACTGGGCCAGATTCATGGGGCTGGTATTTATTATTCCATTTGTATATTTCATTTATAAAAAAATTATTGATCGAAGCCTGTTTTGGCCAATGGTCATTCTTTTTCTGTTGGGTGGTCTGCAAGGGCTTGTGGGCTGGATAATGGTGAGCAGTGGAGTGGGTACAGATTTAGTTTATGTAGATCATATCCGGCTAGCGGTGCATTTTATCGCTGCCTTGATTTTATTAGTATATGTTGTCTGGTTTGCACTTAAACTAACAGTTCCCGATAGTAAAAAAGAAAATAATAAGCCGATTAAAAATTATACTATCGCCTTGCTGGTATTGCTCACAATTCAACTGATATACGGCGCCTTTATGGCCGGCACCCATGCTGCAAAGTCGGCCATTACCTGGCCAGGAATTAATGGTCGTTTGCTTCCCAATATGGAACCGGACGGGTTCCTTCACAATCTGTTGGCCATTCAGTTTGTACATAGAAGTCTGGCATTTCTACTCACCGTGTTGATTGTTTGGTTTACCATCAAATTGTACAAACAATCCAAGGCTGGCGTACTTTATGCCTGGCGAAATGTTCCTTTGTTGGTATCCCTGATACAGGCTGCCTTAGGCATTTTGACGCTTACCCAATATTTAACTCCTTCCAAATTATGGCTTGCCATCAGTCATCAGTTTGTAGGCATGTTGCTGTTGGTTTGCCTGGTAGTCATCTATTTCTATAGTGCAAAAAAGAGAATTTAGCATCGTTAATCTACATCATCGTTTACGATAAACAGCATACACTATTTTTCAGAGCCAGACGAAATGGTCGGTTTCGGAAACCGATCTTGTAAAGACAGGTATTAGCGTGATATCTAACCCACATGGCTGCTTACCACTCTTGAAGGTTTAAAATTAGGCTAAAGAATCAGTGTCGGAAAGTGAAGATTTAACTGCGAAAGTCATTTGTTTGGTGTAATCGATTTTTTGAAAAGATATGTTTCAAATATTGGCAGGATTCAGCGTTTGCGGATTTTGTAGTGATACAAGGGGTGTTGGAGGGTATCGATAGAGAAAGGAACTTTGCCATTGATGTATTTTAGATTCTCCCTTCGCAACAATAATGACAACCTGGATGCCAACTACTGGTTGGTGGAGAGTTACCCTTATGCGACGGGCTGAGTTTGCCATCGCACCATACTGAACTTTGGTTTCATTGACCAGGAGTATAGGCCCGAACAAATGAATAAAATAGCCAGATTGCTGACACATCGGTATCGGTTGAAACAATCCTTTTTAGCCTTGATGACTAGAAAATAATTGATTTTGCAGAATCTTTGTGGCAAAGGATTAATGTTGAATAACCCTTAGACGCCGAAGCCTACAGTCCATCATCCAGGCAGGAAGATGTGGATAGCCCGGTGTGGGCGTAGTAAAGAAAAAAGAAACGATGCCCGGTTGATGGTCCTGGTTCTGGCTATCAATATACATGGGTTCATCCAATACGCCTGCATCCATGAGGGTAATCTGGCCGATGTGGACAGCCTGTCTTTTATGATAGACAAGCTCAACCGTTCAACACCACTTTGATATAGAAATAAAGACCACCGAAGACAAACTTACGGCAACAGAACGCTTGTAGTACAAGAATAACCGGAAGTATGAGCAGAAGGAAAGCTCAATGGGTATTTACTTTCTAAGAACCAGTCTGTCGCTCATAGATGAAGTGATGGGGTGGAACATTTACAATACTATCTGCGAGATAGAAAGCTTGTTCAGGTGCCTGAAGACAGACCTGAACTTAAGACCCCCATCTATCATAAAATCAGATACCGGAACAATGGTACACTTGCATTTAGGGACACTGGCTTACAGGTTGGTAAATACCATCCGTTTTAAACTGAAGACTCATGGAATCAACAGCAACTGGCGTGAAATAGTAAGAATAGGCAACATGCAGAAAATCATTACTGCCTATGGTTCCAACAAAGCCAGAATCAATATTGGTGTAAGAACAGGTTCCGAACCAATAGAGCTCTATTAAATATCCAGTTTATCCAGCTGATGAAAAGCCGTCTCTTTACCAAAAGAAAATCTGTCGCACACAAACCAGAACTCAAAAAAATTGAATACGGCTCCCACAAAAGACTTCCGCCTGTGGAGCAGGACAAACTGTACAATGAGATATTTGAGCCGGCAGAAATTTTTAAGAAAAACCAGAAGAATGTCTTATGCCTTTCCCTTTTAATTTTTAGACAAAATTGAAATCATCATTTTTGCACAGACATATCTTTCCCTTCTACCCAATTTGATGATTGAAGACTCATCAAAACTGTGCAATAAGATAGTAAGTGCACTACAAGTTGCTTACTTAGCTAACCAGACAAAACTGGTACTAGATGGACATAAGAAGCCTGGGACACAGAAGACGTTTTTTAAAAACATGAAAAGCCTGCCGTGTTCCAGATTTCTATAAATATGTTTGGGGAATTATTTTCCGCCAATAAGATCTTCCTGAAGTTCTTTTAATTCATCCCATTTTCCGGCGGCAGCTAATTTAGCTTGTTTTGGCCAGGTAGCAGGATCATGAATTTGGAATTTAGGACCAGCGGCTTCAAGAATAGCTTTCAATTTTTTTCCAGTGGCTTTACTAAGATCTTTAAAAGTAATGATGCCTTCTGCTTCTAACAATTTAGAAATTTTTGGACCGATACCTTCTATTTTAGCAAGGTTATCCTTTTCAACCTTTGCGGTTTCTTTTACTTCTTTCTTTTCTTTTATAGCTTTAGGAGCCGCTTCTTTTTTCTCTTGCTTTTCTACTGGCTTTTCTGCTTTTGCTTTCTTGGCTTTTGGAGCTGCCTCTACTTTTGCCACAACCACTTCTTCTACCGGAACTGTAACTGCGCAATTTACCACACCAAAAGCATCGTTTTGTACAAACTGCTCTGCGGAATGATCATTGACCCAAGTGCCGTTATCTAATAAGTAGCGATATTCATAAGTTTTGCCAGATTCTAATGGTACAATGGCAGCAAGTGTGCCGTTTTTCTGAACCTCCAATCCAATTGCGTCATCTATATTCCAGTTGTTAAAATCACCAAGTAATAGGGCTTTAGTCGCATTACCCAATGCTTCTGCAGGTAGCGAAAATGTAATCTTTTTCATCGTTCAATTTTTGTTTAAAATATTTTGGGTGCTTTTTTTAAGCGCTGCAAATATAGTCAAACTATTGTGAGAAGAGGATTTGATGGGTTCTGAGGTGAACTTTCTGTGGATAATCAGAAATATTTCAAGCGACTTTTTCTATTATTTCCTAAATTAAACCCTATCTTAAAGCCCTTATGAAAAAGTATTGTTTTACTCTGCTGGCGGTGGTTTTTTCTTATTGTTTTGTTTTTGCACAGCAAAGGCAAAAGCCAAAAGTGTTGGTTATCTCAAAGACCAATGGTTTTCATCACAACTCAATACCGACGGGTATTGCAGCCATTCAGCAACTGGGAAGAGATAATGGTTTTGAAGTGGACTCAACCACAGATTCGTTGTGTTTTAATAACAAAACACTCAAGCAGTATGCCGCTATTATTTTCTTGAACACAACCGGTACTATATTTGGAAAAGAACAAAAACGAGCTCTTCAACAATATGTGCAAAAAGGAGGTGGAATTGTGGGGATACATGCGGCCGCAGACACTGAATATGGATGGCCTTGGTTCAACAAAATGATAGGTGCCTGGTTTTTGAGCCATCCAAAACAGCAAGTGGCCAAGCTGCTGGTACTCCAAAATAACCATCTTTCTACTCGGCATTTACCGGCAATTTGGGAACGTAAAGATGAGTGGTATAATTTTAGGGATTTGAATCCGGCAGTGCAGGTTTTAATAGCCATTGATGAAAAGAGCTATGAAGGCGGTAAGAATGGAGAACACCACCCAATGGCCTGGTATCATAATTTTGAAGGAGGCCGGGTGTTTTATACAGCTTTGGGTCATACCAATGAGGCGTACAGTGAACCGCTGTTTCTACAACATCTGGTCGGCGGTATTCAATATGCGATGGGTGTAAAATGAGGCAGCAATGAGGGGCTGATTTATGCAACACAAATGAAAGAGGTGTCACAATTTTGATGAGCTATATTCTGGCGCTTGTTTAATAAAAAATTAACCCTAATGTAGTAATACCCTTTTTGATACCTGAAATAATACACTAAATTTGTGCCAAAGAAATTCTTTGATGAGGTATCGATTTGTTTATATCCTTTTTATATTTTGCTTTTTTGCGACGGGGCTTGTTTCCTGCCTGAAAGAAAAAGACGAAGCTGCCTCATTGGAAGAGCGTAAAGTTAGTATAGCCGGCAACTGGGTGGTGAGTGAATTTAATAATGATTTGACGGTGTATGGTCGTTCTGCTACCTTGAAACCCAATGAGTTTGGATATGTTTTTATGAATGGTGGGCGTTTGATTGTGCGAGGTAGTGCCAATAGCACAGATACACTGTTGAGCCGGGAATATGAGGGATCCTGGAATATGGAAAATGGGATACTAACCATAAATGCCAACTACTGGGGCGGCCGGATGATAGAAAAATGGGTGATCATTTATTTGTCTAATACCACGCTGACTACCAAAAAAATTTCTGCTGAATTTCCGCAATAGCCAGATGAGAAGAAAGAATATTAAACCTTATTCTACTGCATACTTTATTAAGTTTTATATATTTAGATATTCAATCGCTCCTTTCTGTAATTTTGGGAGGGGAAAACTCTCGTCATTTTTGAATTCATTTTAATCAGTATGATGAAAAACATTATTGTTATTGCTGCATTATTCTTGTGTACATTGGCCGTTCAGGCACAGAAAGTTACAGGTTGCGGCTATAAAATTCCGCCACGAAGTTTGAAAACCAGTTTTCAGTCGGTATATGAAGCAAAGGAGGTAGTGGATCAAATGCTAAAAAAGGTGAACTGGAATGAGAACTTCAGGTTGCAGGAAAGAAATGGAATCCAGAACGCCTATGCCACCATCATCAATAATGTTCGATGGATTGTGTATGATAATAGTTTTTTGGAGGATGTGGATGAATTTACACGCACCAAGTGGGCCAGCATCAGCATCATGGCGCATGAAATGGGGCATCATTATTATGATCATGTGGTGAGTAAAACCGGAAGTACTCCACCCAAAGAATTGGAGGCGGATGCTTTTAGTGGCTATGTGATGTCATTGTTGGGGGCTTCTAAGGAGGAAGCAGTAGCCGCGATCAAGGCCATTGCCACAGACAGAGCCAGCAATACTCATCCAGCAAAAAATGATCGGGTAAACGCTATTTCCAATGGTTGGGATAAGGGCGGCAAAGGAGGATCAAATAATAGTGGAACAAACTCAAACCCTACAAACTCAACCCCTACTAATACTACTCCTACAACCCCAAAACCTTCCACAAACTCAAACCCGGGCGGACAACCGACAGGCAATACCCAAACCAATCCAAATACAGATCCCAGTTGGATTTTTTTAACTATCCAGAGCAACAAAGATGAAACGATTCAGTTGAGTGATGATGGTAAAAAATTTCAGGATGTGGTTTTGAAAGCAGGTCAACCCTTTGTCTTCAAATACGATATTTATAATTATGGCTGGCTAAGGATGAAGTATTATAATGGATTCAGAACCTATAAACTTAGTCATGGCACAGACTATACCATTTTGTGGAATAGGCGAACCAACAACTGGACACTAGCACCAATAGTAGATTAGCCAAAGACTCACTTAATTTCACGAAGCAATGCTTTCGCTCTTTTGGGTTGGAAGGGGGCGTATCGTTTGTTTTTTTGATCAGCAACTCTATCTGTAAACAAGATACCGGATAAATGGTCGGTTTCGTGCTGAAATATGATAGAGGTAAACTCTTCCATCATTTCTATTTGTTGCCGACCAGTAGTGTCGATATAGGACACCATGATGGCATAGTTTCTGATCACATCATCCCGATCCTGAAAAGACAAATCGCCTTCGACTCCTTGTAACAGAAAGTCAGAGCGCCAGATGATTTTTGGGTTGATAAAAAATTCGAAGGGCTGTTCTTTTTTATCAAAACGTTGCACCCAAATCAGGTTTCTGTTGATGCCCACTTGTGGTGCGGCAATGCCTACGCCCCGATTGGCTGGATCCTGCACCGCTTTCAACATTCTGTTTTTAAGAGTTGTGAGCAACGGATCGTCAAAGGCAATATCTAAAGAAATCGTTCGTAATGCTTTTTGCCCTACTGGTTCTGAAAGAGGAATGACACGCAGCATAGTGCTGGTGTCGCCACTTAAAATTATTTCCTTTTCGCCCTCAGAAAAATTTTGTGCTTGTAAAGAATGGGTGTAGAGTAATGAGATACTTATGAAAAAAAACAATTTCATTCGCATAACTTTTAGTGTATAGTTTGTAGAACCCAAAAGAAGGCAATGATGCGTTCAAGCCTAGCCATTTCTAGCCGAAGCCAGCCTTGTTAGATGTGATATTGGCTGGTACACTCTATTCAATCAAATGGTCAAAATGGCTGCTCTCTTATTCTTCCGATTTCTGGGACTCTATTTCTGCAATGCTCGTTGCTTCATTCATTTGTTCCAATGCTTCTTCGTGCAAGTAATCTTTTCGTTTCAGTTCAAAATTGCGACCCAGATAAAGTTTGCGTACCTGTTCGTTGGCGGCCAACTCTTCCGCGGTTCCATTTTCAAATATTTTTCCATCAATCAACAAGTAGGCACGATCACAAATAGAAAGGGTTTCGTTCACGTTGTGGTCGGTAATCAGAATACCAATATTTTTATGTTTGAGCCGAGCCACAATACTCTGGATGTCCTCCACCGCTATAGGGTCGATTCCGGCAAAGGGCTCATCTAGCAAAATAAATTTGGGGTTTACAGCCAATGCTCTGGCTATTTCGGTTCTTCGGCGTTCACCACCACTCAACACATCGCCATTGCTTTTTCTTACATGGCCCAATCTAAACTCAGCGATCAACGATTCTAATTTTTGCTTTTGTTCGGCTTTGGATAGTTTGGTCATTTCCAGCACCGCTGCAATATTATCCTCCACACTAAGTTTTCTGAAAACCGATGCTTCCTGAGGTAAATAGCCAATGCCCATTTTGGCTCTTTTGTACATGGGCAATTTGGTGATGTTCTCATCGTTTAAAAACACATGGCCTTCGTCGGGTTTTATCAACCCAACCACCTGATAAAAGGAAGTGGTTTTTCCCGCACCATTTGGGCCTAATAGCCCTACAATTTCTCCCTGATTTACAGTGAAAGATACTTTGTTTACTACAGTTCGCTGCCCATAGCGTTTTACCAATTCACTGGTTCTGATTGTCATTTGCATTAGCGCAAAAATACTATGCTAAACTGAATACTGGTGAATGAAAGTTTGTTAAAAATAAATAGTACCCAGACCTGAAAGTTGAATGGTCCTGTGCTTATTTAAAACGGGTTTTGTTCATGGCAAGAATTTCCTCTACATATTTCCTCTCATTGCATAGGCGGGGCACTTTGTGCTGACCACCCAGTTTGCCCTTTTCTCTTAACCAGTTGTTGAAACTTCCTTTGGGAATATTGTGCACTATTGGCATTCCAAGGGCAATATCTTTATATCGTTTGGCTTCATAGTCGCTGTTGATAGCTTGAAGGGCTGCGTCCAGTTCTTTGGTGAAAACCTCAAGGCTGTCAGGCTCTTTTTCGAACTCAATCAACCATTCATGAGTGCCGTTGGAAGTTTCTGAAAAATAGACCGGAGCGGCTGTATAATCGTTTACCACCGCACCTGTTTTGGAACAGGCATTGTGTAGGGCGTTGTCCGAATTGTCCACTATTACTTCCTCTCCAAAAGCATTAATATAATGTTTTATTCTGCCACTTACAATAATCTTATAAGGGCTTTTGGAAGTGAATTTTATGGTATCGCCCAACAGATATCGCCACAAACCTCCATTGGTGCTGATCACCAATGCATAGTTGGCTCCCAGTTCTATATCCTTTAGTCCAATGGTTGCCGGATTGGATTTGCCATACTCGCTCATGGGCATAAATTCTAAAAAGATTCCATGGTCGGTGAATAGCAACATGCTGTCATCTCCTGGAATTTCATTGCCTGCAAAAAAACCTTCGCTGGCATTGTAGGTTTCTACATAATGGATAGGTTTACCAATGATTGAGTTGAACTGATCCTTATAGGGGGTAAAAGATACGCCTCCGTGAATATATAATTCCAGTGAAGGCCATACCTCAGAAATGGTTTTGCATCTGGTTATTTCTAATAATCGTTTGAACAAAATAAGCGTCCAAGTAGGTACACCACTGATGGAGGTTACATTCTCGTTCATTGTTTGCAACGCCATTTTCTCCAGCTTGTCCTCCCATTTGTCCATAAGGGCAATATCTAAATCCGGAGTGCGCAACCAGTGTCCCCAAAATGGACTATTCTGTAATAATACTGCACTCAAATCACCATACTGGGTTTCATTGTTCAATGGATTTATGGTATGGCTTCCGCCAATGACCAACCCTTTTCCACTAAGCATTTCACTATCTGGGTTGTTCTTATAGTACATGGTCAGCACATCTTTGGCTGCCTGATAATGACAATCCTCCAGACTTTCTTCGCTAATAGGAATAAACTTGCTTTTATCGCTCGTGGTGCCACTGCTTTTGGCAAACCAATTTATCGGGCTGTTCCATAAGATGTTTTGCTCACCTTGCATCATCCTTTCAATGTAGGGTTTCAAATCATCATATTCGCTAATCGGAACAGATTTCTTAAAGTCTTTGATACTAAAAATTTGACTGAATCCATGCTTACGCCCAAACTCGGTATACTGAGCTGAAGTAACAAGATTCTGTATCACCTCTCTTTGAGCCTCTATCGGATGGCTTCGCCAAGCTTCTATACGCCAATGTCGCAGGCGTGCAAGAGATGATATGGCTGGACTTAATATTGGCATTGAATTTCACAATATTAATACAAAAACGAAAAGATTGCAAACAGATTGTATAATAATATTTCCTTTCATCCTATGGTAAAAAAATTAGGGTACCAATTGATTGGTCAAAAAGGAAAACTGTTGCCTTATTACAGGCAATAAGCAAGGAAGGTAGAAATGTACAAAATGTTTTGGTTCGCAAATAGATGGTTTGTGATTTTCAGAATTGCCAGAGAATATTTTTTTAAACTTTTAAAAAGATTGATTTTAATCTAGTTTATTTTTATTATTTTCACTTTCGTAAACTTTCGATAATGAATTATACGAAACTTAAATGAAATTAGAACTCAATAGAGCCAATGGTTTGCAAGAAGTTTCGAACGAAAGAACCGTTTGGGACGTTTTGGTGATCGGTGGAGGTGCTACCGGGCTTGGTGTGGCACTAGATGCCGTTTCCAGGGGGTATCGAACGCTATTAGTGGAACAGTCAGATTTTGCCAAAGGCACTTCGAGCCGAAGTACCAAACTAGTGCATGGCGGCGTACGTTATCTGGCGCAGGGGGATATAAAGTTGGTGCGGGAGGCTTGCATAGAAAGAGGCTTACTACAGAAGAATGCACCTCATTTGGTAAAAAATCAAACTTTCATTATTCCGGTTTATACCTTTTGGGACTGCATAAAATATACGATTGGTTTAAAGGTATATGACTGGATCGCCGGGAAAATGTCCCTTGGTAGATCGGTATTTATTTCCAGAGAAGATACATTGACAGTACTACCAGGCATTAGGTCAAGAGGACTTAGAGGCGGTGTCTTGTATCATGATGGGCAATTTGATGACTCCAGGCTGGCGTTGAATCTGGCACAAACAATTATTGAAAATGGTGGCTTTGCGCTCAATTATGTGAAGGTTACAGGACTCCTGAAAGACAGTATTGGACAGGCTTGTGGTGCAGTGTTGAAAGATGTAGAAACAGACAAGGAATATAAGGTTCATGCGAAAGCGGTAGTGAATGCAACTGGAGTTTTTGTAGATGGAATATTGAAAATGGATGACCCTCATTCAAAGGAAATGGTAGTGGCCAGTCAGGGAGTTCATTTGGTTGTGCCAAAAAAATTCTATCTCTCAGAACATGCGCTTATGATTCCCGAAACCAGTGATGGGCGTGTACTGTTTGCTGTACCCTGGCACAACGAGGTGGTGCTGGGTACAACCGATACTCCTATTGGCCAGCCAAGTTTGGAACCAAAAGCATTAGAAAAGGAAATTGATTTTATACTAAAAACTACGTCAAAATATTTAGTGCAACCCGTGAAACGTAGCGATGTACTGAGTGTTTTTGCCGGCCTGAGACCATTGGCTGCACCAAAAGAGGGAACCCAAAAAACAAAGGAAATATCGCGAAGCCATAAAATTGTTATTTCTAAATCAGGGATATTCACCATCATTGGGGGCAAATGGACCACCTTTAGAAAGATGGGTGAGGACATGATGAACACTATTGAGAAAAGGATGAACTGGCAACCGAACCCACCATTAACCAGACATGGGAAAATTCATGGTTTTATTGAAAAAACTGACTGGAATGATCCTCTTTTCTTTTATGGTAGTGATAGGACATTGCTAAAGGCAAAGATGAACGGGTCTGCCGATATTTGGTTGAGTGACACACTAAAGATTCATGAAATGCAAGTGGTTTGGGCCGTGGAAAAGGAAATGGCCAGAACCGTAGAAGACGTGCTGGCCAGAAGAACCAGGGCCTTGTTTTTAGATGCCAGGGAGAGTATAAGAATTTGTGAGCCGGTGGCCAGAATAATGGCGACCGTATTGGGAAAGGACAACGATTGGATACAACATCAAATTAACGATTACAGAAAGCTTGCACTACAATATGTTTTATAACAATAGAAGATAAGAAGAGAATAATATCAAATTGAGCAATCAATGTTAAGTGTATATTATCTCTATTTGAAGAAAATATTACGAATTGCTGTAGCAGGATTTCTTGTTGTCAAAATCTCTTTTTTTGCAAACCAAAAACAGGTTATAATGGTATTTCTACTAAAAGCCACAAGTTTATTACGAACAAAACTCGCTATGACGGTGGCAATGTTCGTATTCGCCAGTACATTATTGGCGCAGCAAAGATCCATTACCGGAATGGTAAAAGGAAGCGAAGACAAAAAACCCATTTCCAATATTAGTGTTCAGGTGGAGGGTAGTTCGCGAGGTGCTATTACTGATGCAAAGGGAGAGTTCAAACTATTAGCCAGCACAGGAGAAACAATTAGCTTTTCCGGTATTGGATATGTGTCCACTCAAATTATTCTGACCGATGCAAACAGGTTATCTATTGAATTGGCAAAGGGTGAGGGCGAATTGGAAAAAGTGGTGGTAACCGCCTTGGGCATTAAGCGGGAGGAAAAATCTTTGGGATTTTCTCAAACCACCCTACAGAACGAAGACTTAACCGATGCCGTTTCCAGCAATTGGACCGATGCACTTTCGGGCAAGGTGGCGGGATTGAATATGTTGCGATCGGGAGCAGGACCAACTGGTTCCAACAAAATAATACTACGTGGCGAAAACAACCTTACTGGTGATAATGAAGCCCTGATTGTGGTGGATGGTGTGGTCATCAATAACAGTAGCGGACGAAGAACGGGAAATGGTAGTGAGGCTGTGTACGGAACCGGAAGCGACAATATGCCTGCAGATTATGGAACCGGGTTGAACGATATTAATCCAGAAGATATTGAATCCGTTACAGTGCTTAAGGGGCCCGGCGCAGCAGCACTCTATGGACAAAGAGGCGCAAATGGTGCCATCATCATTACCACCAAGTCTTCTAAAAGAAAAAAGAATGGAATCAGTTTTACCTTCAATTCCAATTATTCGCAAGAAAGTGTAAACCGCTGGCCGGATATGCAGTTCGAATACGGCCAAGGACTGGATGGGGCACCTAATTATTCCTATGGTACTACCGTAGATGGTGCCAGTACCAGCGGAACCAGTTCTGCGTATGGTCCCAAGTTTGAAGGTCAGCAGTTTTTTCAATATGATCCTGTCAGGCAGGCGGTAGATTCCTTAAGAACGCCCTGGGTACCTTATGTAAATAAGATCAGAAATTATTTTGAAACAGGCCATACCTATAATAATACAGTAACCTTTGATGCAAATATCAATCGCACATATATCAGAGGCTCCTATACCAATGTGCAGAACACCTGGATCATGCCCAATACTGGTTATCGCAGAAATACTGGTGCGCTCTCTATCAATTCCAAAATCACTGACAAGTTGCAGGTTTCTGCCAAAGTGAACTATACAAATAAGTACAGTGACAACCTGCCGGGTGCTGGTTATGGCAACCAATCTATCATGTATTGGTTCATTTTCTGGCAGCCCAATGCAGACCTGGATTGGTTAAAGAATTATTGGGTAAATGGGCAGAATGGATTAAAAATTAAGTATCCCTATAGTTCCTTCCCCGAAAATCCTTATGCCATTGCCTACCAGTTTTTAAATCGCTCCAATAGAAATGGGATTACAGGAAATGCACAGGCCACCTATTCATTCTCCAAAAACCTAAGTCTGATGGTACGTACGGCAGCCGACTGGTCCGATGAACACAGGGCACAAAAAAGACCCTATGATGCAGGTTCCAGAATGGTGAAGGGAAGTTTCAGAACACAGGATATAGGAGCGTATGAAATCACTACCGACTTTTTGATTAAGTATCAAAAGACTTTAAACAAAGAGGTAAAAATCACGGCTTCTGCAGGAGGAAGTACCCTTAGAAATCATTATGACAGATTAGAATTTAGAGCCGATTCCTTAAAAGTTCCTGGAGGATACTATTTTGGAAATGCTGCTGGTGAAGTATACGAGTACCCCTGGAATAGCAAATATGTCATCAATAGTTTTTATGGAGTTTTTACTGCATCTTATAAAGACTATCTTTTTGCAGATTTATCTGCCAGACAGGACTGGAACAGTGTGCTGGCATCGCCCCAAAGAAAAACTGGAAGTGGGTTTTTCTACCCGGCCTTGAATACCAGTTTTGTGTTGTCGGATGCATTTAAAATGCCTAAGAGCATCAATTTTGCCAAAATTAGATTGTCGTTATCCAGTGTCGGTAGTGGTTCTACGGTACCATATCGTACTGCCTATAATTATGAGATTGCTACGGCTGTTTTTGACAGTGCATATCAAAACCCTTCTACGTTGATCAATCCAGATTTGAAACCGCTGCGAACAAATACGTATGAGATTGGTGGAAATATCAGAATGTTCCAAAACCGCTTAGATATAGATGTGGCCGCCTACTTGGGCAATACGAAGAACCAAATTTTGGATCGGATCATCGATCGGGCTTCGGGCTATTCAAGGCAGGTGATCAATGCCGGCACTGTCAGAAACAAAGGACTGGAAGTAACCGTGAATGCCACCCTGATTAAATTGAAAAAGTTCTCTTGGAAAACCGCTGTAACTTTTGCGGCCAATAGCAATCGAATTATCAGTATGCCAGATTCTAGCGTAGTGCTCAACACCGGTTATGTGGGAGGCGGACAGATTGTAGCCAAAGTGGGTGGTAGCATGGGCGACCTGTATGGTAGAGGATATGTGCGCGCCCCGGATGGCCAAATCGTTTATGATCCCACCTCCGGAAATGCACTCATCACTCAGGAAGTGGTGCATATTGGCAATACCATTCCAAAAGGCAGGGTGTCATTCTCGAATAAATTTTCTTACGGAGGCTTCACTTTAAGCACTTTGTTTGATGCACAATATGGTGCCATTGGTCATTCACTCACCCATTATAAAATGGTGGAACAAGGAAAACTTGCAGTTACGCTTCCAGGCCGTTACAATGGAATTATTGGAAATGGGGTGGTTCAAAACCCGGATGGCTCCTACAGAAAAAACGATGTGATTGCCATTGATATAGATGAATATTACCGATCGCACATGGGAACAGACAATGCGGAAGGAGCTTCCTTCAGCACAGATTTTATTAAGTTTCGGGAAGCACGTTTCGACTACACCCTGCCATCAAGATTCTTGAAAAAATGGGGAATTGAAAAAGCCAATATTGGTATTTACGGTCGAAATCTTTTCATCTGGAGTCCATGGCCAATGTTCGATCCAGAGTTTGGCACACTCACTGGTTCTGATATTGTAAAAGGATTTGAAGTAGCACAGTTCCCATCCACCAGAACCATTGGAGCCAGTTTAATAATCGGGTTTTAACTCTTAAAACATGTAGCAATGAAACAGCAGCAATTATTAAACGCCGTCCCAATAAAGAATCAGAATTGCTTATCATTTAAGTATATTAAAAAAATACAAATGAAGAAACTTATATACTTGTATTTGATGTTGAGTCCTTTTGTGATGATGACATCCTGCACAAAAAACTTTGACAAAATCAATACAAACCCAAACAATATTCTCTCCGTTTCGCCCCGGCAATTGTTGCCACCATCTTTGATCACCATGCTGGGAACCACCATGACCCGAAACCGAAATTTTAACAATGAACTGATGCAGGTATCCGTAAATCCAAGTGATGCCGAAGGGCAGGTGCATCGTTACGATTTCAGATCCAACTGGTCAGATTATATGTACAACAATTTATATGTAGAGCTTACCAATATCAAAGATGTATATCGCATTGCCCGCAGCGATTCATCTGGGTATAAAAACGAAAGTTACGCTGCTATCTCCTTAGTGCTTCAGTCCTGGATGTACTCTATCCTCACCGATACCTATGGCGATCTGCCTTTTACCGAATCCAATCGTGCCAGAAGAGAGTATGGCGATATTCAGGAACCAGTTTTCGATTCTCAGAAAAATATATACGAAGGAATTTTCAATATGCTGGAAGAAGCCAATACTTCGTTTGTGAAAAACGAGCCAATAGATGCCGATGCTGACCCTATTTATGGTGGAGATATTGCCAAATGGCGAAAGTTTGCAAATTCATTATACCTGCGGGTGTTGCTACGCATATCCGGAAAAACTGAGGTAGCAAATATGTGCAAGCAGAAGATAAAGGAGATAGTAGAAAATCCCTCAAAATATCCGATCATCTCCAGCAACGAAGAGTCAGCAGCTCTGTTATGGACCGGAAAAGGAGCATATACTTCTCCATACTCCACCATCAGAGAGCAGGACTTCAGGCAGCCGGGAATTGGTAGTTTCTTTATAGATAATTTATCTGCCTGGAATGACCCGAGGATCGATATTCCAACCTATGGCAGAAGCGGGATCAACAGGTTGGCCATTGTTCCTTACCAAGGACAGTTTTCGGGTATGGAGAGTGGCTATGCACCAGGCAGCAATCCAATAAAGAAGGCTTATTTCTATTCCAATACCTCTGCGTACAGTTTGCAAACCGATCCTAAAACCGGAACAATGCTGCCCTATTCCGAAGTTCAGTTCATACTGGCCGAAGCTGCCCTAAATGGGTGGATAAGTGGTAGTGTAGAAAATTATTATAATGCGGGTGTAGAAAGTAGTATTAAATATTGGGTACCCAACTGGACAATGCCTGTTGCAACCTATCTTGCTAATGCGGATATGGAATGGTTAGAGTCGGAGTCGATGGATGAAAAAATGCAAAAAATACATTTGCAGAAATATTATGCACTTTTTATAGTGGATATGCAACAATGGTTTGAGTATCGACGAACAGGAAAGCCTCTATTACCCAAAGGCGGCGGACTAAAGAACAATGGGGTGATGCCGGCTAGAATGCCTTACCCGGTTTATGTACAATCTACCAACCCAACTAATTACAAAAAGGCGGTAACAGCACAGGGTGCAGATGTACTATCCACTCAGGTTTGGTGGCAAAAACCATAATAAATTATTCTAAAAGTAAAGTCATGAAAAAGATTCATACCTACATATTTCTTTTTTTATCAGCAACGATGTTGGGGAGTTGCCAGCGAAATGTTGATGCACTAAAAGGAGAGTTTGGCAATTATCCCGGTGGCACCATCAGCCCCTATTTTTCCATATTTGACATAAGAAGTTTATACAAGAACCAGGAGGTGAAACTGAACAAAGAATCCATGCTGGGGTCAGAGAAGATTGCCGCAATGGTGGTTTCAGACCATTCGGGCAAAAATCTGCCCGCGGGCCTATTGGTCGTGCAAGATGCCAGACGACTGTCACAACTACGTGGCATCTCCATTGATCTGGGTACCGATGCTGCCTCATTTGTACCAGGAGATTCAGTAGTCATCAATGTGGATGGAGGCGTACTTAATAGGGTCAATGGGATATTGCAAATAACCGGACTGACCAAAGATCGGGTAACAAAAATTTCATCTGGCAACCCCATTCCTTTAAACAGAGTGAGAGCAAGCGATATACTGTCTAATCCTGATAAATATGAAAGTGTGTTTTCTGTTATTGTAAAAGGAGGATTTGTTCCGCTGCCCTCAGAAAATGAAGTCCTAAAAGGAGACAAGACACTCAATGATGGTTTTGGAAATATTACGCTGCACACTGAAGATGGTGCAAGTTTCGCAAATAATCAACTCTATGGATTGGCCAATTATTATGGTATTTTATTTAACAAACAAATTTCTGCCGATTTGCTAGAACCGGTTTTCCGAGTACGAAAGGAGGATGATATTGTGCTGTTGAGTTCGACTGTTACCGTGATGCCTGTGATTATTGCTGGGTTTATGAGCGATCTTAAAGGGGGTGATGGCAATTATGAATATGTACAACTTTTAGCTACAAAGGATATTGATTTCAAAACCACTCCTTATTCAGTGGTAGTAACAAATAATGCCAACGCATCAACTCCAACCGGGTTTCCTACTAATGGATGGGCTGCGGGAGACAAAAGGACATACAAGTTTAACCTCACATCGGGCTTTGCTGCTAAGGGTTCATTTTTTTATGTAGGTGGCACAGGTAAAATGATTAACGGATCTTCTTCCACCAGTATGAGTGATTTAAACTGGGTAAGGAGTTTTGATTATGTCAACATAAATGGGGATGGATTTGGAGCCAAAACCTCTGGTTTATTTGCAAACTCTGGTAACGCATCTGGTGTAGCAGTTTTTAGTGGAACAACCTTAAATGGAAACACTGTTCCGGTAGATGTAATTTTTGTTGGAAACTCAGGAAGTATTTACACAGCAGGCCCTCCGGCTAAAGGATATAGAATTACCAATACGGATTGGTACGACACAAGAAATCCAATTACATTAGAAGACCAACCATTTTTTAATATGGGTTCAAATTCCATTAGCTTAAAATATACGACTCCGTCTGATGCAGGCTTTTACAATATCCTGGGTGGTGTTTATAATACCACTTTAGGCAGATGGACAACTGCACGATCACAGATTAATTTGATCCTCGATAAAACATCACCGGTAGATACCATTCAGGGAAGTTTGGCTACTAAATTGGTACAATAGAAATTTTGAAAAGTCTTCATCAAAGCATTATGTATAGATTTTATAAAGTTGTTTTGTTTTTGGGTTTTCTGCTTTTGGGCAATGTATCATTTGCCCAAAAGAAAAAATTTGATACTCAGGCACATCGAGGCGGTCGTGGTTTAATGCCCGAGAACACCATTCCGGCAATGCTCGATGCCATAGACCGAGGCATCAGCACCCTTGAGTTGGACCTTCAACTTTCAAAGGATTTAAAAGTCGTAGTGTCGCACGATCCTTATTTCAATGCAAACTTTGTTACCACTCCGGCAGGCGATACGCTGACAAAAGATGCAGGGAAAAAAAATATACTCTACCAGTTAAACTATGATTCCATAGCAAAGTATGATGTGGGACAAAAGGTTAATCCCGAATTTCCTCAGCAGAAAAAAATGAAAGTTCATAAACCATTGCTGTCGGATTTGCTGAATGCTACAGAAGCATATTCAAAAAAGAAAAGAACAACGATTCATTATAATATTGAAATCAAATCGGCACCAGGCAATGATGGAAAATACTATCCCAATCTTGAAGCTTTTGTGGATTTGGCAATGGACGTGATAAACAAAAAGAAAATTTCTAAGCGTGTCATCATACAATCTTTTGATACCAGGGCCTTGCAGATGATGCATAAAAAATATCCAAGCTATGCATTGTCCTATCTTATTTTGGCAAAGGAAAAAAGACCAATAGCCGAATTGATTAAAGTATTGGGTTTTGTGCCAGATGTATTGAGTCCGCAATACAATATGGTTACCGGAACAATGGTAAAGGAATGTCATCAGCAGGGAATAAAAATTGTTCCCTGGACGGTGAATGAGTTAAAGGATATTCAAAGCCTGAAGGCAATGGGTGTGGATGGAATTATTAGTGATTATACTGATTTGTTTTCTCAATTGTAAACTTTATCTTTCAAAAATATTCTCAAAACTTCGCCAGGCCAATAAAATGAATAAGGCACTGGAGTACTAATTTCGATTGCTATGTCTAAATATGTATTGTCATTTGATGCAGGGACTACCAGTTCCCGTGCCATTGTTTTTGATAAGTCGGGCCATATTGTGTCGGTGGCACAAAAAGAGTTTCAACAAATTTTTCCCCAACCCGGCTGGGTGGAACATGATGCCAATGAAATCTGGAGTACCCAAATTGGTGTGGCAGCAGAGGCCATTGTGAAAGCGAGTGTTACGGCTTCAGAAATTGTAAGCATTGGCATCACCAATCAAAGAGAAACTACGGTGGTTTGGGATCGTCAATCCGGGCAACCCATTTATAATGCCATTGTGTGGCAGGACAGACGCACCAGCGACTACTGCGATACACTAAAGCAAAATGGCTCTGCCGAAATCATAAAAGAAAAAACCGGATTGGTAACGGATGCTTATTTTTCTGGAACCAAAATAAAATGGATTTTGGACAATGTGGAGGGAGCAAGAACTAAGGCAGAAGCAGGTGAGCTATGTTTTGGTACTGTTGATAGTTGGCTGCTGTGGAAACTCACCAATGGAAAAGTTCACGCCACAGATGTAAGCAATGCTTCCAGAACCATGATATTTAATATTCATAGTTTGCAATGGGACGAGGATTTATTGAAGATGATGAATATTCCCAAGAGTATTTTGCCGGAAGTGCGCTCCAGCAGCGAAGTGTATGGATATACCGACCACCTGCTTACCAAAGAGGCAATACCTGTTTCGGGTATTGCAGGAGACCAACAGGCTGCCCTGTTTGGACAGATGTGTACACAGCCAGGCATGGTAAAAAACACTTATGGTACAGGTTGTTTTATGCTGATGAATACCGGAACAAAACCGGTTACCTCACACAATAATCTGCTCACTACAGTAGCCTGGAAAATTAATCATGAAGCGGTTCAATATGCACTTGAGGGCAGTGTGTTTATTGCCGGTGCAGTAGTACAATGGCTTAGAGATGGATTGAAGTTGATTCAAAAATCGACCGATGTGGAAGCCCTTACTGCTACGGAAAAAGACAATGGAGGCGTGTTTATGGTGCCCGCTTTTACTGGATTAGGAGCACCCTATTGGAACCAACATGCCAGGGGCATTATTGTAGGTTTGACAAGGGGCTCCAGCGATGGACATATTGCCAGAGCCGCAATCGAAAGCATCGCTTATCAAACAATGGATGTGCTTAAAGCCATGGAAGCCGATGCAGGCATTACCATAAAAGAAGTGCGTGTGGATGGTGGTGCTACAGTGAATGATTATTTGATGCAGTTTCAGTCCAACATTTTGAATACCGAAGTAATAAGACCAGTGATAACAGAAACCACCGCCCTTGGTGCTGCCTATCTGGCCGGACTTGCTGTAGGTTTTTGGAAAGATGTGGATGAGGTAAAAGCCTATTGGACAAAGGAAAAATCTTTTGCGCCTTACATGAAAGAGGAGGTGCGTGAGAGGCTGCAAAAGCAATGGAAAAAAGCAGTGAGCGCCGCGCAATGCTGGACAGAAGAATAGAGAAAGGTCGATAGGGTTAATTCGTTTAAGAGTGAAAAAGGTTTATTAGGGTTAGGTGTACAAAGCAGCATTTTTATCACCGAAATAAAAAACAAAAAGTTTCAAGGAAAACGAACTATTTCAATAAGACCACAACCCTTTTCATCATAAAAATTAAAAGAAACCCTTAGCAAACAATAGGCTTCAAAGTATAACATCAAACAATAAACAATAAACATCAAATTTCTATATGAATATTTTTACCAGTGAACTTTTAGGAACCGCCATCTTAATTATTTTAGGGAATGGTGTGGTGGCAAACGTCGTGCTTAATAAAACAAAGGGCAATAACAGTGGGTGGATCGTTATCACTTTTGGATGGGCGATGGCGGTATTTGTGGGTGTGTTTGTTTCTTCAAAAGTGAGTGGAGCACATCTCAATCCCGCGATCACATTGGCCTTTGCCTATTTGGAAAAAATTCAGCCAGCTCAGATTGCAGAATACTTGGGCGGACAAATGATAGGCGCCATGTTGGGTTCTTTATTTGTGTGGCTGGCCTATAAGGATCATTATACTGCAACGGATGATACTGGTGCAAAGCTGGCTACTTTCTGTACAGCACCTGCCATTAGAAAGCCAATCAATAATTTTATTACAGAAATGGTAGGCACTTTTGTTTTTGTGCTGGCTGTGTTTTTTATAATTGCTCCACAAAGTAGTTTGGGTGCTTTGGATGCCTTGCCGGTGGCCTTTATTGTATTTGCCATTGGTCTTAGTTTGGGTGGTCCCACCGGATACGCCATTAATCCTGTTCGTGATTTTGGCCCCAGATTGATGCACTCCATTTTACCTATCGGTAAGAAAGGAAGTAGCGACTGGGCTTATAGCTGGGTACCTATATTGGGGCCTATTGTTGGTGCTTTGTTAGCAGCAATGGTGTATAAACAGTTGATGTAACAGCAATTGAAATGATGAGATGAAATCATAAATTAAAAATCGGTCTTTCGGATTTGGTGATATTAGATGTAGTGAACTATTTTGGAAGATGTTTATTGGTTAATTTTTCAAGAATATTCTTAAACCAGGGCGTAAAACCATCTGGATTTTTTGCTATTTCTTTTTCAATTTCAGCCAAAGATAAATACCTCCAATCCTTTACTTCATCTTTATTAATGATGGGGGTGCCTGAAAAAACACCAATGAAAACATGGTCATATTCATACTCTGTAAGTTCATTGTCAAGGGCTGCTTTATAAACAAAATCAAAAGCTTTTTTTAAGTCGCAATCAATTCCCATTTCTTCTTTCAATCTTCTTTTGGCAGCCTGTTCGGTGGACTCATCGGGCTGTGGATGGCTGCAGCAGGTGTTGGTCCATTTGCCACCACAATGGTATTTGGTAGTAGCTCTTTGTTGAAGCAGTAGTTCCTTTTTTTCATTGAACAATAAAACCGAAAAAGCCCGATGCAACAATGCCTTTTCGTGGGCTTCCATTTTTTCGCATAGCCCCAATGCATTGTCATTTTCATCTACCAAAAGAACATATTCTTTTTTCAAAACCATGTAGCGAAGTTAGGAACTTGATATCCATAAAAAAGCCCGCATCAAAGCGGGCTGTATGAAGTGATGTAGATTTTTATTTACTTAAGAACAAACTTCTCTCCTTGTATAACTGACGGAAATAAGGGTCTTTCAAATCCTTAATAAAACGGATGGCTTCACCTGTACTTTTCATTTCGGGGCCCAGTTCTTTATTTACATTCGGGAATTTGCTAAAGCTAAACACAGGCTCCTTAATCGCATAGCCTTTTAGTTTCTTTTCAAACTTAAAGTCGGTTAATTTATTAGTGCCCAGCATTACCTTGGTAGCCACATTCAAATACGGAATTTGATAGGCTTTGGCAATAAACGGTGTGGTGCGGCTGGCGCGTGGATTGGCCTCAATCACAAATACTTTTCCTTCTTTAACGGCAAATTGAATATTAATTAGCCCTTTTATGTTTAATGCTCTGGCAATTTTTTCTGCATAATGTTCCATGGTGGTTACTTCCATTGGAGAAAGGTTAAACGCTGGAAGCACTGCGTTGCTATCGCCACTATGAATTCCTGCCGGTTCGATGTGTTCCATCACCCCCATTACATGAAAATTTTCCCCATCGAAAATGGCATCTACTTCTGCTTCCTGACAACGATCCAAAAAATGGTCGATCAAAATCTTATTTCCAGGAATGTGTTTCAACAAACTTACCACCGCCGATTCTACTTCATCATCGTTGATAACAATTCTCATGCGCTGACCACCTAATACATAGGAAGGACGTACCAGCACCGGATAACCCACACGGTTGGCTACTTCTATGGCTTCGTCCACAGTCCATGCTGTACCATAATCGGGATAAGGAATTTCAAGCTCTTTAAGCATGTCGCTAAAACGACCTCTGTCTTCGGCAATGTCCATACTGTCGAAAGAAGTACCCACAATTTCCACGCCCATGTCTTTGATCTTCTCGGCCAGTTTTAAGGCTGTTTGTCCACCCAATTGTACAATAACTCCGGCAGGTTTTTCGTATTCAATCAGTTCACGTACATGTTCCCAATACACTGGTTCAAAATAAAGTTTATCAGCCATATCGAAATCGGTACTCACTGTTTCCGGGTTACAGTTCATCATAATGGCTTCGTAACCACTTTCTTTGATGGCCATCAAGCCGTGCACACAGCAATAGTCAAACTCTATACCCTGTCCAATACGGTTAGGGCCGCTTCCCAGCACAATAATTTTCTTCTTATCTACGGCACCTTTTTTATCAGCCTCATTTTGAACTATGGGTTCAATGGATTTCAACGGCGTTTCAAATGTAGAGTAGAAATAAGGAGTTTTAGCTTCAAATTCTGCACTACAGGTATCCACCATTTTATATACCCTGGTTATGCCCAGATCTTTTCTTTTATCATAAATGGCATCTTCATTGCTTCCTATTAGTGCGGCTACCTGTGCATCACTAAACCCGTTAGTTTTAGCTTCGCGAAGCAAATCGACGGTGAGGGTCTCAATCTTAAAGTCTGATAATTTCTTTTCTATCACACATAGTTTCTGAATTTCTGAAAGAAACCAGCGATCAATGCCATTAGTGGCTTTTGAAATAGTACTTACCGAAATGCCAGCCATCAAAGCGTCTTTGATTCGGAAAATACGATCCCATTTCGGCGTTTTAATATATTCCAATAAGGCTTCGGCGTGCATCAGGCTTTTACCATAATAACCCAGGCCTACTGCGTTGTTCTCCAAACTTTGACAGGCTTTTTGTACGGCTTCGTTGAAGCTGCGGCCAATGGCCATTACCTCTCCCACACTTTTCATTTGCAGACCTAATGTGTCATCTGCCCCTTTAAACTTATCAAAATTCCAACGAGGTATTTTTACAATTACATAATCCAATGCGGGTTCAAAATACGCCGAAGTGGTTTTGGTAATCTGATTTTCTAATTCGTCCAGGTTATACCCGATGGCCAGTTTAGCGGCAATTTTTGCAATAGGATAACCAGTTGCCTTACTAGCCAATGCAGAAGAACGACTAACGCGAGGGTTGATTTCGATGGCTATTATTTCTTCATTGGCAGGATTCATTGAAAACTGTACGTTACAGCCTCCGGCAAAATTCCCCAGGTCGCGCATCATACGAATGGCGGTATCACGCATCAGTTGCATACCCGTATCGCTAAGAGTCATGGCTGGTGCCACGGTGATAGAGTCGCCGGTATGCACACCCATCGGGTCAAAATTTTCTACCGTACAAATGATACATACATTGTTAGCACTATCTCTTAATAGCTCCAACTCAAATTCTTTCCAGCCCAGCACAGCTTGTTCCACCAGTACCTCGTGAATAGGGGATGCCTGAAGTCCACGGTTCAGGGCTTCGTCCAGTTGGCTCTTATCGTGTACAAAACCACCTCCGGTTCCACCCAGGGTGAAAGAGGGACGGATTACCAAAGGAAATCCTATTTCTTGGGCAAATTCTTTTCCTTCTAAAAACGAGTTAGCCGTTTTGGCTCTTGCCACTTGTATGCCCATTTCAATCATCCACTGTCTAAACAATTCCCTGTCCTCGGCCTTGTCAATGGCTTTTATGTCCACTCCTATCAAGCGTACATTGTATTGATTCCAAATATCTAAGTCTTCCGCTTCTTTAGCCAGATTGAGGGCTGTTTGTCCGCCCATGGTGGGTAAAACGGCATCTATGGGATGACCCATTTCAATAGCTTCCTGAAGAATTTGTTCGATACTTTCTGTAGTAAGTGGAAGAAGATATACTTTATCGGCCATCATGGGATCGGTCATAATGGTGGCCGGATTGCTGTTGATAAGCGTAACTCTGATTCCTTCTTCACGAATACTGCGCGCTGCCTGCGTACCTGAATAGTCAAATTCACAAGCCTGACCAATAACAATGGGGCCTGAGCCAATAATAAGAACGGATTTGATAGAAATATCTTTGGGCATCTGTATTTTTTCTTTGTTGTTTTAAAAAACAAATTGCGCAAAAGTACGGGATTGACTGGAAAAATTGGGATGTTTTTTTATGATTTTTCTCATATCCATTCAAAGGCAGACATCTTGGATCAATAATTTTTGTGGGGTAGTCCCAATTGAATTTCCTGCTGAAAGTATTCGATTACAAGGCGGTATTTTTATTATAGTATATGTTAAAAAGACTTTGTCCAACCTCCCTTCAAATCTCAAATACCTATTTTTGGCACATGTCGAAAAAACTGATCTTATCTTTTGCTTTATTATTGTCCGGACTTTTTTCGTTTGCACAGGTATATAAAAAGCCGAATTATCCTCAGGGTTATTTTAGATGGCCGACCAGCCTGAATCCTGATATTGTGGCCAATATGGGCGAGTTGCGAACCAACCACTGGCACATGGGGCTGGATGTAAGAACCAACCAAGTAGTGAATCAAAATGTATATGCCACAGCAGATGGGTATATCGCTTTTGTGGGGATTGAACCATTCAGTTGGGGACGATGGATCATCATCAATCATCCCAACGGGCTTTCTACTTTATATGGACATCTCAACGATTTCAGAAGCGATCTGGAACAATTTGTAAAGGAAGAGCAGTACAACAAAGAGTCCTGGAAAACACGGTTATCCATTCCGCCCGGCAGATTCCCGGTAAAAAAAGGTGATTTTATTTCTTTAAGTGGCACTACCGGCGGCTCCGGTGGCCCTCATGTGCATTGGGAAGTGATTGATACCAAAACCGATCGAAGACTGAACCCTACTTTGTTTGGAACGCCCATTCCCGATAATGTACCACCAACTGTTGTTAAGATTGCTATGTATGACAGATCAAATTCGGTGTATGACCAGTCACCACAATTGTATAGTCTGACCGGTTCGGCTACACAACGTTCTGTAGCCGGAGGCCTAATCAGGACCAACCTACAAAAACTAAGTTTTTCCATTCAGGCTTATGATAAGAGAAATGGTACGTCCAACCAAGATGGAATTTATGCTGCCCGATTATTTTTGGACAATAGAGAAATAAGTAGTTTTTATATTGACAGTATTAGCTACGAAAATTCAAGATATATGAATTGCCAGGTGGACTATAAAATGCAGAGCACCGGAGGTTCCTGGATGCAGCATGTCTCAAAACTGCCCGGCGATCTTAGTGGGGTGTATTACGATCTGGGAATGTATAGTATCATTCATTTATCCGACAGCATGGTTCACAATGTACGGATAGTGGTAGCAGATGCTGACGGTAATACCATGAATGTGCATTTTGATATAAAAAACAATGGGATGGCGCCGCCTGCTACCAGGGCTTACGAATGGCAATCCACAAAACCCAATCAAATACAGAATGCCAATTTTGAAGCCTTTTTGCCTTCCAATGCTTTGTATGATAGAGTCAATACCAATTTCCAAAGTATGCCATCTAATGCAGTGAACAGCGTATCGGCACAGTTCAGATTGGGTCAAACATTTATTCCTGTTCATAGTGAGTTTGAAGTTAGAATCAAGCCAAACAAACTCATTAGCGAAGCAGACAGAGATCGTATTGTTATGATCAACATAGGCAAGAAAAAAAGTATTAAAAAAGCCGATTGGGATGGAGCATGGTTGAGTGCCACTTTCCGAGATTTTGGCGTTTTCGAAGCCTTTGTAGATAATACACCACCCTCTATAAACTCATTGGGTGCTGGAGAGGTGGTGAATCTAAACAAAGCCTCTCGAATTAGTTTCACTCCCACAGACAATATAGGAATTGCAGACTTTAGAGCAGAAGTAGATGGTCGGTGGTTGAGGTTCACAAACGACAAGGGGCGCACCTGGATCTACCAGTTTGATGAAAAAATTGCACCCGGACAGCATGAACTCAAGGTGGTGGTTACCGATATTGCCGGCAATGAAACACAAAGAAGCTGGCAGTTTGTAAGAGGAGTAAATCCGCCGGCGGCTGTAAAAGCAGAGGCAACTACACCTGTTGTAAAAACAAATGTGTTGCGAGAAAAACCCCAAACTCAAAAGGTGGTAGTAAAAGCGAAGACTCCAGCAAAACAAACCAATAAGACGGCAAAAAAAACGGTTGCAAAGAAGGCTTCATCTAAAACCGAACCGAAGAAAAAGGGTACTAAAAAACCTATTTCAAAAGCCACAACCAAGTCGGGCACTAAAACAAAAGAAGTAACTAAAAAATCAGGTACGGCAAAAAAAGCAACTTCGACAAAGACTTCGTCAAAATCTACTACGACTAAGAAAAAAACAACGACAAAGAAAAATTAATGGCAACACATCTGACTGAAGGACAAAAAGCTCCTGCTTTCTCCGGAAAAGATCAAAACGGAAACAAAGTTTCTCTTTCTCAATACAAAGGCAAAAAGCTGGCACTCTATTTTTATCCGCAGGATCTAACACCTACCTGCACGGTGCAGGCCTGCAATCTACGGGATCATTTTTCTCAGCTCCAAAAGAAGGGAATTGAAATTGTGGGTGTAAGTCCGGATGATATGCCAAAACATAAAAGATTTGAAGAAAGAAACGCATTGCCCTTTATCCTCATTGCAGATACCGAGCATAAAATTTTAGAAAAATATGGTGTTTGGGGAGAGAAACAAATGTTTGGCCACAAATATATGGGCGTGCATCGTACCACTTTTTTAATTGATGAAAAAGGAACGATTAAAAAAATTATACTAAAACCCAAAAGCAAAGAACATGCAGCGGAGATACTCGAAAATTTTATATAAACTGATTGCCGGGATTGTTCCTGGATATTTGGCTATTGCTTTAACCTCTACAAGCGTATTGGCACAAAGTAAAAAAGTGAAGGAGGTGTTTACGGTGCCCGCCAACAAAGCCTATGCCGAGCCTTTTGTAGAAGGTAGGCGACCTGGTGTTTCTATCCCTGTGGGATACCCAGAAACCATTGGCGAAGTAAGCCGTTGGCAGGATGCAGGACGAACTGTGGTTTGGTATCTGTACCAAAAGAAAGGGGCGTATGATTTGTATTTTTTAAATACTGTACTGAAAGATAAACGGCTTCAGTTTGAGCTAAAGATTTCTCCCTGCTATCCGGTTGCTGGTTTTAGGTCTTTCACCAAAAAACTATATTTTGTCGGTTCGGGCAATGAGGAGGAAAGCTTTGCGACAAATGTAAAAGTGCCTTCTACCGGCTATTTCAGGTATGAACTGAAACCTATATCCGATCCACAATCGGCCATTACCATAAAATCTTTGTTGTTCAAATCATTGCAGGAAGGCGGACAGGTGAATCAGACAGATTACCAGTCTTCACCCTCAGTACATTTGTCCTTTAGCAGTACAGCTCCAACTTCTAAAAAATATCATTGGATTTATGAGGAAATATTGGTGCCAGAAGGAGGCGATCCATTGGCCTCTTATTACATGAGTCTTGGATTTTATCGGGGGTATATGGGCATTCAGACCAACGCTTCCACCGAACGTAGAGTGTTGTTTTCTGTTTGGGATAGCAAGGATGCAGAAAATGATAAAACCACCACAAAAGAGGATTTTGTAACCCTGGTGGATAAAGGCGAAGAGACGATTGTGAATAAGTTTGGCGGAGAAGGCACAGGTGGCCAGTCTTATGTAAAAGCAGGCTGGAAAACTGGTGAGCCGGTAAAGTTTTTGATGAATGTGCAACCGCAGTCCAACCATTCTGTAGTCATTTCTGCCTGGTATCAACTAAAGGATCAGGATTGGAAATATGTGGCTAGCTGGCGGGCTCCTAAGGAACAAAAACTATTTGATGGTTTCTATTCTTTTATAGAAAACTACGGATACACCAACGGTCAAATGCGCCGCGAAGCCTATTATTACAATGCCTGGGGAAAGGAAGCAGATGGCAATTGGGTGCATTTTAATAAAGTTAGGTTCAGCAATACGGATGGCAAAGAAGGACAGCGGGTGGACTATGAGCAGGGCGTGTCTCTAAAATATCCCGACAGGTTTTATATGGCTTCGGGAGGATATACGCCTACCATTAAGACAGCAAACGAAATTCCATTGAGCAAGTCGTTTCCACTGACAGACCTAAAACCTTTTGAAGCGCGTGTGGAAAAAGCTTTGCAACAGGAGGCAGTTAGCAAAATGAAATAGATTAACAACCACAAAACCTTTCCATTGCCGGAAAGGTTTTGTGGTTGTATCCATATTGGAAATTAGATCAGATTATTAGCCACCAGATATTCTGCAATCTGAACGGCATTGGTAGCAGCACCTTTGCGCAGGTTGTCGCTTACTATCCACATGTTCAGGGTTTTAGGCTGCGTTTCATCTCTGCGAATGCGCCCTACAAAAACCTCATCCTTTTCATGTGCATCCATTGGCATAGGGTATTGCTGATTGGGTAAATCGTCCACTACCACCACTCCCGGAAAAGATTCTAAAAGGCTTCTTACCTCTGCCAGATCAAATTCATTTTCAAACTCAATATTTACCGACTCGCTATGTCCTCCCATAACCGGAATGCGCACGGTGGTGGCGGTAACTTTGATATTGTCATCGCGCATGATCTTTTTGGTTTCATTCACCATTTTCATCTCTTCCTTGGTGTAACCATTGTCCAAAAACACATCGATTTGCGGAATCACATTCAGATCAATCGGATATTTATAGGCCATTGGATAGTCGGTTTCTTTGCCTTCCAGCGATTTTGATCTTTCTCCTTTCAACTGATCTACTGCTTTAACTCCGGTGCCTGTTACGCTTTGGTAGGTGGAAACCACCACCCTGTTTATCTTGTATTGTTTGTGCAAAGGAGCCAATGCCACCACCATCTGAATAGTGGAACAGTTAGGATTGGCAATGATCTTATCATTGGTGGTGAGAATATCTGCATTAATTTCTGGAACTACCAATGGTTTGGTAGGATCCATTCTCCAGGCAGAGGAGTTGTCCACCACAGTAATGCCTGCTGCAGCAAACTGAGGAGCCCACTCAGTAGAAGTGCTTCCGCCGGCAGAAAATATGGCCACGGCTGGTTTGGCGGCTATGGCATCCTGCATGCTCACCACTTTGTAAGGCTTGCCTTTGAAAATAACTTCTTTGCCCACACTTCTTTCAGAAGCTACGGGGATCAATTCGGTTACCGGAAAATTTCTTTCGGCCAATACCTGCATCATTTTGGTGCCCACTAACCCTGTTGCACCTACTACTGCGACTTTCATAATTCTATTTTTTTATTTTTAAGACAATAAAAAAGCCTGCCGCTTTCACGGAAGGCCTGGTAAAAAATTTATGTTCTACACACAAAAACTACAACCTTCCGTTAAGGACGTTTCTTAATCTTTGTATGTTTCTTTATTCTCATTGGGGTGCAAAAATAGAAGGGAAATGTTTAATTGGCAAAATAAATTTTTTATTATAGCCTCTGCAAAAAGTACAATTTGCGGTGAAAATGATTCCTGTTTAGGAAAATGAATTCAATCATCCAGATCGATGAACTTGGGTCAGCGATCAATGCCAGACTATTTACGTAGAGAAAAATGGGCAATAAGTTCATATCAATAAAACCAGTATTGTACCAGAACCTGTAATTTCGCAACACAAAAAATACTTTACATGACCCTGCATCGCGAAGGAAAAGGCTCTATAATCATAGCCCTTGTATTATTTCTGATTATCAATTTTGTTTCTTACAAATATCTGTTTGTATCCATTCCAGTGGTTTTCTATCTGTTATTGGCCGTTACACTTGTCCTTTTATTGTTAGTGATTTCTTTTTTTAGAATACCTGCCCGTCAGTTTACCATTGACAATAACGCCATCATTGCTCCCTGTGATGGGAAAGTGGTGGTGATAGAAACTGTGCAGGCCGATGAATATTTTACAGACAAAAGAGTGCAGGTTTCAATTTTTATGAGTCCATTGAATGTGCATGTGAATAGAAATCCGGTGAGTGGTGAAGTGGTTTATAATCAATATCACAAAGGAAAGTATCTGGTAGCCTGGCATCCAAAGTCATCTACAGAAAACGAACGACACACCAATGTATATCGAGTGGGAAATAAAGAAGTGTTGACCAAACAAATAGCTGGTGCTTTGGCCAAAAGGATTGTGAATTATCTGGCTGTGGGTACTCAGGCAAAACAAGCCGGAGAAATGGGCTTTATCAAGTTTGGTTCTCGGGTGGATCTATTACTACCTCTTGATGCAAAGGTTCAGGTAAATATCGGGGATGTAGCTGTAGGCGGAAAAACAGTTATAGCTACCTGGTAGTCCTATGCATTATTTTACTTTTCAATTTTGACAAATTCTCTTTCAGAACCAGGTCCACATTCTCTGCAATATCTTTGATAAAGCGCTTCATACTGAGGAATGATATTATCCATATTGTATTGTTGTGCATAGTTGAAAGCACTTTGCCGAAATGCCTGCAACGTATCTTCATTGCCTAAGATTTCCAGTGCTTTTTGGCTCATGGTTTCCACATCTCCCACATTGGCGGTGAAACCTGTTACCCCGTCAATATTTACTTCCTTTAAGCCTCCTGCGTTGGAGGAAATAACCGGAACCCTAGAGGCCATTGCTTCCAGTGCTGCCAGTCCAAAACTTTCATATTCTGATGGTAGTAAAAACAAATCGGCTATGGCAAAAATATCTTCTATTTGTTCCTGCTTGCCCACAAAAACCATCTTTTCAAAAATGCCTAATTTCCGCCCTTGTTCCTCGGCTGTTTGGCGTTCCGGGCCGTCTCCCACAAATAACAATTTCGCCGGAATTGATTTTTGAACAATATTAAAAATATCTACTACATCGGGTATCCTTTTCACCTGGCGAAAGTTGGAGGCATGTAGCAGAATTTTTTCTCCATTAGGTGCCAGCACTTTTCTAAAAGCATCCAGTGGTTTGCGATTGAATCTTTTTACATCTATGAAATTATACACTACTTCTATTTCTTTTTTGATATCAAAAGTGGCATAGGTTTCATCTTTTAGGTTTTTTGAAACGGCGGTAATCACATCGCTCTGATTGATTGAGAAAGAAACAACGGGGGCATACATTTTGTCTTTACCAACCAGAGTGATATCTGTTCCATGCAAAGTGGTGATGACCGGAATGTCGCACCCTTCGTCCTGCAAAATTTTCTTGGCCATGTAGGCTGCCGAAGCATGAGGAATGGCATAATGCACATGGAGCAAATCCAAACAATAATTCTTGATGACGTTCACCAATGTACTGGCCAGAGCTGTTTCATAAGGGGGAAAATCAAAAAGTGGATAGGTGGGAACCTGAACTTCGTGATAAAAAATATTGGGGATAAAGGCACTTAATCTTACAGGTTGCTGATAAGTAATAAAATGTATTTCATGTCCTTTTTGTGCCAATGCCTTTCCCAACTCTGTGGCCAATACACCACTTCCTCCAAATGTTGGATAACATACTATTCCAATTCGCATGGGTAAAGATAATAGTTTCTAATTTTTGCCAAGACATCAATCGGGTTTTGAATACAGATTTACATTTTTTTTAAAGGGCAATAGACTACTTTATTATGGAAATGCGAGACACTATTTACAAAAGCATTTCCGGTATCGATCACTTATTTCCATCGGTATAGATTGTTTTGCTTGTAAATTGCAGGTTCAACAAAGCAATTGGGTGATGAAAGTTTTTATAACAAAGGCCATTCCGGAATTAGGTATCAGAATGATAGAAAATGCAGGACACGAGGTTACGGTTTATCCACCGGATTTGGAATTGACACAGGAAAAACTCATTGAGGCGTGTCAAAAACAGGATGCTGTATTATTGGCTGCATTTGGAACGATAGATCGTCATTTTTTGGAGGCTTGTAAGCACCTGAAAGTAATTGCGCTTTACTCTGTTGGGTATGATAGCGTGGATATTAAGGCGGCCACGGAGTTAAAAATTCCGGTGGGGAATACGCCGGGAGTTTTGAGCAGGGCCACGGCAGATATTGCTTTTTTATTGATGATGGCTGTGAGTCGGAAAGCTTTTTACAATTATCAAAAAATTCTCGATGGGAACTGGAAAGCTTTTGAGCCGGTGGAAGATCTTGGGCTGGAACTATATGGAAAAACGCTGGGCATTTTTGGTTTAGGAAAGATAGGGTTTGAAATGGCCAGATTGTGTCAGGGCGCATTTAATATGAAGGTGATCTATCACAACCGCAAGTCAAATGAAGAATATGCTGGTCCTTTAAACGCCAAATATGTAAGTTTTGATGAAATGCTGGCCCAGTCTGATGTGTTATCGCTTCATGCAAATTTATCAGAATCTACCAAAGGATTGATGGATAGAAATGCTTTTTCCAAAATGAAGCCCAATGCCATTTTCATAAATACTGCCAGAGGAGCCATGCACAATGAGCATGATTTGAAGGAAGCTCTGGAAAACGGGGTGATCTGGGGGGCAGGACTGGACGTTACCAACCCGGAACCTATGGATAAAGACAATCCATTGTTACGGATGCCTAATGTTTGTGTTTTGCCACATATAGGTTCCGCCACCGCCGAAACCCGCAATGAAATGGCCAGATTGGCTGCCAATAATATTATTGCAGGATTAAAAGGCGAACACCTGCCTACTATCATAAATTCGGAAGTGTATGAATAGCAATACTTTTTAGGGAAACTATTTTTTGATAGAGCCGTACCACATTTTCTTACTGGTCAGCATCGTCATTATTTTTCCTGACTCACACTGCTGGCTCCGGATGCGTCAGAAACTACTTTCGGGTTGCCTTTGTACTTAATAGTACTAGCCCCGGACGCGTCTGCCTTTAAAGAGATGCTGCTAAATACACGGGTAGTACTGGCTCCAGTGGCCCTGGCATCTGCATTTTCCGCCAACAAACCAAACGCATTGATAGTAGAAGCACCTACTGCATTGGCCTTGATGTCTTTACATTCTCCATCAATAGTAAGGGTGCTAGCACCATTGGCTTCTAAATCTATTTTAGGTGCTTTTAGCGAAATGTTAGCGGTGGAAGCTCCCGAAACTTCAATTTTAATTTCCTTATCCTGTGAATATTTTCCTTCTGTTTCAAGTTGGGATACTCCGGATAAAGAAATTTTCTTCACGTAAGGCATCTCAATAAATACCTTAATCGCTTCTGAAGGATCTAAGTGGTTGTGACTTTTTGATTCTATCTCCAATGTTCCATTATTATTTTTCTGCACATGGATGTAGTTCAGGATATTGTCATCAGTTTCTATTTTTATAGAATAATTGACAGAATTTTTTAAATACACCGCCATATTGTTTTTCACTTCAATGCTTGTAAAATCTTTCTGATCGATAGACTTGGTCGTGATATTTCCATTTCCTTTTACTCTGTTTCCCCCAACAAAAACACAAGAACTCAACCAAATTGGCGATACTAACAATAAGAAGAAACCTATCTTTTGCATAACCATAATTTTATTTTTTATCAATTATTACATTGCTGTTAAATACACTGATGGATATACGAAATCAATTATCTAACAACAAAATTTTTAAATTATCCGTTACCTTCGCCGCACTATGGCGGAAAGGATACTTATCTTAGATTTCGGGTCTCAATATACACAGCTTATTGCTCGTGCAGTGCGGGAGGCTAATGTTTACTGTGAAATAATTCCCTACTCAAAACCATTTGAAATCGATGGCAATTTAAAAGGAATTATTCTTTCGGGTTCACCGTTTTCGGTAAACGACCAAAATGCACCTGTAATTGACATAAAAGGGATCATTAAAAACCTACCAGTTTTGGGTATTTGCTATGGAGCGCAGCTTACAGCAAAGAGCTATGGAGGCCGCGTAGAAAAGAGTAGTAAGCGCGAATATGGTCGAGCATCTATGCAGGTTAGTAATCATCAAAGTATGCTGATGCAGGGTGTGAGCGAGAAAAGTCAGGTGTGGATGAGCCACGGAGATAGTATTCTGGAACTGCCCGAAGGATTTGAAGTTTTGGCCACCACCGATAGCATTCCGGTGGCCGCCTTTAACTGTAATTCAGAAACGTACCCTCTTTTTGGGCTGCAATTTCATCCAGAAGTGTACCATAGTACAGAAGGGAAGCATATCCTAAGGAATTTTTTGGTTAATATTTGTGGTTGCTCACAAGACTGGACTCCTGCACACTTTGTTACAGATACGGTCAATGCTTTAAAAAAACAAATAGGCAATCGAAAAGTGATTATGGCATTAAGTGGGGGTGTGGATAGCACTGTGGCTGCCACCCTTATTCATAAAGCCATTGGAGAAAATCTGTATGGAATTTTTGTGGATAATGGCGTTTTGCGTAAAAATGAGTTTGGCGAAGTATTGGAAACCTACAATCATTTAGGCTTAAATGTAAAAGGGATTGATGCTAGTCAGACCTTTTATAAAGAACTAAAAGATAATCCTGAACCGGAGGCCAAAAGAAAAATTATTGGGCGTTTGTTTATTGAGGTATTTCAACAGGAAGCAAATAAAATAGAAGGAATAGAATTGCTGGGGCAGGGAACCATTTATCCCGATGTGATTGAAAGTGTATCGGTGCATGGCCCTTCCGTTACCATAAAATCGCATCACAATGTGGGGGGCTTACCCAAAGAAATGCGACTGGAGCTAGTGGAGCCACTAAGATATCTATTCAAAGATGAAGTTAGAAAAGTGGGCCGCGAACTGGGTATTCCTGATAATCTTATTGATCGGCATCCGTTTCCTGGGCCTGGACTTGCCATCAGAATTTTGGGAGAAGTAACAGAAGAAAAGGTGCAATTATTGCAGGAAGCGGATCATATTTATACCAATGCTTTAAAAGAAACTGGGTTATATGCAACGGTTTGGCAGGCAGGAACAATCTTGCTGCCGGTGAAAAGTGTGGGTGTAATGGGCGATGAACGCACTTATGAATTTACAGTTGCATTGCGTGCCGTAACCAGTGTAGATGGAATGACGGCTGATTGGGCACACCTGCCGTATGATTTTCTTGCCAATGTGAGCAATGAAATCATTAATAATGTGAGGGGAATCAACAGGATAGTGTATGACATCAGCAGCAAACCGCCTGCAACTATTGAATGGGAATAGAAAATAGAAAGAAACTAAGCTCTTACAACCACATATTACTTCTTGAAAAAGTAAGGAATGATATTTGATCGAAGTTGTGCAATCATTAATAAAAGAAATAGCATGAAGTTGTTTAGTGTACTGTTTTTATTTTTTGTCTCAGGGTTAGCCTATGCTCAAAATGCCATGTCTGTGGCTCCCAAACACAAAATAGCCATTTTTACACCGTTGTTTCTGGATCAGGCTTTTAGTGCCAGCGGAGACTATTTGTACTCTGGAAAGTCTTTTCCTAAAAATTCAATTTCAGGTCTAGAGTTTTATCATGGAGTTTCACTGGCAATAGACTCTTTGAGAAAATTGAATCTTCCATTGGAGGTATATGTATATGATTCTAAGTCCTCCAGCGAAAATCTTGAACAACAGTTTAGTAAATGCGCCGCAGATGGAGTGGAACTTGTCATTGCAAACTGTTCTTTGACCGATTTGACCACACTGGCCCGGCTTGGTTTGGATAAGAAAATAACGGTGATTAACGCTACTGTTCCAAACGATGCCGATGTGAAAAACAACCCCTACTTTGTAGTACTGAACCCAACGCTTCAAACACAAATTGAAGGCATTTATAAGTTTATAAAATCAAAATATCCAGGCAAACCGGTTACAATACTAACCAGAAAAGATGGGACTGATAAATTTATACGTGGTGTATTTGAAACCCTGAACAAGTATTATAATAAGGATATCGTGATTGGTTTTCAGGAAGTGAATGATGATATTGCTTTGAAATCATTAGGTGCGACCATGCAACCGGGTCAAAAGAGCTTGTATGTAGTAGGCTCCCTAGATGCTGAGTTTGGAAGCAATGTTTTGAAGCAGCTCGCTGCTAATAGTAAAAATTTTGACTCTGTAACGGTAGTTGGAATGCCCACCTGGGAGGACCTTAATTTTTCAAATGCAGAATACGATGGAGTTGAAATTGTATATAGCACACCCTTTTACAATTCCAGAAAGGATGCCAATAGTAAGTCGATATCGGGATACTATAGTAAAAAAATGTATGCCCGCCCAAGCGATCTGGTTTTTAGAGCGTATGGTCTAGCATTTAAGTTTTGCAATATGGTGAATCAGTATGGGAAGGAGGTCAACAAACACCTTTCGGATAAGACCTATCACACTTTTTTTGATTTTGATATCCAGCCGGTATATTCAAATGGCGTTTTAACCCATTATGAGAATAAGAAACTCTATTTTCTTAAATATTACAACGAAAATCTCACAATGGTGTATTAGTTTAATGTAGCTTTTAAGTCATCCAGAACAGCCTTTTGAGAAGCAATTATTTTTTGTTGTGCTTCTTGCCTTCTTTTGTTTTTTTCTAATTTTTCTTCCAAATTTTTTTGGTCGCTTTTAAGGCTAAGAAGATTTTCTTCCTCATCTGCCATGACACGTTCTTGCTGCTTAATCATCATGATGGTATTGCTTCTTTTGATATCAGGGGTCAGGTTCTCCAAAAATCGTTTACCGTTTTCTGACATAACCGCAGGATCTTCCAAATTGCCGCTCCCTTCCATGAGCATATAGATGGTGGTTTTTTCTCCCCCTCTTTTACCTTTCTCCTCCAGCTTGAAGGTGTAATCTAGTTTGCTTTTGCTAATCTCCGTTATCAATGCAGCGGAATACAACTCAAATCCTTTTACCGATTTACCTTTCAAACCTTTGTCGGTGAGTTTTGCTGCTAGCGCATTTGCTACTACTTCTTTTGGGAAATTATATAACATAGCAATGGCAGGCTCCTCTGTTTTGCCCACTTTTATTTTACCAATATATGCCTGAGCCGAAACTTGAACTGCCACAAAACTCAATGCCACTAAAAAAGCCAGTCGTTTAATCATAATAAAAAAATTGAATTAAAACATAGATAATCTCTGCAAAGGTATAATAACTCGTTCTTTAATTTTAAGTACTATAAATTTGTGCTTATAATTTTTTAGTATTGAGCGACATAAAAAAACTTGCAGGACAAACGATATGGTATGGAGTAAGTTCCATTGCAGCCAGGTTTATTAACTACCTGCTCACTCCATATCTCATTTTTAAATTAGGCAAAGTTTGGTATGGTGAACAGTCGCTTATTTACTCCTACATTCCATTCATGAATGTGATTTTTACCTATGGAATGGAAACGGCTTTTTTTAGATTTACACAAATAAAGGATAGTAAACAAGTTTTTAGTACTACCAGTTTGTCTATGTTTACATCCTCTATTTTTTTGTGCATATTATTGGTAGCTTTTCATGTGCCAATTGCCAATCTGCTGATGGTAGAAACTCATCCGGAATATATATTGCTCGCATCGGCTATTATATTTTTCGATGCACTCAGTACTATACCCTTTGCCAAACTGCGTTTAGATGGTCGCCCTCGAAAGTATGCCATGATAAAGGTTTTTGGTATTTTACTCAATATGGGTTGCCTTTACTTTTTTTTAAGTATTTGTCCGGATTTTGCAAAAAAAAATCCAACCGGTTCCATTGGGTTTTTTTTCAATAAGAACTGGTTGGTTGGATATGTATTTGTCGCTAATCTGATTCAAAGTATTGTCACTTTTTTATTATTGACCAAAGAGTTTTTTGCATTTGAGTTTAAGTTCGATAAGCAGGTATGGAAGCAAATGTTGTTATATGGCCTTCCCATTATGGTGGCCGGTTTTGCTGGTATGATTAATGAAACCTTTGATAGAATTATGCTTGGTTGGTGGGCTCCGGTTGCTAACGAAACAGCGGCAAAAGCAGAAGTGGGGATCTATTCTGCCTGTTACAAACTTTCCCTTCTTATATCATTATCGGTGCAGGCCTTTCGGATGGGTGCAGAACCTTTCTTCTTTAAACAATCTCTTTCCGAAAATGCACCAAAGACCTATGCCAGAGTAATGAAGTTCTTTGTGATTACTTTGTGCCTGATGTTTCTATTCGTAATTCTTTATATCGATATCTGGAAGTATTTTATTACCGATCCTACCATGTGGGTTGGCCTCAAAGTGGTGCCCGTTCTATTATTGGCCAATATGTTTTTGGGAATTTATTACAATCTCAGTATCTGGTATAAACTGGGCAATAAAACTATTGCGGGAGCATATATTACCCTAATAGGCGCTGGCGTAACATTGATAATAAACTACCTATTCATCCCTGTTTACAGTTATGTGGCCTGTGCGTGGGCTACTTTAGCCTGCTATGGAATCATGATGGTGGTGTCTTATCTGTGGGGACAAAAAAACTATCGAATTCCTTATGCCACCAGAAAACTCTGTGCCTATATCCTGATAGCTGTAATCATTTCTCTAATTCATTATCTTATCACAAACCAATTCCCCAATGCTTGGGTAAATTATTCATTGGCCACTATTTTATTCGGATTGTACTTTTTGCTAATAATAAATATAGAAAGAAAGGAACTTGTTACTTTGCCTCTGATTGGGAAGTATTTGAAAAAAAAATAGCAACAGCCTTATTACTCCTTGGTTTTGTGCTGAACACAAAGAAGATGTATGCGCTAAAAAATAAAAAATGCAACGTTGTTGCTATTATGCATACATTTGCAGTCCATGAAAATAAGAATAAACTGGGATGCCTTGGGTGTGGTTACTTCTGTAGCTTGTGCCATCCACTGTGCCATTTTACCACTTTTTATCGTTAGTTTACCACTGTTTGGCATCAATATCATTGAGAATCATACGTTTGAAATAGTAATGATTTTGTTGGCATTCGTTATTGGCATATATGCTCTTTGGCATGGGTATAAAGGGCATCATCATCGCAAATTGCCCATCATACTTTTTGTTGCAGGCATATCTTTTTTGTTTATGAAAGAGATATGGCATGATTTTCATATTAGCTTTCTAGTTCCTGCCGTGCTGTTGATCGTTTCAGCACATTTTCTAAATTTTAGATTTTGCAGATCCCATCATCGGGCACATAAGGAAGATTGCAACCATGATCATTATTAATACCTGGTGTTAAAGAAATAAGCTATCATAACCATTTCTATATGATCTTTGGGAGAAATTATTGTTTATGAAATGGATGTTTCTACAAGTTTTATTGTTTTTTACCATTAGCCTTTGTGCTCAATCCAAAGATGAGAAAACTATTCTTGCTGTTTTTGACAAACAATTAGTTGCCTGGAACAATGCAGATTTGGACGCATTTATGGAAGGATATTGGAAAAGTGATTCTCTGAGGTTCATTGGAAAAACGGGGATTACGTATGGTTGGCAAAACACCCTGAATAATTATAAAAAGGGATATGCTGACAAAGCAGCAATGGGCAAACTGAAATTCGACATACTTAGAATGGAAAGAATTTCATCAGAATACTACAACGTCATTGGCAAATGGCAACTCACCAGAACCATTGGTGATGTGGGAGGACACTTTACACTACTCTTTCGAAAAATAAAAAACAAATGGCTGATCATTCAGGATCACTCCAGTTAATCCCATTTATTTTATTTCCTCAAAGTCTATATATTCTCCTGTTTTGGGCTTACTGGCCGTGGCAGAAGGAGCTGGTGTAGTTGATGGCTCGGGTTGAGACATTCTTTGCTCAGTCATATTCTTGAACTGCTTTTTCAGGTGGCTGGTAGTTTTGTAAATAGGATAGATAACTTTTACAACCAGATTGTAAAAAAACCATAAAACCACAAACAACAATAAAAATCCTAATGCACTCATTTTGAAAAATATCTTATGTACAAATGTAAACGACTAAACCTTTAAATTATTTTAAAAAAACCCTGGCCTAATATTAATTTATCGTTAATGCATCCTTTTTCGCTCAAAAACCTTAGCTTTGCGCCAGATTTTGAGAAAAGGGAACGGTGGCGTTTCCTTTTTTTATTTAGTACTACAAAGATTATGGAAGGTATAATTCAACTGGTTGAAACAAAAATTCAGGATCTGTTACAAGAAAATCCGGAGCACTTTTTGGTTGAGATAAAAATCAAACCAACAAATAATATCAAGGTTTTTATTGATGGGGATAAGGGAGTTGGGATAGGTGATCTGGTAAAGTATAATCGTGCTTTGTACAAACAGATAGAAGAAGAAGGTTCCTTTCCAGAAGGAGATTTTTCGCTTGAGGTTTCATCTCCCGGCTTAGGCGAACCATTGAAAAAGCATCGTCAGTACCTAAAAAATATTGGTCGTTTTGTAGAAATATTTTTAGAAGATGGTCAAAAAATAGAGGGGAAACTGGAGCTGGTTAGTGAGATCGAAATTGAAGTAGAGGAAACAAAAGGAAAAGGGAAAAAAGTTGAAATAGTAAAACATACTATTCCCTTTCAGAATATTAAATCGACACAAATTCAAATTAAATTTTAAACAGGTATTGTTGCAAAAAAGGCAGTACTCAAAAGCTTAAATTATGAATTGCTATGGCAAGTATTAATCTTATAGAAGCGTTTCAGGATTTTAAGGATGCTGAAAATATCGACAGACCCACAATGATGAAGGTTGTGGAAGATGTTTTTAAAACATTGCTTCGCAAGAAATATGGCAGTGACGATAATTTTGACGTTATCGTAAACGCTGAAAAAGGGGATTTGGAAATCGTTCGCCACCGCACCATTGTAGAAGATGGTGAAATAGAAGATCCTCTCGCTCAGGTGGCCTATTCGGAAGCTATTAAACTTGAACCCGACTATGAGGTAGGGGAAGATCTATACGAAGAAATTGATTTGATTGATTTTGGTCGCAGGGCAATTCTTGCTGCAAAACAAACACTTGCGGGACGCATTAGCGATCTAAAAAAGAATGTACTTGCCAAAAAATATGAAGATAGAATTGGTGAAATCATCAGTGCAGAAGTATATCAGGTTTGGAAAAAGGAAATCCTCCTGCTGGATGAAGAAGGAAATGAGCTGATTCTTCCAAAAAGTGAACAAATTCCACAGGACTATTTCAAGAAGGGAGAAAATATCAGAGCGGTAGTAACTCGAGTGGATTTAAAAAATAATAACCCTGTCATTATTTTATCCAGAACCTCACCAGATTTTCTTGGTAAATTGCTGGAAATAGAAGTGCCGGAAATATTTGATGGGTTAATCACGATTAAAAAAATAGTACGAGATCCGGGCGAAAGAGCTAAAGTAGCCGTGGAGTCTTACGATGATAGAATTGATCCGGTAGGTGCATGCGTAGGAATGAAAGGTAGCCGTATTCATGGTATAGTTCGGGAGTTGAAAAATGAAAATATAGACGTGATCAACTGGACCAATAATATTCAGTTATTAATCCAAAGATCGCTTACTCCTGCAAAAATTACCAGCATGAGTGTGGATAATGAAAATAAGCACGCCAGCATTTTTCTAAAACCCGATCAGGTATCTCTGGCAATTGGTAAGCGCGGTGCCAATATCAAATTGGCATCAGATCTCACTGGCTTTGAACTGGATGTATATAGAGATACTGAGGATGATGAAAACGAGTTTGATGTGGATTTGGAAGAGTTCAGCGATGAAATAGACGAATGGGTAATTGACTCGTTGAAAAGAATTGGATGTGATACCGCCAGAAGTGTTATGCGCATGTCGCCGGCAGAATTGGAAAAAAGGGCCGACCTTGAAAAAGAAACAGTAGATGATGTTAGAAGAATATTGCAAGAGGAATTGGAAAAAGAATAACTTCCTCAGGCAACTCAGCATTAAATGTGGTGAATGGTAAATTTAAAGAGCCTTAAAAAGGCAATTAGAGAGATATTTATGTCAGAAATTAAACTTCCAAGATTATTACAAGCAGCCAAAGAGTTTAATATTGGGCAGGAAACGCTCATAGATTATCTTGTTGGCAAAGGATTTTCGAAGGATGATTTAAAGCCCTCCTCGAAACTTACGGAGCATATGTATGTTGCTTTGCAACAAGGATTTCAAAACGATAAGGCCACTAAACAGAAAAGTGATAAAGTGGATCTGCCTAAAGGTGTAGGTAACGATGCAAAAAAACGCAAGGAAGACGAAGCCCCTAAAAAAGAGGCGATAAAAGAAGAAGATGTGCCAGAGGTGGATCAAACTCAATCAGAACCGGAGGTAGTGCCAGAACCAGAACCCACGCCAATACCTGTTCCAGAACCAGAACTGGAGGTAGTAGTTCCAGAACCAGAAATTATTCCAGAACCTCAAGTGGAGCAAACCCCAGTGATAGAAGAAGTACAAGAATCTCCAAAGGAAATTGTTGAAGAGATGAAAGAAGAATTGGTTGCTGAAGAAGTTAAACAGAAAGAGGAGGATAATAATATAAGAGTAGCAACACCAGAAATAGAAGGACCGAAAATTCTGGACAAAATTGATCTTTCGGCCATAGAGAACTCTACAAGACCTAAAAAAGGAATAGCGCCCAAACCAAAGGTTGAAACACCTAAAGTGGAAGCACCTAAAGTAGAGGCACCTAAGCTGGAAGAAAAGAAAATCCCTCAGGTAGAAGTACCTAAACCTGCTCCAGCACCAGAGGAACCAGAGATTACGAATATTAAGGTAGAAAAAATTGAGGGTCCAAAAATAATAGGAAAGATTCAGTTGCCTTTGGATAATGAAACAAGACCTAAACGCGAGGAGAAACGCAAACGCAAACGCATTCCTTTGGAAAGAAAAGAGGTAAAGCCTGATACAAAGACTAATACCAATACCGGAGGTGACAATAAAAGACCTTTTCATGGAAATAGCGACCATCAAAAAAAGAGCAATTTCCGTGACAGAAAGCATCCACATCATCAAAAGAGAGAGGAGAAGCAGATTGATGGGAAAGAGATTCAGGACAAGATTCGCGAAACTCAGGCTAAACTAAGTGCCAGCGGAGGTAATAAGCAAAGGTCCATGAGAGCTAAGTCTCGTCGGGACAAAAGAAATGAAGCCGTAGAAGCGGCTAAAGATGAAGCCGCCTCTCATTTACTACAGGTTACAGAATTTATCAGTGTAAGCGAATTGGCGAATCTGATGGATGTAAGTTTTGCTGATGTCATCAGCAAATGTATGGGCTTGGGAATCATGGTGTCCATTAACCAAAGGCTGGATGCAGAAGTTATTGAACTAGTATCTGGAGAGTTTGGTTTTGACGTGGAATTCATAGATATGGAAAAGCAGATGGAAATGGAGGAAGAGGAAGATGAAGACGATAGCGAAGACCTTGAGCCACGCAGTCCGATTGTTACAATAATGGGTCACGTGGATCATGGTAAAACTTCATTGCTCGACTACATTCGAAATGCCAACGTGGTTGCAGGTGAAGCGGGAGGGATTACACAGCACATTGGTGCTTACCGTGTAACTGTACCGGGAGAAAAAGAAATTACATTCCTAGATACGCCTGGTCACGAAGCATTTACGGCCATGCGTGCACGGGGTGCAAAAGTTACCGATATTGCCATCATTGTGGTGGCAGCAGATGATGCAGTGATGCCTCAAACACGTGAGGCTATTAGCCACGCACAGGCTGCTGGTGTTCCCATGATTTTCGCCGTCAATAAGATTGATAAAGATGGTGCAAATCCAACCAAAATTTATGAGCAATTATCGCAAATGAATATTTTGGTGGAAGAGTGGGGCGGTAAGTACCAATGCCAGGAACTGTCGGCAAAGAAAGGACTGAACATTGAAAAGCTTTTGGAAAAAGTATTGCTGGAAGCAGAACTGCTGGACCTAAAAGCTAATCCAGACAGAGAAGCTACAGGAACTATTATCGAAGCATCATTGGACAAAGGACGTGGATATGTGGCTACTTTGCTGGTGGAGAACGGAACACTGAAGCAAGGAGATTTGATAGTGAGTGGTCAATATTACGGACGCGTAAAAGCCATGTTCAATGAACGAAACAAAAAGCAGGATGATGCCGGCCCATCGGCACCTGCAGTAGTTTTGGGGCTGAATGGTGCACCTCAAGCCGGTGAAAAATTCAGGGTGTATGAAGATGAGGCTGAGGCAAAGGATGTGGCCAATCGTCGCGCGCAAATATTGCGTGAGCAAGGAATACGAACCAAGAAGCATATCACACTCGATGAAATTGGTCGCCGTTTGGCATTGGGCAGCTTTAAAGAACTCAACATTATTATCAAAGGGGATGTGGATGGTTCGGTAGAAGCTCTTAGCGATTCATTACAAAAATTATCCACCGAAGAGATCGTAGTAAATGTGATTCACAAAGGTGTAGGACAGATCAATGAAAGTGATATTGTACTGGCCGAAGCTTCGGATGCAATAGTTATCGCCTTCAATGTAAGGCCTTCGTCTCAGGCATCTAAACTTGCAGACAATGCAGGTATTGAAATCAAGATGTACTCGGTGATCTATAACGCTATCGAAGAAGTGAAGAGTGCTATGGAGGGAATGATGGAACCAACAATGAAAGAGAAGATTACTGCCAATGTGGAAATCAGAGAAGTGTTTAAGTTCGACAAAGCTACCGTAGCCGGTTGTGTGGTGTTGGATGGTAAAATAAAACGCGACCACAAGGTTAGAATTATCCGCGATGGTATTGTGGTGTATCCAGTGGGAGAGAATGCAACAGCCGCAGAGCTAGCTTCTCTGAAGAGATTTAAAGATGATGCAAAAGAAGTATTGAGTGGTATGGAATGTGGTCTTACTATCAAAAACTACAGCGACATAAAAGTAGGAGATGTAGTAGAGGCGTACGAATTGGAAGAAATTAAGAGAACACTTTAATAGGATGAGTTTCCACAATAGCAATTGATAATTGTATTTTGATATTGTTATTTTCCTGATTTGGGAAAACTGGAAATGAATATACTCTTTGTATCAAAATATTTGTTAAATGGTTTCGGGTAAGGATTTTGGATAAGCCGCCTGACTAATTTTGAATCATGATAAGATATTTTTTGGGAATCACTTTTTTATTATTTGGCAGCATTTCAGGATTTGCTCAAGGCAATACTAATAAACTGACCATTGATAAAATAGTTGGAGCAGTGGGCGATCGTATAGTATTGCAATCCGATATTCAGAATGCCATATCCGATGCCATGAGAAATAATCAGGAACTGCCAGCCAATGCTTCATGCAGTATTCTAGAGCAAATGCTTATTTCCAAAATATTAGCCTTACAGGCCGAAAGAGATTCAATTCCATTGAGTGATGATGAAGTAGAAGGTAATTTAGACACCCGTGTTCGTAACTGGATTATGCAGTTTGGTAGTGTAGAAGCGGTGGAAGAAGTGGCAAATAAATCTATTTACCAATTAAAGGAAGATTCCAGAGCCTCCATCAAAGAAAATATGCTGGCGGACAGAATGAAAAATAAAATTGTAGAAACAGTTCATATTACACCGACAGAAGTAAAAAATTATTTTGAAAAAGTACCTGCCGACAGCGTTCCGTTTATCGAATCAGAGTTGGAAATAGGCCAGATTAATATTTTCCCAAAAGCAGCCAAAGAAGTGGAGGAGTACATCAACAATGAAATGTTGAATTACCGTAAGCAAATACTAGCAGGCACTTTATCTTTTTCTGATGCTGCCAAAAAGTATTCTGATGATCCGGGTAGCAAAGAGCGCGGCGGATTTCTGGAGGTAAACCGGAACGACAAAAACTGGGATCCAATTTTCATGTCCGTGGTGTTTAGATTGAAAGCGGGCGAAACATCAATACCCTTTAAATCTCCAAAATTTGGTTTTTTTCTAATTCAGTGCGAGAGCAGAAGAGGGGATGATGCCAAAATTCGCTATTTGCTTCGCATACCCCCTGTAACGGAAACGGAACTGGTGAGTGCAAAAGCAAAATTGGATTCAGTACGTAGAGAAATTATTGATGGAAAAATATCTTTTAAAGACGCCGCCTACAAATACAGCGAGGACGAAGCTTTGAAAAGTTATGGCCCTTTTGTATTAGGAAGCGATGGATCTACCTATGTAACTATGGATCAATTGCCTGATAAAGAAATGACCTTAACTATCGGTTCTTTAAAAGTGGGAGAGTATTCACAACCTATTTCCTTTGCCAATGCACAGGGACAAAAAGGCGTTCGAATTCTTTATCTAAAATCCAGAACAGAAGCACACAGAATGAACCTTCAGGATGACTATAGCAAGATCTCTGAAATGGCCTTAATGCAAAAAAAGAACGAAGCACTTAATGATTGGCTCACTAAAAAAGTACCTACTTTCTATGTACTGATTGATAAAGATGCGGCTGGTGCTTGTCCTAACTTGCAAAAATATCAGGCAACCAGTGCCAGAGGGTTTTAAGTTTCTGATTTAGGAATACTAATCATTCAATTTCCAGAATCTTCCCAAAAGACCTATATAGTTTACTTTGGCCGCATTTGCCATCAATTTTCCTTTCTCGGAAATCGTATTATAATAGGTAATAGTAGCGGTTGAATAAACAAACCTGTTTTTATACTCTATAATAGGGCCTGATGGTGCATTTCGTAACTCGGGCTGAATAAAGCTGGTAAAATCCGACTCCTTTGGATTGGTGAAATAAGCCAAAAGAATGGCTGCGAAAATCAAAAAGGATACTAGTCTCCTAAACTTCATAGTGGGTATTTAATGCTATTTTTGAAATAGGAAGATTAACAGCGTGATTCAAAGCCAGGTTCTTCAAATATTGCTATTGAATTTTATCAGTTACCCTCCCTTCTACCTTGTTTTTTCTGAAGACGATGCCTTGATCGGAATACCTTAACTGAACAAATATTCTACGTCTTCCTTGGTCAGTGATTTCACAAATCCAGACTCGTCTGAGATCAAATCTCTTGCCAGCGCTTTTTTCTTTTCCTGAAGGTTTAATATTTTGTCTTCGATGGTGCCTCTGCAAATCATCCGATACGCAAAAATATTTTTGGTTTGTCCAATACGGTGAGTACGGTCGATGGCCTGCTGCTCCACAGCCGGATTCCACCAGGGATCCACAATATAAACATAATCCGCCGCGGTAAGATTCAAGCCCACACCCCCGGCTTTCAGCGAAATTAAGAAAACGCGTACCTCATCGTTTTTCTGAAAATTCTGAATCGCTTTCTCCCGGTCAGGAGCAGATGTACTACCATCAAAATATTCGTATTTCACACCCAGTTCGTCTAGTTTTTTTCTGATCAGTGCCAGCATGCCTAAAAATTGAGAAAATACCAATGCCTTGTGGTCGCTCATGTCCTCGGTAATTTCACGTGCCAGTTCCTCAATTTTGATCGAATGATTTTCAAAAGAATCCTCTTCGTTCAGAATGGCTGGTGAGTCACAAATCTGACGCAATTTCATCAACCCCTGCAAAATCGTAAGCTGAGATTTACCCAATCCCTGATTATCGATGGTGCCCAAAATTTTGTCACGGTAATCGTTTCTGTAGGCATCATAAATGCGTCTTTGTTCATCACCCATTTCGCACCACAAAATCATTTCCTGTTTTTCTGGCAGATCCTTGGCCACCTGTTCTTTAGTACGTCTTAAAATGAAAGGATATAAGAGTTTTCGTAAATGTGCTTTCCGATCGGCTTCCCCCAATTTATCAATTGGAATAGCAAACTCCTGTCTGAAAAACTCTATGCTACCCAACATGCCTGGATTCAAAAAATTCATCTGAGCATAAATGTCAAATGTATTGTTTTGCAAAGGGGTACCACTCAGGCACAACCTGTGTTTTGAATTGAGTAAGGATGCTGCACGGGTCACTTTGCTGGATGGATTTTTTATCGCCTGGCTTTCATCCAATAGCATATAATCAAATTTTACATTCAAGAATAATTTGATATCGCTTCTTAGTGTGCCATAAGTAGTGATGACTATATCATGTTTCATCAGGGCTTCCACATCTCTGGTTCTGCTGCTACCATGATGAATGGAGTAACTCAATTCAGGGGTAAACTTTTTAATCTCATTTTCCCAGTTATAAATAAGCGTAGTGGGGCAAACCACCATGGCATTCATTTGATGGTTTTGATTCTTGTAATGTTGAAGAAAAGACAAAGCCTGTATGGTTTTCCCCAAACCCATGTCATCTGCTAATATGCCTCCCCAGTTTATATTTTGTAGATAACTCAACCATTGAAAACCTGCTGTTTGGTAAGGTCTTAGGATACCAGCAAGATGAGCAGGAGGCTGCACTTCGTTGATCTTGTCAAAGTCCTTGAGCTGGTTGTACTTTTCTTCCAGTTCAAATTGAAGTTCCTCTTCGTTCTTTAACTCATAAAGCTCATCGATGATGCTTTTATGATACTGAGATAGTTTTAATTTATTGTTATTGCCTTCTCCAACCCTGAATAGCAGGGCGTATTTTTTCAGCCATTCGTCTGGCAAAATACCAAGTGTGCCATCGTTTAGCTGCACATATTGCTGTTTGGCGGCCAGAGCACGTTTCACTTCGGAAATAGAAACCTTTTGATCGCCGAATATGATGTCCACCTTCGCATCAAACCAGTCGGTATTGCTGCTGATAAATATTTTTGTTTGTGGCTTGGCTGTGTTGAATTTGAAATTCCTCAATGCTTCATGTCCAAATACAGGAACCTGCATTTCCTTCATGGCATCTACAAACAAAAAGAACCAGTTTTCTTTTAATATCTCAGTCCCCTTGATAGCCAGAGTTCCATCCTCTTCATTGATTATAAAGTTGGAATGAAGGTTTTGCAGTCTGGCTACAAAAGCCTGTTCTTTTTCCTTGTTGCGATGTATCGCCAGTATTTTGTCACCCTCCGGAATCAACATGACCGGTTTACCAATGGATGAGGTTTCGTGACCTTTATAGGTAAACACAGGTCGGAACACTAGGTAGTCACCACGTTCTGTCAAAAACAATTTCACATCTGGTTCAGCACCTTTGATGCTCTGTATCAGTGATGAATCAAAGTCTGTTTTATAGTCTTTGGCTAGCGGCAGAATAAAAGTATGCAATTGAGCCGGCCACTCCTGCTGCTGAAAACTCATTTTACCCACGGGTAAAAATTGCTGAATAATGTTTACAGTATCCACATCGGGCATCACGTACAATTGATGATTATACATATAAATTTGTGGTGATGCCAGTTCGTTTTCATCCAGCCCATGCACCAGTCCCCCAAGTTTTACCAAACAATCACAGGTATATACATCATCTGTTTTATCTATAAAAAATCCGATCTTGGCCGGTGTGCCAATGGTTTCTACACTTTGTATATTCTGAGTAATGAATTTTTTACCCTGTGGCAATATGTATGCTAACCCATCATCTCCCAGTTCGGCAAAAATCTTTTTTAGACGGGGCATTATGTATTCATTCGCTAGTTTTTGTTCTTCTTCGTTCATCACATCGGTCAATAACTCATCATCCTGTTGCAGGCCAAATGGTGTATTCTTGTTGATGTATTTCCTTAGTTCAGTATCCTGAATTTTTCTAACAGCGTTCAAGAGGGTAATATCTTTTTCGCTATAGGCACTAGCATCTATATATTTTGAAATATCCAGAATCTCTATTTTGTCCGAGAATCCGGTTTGCTCTTCATTCGCTTCACCGGAAATCACTTCAATAGAAAAATAAGGATAGTTTTTTTTATTCAGATTAAAAACCAGCCCTAATCTGGTAGTCTCCACTGTTTCGGTTTCTACATCCACCACTTCTTCCGTCACCGTTTCCTGTTTTTTCAATACTGGTGCCGGTTTGGAGGTGTCGGTACTGATACTTACACGTTTTATGTTTCTGTCCAGCACACGAAGAAACGGTTTCCCCTCCTTAAATACAAACTCAAACTTTCCCTTAAGATCATCTGCCAGGGAGTAGCCATAGGCTTCCAATAGCTTATTCTTCTCTACATCACGATTTCGAATAGTATCAAAATAGTCTGCACCATACTGTCGGATAAGATACAGGAAAACAATCACTTTGGGCAGACAAAGCGGATATTCTGTATCCTCATATTCGCAACTAGTATCAAAATTCCTTTCATCATTTTTTCTGATCACTACCGAGTAGTCTTTTTCAGGTAACACCACCGTTGCTTTCAACGTTTCATCTTTAGCCGAATTAATTTTTATTTTTTTCTTCTGCAAAAATTTCTCCGCTTCGTTAAAACTTTCAGGACTGCAAAGGGTTCTAATGGACCTAATATCCAGATTGCGCAACTTGATTACCGTGTGTTGCTGGTTATAATACACTTCCTCATCTCCCAACTGCCCTTTGTCCAAAAACTCCTGTAACTGAAATAGCGAAGCCACTTCGTGTTTGCACACATCTCCCAGATTGTACGGGCAGGTGCACCGCAGCAAAATCTGTTTAGGATCGATATACTTTTGAATATACACTTTGTAATAACTGCCATAAGCATCGTCTTTCACCCTAAAAATCAGATTGCCAGTGAGTTTGTCAAACTCCACTAACTCTACAAACCCTAGTGCATGGGTCTTTTTTCCCCGTCTGATTACTTCGTCCGTACCGTTGGTGTACACGTACTTTAAAATGTGTGGTAGTGCCAAAAGAAAATATTTTATTTAATCATCGCCGGTGCTACTATCATCGGTCTTGCGTCGCACTCTTGGGCTTATGAACAAACCCGAGCCACGCACGTTACCAATCATTCTAGCAGGGCAATCGGCAAAAATAAAAGAAAGATTTTCGCTTTACCGAATGTTTTTCTGTTTATTTTATTTTGGAAATAATGGTAAAAAGAAAACAGTATCTTTAGCGATTTTATTTGCCAGTTTCAATGAGTCAAAAAAGCCTTATACTTGTACAACTCCTCAGTACCTTACTCTTAATGCTGGCAATTCTAAATTCAAAATTTCACTTCATAAGTTATGGAGATTCCATAGTAGAAAAAGTTTCAGGTGCATTATACGAACTATTGATTATTCCCTTAATCCTGGCTCAATTTTTTTTCTTTGGCTATGCCGTGTATAGGATAATAAAATCCCCCAAAAAGTATATTGAAGTTTCTTCGCTATTGGTTTCTTTGGCAATGATTGTTTGGATGGTGCTGTTGAAATAGAAATGGGTTTAGTTGGAACTTAAAATCTGGGTTTGTTTGATAGCGAAATTTCATCAGACTCAGAATCATCTTTCACCACCGTAGTTTTATTTATTTTTGAAACATGAGTAAAGTAATCGCCATGATCCCGGCGCGTTATGCGGCCACCCGGTTTCCAGCCAAACTAATGCAAATACTGGGAGACAAACCCGTGATTGTTCACACCTATCAGGCTGCCGTGAGTAGTCATTTGTTTGATGAGGTATATGTAATTACGGATAGTGATATCATAAGCAAAACGATAACCGATTATGGCGGCAAGTCTATCATGAGCCTGGACTCCCACGAAAGTGGCACCGACAGAATTGCCGAAGCGGCCAGAAATCTGGAGGTGGATGTAATTGTAAACGTGCAGGGCGATGAACCTTTTATACAAAAAGAGCCTTTGGAGAAGTTGGTCAGATTGTTTGATAATGAACAGGTGCAAGTGGCTTCTTTGATGCGAAAAATGGAAGCCCCCTCCGATGCCGGCAATCCAAATATGGTGAAAGTGGTTACGAATAAGTTTAATAAAGCCTTGTACTTTAGTCGTAGTGCGATTCCGTACCAACGAGAACCAGACAGCGTGGTGGACTATTTTTTGCATATTGGTGTGTATGCTTTTCGTAAGCAGGCATTATTGAACTTTACCACCCTGCCTCCTGCACCACTGGAGCAGATTGAAAAACTGGAACAGCTACGGTTTTTATATAACGGAATTGAAATTTATATGGCCGAAACCGGGTATAAAAACATTGCAATAGATACGCCGGAAGATCTGGAAAAGGCAAAGCAATTCTTGTCATAATTTCCGGGAGATAAATGCCTACAAAAAAAACAATCAATAAATATGCTTACTTCTATTCATCCCAAATTGCCCATGCGCAATAAAACGGTAACTAGGGATTTTTATATCGACCAACTTGGGTTTGCGGATATTGGTGCAGAGGATTATGAAGGGTATTTGATATTGGAGAAAGATGCGATCCAAATTCATTTTTTTGAGTTTAAAGTACTGAATCCTCATGAAAACTATGGTCAGGTGTATATCAGAACGGATAATATAAAAGCCTTTTATGATGCCTTAGTTTCTCATGGGGTGCAGATACATCCGGCCGGACATTTGCAAACAAAACCCTGGGGGCAAATGGAATTTTCTATTTTAGATCCGGATTACAATTTGCTAACCTTTGGACAAGGGGGTTAGAATACCGATTTCGAACAAGGACTGATTGCCATGGAGGAATTCAGGCAGCTAAAACGGATGCCACTTATTCCACTGTAGAACGGAGCGTCGCAACAAAGAGGATAGAAGCAATCAGTTGGGAAAAAATACATGGCTTCTTTGTACATAATAAAATATATTTGGGAAAATACTAAACAACGAAAGGACGCAAATGAAAACAAGAAAAATTACACTTTCCGAACAGGAGATACCAGAACAATGGTACAATATTGTGGCAGACATGCCTAACAAACCCCTGCCCCCGCTGCATCCCGGAACTAAGGAGCCAATTGGACCGGAGGCCCTAGCTCCCTTATTTCCTCAGGAGTTGATAAAGCAGGAAGTGTCCACCGAAAAATGGATAACTATTCCGGATGAAGTGCGCAACATATATAGTTTGTGGCGACCTACGCCTTTGTATCGGGCTTATGAGTTGGAAAAGGCATTGGATACGCCGGCAAAAATTTATTACAAGTATGAAGGGGTCAGCCCGGCTGGTTCGCACAAACCCAATACTGCTATTCCGCAGGCTTACTACAATAAGATGGAAGGGGTGAAAAGAATAACCACAGAAACCGGTGCCGGTCAGTGGGGTAGTGCATTGAGTTTTGCCTGCAATATTTTTGATATAGAGTGCGAAGTGTACATGGTGAGATTGTCTTACGAACACAAGCCATATAGAAAAGTGATGATGAATACATGGGGTGCCAATGTGATACCTTCTCCATCGGAGCTTACGGCAGCAGGCAGAAAAATACTGGCACAGGATCCTAATAGTCCAGGATCTCTGGGTATTGCCATTTCCGAAGCTGTTGAAATGGCTGCACAGCGCGAAGACACCAAGTATGCGCTAGGCAGTGTGCTGAATCATGTGTTGCTGCATCAAACAATCATTGGTCAGGAAGCCTATAAGCAATTGGAAAAAGTTGGAGATTTGCCAGATGTGGTGATTGCTCCTTTTGGCGGCGGTTCCAATTTTGCCGGTTTGTCCTTCCCTTTCCTTAGACTGAATTTTGAAGAGGGTAAAAATATTCGCTGTATAGCAAGTGAGCCCACTTCTTGTCCTAAGCTGACACGTGGTGTGTTCCGTTACGACTTTGGCGACACGGTAGGGATGACTCCTTTACTCCCTATGTACACATTGGGACACAATTTTGTGCCGGCTCCTATCCATGCCGGTGGGCTAAGATATCATGGTGCTGGTGCCATAGTGAGCCAATTGTTGAAAGACAAATTGATAGAGGCTAGTGCCCATGATAATGTGGAGGTGTTTGAAGCAGGTGTTTTGTTTGCAAAGGCGGAAGGTATTATTCCTGCTCCGGAGGCTACACATGGCATTGCTACGGTAATAAAAGAAGCAGAGCGCTGCAAACGCGAGGGCAAAAGCGAAACCATTTTGTTCAACCTTTGTGGGCATGGCAATTTTGATATGAAAGCCTATCAGGATTATTTTGAAGGTAAAATTGTAAGGCACGAACTTACCGATGAGGATATCCAAAACTCCTTAAAAGAGTTGGATACGCCGGAAATTGCCTAAGATTATTTTTTGCTTAAACCTCATGGATACTTACGATCTATGAGGTTTATTTATTTTTAGTAATGGTGTTTTAGTTTGTGATTTATCTTTTTGTCTCACTGAATAAAAACGTTAAAAATGAAAAAAGGGGTAGTTGTTTTTTGCTTGGTGGTAGTGTCCGTTTTCCTGGTGAAATGTGGAAGTAATGGCGAGAAGAAAGAATCAAAAATTGTTTCTTCGAAAATACTGGCCGATACTACAGTGTATAACCGTTATCAAAAGGAGGGTGGCCACTATGCCTCTGAAACTGGTAAGGTACTGATGAAAAATCTAACAGAAGCCATAGGTAAAGGCGGAACAGAATATGCTGTTGATTTTTGCAATATAAAGGCCTTGAAGCTGACTGATAGTATGTCGGCTGTTTTTCCTGTATCAATAAAAAGAGTTTCAGACAGGGTACGGAATTCGAAAAATACGGCTAATGCCTCAGAGCAGGAGTATATTGCCCAAGTGAGATCAATTTTGGAAAAAGGAGAAGTGCCAAAGCCAATGCTTACCGAAAGCGAAACTACTGTTTCTGGATATTATCCAATTCTGACCAATACTCTTTGTATGAATTGTCACGGAGAGACATCAACGATAGAATCCAATACGCTGGCAAAGATTCGAACACTGTATCCGGAAGATGCTGCCACAGGATACTCCATCAATCAAATACGTGGATTGTGGGTGGTGGAGATGAAAAAGTAATCCAAAACCAACCCTTTAGAAAATCACTTAGGCTACAAACTGGCCTTTAATTGTAGAAAGAAGGTTTTGATTTTTTCAAGTGAATGAATTGCTGCAAACTTTTCTTCGGCATTTTTATTGGTTCTGAGATATTCTTTTGCACCTTCTATTGTGAACTTCCTGCGACGCAGCAGATCATAAATCAGGAATAGATTTTTTACGTCCACTGGACGAAAGAATCGATCTCCTTTGCCATTTTTTTTGGGTTTCAAAACATCGAATTCTGTTTCCCAATATCTTATTAATGAATGGTTTTCCTTCAGCATTGCGGTCACATCTCTCATGCTGTAATAATGTTTTGAAAACAGGGTTTCATCATCGGGCATTTCTACATTTGCAGCGGCAATTTCGTGTTCCCTGGCCGATTTTCTACCTCTGGTACTCTTTCTTTCTTCAGGATCAGGCAAGGTTTCTGAGGAAAGGTGATCAGTATTGGGTACTTCTATATCCTCCGAATCAATAGTTTCCCAAACTACTTTTAAGGTTTGTTCCTTTATAATTGCCTCAGGAATAGGTTCCTCTTTAGAATAAATATTCTCAGTCTCCGGTTCCTGAATGGTCCAAGACGCTTCATCTGGTTCTATATCCACATCATGGGTAGTTGTCGGGGTAGAAGTTTCCGAAACCTCAATTTGAGTGGGTGGTTTTAGAACATGTCTCTTTGGCTCAGGTGGTGAAACTGGTGCTCCCTCTGCATTAACAAAAGAAAATGCTCCCTGCACTTGTGGGTTGTGTTTTGCCATACCTACAAAGCTAATGAGAATATGAGAAAAGAAACGGGAGGTCTTAACTGTTCTTGTCTTTTTTAATATTTTGTTGTCAATTCATTTTCTAAAATGCTGGATGGATGGTCGTTTAACCTGTTTTCCAAATGATCAAACAATTCCCTGATCATTAGGGAATTTCGAAATTTTCAGTAAAAATTAATAAATTTTCATATTGCTTTCCCGGTTACTCCCCCTATTTTTGTAAAGTGAGCAGAGTCGTTTTGTATTTTTCCGGAATATTTCTAATAGCATTATTGATGCTGTTGACAATTGGGTTGCCGGTAACATACAATGCTGTAAAAAAGATGCAGGAAAAGACTTCTACTTCAAAAATTCAGGGAGACAATCCCTATTCCAACTCTACTGAAGAGAAAACACCCAGCAACAACATTTCCATATCAGAGGAATATGCGCATGAAGAGTTTCAGGATTTTTCTATATCTCTAGTACAGGTATCAACCGCATTTATTCATGCCCACGAAGCCACTTATTTAGCCTTTCATAAGGAGCTACATTGCCCTCCGCCCAATATTTTGTCATAAGTTTTTCAGGTATTTATTGTTTTCGTTTGCCGGTGCATATTGCTGTATCGCAGGCTATTATTTGCATTCTTAAATTGTTTTATGACAAAAAAATCAGGAATAAATCTTTTTAAATCCATTTCAAGTGATTTTCCATCATCTATTGTAGTATTTCTTGTTGCACTTCCTTTGTGCCTTGGAGTAGCCTTAGCCTCCAATGCTCCTTTATTTAGTGGAATCATTGCAGGAATCTGTGGTGGTATTGTAGTAGGTATGTGCAGTCGTTCGCAACTAAGCGTAAGTGGACCAGCAGCTGGGCTTACAGCCATCGTTGCCTCTGCCATTACCTCATTAGCTTCCTTCGAAGCCTTTTTAGTTGTAGTGGTATTAGCAGGTGCTATGCAGATAGCGTTAGGCTTTTTAAAGGCTGGAGTAATTGGCGATTATGTACCTAGCAGTGTAATAAAGGGAATGCTGGCGGCCATTGGTTTGATATTGATCATTAGTCAATTTCCGCATCTTCTAGGCGATAGTGCTATTTCACAGGTTGGTGTTGACGATACTACCGTAGAAAAGAAGAGCATTTTTGAAAACTTTTTTATGGCCTTTGCAAATATTACTCCAGGTGCTTTGATCATTGGGATTGCGTGCCTGGCATTTTATTTTTTCTGGGAGGGTGCTTCTTTTACAAAAAATGGGTTTTTGAAACTGATTCCTACTCCGTTGCTAGTCGTATTTATTGGTGTTGGGTTGAATGCATTATTTGCATCAACAGGAATCCTTGACGGTCTGACCCCGGCTCATTTGGTAAGTATTCCTAAGGCTAGTTCGGGGAAAGAATTTTTATCTCAGTTTTCAACACCCAATTGGAGTATGATTCTGAATAAAGAAGTATGGATCTTAGCGGTAACAGTAGCTATGGTAGCCAGTCTTGAATCTTTATTAAGCATCGAGGCGGTGGATGATTTGGATCCCTATCAGCGGGTAACGCCGACCAACCGTGAATTGAAAGCACAGGGAATTGGAAATATTATTTCAGGACTTATAGGAGGATTACCTGTAACTAGCGTAATTGTACGTTCATCGGCTAATGTAAATGCAGGAGCAAAAACAAAAATGTCCACCATTTTTCATGGGATATTCCTGTTGCTTTCGGTGGCATTTATACCTGCCGTGCTTAATTTGATACCAAAGGCAGCATTAGCAGCCATATTGATTTTTACCGGATATAAATTGGCTAAACCAGCTCTTTTCAAAGCACTCTACAATAAAGGCCTGGATGTATTTCTTCCCTTTGTTTTCACTATTGTGGCCATTTTGGCAACCGACCTATTGAAGGGGGTTATTATAGGTATTGGTATTGGGCTTTTCTTTGTTTTCAGATCAAATTTTCGCAAGGCAGTTTTTGTGGTCAATGACGATATGCGCTACTTGTTCAGACTAAGAAAGGATGTGTCCTTTCTAAACAAAGCCATCATTAAGCAAAAATTGGAGGAGGTTCCAGAAAATGGGGAGGTAATTATCGATACCAAAAGAGCCGATTATATTGATAGGGATATTGTAGAAACTATCGAAGACTTTGCACTCCATGCACCTCTAAAAAATATTACATTAAAGTTGTACACAAGCAGTGTGATAGATCAGGGCTTTTCTTCAAAAATTTTTCCTGTCAAAGAATATTAATTACAAAACAAAAAATAAAATAATGCATTGACCGGATATTAATTTTAGTCCGGCTCAATGTGTTTATTCATCTATAAAAAGATTACTAAAAATGGAATCATATACAGAATTATTAAAAGCAAATCAAGAGTGGGCGGCAGATAAACTGGCTGTAGATCCCAATTTTTTTTTAAACCTGGCAGACATTCAGAACCCTGAATTTTTGTGGATCGGTTGTAGCGATAGTCGGGTGCCGGCAAATGAAATTACACGTACTAACCCCGGCGAAATTTTTGTGCATCGCAATATTGCCAATCTGGTGGTGCATACCGATGTAAATCTGCTTAGTGTGTTGGAATATGCTGTAATGCATCTGAAAGTGAAACACATAATTGTGTGTGGACATTATGGCTGTGGTGGTGTAAAAGCCGCCATGGGAAATGGCGATTTTAATCAGGTGTTGAATATGTGGTTGCGTGTAATTAAAGACGTATATAGACACAACCGGGAGGAGCTTGACAGCATTGCTGATCTTGACCAAAGAGCAGATAGGTTGGTGGAACTAAACGTAAAAGAGCAGGTGGAAAAACTTTGTAAGACTTCGACCATTCAGAAAGCGTGGAAGGAAAGAAATGCGCCCATTATACATGGGTGGGTGTATGGATTAAAAAATGGAATACTGCATGAAATCAATACCATCAAACCTGATTTGAGCGTACTAAACCCAATCTATGTGTACGATAACATTTGATCGTTCAATGGGTATTAAAACGAAAAAGCATGGTCTTATCGCCATGCTTTTTTTGTATCAATTTGTTTTCTGGTGAAACAATCTATTTGGAATCAATTGCCTGATTGTTAGTTACCTGTAAATAAACACTTCCACCTTGCCATCCTCGGTAATGGCTCCTCTGTACATACCAGCAGTATTGAAGGGCATGGCCATATTTCCCTCTTTGTCCAAGGCAATTAATCCACCATCGCCGCCCAATGTTTTTATTTTGCCTAAGACTATTTCTGCAGATTGGTCAATGGTATAGTCTTTATAAGCAATTAAATCAGAAACGGTCTTAGCGGCTACTGTTCTGATAAAAAACTCGCCCCATCCTGTACACGAAATTCCGGCTGTAGAATTGTCGCAATAAGTACCGGCACCTATAATTGGAGAATCACCCACGCGGCCGTATTTTTTATTTGTCATGCCTCCGGTGGATGTGCCCGCTGCCAGATTGCCCAATTTGTCTAATGCTACACAACCAACGGTACCAAACTTATGATCCATGTTTTTTGTGCCGTATTTATCAGTATGCATGGACTTCTTGTTTGAAATGTTTTTTAACGAATCGGCCTTCAAAGCTTCTTGCAGCCCGTCCCATCTATCCTTTGTCCAAAAATATTTTGGATCTACCATAGTTATTCCAACTTCTTTGGCGAAAGTTTCTGCGCCTTTACCAGTAAGCAGCACGTGTTCTGATTTTTCCATTACGGCTCGGGCTGCAGAGATAGGATTCTTGATAGTAGTTACCCCTGCCACAGCTCCGGCTCTCAAAGTGCTACCTTCCATGATGGAGGCATCTAACTCGTTGCGACCAGTATGGGTAAACACGGCACCTTTTCCAGCATTGAACAATGGGTTGTCTTCCAGCACCAGTATGGCCGCTTCCACAGCATCCAAACTGCTACCTCCTTTTTGTAAAATTTTATAGCCCGATTGTAACGCCATCGTAAGCGCATCGATATATGCTTTTTCCTTTGCGGGAGTCATAGATGATTTTACAATAGTGCCTGCACCACCATGCACCACCAATACATATTTCTTTTCCTGTGCTTTAGCAAAATTGATGGCCATACAAGCCATTATCAGAAAGGGAATTTTTAAAATTCGAATCATAAATAATGGTAATTCGGAAGATGAATTAATAAGGTTTGACTTCGAGGCTATCCAGTATATTCACATAGCTCACATATCGGTCTTCAAATATTTCTTTGTTTATAACGGCCTGCTTTATAGCACAATCGGGCTCATTGATATGCAGACAATTGTTGTATCTGCATTGGTGCAGGCGCTCTCTCATTTCGGGAAAATAATGAGAGAGCTCTTCTTTTTCCAATCCGGTTACTGCCAGTTCCCGAATGCCTGGTGTGTCGATGATTTTGCCTCCATCAGGTAGATCGTACATGTTGGCAAAAGTGGTGGTGTGCATGCCTTTACCACTCCAGCCACTTACATCCTGTGTTTTGATACCAGTGCCAGGAAGCAAGTGATTGATTAAAGTAGATTTGCCCACTCCACTATGGCCGCTAACTAAAGTGGTTTTGTTTTGTAGGTGATTTTTTATGGCATCCAATCCTTTTTTATCGGGTACACTGGTTGGCTGAATCTCATAGCCCAGGCTTTTGTACATCGCTGTCCACTCCTCAAGTTTGGTGAACTCTTTTGTTTTGTAGATGTCCCACTTATTAAATACAATAATCGCCGGCACGTGATACATTTCGCAAACCACCAAAAAGCGGTCAATAAAACCCAGTGAAGTTCGGGGTTCTTTCAGGGTGGCTATGAGTAAGGATTGATCAAGATTGGCCGCAAGAATATGCTGTTGGTGTTTTACCCTGGGCGATTGCCGGTTGATATAATTTCTACGGGGCAGAATTTGGGTAATGATAGCGGTTGTTTCTGTCTCGTTTTCAATGTCGATTTCTACCTCATCGCCAACAGCAATTGGGTTTGTGCTGGTGATATTGTCTATTTTAAAGATTCCTTTCATTCGGGCATTATAAAAATTGCCCTTTTCGTCCTTCACGCTATACCAACTGCCGGTAGATTTATATACGAGTGCCTTCATTATTGACAATGGATCAAAGTTCGTGGCACATACATTTTGACGATAGTCATTGATGTACCACGAACCACTGACTATGAACCATCAATATTTACACTGCTACATTAAAATCGCGCAAAGCATCGTTCAGACTGGTTTTTAGGTCTGTGCTGGCTTTGCGTTTACCAATAATAAGCGCACAAGGTACCTGAAACTCGCCTGCTGGGAATTTTTTGGTATATGCTCCAGGAATCACCACACTTCTTGCTGGCACAATTCCTTTCATCTCTATGGGCTCATCGTTACTCACATCTATAATTTTTGTGCTCTTGGTCAGTACCACATTGGCACCCAGCACAGCTTCTTTTTCTACAATTACACCTTCCACCACTATGGAGCGGCTACCCAAAAAACAACCATCTTCTATAATTACGGGACTGGCTTGTAAGGGCTCCAGTACACCACCAATGCCCACACCACCACTCAGGTGCACGCCTTTGCCAATTTGAGCGCAACTTCCTACTGTTGCCCAAGTATCTACCATTGTTCCTTCATCCACATAAGCACCAATGTTCACATAGGAAGGCATCAGCACCACATTTCTTGCCAGGAATGAGCCATAACGAGCAGTGGCAGGCGGAACAGCACGCACACCTTGTTTGCCAAAATCGTTTTTCAGCAACATTTTGTCATAAAATTCAAACGGAGGCAATTCCCATGTTTGCATTGGTTGAATGCCAAAATACATTAGAATGGCCTGTTTCACCCATTCGTTCACCACCCATTTGTCTTCGGGTTTATTGGCCACACGAAGGCTCCCTTTGTCCAAGGCTTCAATTACATCACGAACCGAATCACTGTATTTTTTTGTTTTTAATAACTCCCTGTCGTTCCAGGCTTCTAAAATTAAATCTTGCATAAAAATCTTTTGTATTGGCAAATATATATAGAAGTAGATGGATATTGGGTTGAAGGAGGAATTGTCAAAAAACAATATTCATTAAGCGATATTCAAGAAGTAATATTCAATATTCAATGAAACATGCATACTAAACTATCTTTGCTACATGAATATTGGCATCGATGCAAAGCGGGCATATCATAATGGAACGGGGTTGGGCGTGTTTAATCGGGTGTTGATTGAATTGTTGGCGGAGCATTTTCCTCAGCATGAATACTTTCTGTTCAATCCTAAACCCGGAAAATTATTCATTCCCCGGTCTGCCAGCATTAATGAAATATTACCACAAAAAAAAATTCACCAACTGTTACGAAGTGCCTGGCGAAGTAAGTGGGTCATTCAGGATTTAAAAAAGCTTAAAATAGATTTGTATCATGGCACCAGCCAGGAAATACCCATGGGATTGGCTAAAACCGGCATACGTTCGGTTGTTACTATTCACGATCTGTTTCCAGTACTTTATCCCAAAGATTTTAAGCCAATAGATGTACGGATTTATCGATCCAAACTAAGACATGCCTGTACACATGCAAGCCGGATCATGGCCATAAGCCGTGAAACTAAACGGCATATTGAGAATCACTATCAAATAGATCCGGATAAAATAGATGTCGCTTATCAAAGTTGTGATCCAGCCTTTTCTATTTTGCAAAGCGATGAAAAGAAAGCCGCAGTTCGTAAATTATACAACTTGCCTGCACAGTTTTTTCTTCATGTGGGCACCATCATCGAAAGAAAAAATTTACTGAATATTTGCAAAGCGATGCAACTGGTGCAAAAACAGATTGATATTCCATTAGTAGTTGTGGGGAAAGGAGGTGCGTATAAAGAAAGGGTGAAACAATACATTGCTGAACAAAATTTGCAAAATAAGATCATATTTCTTTCTGAAAATTTGGAGGCCGCAGGTAAAAAACCATTTGTAGCCACAGAGGACTTTCCGGCTTTATATCAGCTTTCTACGGCAATGATTTATCCTTCTTTTTACGAAGGATTTGGAATTCCGATTATTGAAGCGATGTCTGGTGGTGTTCCTGTCATTACTTCAAATACTTCCTGTATGCCTGAGATCGGTGGTGATGCTGCTTTTTATGTCGATCCGAATAGTCCCGCTGAAATGGCAGAAGGCCTGTTAAAAATATATGATGATAAATTCTTTAGTGCATCAGCTCTTGAAAAGGGTTTGACCAATGCAAAAAGATTTTTGCCCGAAACCTATATTCAGTCGGTCATGGATATTTATATGAAAGCGATGAAAGGATGAATGATAAATTTTGGGTGATTAATGGTTGGTTGTGAAAGGAACCCATTTTCGAGGAAGGCTATAATCGTTTTATCCAAGTCCACTCAAAACGTATTTCTAAAAGCTTATTGGTTACCTGCGCTCTCATCAAAATAATTGAAATATGAATTTTGAAGAAGATATAAAACAATGTGTTGAAGTGCTCAGCAATGGCGGCACCATCCTATATCCTACTGATACGGTTTGGGGCATTGGTTGTGATGCCACGAATCCGGATGCGGTAAAAAAAGTGTATGCCCTAAAAAATAGGGATGACAGCAAAGCCCTGATAGTGTTGGCAGCCACAGAAAGAGACATCATACAGCACACCGCGGCCGTAGATCTAAGTCTTTTTGATTATTTGGATACCATCGAAAAACCAACCACCGTTATTTATGAAAATGGATTAGGCTTTGCCGAAAATTTGTTAGCAGCCGATGGCAGCATTGCGATAAGAATTTGTGATGATGCCTTTTGCAAAGCGCTTATCAAAAGATTTGGGAAGCCCATTGTTTCCACATCCGCCAATATTTCGGGTGAACCAGCACCACCCTATTTTTCTTTGATCAACGAAACTATAATATCTGGCACCGACTATGTGGTACAGTTTAGGCAAGATGATGAAACGCCTGCCCAACCCTCGGCCATTATCAGATGGAAAAACGGCTTGGCGGAAGTGATCAGAGCCTAGGAGTATTGGCTTCCGTACCTGGACTGTCTTATAAGTTAATAAAGCCTTTGATGATTCATATATCAAAAGGTCGGCTACTTGTATCGCTAATATTATCTTTGCCGGGCATGGATATTCAACTTAAGCCTCAGGAAAAATATATTATTGATAAAGTTTCCGAGGCTGCTCAGGAATTAGGATTAGAAAGCTATCTGGTAGGTGGTTTTGTGCGCGACAAGCTTTTGGGACGAGTTTCAAAAGATGCAGACATCGTTTGTGTGGGTGATGGTATCGACCTAGCTCATGCTGTAGCCAAAAAATTTAATCCGGTGCCACAGGTCAATTTTTTTAAAAACTTTGGAACAGCACATATTCATATAACTTTTAAGAATTCTGCGCCCTTTGATATAGAGTTTGTGGGGGCCCGTAAAGAAAGCTATCAACGTGATAGCCGCAAACCGCAGGTGGAACCCGGCAGTTTGCAGGATGATCAAAAACGAAGAGACTTTACAATAAATGCCCTGGCCATTAGCCTGAATAAAGAGGATTTTGGAAAAATGATAGATCCTTTTGAAGGCATCAAAGATCTTTCGGAAAAAATAATCATCACCCCACTGGAGCCCGAACAAACTTTTAGCGATGATCCGCTTCGCATGATGCGAGCCATTCGTTTTGCCACCCAATTGAATTTCACCATCGCCAGCACTACACTTTTGGCCATCTCCGAACAAGCGGAAAGAATTAGAATAATTTCTCAGGAAAGAATTACCGATGAGCTAAACAAAATCATTCTTTCCGAAAAGCCATCCATCGGTTTTGACCTTCTGTATAAAACTGGATTACTAGGATTCATTTTTCCAAAAATGGTAGCATTAGCAGGAGCCGAGTACAAGGATGGACTTGGGCATAAGGACAATTTTTATCATACCCTTCAGGTGTTGGATAATGTGGCCACTAAGTCAGAAGATCTGTGGTTGAGATGGGCGGCAATACTACATGATATAGCCAAACCGGCCACTAAAAAATTTGAAGATGGACATGGCTGGACATTTCATGGGCATGAAGTAGTGGGCGGACGTATGGTGCCAAAAATTTTTAATGAACTAAAGCTGCCAACCAATGAAAAAATGCGCTTTGTAAAGAAACTGGTAGAGCTACACTTGCGCCCCATCAGCCTGACCAAAGAAAATATTACCGACTCGGCCATTCGTAGAATTTTGTTTGATGCTGGCGAAGACTTTGAAGCACTCATGATGCTTTGTGAAGCAGATATCACCAGTAAGAATAAACAAAAAGTAAAACGTTTTTTGGAGAACTTTCAGATGGTACGCGAACGTAGTCGGGAAGTGGAAGAAAAGGATCAGATTAGAAGCTGGCAGCCGCCGATAGACGGTGTAGAGATTATGCAGATCTTTAATCTACAACCATCCAAGTTTGTGGGCATTTTGAAAGACAGCCTGAAAGATGCCATCCTGGATGGAGAAATTGAAAACACTAAAGAAGCGGCACTGTTGTTTTTAAAGCAAAAGGCATTGGAAATAAAACTGCTTTAGTTGCTTGCGTATCAAGGCAACAATTAAAAATTTATTCCATTGGCACTTTTTCTCAAAGGTCTTTAGCTTTTGTGCCCTGCATTTCACCGCAACCTTTCCGCCATTCACCGACTTTTGGTGCCTTACACAGTACTTTGTATTGCCCATTACCTGTAAAGGCCAATATATTTGTCTTCTATTTAGTAAGGATATGAATATTGAGAATACACAAAGCCAGATGCGAAAAGGGATTTTGGAATTCTGCATACTTTCCATCATCAAACGTGGGGAAGCTTATCCAAGTGATATTGCAGAAGAGATGAAGAAATCCGGGATGAATATTTTGGAAGGCACATTATATCCATTGCTTACAAGACTTAAGAATGCAGAGATGGTTACATACCGATGGGAAGAAAGCAGTGGCGGCCCACCCAGAAAGTATTTTTCCCTGACTCCGACAGGCCAGAGTTTTTATGAGGAGCTACATCAAACCTGGAAAGAACTTTCGAGTGCGGTAAACGCACTTACAAACGAAAAAACTTCATACCACCCACAAACGATATAAAATGGAAAATGTAATCAACATAGTATTAGGCGGCAGTAATATTGCCATTGCAGAATCAGCCAATGCAAAGGTGCAGGCTTATATAGAAAGTCTGCGTCAATACTTTAATAACGAGGAAGGGCGCGATGAAATAATTGCAGATATTGAAGCACGCTTTGCGGAGCTGATGAATGAGAAGTTGAAAAATGGAGCTCCACATATTACCGATGCAGAGGTGGACGAAATGATCGCACAGATCGGTCGCCCGGAAGATTTTGAAAAGGCAGATGCTAAATCCAGTACAGGTCCACAAACGCCATTTGCTGGTGCTGGCAAGGGACGACTATATCGGGATGGAAATAACAAAGTGTTGGGTGGTGTGTGTAGTGGTCTGGCCAATTGGCTAAAAATGGATCCGACTTTGGTGCGTGTGCTTTTTGCCATCATAAGTTTTGGTGGATTTGGTACTGGCATTTTGATATATATTGCTCTGTGGATTTTCTTACCCGTTAAGGATATGGAAAAGTATCCGGGCAGAAAAATGTATCGCAATCCGGACGACAAATGGTTTGGTGGTGTAGCTAGTGGGTTAAGTGCCTATTTCAATACCAATCCCACCCTCTTCCGTTGTGTTTTTGGTATCCCGGTTTTATTAAGTGCTATGAAAACTGTCAATATCCTGGGACATTTCAATGACTTTGATATCTTGCCCAACCTGTTTTTCAGTGGCATTACTGGCACCCTGGTTTTTATCTATGTGATACTCTGGATCGTACTACCAGAGGCGGTTACGCCTCCACAAAAAATGGAAATGTTTGGTCAGGGTATGGACAGGAATGGTTTTAAGCAGAACATGAAAACTACTATGGAAAATTTTGGCGATCGCATGCAAAACTGGAGCAAAGAAGTGCAGGACTCGGCAGAAAAACTGGGACAGCAGGCTGGTGGCTTCGCCAATTCACGTGGCAAAGAGTTTGGGCAGGAGGTAAGATATGCCGCCCGCAATACCGGTAACGGTGTGGGCAATGCTATTGCTATGATTTTTAGAGCCATTTTTACATTGATTGGAGCCATCATCGCATTGTTCTTACTGATTATTTTGATTTCCGTATTATTTAGTGGATTTGAGTGGGCTCCCGTGAATAATTTTTTATGGACCAGCGACACACAGCAAATGCTGGGTTGGGGCACTTTGCTTTTCTTTATCGGCGCACCTATTGTGGGTATGTTGGTGTGGTTGGGTAGAAAAATATTTAATATTCGAACACCAGGCAATTATCTTTCCTGGATGTTCAGTGGATTGTGGGCAATTGGTTGGGTGTGTTTGATGTTTTTCCTGGCCAGCTTCTCAAAAGATTTCAAGCGAATAGAAACAATTGAAGAAGAAGTAGCCATGCAACAACCGCAGGATGGTACATTGATTTTTAAAGTGAGCCAGCCAGAACTGGAATATGCCGGCAACTTTAAATGGCTGAATGAAAATCAAAACAGTATGGATGGAATTAGTCTAAATATGGACTCGTTGAAAATAGCCACAGTGAGACTAGGATTTCAAAAAAGCGAAGACAGCCTTTTTCATATTACCATTGTAAAAACAGCATTGGGCAAGTCGGATAGTGAAGCCATGGCTCGCGCCAAAAACCTAAAATACAATATGGCTATAAATGATAGTGTGGTGGACATGGAAAACGGATATCTGATCAATAAAAAAGATAAGTTTAGATTTCAAGGTGTTCAGATATTGGTGAAGGTACCTGTGGGAAAACAGGTAAAAGTAGATCCTTCTGTTTTCAAAAAACTAATCAATGCCAATTTTGATTTTAAGAACCGTCGGGAGAGAACAGTAGAAATGATTCATCATAGCCGGGAGTATCGTGCCAACACTTACTATACGATGATGGATGATGGCACTCTAAAAAGTGAGAATAGTGATGATGATTTTGAAGCAGGTTCTGATATGGAGGGCAATGATAATTATCGATGGGATGGTGATTTAGACTCTATGGTTCGTATGGCACCGCCGGCACCGCCCGCGCCGCCCTCTATGCCAATGAATCCTGATAATAAGGATACGGCAAGAGTTTATCACTACAACGAAAGCCCAAGTGAGAAGAAAAAAGCAGAGGAGTTAAAAAAGCAGATAGATCAAAAACAAAAGGAATTAGAAGAACTCAAAAAGCAATTTGAAAATCAGTAAGACATAAAAAAACCAACAAATTCTGTTGGTTTTTTTTATACTAAAATTTTCCAGATAGTGGCTAATATGTACCTGCCAAACTGTTTACCTTCTGCCAGATATCGACTGCAATCGCTTCGCTATTTCTGTTGCCAGCCGTCATAAAAATATGTTCGGAGGATTGCAGACGTTCAAAAGCTTCCAGATATTTTTCACGTACATTTTTCAGATTGTCCAGTGTCTCGTACAACTCGGTCTGGCTTCTGCCTTTGGTAATGCGGTTCATGGATACCTCTGGCGAAATATCGATATAAATATTCAGATCTGGCCTTAGCAAATCGGCACTGATCGAATTGGCTTCTATCACCCAGTCCATGTTCATGTGTGTGCCATGATAGGCATAGGAAGAAAAATAATATCGGTCGGTGATGACGGTGTAGCCTTCACTCATTTTTTTTAGTATTCCATTTGTTTTGTTGAGCAGGTGATCCAACCGATCGGCTACGAACAAACCCGCAATGGTTCTGTGATCGGCTTCCATTCGATGGCTGAAAATATCTCTGATGATAGATCCGATCCTACTGTCGGTGGGTTCAAAAGTGGCATACACTTTATGTCCTTCGGCTTCCAGCCTTTGACTTAAAAGCTTTACCTGTGTGCTCTTGCCGCTCCCGTCAATGCCTTCGAAGGCAATAAATAAATTCTTTGTCATTACTTTTTCAGTATCAAATAATCGGGAAAGGTAATTAAATATTTGTCCTGGTTAAAAATTATACACCAGCCCCACCCCTGATTTTGTATTTTTTAACGTGACGGAGCCTCCACCATATTTTTTCATCTTATTATTGCCAATAATCCACATGGTTATACCTCCTCCCATCGAGAGCACACCGGCACCAATGCATAAAGCACCGCCAATGATTTTTCCGTCAGAATCTTCGATATGATAATAATAGTCATCATCGTAGTCGGTGTAATAACTGTCATTGTTCGCCGACTGTATCAACGCCGCTCCAACAAAAATGAGTCCTGCGCCCATGCTGGTCAGCACTATACCTCCCGTGCGCATTTTCCTAAACCTCCTGTATTTTTCTTCTTGGTAAGTATTGGTCGATGCATAAGCTTTGAAGCCACCAGAGGGAGCAATATTGGCAACAAAATCTCTTTGAAAATGAAGCGCTGTTTCGTTTCTATCGGTTCCTTGTGCATAGGCAGCGCTACCTCCAATTGCCAGTAGGGCAAGCACTAAAATGGATTTTATTTGCATGAATAGTAAGTTTGGTTTCAAAAATAAGGCTTATTGTCAAAGTGCCATATTCGTTTGTGCATACGATTGACCAATATTTCAACTAATGCATTACATACTTTTGCTTTTTAATTTTTATTTTATGATGTATTGTTTCGCCACTAGAAGAATTGCGCTGTCAATTTCGTTTTGCCTGTTTATGGCCATCTCCTTAATTGCACAGAATCTGTCAAGTCCAACTATCACTGCTGTAAAGAAAATAAACCCGACAACTGTGGAGTTACAGTTGAGCGATCATCGGCATTTTTTGCTAGATTTTTATGGAGAAAATATTTTTCGTTTAGTAGCTGATAGTGCACACAAATCAATGCACGATCCACTGGCCAAGCCTCCGGCTCAGATATTGGTGAACCAACCCAGAAAGCCGTTTGCCAACCTGCAAATAAACAATGCCAAAAATTATGTAAGTATTGCTACTGACAAACTAAACATCCAGTTTGATAAATCGAGTTCTCTGTTTCAAATAAAGAATCTGATCACAGGTAAGATTGTAGTAGAGGAAGTTCTTCCCATCGGGTTTGAAAAATCAAAAACAGTTCTCACACTAAAGGAGCAGTCAGACGAATATTTTTTTGGAGGCGGTGTGCAGAACGGTCGTTTTTCTCATAAAGGAAAATCCATCGCTATCGAAAATCAGAATAGCTGGACCGATGGGGGAGTGGCTTCTCCCAATCCTTTTTACTGGAGCACCAATGGCTATGGAGTCATGTGGTACACGTTTAAGAAAGGCCGCTACGATTTTGGTGCCAAACAAAAAAATATAGTAAGCCTGCATCACGAAGCCGATTATTTGGATGTGTTTTTTATGGTGAATGATGGAGCCGTGGCTCTCCTGAATGATTTTTATCAGCTTACGGGTCATCCGGTGTTATTGCCAAAGTTTGCTTTTTATCAGGGTCATCTCAATGCCTATAACCGCGACTTTTGGAAAGAAGACAGTACCGGAATTCTTTTTGAGGATGGTAAAAAATACAAGGAAAGCCAGAAAGATAATGGCGGCATCAAAGAGTCGTTGAATGGCGAAAAAAATAATTATCCATTTTCTGCCAGAGCAGTAGTGGGCCGATACAAAGCCAGCGATATGCCCTTGGGCTGGGTGCTGCCCAATGATGGATATGGCGCAGGTTACGGACAAACCGGCACCCTGGACAGCAATATCCTAAACCTGAAAAGCTTTGGCGACTATGCCCGAAAACAAGGGGTGGAAATTGGTCTTTGGACCCAAAGCGATTTGCATCCAAAAGAGGGGATCAGTGCTTTATTGCAAAGAGATATTGTAAAAGAAGTGCGTGATGCCGGAGTACGTGTACTGAAAACAGATGTGGCCTGGGTGGGAGCCGGATACTCCTTTGGACTAAATGGCGTGGCCGATGTAGCAGCCATCACCACCAGGTATGGACAGAATGCCCGCCCCTTTATCATCTCTTTGGATGGCTGGGCAGGCACTCAACGCTATGCTAGTATCTGGTCGGGCGACCAAACGGGCGGTCAATGGGAATATATTCGTTTTCATATTCCTACTTATATTGGCTCAGGCTTGTCGGGCAATCCCAATATTTCCTCCGATATGGACGGCATTTTTGGAGGGAAAAATGTGCCGGTAAATGTGCGAGATTTTCAATGGAAAACTTTTACGCCTATGCAATTGAACATGGACGGCTGGGGGAGCAATCCCAAATATCCTGATGCGTTGGGCGAGCCTGCCACTTCCATCAATCGCAACTACCTCAAGCTAAAATCCGAACTACTTCCCTACACCTACACCATTGCTAAAACAGCCGTAGATGGTTTGCCTTTGATTAGGGCTATTTTTTTAGAAGATCCAAATGCTTTTACCCTGGGCACAGCTACCCGGTATCAGTTTATGTATGGCCCTTCGTTTTTGGTTGCGCCCATTTATCAGGACACCAAATCAGACAAGGAAGGCAACGATATTCGCCATGGCATTTATCTTCCCAAAGGAACCTGGTTCGACTACTTTACGGGCGAACAATACGAGGGCGGTGCTATCACCAATTACTTTGCAGCACCACTCTGGAAATTGCCTGTTTTTGTAAAACCAGGAGCCATTATTCCTCTGGCCAATCCCAATAACAATGTTTCAGAGATCAACAAAGCAGTAAGAATTTACGAAGTATATCCTTATGGGTCTTCCTCTTTTGTGCAGTATGATGATGACGGTACTACGGAAGCTTACCGATCAGGAGCCGGGGTTTATACCACTATTCGGTCATCTGTAAACAAGAACCATCAGGCCACCATCGAAGTGGCTCCGTCCACCGGAAATTTCAAAGGATATGTAAAAGAAAAAGAGACTTTGTTTAAAATAAATGTATCCAAACCGCCGACTATTGTTTCGGCTACCATCGGTAACAAAAAATTGAGCCTCAAAAAAGTGAATAGTCTGGCCGCCTTCAATAGTCAGCAAAATGTGTACTACTTCGATACCAAGCCAAACCTGAATCAGTTTGCCACCAAGGGTAGTGATTTTGAAAAAATGCAGATCAACAAAAATCCTCAGTTATTGGTGAAAATGGGCAAAACTGATATTACTAAAAACAAAGTTGTCGTTTCTGTTCATGGTTTTCAGTTTAATATTCCTAATACATACAAAACAAAATTTGGTGTACCAGAAAAGCCTGAGCTTGCCATCATAAGTGAAAAAAACACAGGAGCTTTTACATTGATGCCAGCTTGGAAACAGGCGGAAAATGTTGATTATTATGAAATCAGTTTTAACGAGATGATGTACACACATATTACTGATTCGGTTTTTGAGTTTGATGGGCTGCAGCCTGAATCGGATTATACGATGAAGATAAGAGCGGTCAATAAGTCGGGACATTCGGACTGGCAAACCATTACCGGCAAAACCAAGCCCAATCCACTACAATTTGCTATTCATGGTATTACCGCTACGAGCACAGCAGCATCTCAGGAAGGGTTGGGGCTAAATAATTTATTCGACTTTGATGAAGGCAACGACTGGCATACAAAATATGGTGCTCAGGCTGTTTCGTTTAGTCTGACACTGGATTTGAGAAGTGTGAACCAGTTGGATAAAATTCAGTACCTGCCGCGCATCAGTGGAAGAAATGGCATCATTACAAAAGCCAGTATTTACTACAGTTCGGATAAGAAAAACTGGATACTGGCAGACAGTGTGAGCTGGGCCAGAAACAATGAAGTGAAGGAATTCCAGTTTGCCAATCATCCTACAGCCAGATATCTGAAATTTGAGGTGAGGGAAGCATTGGGCAATTATGGATCAGGCAGAGAAATTTTTGTGTTCAAAGTTCCCGGAACATCTGGATTCATTCCTGGTGATATCAACAACGATGGCAAAGTGGATGAAAATGATTTCACCTCCTATACCAACTACACCGGACTTCGCAAAGGGGATGGAGATTTTGAAGGATATATCAGTAATGGCGATATCAATAAAAATGATTTGATTGATGCTTTTGATATTTCCAATGTAGCCACCCAATTGGATGGAGGTGTTGGCGATGAGCCGACCACTGCCATAAGTGGCCACCTGCAATTGAGTGCCAACAAAACCAATTATAAAGCTGGGGAAGCTATCGAGATAAAAGTGATCGGCAGCAACTTGAAAAATGTAAATGCGCTGAGTTTTGCCTTACCCTACAATCAACAGGCTTATGAATATATGGGGATTGAAACCAGCGGTACTCAAAAGATGGAAAACCTTACTTACGACAGGCTGCACACAAACGGATCAAAATCTTTGTATCCCACTTTTGTAAACTTGGGAAATAAGGAATTGCTGAATGGAGAAGCCGGTTTGTTTACAATAAAGTTTAAGGCAAAACAAAATCTGAAGTTTAATTTGAAGGAAAAGGATGGAATATTGGTTGATAGGAATCTGGAAGTGATGAAGTTCTGATTTCCCTTTTTTACTTCAATAAAAAAGCCGGGAATTGTTGCCCGGCTTTTTTTCTCAGATTTTGTGTTTGTAAATGCTTCTAAGAGGTGAATCTACAGTACCACTTTTGCGAACCGAATTTTAAAAACAATCTATATTTTATACAATGAAAAAATTAAGCCTTATCATTTTAGAAGGTGCAGAAGTATTAACCCGCCAGCAGTTGAAAATGGTGATAGAAATGAATGGGTACAATACTGACTAAGCCGCCCCAATTTTTAATTGCTACCAGACCAAAGTTTTTATATTTGGTTTTAATTTTGGATCAACCCTCATCCGTCCTCATTTTAGCCCCTGCCTTCTCATGCCCATAAAAGCAATAGCCTGAAAAAGCAGACTGATGCCGATAATGGGAAGAATGGAAAGATAGAGGTCCCTGAGTTTTCCTCCTTCTAAAAACAGTTTGTAAAAAGCCTCCAAACACCAGTGCAAAGGAGAAATGCGCAGAAGGGGTTGCATGGATTGAGGCATAGCAAAAGCCGGCACCAACAGTCCTCCAATAGCCGCAAACAATACAATAGCTACAGCACCAATACCATTGCTTTGTTCCTGAGTTTTGGCAAAAATGCCAATCATAATTGCGAAGCTGGCCGCACACCAACCACATAGTAGTATCACCAAAAGCAGGCTCAATTTGTCCTGAGGAAAATCCAAAGCAGGTAAGTTCATCAGTGGAAACAACCATTTACCAATGGAGAAAATAACAACAGCCTGAATCACGGTGATGATGATATAGGTAATTTGTTTGGATATCATAGCCACAGCCAGCGAAGTGGGCATAGTTTTGAGGCGCATAAAACTACCGCTATTTTTTTCGCGAACGATGCTGGCACCCAACGAAATGACGATAAAGAACATAGCAAATACGGTCCATGCCGGAATGTTGTGCTGGGTGGCATTGGTGATAATCTGTGCCCCGTCCTTTGAAACAGCCTGTTGCAGGATCGGGGTTTGGTTGCTTAGTATTTGTTGTTCCAGCGTAGTTGGTATACTGGCCGAATCGTTGATGCCGGCATACAACTGGCGCACAATATACTTGCTTTGAACAATCTGCAATACACTATTTAAAGCACCATCTATTCCCTGCCTGAAAGACGGTTGTAACACCGGGTGATAAAAAAGCAATACGGCTGAAGTGTTTGTGGTAGTATTGGTAGAATCTGAACCCTCCAATACAATGGACTGTAGGGCCTGAGCCGCTACTGATTTTGATTTTGCCAATACCTCGGCAGTATAATGTTCGGGCACCACCAAACCCAAGAGTGCCTCTTTGTTTTGCAATCTTTCTTTTAGCTCCGCTATGGATTGCGTTGAAGAAAGTTGTTTTAGTGTAAACATACCTCCTTTTTCCAAGGCGGCTCCCAGTTCCTTTGCCGCTTCGCCATTGTCCTTGTTTAAAAAGAGCAGGGGTATTTTCTTATCATTCACCAGTTCAAATGTGCTGTTCTGAACAGTGGTGATGACGATGGCTAACACAATCGGCATCACAAACATCAAGGTCAGGCCTATCTTATCGCGGGTAAGTATGCGCCAATCTTTTTTTATAGTAGCCAGTAGCTTGTACATTGCGGATTGAAGATTGCGGATTGAAGATTTTTTTTAGGAGGGTACAATTTAATTTATTGATTCGAAAATGTTATCTACCTCATTAGATGCTTTCTTGTATCCAAGGTGCGAATTCTGGATTTTAACTATGACAGAAGCGATAAGCAAGGATTGAATTGGACTAATCTCTCGTTTCTGTGGATCACTTCTCCCTATCAATCTACATTCCAACTCATGGTGCCATCTTTTTCATCTTTTAGGGTAATGCCCATTCTGGACAATTGATTTCTGATGGTGTCGCTGGTAACAAAATCCTTTCTGCTTCGAGCTTCACGACGAATGTCGATGATCAATTGCATGACCTCTTTCAGCTTGCCATTGTCGGCTTCCGAAATAGACTTTAGTCCAAAAATATCTTCCAGAAAAATACTGAACAGCTTCTGAAGTTTTTCAAAAGTACCGGCGGACAATGAACTTAGTTCTATCTTTTTGTCTTTTATGCTATTGATGGTTGGTGCCAGTTCAAACATATTGGCCAGCACTTTGGCGGTATTAAAATCATCGCAGATAAATTCATAAAACTCGTCTATTAGTTTGTTTATCTTGCTGTCCAACTCAGCATCATGTGCGGTAGATGTCAACTCATCTTTTCTGGTTTTTAGTTTTTGCAAATTTTCATATACTTCCCAAAGTCTTTTCAATCCTTTTTCTGATGCTTGCAAGGCTTCATTGCTAAAATCTAATGTGCTGCGATAGTGGCTTTGCAAAATAAAAAATCGAACCACCATGGGGTGGTAGCCCTGTTCTAAAATAGGATGATCGCCACTAAACAATTCCGTGAGCTTTATGACATTATTATAGCTCTTACCCATTTTTCTACCGTTAATGGTAATCATATTATTGTGCATCCAATACCGTACAGGAGCCGTATGGTTGCAAATAGTACTTTGCGCAATTTCACTTTCGTGATGAGGGAAAAGCAAATCCATCCCCCCTCCGTGAATATCAAATTGTTTCCCTAAATATTTTGTAGCCATAGCCGAACACTCTATATGCCAGCCCGGAAAACCTTGGCCCCAGGGGCTTTGCCAGCGCATGATATGTTGTGGTGGTGCTGCTTTCCACAAGGCAAAATCTGCGGCATTGCGTTTTTCATTCTGTCCTTCCAGATCGCGGGTATTTTCAAGCAGGTCCTCAATTTTACGACCACTTAGTTTTCCGTAGTCATGATTGGCGGCATATTTCTTTACATCAAAATACACGGAGCCCTTACTTTCATAAGCATACCCATCGGCAATCAGTTGCTTCACCATTTCTATTTGTTCCACAATATGCCCGGTGGCAGTTGGTTCTATGGAGGGGGAAATGGTATTGAACTGCTCCATCGCCCAATGGTAGAGGTTGGTATATTTTTGAACCAGCTCCATGGGTTCCAGTTTTTCCAAAACGGCTTTGCTGGAAATTTTATCCTCTGCCTGACGTCCTTCCTCCTCAAAATGTCCTGCATCTGTAATGTTTCGTACATAGCGAACTTTAAGGCCTACATGTGAAAGATAGCGATAGACCACGTCAAAGGTGATATAAGGCCGGGCGTGACCCAGATGACTTTCGCCACTTACAGTTGGTCCGCACACATACATCCCCACATATCCGGGAACAAGGGGTTCAAACACTTCTTTCTGCCTCGACAAGGAGTTGTATATCTTAAGTTCGCTCATCTTTAATTTCTATAATGGTGGATTGCAAAAATAGCGGATATGAAAGGCATTAAAAAAACAAGGTGGTCGTATTCAATAAAATGGATTTCAAAGTTTATTTATTTAAAACTTGTCAAAATCAGCCCTTTGCTCTAAATTTATTACTGTTAAAGTTTTCAAGCCATAAAATTCGATCAAACAAAAAAAGCTATTATGAAATTATCAGAATTAAAAGTTGGCGATTGGGTAGTTTTGAATGATGAAGGTGTAGAAAGGGAGGGTACTGTTACAAGTATTAGCAGCGAAGATCATAAGGTGCAGGTGAATAACGGCATCCAGGAGTTTTGGTACACCGTAGATCTTATCAATCCAATGCCATTGTCCGAAACACAATTGATGCGCTTAGGATTTGAAAAAATGGATGCTGAGGGGAAAGCCAAGTATGGAAAGGGTGCGTTTCGGGTTGCCACACCATCGGCAGAAGATTTTTCTAAGTCAGAGGTTTGGTATCGCGAAGACAAGCGTTTTTTCGACTTTCCGATCTCTGTGAGTCATTTGCAGAATATACACCTGGAGATGACTAAAATTCAGTTGGAAGCTTGATCCTTCAAATAGACATTTATGTTTTGTTTTTCTCTAAAGGCTGTCAGAACCGGCAGCCTTTATTGTTTTTGATAGCGGCTGTCTCTTATAAACTTTTCTCTAAACCAATTTACTGGAAATGAATTTTAGTAGAAAGACTGAATGAATCAAAGGACAGGCTAGCAGGAACTGCTGGGCATGAAGCATCATGCTACTTTGACTTTTATGATTACATTTGCGGCCTACAAGTTCTTTACAAAATTTCTCATCAAACGGAAAAGGTTCTGCTTCACGTAGATTAATAGGGAATTGTGTGCAAATCACAAACTGTCCCGCAACTGTAAGTAACAAAACAGTTTTTACCATTCATTGTCCACTGCTCAAAGCGGGAAGGACGGTAAAAATGTTACAAGTCAGGAGACCTGCCTTATCTGTATTGACAATGCTTTCGTGGAATGAGGCAGATAGTCAGTTGATATACATTTTTCATTGCAAAGCAATTCTGTTTTGCTTGGTTTCTTTGTGTATTTACCTCTTCTTTCTCTTTCTTAACATTGCATTTTTGAAGTTCGTCAAAAGAGCTTTTAATTGATTTTTTCATTTTAAAAGCATTAAAAAATGCAGACACACAATCTGGGCTACCCGAGGATAGGCAGCCAACGAGAACTCAAAAAAGCCTGCGAACAATTCTGGGCAGGCAAAATTCCGGCGCATCAGCTCATGCAGACTGGTAAAAATATTCGTCGGCAAAACTGGCAATTGCAAAAAGAGGCAGGCATAGACCTGATACCTTGCAACGATTTTTCTTTCTATGATCAGGTGTTGGACCTCACACTGATGGTAGGGGCTATTCCGGAAAGGTTTCATTCACTAATGGAGACCAAACAACTGCCTGATATTGATTTGCTCTTTGCCATGGCCAGAGGATATCAAAAAGATGGCTTTGATGTGACCGCAATGGAAATGACAAAATGGTTTGACACCAACTATCATTACATTGTTCCTGAATTTACTTCCAATCAAAAATTCACACTATACACGAATAAAGTAGTAAACGAATTTTTAGAAGCAAAGGATAACGACATCAATGCTAAACCTGTTTTAATAGGGCCAGTATCTTATCTGCTGTTGGGAAAGGAAAAGGAAGAAGGATTCCACAGGTTGGAGTTGATTAAAAATCTTTTGCCTGTTTATCTGAAAATATTAAATAGGTTAGACAAAGCCAATGTTCAGTATATACAATTTGATGAACCATGTTTGGCCTTAAATCTTACGGAGGGTGAAAGATCAGTATTCGTACAAACCTATCAAGAAATCAAAAGCAAATTTCCTCGTATCAATTTTGTGCTGGCTAGTTATTTTGAATGTTATGGCGATAACCTTCAAACAGTCTTAAAGCTGCCGGTTCAAACGATACACCTTGATTTGGTGCGCTGTCCAAACCAGTTGGATGATATTCTGACTACTGATTTTATAAAGAGCAAAACCAACCTTTCTCTGGGAGTGGTGGATGGTAGAAATGTTTGGAAAAACGATTTTCAGCAATCATTATCTGTCATTCATAATGTGGTAGATAAAATAGGATCAGACAGGGTTTGGGTGGCCCCATCTTGTTCACTCATTCATGTTCCCTGCGACCTAGAATTAGAGACAAACAGCCAGACCTTAGCCCCCGAAATAAAGCAATGGTTAGCATTTGCCAGGCAAAAAATTGATGAAGTAGTTTGGTTGAAACAATTGGCAAGCAATGAAAATACTGAGGTTGTAACAGCAAAATTCCACGAAAGCATTCAAGCAGTCCAAAACAGAAAAACATCGCCACTCATTCACAACAATCAGGTAAAGCAAAGGGCGGCGTCGATTACGGAAAATGACGATCAGCGAGGAAGTGAATTTTCTGTGCGGAAAGAAGCGCAAAGGAAAGTATTGAAACTGCCATTATTTCCTACTACCACCATTGGCTCTTTTCCACAAACAACAGAAGTGCGAAATTGGCGAGCCAGATTAAAAAAAGGGGAGCTTACCCAAAAAGAATACGATGACTTGATAGCCCGGGAAACAGAGGAAGCCGTTCGATGGCAGGAAGAAACCGGTATTGATGTATTGGTGCATGGTGAGTTTGAACGCAATGATATGGTGGAATATTTTGGTGAACAATTAGATGGTTTTGTGTTTTCCAAAAATGGATGGGTGCAGAGCTATGGCAGTCGTTGCGTGAAGCCGCCAATTATTTACGGAGACGTAAGTCGTCCCGAACCAATGACTTTGCGCTGGACATCCTTTGCACAATCTCTCACAAAAAAGTGGGTTAAAGGCATGTTGACAGGGCCGGTTACCATTTTGCAATGGAGTTTTGTACGCAACGACCAACCTCGCAGTGAAACCTGCACACAAATAGCTCTGGCTATTCGAGATGAAGTAGTGGATTTGGAAAACGCAGGAATAAAAATCATCCAGATTGATGAACCCGCCATTCGGGAAGGGCTGCCATTGCGAAAAGAAAACTGGCAGGAATATTTACAATGGGCGGTAAGGGCTTTCCGTATTTCGGCAAGTGGTGTGCAGGACGAAACCCAGATACATACACACATGTGCTATTCTGAGTTTAATGATATTATTCAGCATATTGCAGATATGGATGCGGATGTGATCACCATCGAATGTAGCCGATCTCAAATGGAGTTGTTGGATGTCTTTGCAGAATTCAAATATCCTAACGACATAGGCCCGGGTGTGTACGATATCCATTCTCCAAGAGTGCCTTCAAAAACAGAAATGACGGATCTTATTGAAAAGGCGAGTGCGGTGGTGCCTGCCGAGCAACTTTGGGTAAATCCGGATTGTGGACTGAAAACCAGACACTGGCCTGAAACAAAGAAAGCACTGACAGAAATGGTGAGCGCAGCCAAAGAGTTGAGAGAACTTGTGCATCAAAATAAATAACCAATATCCTAAAAACAGGCAATTACATCTGGTAGTTGCCTGTTTACTTAAAAAACAATACTCCATCCCAATGCAAAAGTTTAATATTAGATTTGGTCTTTTAGTAGCAATGATTGTTTTGGCTGCATTCAGCAGGATTATTCCACACATGCCAAACTTTTCACCCCTGAGTGCAATAGGTTTGTTTGGCGCAGCACATTTTCAAAAAAAGTGGCAGGCATTTCTGATTCCCATTGCTGCTACATGGTTAAGCGATTTGTTCATAAATAATATTATTTATGCGCAGTATTATTCAGAGTTTACATGGTTTTACCAGGGATTTTACTGGCAGTATGGAAGTTATTTGTTGATTACCCTATTGGGTTTTGTCTTATTGAGGAAAATATCCATCGGGAGAATTTTTATGGTAGCATCGGTATCAACGGTTATTTTCTTTTTAATATCAAACTTCGGTTGCTGGATAGGATCCGCCACCTATCCGCAAAATTTTTCTGGTTTGCTGGCTTGTTACACCGCAGGGATTCCTTTTTTAAAAGGCACTTTCTTAGGTGATTTATGTTATAGCATTGTTCTATTTGGTTCTTTTGCAATAGCCCAAAAACAATTCTCAGTAATTCTGGCAACGCAAAGACAGAGCAGTTGAGTTGGATGTAAAAGTTTTCAATCCAACCACAGAAAATTTGTGGTGATTTCGCAAACATTTATTAAGAAGCAGCGTAAATAGTGGATGGATTTGCATCAAACCATTTCCTCTGGTTCCGGTTATTGTGAATCGATTTTTACTGGGGCACAAATTTCTTTTGGCGAAATGATGCCGAAGGTAAAAAGGGTGCTCTAGTTTGAAGTTCTGCAAATGTGGATATGGAAAAGCAAACAGTGAGTACAAAATTTGGTACAAAACCAGATAAAAAAGCAATTGGTATAATATTAATATAAATTACTGATATTAAATAAGTTGGGTAAGTGATTATTGAAATCAGCGTTTGATATTAATGGGAAATGCATAGGATAAAAATGTTATCTGTAGTAATCTTTTTTAAAAGAAACCTATAATCGTAGAGTATTTCTCCCTATCTTTGCACCCCTAAAAATTTTATGGCTAAACAACCCTTAATAAAGCAAGATGGAGTGATATTGGAAGCATTGTCAAACGCAATGTTTAGGGTGAAATTGGAAAATGGTCATGAGGTTTTGGCCACCATTTCTGGCAAGATGAGGATGCATTATATTCGCATTCTTCCTGGCGATAAGGTTGGATTAGAAATGTCGCCTTATGACTTATCCAGAGGGCGAATCAATTTTAGGTATAAAAAATAAAACATATTTGAGGTTTGGGGTTCAGGGTTTGGTGTTTCAGACTTAAGGATCTTAAATTAATAGTTTTAACATTGAACTTCAAACTTAAACTTTAAACATAAAAAGATGAGAGTTAGGGCATCCATAAAAAAACGTAGTGCAGACTGCAAAATTGTACGTCGCAAAGGGAAGTTATACATAATTAACAAAAAGAATCCTCGCTTCAAACAAAGACAAGGATAATTTAGAATTGAAAATTAATCATTAAAAATTAATAATTAATATGGCTCGTATTGCCGGTGTTGATTTACCAAAAAATAAAAGGGGCGAAATAGGATTAACCTATATTTTCGGTATTGGCCCTTCTACAGCGAAGTATATTCTGGATAAGAATAATATAGACCGTAGCAAGAAAGTAAACGAGTGGAACGATGAAGATCTGAATGCTATCCGTTCTACTATTACTGAAGAGATGAAAGTAGAAGGTCAGCTACGTAGTGAAGTTCAAATGAACATTAAGCGTTTGTTGGATATCGCTTGTTATCGTGGATTGCGTCACAGAAAAGGACTTCCTGTTCGTGGCCAGCGTACTAAAACAAATAGCCGTACCCGCAAAGGTAAGCGTAAGACTGTTGCTGGTAAGAAAAAGGCCGCTAAGAAATAAACTTCGTCAGGCTCTGCCTGACATTTTTCTGTCATGCCGGGCCTGTAGAAATATGCACCAGATAATTACCAGTTCAATTACGGATACCAAGGTGCAGGTGGAGAATTGAACAGGCATCCTGCGAACCAGGATGATTTATTGTTTTAAAGATTACCTAAAATTATTATGGCAAAAGCACAATTAAGCGCAAAGGCAGCCGCTAAGAAAAGAGTGGTAAAAGTAGATGCCTACGGAGATGCGCACATTTCAGCTACGTTTAACAACATTATCGTGAGCCTTACCAACAAAAGTGGTCAGGTGATTTCGTGGAGCAGTGCCGGTAAAATGGGCTTCCGTGGATCTAAAAAGAACACCCCTTATGCAGCACAAACTGCAGCTGCGGATGCTGCAAAAGTAGCATTGGATGCAGGATTGAAAAAAGTGGATGTAATTGTGAAAGGGCCTGGTTCTGGTAGAGAAGGTGCTATTCGTTCTTTGTCTCAATCTGGTATTGAAATAGTAACTATTAAGGATGTGACGCCTATTCCACACAATGGTTGTCGTCCTCCAAAGAAGAGAAGAGTTTAGCCTTCCTAAATCCTCCAGTAGGGAGGACTTTATGAAGCTAAAATTTCTATAAAAGTTCTTTATCATCATTACAGTTTTCAAATTCATTTGAAGATTGTAGCCAAATTTAAACGATCTCTGTAAGCCTCTCCTTTGGAGAGTTTTGGGGAGGTCTTCATTTTATTAAAGGGTACACAATTAATTTTTTCGAAAGCTTTTTACTGATTGATGTACCGGTTTTTAAAAAAGCTTAAATGAAAGTATAATTATGGCACGTTACAATGGTCCTAAGACCAAAATCTCCCGTATTTTCGGAGAGCCTATTTTAGGTAATGGTAAATGGTTGGGTAAAAACAGCAACCCTCCCGGTCAGCACGGTGAAAAACGCAAACGTAAAACTCTTGGAGAGTATGCGTTGCAGTTGCGCGAAAAGCAAAAAGCAAAATACACTTATGGTATTTTGGAAAAACAATTTCGCAAAACTTATGAAGAGGCTAACCGCCGCAAAGGTGTAACCGGTGAGAACCTTATCAAATTACTTGAATCTCGTTTAGACAACACAGTATTCCGTATGGGTATTGCACCTAGTCGTCCTGCTGCCCGTCAATTGGTAAGCCACAAGCATATTGAGGTGAATGGTGAAATTGTAAATATCCCTAGCTTTCAGTTGAAACCAGGTGATATCATCACTATCAAAGAAGGAAGCAAAGGTCGTAGCTCTATTACTAGTGTTGTTTCTCCAAAAAATCCAAAATACTCTTGGTTGGATTTCAACGAGACTACTTTGACAGGTACTTTCATTACTTTCCCAGAAAGGGAAAATGTTCCTGAAAACATTAAGGAGCAATTGATAGTAGAGTTGTATAACAAGTAATAGTATTGGGTTTTGAATTTTTTTGATTAAAAAATTCAAAGTTCAATTTTAAATCTAAAATCTAAAATAGGTATGGCAATTTTAAATTTCCAACAACCGGATAAAATAATCTTACAAAAAGCTTCTGATTTTGAAGCTCTGTTTGAGTTTGCTCCTTTGGAGCCTGGCTATGGCGTTACTATTGGTAATGCTCTTCGCAGGGTATTGTTGAACTCATTGGAAGGTTATGCTATCACGGCTATTAAAATAGATGGAGTAGATCATGAGTTTGCTACCATCAAGGGTGTAAGTGAAGATTTAGTTGAAATCATCCTGAATCTGAAACAAGTTCGTCTTAAAAAAATTGTTGACCACGAGGTAGCCAACGAAAAGATTTCTTTGTCTGTAAAAAATCAAACCGAGTTTACTGCAGGTATGATTGCAGATGCTACTCAGTCTTTTCAGATTATGAATCCTGAATTGCTTATTTGCACCTTGGATTCATCTGCCAAAGTAGATATCGAGCTCACTATTGGTAAGGGTAGAGGATATGTGCCCGCAGAGGAGAACATTATCAAAGATGCGCCTCTTGGCATTATTCCTATTGACTCCATTTACACTCCTATCAAGAATGTAAAATATAGTATCGAGAATACTCGTGTGGAACAACGTACTGACTTTGAGAAATTGATCATGGAGGTGAAAACGGATGGTACTATTCATCCGGAAGAAGCTGTAAAGCAAGCCAGCCGTATCCTGATTCAACATCTTATGATTATCACGGATGAGAATATCACTTTTGATAATAAGGAAGAGAAGAAAGAAGATTTAGTAGATGAAACAACTTTGCAATTGCGTAAAGTGCTGAAGACACCATTGGAAGATTTAGACCTTTCCGTTCGTGCCTTCAACTGTTTGAAAGCTGCTAAAATCAATTCTCTGAGCGAGTTGGTTCAATACGAACAGGAAGATCTGATGAAGTTTAGGAACTTTGGCCAAAAATCACTTTCTGAGATTGAGCAAGTGCTAAACGAAAGAGGTCTTGGTTTTGGAATGGATCTTCAAAAATTGGGAATTGATAAGGACGATTATTAATTAAAAAATTAATAATTCATAATTAATAATTTTTTTAGTAGGCTGTAAATCCTGACACGGTATAGCCGAATTTATTCACTGGTTTGAACTTGAATTTAAAACCTCAAACTTCAAACGTCAAATTAAAATGTCATGCGTCACGGAGACAAAATCAAAAATTTAAGCCGCACAAAAGCGCACAGAGAAGCATTATTAGCAAATCTTTCTTGCCAGTTAATCAGACACAAACGCATAGTAACTACTATTGCTAAGGCAAAAGCCCTGCGTGTGTACGTTGAGCCTTTGATCACAAAGAGCAAAGACAACACTACTCACCAGCGTCGTATTGTTTTCGGTCATTTGCAAGACAAGGAAGCTATTAAAGAATTGTTTGACAACATTGCTGGTAAAGTTGGTGGTCGCCCAGGTGGTTACACCCGTATCATCAAACTGGGTATTCGTCCTGGTGATGCTGCCGAAAAAGCAATGATTGAACTGGTGGACTACAACGAAATTTATGGTAATGGTATTGGCGAAGAAAAAGCAGCCGGTAAACGTACTCGTCGTCGTGGTGGAAGTGGAAAGAAAAAAGCTGATGCTGAAGTAGTTGTGGCAGAAGCGAAAATTGAAGAAGCTGTAGCAGCACCAATAGTAGCAGAAGCACTTGCCTCTGCAGAAGCGGATGATTTGATAAAAATCGAAGGCATTGGTCCTAAAGTAGCTGAAATTTTTGCAGAAGCTGGTATCACTACATTTGCTCAGTTGGCTTCTAAAACTAAGGAAGAGCTAGAAGCAATTCTGAACCCACATGGTGGTGTTTATGTGGCAATGGATCCTACTACTTGGCCTCAACAAGCTCAATTGGCTGCTGATGGCAAATGGGAAGAATTTGAAGTATTGCTGGCAGAGTTGAAGGGTGGTAAAGAACAAGCATAATCCTTCAAATACTTTTAAGAATTTAATGCCTCGCTTTTGCGAGGCATTTTTTTGGGCAAACTTTTTTCAATGCACAAGTTCAAATTGACTGGCAATGGAGTGTTTGTTTAAGTACACACGATTATTATTCCTAAAGTTGCTGGATGGCTTTGCCTACTTCTATGGGCAAATCGGATTCCAATATGTCTGCACCTTCTGCATACAGTTTATTGTAAGCATTTGCGCGTTCGGCCTGGTTTTCGAGTTTATCAAAAGAAGATGCGGCAGAGATCATACACAGTACTCCTTTATCATGTAACATCTTCAGCAATTCGCGGTTCTCACTATTGAAATCGGGGCCTATATAGGCGATCATATTTTTCCATGGAATTTTTGCTGTTTCATATTTTGTAAAATCCTTTTTGCTTCGAATGTGAACTGAGAAAAAACTATTAGGATTTTTGTTTAAATAAAATTGAGCTTGTTCAGGGCTGTGAATGGTCATCATTACTACCTTGTTTTTGCTTTTACGTATAATGTTTGAAATAATTTCAAACGGAACACCTTTGTGATCCAGATTTAGAATAGTTTTATTTCTACTCCATTTAAGGGCATCTAACAGGGTGGGGATTTTGAAGGGAGTGATAGTTCCCTCTTTATCTTTAAGAAAAAATTGCTGTAGTTGCTGGTAGGTATAATCAGACACTTTCCCTTTCCCGGTTGTAGTTCGGTCTATAGTGGCATCGTGCATCAGGACTACCACACTGTCTTTGGTAAGACGTGGATCCACCTCAAAAAAGGCTTCAGTGTATTTGAGCGTATTTGAAAAGGTAGCCAATGAATTTTCGGGGAACCCCGAAGCCATGCCTCCTCGGTGACCACTTATGATGGGTTTGCCTTGTTTTCCAGAGTGCCGAAAAAATGTTTGTAATTCTTTTGAAGACTTAATCTTCATGTATTTTACTGGTTGACCTAAAACAGAAAGGGTGATTACCAGGCAAATGCCAAATAAAGAAAGCGTTTTTATAAAACAGTTGTTCATCTTATAAAGAAAGGGTATTTAGTTTCCGCAGGGTAATTATATTTTCACTGTCCAATTCGAAATAGGTGATAGCAGAGTTTTCAAGATCGAAACGCCTGTAGTGTGATAAAGGCATTCCTAATTTGGAAGCAAGAAACAAACGATTAATGCCATTATGAGCCACAACCAATACTAATTGCCCATTGTGGCGATCAAGAATTTCATCATAAAAAGCATTTGCTCTTTTTACAATGTCACTACCGGTCTCTCCGGTACCACCTGCCCGATAAACTTCAGGATTGCTGATCCAATGTGTCCAAAGCATTGGGTTTTCTTTGTTGAAATCTGCCTTTGTCTTTCCTTCCCACAATCCCCAATCAGCTTCTATCAGTCTTTCATCTGTTATTATATTTTTATTTTCTGATATAATGCTGGCGGTTATTTTAGCCCTTTGCAAGGGTGAGGTGTACACCGCATCAATAGTGGTGTTTGATAATATTTTAGCTACTGCCTCAGCCTGCTGAATACCTTTTTCGGTCAACCCCACATCCGTTCTGCCACAGTATTTATTGTCTGCTGCATTATAGGCCGTTTGTCCATGTCTTAATAAAATCACTTTAAGCATAACTAAATTTTCAGGAACAATGATTATTGCCTCAAAAGTGTAACAAAGTTTTGATACCCCAGTAATAATTTACAATATATTCCGACACTACACCCATGGTCAGCATCTGATAGGAATGACTGATACAACCATTTGAAGTGAAAATTGAACAAGGAGGGTTCATACAGTTACACAACAAAGCCCCGAAAAGGGGCCTTGCTGAAGGGTATATGAATGGAGTTTTTGATTTGCTTAAAATTTTTAATTGACCCTATCTGCATGTTGTTCATATTGGTCACCTTCTTTACCTACTCCCTTTCTGACTGGTTTTTTTATATTGTAGCCATTCAGGTTTTCATGTGGATCTCCCCAATGTTCAACTTTAGATTTATTAGCTCTATTAACTGTTTTTTGAGTGGCTCCCAGTTTCACATCCACACCATGAACCGGGTCGCCATTTGCTTGGTTTTTGTATCCCAACTTCACATCTACACCGTGAACTGGATCTCCATTTGCTTGATGGTTCTTTCTTGGTTTATCATCTAGACCAGGAATTGGATCTCCGTATAATTTATTTTTATTTCCCAGTTTTACATCCACACCATGAACAGGGTCGCCAGAATTGTTTTTTAGATCCCTATTTGTTTGGTGATTTTGAATCGTTGGTGCATTTGTCTTAGTTCCATTAGAAAAACTTGAAGCTCCTTCATGATCACTATTGTGGGTTTTTCTTCCAGCTACAATAGTTGCATCTAATGATCTCTGGGCATCAGCTTTTGAGAGTTTTTTTCTATAACCGGCATCTTTAGAAGAGGCATCCATCGCAGGAACATTGATTTTATTGTTGGATTGTGCCAATGAAGAAAAACTCAGCAGGAAAAAAGTTAAGGTTAGAATATAATATGCTGGAAGAATGTATGCTAGCTGAATTCTTTGGGCCACAACTACCAATTGGTTGTCCGTAGTCGTAAAATTAGAATGTAACATGATTTATATTTTTAGAGTGAAAGAATATTTGTAGGTATATCAATGAGCCTAAATATTTGTTACCCTTTTTTTAATCCTTTTTTTTAATATGCACTTACCTTAGCATTTATGGAAAAAAGATTGTTTCTTTTGGATGCATTTGCGTTGGTGTTCAGGGCCTACTATGCATTAATACGTAGTCCACGCTATACCAGTAAAAATAAAAATACCAATGCCCAGTTTGGATTTACCAATGCATTAGTAGAATTGCTGAACAAACAAAAGCCCACTCACCTGGCAGTTTGTTTTGATACCCATCATCCCACAGAACGACATACAGATTATGCAGATTATAAGGCCAACAGACAGGAAACCCCCGAAGATATATTAATAGCAGTACCAGACATTAAGCGAATCATCAAAGGGTTTAATATCCCTGTAATAGAAACCCCGGGCTATGAAGCCGATGATATAATTGGGACACTGGCAAAAAAGGCCGAAGCGGAAGGTTATGAGGTGTATATGGTAACCCCAGATAAAGATTATGGGCAGTTGGTAAGTGAAAAAATCAAAATTTATAAACCAGCTTATCAGGGTGGGGATGTAGAAATAATGGGACCAGAAGAAGTATGTGCCAAATGGAATATTAAAACTGTAAAACAGGTGATAGATGTGCTTGGGTTGATGGGCGATGCAGTGGACAATATACCCGGTATTGCAGGTGTGGGGGAAAAAACAGCTGCTAAACTTTTGGCAGAATATGAAACTTTAGAAAATGTGGTGGCTAATGCCGAAAATATAAAAGGCGCACTGGGGAAAAAAGTAGTAGAAGGGAAGGAGATGGCTATTCTTTCTAAAAAGCTGGCTACAATAATAATTGACGTCCCGGTTGAATTTCATGAAGAAGATTTTAAAGTTACTGACTGGAACAAGGAAACACTAAGGGAGATTTTTGGAGAGCTGGAGTTCAAAACACTTGGGAAAAGATTGTTAGGGGAAGAGGGAAATTCCTCTTCAGAGACTGCGGGAACACCTGAGAAAAAAGTATCCTCAAAGGGCGTACAGATTGATTTGTTTGGAAACATAATTGGTGGCGAAACCATCCCAACTCCCCAAGCTCCTGTTTTGAATGAAGAAGATGCTCCTGCTTTTTCTTCATTAAAAACTATACAGGATGTGCCACATGAATATACTGCGGTTCAGGGCGAAGGAGATTTGAAAAATTTGGTACAGCAGCTTTCGGATTTTACTGAAATATGTTTTGATACCGAAACGACTCATATTGATGCCAACCTTGCGGAACTGGTGGGCATGAGTTTTTCGGTAAAACCAGGAGAAGCCTATTGGGTTCCTTGTCCTGCAGATAAAAATGAAACTGGGAAGCTTCTTTCCATTTTTAAACCTTTGTTTGAGGATGTGAACAAAACATGGATAGGCCAGAATTTAAAATACGATTTGCTGGTGATGAAATGGTACGACATGGAATTGAAAGGAAAACTTTTTGACACCATGCTGGCTCATTATGTAATTGATCCAGATGGTAAACGAAGCATGGATGTGCTGAGTGAAAAATATTTGGGATACGAGCCTATTCATATTGAGGAACTCATAGGAAAGAAAGGGAAACTACAAGGTACTATGCGAGATGTGGAGGCAGACAAAATAACTGAGTACGCTGCCGAAGATGCCGATATTACCCTTCAGCTAAAAGAGGTTTTTGAACCATTGCTTCTGAAAAAAGAAGTGCAAAAAGTGTTTGAAGAAGTGGAGAACCCGCTGGTGCCGGTGCTTACCGCCATGGAGTTTGAAGGCGTGAAAATAGATGTAGACTTTTTGAATGCCTACTCCAAAGAGTTGGAAAAAGATGCTACAGCCGCAGAGAAGAAAGTGTTTGAAATGGCAGGTGTTCGGTTCAATCTGGCTTCGCCAAAACAACTGGGAGAAGTGTTGTTTGATAAATTAAAGCTGGATACATCGCCCAAAAAAACAAAAACCGGCCAATATCAAACCGGAGAAGACATTTTGCAAAAATTGGCTGCAATGGGGCATTCTATTGCCGAAGAGATTATCACCTTTCGGGAACTAACCAAATTAAAATCTACCTATGTGGATGCTCTGCCTCAGTTGATACATCCAAAAACAGGAAGAGTGCATACCACTTATGGTCAGGCAGTGGCCGTAACCGGCAGGTTGGCTAGCAACAATCCCAATCTTCAAAACATACCGGTAAGAACAGACAGAGGTAAAGAAATCAGAAAAGCATTTATTCCCAGAGACAATCGTCATGTGTTTCTTTCAGCGGACTATTCGCAGATAGAATTGAGAATTGTGGCTGGAATCAGTGGCGATGAAAACATGGTGAAGGCATTTCAAAGTGGTACCGATATCCATACAGCCACTGCATCTAAGGTCTTTAATGTGGATGCCTCAGAGGTTACCAAAGAAATGCGCTACAAAGCCAAGAGTGTGAATTTTGGGATCATTTATGGCCAGGGAGCTTTTGGATTGGCCGATAACCTGGGGATTTCGCGCACGGAAGCGAAGGCGATCATTGATAGTTATAAGAAAGAGTTTTCGGGTATTCAGCGATACATGGATGATACCATCAATTTTGCCCGCGAGCATGGCTATGTGCAAACCCTGATGGGACGCAAACGCTGGCTGAAAGACATCAATTCAAACAATTTCACCGTGCGTGGATTTGCGGAGCGAAATGCAATCAATTCACCCATTCAGGGAACTGCTGCGGATATGATCAAGATTGCCATGCAAAAAGTGCATGCAGCTATGAAGAAAGCAGACATGAAGAGTAAGATGATCCTTCAGGTGCATGATGAGTTGGTTTTTGATGCACTTCGGGAAGAAGTGAATGAACTAAGGCTATTGATTTTGGAAAACATGCAGACTGCACTCCCATTGCCAAATGGCGTACCGGTGATAGCAGAATGTGGCCAGGGAGAAAACTGGTTAGAAGCGCATTAACCAATTTGAGTAAGACCTAATTTAACAAGTATCTAAATTCGAAATATTACGCAAAAAAAACTCCCGATACATAGACGGGAGTTTTTTTATAATCATTTCCGCAATTATAACTCTGTTTGATAGTTGGTCAATTCTTTAAACTGTTCTACCCGGTGGAGAATATCCTCTTTGGTAATTTCTTTCAATTTGGTGGTGCCAAATTTTTCAACACAGAAACTAGCCAATGCGCTTCCCACAATAATGGCAGCTTTCATGTTTTCGAAAGATATGTCTCCGGTCTTTGCCAGATAGCCTATGAAGCCACCTGCAAATGTATCTCCGGCACCTGTAGGATCAAAAACCTCTTCGAGCGGAAGTGCGGGAGCAATAAATACTTTGTCCTCATGAAACAACAGAGCACCATGTTCTCCCTTTTTGATAATCAGATATTTGGGACCCATTGTCAATATTTTCTTTGCTGCTTTAACCAACGAATATTCTGCTGTTAGTTGTCGAGCCTCGCTATCATTCACCAAAAGCACATCTATTTTGCTGATCACTTCTTCCAGTTCCGGCAGGGCTATATCCATCCAAAAATTCATGGTATCCAATACAATCAGTTTGGGTTTTGATTTAAGCTGATGGATCACACTAAGCTGAACTGCAGGTGCCAGATTACCCAGCATCACAAATTCAGTACCCTGGTAGCTTTCAGGCACAATGGGTTTGAAGTCGCCCAAAACATTCAGTTCCGTGACCAAAGTGTCTCGGGTATTCATGTCCAAATGATATTTTCCTGCCCAGAAAAAGGATTTCCTGTCAGGAACTATTTCAACAGCGTCCAACTGCACACCCCTCGTTTTCAGGTCTTCCAGTTCTTCTTTTGGGAAATCGTAACCTACTACAGAAACTTGCTGTACAGGAGTGACAAAATTGGCTGCGGCATAGGCAATATAGGTTCCTGCTCCACCAATTATTTTGTTTGATTTTCCAAAGGGAGTTTCAATATCATCAAAGGCCATAGAGCCAACTACAATAAGAGACATTTTTATTTAAGATTTAGGATTTTGAATTTTAAATAACAGGTGGCGAAATTAGTTATTTTGGAATTGCTAATAAAGGATTAAACAGATAAGGGTGTTGGGCTTTAAAAAAAATAAAGAATTTGTTGGATGAAATATATTCAGCAGTCGAGCTGAGTCCTGTTTTTTGGGACAAGCGGTAGCAATACTGATGCTATGTATTTACTGCCGGACTAATAAAAATTTTATACCAGAATTGAGGATGAAAAGAATTTTACACTAGCTCCTTTCTTAACCTTGCTACAGGAATATTCAATTGTTCCCGATATTTGGCTACTGTGCGGCGGGCTATATTGTATCCTTTTTCCTGCAGCATATCCGTCAGTTTTTCATCACTGAAAGGGTGGCGTTTGCCTTCAGATTCAATGATATCGCTCAATATTTTTTTCACTTCGCGGGTGGACACTTCTTCACCACTTTCGGTACTTAAGGATTCGCTGAAAAAGAATTTTAGGCGGTAGGTGCCAAATTCTGTTTGCACAAATTTGCTATTAGCCACCCGGCTTACGGTGGAAATATCCAGATTGGTTTTTTCGGCAATGTCTTTTAAGATCATTGGCCTCAACTGGGTTTCATCTCCAGTCATGAAAAAGTTTTCTTGGTGTTGCAAAATGGCGGTCATTGTATCCAGCAAAGTGTGTTGCCTTTGTTGAATGGCATCGATAAACCATTTTGCCGCTTCTATTTTTTGTTTTATAAACAGTACCGCTTCCTTTTGTTGTTTGTTCTTTTTGTTTCCGCGGCTGTACTCTTTCATCATATCCTTGTACCCCTCGCTGATATGAAGCTCAGGGGCATTGCGGCTATTTAGGGTGAGTTCTAATTTTCCGTTATGGTTCAGAATAAAAAAATCGGGTATCACGTATTGTTCCGCACTATACTCAGATCCTGCATGGCTTCCGGGTTTTGGGCTAAGGCGAATAATTTGCTGCATCACCTCTTTGAGTTCGTCCTCTGACAAGTTTAGCCCCTTTTGAATTTTTTCGTAGTGTTTTTTTGTAAACTCGTCAAAGTATTTTTGAATGGCAACAATAGCCAGGGATACCTCTTTTCCTTCCTGCTGTTGTCTTTGCAACTGTAGCAGCAGGCATTCGGGAAGATCTCTTGCGCCCACACCTGCCGGATCAAATTGCTGAATCATTTTGATGATGGATTCCACTTCTGAAATCGTGGTTTCAATATTCTGTCTGAATGCAAGGTCATCTACTAAAGCCGGAGTGTCTCTTCTTAGGTAGCCATCTTCGTCTATACTTCCAATAATGTGTTCGGCTATATTTTGCTGCTTTTCTTCCAGTGAAAGCAGACCCAACTGGCCTTCTAAAACATCATAAAAACTGGCTTCTGTTTTTATTGGAATTTGCTGTGTCTTTTCATCGTCCGAATAGTTGTCTTCCCTTGTTTTATATTCGGCTATTTCGCCATCATCGTCGTGCAGATATTCGGTAACATCTACCGAGTCATAGTCTTCCAGGCTACCATCCTGTTCATCGAAATTGTCGGTATCCTCAGTACTGTTTTCAAAATCATCGGCATATTCCTCCTCTTCTTTGTGTTCCCCTTCTTCCAATTCAAGTGCAGGATTCGCTTCCAGTTCTTCTTTTATTCTCTCTTCCAAATTGGCAGTAGGCACCTGCAGCAGTTTCATTAATTGAATTTGCTGAGGCGAAAGTTTTTGCAATAATTTTTGCTGTAATGATTGTCCTAATGCCACTTATAATTTTTTTTTGCGCCCTTCTCAAAAATCAGGCCATGTTTGGCAAATATACAGGCTCTTTTTTTTAATGACTGTTGCGTCAGCCTAATAATATCGTTAAAAAAACCGCAAAATACTTTTCAACGTAGAATTGGCACTAATAATATGAATAGTAAAAAATATTGTTAAAAAAAAGTTGTACTTTCAATAATTGTAATGCAAACGATTGCGCATGCTGGCTAAGTATCCGGAAGGAGACATATTTTATTTGCTGAAGCAAATTGACAAAGGCTGTCAGGCAGCTTTTTCAAAACTATACTCGTTGTATGCAAAACGCCTTCTGGTATTTTCAAACGCAATTTTACATTCTACAGAAATGGCAGAGGAAGCGGTGGAAGATGTATTTGTAAAAATATGGAATAAGCGAGGTGGACTTTCTGAAATTGAAAATATCACGGTCTATCTTTATGTGGCTGTTAAAAATCAATCCCTTACAAAATTGTCGGAAAAAGCCAATCAATTGGTGACCACTTCCTTTGACGACCTTGACACTTATGTTGAAACTTTTAGTGAGGATCCTCATTCTCTTTTTATTACGACAGAAATGCTGAATCGGGTGAATGAAATTATAACAGGACTTCCTCCGCGATGCAAAATGATTTTCAAATTAAAAAGAGAAGATGGACTGAGTTATAAAGAGATTTCCTCCATTCTTAATATATCCATCAATACGATAGATGCACAAATGGCCATAGCCGTTAAGCGTATTTGCGAAGCAATGGGTGTTGAAAAAACAAAAAAAAGCGCTTTCCGCTTTTTCTAAAAAAAAGTTAATATTTTTTTAGTAGATTTTTTTCATTCGGCAGTCCTATATAGTAACGGATAGTTTGCCAATGGATGTAAATCAGGAAATATGGGCTTTGATGGCCAGGTGTGCTTTTGATGAAGCCACGCTGGAAGAGCGACTGCTGCTTCAGGAAATGTTGCAGAAAGACACTGCCCTGCAACAACAGTATGATTGGCTGGTGCAATTAATAGAAGCAGAAAGCCAATTGCAAACTGCTGAATTTTCAACCGCAAATAATAGCAAATTAGAAAAGATATTTTCGAAGGCTGCATTGCTTGATGAAAGTAGAAGTAGAAAATCATTTCCATTCGGAAGGAAATTTTGGTGGGCAGCAGCAGCAAGTCTTGTGCTGTCTTTATCTATTTATGGAACGCTGTTTTTATGGAAGCCCGAGCAGAACAAAGTTGTGTCCTTTACCGCTATTAAGAAAGTTGGCCAGCTTGCAAACTCACGAGAGCCAATGGTGTTGCCTGATGGCACAAAAGTGTGGCTAAATGAAGGATCTACACTAAAATTGGAGAATAACTTTAGTGGTAACACTCGCGAAGTAACACTATTTGGTGAGGGCTTTTTTGATGTAACAAAAAATGCATCAAAACCATTCATTGTGCATGTAAATAAAGTCAACATCAATGTGTTGGGCACAGCCTTTAATGTAAAAGGCTATGAAGAAGATAAGGATATACAAACCACACTATATCGTGGGCTGATACGAATTACAAAAAACAATGATGATCATTTTCAGCCCATCATGGTTTATCCCAATCAAAAGATTGTCATTCCAAAATCAGTCATCAGTTCTATAAATCATTCAGGTACACAAACAGATGCCATCACACTACTACCAGTAGATAGTACGATCACAGAAGCGAAACGGGTGGAAACTGCCTGGATATATGGCCGGATTGATTTTAAAGCTGAAGCACTTTTTGAGGTAGCTAATAAACTGGCTCATCGATATCAGGTGAAGTTTGTTTTTGATGATGAAAAAGTGAAACAACTTCACTTCACCGGCTCATTTGAGCAGGAATCATTGGATAATGCGCTGAGGGCACTAAAAACAGCAAATGCTTTTAACTATAAAATCAATAAAAATGAAGTACTTATTAGTTCAGTTAAATAAGATGCGACACTGGTAAAGTTGCAAAAAAAAGAGACGTGATATTTTTTAAAACCAATAAAACAACAGTTCTTACATGAAAAACTTGAAACGAAGGATGGATCATCCGCAAAAACCAAAGTTTTTAATTATTATGAAACTCATGCTTGCTTTTTTGTTATTTTTTACCCTTAATCTTTCGGCCAATAGTTTTGGTCAGGAAAGGGTGAACCTGCAGGCAAAAAAAATGCAAATATCCGAGGTCCTCAATACTATTGAGCATCAGACCAGCTACCGGTTTTTGTATAGCAATGAATTGGCAGACTTAAAAAACAAAATCAGCATTAATGCAAAGAATGCATCGATTGATGAGGTGCTTTCACAAATGTTTTTTGAGACCTCATTAACCTATACCAATATGCCCGACAAGCTTATTGTGATCAAGAGCGACCCTATGAACAAAAAGGATGTAAGGGTTACTGGTAGCGTGATGGACGAAAAAGGTTCTCCACTGGGCGGAGTTTCTGTTCAGGTAAAAGGTACCAATGCTGGTACAGTAACAGATGCGCAGGGCAAGTTCAGTATCAATGTGCCCAATACAAATGCCATTCTTGAAATCAGCTCAGTGGGCTTCGAGTCTCAGGACTTTCCAATAAATGGTCAAACGGAAATAAACATCGTTTTGAAATCATCCCAAACCACAATGGATCAGGTGGTGGTAATTGGGTATGGTACTTCTAAAAAGGGGGATTTAACCAGTTCAATAGCCACAGTGCGACCAGAAGAATTACAGAAAACGCCAAGTGGTGCATTGCTTAACGCTGTACAGGGAAATGTGACGGGTGTTCAAATAAGCAGTTTTGGTGGTCCTGGTGATACACCCGAAATTAATATTCGTGGTATTAAATCATTATACGGAGGAAGTATTTTATATGTCGTTGATGGAATTTTTGTGGATAATATTGACTTTCTGACACCTAGCGATATTCAGGATTTTCAGATTTTAAAAGATGCCTCTTCGGCAGCTATATATGGATACAAAGCTTCGAATGGTGTGATCGTTATCACTACCAAGGGCGGAAAATTCAATAGAGATGCTACGGTTTCCTATTCCGGATATTATGGCTGGCAGAAGGCTACCAATGTGATTAAGATGGCCAATGCAGAGCAGTTTGTAACTTTTGCAAATGAATCCGGATCTAATGCAGAAATTGCAAGTGTACAATCGGCCATTGCCAGATTTGGAAGAAGCAGAGTTGACCCCAGTTTACCAGATGTAAATACGGATTGGTATAAAGAAGCCTTGCGCATAGCACCCATCATGAGCCATAATGTTTCAGTTGATGGAGGATCTCAAAAAATATCCTATTCCGTTGGGGCTAGTTATTTCACTCAGGATGGAATATTGAATATGAAAAATGATTATACCCGATATAATCTGAGGGCAAAGCTTGAAGCAAAGGCAAAAAGCTGGCTAACTCTTGGTTCTGGTTTTGTTTATAGCAAAAGCGAGCAGTATGATGATAGTAGTCCATGGCAGGAAATTTATTATGCAGTACCTATTTTGCCCGTATTGGATCAAAATTATGCAGGTAATACTCAATACTCAGAACCCTATTCTTCTGCAAAGGATTTAGGCTATCGGGACCATCAGAACCCATTTCCTAATATGTATAATATCGATAGACTTGGAGAAAGAAGAAGAACCACGGTGAATGTGTATGGAGATTTCCACATCATACCCAAAATATTGAATTTCAAAACAAGCCTTTCATACAATAATAAAAGCGATAACAACAGGCTGATGGATTTGCCTTATTTTATAAGCGATGCTTATCAAAGAAGCCTTGCCAACTCATCCATCACCCGTTCCAATGTATTGGATGAAAACTATACTTTTGATAATACACTTACCTATACCAAAATATTTGGTGATCATGATGTAACCGCAATGGGTGGGTTTTCCTTTAGAGACGAAAGGTTTAACTACTTTTCAAGCACAGGGTTTTTCTACCAGGGAAGTCCTTTTTCCAGAGATATAAAACAAACATGGTATATCAATAACACTACCCAATCTACCAGACTGACCAATGATGGTAACCCAAGCAGGGCATACAGCCGGTCCTATTTTGGAAGAATGCAGTATAAGTTCAAAAACAAATACATAGCATACTTCACACTTAGAAATGAAGCCGCAAACAAATACGATCAGCAATTGGATATCACATTGCCGTCTGTAGGTGCTGCATGGATTGTGTCTCAGGAAGAATTTTTGAAAAATGCATCTTCCATCAATTTCCTAAAACTAAGAGCGGGTTGGGGTCGTTTGGCTAATGGTAATATTCCAACTTCAAGAGCTAAAAGTGCAACTTCTATCTGGAGTGTGTTCAACGATACCAGAGTAGACGGATTCAGATTCTCTACATTTGAAGACAATCTGGGTTGGGAGTTTAACGAAGAAATAAACGTGGGAGTGAATTTGGAAATGCTAAGCAGACGACTCAGTATAGATGTGGATTATTTTGTAAAGAACACAAAAAATCTGGCTATTCCTGTGTTGCCACAAGTGGGCACCGAACAGAGTTTTAGAAACGTTGGTTCGATGCGTAATAAAGGGATAGAAATTACTGCAACCTGGAAAGGAAAAATTTCGGAAGATTTGGGATATACTATTAGTGGTAATTATAGCACCATTAAAAACGAAATTACAGATTTGGCAGGTCAGGCTTTCCTAAATAGGGGAATGGCCGAGTTTCAACAACGCTTAGTTGTCGGCCAGCCATTTGATGTATTTTATGGATGGGATATAATAGGTGTATATCAGAATGATGCAGAAGTGAGTGCTGACCCTGTAGCTGTAGCAGCAAACAAAGCAGGTGCTGGTACTGTTAAGCCTGGTTATTTTAAATTTAAGGACGTAAATAATGATGGTATTTTAGATGCTAAAGACAGAATATACCTGGGATCTCCCATTCCAACCTATTATTATGGTGGTAGTATTAGTCTTAATTATAAGCAGTTTGATTTTTCAGCTCGTATTTATGGACAGGGGGGAAATATTATCCTAAACAGAAGTCGTGCCGAAGTATTTAGAACATCAGGAAGAAATATTGATGCACAGTTGGCTGATAATCGCTGGCATGGTGAAGGAACTTCTAACAGTTACCCATCATCTACAGGTTATAGAACTGCATGGAATCAAAGAAATTCCAGATTTTGGTTAGAAGATGGAAGTTTCTTTAGAGTGCAAAATGTTCAATTGGGTTATACAATAGCAAAGAAAGCCAGAATACCTGAAATGCAGATCACACTTACTGCAGACAGGCCATTTGTGTGGACCAAAAGTAAATCAACAAATGTGGAAGTGGGATTTGACGGAGTTGATTTGGATACCTATCCCATGCCATCGGTGTTTACAATTGGATGGAATGTTAAGTTCTAAATATTTAATAAGAATAAGCAGATTAAAATTAGACACAAATCAGCGTTTTTTTTGTTATATCTTAAAGTGGATACTTTTAAAATGCTTAGTTCCATATCACAATTAAAACCTGAATAAATAAACAAATGAAATAACGATACAGCTTTTCAGTCCAATTCATACCGCAAATCGGTTGAAAGTTTTAGACGAAATGCTATGGTTAAAATCAACAAAAATTATACACATGAAACAAAATATTTATTTACTCGGCTTTCTTTTTTGCGTTTCATTGTTTTTTACAAATTGTAAAAAGCAATTGGATGCACCCAAAGAATTGCAAACATTGAGCACTAGTGTGGATTACACCAGCGAAACAGCAGCAAAAGCAGCATTGGTGGGCGCTTATGAGCGATTCCAAAATTTTGCCTGGGAACAACTGGCTCTTTTACAGGTTCGGGGTGATGATGTCAATTCTGGAGGAGGGAAAACAGCTCCTTATGATCAGGCACCTTACCACGATATAGACTTATTTGTGTACGATGCCAACTTCTGGATGCTTAATAGTACCTGGAGCGGCATGTTTCAAAATGTACTTCAAATAACTGCACAAATGGAGCAGTTAGAAAAATTTAGAGAAGCAGGTGTAAGTTCTACACTTATTGATCAGTATGTAGCCGAATGTAAAGTGATGCGGGCTTATATTACCTTACAGGCATCCAGAACCTGGGGTGGCGTTTTTAAAGTAACTTCTACGGATCAAACTCAACTAACCGTGCTGTCTAAAGACGATATAATGAAGTGGATTGCTTCTGAAATGGGAGAAGCGGCTTCGAAGTTGGTTGATGAACGACCCAATCAAAGAGTGGACTTAAAAGGAGGCATCACCAAATACACCGCTTTGGCTATTAAGGCAATGGCGGAGCAGGAGTTAAAAGATTATGCAGCGGTAGCTTCTACCACAGGGTCCATAATTGCGTCTGGAAAGTTTAGCTTGTATGGCGATTTTAATAAGTTGTTTAAAACAGCCGGAAAGTTATCCAATGAAAGTTTGTTGGAATTGCAATATTCCGACTTTAATACATCCTCAGGTGATAGCAAGAATTACTTGGGGGCATTTTTTGGGCCAACCAGTTGGACTCCGGCAGTAAGTACAGCCGGTGCAGGTTGGGGTTTTTATGAACCAAGTGATAAATATATTAAGTTTATGCTGCAAAGAGGCGAAATAACTAGACTTCAATCCAGTGTACTGTTTACTCCTTCTGGTATAGACAGAATAAAATCCGATCCGGCTTTTAGTACACTTCCTGCCTGGGTATCTGTTACTACTATTGAAGGAGATGTACTAAAAGATTCTCCAAGAGCTTATTTTTTTAGTGGTAAACATTACCTCCCTTCCAAGGAGTTGATTCCTGGAAGAAATGGTTACGCCAGTAACAAAAATTATAATTGCATCCGGTATGCCGAAATATTACTCATGTATGCAGAAGCTGTTACACGAGGCGGTGCCGCATCTGCAATGAGTGCCGATGCCGCAGTGAATTTAGTAAGGTCCAGAGCAGGAATGTCTTCGCTAAGTGGAGTAAATAGTCAGCAGGTGATTGATGAAAAATTTGCAGAACTTGCATTGGAATGGGGTACAAGATATTATGATATGATTCGTGTGGATAACAGTGCAGCACTATCCTATGATGGAAGAACATTTGCAATGGCTAAAAAGTTCCTGCCTTATCCATTGCAGCAATTGGACAATAGTTTTATTTTAAAAGAATATGCTGATACACATCCAGATCATTAATTGGAACCAATACTCTTAAATAAAGTTGAACATGACAGGAACCATAAGATTTACGAACTCACTTAGGCCTTATTACATTTTGGGAAATGGTTCCTTTTTCGGCAAACTTCAAGTGATAATTAATTAAAAAACAATACAAATGAAAAAAATATTTCGATTTGCGAGTTTAGGATTAATGCTGTCATTATCCCTGACTGCCTGCAAGAAGGGGTACATTGACCCAATTTCGAAAGTGGATTCAGGGCCAGATGGAGCGGCACCAACCATAACTGTAATAAGTCCGGCAACGGCTACGGTGGTAATACCATTTACTGACACAAAAACAAATCTATCCTTTCAGTTTAGTGCCAGTGATGATATTGAATTGAAGAATATAGATATTGCCTTGAATGGAGTAAAATTGGCATCATTTAATTCCTATATCGATTATAGAAGCTATAAAGGTTCTTATGCATACAATGATTTGGCACTTGGTAACCATACCTTTTCAGTCATTGCCACTGATTTGTCTGGTAAATCAACCACCAAAGAATTCCCCTTTACGGTTACAAACAAATATCAACCAATATTTGCAAGCGAGTCTTTCTTTGTTCCTTTCGATTATCCATCAACGGACCCCTTAAAAATTCCATCCGATATAATTCTAAACACACCTGCAATAGCTAACTCTACATCCTCTTTGACCGGTATTAATGGTAAGGGTATGCAAGGTGGCGGGGTGAATTATATTACTTACACAAAACCCAACTCCTGGATAAATGATGCAAAAAGTTTTACTGTTTCATTTTGGTTCAAACTAAACGGACAAACCAAAAATAACAATGGCGGCAACGGACCTGAATATATTTTCAGTATTCCCTCTACAAATGGACACTGGTCTGGCGGACAATCAATGTTGTTTTTTGAAACCAATAGTACAGGTACCCAAATTAAGATGCCTGTGGTGGCTGCCGATATGACCGATACTTGGTTTGTTTGGGAAGGAGGAAATGCCATCCCAGGCATTGCAGATAATACCTGGAGGCATTGTGCAATGGTTTATGATGCCGGTACAAGTAAGATGTCTTTATATATGAACGGGGTAGCTAATGCTGTTCAGGCTACATGGGCGAATCATGGAAACATTAACTTCAATCCTGCTACAGCTCAAGAATTTAGAATTGGTGCCGGACCTAAAGATGTAAACAATTTGGCAGCAGATGATTGGTTAAGATCTACCTGGAAAGGCGGATTGGATCAATTCAGACTGTTTTCTGGAGCTCTAACGGCTAGTCAGGTAAAGTCCATTTTTGATGCAAAGTATTAAGTTAGTCGCTTTTTAGGTTTATAAATATTACATTCAAGGGTTTAATCAAAATACTTTATGGTGCTATTTCCATAAAGTATTTTGATTATTAATTCTTTGCTTAAGGAATACCCTACTTTGTTAAGAGCCTAGTTTTTCTTTGTCTCTTTACACATAATTTAAAACATAATTGCGGTTGTTTAAACTTTCAATTTCAACATTTCGAATGTTTCGATATTTTTTCATATATAGATTTTGGCTTGGTATGTTTCTGATGACTGCTCTGTATTCCTGTAGCTCTAAAAAAGATGGGATTACGCCAACTCCAAACAACAATAAACCTAAAGATCCCCTATTGCAATCTGCATCTGTAAATGATATTTCGTTGAATTCAATTTTGTTTAATATTTCACTTCAGCCTAAGATCAGACTTGCGTTTTCACAACCCCTTAAACAATCTTCAGTTAGCGAATCTGTAAAATTGAAAGACAATAAAGGAGTTATTATACCAATTTCTGCCTCTCTCTCAAATGGAGATTCTGTTATGAATATTCAAATCACTTCCTCTCTTCATCATATAACAAAATATAGCTTTACGATCTCCAATAGTCTTCAATCTGCTTCTGGTGGTGCATTGCCTTCACCGTTTGAAGGTGGTTTTGTCACTCGCCTCGATTCTACACCTAAATTTCCCTTGGTCAATGATAACGCCTTGCTAGACGAAGTTCAAAAACGAACCCTAAAATATTTCTGGGATTTTGCCCATCCGGTTTCAGGTCTGGCTAGAGAAGGCTCAAAACACGATCCTAAAATAGTTACCAGTGGAGGTAGTGGCTTTGGTATTATGGCTTTGATAGTAGCGGCAGAGCGGGGCTTTATCCCAAAGTTGGAAGTACTCAATCGAATGAAAACTATTGTAGGATTTTTGAAAAATAATGCTCAAACTTTTCATGGTGCTTTTCCGCATTGGTTGGATGGAAGCACGGGTATTGTCATTCCTTTTAGTACCAACGACAATGGAGCTGATCAGGTGGAAACCTCTTTCCTGGTGCAGGGACTACTTTGTGCCCGCCAGTATTTCAACGGAACCGGACTAATTGAAAATTTGCTTCGTGCGGATATCAATACCATCATTGACAAAGTAGAGTGGAACTGGTTTAGACAAAACAATCAGGAAGTATTATATTGGCATTGGAGCCCCGACAAAGGCTGGGCCATGAATATGAAAATACAAGGCTGGAACGAATCTTTAATTACCTATGTGTTAGCCGCTTCTTCCAAAAATTATAGTATCCCTAAATCGGTTTATGATAATGGCTGGGCCAGAAATGGAGCCATGAAAAATGGCAACAATTATGGTGGTATCTCATTGCCTTTAGGATCAGACTGGGGTGGCCCTTTGTTTTTCGAGCATTATTCATTTCTGGGTATCAACCCCCGCGGGTTGAGCGATGCGTATGCGAACTACGAACAGCAAACCGTCAATCATACCCAAGTAAATTATAATTATTGCAAAACCAACCCCCGAAATTATTATGGGTACAGCGATTTGGTTTGGGGGCTTACGGCCAGTAATATCAAAGGCGGTTATACAGCCAGTTCGCCGACCAACGATCAGGGATTTATTGCCCCCACAGCAGCGCTGTCGTCCATGCCCTACACACCAAATGAATCCCTGGCAGCTTTAAAGTTTTTTTATTTTGTGCTAGGAGATAAAATTTTTAAAGAATATGGTTTTGTCGATGCATTATCTTTAAATGAAGTGAAAAATGGCGAACCCTGGTATTCCGATGCTTTTTTGGCTATCGATCAGGGCCCCATCATTGTGATGATTGAAAACTATCGCTCTCAAATGTTATGGAATTTATTTACAAGCTGCCCCGAAGTAAAGGACGGTATGAAAAAATTGGGCTTTAGTGCGCCTTATTTATGATGAAGTTTTTTATTGCCATATTGATTGTCTTAATCGGTCTACAACTACAGGCACAAACTAATTCATGGAAATTGGTTTGGCAGGATGATTTTAATTATCAGGGTTTGCCAGACTCCGCCAAATGGAACTATGATGTAGGGGATCATGGCTGGGGCAACAACGAAAAACAAAACTATACCTTTCGCAATATTGAAAATGCAAGGGTAAATGGAAAGTATTTAGTCCTTGAAGCCTTAAAGACAGGCAATAGGTATACCTCTGCCCGATTAGTTACCCGTGGCAAAGGCTTTTGGAAATATGGCAAGGTGGAAATAAGGGCCAAACTCCCACAGGGTCTAGGTTCCTGGCCTGCTATTTGGATGTTGGCCAACGATATGAAAACCTGGCCCGATGATGGCGAGATTGACATCATGGAACACGTGGGCTACGACCCCGGTGTGGTTCACGCTTCGGTGCATACCAAAAATTTTAACCACATCATTGGCACACAAAAAACCAATAAAATATTTGTAAAAAATGTTTCTAAAAAATTTCATACCTATTCTGTTGAATGGGATGAAGATAAATTAGCCATTAGCATTGACAACAAAATCCTGTTTACATTTCTCAATGAACATAGGGGCTATCAGTTCTGGCCTTTCGATAATCCCATGTACCTGATATTAAACATTGCTGTAGGGGGTAACTGGGGAGGAAAAAATGGTTTTGATGATAGTACCATGCCCTGGAAAATGGTAGTGGATTATGTGCGGGTTTATCAAAGAGAATAAGTTTTTCATTTAGCCATAAAGAAGTAAAGCGTATTTAAGATTTTGCCCTTAATGTTCTTAATGGTTTAAAAGATGAATTGCTTCATCTTCAAAGTATAAAAAATAAAAATTGATGAATAAATTATTGCTTGCATTTTCTGCCACTTTGTTATTGAATGTAGCTGTTGCCCAAAAAAAGAAAATTACCCAACCTTCCGGAACAGCATCTATCCAAATAGATAAAAACATTTCAGATTCAGCTTTGCTGGACCTGGTACAAAAACAAACCATAAAATATTTCTGGGACTTTGCTCATCCTGTGAGCGGTTTAGCCAGAGAACGTAGCAATATCACACCACAGCATGGGCATGAAGTAGTAACCACAGGCGGTACGGGCTTTGGCATAATGGCCATCATTGCCGGTGTAGAAAGAGGCTGGATCCCTCGCGATACCGCAGCACGCTATATGCTCAAGATGGTGAAATGGTTATTGAAAGCCGAATCCTATCATGGTGTTTTTGCCCATTGGCTAAATGGCGAAACTGGCAAAACCATTCGTTTCGGTCGAAAAGATGATGGCGCCGATTTGGTAGAATCTGCCTTTCTTTTTCAGGGATTATTGTGTGCCAGACAGTACTTCAATAAAGAGGATGATGTAGAACGAGCGCTTCGGGGTCGCATCAACAGCCTTTGGCGTGATGTAGAATGGAACTGGTTTACCAAGGGAGGGCAGAATGTATTATACTGGCATTGGAGTCCTAACAATGGCTGGTCGATGGACTTTCCCGTTCGTGGCTTCAACGAATGTATGATCATGTACATCCTAGCCGCTTCCACTTCCAATGAAAAGTATGCAGTGCCAACGTCCATCTATCACAAAGGCTGGGTGGAAAGTGACTTTTTCAAAAACCGTCAAAAGTTTTATGATATTTATTTGCCCCTTGGCTTCGACTATGGAGGTCCCTTGTTCTTCTCTCATTACTCCTTCCTGGGCCTTGATCCGCGTGGCCTCAAAGACAAGTATGCCGACTATTGGCAACAAAACCAGAACCACACTTTAATCAATCATGCTTATTGTGTGGACAATCCAAAATCTTTTAAAGGCTATGGTGAAAATAGTTGGGGACTCACTGCCAGCGACGATCACAATGGCTACGATGCACACTCACCTACCAACGACAATGGCACCATTTCGCCCACAGCGGCGCTCTCCGCTTTTCCCTACACGCCACAGCAGTCCATGAAGGCACTCCGATATTTCTACCACACACTTGGCGATAAAATCTGGGGCGAGTACGGCTTTGTAGATGCGTTCAACGAATCCAAAAACTGGTACGCAAAATCCTTCCTGGCCATAGATCAGGGGCCTATTGTAGCCATGATCGAAAACTATCGTTCCGGGTTGTTATGGAATCTTTTTATGAGCTGCCCCGAAATTCAGGGAGGCCTCAAAAAGCTGGGATTTCAAAGTCCACAAATTAAATAATAATGAGCCCGGCATTAGTAACATCCATCAACCATTTTGCGACGCTCCGTTCAAGGGTGGTACTACTATTGGGCTTCCTTGGATGCTGCCTGTCATTGATTGCGCAGCCAAAAACCTATTGCAATCCCATCAATATTGACTACGGGTACACACCCATTCCCAATTTTTCAAACTGGGGCAGGCATCGCACTACAGCCGATCCGGTAATAGTCAATTACAAAGGCGATTATTATTTGTTTAGCACCAACCAGCAGGGCTATTGGTGGAGCAGCGATATGCTTCAATGGCATTTCATATCGCACAAATTTCTTCGCCCCTGGAACACAGGCACCTACGACGATCTTTGCGCACCGGCAGTAGGCATCATTGGCGATACCATGATCGTGATGGGTTCTACCTATACCAAAAACTTTTCAATTTGGATGAGTACTAATCCCAAAGCCAATGACTGGAAACCTTTGGTAGACAGTTTTGAAATAGGTGGTTGGGATCCTGCTTTTTTTACCGATGACGACGGAAAGGTATATATGTACAATGGTAGCAGTAATCGATATCCTGTTTACGGCATAGAACTTAACAGAAAGGATCTGTCGCCCATGGGAACAAGAAAGGAAATGTATTTGCTGGAATCATGGCGCTACGGCTGGCAACGATTTGGCGAACACATGGACAATACGTTCTTAGATCCTTTTATAGAAGGCGCATGGATGACAAAGCACAACAACAAATATTACCTGCAATACGGTGCGCCCGGCACTGAGTTTAGTGGCTATGCAGATGGAGTGGTAGTTGGCCACAATCCGATGGGTGGTTTTGTACCCCAGTCCGATCCGCTGAGTTTTAAAATAGGCGGCTACGTACGTGGTGCTGGCCATGGCTCTACTTTTCAGGACAGATTTGGAAAGTACTGGCATGTGTCCACCACAGTTGTTTCTGTAAAAAACACTTTTGAACGGAGGATCGGAATATGGCCATCCGGATTCGATCATGACGATGTGATGTACTGCAATACTACTTTTGGAGACTACCCACATTATATTCCTGATAAAAACATACATGATGTAGGGTATGGAAAGAATGGCAAGTCTCCTTACTTCACCGGATGGATGTTGCTGAACTACAACAAACCTATACAGACTTCCTCTACCTTTGGAAACTATTTGCCAAACTACGCGGTGGACGAGCTGATCAAAACTTATTGGAGTGCGAAAACAGGAGACCCTGGAGAATGGATACAAACTGATTTAGGCAACCTGTCCACGGTGCAAGCAGTGCAGATCAATTATGCCGATCAGGATGTGGAAACTAATCGATTGGGAAAATGGACTCAGCAATACCATCAGTATAAACTCTCTTTTTCTGAAGATGGCAAAAACTGGAAAATGCTGATGGACAAAAGTCGCAATAAGACCGATATTCCACATGAGTACATTCAATTGGATAAGCCGATACAGGCTCGATATCTCAGATTGGAAAATAGGCACATGCCCACCGGTAAATTTGCTATTAGTGGTTTTCGGGTATTTGGAAATGGCAATGGGCAAAAGCCAGAAACGGTAAAAGATCTTGTGGTGTTGCGTACTGAAAAAGATAAGCGATCTGCCTATATAAAATGGAAGCCATCCAACAATGCTTTTGCCTATAATATTTATTATGGAACAGATCCGGAAAAACGCTACAACTGCATCATGGTACACAGTAATAACGAGTATTGGATGAAAGCGATGGACTCCCAAAAAACCTACTATTTCAGTATAGAAGCGATAAATGAAAATGGAGTAAGTAATCAAACTCCAATATTGAAAGTGGAATAAAAAAAGTAAGTATGAGTAAATTAAAATTGGTAATTGTTGTTGTTTTTTTTCTGTGTGTTCACAGCCTCAAGGCACAGGAACCTTTTCCTTTCTGGAATGAAGTGCAAAAGTTTAAAACCCTTGACAGCACAGCGTTTCCGGCTACTGGTCAAATCTTATTTATAGGTAGTTCTTCCTTCACCTATTGGAAGGATGTGAATGATTATTTCCCAGGATATAAAATCATTAATCGTGGTTTTGGTGGTTCCAGATTGACGGATTTGATTCGTTATCGGTATGACGTAATTTTTCCTTATGCACCTCGTCAGATTGTAATGTACTGCGGCGAGAACGATTTTGCTTCTGATGATCATCCCAATGTGGAAACCGTAATGGAAAGGTTCGAAACCCTCTTCCATTTTATAAGAAGTAAATATCCATCGGCTCCTTTTGCTTATGTGTCCATGAAGCCAAGCCCTAGCCGGCAGCACTTACAGGAAAAATATAGGGAGGCTAACCAACGCATTAAGCAGTTTTTAAATATGCAAAAGAATGCAAAATTTATTGATGTGTATTCGGCCATGCTTAATAAAGATGGAACCATTAAGTCAGAGATATTTTTGAATGATAAGTTACACATGAATGCCAAGGGTTATGAAATATGGCAAAGAGCTATGAAATCATACCTGAAGAAAAAATAATAGATGCTATATGTACCACCGCTGAAGGGAGCGTCGCAAGATCGTTGCCATAACTACACAGTTGATTCAATAAAAATAAAAACCGGATTTATGATAAGAAATGTATTCTTTTGGGGTTTGCTGATTTTTATGATTATTCCGCAAGCCCGAGCACAACAAGATAAAGCCGCCATGAACAGTTATGTGGCGGCACTGATGAAAAAAATGACACTGGAGGAAAAGATTGGACAGTTGAATTTGCCTAGTGCCGGCGAGTTTACTACTGGTACAGCCACCAATTCCAATATTGGACAAAGTGTGAAGAGTGGTTTGGTGGGTGGCTTATTCAATATTAAAGGAGTGGAAAAAATTAAAGCCATGCAAAGAATAGCTTTGGAAGAAAGTCGTTTGAAAATTCCTATTTTATTTGGGATGGATGTGATACATGGCTATGAAACTACTTTCCCTATTCCTTTGGGTTTGTCCTGTACCTGGAACCTGAAAGCGATAGAACAATCGGCACGTATTGCGGCTACTGAAGCTAGTGCCGATGGCATCAGCTGGACCTTTAGTCCCATGGTGGACATCAGCCGCGATCCACGCTGGGGCAGGGTTTCAGAAGGTAGTGGCGAAGATCCTTATCTGGGTTCTCAGATTGCAAAAGCTATGGTAAAAGGGTATCAGGGCGACTACTCCAAGTCTTCCAATATAATGGCATGTGTAAAACATTATGCACTATATGGAGCCGGAGAAGCAGGACGAGATTATAATACTGTTGACATGAGTAGGCTTAAAATGTACAATGAATATTTTCCTCCTTATAAGGCTGCCGTGGAAGCAGGTGTGGGATCTGTAATGGCTTCCTTCAATGTAGTGGATAATGTACCGGCAACAGGCAATCGTTGGTTACTAACGGATGTGCTGCGTACACAATGGGGCTTTGGAGGTTTTGTGGTAACGGATTATACTGGCATCAACGAAATGATAGACCATGGGATGGGTGATTTACAAACCGTTTCAGCACTTGCCCTTAAAGCCGGTGTGGATATGGACATGGTAGGTGAAGGATTTCTGAAAACCTTAAAAAAATCGTTGAACGAAAAGAAGATTACACCCGCAGAAATTGATGCTGCCTGTCGTAATGTATTGGAGGCAAAATATAAACTGGGATTGTTTAAAGACCCATATAAATACTGTGATGTAAATCGTGCCAAAACTGAAATCTTTACAGATGACAGTAGAAAGGTTGCCAGGCAAATTGCCGCAGAAAGTTTTGTGCTGTTGAAAAATGATCACCAACTGTTGCCACTAAAGAAATCAGGAAAGATTGCGCTGATAGGGCCGCTGGCCGATGCAGCAAACAATATGGCCGGCACTTGGAGTGTGGCTACCAAACAGGATAAATCTGTTTCGGTGCTTGCCGGATTAAAACAAGTGTTGGGTGCCAATGCCGAACTGTTGTATGCCAAAGGAAGCAACCTAACCGCCGATGCGGTATTGGAAGAAAGAGCCACTATGTTTGGAAAAGGTTTGGGAAGAGATAAACGAAGCGAAGAAGCACTGGCTAAGGAAGCTTTGGAAATAGCCGCAAAATCAGATGTGATTGTGGCGGCAATGGGCGAGTCTGCAGAATTTAGTGGAGAAGCCAGCAGCCGAACCAATTTGGATATTCCAAAAACACAACAAAAATTACTAAAGCAATTATTGGCTACCGGCAAGCCAGTGGTATTGGTATTATTTACAGGAAGACCGCTTACATTAACCTGGGAGCATAAAAATGTACCAGCGATTTTAAACGTATGGTTTGGCGGCAGCGAAGCTGGTACTGCTATAGCAGATGTATTGTTTGGCAATGTGAATCCATCCGGAAAATTGACAATGACCTTTCCTCAGAACTTGGGACAGGTACCTATCTATTATGCCCACCTGAACACGGGTCGTCCGCTGCCAGAGGGTCAATGGTTTCAAAAATTTAAAAGCAATTATCTGGATGTAAGTAATGAACCGCTCTATCCGTTTGGATATGGGTTGAGCTACACCAGTTTTCGATATAGCGAACTGAAGTTGAGCAGCAATTCGCTAAAAGGAAATCAAACTTTAAAAGCGAGTGTAACCATTACTAACGAGGGAAAATATGATGGTTCGGAAGTGGTACAGTTGTATATCCGCGATATGGTGGGGAGTATTTCCAGACCGCTAAAAGAATTAAAAGGATTTCAAAAAATAATGTTGAAAGTTGGCGAATCCAAAACAATAAGCTTTCAGATTACTCCGCAAGACTTGAAATTTTATAATTCGAACTTGAAGTACGATTGGGAATCGGGTGATTTTGAAATAATGGTGGGTACCAATTCCAGAGATCTATCCAAAGCCAAAATAAGTTGGGTGAAATAGTCAACTCCTTCAATCAATAGAAAGAAATCGGCCTGGTGAAATATCATCAGGCCAATTTTTTTATCAGCAAGGAAGAGGTGCTGCATAAAAATTGGAAGCGATTTAACTTTAGCCCCTGGCTTTAGTCCTATTGATGTGATTGATCTTTTCTAAACATAAAGACTTGAATGATGAAGCATTTTATGATATTGTTATTACTACCTTTTTTGAGTTGCAACAAAAATGATAACCCGCCTCCACCACCTCCGAACGATACGGACTCTACGATGTATTTTCCTTCCAACAATGGTGCTGCATGGGAAACAACCTCTCTTGCCGCATTGGGTTGGCATACCAACGCCGTAGATCCTCTGCTCAATTTTTTGCAGGAAAAACATTCTAAGTCTTTCATGATTCTGGTGAATGGAAGAATTGTACTTGAAAAGTATTTTGATGGTCATACTCCGTCCTCCGAATGGGAATGGAATAGTGCCGGAAAGACCCTGGTGGCAGAAACAGTGGGAATAGCCCAGCAGGAAGGTTTGTTGAATATAAATGATCAGGTATCCAAATATTTGGGTGCCGGCTGGTCCAGCGAACCATTGGAAAAAGAAAATTTAATAACCATCAAACATTTGCTCACCATGACCTCTGGCCTGAATGATGAAAATCAAAGGGTGACAAAAGCCAATCTGACCTATCTGGCAGATGCAGGTACACGCTGGTCTTATTCCAATGTTTTTCAGTTGCTGAGGGATATTGTTTCTGCTGCCAGCAATCAACCGTTCGATACCTATTTCAACAATAAACTGAGAAATAAGATAGGCATGGATGGCTATTGGAATGTAGGATTTATATTTACTATCTTCCACAGCACCACCAGAAGTATGGCCAGATTTGGCTTGCTTGCCTTAAACAAAGGAAAATGGGGAAATGAGACTATTATTAATGAACCCTATTTTATCGAAAGCTTCAACACTTCACAAAGTATAAATCCTTCTTATGGGTATTTATGGTGGCTCAATGGGAAGTCAAAGTACATGATCCCCGGTTCTCAACAGGTTTTTTCTGGATTCCTGGTACCCAATGCGCCTGCTGATATGTATGCGGCAATGGGTGCTTCCGATCAAAGGGTTTATGTGGTGCCGAGCAAAAAGATAGTGGTGGTAAGAATGGGGGATGCTTCCAATCCATTAAACCCAAGTTTTGCAGTTTCCGGTTTTGATAATGCCCTTTGGGAAAAGTTGAGTGCGCTGATCAATTAGGAATATCGCATTCAATCCTCCAATAAAACAAACGGAGATATTTTATGTGAAGCCATTACCCAACGCTGGTAATGGAGTTGGGTAATGGCTTTTCCAAGTTTCAGTATCAATTCTTCTTCACATACTTCGTCAATATCACAATCATCTGCTCGTTTATTTTTCCTTCTATTTGTCCAGTATTGTCTGCCACCAAACGGATCTTTTTTACTACGGTGCCTTTTGCGGCTGAAAAGCTGGTGCCTTTTACGTTTAAGGCTTGTGTCAAAACGACGGTGTCTCCGTTTTCCAGTGTATTTCCGAAAGCGTCTTTATGCACATCGACTACTTCAAAGGCACTGAGCGCCCATTGAATGGTGGCCTCGTCCAGCTCTACTGATTGGAGAACATCATTGGCCCATTCCTGATCTTTCAGGGTGTGCAAAAGTCGGTAGCTTAAAGCTTGTACGGCAGGCTCGGCATTCCAGATGCTGCCTTCCAAACAACGCAAGTGGTCGCTATTGACTTCGTTGGTGATGGCAGAAAAACAAGTATCGCAAAGGGCTACCTGATTTTCCGTTTCGTCTGTTTTGGGACTTACTGTATATGCCTGAGTAGCTGTTTCGCTACTGCATAGTTCGCATTGGCCGCCACTGCGGTCGGTTAATTTTGAATGCATCAATAATTATTTTTGTTGGATCAGGGATGACCGATCCATTGAATAAGCTTGTTTCAAATAATAGTTGAGATATGTTCGGAACGATGCAGTGAGTGACAAAATTTCGATGATAGTAGCACTGCTGCTGGTTCAAAAAAAGTATCATTTTTAGGTGGCGCTTGTGAACTGCTTTAGAAAGCGCACATCATTTTCGCTGAAAAGTCGAATATCGTTGATGCCGTATTTCAGCATAGCCGGTCGTTCCACGCCCATGCCAAAGGCAAAGCCAGAGTATTTGTCTGGATTGATGCCAGCGTTTTGCAACACGTTTGGATGCACCATGCCACATCCCAAAATTTCTACCCAGCCTGTTTTTTTGCAGATATTACAACCTTTGCCTCCACAGATGAAGCAACTTACATCCATCTCTGCACTGGGCTCGGTGAACGGAAAATAGGAAGGGCGAAAACGTACCCGAACATCCTGGCCATACATTTCTCTTACAAAGAAATAAAGCGTTTGTTTGAGGTCGGCAAAGGACACATTTTCATCGATATATAAGCCTTCTACTTGGTGAAAAAAGCAGTGGCTGCGGGCACTGATGGTTTCGTTTCGATACACCCGCCCAGGGCAGATCACCCGGATAGGGAGTTTGCCTTTTTCCATTACTCTGATCTGAGTATTGCTGGTGTGGGTGCGTAAAAGCCAGTCCACCGCTGCGTTTTGGCCAGCCTCCACATAGAAAGTGTCCTGCATGTCGCGGGCGGGGTGGTGGGTGGGCATATTGAGCGCGGTGAAGTTGTGCCAGTCGTCTTCAATCTCTGGCCCTTCGGCTACTGCAAAACCCAGTCTTTGAAAAATAGATATAATCTGATTGCGCATCAGGGAAATAGGATGTCGGCTGCCCAGGGGCGTTTCATCGCCGGGTAGGGTGAGGTCTATGTCGGTAGCTTGTTGCTCTGAGCCATCGCTGGCCGTTTTAAGTGCTTCGTAATGGGTTTCAGCAAATTGCTTAAACTCGTTCAGTATTTGACCGGCTTCGCGTTTTTGCTCGTTCGGCACATTTTTCATTTCGCCCATGGTGGCTTTCACCAGACCTTTGGTGCCCAGCCATTTAATGCGAAACTCTTCCACCTCCTTATTGTCGGTACTGTTAAATGCTTCTATTTCGTTCTTATACGATTCTATTTTTTGTAACAAATCCTGCATAGGGCGCAAAGATAACGCATTGAAGTATTGAGATTGGCCTGTTGAGTGTAAAGTATTGATACTTTAATGGAGACCAAGGAAATTGAAAATGGGTAAATAGTTTGGCTAACCATACCTTTGCTGCCTGATAAAAATTTGGAATGAAGGTAATTGACCATATTAATAAAGCCAAAGCAAAAAACGAAACCCTGATTTCGTTCGAAATACTACCCCCCATCAAAGGCAAAGGCATTGAAGCATTATACGAGCATTTAGACCCTTTGATGGAATTTAGGCCATCATTTATAAATGTCACCTATCACCGTAGCGAACACGAGTTTCGAAAAAACCCCGATGGCAGTTTCAAGCAAGTGGTAATTCGCAAACGGCCGGGAACCGAAAGTATTTGTGCCGCTATTATGAACAAGTACAATGTGGACACTGTGCCACACCTGATTTGTGGCGGTTTCAGCATCAACGAAACCGAAGATGCGCTGATCAATCTAAATTATCTGGGTATAGATAATGTATTGGTTTTGCGCGGCGATGCTGCTAAAAACGAAACGGCTTTTATTCCCCAACCCGATGGTCATCATTATGCATCCGACCTCATCCACCAGGTGGTTAATCTAAACAAAGGGATTTATTTGGAAGAAGGGCTAATCAACACCCGCAAAACCAATTTTTGTATTGGCGTGGCAGGTTACCCCGAAAAGCATTTTGAATCTCCCAATATGGAAACCGACCTGCGGTATTTAAAAGCAAAAGTAGATGCAGGTGCCGATTACATCATCACACAAATGTTCTTCGACAACGCCAAATATTACTCATTTGTAGATGCTTGCCACAAAGTGGGTATCCATGTGCCTATATTGCCGGGCTTGAAACCCATTTACACCAAAAAGCAATTGACCATGTTGCCCAAAGTGTTCTCCATCGATTTGCCTAAGCCGCTTTCCGATGAATTGCTCAAGTGCCACTCGAATGACGATGTAGAAAAAGTTGGTGAGGAATGGCTGCTGGAACAAAGCCGGGATCTAAAGAAAAATGGAGTACCAGGGCTACATTATTACACATTAGGCAGGCCAAATATTGTGGTAAACGTCATTAATAAATTGTAGGTTTTTATTTAGCCAGCTTCAGTACTACTATCATCTATCTTGCCACGCTCGCTTGTACAGCAGTACATGTATCAGCCACAAGATAGACGATCACTTCATCACTTGGAATAGAGGGATCATCATCAAATATCTGTGTAGGTATCACGCACCATTCAAAAAAAAATCGCCTTGGCAAGAAAGAAAAAAAATATTACCCTAGAAAAAGTATTGATAGAAGACTATGCCGCCGAAGGTCGTTCGCTGGCAAGGGTTGAGGGCAAAGTGATTTTTGTAGAACAGGTGGTTCCGGGCGATGTGGTTGATGTCCGGCTCACTAAGAATAAAAAAGACTGGGCCGAAGGCTGGCCTGCATACTTTCATAGTCTTTCCGAAAAAAGAGTTACACCATTTTGCCAACACTTTGGCACATGTGGTGGTTGCCAATGGCAGATGTTGCCTTATGATCTGCAATTGCAGTACAAACAAAAGCAGGTGCAGGACAATTTGCGAAGAATAGGAAAAGTACAGTTGCCAGAAATGTTTCCCATCTTAGGGGCAAAACAAATTACACTGTATCGAAACAAGATTGAATATACATTTGGCACCGATGCGTTTTTGACCAAGGAAGAGTTTGCTAAAAAAAGACAGGAAACGACTTCACCACCCCACATTCTTTCCAAAGGAGAGGGGGAGATATCCTCCGTAGCCGGATTTCATGCCAAAGGTTTTTGGGACAAAGTGGTGGATATAGAAACCTGCCACCTTCAGGCAGAGCCTACCAATGAAATCAGGCTGGCGATTAAGGATTTTTCTATTCAAAACCATTGGCCTTTTTATAATCTGCGTCAGCAACATGGCTTTTTGCGTACCATGCAGGTTAGGCTTTGTGAAACCGGCGAATGGATGGCCAATGTGGTTGTAGGCAATGCCGATATGGAGAAGATCGAAAAACTGATGCAGCATTTGTTGCAGCGTTTCCCTCAAATCACTTCATTGCTATACACCATCAACACCAAAAGAAATGACAGTCTGCACGATTTGGAGCCGGTGGTTTATCATGGAAAGGGCTATGTGGTGGAAAAAATGGAAGACTTTCAGTTTAAGATTGGTCCCAAATCATTTTTCCAAACCAATACCCAGCAAGGCACTGAATTGTATAAAGTAGCCAGAGATTTTGCTGAACTAACTGGAACCGAAACGTTGTACGACCTGTATTGTGGCACCGGAAGCATTGGCATATTTTGTAGCCAGCAGGCAGCAAAGATTATAGGGGTGGAGATGATTGAAGCGGCTATTGATGATGCCAAAGAGAATGCCGCCATGAATCAATTGGACAAAACCCATTTTTATGCGGGAGATGTCATCAATATATGCGATGATGCTTTTTTTGAAAAACATGGTCGTCCGGATGTCATCATTACCGATCCGCCACGCGCTGGTATGCACGAAAAGTTAGTGCAAAAAATAAATGAAATGGCAGCACCTATTGTGGTATATGTCAGTTGCAATCCGGCTACACAGGCCAGAGACCTTGCCTTGCTGGATGAAAAATATGAAGTAACAAAAATTCAACCTGTGGACATGTTCCCACACACCCTGCATATTGAAAATGTGGTGCAACTAAAGTTGAAGAAACCTGTAAATTCCACAGAACAATAAATAGATCGCATTGTTATCTTTGTCCAATGAGTCAGTTTTTTACAAGACCTTCAGAAAAGTTTCCTCCGGGCGTAAAGTACATCATTGCCATTTGTGTGGTGGTGTGGGTAGCGCAGTTATATTTTACCACCTTTCATAGTACTTCGGTAGATATCGGTGGGTTAAAGATTAGTACAGGAAATAGTTTAACGGATAAGTTGGCATTATGGCCAATAGGCAATCCCAATTTTCATTTTTGGCAATTGATCACTCACATGTTTGCCCATGCCGATTCGGGTTCCTATCTGTTTGTGCATATTCTTTTTAATATGTTTACCCTATGGATGTTTGGTCGCATACTGGAAGATATGTGGGGCACCAAGCCTTTTCTAAAGTTTTATTTGCTTTGCGGGTTAGGAGCTGCTTCCTTACATTTAATGGTGCAATATTTTGTGTATGGTGCCGGAGGTGGTGAGGCAGCACTGGGTGCTTCAGGTGCAGTGTTTGGTGTGTTGGTAGCCTTTGCTATGCTCTTTCCCAATACAGAATTATATTTGATGTTCATCCCTGTTCCCATCAAAGCCAAATGGGTGGTGTTGGGTTTGATTGTGCTGGATTTGTTTGGAGGGTTCAGCAATTCTAGCGACGGAGTGGCTCACTTTGCTCACCTGGGTGGGGCCATTACAGGGTTTATTTTAATAAAAATTCGAAACAAAACCAATCGCAAGACGTTATTCTAATTAGTGAGTCAATATTGATTTTTGTCGATTATTGATTAAATTAGTGTTGAATTAAATACACTGTTGAAAACAGAATAGCAATATACTTTTTATGGGTATTTCAGACAGACATTTTGAGCATCGCTTATCGTATGCAGGCCGGGCCAATCCTTTAATAGTGTTGATTGCTATCGCCATGATATTTTTTGTATCACTGGCTTTTTTCAAAGCACTTATTTATCTGTCGATGCCGTATGGAACGGATATCACCGAAAAATTCGATAATAATGTACTTAGCTGGCTGGCACTGCCCAACGAATGGAGCAAAGCCATTACCCGCCCCTGGACTTTATTGACCTATGGGTTTACGCATACAAATTTTTGGACACTGCTAGGAAGCCTGATCTGGCTTTGGTGTTTTGGATATATACTGGTAGATCTAACAGGATTTAAAAAAATTGCGCCAGTATTTTTGTATGGTGCACTGGCTGGCGGTCTGGTGTTTTTACTCATGTCGGGTCTGTCATCGGGCAAAGTGGCCGGGCCGGAATATATGATTGGCGGTAGTGCCGGTGTGTTGGCCATTTGTACAGCAGCCACTACCATTAGTCCCAAATACAAAGTATTTCCCATGTTGCGTGGCGGTATTTCTTTATGGATACTGTCGGTTGTTTATCTGGTGATAGATATGGCTACTTTGCCACCCAATTTTCCGGTATTGCATATTTCTCATCTGGGCGGTATTTTGGCAGGATTTCTGTTTATTTTCTTTTTGAGAAACGGGGCAGATGGCAGCGACTGGATGAACAATTTGTATGATTGGTTTTTCAATCTTTTTAATCCTGAGAAAAAGCAACAAACCCGAAACCGGATAAAATCCACCTTGTTTTACAAAGCCACCGAAGATCCTTTTTCCAAAACACCAAAACTTACTCAGCAAAAGCTCGATGAGATTTTAGATAAAATAAATCAGCATGGTTTTGACAGGCTGTCTGCTGATGAAAAAGATTTCTTAGAGAGAGCCAGCAAAGAAGACATGAAGGGCAAATAAGTTTGGCGGGGTTAATATTTCTTTTCATTTTACACAATTGCATCACCAAATTTTTCCGCATTGTTTCAAGTATAGCACTCTTCGTCCGGTTTAAACATTCTTACCAATTTTTTGAAACTAATTTCAATCAATTCTTTACTTATCTTTCAGTTTCCTATTGTGTCATGAGCGTCTTTATGAAAATAAGTAACAAGGTACTGTTGATCATCAATGGTATTGCTGTAGGCGGCTTTTTATTAGCTTGCGTCAATCCTTATATCAATGCACAAACATGGCCTTTGTTTTCTTTAATTAGTCTGGCATTCCCATTTCTTTTGCTCATGGTTCTTGCCTTCTTTTTTTGGTGGCTGCTGATAAAACGAAAATGGGCTTTGTTGTCGGGCATAGCCTTGCTTTTGGGTGGAGGCGCCATTACTGATTTTTTTGCTTTTAAGTATTTCAACAATTTTTCCCAAACTAAAAAAGCGAGCACTATCCGTATTGCCACCTGGAATGTGGCCCGTTTTATAGAGCAGATAAAAAACAATAACAAAGGAAGCCAGACTAGGCACAAGATGCTGGATCAGATAAAGGAAGTAAATGCTGATATTCTTTGTTTTCAGGAATTCTCATCTTCTATCAACCCCGATTGGTATGATAATATTATGACCATTTCCAAAGGGCTCGGCTATCGATATTACTATTTTTACCACGATGAGGATGGCGATAATTTTTTTAACGGGAATGTGATCTTTAGTCGGTTACCTATTACAGATACGGGAATGGTGCGATATCCACGGCCAACCTTACCAGACGCTTTGGTGTTTGCAGATATACAGGTGGGAAAGAAAAAGCTTAGGATATATAATACTCATTTGCAATCCAACCAGTTCAGAAAACAGGATCTGGCGAAAATAGATGAACTTAAAAATGCCAAAGGTGATATGTGGAATAATGTCCGAAATATTGTGTCCAAACTGAGGGTAGCCATCAAGCACCGGGCAATACAGTCCGATATGGTAGAGAGCATTCTAAAAAACAGCCCATACCCTGTCATATTTTGTGGCGACCTGAATGATGTTCCCAATTCTTACACTTATAAAACCATCAAAGCTGGTATGCAGGATGCTTTCTTGAATACAGGGTCAGGAATTGGTCGCACTTATGCTTCTTTGTCACCCACTCTACGAATTGATTATATTTTTACTGATCCCGATTTTTCAATTGTGCAAAGCAAAAGAATAACCACCAGGCTGTCTGATCATTATATGGTAGTGGCTGATGTGAAGTTTTAGAATAATTCACGGTCAGTTCTGTTTCAAATGGCCTAACTAACGGATCAAATAAATTTTTTATCTCAGCAAATCAATAATCAATTGAGTTTGTAGCAGAACCAGATGCAAAATGGAAGAAGCGGCATAAGGCTTACTGTATCTGAACTTATATTATTTCTATTCGAATAAACTGAACTCATCCGCATCCTGCCAAAAGGTAAACTTTTCCCTGATGCCATGAAGGTGTTTTTTGTCTAAGGCGATGGTAAAAATTTCTTCTGCGTCTTTTTTATGGTAAAGTATTTCACCTAAAGGATCAATGACCATACTATCGCCACAATGGGAAGTCTGGTGGCCGTCCTTACCAATCCTGTTTACACCAATTACATAACACTGGTTTTCGATTGCTCTTGCCTGAAGCAAGGTGATCCAGGCCAAGCGGCGGCGTTCAGGCCAGTTAGCAACATAAATCAGAACATCATACAATCCTGATGGATTCTCTTTGCGGGTGGGTGGTGTTTGCCTTGCCCACACAGGAAACCGCAGGTCATAACAAATTTGCAGATTGATCTTCCAATCATTTACGGAGGCTAATAATCTTTTATTGCCGGCGGTGTAGTATTGGTCTTCGTTGGCGAAAGAGAATAAATGTCGTTTGTCGTACTGGCCATATTGTCCGTTTGGCAACATCCAGATGAGCCGGTTGAAATAGGTTTCATGGCCGGAATTGTTTTTTTCTTTTACGATGATGCTACCTGTGAGTATGATTCTTTTTTCTATTGCGATTTGCCTCATCCAGGCAAGGGTTGGGCCATCCATAGTTTCTGCCATTGCAGCTGCATTCATAGTAAAACCGGTGGAAAACATTTCAGGCAATACCACAATATTGGATTTCTCCTCAAGGGTTTTAATCTTTTCCTGAAGGTTTTTCAGGTTGGCGGCTTTGTTTTCCCAAACCAAATGGGTTTGCACCAGTGTGATTAATAATTTATTACTCATCTCTGTTGGCTTTAAATAAAGGGTGGATTAAATGGCTTTCAAAACCTTTCTGCAACAGGAAGTCGGACACTTTTTTCATTTTTATAAAACGATTGGGGGTTCCTTTGAGACTTTCCCATTTTTCCAGAAACAGTTTGTTCAGTGTTTGGAGATAATCAGATTCATCTATTTCCTGCAAACCCTTTTTTATACAATAGGGGCTAATGTTTTTTTGTTTAAGAGCCACGGTTATCTTGTTTCGTCCCCATTGCTTCTGCCGAAAATGTCCACCAGCAAAAAGCCGGGCAAAACGCTCCTCGTTCAAATAGTTTTCTTCGATCAATGTAGCGATTATTTCGTCATGATCTTTTTTCCACACTTTCCATTCAAACAATTTATTCACTACATCTGCATGACACCTTTCGCTATAGGCACAATAATGTCGCAATTTTTGTAAGATCTGCTCCGGCATCAAAGGGGCAGTAAACTTTTTTGAAACAGCGTTGTCGTCCATGAGCGTTGATTTTCCTTTACACAAATTTAACCTATCCTTCTTCCAATCTTTCCAGACAGCCGAACTCGGCTTTTAAGTAATCATCATAATAATCCGCCTGATCAAAGAGGTCTTTAAAGGCAGATGTGCCACTTTCCAGAGTCATGTCCAGATCGTAAATAAGTCTGCTCAACACAATATTGTTTTTTACGCAACTAAGCACTAAGCCATTAGGGTGGTAATTCTCCTGCAATAAATACTGGTAGAGTGGTTTTATTTTTTGTGCATCCGCAGGCATTTGACAGAGATAGGCATCACTGGCAATAAAGAAATTCTCCGAATTATAACTGATTTTAACTTTAGCTGAGCCGGCCTTCACCAACCATACATGGGTGCCGTCTCTTGCCAGTTTCACATCCTTGTTCAGATTTTGTAAAATGTCTTCGATAAGTTTGGCTACACCCATCGGGGACACTTCCTTGTCGGGCAACTGTGGCAACTTCACCTCAGAGCCACAACCAGGGCAGTATTTCTGACTGTCGATATTGTCGCTCGTTACAAGAAAATCGCAATTGGCACATCGGGTAGCCAGTTTCCCTTTTTGAGGAAGATACAAATCGAGTGCTTCTTTTAAAGCGCTTACAGGTAGGGCAAAACCCAGGTTGTCGCCACCTTTTATGATAAAAGAGTTTACCCCAATGACTTCGCCAGCGTAATTAACCAAGGGGCCGCCGCTATTACCCGGATTGATGGCTGCATCTATTTGAATATATTTTTCACCCTCTCTTATCCGATCCACTTTTGAAATGACCCCTTGTGTGGCACTATAGTTCAGCCCATAAGGATGACCCAGAGCAATCACATGATCTCCATCCTTCATGGCTTCATATTGACCTAAGTGGATGGCAGGTAGTGCTGTGTCAGACGGGGCTTCCAAAAAAGCCAGGTCGTGCTGCGCATCAGTATAAAAAACTTTTGAGAGGCTTCGGTCAAAATTCTTTCCGGTAATAGTTACTTCCGGATTGGTTCCTACCACGTGGTTGTTGGTGATGATGAGGTCGTACTCCTTTAGGTAAAATCCTGTGCCAGTACCGGTTTGCGTGGCAATTTGAATTAATGCGTGCTGGTAATGATTTATAATTTCCTGTGGGTTCATTGCGCTGAAAATAACTGTATGGTGGGGGGTAGAAAAATTTTTAATTGTCCATATTCAAAGATTCGATTTGTGTAGCAAAACTTAGATTGAACTTTTGCAGGTTGGTAAAATTCAGCAAATCCGTTCTGAAATTCAAAGTGGTATATTTTTCTTTCCATTGGCTTTGTATGTCTCTGATGCGACCAGCAATTTCTCCTTCATTCAATTTGTCATTTGCTTTTACATACAATGATTCGGTATATCCCAGTGACCTAAAATATTCCGGATAGTTGATGTGCATAAACAGTTCAATCATCTGAGATATAGGTTTGGGCAGGCTGTAGCAATATTGACAAAAGGTTAAACCATACTCAATGATCTTGTTGGCAAAATATGCTTGATTATTGTCGAGGTACCAGGCCATATTTTTATTTGCATCGGCAATAGCAGTGGCTACTGTTTTGTGTGTTTTAGGAGCTACTATGGAGAAGGTGTATTTTGATCGGAACAGGTTTTTGAAAACCTCTTCTTTGGACTTTTCCTGTAACATTTTAAACTCTTCGATCATGTCGCGGTTCTTTTCTACCACTGATTTTTCATCTTTGCCAAAATAGATATTCGATATTTTTTCCAGATCGTTCAGCAATTGTCCTTCGGGGGCTATCAAAAAATCTATGCGGTACACCAATGCCAGCAACAAATAGCTAATACCTGCAGAAAACTTATCAGCATCTACGGAAGCTGTTTTTTCAAGGGTTTCGGCAATCCATTCCTGCATAGCATCATACTTCACCTGTTTTTCTGTATCTGGAATTTCTGAAATATGTTCTACATCGGTTTGCTCCAAGGCACCAAAATCCTGAATTAATAAATCGTCATGCTTATCGCTCTTGATGGCCAACTCTTTCAGGCCATAGTACAGCTTGTTGGGATTGGCTGTTTCAATGTGGGTATCAAAACGCATACATAATGCATCCTTGTGCATGGCAAAACGACTGTAGTACAATCCAAAATTCATTTCCAGTAGTCGGCGCATAACAGGTACAGACGGATGATTCATTTTTGCTAACACTACTTCGGCAGACAATCTGCCATCTTCCATGGTGCCGCGGACTACTTTTGAACCCTGATAAAACTCAAAACTGAAAGGATTCTGTTGGCCGGAAAAACGGACATTTTCCTGCTCATCGTCCTTCAAGTAATCAAAAAAACTTCTTATCGATTCAGTATATTTTTTTTCTTTAAAAAGTTGATCAGCTTCCGTCCACCGATTGGTTTTAGCCACGCTTTTATTATTGTCTGAGTAGCGGCCAAAAGGGATCCGAACATCCGCAGTTGCCGGGTCTTTTTTCCCTTTTATAAATCTCATAAACTTGTCTAACATGAAAGCTTTTTTATCGCGTGGGGAAAGATACAAAGGTTTTTACCTCTTAAAATAATTTATATTGCTCAAAATTTTTTTTATAGTAGTTTCGCTGCACCCTGAAATAGGGGTCAGCATAATAATAGTTTTTACGGATTGCACACTAAAGATCGTTTTTCCTTTTTTACAGAAATGTATATCAGGTGTGCTGTTCGTCCAACAATAAATTAAAAGACATAGGAATGAAATTTATCGCATCGTCAAATGCATTGCTTAAACAGCTACAAAATCTTTCAGGCGTGATCAATGCCAATACCGTTTTGCCTATTCTGGAAGATTTTCTGTTTGATATTCAGGCAAATAAGCTAACCATTGTGGCCACCGATCTGGAAACCGTGATGAGAACCGAAATGATCATTGAAGCAAGGGAAAGTGGGAGAGTGTGTATTCCGGGAAAAATTTTAATTGAGTCTCTAAAAAACATTCCCGATCAGCCATTGACCTTTAGTATTGATTCAAACTACAGCGTAGAAATTACCAGCGACAATGGTAAGTATAAGGTGATGGGAGAAAATCCAGAGAACTTTCCAAAGGAACCAGAAGCCGATGATACCACTTCATTTACCCTCACCTCTTCCGCACTGGTAACAGCCATAAACAAAACCTTATTTGCTACCAGCTCAGACGATTTGCGCCCGGCTATGACAGGGGTGTTTTTTGAAATGACGGATGAGGGGCTTCAGTTTGTGGCCACCGATGCGCATCGCCTGGTAAGATATAAAAGAAAGGATGCCGTTACTTCGGGTATTGATAGTTTTATTGTTCCGCGCAAGCCATTGAATTTGCTGAAATCTGCTTTGCCAGATAATAATGATGAGATCATTTTGAACTACAACAGTAATCATTTCTTTGTTACTCATGGCACCAGCCGACTTAGTTGTAGGCTTATAGATGCCCGTTTCCCGGATTATAGAGTGGTGATTCCTACAGAAAATCCTTATCGCCTCACAGTAAATAGACTAGACTTTTTGGGTGCCTTGCGCCGGGTGAGTGTGTTTAGCAATAAAAGCACTTATCAGGTGGCTTTAAACATTACCGGTAGCGAACTGCAACTGTCCGCTCAGGATGTGGATTTTAGTTTTGAAGGAAATGAACGCATGAAATGTCAGTACAATGGCGAGGACCTGGCTATCGCTTTCAATGCAAAATTTTTAATAGAAATGCTGAATGCCACCAATAGCGAAGAAGTGGATCTGGAGTTGAGCACACCTTCCAAAGCGGGTCTTATCAAGCCGGTGGATCAGGACGAAAGCGAAGACCAACTGATGCTGGTGATGCCGCTGATGCTGAATCAATTATAAGGATTTGACAAGATAATACTATTAATGCCTCCAGGTGAGGCATTTTTTTATGGGGATGTTTTTTGGTGGAGATGGATGATGCATCTTTGTAAACAAAATGTATAGAAGATGAAAAGAAATTCACTTGGTTTGATGTGTGCTTTGGCTCTTTTGACTTTAACGGTAGCCTGTAGTCCTGGAGTACAAGCCACTCAAAAACAGTCGCCTAAATCTGCACCATCAAGTGCTAAATTGGTGATGCCTGCCCAGCCACCTAAAACGCTGGCTTCTGTAGGTTTTGTAGAAGACCCGGAACAATTATTTTCGCCAACCGAAAGGGGAAAAATAGACACCCTATTGCGCAATTTTGAAAAGAGCAATCTGATTTCAATAAAATTAGTAACGATTTCTGATCCTGAGGTAACGATGGACAATTTTGATCAGCACAACGGCCTGCTATTGCAGAGCTGGTCTGCTACTCATCACTATAGCGAACATTGCATGACGATCAGTATCAGTAGGTCTCTTCGTAGAATGAGAATTGATTTTGGAGCCTTTGTTCAAAAACTTTTAAGCAATGAAGAAGCTTCTGCCATCATAGAAAATGTTTTTAAGCCTTCCTTTAAGCAATCACTGTATTACAAAGGCACAACAGATGGCGTGATTGCATTGATGGATACAATCAGAAAAAACATCAGTAAGTAAGTTGGAATATTTTCAATAAACAAGCTGGGCGTAGAATCCAGAATTTGTCCTAGTTGGCAACCACTAATTTTCCATCTTTGAACAAAGGCAATACATTGGCCACGTCTTCGGTGAGGCAGAATTCAATGTCATCAATATATCCAAAGCGATTCACCAAACGATGGTAATGCGTAAGGTCTTCAGCATATTTCAACAGATTGGTTTTGTTGGGTAGATAAATATTTTCTGCCATAAAAGAGCTATCACAATGGATACAAAAATGATCCTTTACGCGATGGATAATAGCACCAGCAAAAAGAGTGTCTTCTATATTGAATCGATCTTTCCAGCCTGCGCAGGCCAGCACCACATTCTTATTTTGTGTTATTAGATATTGGCAAATAGCAGACAAGTTAGGAAAGGAGCCTGTAACAATATCCTCGGCACCGTTGGCCAATGCCATGTGCAATAGTTTAGTGCCATTGGTGGTCGTGAGCACTAATATTTTATCCTGAATAAATTCTCTGGAATATTCTAAAGGCGAATTGCCGTATTGCAATCCTTCGGCCAGTTTGCCATCCCTTTCTCCTGCTGCAATACCCCCAAGCTCCTTGCTTATTGCTACCGCCTTGGAAACGGCATCTACTGGTATAATACAATTTGCACCGTTGTGTAAGGCCGAAGCGATAGTAGAGGTGGCTCGAAAAACATCAATAACTACAACTACCGTATTGTGCACATCATATAAATGCAACAACGCGGGAGAAAGCGAAGTGAAAAGAGAAGGTTTTTGAGACATATATTCTATTTCAAAAAAAAGTAAGCGGAACCAAAAATTGGAGCGTGCAATAAGATTCAACTTTGCCAGCCTTGTTTAGGCGAAAGGCATCTTAACCACTTCTGCCGCCAGCTGCTTATCCCGAACTTTGATAAAAATTTTGGAACCAATTCCTGCCATTGATGTTTGCACGTAGCCTAAACCAATGGCTTTGCCTAATGTGGGAGATTGTGTTCCCGAGGTAACTACACCAATAGTATTTCCATCTGCGTCCACGATGTCGTATCCATGTCTGGGAATGCCTTTGTCTGATAGTTCAAAGCCTACTAATTTACGCTGTACTCCTTCTGCTTTTTGTTTTTGCAAAATTGCTTTGGCCGTAAAGTCTTTGGTGAATTTGGTCACCCAGCCCAGACCGCCTTCCAATGGGGTAGTGGTATCGTCCAGGTCATTACCATAAAGGCAGTAGCCCATTTCAAGTCTAAGTGTGTCACGAGCGGCCAACCCAATTGGTTTTAAACCCTTGGATCTTCCTTCGGTAAAAATGGCATTCCAAATTTTTTCTGCATGATCATCTTTGTCTTCAAAATATATTTCCACACCTCCCGATCCAGTATAGCCGGTAGCACTGATGAGCACATTGTCCACTCCGGCAAATGTTCCTTTGGCAAAAGTGTAATACTTCATGTTCAAAATATCTACCTCGGTAAGGGGTTGCAAAATAGTAGTGGCTTGTGGTCCCTGAATAGCAAGCAAAGCAGTCTTGGCAGAAATATTATGCATTTCTACATTGTCCGAATTGTGTTTCGAAATCCAATTCCAATCTTTTTCAATATTGGACGCATTCACCACCAGCATATACACTTTGTTGGCCTCGATGCAATATACAAGCAGGTCGTCCACTATTCCACCGGCTTCATTGGGCAGCGTACTATATTGAGCCTGTCCATCATTTATTTTAGAGGCATCGTTGGAGGTAACTCTTTGTATCAGATCCAATACCATTTCGCCTTTTAGAATAAATTCTCCCATGTGACTGACATCAAACACTCCTGCATTTTTTCTAACAGTATTGTGCTCTTCGTTGATGCTGCTATAGCTGATGGGCATATTGTAACCTGCAAATTCGGCCATCTTGGCACCAAGTTCTATGTGTTTTTGGGTAAAAGGCGTATGCTTCATATATCTCTTTTTTGCGCGGCAAACGTACAGAAAAAAATTCATCAGTAAACTTTATTCTAAGAGGAGATGAACACTGTTTTTGTCGGTAATAGCAAAAGCTGTTTAGCCTTAGAACAAATATTGATACACTTCTTCTACTCTGGACATGGTAACTACTTCTATATTGAACTTTTGTTTGTTTTGTCTGGTGGATTGATTGTACTTGCTGACAATAATTTTTTCAAAACCCAATCTTTCTGCTTCTGCTATTCTTTGGTCTATCTTATTGACTGCTCGTATTTCTCCACTGAGGCCAACCTCTCCGGCAAAACAAATATTTTGTGGTAATGGAACATCCTCATACGAAGAAAGCAGGGCGCAAAGAACCGCCAGATCAATAGAAGGGTCTTCTACTTTAATCCCTCCGGTAATATTTAGAAATACATCCTTCATGCCAAAATGAAAACCGCCTCTTTTCTCCAGAACAGCCAATAACAATTGTAGTCTTCTCAAATCAAAACCGGTAACCGTTCTTTGAGGAGTGCCATATACCGATTGGGTTACCAAAGATTGAATTTCGATCAATAGCGGTCGGATACCTTCCAAAGTGGCTGCTATGGCAATTCCGCTCAGGGGCTCTTCCTTTTGGGTGATCAGAATTTCGCTTGGATTAGCCACTCCGCGCATTCCTTGGTCGGTCATTTCATAGATGCCCAACTCGCTGGTACTTCCGAACCTGTTTTTCAGGGTGCGCAATATGCGATAAGCATAATGTCGATCGCCTTCGAACTGCAAAACCACATCCACAATATGTTCCAAAATTTTTGGTCCGGCTATGCCACCTTCCTTGGTGATATGGCCAATTAAAAATACAGGGGTATGTGTTTCCTTGGCAAATCGTTGAAACTCACCAGTACATTCCTTTATTTGTGAAATGCTTCCTTGCGATGCTTCAATCAAATTGGACTGAAGGGTTTGGACTGAATCTACAATTACGATGTCTGGTTTCAGTTTTTTTAGTTCCTGAAAAATAATTTGTGTGGAAGTTTCTGTGAGCAAATAAAAATTATCATTATTGGCAGATGCCACCTGGCTCAATCTATCAGCACGCATTTTTATTTGTTGTTCGCTTTCTTCCCCACTAATGTAAAGCACACGCAAGTGTTGTAATAACAGTCCATTTTGTAAAAACAATGTGCTCTTGCCAATGCCAGGTTCTCCTGCCACCAATATGATACTACCCGCTACAATGCCGCCTCCCAAAACCCTGTTCAGTTCTGCATCTACGGTGATGATTCTTTTTTCCTCGCTGCTTTTTACCTGTGAAAGAGAAACGGATTTTGAACTGCGTTTTGCCTCTGGATGATAATCATTCCAACTTTGCTTACCATCGGACTTTTCTATTATTTCTTCTACAAAAGTATTCCATTGACCACAACCTGGACATTGGCCTGCCCATTTTACACTTTCATAACCACATTGCTGACAGAAATAAGATTTCTTCCCTTTGCTCATTCAAATATCATTTAGATGATGTAGTACGAAGTACGTTATTAATCAATAATCTCAGGAGAAAATTTAAATATATCAAATGAAAAAAATATTTTATTTAGACCTCATCCTTCTTCGGCAAACAAGTCTCAGCCCTTTCGAGAAAAGGGTAAATCAGAATATGACAATTTGAATGGGCCATTTTATTTCTCATCTATGTTTTCACAAATGTCTGCATTTAGTTTTTGGTGATGAACCCAAAGGATATTGATCCTATTTAGCTTTATTGATGCTTGTACCTATGGATGAATGCCTGTTTCAACTTCAGTAATACTATTAGCATTTTTTCACATCTGTATAAAGGCTCATTCTCCATCATGACTTATGGCGGAAGGTACAGGCAATGGTAGATAAAAGTATAAAAAACAGGGAATTAAAGTAGGGCGTGGTGGGAAAGAGATTTGCAATCCGAGTTTATATCAGGGGAAGAATTTGTAATCAGATGTGACTAATAATTTATTGAAGTTAGGTCTGAAAAATGTAAAAAGGCCGCTCTTGCGATTGGCCCTTTTACTTACTAACCCATTAAATTCTGGTACTAAGGTACAAATTGAGTTTAAAAATAAAAAATGAAATTCCAGGCATGTCTTATTGTTAATGGCTCATAATGCAATAAAATATGGAAGAATATGCTGTAACTATTTGATATACACTGTATAATGAATTTTTCTTGGGTGGTTAAAAATTCCTCAAATAGTTTTCTACATGACAAAAAGTCGGCTTTTAGTACTATTTTGCAGCTTGGTTTCTGATTTGCTGATTAAAAACTAAAAATAGAATAAAATGACTCCTGGAATTATGTTTGTATCTATCATATTTATTGGTATCAGTATGCTGGTATCGATGGTATTGAAGAATAAGTTTAAAAAATATGCGAAAGTTTCATTGGTTAATGGATTGAGTGGCAAAGACGTAGCTGAAAAAATGCTTCGAGAAAATGGTATTTATGATGTACAGGTTATCTCTACGCCTGGCTTTTTGAGCGACCATTACAATCCAGCCAACAAAACGGTAAACCTTAGTCCGGATGTGTACAGTGGTAGAAGTATCTCTGCGGCGGCTGTAGCTGCGCATGAGTGCGGACATGCTGTTCAGCATGCTACACAATATGGACCACTTCAGATGAGAAGTAAATTGGTTCCCGCTGTTCAGTTTAGCTCCATGATCGTAAACTGGGTGTTGATGATTGGCGTGGTACTGGCTGCATCTGGAAATACTACCTTATTATTGATAGGCATTTTGCTAATGGCTGTAACGGTTTTGTTTAGTCTGATTACTTTGCCGGTAGAATTTGATGCTAGTAAAAGAGCATTGGCCTGGTTGCAACAGACCAATGTGACCAATGCTGATGAATACCCAATGGCCAAAGATGCTTTGAAATGGGCTGCCACCACCTATGTAGTTGCTGCATTGGCCGCAGTGGTTACGCTGATTCAGTATATCATGATTTATTTAGGACGGAGAGACTAACGCGCTCTCCCACAATCAACTTCGGCCCGGCAAGTCCGGGCTTTCGTGTTTTTGGAACCTATGCCTTCTCTTTTGGCTGAAAGAGTTGAATTGGGTATTTTTTTCCATTTATATAAAATCAACCATAGTCGTATTGTTTTTAGCTCCATCACTTAACTTTACTCTGAATACAATCCACTAAATTATGATTCAAAAATTGCTATTGCCATTTCTTTTCTTAATGCATTTCAACGCTTATGCTCAGCATGAAGATGCTTACTATATCAGAAAAATTGCGGATGAGGTATTAGTAAATTCTAAAGCCTACGATAATTTGAAGGTGCTTACCAAAACCATTGGTGCCAGGCTGGCTGGATCCCCTCAGATGTACAAAGCTGAAGAATGGGGATACAAATTATTACAGCAATCAGGCAGTACGAATACATTTAAGCAACCTGTGATGGTGCCACACTGGGTAAGGGGCGGCAAGGATGAAGCCTATGCCATTTTACCAAACGGGCAAAAAAAGGTATTGAATGTAATTGCTATAGGTAACACGATTGGTTCCAAAGGCAAGCCTTTGACTGCGACTGTAATGCTGATCAATAATTTTGAAGAACTTGAAGCGAAAAAGGATGAGCTTAAAGGGAAAATTGTTTTTTATAATTATAAGTTCAACTCTAAGTTTATCAGAACCTTTGAGGCCTACGGAGACGCTGTAAAGTACAGATCGCAGGGAGCTTCAAGGGCTGCTAAATATGGTGCCATAGCCGTATTGGTTAGAAGCATGAGCCATAGTACCAACAATGCTCCTCATACTGGTGCATTGTCCTATGATGAGAAGTTTCCAAAAATTCCAGCAATTGCAGTAGGCCTGCAAGATGCAGACTGGTTGGCTACATCCATTGAAAAAACAGCCGGGCTTCGTCTTCAAGTCAAAACAAATGGACATTTCTTTCCAGATGCAGAAGGGCATAATGTGATTGGTGAACTGCAAGGAAAAGAATTTCCTGATCGGTTTATAACCATAGGCGGACATCTGGATAGCTGGGACAATTGCGAAGGTGCGCATGATGATGGAGCAGGGATCGTTCAAACTATTGAAGTACTTAGAGCCTTAGTGGCATTGGGCTACAAGCCCAGACATACTATAAGATTTGTTTTGTTTGCCAATGAAGAAAATGGGCTGCGGGGAGGCGTGAAATATGCTGAACTGGCCAAAGAGAATAACGAGAGACATGTATTTGCAGTAGAAAGTGATGCTGGAGGATTTACACCCAGGGCATTAAGTTTTGATTGCAATGAGGCCGTTTTCGAAAGGATGAAATCCTGGCAACCATTGATTGCGCCCTATGGTTGTGCTGAATTTTTCAGGGGAGGAAGTGGTGCCGATATCGGGCCGTTGAAAAGTAAATTTGGAATCCCACTTTGTGGATTCTTGCCCGACTCACAACGCTATTTCGATATACATCATGCCAGTACAGATGTGTTTGAATCGGTGAACAAAAGAGAATTGGAGCTGGGAGCGGTGAATATGGCTGCTTTGATCTATTTGGTGGATAAGTATGGGTTGTAGCATTGAAAATTGAGCATTGAGTATTGATTATTGAAAATTGAGCATTGATTATTGAAAATTGAGCATTGATTATTGAATAATAGTTCTTAAAAATTCAAAGGAATGCTACAATCATTTTGTATCAGCGAATAGGGGTACTTATGATCTATTCAGGTTTATTGTTCTCTACCTTTCCTGCCATCATTTCTTTTATAATATTGGCTACTCTCTCGCTGAGGGTGGCCAATGGAGTGTATCCTTCTGATACCAGATAAAACTTTGTATCGCTTACCTGAAGCAGCAGTTTGGGAAATGCGGTAACCTGTAGTTGCTTACAAAGTGCAAACTCATAACGGGCTTGTTCCTCGTAAGCTGGGTCTTTTAGTTTCTGGAAAAATGCTTCTTCCGGAATATGGTATTTTGCCAGCAGATGACGATAGGCTTCTCCATCGCTCAGATCGCGACCTTCGGCAAACTGGGCTTTTTGAATATCGGCGGCTACCTGCACCTGTTGTTGTGGTACAAAGTCCTTAAAAACACAAAGGGCAATGGCCGGAGTAAGCGATTCGGGAAACCAGTCGCTATCATCAGGGTTTTGAATATGCCACAAAAAATCGGGGCCAAAGAGGGCACCGCTTAGTTCTTCTACCCGCGTATGTTCTTCCAAAATAAATCGAGCAGTAGCTTTGATGGGGCGGGCAAATTCCTTTGGAATCATACCGCCACTAAGCACTTCAAAATGAAAACGCGAACCATATTGTTCCTGAAATTGGGTAACGGACTTGCTGAATCCATAGCACCATCCGCAGTGGGCATCGTAACAGTAGTAGAAAGTCATACTGCAAATATAGTTTTGTTTGATGGTCGTTTTTTTTGATAATGGGTTGGTAGCGTTTTAATGAGCTGAGCTATGTACTACAGTACAAGAGAGCGATGCAAGGCTGATGCCATTTGTTATTGGCTGGGGCAATAAAACATTTGTCTATTTTTACCTCATGAACAGACTTACGGATTTGCAGGATACTATTGTGGCGTTGGCTACACCGCCGGGAGTGGGTGCCATTGGTGTAATCCGACTTAGCGGAAAGGATGCAATGGGCATTGCTGATATGGTTTTTAAGGGAAAGAAACTGGCGAGTCAGGCCAGCCATACTGCTCATTTTGGGCATATTGTTTTTAATGGAGAACAGATAGATGAAGTGGTGGCTACTCTTTTTAAAAATCCAAAAAGCTATACTGGGGAGGATGTGGTGGAGATAAGCGGACATGGCTCACCCTATATTCTTGAAAAAATGATCGAAGTCTGTATTGCTTGTGGGGCAAGGCTGGCACAGCCTGGCGAGTTTACACTGCGTGCTTTTTTGAACGGAAAACTGGACCTGACACAGGCAGAAGCCGTGGCCGATTTGATAGCCGCCAACAGCAAAGCGGCTCAGCAAACCGCCCTGAACCAATTGCGTGGCGGGTTTTCGAACGACCTGAACGTGCTGCGTGATGAGCTCATCCACTTTGCGGCTTTGATAGAGCTGGAACTGGATTTTAGCGACGAGGATGTGGAGTTTGCCGATAGGGAAAAGTTTAGTGCGTTTATTAAGAATTTAACATTTAAGATTCAAAATTTATTGGATTCCTTTCAACTGGGTAATGTGATAAAAAACGGGGTGAGTGTGGCCATTATTGGTAAACCCAATGCCGGGAAATCTACGCTGCTCAATGCTTTGCTGAATGAAGAACGGGCTATTGTGAGCGACATTGCAGGCACCACACGCGACACGATTGAAGAAACCCTAAACATTAATGGCGTGTTGTTTAGGCTGATTGATACCGCCGGAATTAGAGAACATAGTGCCGATGTGATAGAGAATAAAGGAATAGAACGCAGCAAAGCAAATGCGGTCAAAGCCGATATTATTTTGCACGTGGTGGATATGATGAATGAGGAAGGGGAGGAAAAATTTAACTGGCTGAACGATTTTGAAAAGAAAACAATGACAGTGTATAATAAGTGTCATCCCTGGCAAAAACAAATGGAGGAGCAGGGCATACTTGCTGATCCCCTATCACCGGCCATAGATGCCAAAACCGGATTTGGGATGCAAGAACTGAAACAAATGCTTTATGAAAAAGCCATTGGAGAATCGGTACAAACCGAAGCAACAATTGTTACCAATGCTCGACACCACGAAGCGCTGAAGAAAATACAGGAAAGTTTGCAGGCAGTAGAAGCCGGGATGAAACAAAACCTGAGTGGCGATTTGCTGACCATTGACATTAGGCGTGCCCTACATTATTTGGGAGAAATAACAGGACAGGTGGAAGTGGACAGAGATATACTGGGGACTATATTTGGGAAGTTTTGTATCGGAAAATAAAAATACACCCTAAAGGGTATAATTTAAACGAATTGCATTTATTTTATACCCAATAAGGTATAATTAATATAATTTTAGTAAATTTATACCCTTAAAGGTATAAAAATGAAATCTTCAATAGCCAATTTTGTAAAAGAGAAACGTAAGCAACTCAAACTCACACAACCTGAATTAGCCGAAAAAGCCGGTGTGGGATTGCGTTTTTTACGTGAGTTAGAAAGTGGAAAAGAATCTGTTAGATTAGATAAAGCAAATCAAGTTTTAGCTTTGTTTGGTGCTTCAGTAGGTGTAATAAAAATCAATGAAGTATGAGAAAGGGAAATGTTTATTACAAAAATAATTTAGCAGGAATAATTGCTGAAAATGAAGATGGTTATACTTTTAAGTATGATGTTGCTTTTTTAAATTCTATTTCTGTAAAACCAATTAGCCGAACATTACCTATTCAAAAACAGGCATTTCAAAGCAAAATCTTATTTCCTTTTTTTGATGGATTAATTCCCGAAGGCTGGTTGTTAAATATTGCAGTTGCTAACTGGAAAATAAATGCAAGAGATAGGTTTGGTTTATTGCTAACCTTATGTAACGATTGTATAGGTTGTGTATCAATAAAAGCAATAGAAGAATGAAAAATAAGATGACTAACTGCCTTTATTGTTATAAAGCATTAAATGAAGCTGAACAAGATTTTCATACTACTTGTGCTAATAGAATGTTTGGCACAAAACAAGCACCTATCATTGATTTTAATTTGAAAGAATTAGAAGATTTAGCCAAACAAATTGTTATTAAAAGTGTTGCGGTTACTGGTGTTCAGCCAAAATTATCATTAGAAATAGAAAAAAATAAAAATGAATTATCACGGCTTACTATTGTGGGTTTGCACGGCAACTATATTTTAAAACCACCATCAACAGAATATAAAGAACTGCCACAAAACGAAGATGTAACGATGCATTTGGCTAATTTAGTAAAAATAAAAACTGCTCAACATTGTTTGATGAAATTGGCATCGGGCGAAATGGCTTACATTACCAAACGCTTTGACAGATACAAAAATGAAAAAATTGCATTAGAAGATTTTTGTCAACTAACCGAAAATTTAACCGAACATAAATACAGAGGTTCTATTGAAAAAGTGGCCAAAACAACGCATCAATTTACCACCAATAAAGGCTTTGAAGTATTGCAATTATTTGAGTTGGTTTTGTTTTGCTATCTCACGGGTAATGCAGATATGCACTTAAAGAATTTTGCTTTAATTGAAAACGCTTTTGGCGAATTTGAATTGTCGCCTGCTTATGATTTAGTAAGTACTGCTTTAGTAATTGCCGATGATAAGGAAGAATCTGCCCTAACTATCAACGGAAAGAAAAGCCGATTGAAGAAAAAAGATTTTGATGCTTTAGCTTCAAGTATGAACATCAATACAAAAGTAGTAGAAAGTATTTATGTCAAATTTGAAAGAGCATTACCCAACTGGATTGACTTTATAAAACAAAGTTTTTTAACCAAATCAATGCAAAAAAACTATATCGAACTATTACAAGTCAAATATCAAAATTTATTTCATTAATGCCTTTTATTGCCCTTAAAAGCCTATGCTTTCACACATTTTAGGCATAAATCTGTCATTTTACCTATACAAAGCATTGAATTTGCTCCTTTGTTACTTTCTGTATCGGAAAATAATACAAGAAAATCATGTAGTAAGTCAAAATGGTAATAATGTACAAAAGTTCAGTTAGGGAAATATAATTTTCTTCATTTAAAGAGTGTATTCAATTTGTATGGCCATTGATAATATTTCACCCTATCTGTTCACCATTTATAAAAATACCCTTCCTGATTTTTTATTATTTCCCTACCTTTCAATCTACATAAAAAAATCAAACATGCAAACATTAGAGCAGATTCAGGATTTTAAAGGCCGTTATCCCAAGCAGATATGGCCTTTGTTTTTTAGTGAAATGTGGGAACGTTTTTGTTTTTATGGTATGCGAGGAATGTTGGTGTTCTTCATGATTTCGCAATTGAATTTTGAAGATGCCAAAGCCAATCTGCAATACGGAGCCACACAGGCTTTTGTATATGCCTTCACCTTTATAGGAGGTTTGTTTGCTGATAAAATTCTTGGATTCAGAAAATCATTGTACTGGGGTGGCTTACTCATGATTGTGGGAAGTGTGATCTTGTCGATAGATCCGCACCAGTTTTTCTTTCTGGGTATATCATTTACAGTCATTGGAACTGGGTTTTTCAAACCCAATATTTCCACCATGGTGGGATATTTGTACAAGAAAGGTGATGCCAGAACAGATGCTGGATTTTCGTTGTTCTATGCTGGCATCAATCTGGGTGCCTTGATTGGTGGATATCTCTGTATTGCCATTGGTAAGGGAGAAATGTTGAGCAGTCTGGTACCAGCGGATAAAAGATGGAATGTGGCTTTTAGCCTGGCTGCTGTGGTGATGGTAATTAGTCTGATCAATTTTATTTTTACTCAAAAAAAACTGGGTCCTATTGGGCTACAACCTACCGTGCTACAGGCGGATGGTAGTACAACTACCCATCCTAAATGGAAAGAATATCTTGTTTACATAGGCACTTTGTTGTTGGTTCCGGTTATTGTAAAAATGGTTTCACAAACCGAGTACACCGATTATTTCATGTGGGCCATCGGCCCTATCACCCTTATTTATCTATTTTATGAAATGACTAAAGTAACAAGCGCCGAAAGGAAAAAACTGTTTGCTGCCTTAGTTTTCATTCTGTTCTCCATTTTGTTTTGGGGTATCTACGAACAGAGCGGTGGATCACTAAGCATTTTTGCCGCAAAGAATTTGAACAATGAAGTGTTAGGAATGAAACTGGATCCAAATGGCGTAAACAATTCCGGCGGTTCTTTCTTTATCATATTCATTGCACCAGTATTGGGCTTGCTTTGGATCTGGCTAAACAAAAGAAAAATTGAACCAAATACGGTGGTAAAGTTTGGTTTGGGATTCTTGTTCCTGGGTTTAGGCTATTATTTTCTCTTTGGCACTCGCTGGTTTGCTACTGCGGCAGGAGTTACTTCCCTTAACTTTTTTACCTTGTCATTATTGATCATCACACTGGGTGAGCTTTGTCTTTCTCCCATTGGGCTTTCCATCATGACCAAACTATCCACTAAAAATCTACAGGGAATGATGATGGGAATGTGGTTTCTGGCCAGTGCCTATGGGCAATATGTAGCAGGACAAATAGGGGCTGGTATGGCCGAAGTGAAAGAGGGTGGCACTAACTATAATGCCTTACTCACCTATACCGAAGGTTATAAGCAACTGGCAGTTTATGCCGTCATAGCCGGAGTAGTGCTCATAGCTCTTTCGCCCCTGATGAAAAAACTGATGCAGGAAGTGAAATAGGTAAAGGAGTATTGTGCTTGTTGATTTCTCGACTTTACCTCCCAAGCTAAGTTGGTTCAATTCTTTGGAATGGTTCATGCTTCTTCCATAAGAATTTAGAAAATGCAGTAGGATTCAATTCGGGCTTTTTAATTTTAGGTATCTAAATGACCATTCCTTTCAAAAGCGTAAATGTATTAGTTTAAATTTTCATGAATAAATTTATAAGGAACCCTGATTGCTTTTGGACGATAATAGTCGGGGTTTTTTCTATTATTCACACAGATATTAATACAAGATTCATATCCGTTTATGCAATAGGTTACTAATAATTCTTTCTTGCCATTGTCAAACTCCGGATGGGCAGATGCCAGGTAAAACATAGGATAATGCCCCTGAAGTAGATCATCAACCTTCCATATCACTTTTTTTTCTTTAAAAGGTCCAAAAGGATTGTCTGAGGTATAAGCATAAATTTCTTTTCCCTGATCGCAGCCTACACTAAATTCAGTAGTTATTAAAACATATTTTGATCCGATTTTGCACACATAAAAGGAGGAAGTAAACTCGCTGTGAATTTTTGCTGCAGCTGCAATATCCTTGCTCCACGAAGAGCCATTGTAGTATTCCCATTGGACATAAATATTGTTGCCAGCGCATCTTGCAACATATAGATTGTTGCCAAAGCCATTATTTTTAATGCAGTAAATGTAGATATAGTTACCAGTTGTTATCACTCCGTAATTAAAACTTATCATATTCTTTGCTCCCAAATAACTGTAACCAACCACCTGCATATTCTTGATATTTATTTTGGCGACATATAAGGAATCAACTCCTTCGAAGGCCCAGCCGCCTGAAGCACCTGTATGACGAATACGATTCTGAAAAATATAGGCGGTATCTCCACTTGCAAATCCGGCACCTGGCCAAAACCAGTAACTTTTATCAGTTCCAACCTGAAAGAGCGAACGTGGTGATCCATTGCCGATATAAGTAGCCTGATCTACAGGGTTGGTTATTCCCATGCTTAAAGCCGCATTCCGAACCTGGAATAAACAAGGCACAGTTTTAGTACTGGCGTCATAATTTCCAATGTGGCTATCTCCGAATACCCAAAGGCTTTTACCATTATTCAGGTTTACCGAGAAGGCTCCATCTCCGGCCACCCAGTCGGTTGTTCGTCTGAAATATTCAGTGAAAAGGGTATCCTTGTAGGGCTTGACATTTTTGCTTATCGGATCAGTTTCATTGTTGCCTTTAGTGTTGTTCTTTTCGCAGGCATAAATGGTAAAGCTGATAACTACAAAATAAAAAAGTCTGACCAGTTGCATTTTTTTATTTTTAAAATGTTATCTAAAACTACTTCCGCAAGTCTCCGTTAAGTTTATTGGTGTAAGAATTTGCGAAACTTTTGTGCTGTAAAATTACAAGAAAAACAACCATGAATCTAGCTATCGCAAAACCACTCAAACCTCAGAAACCCCTCAATATCCATCCACCTTCCTTCTCCCTTCCTTTTTGGTACTATTGCGTTTTTTCCAGTCTATTCGTTTTTCAATTGAGGCCTTGGTGGCTTTAGAAGCAATGCGGGGTTTCTTTCTGGTCAATGCCTGAGTGACGAGTGTTTTGATTTTAGCAATGGCCTCGGCTTTGTTTGCCAACTGGGTGCGATGTGTTTGAGATTTCACCTGAAGCACTCCATCACTGGAAATGCGATTCGACAATTTTTGCATCAAGATTTGCTTTTGCTCATCTGTCAGTATGGTTGAATCGTTGATGGCAAAGCCAGCAATGACGGCGGTTTCCACTTTGTTTACATTCTGTCCACCTTTACCACCACTGCGTGTGGTTTTAAAAGTTATTTCTTTTGATAAATCCATTTGCTTTTTGAAATAAGGACTCTAAAATAAATTATATATTTTGCATAGAATATAGAATCATTCATGAGAGCAGTGATACAAAGAGTTTCTGAAGCCAAGGTGACCATTGATGGCACAATTTTTTCATCCATTGGAAAAGGATTGTTAGTGCTGATAGGGATAGAAGATGCTGATACAGATGAAGACATTCAATGGTTGAGCCAAAAGATTGTTCAGCTACGCATTTTTGAAGATGAGCAGGGTGTGATGAATATCTCTCTGAAAGATACAGTTGGTCAGCTTTTGCTCGTAAGTCAGTTTACTTTGCATGCCGCTGTAAAAAAAGGGAATCGTCCTTCCTACATCAAAGCCAGTAAACCAGAAATTGCAATTCCGCTTTATGAAAAAATGGTTCAGCAATTGCAAACAGATCAAGGCAAAGAAATTCAGACGGGTGTGTTTGGTGCCGACATGAAAGTGGCTTTAGTGAACGACGGGCCGGTAACAATTATTATTGACACAAAGCACAAAGAATAAACATGACAATAGAAGAAGCGCAGCAGCAGGTGGATGAATGGATTAAAACCATTGGGGTGAAATATTTTGGAGTGCTTACAAATATGGCCATCCTGACGGAAGAAGTGGGCGAGTTGGCCAAACATCTGGCACGAAACTATGGCGAGCAGTCTTATAAAAAAGAGATGGAACCTTCGGAAGAAGAAAAGAAACTCCTGATGGCAGATGAAATGGCGGACGTGTTATGGGTATTGCTTTGTCTGGCCAATCAAACAGGGACTAATTTGACAGAAGCTATGAATAAGAATTTTGAAAAGAAAACAAAAAGAGATGCCGAACGACATGCTCAAAACAAAAAGTTGCAATAGCCAATGAGGAAAGCCTGGAACATATTTTGGCAATCGGTAGAGGATATGTTTGATATGCGCATTTTCAAACTAAGTGCAGCGTTGGCGTACTATACCATCTTTTCCATACCGGGATTGTTGATAGTGGTGCTATGGACTGGCGATCTTTTGTCCGGTCATGATGCGGCAGTACGTGCCGGATTGTATAATCAGATTGGCGACTTGGTGGGTAATGGTGCAAAAATGCAAATTGAAAATACCATCGATGCGGCGTCTCAGTTTCCAGGTAAAAGCTTTTCCACGGTGGTGGGTTTGATCACCCTGATCTTTGGTGCCACTAGCATTTTTGCCGAAATTCAGGATTCCATCAATATGATCTGGCGGCTCAAAACAAAACCCAGAAAGGGAAGAGGCTGGGTGAAACTGGTGCTGGATCGGCTGCTTTCCTTTTCGATGGTCATATCTCTGGGATTTTTATTGTTAGTTTCTCTTTTGATCAATGGGCTGATGGATTTATTTATTGACCAACTCACCAAAAAGATTCCTGAAAGCAATTTTACACTGACTTATTTGTCCAATCTGGCCATCACATTTCTAATCACTTCTTTTTTATTTGGATTGATTTTTAAAGTGCTGCCAGATGCCAGAATTAGATGGCGGGCAGTGCGGGCGGGTGCATTTTTTACCGCTGTATTTTTTATGTTGGGTAAATTCTTGATCAGCTATTATTTGGCTCATAACAAAATCACCACCGCCTATGGTGCCGCCGGATCCATCATTGTCATTTTGCTATGGGTTTATTATTCGGCCGTCATCCTGTATTTCGGGGCTGTATTCACCCGAATTTTCGCCATTCATCATGATATGAATATTTACCCAAGTCAGTATGCCGTGTGGGTGGAGCAGGTGGAAGTGGAGAATAAAGATTCTATTCAGAGTCTGCACCACGACAAAGCTGTAGCCGCCCACGAGCACGACCTGGAATTGGAGTGGAAGAATGAACATCCTTCGGAGGAAGCACCCCCACCTCAGAACGGTTAATGTTGGAAAAGTTCTGCCATTTTCTTGGCCACTCTTTCGCCATCCATCGCAGCACTTACAATGCCTCCGGCATATCCGGCTCCTTCGCCACAGGGGTAAAGGTTTTTTATCTGAGGATGTTGAAGGGTTTCGGCATCCCGTGGAATCCGTACAGGAGCGGAAGTGCGGGATTCGGTGGCTACCAGCACGGCTTCATTGGTATAATAGCCTTTCATTTTCTTGCCAAACTCCACAAATGCCTTTTGCAAAGTCTGGCTGATAAAGGAAGGCAAAACGTTTCTAAGATCGGTGCTATTGATGCCCGGCAGATAAGAACAGTCCGGCAAAGTAGAAGAAAACTTATTGGTACAAAAATCCACCATACGCTGGGCCGGTGCTTTCAACATGCCTCCCCCAGCATAAAAGGCGGCCTGCTCCACTTTTTGCTGAAACTCCAACATTGTCAGAGAATGAAAATTCTGCTTATTTTGTTTCAATACATCTTGCAGTTGCACCTGCACCACAATACCGGAATTGGCATAAGGATTATTTCTTTTAGAAGGCGACCAGCCATTCACCACAATTTCGTTCTGCCCGGTAGCTGCTGGCGCAATGATACCGCCGGGACACATACAAAAACTAAAGACCCCCACATTTTGCACCTGCTGCACAAGGCTGTAGGATGCCGGAGGAAGATAGTTTCCACGCAGGTCGCACTTGTATTGCGCACGATCTATCAGTTGTTGAGGATGTTCTGCCCGAACACCCAGGGCAAAGGGTTTGGCTTCGATTAAAATATTTTTAGCTTGAAGCAGATAAAAAATATCTCTGGCCGAATGACCGGTAGCCAATAGCACAGCATCTGCTTCCAGCTTTGATCCATTCTCTAGCACCACTGCTTTGATGGCCGAATGGGCTATGATAAAATCGGTCACCTTGCTTTCGAACAGCACTTCGCCACCGCAGTCAATGATTTTTTCCCGCATGGTGGTAATAATTTTTGGCAGTTTGTTGGTGCCGATATGCGGATGTGCTTCGTACAAAATTTTTTCTTCTGCCCCAAAATGTACAAACAGACTTAGTATTCTATCTATGTCGCCCCGTTTATTGCTACGAGTGTATAATTTGCCATCGCTATACGTGCCTGCCCCTCCTTCGCCAAAACAGTAGTTGCTTTCTGGATGTACAATACCCTGCTTGTTCATGGCCGCCAGGTCGCGTCTTCGTGATTTTACATCTTTGCCACGTTCCAGAATGATGGGCTTGATCCCCAGTTCTATCAATTGCAAAGCAGCAAAAAGTCCGGCTGGTCCGGCTCCCACAATGATTACTTTTTTTGGAGCATTCCTTACTTCTCTGAACTCAAACGGCACAAGTAGGCGTTGTTGTGCTGGTTCATGAATATAGGCCACCAAGCCAAGGTTGATCCAAGTCTGCCGGGCTCTGGCATCTATCGACTTTTTTAAGAGGGTATAGCCCGAAATAGCTGATACCGAAGTCTGAGTCTCCGCAGCTATTTGAGCTAGAATGGCCGACTCATCGGCTGCTGCTTCGGGGGTTAATTTGAGCGTGATTGTTTTTTGCATGGTCAGGTTTTTATCCTGAAATATTTGAAGACAAAGAAAAGTATTTTATTGGCCAGATCAAAACATGGTTAAACGACTATTTAAACCAACTGGAATATTTGAGATAATTATTGGCAATACGGTTTATTTCGCCACCAATCAGTTCTTCAGAAATGTCTTTAACTTTTTTTGCCGGCACCCCGGCATATATGCTGCCCGGTTCGCACACCGTATTCTCCAGCACCACCGCCCCGGCTGCAATGATGGTATTGCTGTGTACCACTGCATTGTCCATCACAATGGCACCCATACCGATCAGCACATTGTCATGCACAGTGCATCCGTGCACAATAGCGTTATGTCCAATAGAGACATTATCTCCAATGGTAGTGCCCGCTTTTTGGTAGGTGCAATGAATACAGGCACCGTCCTGCACATTCACTTTGTTGCCCATCTTGATAAAGTTCACATCACCTCGTATCACCGCATTAAACCACACACTACACTGGTCGCCCATCACCACATCGCCCACAATAGTGGCATTGGGTGCAATGAAACAATCGGTACCAAACAGAGGTTCTTTTCCTTCTACCGGAAGTATAACAGCCATATTTATTTTTTTATGGGTCAAAATAACAACATTTCTATTTTTAAATGTTTTTTATCCTTATCCTTTATTCTTGCTAACATTGCGACAATATTGGAGTTGGCAGAAATAATTGGAAACACTACCCAGCCAAGAGTGCGTCTAAAAAGGTAAGTAACAACAAAAAATGAAGACTGCTGATGGCGGAAAATTCTGACACAGCGCTTAATCTGAAGGTAAGACTAACTTGAAAAATTTAAATTATGAAGAAAAATTCATTGCTGATATTATTGATTGCTGCTATTCCTTTCATTGCTTGCAAAAAGAGTTTAAAAGATGAAAGTGAACAAAATCTGAATGAGGCTCAAGCAAATGAGATTATATTAAAAGCTAAGATTGTTTCACTAAATCCGTTAAAATTAGAATCTCCAGATCTTATTGAAAAAACAGCTACAATTGAGGGTACTAATATTAAGACGTATGGATATGTTCTGAAAAACCCTACTAATACCGCTTCAAGAAATGTACAACCTGTTGACCCTTGTTGGAAAATTGAAAATGGTTGGTTTTTTTACGGCAGATGTGCTGTTTATGGAACCATGTTAACCGACTGTTCTGGAAATCAATTGTTTTCTCCTTGCGGTTCTAATTGTATTGGATTTCATGATATTTGTCCTCCTGGTGACGATTGTTGGGATTGTTGGATGGCCGAAAGTCCAAATAATAAAATCAAAACATTGGATTTGAAATTTAAAAAATAGCAATCATGCAAGCTACCTAACTTTATGGTAGCTTGTATTAAAACAGTTAGTATGAAAAATATAGCAACGATAATTTTTTTCTTTATACTCTCTTTCAATGCAATAGGCCAAAAAGGCACAGTTCCGACAAAAGAAGATCGGATTAGAGAATATCAAACAGCCATTCACGCGGAAAAAATTCGAAACAATACTAAGGTATCGTACCAGAATAAACTATATAATTATGAGTCAATTTTTATAATTACTAAGTACGATACAACAACATCTTCATTGATAGTTGAACAAAAATCATCTCCGCCCGAAAGTAATTCAACAAAATATCGTTTAATAAAATTTTCGGGTAGCAAATTATGTAAGTCCAAAATTCACCATATAGACTCTTTGATTGCTCCTTATCTTTTTGAGCAAACAAAATTTGAGAAATAAGTAATATTACTTCTGCCAACAATGCATTGAGCAATATGGCGGTTGACGATTAAATGCTCAACAGGTAAAATTCTGCTGAGCATTTTTATAAAACTCATCTTATGTAATCCTATTTCCGCCACATCGCCAATGCTTCAACGTTAGCGGCAAGCAGACAACGATACCGCTAATACCAAAGCGCTCTAAGCATGGACAAAATTGACATTAATTTTGATTTTAGAAAAGAATCTAAAGAAAGAGACCCTGATAGATGGAGTCCCACTTTACAAGAATATCATCGAATTGTATGGAGTAAGTCTTTACCGAATGGTAAACTATTTAATGTAGAGAGAATAGACCAAAATCGACTTTATCATAAATCTGAATTAGGCGAATTTTACTTGTCAAGTGAGGTGGTTTTATATGGATTTATTCGAAAGTGCGAAAAACTCAAATTTGTTATTTCCCTAGTACCAGAAACAGATTTAATCGCTCAGCACTACCTCAAACTATTGACGAATACAAAAAATACAAGAATCATACAACAAGTTTAATCAATAGTAGAAACAAAAGAATTAATCAGGTTTGTCCCACACAAAAAGCGATGGGAAAATGATAACTGTAAAAAAACAAAAACCCGGTTTCATCATCCCATTCGGGAGAGAGGATTTACCGGGTATCGCATTGCAAATATAACCTTTAAACTACATTTGCAACAACGCTATTAAAGACAATTTGATGAACATTGCCGATGTAGAAAAGCTGCTTTCACAAAAAAGACTTAGCACTTATTATAATCTGTTCCCCACAGACAAGGAAAAAGCTGTTGTTTATTTCTGGCTTAATATCCAAATTTCCGAATCACTTTATCCCTTGCTTTCCAATCTGGAAATCGTTTTAAGGAATTCAATACACAACTCATTTACGGTTCACTATAAATCTGACCAATGGTTTCACAGGTTAAACAACCTGAATTATTTGATCAGGTGAATGTTGCCAAAAGAAAAATACTTACTAGACTCAACCCCATGACCGCTGACAAAGTAGTGGCAGAATTGACCTTTGGCTTTTGGACTGCATTATTCAATAAGCAATACGCCAAAGATTTTTGGAAGCCTTTAATGTATGCCTTTCCATTGCTGGACACACATAACAAGCACCGGGATAAAATTTCTTATAAGCTCAATCAAATTCGTAAATTCAGAAACCGTATTTTTCATTACGAACCCATTTGTAATGACCTCACAGCATTGGCTTCAAACCACAAGAGCATTTTAGAAATTCTTAACTGGATAAATGCCGACATTGTTAGCTGGACAAAACAAATTGACCGCTTCGACAATCTATATAAACAAGCAGTGGCTCTCCGTGCTGCCACCTAATCGCACCAGGTTAGGCACATTTGCTAGGCACACAAAATAGATATTGCCAATAGTGGTGTGTACAAAGGAGCAATCAACAATGGTCATTCTTTTGTTCGGTGTTTCGGGGCTTGATGAATAAAGTCCAGCTTTAGCTCTTAATATATATCTTTAGCCAAAAACCAAACAGCGGTTTGGGTGGACGAAATTCTATTTCCCCACCAGTAGCTTTAGCTGTTTGGTGACCAAGGTGCCTGATGCTGAAATTGTATCAAAAGCGGGTTGGTATCCAGCCATAAACAGGTGGCATCGGATTTGCGACGCTCCATTCTATTTCAGTACTTATGGCATCCTACATAAACAAAAAAAGTAGAACAGTATTCGCCCCGACAAGGGGCATAAGAAAAACAGACAATTTAAAAAGCATAAATGCAGGACAGACTAAATCATATAGAAGCCTTATATATAAATACTTTTGGTGAAAAACCAACAACGATTGATGTGCTGCCACAGGCAGGCAGCGAACGCCGCTATTTTAGAATATGGAATGCGAAGAAAGAATCGGTCATTGGTACTTATGGTGCCAATATTCCGGAGAACAGAGCTTTTTTCTATTTTTCAGAAAACTTTACAGCAAAGAATTTACCGATTGCCCATATTTTGGCAGTGAGTGCAGATGAACAATATTATCTGCAAACAGATTTTGGCGATATTTCATTAATTAACAAACTGGAAGCCACAGGGTATAACGAGGAGAATTATGCATTGTTTAAAGAAAGTCTGCAACAGCTTGCAAGGCTTCAGGTAAAAGGGGATAAAGGACTGGACTATTCAGAATGCCTGACCAATAGTGAATTTGGCAAACAAGCCATCATGGCCGATTTGTTGTATTTTAAATACTACTTTTTGGATGCCTTGCGTAAGCCTTATGACAAGCAAAAATTGATTGATGATTTTGAGGCATTCAGCAACTATCTGACGCATACCGACCATAAGTTTTTTATGTTTAGGGATTTTCAAAGTCGCAATATTCAGGTGATGACGGACGGGTCAGTCCATTTTATAGATTATCAGGGCGGCATGAAAGGTGCGCCACAATATGATGTGGCTTCCTTGCTGTGGCAGGCACGTGCCGGATTGCCAGAAGCCTGGAAGAAGGGGCTTTTGCAAGACTATATGAATGCGCTGGAACCATTGCTCAGTAAGCCTTTGAACCGAACTGTTTTTGAAAGCCAGTACAACGGATATGTACTGATTCGTTTGTTGCAGGTGTTGGGTGCCTACGGCTTTCGAGGATTGTTTGAGCGCAAAGCGCATTTTCTGACCAGCATTCCATTGGCTTTAACAAACCTAAAATCATTTTTGGCCAATCATCCTATGGGCATTGCCTTGCCCGAGTTTGAAAAAGTACTGGATATTTGTGTGGATCAAAACATCATCGATCAATTTACCCCTGTGCAGGCCAATGAATCAACCCCTCTGGTAGTGAAAGTTTGCAGTTTTTCATTTAAGAAAGGACTACCCATTGAGGACGACAACAACGGAGGTGGATTTGTTTTTGACTGTCGCGGAATCCTAAATCCAGGACGTATTGAAAGCATGAAAACCCAAACCGGACGTGATAAGGAAGTGATTCAATACCTGGAACAGCAAACCAAAATGCCTGAGTTTTTAAATAGTGTTTTTGATGTGGTGGATATCAGCGTGGAAGACTATATCAAGCGTGGGTTTGACAGTCTTTGTGTAAGTTTTGGATGCACTGGCGGTCAGCATCGAAGTGTGTATTCGGCAGATGCATTGACAAGGCATTTAAAAAATAAGTTTAAGGTAAAAGTGCAGCTCGATCATTATGTGCAGGATGCTAAGGGTTGGGTGAATCCTTAATAAACTCTTTTCATTTTGGGAAGGCAATAATTCAGATCAAACGAGCAGCAGGTAAATCAGCAAGAGGTTTTTTGAAAAATATGAATACTGAAAAAATACAAAATAACTATTTAGTGGGGATGCAAGCCATCATCTTCTGTGCCGGATTGGGTACCCGCTTCAAACCCTGGACGGATAAGCATCCTAAGGCATTAGCAGTAATTAATGGCAAAAGTTTGTTGCAAAGAAATATTGAATATTTACAAACCTTTGGCATAAATGAGGTGATTGTAAATGTGCACCATTTTGCCGATCAAATTGAGGAAGCAACTAAAGCTGCGAAGGGCTGGGGCAGTGATATTATTATTAGCGATGAAAGGGATGCCGTGCTGGAAACCGGTGGCGGGCTGCTTCATGCAAAAAAATATTTTAGACCCGGACAAAGATTCATCTCCTGCAATGCAGATATATTAACTGATTTTGACATCAGCAAATTATTGGCATTTCACGAAAAAGAAAAGGCGCTAATTTCATTTGTCGTAAGCGACCGAAAAACATCTCGTAATTTGTTGTTTGATGAAAACAATGTGCTTTGTGGCTGGCGCAATAATGCTACTGGCGAGGAAAGGATTTCTGTTCAAAAAGCTAAATTGAATGCCAAAGCCTACGACTGCATTGTAGTGTACGAGTACGAAGTGTTTGACCATATTCAATTTTCTGGAAAATTTTCATTGATAGATTTGTATCTGGATTTAGCTAGAACGCATAAGATTGCAGGTTTTCTACACGAAGGAGACCGTTGGGTGGATGTGGGAAAACCAGAGTCAGTGGCCATTGCAGAGGCTATGTTTGAATAAGTGGGTGCGAACCAAAACAATATTTACAGCCTTTGCATATATAGTGCACAGGCTTTTTTTATGGTTTCGCTCAAGGGGGTGTATTCGAAACCGGGAAGTTGTTGCAACAATTTTGAATTGTCGAATCTGGTGAAACTATTGGCCACCTTGGCACTTTCTTTGGTTAAAACAGGCTTTTTCCCACTAAAGATTGATTTGATCTTTTCCATTCTCCAGGCCAGACCAGATAAAAAAGGAGTGGCTTTCTGCGACGGTCTTTTCTTTTCAAAGCAATCCGCCATTGTGTTGAAAAGGGTTCTGAACGGAAGATTGTCGTTACAAACAATATAGCGTTGTTCGGTAATGGAGTTTTGCATTAACAATACTGTAGCCCTAGCCACATCTTCCACATCTGTAAAGCCATTTACTCCATCTGTGTACCATCTAAATTCTTTATAGGCTGTCTTAAACAGGGCACAACTTCCATCCTTCCAGTTGCCATAACCTAAAATAGTTGCCGGATTCAGGATAACTCCGTTAAGTCCCTCTGCAAATCCTCGCCATACTTCCAGCTCTGCATTAAACTTGCTGATGGCATAAGGGGTATTAGCTCCGTTTTCTTCCCATTTCGCATTTTCATTCATCAAAGCACCTTCAAACTTTCTGCCAATAGCCGCCACAGAACTAATGTGTACAAATCGACGGATATGGTTGTCCAAAGCAGTATTCACCAGGTTCTTAGTACCCTCCACATTTATTTGCATCATTCTTTTTCTATCTGCCTTACTAAAAGAAACAATGGCGGCACAGTGTATCACTATGTCAATGCCTGTCATCGCATCATTCAGAGACATGATATCCAGAATATCTCCTTCCACCCATTCTACTTTTTCCAAAATAGTCGCATCTACAAAACTGGGCAATTGGGTAGTGGGTCTTTTGATCGCTCTCACTGCGTAGCCTTGTTCTATCAGGGTTTTGATGATATAGGCTCCTAAAAATCCTGTGCCCCCTGTAATAAGTATTTCTGACTTTGAATTAATGGCTGATAATTTGTGGGCGAAAATAATCAATCGTTATTAAGTTTTGCAAAATCATTATGGGCGATAGACCTAATACAAATTTGATTATGGGGATGAAAAGATTTGCCACTTTAAAAAGTCGGGGTTTTTCTACTTACTGATCCAACACTTGAAACGTAACAGGTTGTTTGCGGTAAGCGGCCACTTCTCTTCCGTTCTGTATGGCAGGCTTCCAGTTGCCCGATTTTTTTATAACACGTATCGCTTCATTTTCCAAACCGAAACCAATATGGGTGAGAGGGGATATTTGGCTGATTTTTCCATGTATGTCCACTACAAATTCTACAATGACGGTATAGGTTCCAGCAGGGGCATTATTACCAACGGGCACATCCGCATCCAGGTTTCTTTCCAGAAATCTTTTCCATGCAGCAGGGCCACCAGGAAAGGAGGCATCTATCTCCACCTTCGTAAATATTTTATCTTCCTCATCCCTGTTCACGGCATTTACTATCAATCCTTTCTTTCCATCCAGTGCTTCGGGTGGTGTAACAATACCCTTGTCGGCTATTCCATCCTGTGTGATATTGCTGATTCGTGTATTTGAAATTTCGTCCTGAGTGGGCGGAGGTTCTGACACTTTATCATCTGTTACAATCGGTGTGGTATAGTCAATGGTTTTAAGTTTGGGTACTTCTATTTTAGCTGGAGGAGGAGGGGGTGGAGGAATTGGCTCAGGTTCTTTTTCTTCCTTAATGTCAGCAATTGTCACGCCTTCTGTTATTCTAAAATTTTCGACATCTGCTGAACTTGTAAAACTGGCTTTTAACCAGGCTCCGCCAGCTATCACTATACAAATAGCAGCGGTAAGCAGAACTGCTTTTACCAATCTTTTTTCATAGTTCTGGCGGAGCTCATAGGCCCCGTATAATTTGTTGCGACCTTCAAAAACAAGATCCAGCAAATCGGCGGTAAGAATTTTGTTTGCTTCCATGATGTGTTGTTTTTAGATGTTGGAAAATGAAATAATTGTTTTTAACTGGCCCTGCAATCCTAATAGCATGAAATGGCCATTACTCTCACGAGTTTATTTTTTAATGTATGTTTCGAAAAATTGTTGAGCCTTTATATGCAGTAGCTAACTGATCAGTTAGAAGCCTAAGATGCTATTTGCGTTGAGTACTTTATTTTATAGGTTGATAAAAATTTATACCATTACTGTCATTTTGGTACTAAGAAGCAATTGCAAAGAATTTCCATAGATCCACAAAAAAAAATCGCCTCACTTTTGAGAAGTGAAGCGATGGAGTGATGTTTAGTATTGAGAAAAAAATTGTTGATTTGATTCGTGAAAAGTGCGGACTTTTAAAATTTTGATTGGGAAATAATCGACAAGTCCAAATTCCATTTATTTTTTAAGCCATACATTGTTCGATCTGTTCCAATCGGGTAGTTTTTTGTCAGGATCGATAACGACTTCTGTTATTTCACTGGTTGTGGGTGCAGTGAAGGTATATTTACCTCCATGCTGCCATATTTCCACAGGGAAACTTTGAGTGAAGCTATTTCCATTAGTTTCCTTTACTCTAATTGTAACTGGCATGGGCATTTTCTCCATATTTTCAATGGTGATGGCAGCTCCTTTGGCGGGCAAATTGTTTCTATATTTCACCTCTGATACCGCCTGATCCAGTCTCCAATTGTTAAACACCCAACTACGCCAAAACCAATTCAGGTCTTCACCAGCTACATTTTCCATGGTTCTGAAAAAGTCCCAAGGGGTAGGGTGTTTAAAAGCCCAACGCTGGATATATTCTTTAAATGCTACATCAAAACGATCGGCACCCAGTACATTATCTCTTAGGTTGTGCAACATTTGTGATGGTTTGTAATAGGCCGTCACGCCCAGATTTCTTTGTTGAATCACGTCGGGCGTATTAAACAGTCGGTCCATATCGTCGCCAAACTGGGCAGCGGCATCATCTGCATCAAAATAGCTGGCTTTATGATACTCTCCCTTTTTAAATGCTTTTGTAGAATAGTCGTTGATGAAGGTATTAAAGCCTTCATCCATCCATGCATATTTTCTTTCATTGCTACCCACGATCATTGGGAACCAGGTGTGGCCAAATTCATGATCGGTTACACCCCACAGGCCTTGTCCTCCTGCAAAGGCACTACAAAAAACGATACCAGGATATTCCATCCCGCCTACTGTACCAGCTACATTGGTTGCTGCCGGATAAGGATATTCGAAATAGTTGGTGGAATAAAACTCTATACAGGCTTTTACATATTCAGTACTTCTCTGCCAACCATTTGCTCTCATGCTTTCCACTGGATAGGCACTTAAAGCGAGACTTTTTTTACCTGCAGATAATTTGATTTTAGCACCATCCAGCACAAATGCTTTTGACGCAGACCAGGCTACATCACGGGCATTCTGGATCTTGTATTTCCAGGTTTTATTGCCCTTGAAAATTTGAGGTTTATTTACCTCATCAGCACTTCGGATGACAACGGTCTGTTCACTGTTTTTTGCCTCTGCATATTTTTTTGCCTGAGAGGCAGGGAGACATTCCGACGGATTCAAAAGTTCGCCGGAACCTACAACAATCATGTCTGCAGGAGCGGTAATGGCAAATTCCAAATCTCCATATTCCAAATAAAACTCGCCCTGACCAAGATAAGGAAGCACATTCCATCCCTGAATATCATCATACACGCATACACGTGGGAACCACTGGGCTATTTCATATATCCATCCATTTTTTGTTTTTAGTCTACCCATTCTGTCGGTGCCTCTTACGGGTACCGTGAAGGAAAAATCTATGCTAAGTTTGATTTTATTGCCACCGGTTTTTAACAGATCCTGCAACCATACTTGCATTCGAGTATCGGTGATGGCGTATTTAGGGGTGTACTTTTTACCATTCGCTTCTATAGAAATAGATTTAATTACACTGCCATCGGTAAACTCTGGATTGGCCCATCGCCCTCCTTCGGCAGTAGTGGTCGCTGAAGCACGGGAATCTTTACGGTAAATGTTTTGATCTAATTGAAGCCACAAAAATTTCAGATTGTCGGGACTGTTATTGGTATAAGTTAATTCCGAAGATCCTGTTATTGTCTGACCAATTGTATCCAACGTGGCAGTTAGTTTATAATCGGCACGGTTTTGCCAATATTTTGAACCAGGCTCTCCTGATGCACTTCTGTAATCATTCCCCGAACTGGTATAAAAATCAGGGGAAAATACTTCAATGGCATTGTACTTTGAGACAGTGGATTGTGCCTGAACTCCTGTTGTTAATAATAGCAAACCTATTATTGTAATGAATCTATTAGTCATTTAGCATAATGGATTTAAAACCTTGAATGTACAGAAAATGTAAGATTAGGTTGTAAGAGAGGCGTTAAAAAGTGATAAGCGGTGAGTACCAGCGTTTGAATGGTGCTTTTTACACAGAGAAAAGCATAGAAGGCATAGAAGAGTATGCCGTTCAGAATGTTTCTTTGTTTGGAGTCTACAAAACCCCAAGCCTGCACCAATATCCTTTTGAATAGATTTGTGAAAAAATTTTGGGTAGTGATTTTAGTAAGAATAGATAAAGGTGCAATCTGCCTAAGACTTCGAATAATAATACAGGGTACTGCTATTAATATCCGTAAACACTTGTCTGGCTATTTCATTTATTTCTGATGCTGTAACAGCGGCATATTTGTCCAATTCTGTATTCATCATACCGGCATCACCTAATAGCTCATAAAATGCCAAACTGGTAGCTCGGTTCAGCACACTCATGTCTTCAAAAGCCATCATGCTCTCGGTTTTATTTTTTACTTTTTGAAGTTCATTTTCCGAAATCAAGTTGGTGCGCAGATCGTTTAATACAGCTTCTACGGCAGCTTCGGCTGTTTTCATATCAGTACCTTTCACTAGTTTGCCTTCTATACAAATCAAACCCGGATCCATACTTCCAAAATGATAACATTGAATATTTACAAATAATTGCAATTCCTTTACCAGCCGTTGATAAAGCCTGGACGACTCTCCTCCTCCCAAAATGTCTGTAAGTAAATCATCAATATAATATTCACTACTCATGCGACCTTGTATATGCCATGTTTTATAAAAGGCGTCCAATGGTACGTCTGCCTTGATCTCCATCTTTCTGGCTTCCTGCTGTGGTGCTTCTTGTGGTAGGATTCTATTAGAGGCGGGGGCTGTTGCAATATCTCCAAACCATTTTTGAGCCAGCTCTTTTACTTTGTCTGTTTCCACATTGCCAGCAACTACCATGATCGCATTGTTGGGGCGATAATGTTTGAAAAAGAAATTCTTTACATCACCCAACTGAGCATTTTCTATATGCGAAAGTTCTTTACCAATGGTCATCCATTTGTAGGGGTGCTGTGTGTAAGCCAGTTCCCGCATCTTGAACCAAACATCGCCATAGGGTTTATCTATATAATGTTCCTTAAACTCTTCGCAAACCACCTTTCGCTGCACTTCCAAGCTCTTTTCGCTGAAGGCCAGAGAAAGCATGCGATCACTTTCCAGCCAAAAGGCGGTTTCCAAATTTTCGGCAGGTAGTTGAATGTAATAATTGGTTAGATCGTTGGTGGTATAGGCATTATTTTCTCCGCCTGCCATTTGTAATACTTCGTCATAATCCGGTATGTTTACCGACCCCCCGAACATCAGGTGCTCAAACAAATGCGCAAAGCCTGTCTGATTGGGGCTTTCGTCCCTTGCTCCCACGTCATATAAAATATTCATCACCGCCATTGGCGTGGACTTATCCTGATGCACGATTACTCTTAATCCGTTATCCAAAACAAATTTATCGAACTGAACCATTTTGCGAATGTAAGTGTAAAAATGTTTAATGAATCTATTTTGCAAAAGGCAACTAGGCTGTGGGGCGATTTATTGTGTACGTGGAATACCGAACGATTCGTTGTTGTATTGAGTTCTTATCTGAATGCCTTCTCTGAATGTATTGGTCATGGTTTGATTAGAAATCGCCTTTCCATTGATGATATTTATGATCTTAATGGTTTTGTTCTGGAGTTCACCATTTCTATTAATAATTATCTTCACCGGCCCATAAGTTCCTTGTAATGCCTGCTTTAATTCATCCAGCCTCATCCCAAATTTTTTATTTACCGCTATCACTTCGTCCCCTGCCACCAGACCGGCATTGTCGGCAGGAGATCCTTTTGGAATATCTCCAACTAATACCTTTCCGTCTATTAGATACAGTTCTATACCTGAATATGCATAATCAAATGGATCTGAAAAAAATTTATTGGGTTTTATAAAAATTTCTCTGTTTCGATAGTTGATGATGCAATTGAACCGGCGGAATATTTCGTTGCCAATGAGTCCGCCTAAAGTGGGATAAGAGGTGATATTATAAGTATCATCAAAAATGTTGATCGGCACATTTCTGAATTTATAGGGACCTAATTTTAGTTCTTTCAAAATGGTGATATACATGTCCACCTTACCTCCCAGTCCTTCTCCCTGTTTTAAATACTTTTTTCTTTTTGTTTTTAGAAAGGCGCTGTCTTCGATATAATCCTGAGAGTAAAGAGCTGCTAATCCGGCACCAATATCCAACAAATACCTAAAATCTGCTCTTCGTGCATCTCTTACAGAAGCCATGGAAAATGGAATTGAATTTATTCGGGGTCGTATCATGTAACCTCCTCTGGGGTATTTCAAAGTTCCATTGGACCAAAAACTTAAGTTTTTTTCTTCATAATCTATTTTTACAATATACCTGCTCAATAAAGAGTAGCCGGCTATGCCATCAATTTTCTCTCCATAAAGTGCGGATAATATTTCATAATCTATGACATGAAAATTCAGACTATCCACTTTAAGCTGATTGAGGGTTATCGTTTTGTTTTTGACAAATCCTACTTTTCTAATGCCGCCAATTCCTCTAATCAATCGTTCGGGTTCAGAAGGGGAGAGACCCAGGCTTGCCACAGTCGTTGAGTCTAAAGAAATGCCTCCACTGCCACTGTCCAGAATAAAACTCAGAGAATCTGGAAAATTTTCTAATAAAGCCTTAAACACAATGACTCCGCCAGTGAACTGTGTGAAAGGGATTTTGGTTATTTCGCGGCTGGGTGGTTCTACAAAGGTTTCCTGAGAAAAACCCGGTATAGCCAGGATGATCATAAATGCTATGGCAAAAATTGTTTTCATCAGTGGCGGAACATTACTTTAAAATTAATTGTTTTCCTTAAAGGTTTAAATTTTTTTTGACAGACGGTTATTGCTTTTTTAATAAGGTATGTAGATTGTGCATTGTTTGAATGGCAGGCGTAAAAATTTTAAATAGGGAATAGATGAGTATTTCTAATTCAGAAGTGTACAGTGAGAAGTCTCCATTGTCTGATAAGGATTGTTTTGTGGTTTTCGACAGAAGAAAATCGACCTTTATATTTCCGGTACATGTGCATCCCGAGTTTGAACTGAATTTTGTCCACGGAGCCAAAGGTGCCAGAAGGGTGGTGGGCGATTTGGAGGAAAGCATTTCTGAAAAAGATTTGGTGCTGATAGCCAATCCAGAACTTAAACATGCCTGGAAGGATGGGGTGTGTAAAAACAAAAATATTCATGAAATAACCATACAGTTTCATCCGCAGTTATTGGAACAGTTTAGGAATAAGAATCAGTTTAAGAGTATTCGCCTTCTTTTGGAAAAAGCAAAAAAGGGCCTTGCTTTTGAGCCAGCTACTATTGAAAAAATTCAACCACTGTTGCATTTCATCACTATGGAAACAGAAGGCTTCTATTCGGTAATGAGGTTGTTTATCTTGTTGTATGAACTGTCCAAAAACGAAGACTATCGGGAGCTGTCAAGTGGTACGGCCATTGAAATGAGCCGAACCACTTTAGCCGGTTTTTTGGCTACATATACCAAAATGAACTACTTTGCGTTTCCTTCTTTGCGGTACTTAGCGGTTAGAAAAAATAAACCGCAAAGATCACAAAGAGCGCAAAGAGTACGCAAAGGATTATAGAGCACTACTTTGCGTTTCCTCCTCTGCGGTACTTAGCGGTTAAAAAATAAACCGCAAAGATCACAAAGACCGCAAAGTGTACGCAAAGGATTGTTTAGAACTACTTTGCGTTTCCTCCTTTGCGGTACTTGGCGGTTAAAAAAGAAACCGCAAGGGACGCTAAGAGCGCAAAGTTTATGCAAAGATTTATTGGGAATTTCTTTGCGTGCATACTTCTGCGGTACTTAGCGGTTGAAAAATAAACCGCAAAGATCACAAAGAGCACAAAGTGTACGCAAAGGTTTATTGGAATTAGTTAAGTCAAGTCTTTTATCCAGCCGTTGTAGTGGTAATTGTTTTATAAACCATTCGCTACTCTTTTAATTCCTTCCTTTAATCTTAGAACATTAAAGTTCATTAATAAACCCAATTTATAATTACCCAGTTTCATATAAGTAAGTATTTGGGCAAGGTGAATATTGCTTAACGATTCAACGCTTTTAAGTTCTAAGACTAATTTTCTTTCAACAAGCAAATCAACCCGGTAACCACAATCTATTCTTACACCTTCAAATAGTACAGGCATTGGTTTTTCTTTTTCAACGAACAAGCCAGTAGTTCTGATTTTGTAAAATAGACATTCCTGGTAAGCATTTTCCAATAGACCAGGTCCTAATGCAGTATGAACCTCAATAGCAAGGCCAATAACAACTTTTGATATTTCGTTTTCATTCATAGCGGTATGTTTTTCTACACTAAAGTATAAACATTTTTTATGCAAAGGATTATAGAGAACTACTTTGCGTTTCCTTCTTTGCGGTACTTAGCGGTAAAATAAACCACAAAGATCACCAAGAGTGCAAAGTATACGCAAAGGGTTATTGAGAACTCCTTTGCGTTTCCTTCTTTGCGGTACTTGGCGGTTGAAAAATAAACCGCAAGGGACGCTAAGAGCGCAAAGTATACGCAAAGGTTTATTAGGGATTTCTTTGGGTGCATTCCTCTGCGATACTTCGCGGTAAAATAAACCGCCAAGATCACAAAGAGCGCAAAGTGAACGCAAAGGGTTATTGCGAACTCCTTTGCGTTTCCTTCTTTGCGGTACTTAGCGGTTAAAAAATAAACCGCAAGGGACGCTAAGAGCGCAAAGTATACGCAAAGGTTTATTAGGGATTTCTTTGGGTGCATTCCTCTGCGATACTTAGCGGTAAAAGAAACCGCAAAGATCACAAAGAGTGCAAAGTATACGCAAAGGATTGTTTAGAACTACTTTGCGTTTCCTCCTCTGCGAAACTTGGCGGTAAAATAAACCGCAAAGATCACAAAGAGCGCAAAGTGAACGCAAAGGGTTATTGAGAACTACTTTGCGTTTCCTCCTTTGCGGTTAAAAAAGAAACCACAAAGTTCACCGAGAGCGCAAAGTGTACGCAAAGGGTTATTGGAAGTTGCTTTTTAGTTGTAAGTAACTTTTGCATTTCATCATTTGCATGCCTAGCAGAAGAATAAAAATTCCTATAAAATTACCTCTTATCTCTTTTCGGTTCATTGCTTACCTTCGCCAATAATTTTTTTGATGTTATGGATTTGCAGAACCTTTATAAAAGAGCAGCGAACTTTGAGTTTTTAAGTGTGGAAGAAGGTGTTTTTCTTTATCACAATGCCCCATTGTCTGAGTTAATGTATGTGGCAGATGAGCTGCGAAAAATTCAGGTGCCACACGGTAAGGTAACCTGGCAGATTGACCGAAACGTAAATACCACCAATGTTTGTATAGCCAACTGTAAGTTTTGCAATTTCTACCGTATCCCCGGCCATGCCGATGCATACATTACAGATATGCCCACCTATCGCAAAAAAATTGAAGAAACCATTCGTTTCGGAGGCGATCAATTGCTTTTGCAAGGAGGGCATCATCCCAAATTAGGATTGCAGTTTTATGTAGATACTTTCAAAGCAATAAAAGCAGAGTTCCCTGATATTCGATTACATGCTCTAGGGCCACCCGAAGTGGCACACATTACTAAATTAGAAAAAAGCACACATCACGAAGTACTAAAAGCACTGAAGTCGGCTGGTATGGATTCACTTCCTGGTGCTGGTGCCGAAATATTGATCGACCGTGTACGAAGACTTATTAGTAAAGGAAAATGTGGCGCACAGGAATGGCTCGATATCATGCACGAAGCGCATAAACTGGATCTTACTACTTCGGCTACCATGATGTTTGGTCATGTGGAAACCATCGAAGAGCGTTTTGAACATCTTGTGAAATTAAGAGAAGTGCAAAGCCGTAAACCAGAACATGCAAAAGGTTTTCTGGCATTTATTCCCTGGACTTTTCAAGATGTGGACACTTTGTTAGCTCGCATTCGCGGTGTTCATAATCTGACAACCCAGGAAGAGTATTTACGTATGCTGGCGCTCAGCCGCATCATGTTGCCAAACATAAAAAATATTCAGGCAAGCTGGCTTACTGTGGGAAAGCCCACTGCACAACTTTGTCTTCATGCCGGCGCTAATGATTTTGGAAGTATTATGATTGAGGAAAATGTAGTAAGTGCTGCCGGAGCCCCTCATCGGTTCACCTCCCGCTCCATACAGGAAGCCATTAAAGAAGCTGGCTTTGAACCACAACTACGTAGCCAGGAGTATGAATGGCGCAATATTCCTGACACAATTGAGGAACAGGTAGTGAACTATTGATTTGAAACAAAACAATCAGTAGTCTTGTTTTTAACAGCTTCGTTTCTCATAGTACGGTCATTTTATGGGTGACAGCGCATCTTACAAAACCTTTCAAAAACATTTTTGTTCTTTTATTTCTATTCTATATTTAATCAAAAGATAACCAATCTAATTTATTGATTAAACCAGCATTTCTTTAAACCTATTAATCGAAAGGCAAATGGATACTTCAGGTACAAAAAAAGTTGTAGTCATCGGTGGTGGCTTTGCAGGTATTAATTTTATAAAAACCTTATGGCGCAAACCGGGTTTTGAAATTACATTAGTAGATGTAAATAATTATAATTTTTTTCCGCCTTTGCTCTATCAGGTAGCCACTGGTTTTCTGGAGCCTTCCAGCATCAGCTATCCATTTAGAAAGTTTTTAAGACACAAATCAAACGTTCATTTCAGGATGGGAAAATTATTAAAAGTACTTCCCGATGAGAACAAAGTTATTTTGTCCAATGGCCAACTGGATTATGATTTTCTGATAATGGCTACCGGTGCAGAGTCTAACTTTTTTGGAAAGGAAAATGTAAAAAGACATGCCATTCCAATGAAAACTTTAAGTGACGCATTAGCCATGCGAAACCTATTGCTTAACCGTTTGGAAGAGGCATCCCGAACAACTGATGTAGAACTGAAAAAGAAATTATTGACGGTAGTAGTAGCTGGTGCCGGACCCACAGGCGTAGAGATATCAGGGATGTTTGCCGAAATGAGACAAAGCATCATTCAAAAAGATTATCCTGAATTGGGCCACGGATTTAGTGGTATTGTTTTGGTGGATGGAGGCAATGCTGTCTTAGGCCCCATGGATTTAAAATCTCAGCACTATTCGAAAGAAGCATTAGAAAAAATGGGTGTCAAAATTCATTTGAATACAATGGTGGAGGATTTTGATGGAGAAACAGTAACCTTTAAAGGCACCGAACCTATTCAAACTAAAAATTTGATATGGGCAGCAGGAGTATCGGCCATTCCGTTTGATGGTATTCCAAAGGAAAGCTTTGGGCCAAGCAGGCGGTTGGTTGTAAATGAATTTAACAAAGTAACTGGAACTGAAAATATTTTTGCACTGGGCGACACCTGCTTTCAAAACACAGATTCTTCCTTTCCAAAAGGTCATCCGCAGGTGGCGCAGGTAGCTATTCAGCATGGAAAACTATTGGCTGAAAATATGGGGAAACCCGCAAATCAATGGACTCGATTTAAGTATAATGATAAAGGGGCAATGGCCATCATTGGCCGAAACAAAGCCGTAGCCGATATTCCCAAACCCAAACTACATTTTCAAGGATTTTTTGCATGGGCCATTTGGTTATTTATTCATGTGATGTCTCTGCTTACTTTTAAGAACAGATTGAGAACTTTTACCAACTGGCTGATTGCCTACTTCAGTAAAGACCAGTCTTTCAGAATGATTATTCGACCAGAGGAGAATTGAGTTGTTTTATTTAAAAATATCCTCCAGCGGAATAAGCATTCCCTCAAAAATGGTGGAATCTATTCTTTGATTTTTATAGAAGGTATCCCTTAATTCATATTTATTGTCGATGAGTACGTATTGATTGATGGCGTTGCTATCGGGCATCACTACCCAGTATTCTTTCACCTCGTTTTCTTCGTAGAGGTTAAACTTTTCGTTCAGATCTTTTTTGATGGTGGCCGGCGAAACTATTTCCACTACTAAATCAGGCGCACCCAGGCAGCCCCTTTCATCTATTTTGTTTTGATCGCAGATTACACAAATATCTGGTTGCACCACAGTGGTTATTTCCTGGTCGCTTCCTTTGTTTTTGGTAAGTCTCACATCAAAAGGTGCTGCATATAAATTACAAGACTGTTGTTTGAAGTATAAAAAAAACTCTCCGTGTATCTTGCCGGAAATGCGCTGATGCCGCTCAGCCGGAGCAGGCGATAGTATAAACAATTTGCCTTTTATCAACTCTACCCTATCATCAAATCGCCAGGTAAGGTAATCGGCATATGTGTAGCTTTTGTTTTTATCTAGTTGAGACAATTGGGTGATCATGCTATAAAGATACAATCGACATGGTGACACTTACTAGCTGGTGCAGGATTGTAATAAAAACTGCATTTCCTGAACTAAAATAGATGGAATATTTCCGCCTTTTCTTTGGGTTTGATGGCCAGTAGTCTTTACGACTTGCTGATCAATCATTGATGATTATGGGTGCTGTTTGAGATAACATTTCAATCTTTATTACATTTGCCCCTTTATTAATCCGCAAACTTATGGCTATAAGAATTTTTATTACCGGGGGCACTTTTGACAAAGAATACAATATGCTGAGTGGGGAACTGTTTTTTAAAGACACCCACATGCACGATCTTTTGAACCTGGGTCGTAATCTGGTGCCGGTGGAAATACGAACACTGATGATGATTGACAGTCTGGAGATGACGAATGAAGACAGAGAACTGATTGCCCACCAGTGTGAGCAGTGTGATGAAGACCAAATTATCATCACACATGGTACCGATACCATGGACAAGACTGCTAGGCTGTTGGCGAAAAACGTTCGAAGTAAGACGATCATCCTTACTGGTGCCATGATCCCGATTAAGTTTGGTAGCTCCGATGGCTTGTTCAACCTAGGTAGTGCATTGGCTTTTGCCCAAACCCTGCCACCGGGCGTGTATGTAGCCATGAACGGAAAATATTTTAACTGGGACAATGTGCGCAAGAACCGCCAAACTGGAGTGTTTGAGGAGATGAGGTAGAAGAGATATGGAGGAGAGGAAGAATGGGTTAAAAGGGATGAGGGTGGATCTAGTTCAATATTCAATAAGTAATATTCAATGAGCAATATTCAATAAACAATATTCAATTCTTAATGTAGATTTTGCACATCTTTGCAGACTTATTTCCAAATACATGAAGACTACGAAAAGCGCAGCTATAGGGTTTATTTTTATTACCATGACGATTGATGTAATCGGATTTGGTCTCATCATACCGGTGATGCCAAGGCTGATTGCTGAACTTAAACATGTGAGCCTAGGCGATGCCAGTATCTGGGGTGGATATCTGATTACTACCTATGCAGCCATGCAGTTTTTATTTTCCCCGTTCATTGGCAATCTCAGTGACCGTTTTGGCAGACGACCAGTGATCCTCATTTCACTTCTGGGTTTTTGTATAGATTACCTAATCCTTGCCTTGGCGCACAATTATACCCTTCTATTTGTGGGTCGTGTGTTGTCGGGCATCACAGGGGCCAGTTTTACAGCCGCCACTGCTTATATAGCCGATATTAGCACCAAAGAGAACAGAGCAAAAAATTTTGGATTGATAGGTGCTGCTTTTGGACTAGGGTTTATCATTGGTCCCGCCATAGGTGGTTTGCTGGCTGCCTGGGGTCTTCGGGCACCTTTTTATGCAGCAGCCGTGTTGTGTTTCATCAATTTTGTGTATGGTTATTTTGTTTTGCCCGAATCCTTAAAACCTGAAAATCGCCGGGCCTTTGAGTTGAGAAAAGCCAATCCGGTGGGATCCCTGATGATGTTTAAAAAGTATCCGACCACGCTTGGGTTGGTACTTTGTTTTTTCTTTATTTTTCTGGCGGCACATGCGGTGCAAAGCAACTGGAGCTATTTTACCATGTTTCAGTTTCAATGGACAGAAAAGGAAGTAGGTATCTCGCTGGCCATAGTGGGGGTGCTGGTAGGAATTGTCCAAGGCGGGCTTATTAGATTCATCAATCCCAGGCTGGGGAATGAAAAGAGTGTATATATTGGTCTAACCTTTTATGCCATTGGTATGGTGTTGTTTGCTTTCGCTGCCAAGGGTTGGGAAATGTATGCCTTTCTGATTCCATATTGTATGGGAGGTATTGCTGGTCCGGCTTTGCAGTCCATCATCACAGCACAAGTGCCGGACAATGAGCAGGGTGCTTTGCAGGGCGGTCTGAATAGTGTGATGAGCCTAACCTCTATTCTTGGGCCGCTCATAATGACCGGGCTTTTCTTTTTTTCTATCCATGATAAATCTCCCGTTCACTTTCCGGGAGCACCTTTTATACTGGGTGCTTTGTTGATGTTTGTGAGCGTTATTTTGTCCTATCGTTTTCTGTCGGGTAAAAAGCATTTGAATCTGGCACCGGTAGTTGCTGAAAAATCCTCTTCACTCACCGAGAAGGTGGAAGAAAGGGTTGATTAGAGTAGGCAGAATAGTTTTATTATTTTAAAGCCGCTCCCAAGGCTGCTACATTCTTTTTGTCGTTGCCTATAAAAATCTGCTGGTTCAGTAGCACCACAGGTCTTTTTAGAAAAGTGTATTCCTGTAAAATATAGTTGCGATAGTCGGATTCCTGAAGCGATTGGTCTTTTAGGTTCCATTCTTTGTATTTGATGGCGCGGCGGCTGAAAAGGGCTTCGTAACTGCCAGCCATAGACTTCATTTCGTCCAATTGTTCGGGTGTTATTTTTTCTGTTTTGATGTCCTGAAAAGTAAAGCCAGGTAGATCGAAAGACAGGTTTACTGCTTCAAAAATCTTTTTTCCGGTGTCGCAGGTGGAGAGGTAATATACTTTGTTCATGGTTTCAAAGATAATGGATGAAGAGATGGGAAAACAGAGCAACAATCGTATTAATAGGATGCCATAAGTACCACTGTGGAACGGAGCGTCGCAAAATTGTGGCTATTTGTTTTTAGTTTGTCAAATAATACAAAACCTTAAAACTTTTGATTTTTTAACCAACCTTTACTGAAGCGAAGTGTTATATTTGCGTATCAATTTTTTGAATTATGATTAAAACTGGTAATCCTGTCATTAGCATTTATACCGAGATGACGCCCAATCCGGAAACGATGAAGTTTGTGGCTAACAAGTTGTTGTATCCAGGCAAAAGCATCGATTTTCCTGATGCTGAAAGTGCAAGTCCTTCGCCACTGGCGGTGGAATTGTTTGGTTTTCCGTTTATAAAAGCGGTATTTATTGCGAGCAATTTTGTTACTCTAACTAAAACCCCAGAAACAGACTGGATGGATGTGACACCTTCCGTTCGTCAGTTTTTGAAGGACTATCTGGAAGATGGCCGTCAGGTGATCAATGAGGATGAAATGGTGGAAGTGAAGACCGATAGTAGCAATATTGTTTTTGCGGATGATGATGATGTGGTGAAACGCATTAAAGAGATTTTGGAAAACTACGTGAAACCTGCTGTGGAGATGGATGGTGGTGCCATTCAGTTTAAGAGCTATAGCGATGGGGTGGTGAATCTGGCCATGCAGGGAAGTTGTAGTGGTTGTCCTTCGTCCATGATTACGTTGAAAGCAGGTATTGAAGGCATGATGAAGCGGATGATTCCTGAAGTGAAAGAGGTGATGGCTGAAGCTGAGTAATGATTTTTTTAAATAGATATTGAAAAGCCGTGTTTTGAGATGCACGGCTTTTTGTTTTTAATTACTTTTTTCAAGTTCCCTATTTTGGAGGTTCGGCTAATTGTAGAGCAGTTTGTATCAGGCTTGCAGGCCACCACGGCTATTGAATACATAGCGGTGCTAGCGGGCATTGCCAGTGTGTGGTATAGCCGAAAGGAAAATATTCTGGTTTATCCAGTGGGGTTGATAAATACTGTTATTTATGTATTCCTGAGTTTTCAGTATCACCTGCTGGGCGAGGCTTCTGTGAATTTTTATTATACCGTGATGAGTGTGTATGGCTGGTATTTGTGGACGAAAAAAGATGCAAGGCATCACAAAGTACTGAGGATACAATTTTCTACCGCAAGAGAGTGGCTGTGGCATTTGTTTTTCTTTGTTGGGTTTTATGTAGTAATCTTTTTTTCATTGCAGTATTTAAAGAAAAGTTTTGCTTCAGGAGCTATACCATGGGCAGATGCATTGGCTTCGGCTGCAGCTTTTACCGGCATGTGGCTGATGGCTAAAAAGAAAGTGGAGAGTTGGCTTTGGTGGCTGCTGACCAATATTTGTAGTATCCCATTGTATTTTGTAAAAGGATTGGTATTTACAAGTGTGTATTATTTGGTGCTACTGGTGCTGGCAGTGTATGGGCTTTTGGAGTGGAGACAAAGAGCGTTAATAAAAGACAAGACAGATGGTTAAAAAAATAGTACTAATAGGACCGGAGAGTACCGGCAAGAGTTCTTTGTGTGAGCAGCTTGCTGCTCATTATGGTACAATTTGGTGCAAGGAGTATGCGCGTGAATATTTGCTAGGGCATGGCACTCATTATAATTTTGAGGATCTGGCCACCATTGCCAAAGGGCAGTTAAGATTGGAGGACGAGGCTACGGGCCTTAAACTTCAGACCTCAACCGGCAACCTTCAATCCTCAAACCTGCTCTTTCTGGATACGGATATGTATGTGATGAAAGTGTGGTGTGAGTTTGTTTTTGGTACATGTCATCCATTTATTCTGGAGGAAATAGAAAGTCGAAAGTATGACCTGTACTTGTTATGTAATACTGATTTGCCCTGGGTAAAAGATGAGCTACGTGAATATCCTGATTTGGAAACCAGAGAAAAACTTTTTGAGATCTATAAAAATTTATTGATACATCAATCAACGCCCTGGGTGGAAATTAAGGGAAATGATTCCTCCAGACTGGCGATGGCTATTGAGGCTATTGAACGTGTGAGCGTTGGAAATCAGGATGTGATTTTATAGAGTCTATGCTTGCTGGCAGTTCGCTCTTCTTTTCTGTCGTGATTGTACGTGGTCATTTTGTGTCTGTCTTGGTGCGTGGGCTTATGCGGTTTTGCAAATGTGCCGCCAAAAGCGTGGGCTATCCTGTCATTTTAATTTTGCAACGGGTTGGCATTTTGTCTGTCGTTTTCTGTTAGTCTGTTGTTGGTTGTGTTGGTCTTTTAGGGTGACCGCTAGTGTTTAGATTACCGATAGAAGAATTGTCTCTATTTCATTTGGCTGGCTTTTCTTTTTGAAATATGGAAAACAGCAGACCGCCCATCATTGCACCATAGGCCGTGCTGTTTAAGGGTCGGGAGGTGATGGTGCAGGAACCATCTGCACAACCAATATATTTCCAATAGAGAAACCCAGCAATAGCACCCACTAGAATGCCAATAATGACCAGGCTGTTTTTTTTGATAAAAGCCATTTTGCTATTTTATTTTATCTCTTCGTAGGAAATATCCTTTTTGCTATTGGATCTGTTGGATTTGGATGGAGGTACCGCACAGTTGCCTCCGGCACAACAACCAATATTGAAAATGGGCATGGCCGCAAATAAAATTCCTACCAGTAAAAGACTCCATTGTCCGGAACGAGCTCCCTGGGCAATGATCGCCACGCCCAATATTAATCTAATGATGCGTATGATATCCCAGCCTTTGAAAAAACTATGTAGCATAAAAGAAGTGTTTAATACCTTATGTAAGTTCCTTACAAAGAAAAGACTTCCACGCCAGTAGTTGTGTTACTTTGGTTACATAAACAGAATCCAGCGCTGGTCCTGAAAAGCCAGTTGACCATATTGGTTCTTATGATTTTCTATATGGGATCATTTGGGCATATATATCTCCATGGAATTGTTTACTACAGGTGTGCCCCAGAGACAAGTAATTTCAAAATCTTAAATTTCTCTTGAATATTATTAGTTGTTTTTTGACCAATAGAAATTCGGGAAAAAATTTTCATTCGTCCTTTGAGTATTTTATGAATGAAAAAATTTCATGTAGGTTTGGTAAACAAAAGCACTTTTAAATTTACTGTTATGCTAATAATCAGAGATTGTTTCCAATTAAAATTTGGGCATTACAAAGAGGCCATAGTTTTAATAGAAGAAGCTAAAAGAAAAAATCTAATACCTCAAGCACTTAGTCGCAGAATACTTAGCGACTTCACCGGAGACGCTTACAGGTTGGTTCTAGAGTCGGGATATGAAAGCTTGAGTGCCTACGAAAAGTCCTTGCAAGAAGGGCTGGCTGAGGAAGATTGGAAAAACTGGTACGAGCAGTTTAAGACGCATGTTGTTTCATCTTGCCGCGAAATAATGAAGGAGGTAGGTTGATTGTTTTATTGTTGAAAATAAAACCAGAAGAGGACTTAGGGTATGATTGCTGGAATTATTATGATGGCCAGAATGAATTAATTTGCATTGTTGTCAAGAAATTTCTCTATTAAGGGAACGATAAATTCACTGGGTTTGAAATCTGGTTGGAGCGTGGTGATTTCTCCTATATAAGCTCCATGGCCTCCGGGTATGATGGCCAGTTGGCAATTCTGAATCAGTCTTGACATAGCCACAATGTGTTCAGTACTGGCTACATCCCGATCGCCATTAATAAGCATAACTGGCGATTGAATTGATTGTAGGGCATCATCTGAAAAATCTTTAAAGTGAATCATTCGATTGGCGCATTTCTGCTACATATTCATCAATTTATCAGGGTCAGGATTTACCATTAGAAATGCCTCTTTATACGGTTGTGGCATTTGTTCAAATGTTCCATTTTTCATAAACTCCCAGAATTGAGGAAAAGTGCCATTGCGTTTTAATAAAACAGAACCGGCCACTATCTTATTGCAAATTTGCGGGTGTCTGATGGCAATTTGTAGGGCTGTTGTGCCACCATTGCTGAATCCGAGAAAATCTGCTTTTTCAATATTTAGATACTTGAGTAGGGTGGCGATATCATCGGCATCTTGCTCAAAAGAAATTTCTGTATTCCGATCTCCGGTTCTACCATGAGCCTGAAGTTCCACACAGATAAGTTGCCTGGTTCGAGAGAAAAGAGGAATGACTCTGCCAAAAGAAGTGTGAATGGTGGAGCCGCCACCATGAATGAGTACAAGCGGTTGGCCTTCTCCGTATATTTCGAAATACATTTTCAGCCCACCTACATCCTCATATCCACTCTTTACTTTGAGGGCATCAGTTTTATTGTTCATGGGTTTGTTCATACTCGCCATTTTGGTACTGATGAAATTCGGAACCTCTATTTGTCAAAAATAATAGCCTGAATGTCCCGGTCGGGCTTTATGAAGTTCATTTGTTGCACTATTTTTCTGCTACGAGCAGCCACATAGGCACTCATGGGTTTTACCGAATATTTTACCGGATTGGGCAGACAAGCTGCAATGGCTGCTGCCTCATTTGGGGATAATGTTTTTGCAGATTTATTAAAATAAGTTTGGGCTGCCGCTTCTATTCCATAAATTCCTTTTCCCATTTCGGCTACATTCAGATATACTTCCAGTATTCTTTTTTTACCCCAGATTTTTTCAATCAAAAAAGTAAAATACGTTTCCAGTCCTTTTCTGATCCAACTACGTCCCTGCCACAAAAAAACATTCTTTGCAGTTTGCTGACTGATGGTGCTGGCACCTCGTACCCTGCCCGGTTTGCGTTGATTGTATTCCATCGCTTTTTGAATACTCTTCCAGTCGAATCCACTATGGTCGGGAAATAACTGATCTTCGGAAGCAATGACAGCCAGTTTGGCATTGGCGGACATTTGTTGCATGGGCATATAGACTTTTTTAAATCCATCGCCCTGTAGCCAGTTGGCAGCTTGAGTGACCGTAATCGGTGGATTCACCCATTTCAGGGCTACCAGATAAATTAATGGTGCTAGCACTAGAAATAATACCAGTCGCTTTGTCCATCTCCATATTTTTCTAATATAATTCACCTGATTGCAATTTAGATAAAAAGTTGGTTGAGGAGTTAATGGTAATTGTGAATGATTTTACAAATTAAAGAAAGAATAAAATTGCTGCTTAAATTGGGATTAGATATTGATCTTAGCTTTGTAATAAAGTAGGCCTATGATCAGCGCAATTGAAAACCCTATCAAAATAATGCCGTTCAGTCTGTTGATCCAGTGTATATTATGTGGGGTAAGTCGGTTTCGTATTTTTCCGGCCAACATCACTTTGGCAATATCTGCTACAAGTACCAATAGCAAACAGGTAGAAAAGATGACCACTCGTTCACGAATAGTATGATTGATAACGGAAGTGGTGGCCGTGAGCCAGAAAATAAAAACAGAGGGATTGAGTGTGTTCATCAAATATCCGGAAAGAAAGAGTTTGGCATAATCTCTTTTTCTAAAAGACACTTCTATGGCCTTGCCCTGCTCATTGATTTTTACTTTTTTAAAAAACAAAAAATATATACCAATAATCATCAAAAACAAACTGCCTGTAATACCAATGAGTTGTTTATGCTCGCTGATGGCTTCAAAAAGAGCTGAGAATACATTGCTTAAAAAGGCGATGGAAATATCGCTTGCAGAAACCCCCACCACAAACGCCATTCCGCCTTTGTGACCCACATTGATACTATGTTTTATAATAGAAAAAAGTACCGGTCCCACGGCAATGCTTAACAAAAGCCCCAGCGTTATTCCTTTTATTAAGGATTCAATCATAGTTCCGGTAAGGTAGTTTGTAGATTTATAATAAGCAATTTTAAATGTGGCCAGTTGCCAAAAACTTATCCCAACTTTCTAGTATGGCTCCTTTCATCACTCTGGGAAACTTATGTTGGCTGCCTAATTTTCCTCTTAGCTCCATAAATTTTAAAAAAGTTACTTCTGGTAATATTTCTATGGAAACATCCGTAAGCGCACTGGTTCTTTCGGTGGCATAATCATCATTTATCTCCTTTAATTTATTATCAATAAATGTTATTAAATCATGGCTGTCTATGGCATCGTTGGTGGCTACATACCATTTGTGTGCAAAGTAATTATTGAGCGGATATCCAATAACGGTATATTCGGGAATACTAATATTAAAATAATTACTGGCCTCTACAATAGCAGAATTCATATTCTCTACACTTAAATGCTCTCCTGCCAGACTGAGAAAATGTTTTGTTCTTCCGGTAATGATTACCTCGCATTTTTCTATATCTAAAAACCTAATTGTATCGCCGATCAGGTATCTCCAGGTTCCGGCATTGGTGTTGAGTAGCAAAGCATAATCTTTGCCATATTCCACTTCATCAATCAGCAGGGCTCGGGCATCAGGTTTTATGTTGCCATCGCTATCAAAATTGGTGTCGTCGAAAGGCACAAATTCAAAAAAAATATTATTGTTGGTGATGAGCTGCATACCAATGGCATGTTCCCGCATTTTATATCCAATAAAACCTTCGCTGGACAGATAGTTTTCTACATAAACAATGGGCTTACCTAATAGCTTTTCGAAAGATTTTTTATACGGCTGAAAGGATACACCTCCATGAACAAAAACACCAAAGTTTGGCCATATTTCATGAATGTTGTTCAGATTGTATTTTTCTATCACCATTTCCATGCACATTTGGCACCAGGCTGGTACACCTATTATATGCCCTATATCCCATTCTCTGGCGTGTTCCACAATCTCATTAAGTTTTTCATTCCAATCCTTCATGGCTGAAATGCGCACGCCGGGTTTGTAAAAAGTCTGAAACCAGAATGGTCTTTTTTTGGCAAGTATTCCACTCAGGTCGCCGGCATACCATCCGGCATCACCTTTTTGCAAATTGGTAGTTCCTCCAATGATCAAAATGCTTTTCGTAAAAGATTTTCGGTTGGCCTCCTGGTAGTTCAATACACTGATAAGCTGTTTCAAATAGTTCACAGTATTGCTTCGCAAAAGGTCTTTAGTTATAGGGATATACTTGCTGGCTGCCTCAGAGGTACCAGAACTAAGTGCATAATATTCTATTTTTCCTGGCCATGTAACATCTGATACTCCTTCAAGAGTTTTTTCCCACCATTCATTATAAATCTTGTTGTAATCATGAATGGGTACCTGGGCTTGAAAGGTTCTTTCTGGTTGTTTGCTAAGTAAGGCCGCATCGAAAAGATATTTCTGGCCAAACTCGGTGAATCTGGCTTTTTTAAGCAGTTTTTTAAGCACCTTTCTCTGTTGTCCTCTGGCATTGGACTTAGGAATTCCCAATGCCCGGGCAATTGCTTTTGGTATTTTAAAATCAATTATTGAAGCCATAACATGCAACCTTACGGGAGTTGTAAAGTCGCAAGATACGATTTTGTAAAAAATCGATTTTTATTTAGTGCTTAATAAGTTTTAAAAACATTTTATATTAATGAAATGACGCTATTGCACAAATAATCTTAAAAATACATATACAATAAAACTCATAAATGCGATGAGGCTGCACATAAAAATAGTACCATATATCAAGAGGCGGTTGTCCTTCTTATTATATTTATGACTGGGCTGATAAATCCGTATGTCCTGTAATGCCTCCTGCAATTTTTGAGGAATAGTCTGATTGCTGATCAATTCGTTTATTGTGACTGCCATATAAATAGTTTAAAAGGATATGAAAAAAAGTTGAACCCAAAGTAAATGCATTCAGTCTATAAAATAAATGGGATTTTCCCCGTTTTTTAAGGATGTTTTTGCCTGTGTTCTTTTTTCAGAATAGAGCTGACACCTGCTTTGCTATCTTTGCCGCATGTTAAAAACTGTATTAAACAATGCTATCATGGCTGGTGGCGAACAGATATCCAAATTTTTCAATCAGTCTTTTGAAATTAGTTATAAAGAAGGGAGAAACAATCTGGTAACTGCGGCTGACTATGCATCGGAAAAAGCCATTCTAGAAGTGATCAAAAATGCCTACCCCGATCATTATATTTTAACCGAAGAAACAGGAGCTATTCCGCAGCAATCGGATTACAAATGGATTATTGATCCTATAGACGGTACCATCAATTTTGCACATGGCATTCCTATCAATTGTGTCTCTATTGGTGTGGAGTTTCAGGGCGAAATGATTTTAGGTATGGTGTACAATCCGCACATGAACGAATTGTTTTTTGCAGAAAAAGGCCAAGGTGCCACTTTCAATAACAAACCTATAAAAGTTAGTGCCGAATCGGATGTGATGAAAAGTTGTCTAGTTACCGGGTTTCCCTATCAGTACATTCAAAACCAAAATGGTCCTTTGGAGGTTTTTGAACGCCTCATCAGAGAAGGAGTGCCAGTACGCAGACTGGGAGCCGCCGCCATTGACCTTTGCTGGGTAGCTGCCGGAAGACTCGATGGCTTTTACGAACACAAATTGCAACCCTGGGACAGTGCCGCTGGTTTTCTGATTGTAGAAGAAGCCGGAGGGAAAGTAACCAGTTTTGACGGGAGCAGATACAGTCCTTACGAACCCAAAATTGTCGCCTCCAATGGCATCATTCATCAGCAGCTTTTAAATATCATTCATCAATCCTAAAACAAATTCCGTGAGCGAAAGAACCGAAATATCAGACCTGGGAGAGTTTGGTTTAATAGACCATCTTACAAAAAATATTGAACTGCAAAATGTGTCCTCCCTCTTGGGTGTAGGTGATGATGCCGCAGTGATTGACCATTTTGGAAAACAAACCGTGATAACCACCGACCTGCTTTTGGAAGGAGTGCATTTCGACCTGATGTACACACCACTCAAGCATTTGGGCTATAAAAGCATCGTGGTAAACCTAAGCGATGTATATGCCATGAATGCCACGCCCACCCAAGTTACAGTCGCCATCGGCATCAGCAATCGCATAAGCCTGGAGGCACTCAACGAATTTTATGAAGGCGTTTATGCCGCCTGCAAACAATATGGCGTAGATCTGATTGGTGGCGACACCACCACTTCGCAAAAAGGATTTGTAATTTCCATCACTGCCATCGGAGAAGTAACGCCCGACAAATTTGTGCAACGTAGCACTGCACAAAAAGGCGACCTGCTCTGCGTAAGCGGCGACTTGGGTGCAGCCTATTTAGGACTTTTGTTCCTGGAAAGAGAAAAGGAAATATTTTTAGAAAGCCCCGGTGTACAGCCTGATCTGGAAGGTGAAACATACGTGGTAGGTAGACTTTTGAAACCCGAGGCCCGAAAGGATATCGTAGAATTTTTTGCAGAAGCCGAAGTTATGCCAACCGCTATGATGGACATCAGCGATGGGCTTAGTTCCGAGATCCTGCATATCTGCAAGCAAAGCAACCTCGGCTGTGTGCTATACGAAGACAAAATACCGGTGGAAGAAGAAACCCGCCTTGCAGCTTTCAAATTTGAAATTGATCCCACTGCCTGTGCCCTCAGTGGTGGCGAAGACTACGAATTGGTTTTTACAGTACCGCAAATTGATTTTGACAAAATAAAAGCCAATCCGCAGATAAGCATTATCGGCTATATGACCGAACCAGAACAAGGAGCCAAGATCATAACTAAGGGAGGCTCCACTCATGCCATTTCTGCACAAGGCTGGAACCCACTAAAGTAACTATCAGAGATGATGAGGCTGGCTTCAGTGCATATCCCGACTATCTTGCGCTTTGGCGACATGGCGCATCGCAAGCTTGTTCTGCAGAATAGAGCACATTTCTGGTGTGCCGTTCTGTTATCCACCATGCTGGCATCCTGTGCTTCCGTAAACAAAACCTACAATCCTGAAAGAAAATTCAGTCCGCAACAACTACACCAGGATTATCAAATTTTTCAAAGCATTTTGCAGGAAAGGCATCCCGGATTGTACTGGTATAGTTCCAAACAAAAAATGGATAGTATTTTTGAACAAGGTAAAAATTTACTTGGGGATAGTCTTACCGAAACAGGATTTCGAACTGTGCTCTCCAAAGTGATTACCCAAGTGCAATGTGGACATACCAGTATAAGATATTCCAAAGCCTTTGTTACATTCAATGAGAAACTGAAGACGAAATCAACTTTTCCCCTGTCTATAAAAACTTGGAGCGACACTATCATTGCCGCTTCCAACCTGCCACAAACCACATTGAAGCGAGGCGATATGATCACGGCCATCAATGGCCAACCTACCGCTCATTTGCTGGATACGATGATGCAATTTGTTCCGGCCGATGGAAACAATATCGTGGCCAAAAGTCAATTGCTGAGTAGTGCAAACTATTTCGGGAATTTATACTTGGCTGTTATGGGCAAATCAGATCAATGGGTTTTGGATTATATCGACAGCAATGGCGCAGCCAAACAAGCAACACTCCTAATGCCGAAACCTGCTAGGGCAGATTCCACACGGCCAGAAAAAAAACAAAGGGTAAAAAGAATCAAAAAATCAAGCGCTGAAAAACGAATGGACTATCGCTCTATGGTGTGGCAGGATAGCAACAACTATGCGGTCATGCGTATAAATAGTTTTTCGCCCAAAGCACACTTGAAACCATTTGTTCGAAAGGCTTTCAAAAAGTTGAACAAACAGCAAATTCAAAACCTGATCATAGATCTGCGACTGAACGGAGGAGGAAGCATAAGCAACTCCACTTTCCTTACCCGATTTCTCATCAAAAAATCTTTTACTATTTGTGACTCCGTGTATGCTACAGCAAGCAGTTCCAAATTTAGTAGATACATAAAAAATGATTTTCTCTTAAAGGCTTATATCCGTTTTTTTACCACCAACATTGATAACCATTGCCGAATGTTGTTTCTGGAAAATAGAAGCTACCGTCCTTTTGTCAAGCGTGGATACAAAGGGCATGTTTTTATGCTTAGCGGAGGGTACACTTACTCCGCAAGCACACTTGTTTTAAACAATATAAAGGGGCAGGACAATATTACGATCGTAGGCGAACCAACAGGTGGCGCCGCTTATGGCAATAGCGCAATGATGATTCCAGATGTTACCCTTCCCAATACTAAACTCCGCATCAGGCTTCCTATTTTTAGGGTTGTGATCAACAAAAATGTTCCCCAAAACGGACAAGGGATTTTGCCAGATGTGTATGCGCTTCCCACTCCAAAAGCCATACGGGAAGCGGAGGATTATAAAATGAAAGCCGCATTAGATTTGATCAAAACCTCCCGATAATGGTTAGATATCGATCAGCGCATAGTCACCTAAATAAGGTATTGAATAGGTTAAAAGGTTGATGGCTATTGTTTGTAGTTTTGAAAGGTCAATTGATTTTCGGTCTAAAATTTTTCAATTTTTCCCTATGATTTGGACAATACGATGCATCACAATTTTGATATTTGGAATGATCTGCTCCTGCAATGAAATAGGAGAACAGCCGCCAGAAAATATTCAACTGTTACCGACCAATGATGGCTCCAAAATAGTACGACAATACAGTGTGTTGTTTGTCACCAGCTATTCCAGAACTGGCAACTCCGTCAGACGTGCAGGATCCTCCACCCAATATTTGGAATTGTATGATGCGGCTACCGGCAAACTGCTTAGTCCAAAGTCTCATAAATTGGAAGGAAACTTTCGATTGCTTAAAATCACCAACGGTAAAATATGGATGTCAAGTTATAATAACAAAACGCAAAAGCAAGAAATACAAGTGCTGAACCTTTCTGATTTTTCAAAGGCTTTTGACAGTGAATCTTTGGAAAACCTGAATAATGGACTGGGGTTTAGCCCTAATCAGATTTATTATAACCCACCTGGAATGTCTGGGATTATCATGCAGGGAGACGATGCCCGCATATATCAAATTAGCGAAGAAACAGGCAAAGCCTCTTTGCTTCCAGACACGCTGAAGCCAAAGCATTTCCACCACTTTTTTTTAGAGATGAATCATCATAAATCCGCATCACATCGTTATGACTTTGAAGGCAGGGGAAGAAGTAGGTTGGTGGCAAAACCAATTGCATGGGATTCCAAAGAGAAGATAGCATCCTCGCAGGATGATTTTATTAGCCCGATATTGGTTGGTCAGTTCAATGAACAAACCATTGCAGAACGGCCTATGACTATCGATGGCAGTTTTGCAATCATTTCAAAAACCAAAACCACCGGGGATTTTAAATATCAGATTTCATTGCTCGATACAACGGCTCTTCGTACAAAATGGAAATTGGAATTACCTGCTAGTCCCGGATCCAGTTCAGATGATGAATTGTCAGATATAAAGCCGGTGGGCGATAACTTATTGCTGACTTCGAAACTTTTTATGGGGTTGGTTAACGCAAAAACCGGAAACTGGGTGTGGTCAAAACACTTTATTAGCGAAGATGAAAAATGACAAATCATATTGGTATCGTTTTCCTATGAAATCTTGCTCCAAGCCGTTTTCCCTTTTTGCGACTGAAGAAAAGTCTTTAGTTTATGGTGTTCCGGTAGTTCCAGGTCAGGATCCAGCGTCAGGATATCTTCAGTTATTTTTTTTGCTACGTCCACCATCACCCGGTCGTTGACAATATTGGCCAGCCTAAAGTTCAAAGCACCACTTTGTCTGGTGCCTTCTATATCGCCGGGTCCTCTTAGTTCCAGGTCTTTTTCGGCAATTTCAAAACCGTTATTTGTAGAGGTCATAATCTTCATTCTTTCTCTGGCATCGTTGCTCAGTTTCCTGCCGGTGAGCAATATGCAATAACTTTTTTCTGCACCCCGACCCACTCTACCCCTTAGCTGATGTAGTTGCGAAAGCCCAAATTTTTCAGCACTTTCTATCATCATTACCGAGGCGTTGGGTACATTCACCCCCACTTCTATCACCGTGGTGGAAACCATGATCTGGGTCTCGTGATGTACAAACCGTTGCATATTGGTTTCTTTTTGAATGGCCGGTTGCTTACCGTGCACCATGCTGATCCAGTATTGTGGTTCCGGAAAATAGGTTATTATTTCTTCGTATCCCCGCATCAGATTTTCATAGTCCAGCTTTTCACTTTCATCTATCAATGGGAAAATGACATAAACCTGACGGCCTAAACCAATTTCTGATTTAAGAAAGTCCATTACCTGGCTGCGATCACTATCAAAACGATGCACGGTGGTGATCGGTTTTCTGCCCGGAGGCAATTCGTCTATCACACTATAATCCAGATCACCATAGGCCGTCATGGCCAAAGTGCGTGGAATAGGCGTTGCGGTCATTACCAGAATATGGGGTGGAATCTCATTCTTTTCCCAGAGCCGCGCACGCTGAGCCACACCAAAGCGATGTTGTTCATCTACAATCACCAATCCCAGATTCTTAAACTGCACCGTATCTTCTATCACTGCATGGGTTCCAATGAGCAAATGAATCGTATCGTTGGCTATTCCTTCCAGAATTGCCTTTCGTTCTTTGCCTTTTATGGAACCGGTAAGCAATGCCACTCTGATATCCATGTCCTTGAGTAGTTTTTCGATCCCCAAAAAGTGTTGCCTGGCCAGTATTTCAGTGGGAGCCATCAACACCGATTGAAATTGATTGTCTGCTGCCAGCAACATGCAAAGTAGTGCTACAATAGTTTTTCCACTACCCACATCGCCTTGTAACAATCTGTTCATTTGTCGGCCTCTGGCCGTATCATTTCTTATTTCTTTTAATACTCTTTTCTGTGCGCCAGTAAGTTCGAACGGCAGATGAGCATTGTAAAAGGTGTTGAAGTAGTCACCGACAGCATCAAATACCACACCCTTTGAGAAACGATATCTTTGGGCACGCAGCAGGTTCATCCGCATTTGAGCCAAAAAGATTTCTTCGAACTTTAACCGCCTGACGGCTGCTTCAAAATGTTGTGGTGTTTTGGGGAAATGTATTTGCTGATAGGCATCAAACCTTGGCATCAACTTCAACTGTTCCAAAATTTTTTCAGGAAAAGGATCGGGAATGTCCAACTCTTTTACATGAGGTAGCAGGGTTTGGGTGAGCTTGCCAATCTGCTTACCGCCAAGGCCTCTTGCTTTTAACTTTTCGGTGGTCGGATAAACAGGTTCCAGATACCCCTTTCCCTCCGTTTTTTCCGACGACCAGGGCTCAATTTCCGGGTGAACTATTTGTGGCCTGCCCAAGAACCAGCTTAGTTTTCCATAGACTATATAAGCCTGCCCAGGTTGTAGTATTTTTTGGATCAGACTGATGGACTGAAACCAAACCAGTTCTATTACGCCCGTCTTGTCCTGCAAAAACGAAATAAGTCGTTTGCCTCTATTCTCGCCCAGTATTTCAAAGGGTTTCAGGATGCCGGCAACCTGCGCATACTCATCCACGGCAGAAAGGGATGAAATGGCAGATATTTTAGTTTTGTCCACATGCCGGAATGGGAAGTGATTGATCAGATCCTGAAATGTAAAAACATTAAGTTCTTTTTGCAAAAGTTCTGCCCGCTGCGGACCAACTCCTTTCAGGTAAACGATTGGGGTGGATAATATGGTGGAAGAGGGGCTGATTTGTTATTAATGGTTAATTGTTAATGTTTAATGATGAATGGTCAATGATCAATAATCAAAGTTCAATAATCAATGTTCAATTATTACCTTGGGATTTCTAAGCCATTGATCACCTGTTTGATGATTTCATTTTCGCCCACACCTTCCATTTCTTTTTCTGGAGATAGGATGATGCGATGTCGCAAAACCGGTGCTGCTATGGCTATGATGTCATCGGGGGTTACAAAGTCTCGACCCTGAATGGCTGCTGTAGCTTTGGCGGCATTCATAATAGCTAGAGAAGCGCGAGGTGAAGCTCCCAGATAAATGGATTTATTGTTTCTGGTTTGATGTACCAGTCTGGCAATAAAAGCTAATAATTTTTCTTCGATCAGGATTTCTTTGATCTGCTGGCGTAACTGATTTATTTCATGGCCAGTAAGCACCGGCTGAATGCTGTCAGTAGCCGACTGATTGCCCATTTTATGAAATAGTGAAAGAATAGCCAACTCCTCCGATTCGCTGGGATAGGGAACTTCTATCTTGAAAAGAAAACGATCCAATTGGGCTTCAGGCAAACGATAAGTGCCTTCCTGCTCAACCGGATTTTGAGTAGCCAATACCATAAAAGGCGTATCCATTTTGTAGGTGGTGCCATCCACCGAAATTTGCCGTTCTTCCATCACTTCCAGTAATGCAGCCTGCGTTTTTGCCGGTGCACGGTTAATCTCATCCACCAACACCAAGTGGCCAAATACAGGGCCTTTTCTAAATTCAAATTTAGCATCTGCCGGATTGAAAACCGGTGTGCCAATCACGTCTGAGGGCATCAGATCGGGAGTGAATTGTATTCTCATAAAAGAAGCAGCTACTGATCGGGCAACCAGTTTGGCTGTCATGGTTTTAGCAACACCCGGAACGCCTTCAATCAAAACATGCCCATCTGCCAGCAAAGCGGTAATGATTAGCCTGACCATTTCCTCCTGACCCACAATTATTTTTTTTATCTCACCGGTTATTTTCATTACGGCTTCATTGAGTCTGCTGAGATCCATACGGTTTTCAAAAATCGATTCTTGCATATCTTAGGTTTATTCGTTATGGTAAAAATTTTCCATATTTTTTTGTAAAATAATTAAATCTGTTTCAGATACAATTCCTTCTGTTTGTAGTTGATTCAACTGTCGCACTATTTCAAGTACTATCCTATCCTGAACACCAGACTTGTAACTCAGTTCCTTTGCAAATTCCTGATTCAGATCTCTGCTAAAAAGTTTATACCTGCTTCGCACATGATCCAAAAAATGGGCACTCATCTTTCTGGCAAGATTGAGATGATCGCCTTTCTCGTAATACAAAAGTCCAACTGTTCGAACAAAATTCAGAGACGCATTTTCTGGTTTGGGAATGATGGGGATGATTCTTTGTTTTCTTCTCATTTCGGATACTGCATATATCAAAAGCAGCAGCAATGCCAGTAATATTCCCGATCTAAAATAGGTATTGCTCATGATGGCATTAAACCAATCAGCTTTTGTAGGTTCATTTCTGTAGGGGGTAAAAAATTCATCCCAGATGACAACCGAAGTATTCGAAGGGAATATGGAAAACAGATTTTCAAAATACTGAATATTGTTATCATAAAGCATAAAATAGTTGCTAAAAACCAAGGGAGATAAATGAACGTACAAACTACCTTTCCCCTTTTTTAATCGGATCAGATTGGGTTTGCCCAAATGGCTGTTCCCGATCTCTTTGGCAATAGATGGCGACATGGTATTGAATTGACCATCCATCAATATCCCAGGATACCGATAGGATAGTTTGCCAGCAAAGGGTGGTGAAGAAAGGGAAACCTGCATTGTGTCGGTTCCATAATTTCCGTCAGGGTAATACAACGCTGTTTCGCTTTCGGAAGTAGCTTTTATGAACTTTTCTAAAGGGACATCTATGCGAAAGGTGCTAATGAATACATGATTGCCTCTGTCTATAAAGGAAATCAGGTCGTTGAGTTCGGTGCTATTAGGATAAAAATTCGGTCTTAGAATTATATATAGTTGGTTAGAGTCTAAGGTTCCGAATGTTTGCGCATCGTCCGGTTTGCTGTAGTTGATGATATGTTTTGAATTTGGGAAAAATGCTTTCAGGCTTTCGAAAAATACAAAGGCACCATAAGGATCTTTGTTTTTTTTATCTAAATTGATTTTTGTGTTGATCGTATTATCCTGCTTTGTTCCCAGAAAATAAAATAAAGTCAGGATCAAGATGGCCAGCAGGGTAATATAGAATAGAGCCTTCTTCACACTATTTACCTATTTTATTTTTTAGTTCTACAAAATCGTTTTTTATTCTTGCATATTTTGAAGCATCAATGTCAAACAGGCCGTACCAGCTATATTCATAGTGCCGGGTGGCGGTAAAAAACTCAGGGTAAAATGTAGCAGATCGAACCTGTGTCAGATAGTCGAAATTGGTTTTTTCGGGCATGTATTGAATCAAGCCTTTTTCTTTCAAAATTTTTAGTGCCTGAAAATAATGAAGTCGGATGGCTTGTCTGAAATGCTGATGGGTCATAGCTTCCAGAATTGCCTGTTCAAAATTAGTAGAAAAAATATCCACGTTGTCTGGGGCTGGATCATTTCCACTAAGGCCAATTGGTTTCTTCTTAAATAACAGAAGACTATTGTTTTTCAAATACCAAAAAAGAATAAGGATAAAAACAATAATGGCCATGATCTGCAAAATCAATTGGATATTAATGTCCGGAAATATGCTTTTTGAGGGCTCGTTCTTTTTGGCTTTTGGAATACCGGTTTTGACATAATCAAAGGCCTTGTTATTTTTTATTTTTTGAATAAAGTCTTGTTCCAGATGGCGGATAGCAATGATCTTTTGTGTAGTATCCTCATCTAAAAAGTCAATAGGATTTTGCGAGATATTTTCAGGAGGTGAAAGGCTGTCCTTTTCTTCTTCTACGTATGGCAATATTTCCTCACTATAAATAGAATCAGTTGGCAACGGATCCTGTGCCCATGCAGAAGCAGGAAATGACAAAAAAGTCAAAACGATCCATACATATCGAAAATCTTTTTGCACAAACTTACTCATAGAGGTATGGTTGATGAAGTCGTTTTCTTTTTTGACAAGCGGATGGGATATATAATAAAATACCATACCACAAAGGTTGCGGATGCTGTAGTAACAAAAGTGGTGAGCCAGGATGCATCATTATACAACCGAGTTATCAGCCCTTCAAAAAATGCGGCGATCACAAAGACAGGAATGATGCCTATCATGATTTTTACTCCATCCTTTGCACCTTCCCGAAAGGCATCCATTCTATTTTTGGTGCCGGGAAACAAAAAACTTTTGCCGAGTACAAAACCAGCCGCTGAGGCAATAATGATGGCAGTAATTTCTAAAGCTCCGTGTACAAAAACCACCAGCCAAAATTGTATGCCTAATCCGTGTGAAGCAAACAACTGATCAAAACATCCCACCATGACTGCAGTTTCTGTTAGTTTATACAGGGTAGGAAGGCCGCAAAATATTCCGGAAACAAAAAACACAAAGGCAACTTTGATATTGTTAATCATGATGCCCAGCCAACTAAGCAATGGATTGCCTCCTTCGTAAATCCCAAATGGATTGCCATTTTCGATATTCTCTAAGGTCTTATTAACATAGCTATGTCCAAACATGCTAACGATTACATCTGGATTCTGTTTGGACACTAACATACCCAAAAGAAAAAAAACAACAAAAACCAGAAAGGCAAAAAATACGGTTTTATGGTGTTTGGCAATGGATAGAGGCAATTCATATTTCCAAAACCGCACTAACCGGCTGCTTTCTTCTTTTCTGTTTCTGTAGATATCTAAATATACTCTGGCCGCTTCTTTATTTAGAAATGCCTCGGTTTTGCTATTGGCATAAAAGGTTTTAGCATAGGCCAGATCGTCCACTAATTGCGTGAAGGCGCTGGCCATGTCGTCGGGGGATTCCGCTGGCTCGGTTTGGTTTTTCAACCAACGGTCTTTATTTTTCTTAATAAACAGTGCTTCCCTCAACTTGCTAAACTTTGGGAACTAAAGTACGAAAATAAAAAGTGCAGGAAGCAGGCTAATTATTTTTTTTGGGGTCTATGATTATTTTATGAAAAAGATTTTCATTGTTCTGAAGGAACATCTTGTTGGTAGAAAAAACGGACAAACCGGTTTCGACGAACTTTGATTGAACCAATACCTGCGCCTATTTTAATTGGGAAAGAGGATAGTTTATTGGATTTGCCCATAAGTTTCTCCATTGGCCATAACCCTTTATCTTTGCCAGCCAATTTTTAATTGAATAAATTTAGAAATACAAATGAAGGCATATACTTTTTTGATTAGATACCGATTGCCAATAGCTGTGCTTGTGTTATTGCTTGGTGGTGTAACCAATTATTTTGCAAGCTTTTGGCCTGCTTTTCCGCTATACCTGATTGGTGTGGTGCTGGTTTTCAGTCATTTATTTTTCGGACCTCTGAGGCTGATTCAGGAATATATGGAAGCTGGTGATATGGAAGGGGCTGAACGAATTTTGAATTCTATAAAATTCCCCAATCTGCTTTATAAACCCATTCGATCCGTGTATTATACCTTGAAAGGGAATATTGCCATGAGTAAACAGGATTTTGACAGTGCTGAAACCATGATGAAAAAAGGGCTGGATCTGGGTATGCCTGTGAAAGAAGCAGAAGGAGCCAGTCTTTTGCAAATGGGTATGCTGTCCATGCAAAAAGGGAATGTGAAGCAGGGCGAAAGTTATATCCGTCAGGCTGTTCGTAAGGGGCTACCCGATAAAGAAAATGAAGCTGCCGCCTATTTGCAAATGTGCAGTATCATGATGAACAAGAGAGAGTTTAGGGCTGCCAAAGAGTTTTACAGAAAAGCTAAAGCCTGCAAGCCGACCACCAAGGAGATTGTGGATCAGTTGAAACAATTAGACAAATATATTTCCAGAATGCCGGGTTGATTTGTGGGTAGGTTATAGCCGATTTTTTGAAGTATTGAAAGGCGTATCACAGATTTTTTTTTGGTTTACAGATTGACAAAAGCTGTCCTAAAATTCTGGTTTGATCGGAGTCCAAACCACTGGCAGGCATTGGCCTGTCATCAATTGTAAGGGTTTAAACTCAATGGTTGTTTCGGAGACCTTTTTAATCCAATGAAGAGGCTGGTTTTTTGTTCCATTGCCATGGAAACCTTTCGGGGAAATTCAGATATCCAATGCAGATTACCCTCTTCAACTGATAAATTGGAGTATAGGTCACTGATCTAAAAACTTGTTCCCTAATCCTTATTTTTATTTTTGAGGAAAACAAAGGAACGGCATTACAAAATCATCCTTTCTAAATACAAAATTATTTCCGACAACCCCCAAGCCTGAGATATATTAAGCAAAAAATATCATAGATTTATTAAAGCATTCATTTGTATAAATCAAATGAATACTGTGACAGACGATGCCTGACGATTAGCCAGGAGTCAAAATTATATCTCAAATGATATATTATTCACATGTGAATGAAGATAGTGTTATAGAACACAAACTACTAGCTGACACAAAAAGCTTCAGTTGTATATGTATTGCAGGGAGTGGGGAAAGATTTATTAGCATATTGGATGTGGACACTTGCAAAGAATTTATCTGTATTGATATTTATCAACCCGCTTTGTTTTTAACCAAACTAAAACTTGTTTTTCTAAAGTATTTTTCAGTAAAAGAATATTTAAATATTATAGGATATAACACATGCACAAAGGAGGAAAGGCTACTGGCGTTTGATTCGATTGCTCAGTATTTGGATTCTGAAACTCTTACTTTTTGGAAAAAGCATGAGAAATGGATTGGTAAGGGTGTTTTGCATTGTGGGGCTTTTGAAAGATTTCTTTCAAGAGCTAGACCAATGCTTAGAATATTGCTGGGGAAAAAGTTTTACCAATTGGCTTATCAACACGAATCCTTTTCACCACTATTTCTTTCATGGAGATGGAAACTTCTGAAAAAAATGTTTGGATTCAAAATAGTTTACCGACTCTTGGGGAACCATGATTCGGCATTTATAGGCAAAGCGGCCAAACCATCCTTTATTCCAAATACTTTGGATTTGCAATTTAAAAACGGGACGGCAAAATATTCTTTCATCTATCACTTAATTTTTCAAGGTCATTTTCATAAAATGGATTCTTCGGTAATACCGATTTCGCTGCAGGTAGAAATTTTGGAAAAAATAAAAAAAAGATTGGCTGATGACAGCTTACAGGTCTCATTTATTCATCAGGATCTTTTGGAATATCTCACAGCTCAGTGCCAGGAAGCAAAGTCTAATTTTATATCAACCTCAGACATTCTAAGCTTTGTACCTGTGGAATATCTGGAAAAATTATTGAATTTACCAATAGCAAGAATGTCTACAATTGCAGTAAGAGCGTTCATAAAAAACCGAATTACCGAAAAACATCTTTCACAAATAAAGTCAAAAGGATTTTGCTATTCAGACTGGTCCGGGGCAGAGCGATCGGGTATGTACCAGGTTTTTTCATTGTCTGCAAATGAATAAGGATGGAGTTTCGAAATAGCTAATTATTGGGTGAGGGAATTATTGTGGAAATAAAAATAAGAAATTCAAATGAAAGCTCTTAAATATACTTCGGATAAGGAAAGTGAAATTATGGCACTTGAAGAACTTATTACCCAGGGAAAGAGTGTTGTTCTGAAAATTAATAAGTCACATTTTCTTCAAAGAGCTGCTGTATTTAAAACCTTTACTCCTTATTATATTGAACAAGACGACAATGTGGTGGGAACTGGAATTGTATCAAAGACTGCAATTACATTAGACGAACAAAAGGAAGAAGTTGGATTTTTTTTTGAAGGCAAAGTACATCCCGATAAGAGAAGACAAGGCATTGGTGGTTTTATTGGTAAGGCCGGGCTTGAGTTCATCTTAAATGATTTTCAACTTGATAAAGTAATAACTACCCATAAAGCTGTAAATATTGCAATGGCAAGAATTGTGGCAAGAACATCTCCCATAAAATACTTTTTTCCATTTGTTTATCTTGCTATTCCGAGTCAAGCCTGTCTTTCAAACCTAAAAATTTCTGAAAGTAAACCTTTAAAATTTATGGTTGGATTAGACAATCCACAAGATTTGAATCCCAAGTATTATTTTGATTATAAGAAGGGATTAGGATTTTTCCGTACTCATTTATTATACCAGCTTACGGTGGAGAAGGTGTCGCCAACTTTAGGTTTATTAATGAAAATACTGAGTGCGGTTTATCCAAAGAAATACCAAAACTTGCCTAAATTGGGGCAAACATTTTCCACTTCAGTGGTATATGGATTAAACCAAAAAACCATTCCTTATTTACCGGAATTATTTAAACAAATACAAAAAGAAGATGCAGATTACATACTTGTTTGCTGCTGCAAAGGCGATGACATCTATCGCACATTGAAACCCTTTTCCATAAATCAAACAGAATATTTTTTGGCTTCTAATTTCAATCTTAAGCAAAAACTACCGGTGGAATTAGATGCCCGATGTTGTTAGCAACCTTTAAAAAAGTTAGTGAAATGAAAAATAATTACGCAAGTACCAGAAGTGCCGAGAACTTTTCATTGAAAGATTTTTGTACAGCAGGCGATGTCAGTTTAGATGAACGGGTAAACAATTTCTCAGACTGGATAAAAGATAGAACAGGTAGCGGAGATATATTATACCGAAGATTAGTGATGGGGAAGATGGATAGAGTGGTAACCATTAAGGATCCATTTACAGGGCAACAAAAAAACATGCTAATGTTTGGTTCCAATAATTATTTGGGACTGGCCACTCATCCTTACGTTTTACAACATTTGCAAAAGGCAATTCAAACCTTTGGGCATGGTATTGGCGGACCTCCTCTATTAAATGGATACACAAGGCTACATCATGATGTAGAAGAATCATTGGCCTTGCTAAAAGGGACTGAAGATTGCCTGATTACTGCATCAGGGTATATGGCTAATCTAAGTTGGGTAAATGGCTTGCTAAGCAATGGAGACACTATGTTTTTTGATGAGCACAACCACTCAAGTGTTTTTTTTGGACTATCCACCGTGAAGTGTAGAAAAATTCCTTTTAGACATAATGACTTAAATGATTTAGAAGATAAACTAAAACAGTATAGAAAAAACACTGGAGATTACTATTTGGTAGTGGAGGGTGTATATTCAATGGATGGAGATTTGTGTCCGTTGCCAGAATTAATGCATCTGGTTTATACTTACCATTTAAAATTAATTATTGATGATGCACATGGCACTGGTGTGAAAGGCAAAAATGGTGGAGGACTAACCAACCATTTTAATATTCACGAAGGCGTGTTTCTGCATGTGGGTACATTTTCAAAAGCACTTGCTTCTATTGGTGGTTTTGTGGCAGGAGATAAAAAGGTGATTGATTACCTGCGTTACATGGCAGCTCCTTATATGTTTTCGGCATCAGCACCACCAACCATTTTGGGAACTGTTTTTGGTGGATTGGAAGTGATAAAACAGGAGCCGGGAATTAGGCAAAAGTTATTTGAAAATATTGATCAATTGGTAAAACAGCTTTCGGATGCCGGGATTGAAGTAGAAGGTCATTCACCTATCATTCCTATTATTGTACCTCAAAGAGGCGTTGTAAAAAATATGAGTATTGAACTTCACCACAAAGGACTATTTGTAAATAGTGTGGTATATCCTGCGGTTCCTGAAAATAAAGAGCGATTGAGAATTTCTCTTTCTGCGGTTCATTCTAAGGATGATATAGACCGGCTGGCTTATGAATTGATAGCCGTATTAAAAATCAAAGAAGTAATATGACAAAAGAAAAGCAATTAATTTCATTAATCAATAGTAAAATAAGAAAATCGCCAGCGAAGCATAACCAGCCATATCAAAGTGATAGCGAGATAATAAAAATCAATAACAAATTGATTGTTGCTTCTTCCGATATCTTAATTGAAGAAATTGAGCAAGGTGTTTTTAAAAGTATGTATGCAATAGGGTGGTATAGTGCTATCATGACAATTTCTGATATTATGGCCACAGGGGGATTGCCAACGGGGTTGTTGGTAAACCTTACCCTACCAGATGAGATGTCCGAAGAACAATTTACTTTATTGATATCGGGTATGGAAGATTGTTGCAAGAAACATGACACCTATATTTTAGGAGGCGATACCAGTTTTAGCAAACAGCTTAATGTATCAACTTTTGGTATTGGTGAATCCATTTCTCAAAAGCCTATTATGAGAAATCAACTTCAAAATGGTGATATCGTTTATGTAACCAATAATGTGGGAACTGGCAACCTGACTGCTTTTTACAACTTGAACAATCATCCTGAATGTAGTAAGATAGAACAAAGTTTGTTGCCTTCTGTTCAGCCAGAAATGGCGATAGCGATTGGTAAATTTGCAACTTCTGGGATTGATACCAGTGATGGCCTATTGATGGCATTGTTTAATTTGTTGGAGCAGAATAATGAGTATGGGTTAAAAATTGAAACAGGAAAAATTCCTTTCCATCCGCTAATAAAATCTACATCCCAGATAAGTGGTATTCCCGAAATTGTTTTTACAGGTGGAGAGGTGGGCGATTATAGTTTATTGTTTGCCATAAATCCGGCAAGACAAAATGAATTTAGAGCATATTGTTTACAGCAAAATTTATCAGTTACTGAAATTGGGGAAGTGATTGGTAAGCATGGTTTATTTATAGGAGAAAAAGAAGTTAAGCCTTATGTAGATAAAATAAACCCTTTAAGAAAGACACCGGAAGACTATATTCAAATGCTTATAAAAGCCTTATGTTAGATTTGTGTTTTTTCAGGACGTCTCCAAAGTGTAATTTCAAAAAGTAAATAAAATATCAAACAAAACCAAAGTAGTTCTGGTCTGTTTTTTATCATTATCATTATATGAATAAGTACCAAAGCTCTTACAGTATTTTCAATTGGAAGGGTAGCTGAAATGGGAGAATGATCTTTTGCAAAATGCCCTTTAATCTGACCGGAGAAGGCTACAATTGCAGTAAGAATTAGAATAAATCCACCTAAGGAATACAAAGAATCAAGCCACAAATATCCCAAAACCAAATAAATAACAATATTCAAATTGCCGAGCCATAAAGTGGGCATCCATCCAAATACCACTGGAAAAGTATGGTATCCGGTTTGTCGGTCTGCATCTATATCTTTCAAATAACCTATTAGCACAAAATTATAATAGCTGGTAAAAGTTATCAGATAAGGGATCCATTCCCTGGTGAGAATACTGTGTAAATTAAGTCGGCCACCCATTGCCAGAAAACCCATTATGGGCAGCAACATCACAATCCAGCTATTATGAAAGGGACCAAATGGCCAGAAATGTTTTACATAAGAATAGGTGGCAAGGCCAATGATGGAAAGTGTGCATAAAATAATATTGTACCAGGAAAGATATATTAAGATGCTGGCAATGAATATTAGTCCTGAAATACTAACTTTTAATACCTGTCCAGGTGAAATATATCCTTTGGAAAGTGGCCGGTAGGGAGAGGAGATTTTGTCAGTATCTGTTTGAAAGGCATCAGTAAGTGCCTGGCCAAAACCATAACCAAAAAAGAAAGGAATGATTGAAATTGAAAATAGAAAATAGTTCATTGAACCATGTGCCAGCGTAGTGCCCATCAAACCTGTAATTCCCGAAACAAAAAGCAAATAGGGACGCATGTGTACCCCATAACATTTCCAGAATCCTATGCTGGCAATGGGATATGTAGCCACTGATTTCAACGGAGTAAATTTATGTGTTGTGGCAATAAATCAAAAATAAACTCATTGCCAAAATAAATCTCACCATCCAGCTCTAAAGGTATAATCGAAGCACTTCTGAACCGGATGGCTTTTGCCACTTGGGAATCTCTTTTTGGTTTGCCTAAAAATTTTCCCTTGGATAGGTCTGCAAACACATGCATTAGCTCCAGCTTGTTCATATTCTCGCAGGTGTTTACTCCCAAAAATCCGTCATTTGGTTTTATATCCTGATCAAAAAAAAGGCCACCTGCTATATGCACACTTTTGATGATGTTTACTGTAGAAAGTTTCATTGGTTTGTATCCCTCTCCGCTATCAACCTCTACCATTATGTTTTTATACAATAAAATAGATTTTAGCGCAGCATAGTTGATGGCAAAATTTGTCCATCTGGATTTTGTAAAACGCAGGATTGGATCAGGATGATTAAAAAGATAATTTCCATAGGCAGTGATCCCCAGGCTGGCATTAATGACAAAATATTTTGTTAGCTCTTGTTCATTTTCTATTATCACCACTCGGCCAACATCCTGTTTATAAGGAACGGGATAAATGCGTATCGGTATTTTGTCAATGACAGTGCCAAAAGGTTTGTGCAGATCATTGGAAGATCCCAGGCCAATAGCTCCAAATTGAACTTCATCTGTATTTCTTTTTTGAAAGTTCAACCATGCGTTTAATCCGTGATGAAAGCTACCATCACCGCCACCAAAAAAAATTCTTTGATATGATTGTCCTCCTTTGTTTTCAATAAAATTGTAAGGTGGGTGGTAGATGATCTCATCTACATTTTCTGAACGAATCATCTGAAAAAAGGACTCCCTGATTTGTTTCCATTTCTTTAAACCAGTTCCATTGTTTGCTGCTCCATTAATGAGGATTAATGTGTTCATTAGATTTTAAGAAAAACTGTGCCACTTATATTGCCAAAGGTTTTGTGGTTAGCACTAAGCTTTTTTAAATTCTATTTTCTTATCACCAATAATAATAATTAAGGTGCCATTCTTTAAGCGGTCAATGACCCAGGTGAATTTACTGGCGGACTGAGTGAGTTTAATATTTCCATTATTGTCAATCTCTATATATTGATTGTATTGTTTTATAAACTCGTTGATGTTAAAAGATAAACCAGCCAGAATGGATTGAACATTGGTAACAATTTTATCATTGTACAACAACTCGATTTTTGGACTACTTATTAAAATATTATTTCCTTCCGATTTCCAATTGCCCGACAGGTTTACTTTTATAGAAATGTTTGGAGTAACCGCAGTAAACTTAATATTGGTTGAAAAACTAAATTTCTGATTGGCATCAAAAACAAGTTCTTGTTTTGCTCCTGAAACATCAGCCGTCCATTTGCTGCTGGTAAGTACTTCTTCATTTTTAGTTTCTAGCTGGTCAACATCGTTTTTTTGGCAACCCATCAGACCAAAAAAAGATATTAGCAATACAAAGATTTGTTTGTTCATAATATTATGGTTTTTGAAATGATGTGATTGTTTACTCAACAATCATACCCAAATCTAACATTTGTTTCTAAATATTAATTTTTTCTGCTATTGAATTTTGAATTTGAACCAGGCCCGGCTTTTTCCCTTTTTCAAAACTACCAAACTGTTTTTCAATTTTTAAAGCTTTGGCACCATTCATCGTAGCCCAGTTTAACAAAGTAGCAAGCGGGACTTCTTTATATTTTTTTCGAATTGTATTTATTTCGTCCCAGATGCATAACTGATGGTTGGAGGCCAGGCTGTCTGTGCCAAGTACCATCTTACATTCAGCTTCTATAAAATGATTCATGTTTGGTAGCATGCCACCAATATATTTATTAGCATTGGCACACAAACACCAAAAAAAAGAGTTTGGAAGTTGTTCAGCATACTCAATATCTGATTTATCTGAATACACATTATGAATCAATAGCACTTGCTGATGTGGTAAAAATTTGGACAGATAGGTTTGCAGACTGCTTTTTCCCGATGCGATATAGTTGTTTAAGTCCAGACCCATTTGCCGGAACATTTCAATAAATCCTCCTGATTTGTTTTCAAAAAGCAGGTTCTCTTCTATGGTTTCCTGATTGTGGATACTAAATAAGTTGGAACCATTAAATTGAACAATTTTTTCCCACAATGGCTCAGAAATAGAATAGGGGGCATGGGGGGTAATTGAAGTCTGGTTGGAGGGGAAGGATCCCAAAAATTGTTGGTAAATGTTTTTATAGACATCAAAGTTTTTGTCAGCATTTGCCGGATCGAACCCAATGGCTTCTATAAAATTATGATAGTATATCCGGCTCTTTTGTTTTTGAGGAATAGTGTGTAGGCTATTGCAAATGTCGCCGACGGCCACAATGCCATTTCGAGTCATTTCCGCATCTGCATCACTTATGGCTTGAAGTATAACTTCTTCCGGAAAATCTCTTTTTTGAACTACCTGATTGACAAATTTGATTAGCCCGGTATGCTCAGGAATCTGGTTTTGTAAATGGCTTAGTTCCAGGTGGCAATGACAATTTATAAATCCCGGGCTAAGAATGCCGTCTATTTTTCTGATTTCTTCCCCGGCATCAGGCAAGTCAATCAGTTCAATGACCTCCCCGTCTTTTGTCAATATTAAAACCTTCTGATCTAAAAATTGGTAACCGTCAAATATTTGATTGGCCTGTAACTTAATAAAACTCATCTTGTAAAATAATTTAACTTTGCTGCCCTTCCGTAAAAGTAAGAGAATAATATGTTAGATAAATTAGAAGCGATAAAAGCAAAATATGACCAATTGAGTGTGGCACTTACCAATCCAGAAATTGTGAGCGACAATAAAAGGTTTGCAGCCACTAGCAAGGAGTATAGGAGCCTGGAGAAGATTGTATTGGCGTATATTGCATATAAGAATTTGCTGGATGATATTGACTTTAACAAAGAGGCACTGAATGGAGATGATGAAGAATTGAGAGAATTGGCCAAAGCTGAAACTTCTGATTTGCAGGAAAAGAAAGTAGAGACGGAAGCTCAGATACGTCAGTTGTTGATTCCTAAAGATCCGCAGGATGAGAAGAACGTGATCATGGAAATACGTGCAGGCACCGGTGGTGATGAGGCAAGCCTTTTTGCAGGCGATTTACTTCGTATGTATATTAAGTATGCGGAGAAACATGGGTTTAAAACAGCCCTGCTTAGTGAAAGTGAGGGAACCGTAGGAGGATATAAGGAGGTTCAGTTGGAAGTAACGGGTGATGATGTATATGGCACACTAAAATTTGAAAGCGGCGTACATCGGGTACAAAGAGTACCAAACACTGAAACCCAGGGAAGAGTTCACACTTCTGCGGCTACCGTAGCGGTGATGCCAGAGGCAGAGGAAATAGATTTTGAACTGAGGGAAAGTGATGTGAAGATGGAGACCTCAAGAAGTGGTGGTGCAGGAGGACAGAACGTAAACAAGGTAGAAACCAAAGTAATGCTCACCCATATTCCTTCCGGTACAGTGGTGATTTGTCAGACAGAGCGTACCCAGTTGGGCAACCGCGAAAAAGCCATGCAAATGATGCGTACCAAATTGTATGAAGAGCAGGTGCGTAAGCAGGAGGAAGAAATTTCCCGCCACAGAAAAAGTTTAGTAAGCAGCGGCGATAGAAGTGCAAAAATCAGAACCTATAATTTCCCTCAGGGGCGTGTTACTGATCATCGCATTAACCTAACCTCTTACAATATGGATGCTGTGATCAATGGAGAGCTTCAGGAGTTTATAGATGCGCTACAGTTTGCAGAAAACTCGGAGAAATTGGCTAAGCAAGAATAATTTATTCAACAGGTTTTTTACCACATCATCCCTACCTGAATACTTCCATAAATCTGTGGATCGTACTGAGTGCTGGATTGTTTGCTTTCGTATAGGCCAATAAAACTAAAAGACAATTTATTAGCAGCATAAGTGATGCCTAATTTGGTTTGAAGAAAAAGGGGGTTGAGTTTGCTGGCAATTTTTTCTGGCTCTTTATTAAACACGCCTCCTTGCACAGTGATATCATACGCTTTATAGTTTAGGGTAGGATATATAAAGGCAAACAATTCTTTGTCGGCTTTGGTGGATCCCTGGTGGTTGTTCCAAAAAGCTGTTTTACTATTGGTATTCATCTTTCCAAATATCAGGGCTGCACCCGCCCCAGCCTGATTGAACAAAGTGCCTCCGCTGGCAGAAAGCACAGGTTTGAAATGCCATTTTGGGTTCTCTTTTTTTTGTGGCATCTGTGGCGACCAGGCAAAATCTATACTGGCTCCCCAGGCATTGTTTAACTGTAGTTCCCAGAACGTGGGCTTGTAAATTTGCATAAACTTATGCGCTGACTTTTGCATTTGTTCGCCCATAGACCAATCTCCAATGGTACCTGCGGTCAGCCCCCATCTTACGAGATCATCAGAAGTATTGTAGAGTGTGTTTTGATATCCGGCATAAAGGTATCCAGTGATGGGACGATCCAGTTTTTCTTTTTTGATCTCACCCGAAAACCTGGCTGTGTATATGTTCTGGCCTGCAAAAATATTATTGATGCGATGGGTTTTTTTCTTGTCCGGAGTGCTTCTGGCCCATTGATATGCCAGCTTCACGCCATTGGTATAATACCCATCATTGTTTACCGAAATATAACTGTCGTTTTCTGTAATTACAGTTATCTGGTGCTTTTGCTGAGCCAGACAAGTGCCAGCTATCAATGTAGAAAGACTGAAAAGAAAAAGGGAAAACCAATTTCGCATTACTGTAAATCGTCGTTTTTTTTATTAGGATATAATGAACAAAAATAGCAGACAATTTCTTTTGTTCCGAAAAATTATTTGAAGGGAATGGGTCGTTGGATAATTTCGCTTTGATAGATGAATGGATTCTTCATTCGTAATCAATTTTCCATCCTGCTAAAATCACCATGAGCAAAACAAATCTTATCCATCATTTATTTTGGCATAAATGTCCAGACTGATGTAACGCCCGTTTTTGGTTTCGCAATCTCGCATGGTGCCTTCATACTCAAACCCAATTTTTGAAATGGCTTTTTTGCAATGTTGATTTTCAGTTTCTACAAAACCTTCAATTCTATGTAAGCCCATTTTTTCAAATCCGTATTGACAGATCAGTGGCATTGCTTCTTTCATGATTCCTTGTCCCCAAAAGGGGGGCATGAGCCAAAATCCTATTTCTGCTTTTCTGAAATCTTTGTGGACATTGTTGAAACCTCCGGCACCAAAGAAACGCTGATTATTCAAATCACAAATGGCCCACCAGAGTCCTGTTCCTGTTTTTTCAAGATTGGAAAACCAGATCATTTGTGTTTTGGTCGCTTCCAGCGTGTCGTAGTGGATGCCATAATACCTGATAACGTCAGGGTGCGATAAGCCTAAAAAAACATTCTCCAAATCGGCTTCTGAAAACTGTCTTAACAAAAGACTTTTTGTTTTAATGATTGGGAATGGATTCAACATAGTGGGCGTGGTCGTTTGATGGTTTGAAATCAGGAACTCATATATTTATCTACTGGTAGTCGGTTTTGCAGGCTTCGGCCCAGGGTCAGTTCATCGGCATATTCCAACTCGCCGCCAAAGGCAATGCCACGGGCAATGGTGGTGATGCGAATTTTGCTTTCGGGCAATTTTTTCTGGATATAATAAATGGTGGTATCGCCCTGAATATTGGGATTGAGTGCAAAAATCAGTTCTTCTGTTTGCTCTTTTTTTATTCTTTCAATCAAGGATTCTATATTCAACTGGTCGGGGCCAATGCCGTCCAGCGGAGAGATGATACCTCCCAGCACATGGTACATGCCGTTGAACTGCTGGGTGCTCTCAATGGCTATTACATCGCGAATATTTTCCACCACACAAATGGTTTGCGGCTGTCGATAAGGATTGGCGCAAATGGAGCAGAGATCTCCATCGGAAACGTTGAAACATTTTTTGCAAAATCTGATTTCTTCGCGCATGCGGGCAATAGTGTCGCTGAAATGTGTCACTGAGGACAGTTCTTGTTTTAATAAATGCAATACCAGCCTGAGGGCTGTTTTTTTCCCAATGCCGGGCAGGCGGGAAAACTCGTTGACTGCTGCTTCCAGAAGCGCGGATGAAAATTGCATCGGACAAAGATAAAGTGTACTGACAAGCCACCTGATATGAAATTGAATTTATTTATATGATAGGGTGGTTATTGGTTTTTTTGTCAGACGCTATATTTACTGAAGTACAAAATTGTGATCCGCCGCTGCGGACAAGCTGCAAGTCCGATGCCATCTGTTCTGTATCTGGAACAATAATAATATTTCTATTGGTGGTTGGTGCTAAAACAAACCTAAATTGGCAATGGGAAGTTGGGCGGCTGTATTCATTTTGCTTAAAACGTTTTATGTTTGCTACTCTATGCGAATAAAAAGTATTCTGGCTTTGTTAGCTGTAGTGATTGGGGGAGCGTTGTTCACGCTTTTCGAAACGGGTTGTGCCAATATTGTACCTCCCACCGGAGGGCCTCGGGATACATTGCCTCCGGTGATTGTGTCCGTGCTTCCGGAGAACAAAACTTTGCATTTTGATTCTAAGGAAATAAAAATTGTGTTTGATGAATTTGTGGAATTGGAAGATATTTTTAGGAATTTGCTGATTTCCCCTTTCCCAAAACTGATGCCTGAAGTGAAAAGAAAACTCAGGACTGTAACGGTTAAATTGAAAGATTCTTTGCAACCCAATACCACCTATGTGTTCAATTTTGCCAGAGCGATAAAAGATTTAAATGAAGGGAACCGGGCTAAAGATTTGCTCTATGTGGTATCCACCGGGAGTTATTTTGATTCACTGCAACTGAGTGGAAATGTGAAGATGGCAAAAACCGGAAAAGCGGATTCCACCCTGAGTGTGATGCTGTATAAGAATCTGGAAGATAGTGCAGTGATGAAAGAACGACCTTCTTATATCACAAGAGTGGATACAACCGGTACTTTCTTTTTTAGATTTTTGGCACCAGGCAAGTATCGCCTTTATGCCATGAAGGATGAGAGCGGCTCCTATATGTATAATGGGGAACAGATATTTGCTTTCGCCGATTCGCCGGTAGTAGTAAGCCCAACGCCGCCTGAACCCATTCGCCTTCTGGCCTATGAAGCCGAAAAGCCAGTGGAAGCTAAACCTTATGAGCCTACCGATGCGGATAAGAAAGAGAAACGCCTGAAGTTTACTACCAATCTAAGCGAAAACAAAATGGATGTGCTGAAACCTTTTGTGCTGAACTTTTCTGTGCCAGTGGTGGGAGTGGATTTCCGAAAAATGGCTTTGAGTATGGACAGTACCTACAAGCCGGTGACTGGCCATAAGTTTTCACTGGATAGTACGCACCGCACACTGACCATGAACATGCCCTGGCAATTGGACACGACCTATCATTTGGTTTTGCAGAAAGATTTCGCTACAGACAGTCTTGGCAAACAATTGTTGAAACCAGATACCATTTCTTTTAGAACCAAAAAGCGGGATGACTACGGCCAGGCAAAGATCACTTTTGTAAATATCGATATGAGCAAAAACCCTGTGTTGCTATTGATGAAGGGCGAGGCTATTGAGGACTCTTTCCGAATTCCACCCAATCAGATCATAGATTTACAATATGTGAACCCCGGGACTTATGATATGCAGATTTTGTACGATATAAATAAAAATAGCAAATGGGATCCGGGAGATTTGTTCAGGCACAAACAACCTGAGCGAATGGAAGCTATTCAGCGAAAGCTGGATGTGAAGCCAATTTCCACCGGATATCCTTTGGATTTTGAAATAAAGTGGCCAGCAAAACCTGCTGGGTAGGTCTTCCAAACAAAGTCTTAAAATTTTTCTTTAAAACAGGATGTGGCGTTGGTCCTTATCTTCTATTAAGGATTTAACAAGTATCTTGCACGATAATGTCGCAGGAAAAAAAGTTATTTTTCGATATATCTAAACTCAGACGTGTATTTCGATATGCTGCTCCGTATAAATCTAAATTTTACTGGTCTGTTTTTTTAGCGGTTTTTATGGCGGTGATCACTCCAGTAAGACCATTACTTATTCAGCAAACGGTAGATAAATACATAGCACATTCCTTGCCCAAAATGGTGGTGTATATCACCCTCATTCAAGTGGCCATTATCCTTTTGGAAACTGTCATGCGATTTGTGTTTTCCTTTACCACTGCCTGGCTGGGACAGGCTGTAGTGAAAGACATTCGGATTTCGGTGTATCAAAAAATTCTAGGTCTTCGGCTTCGGCAATTTGATAAGACCCCCATTGGCACGCTCACTACGCGTACCATCAACGATATAGAATCTATCAATGATATTTTTTCTGATGGATTGATACCGATCATTGCTGATTTGCTATCCATAATTTGTGTATTGAGTTATATGTTTTGGGCTGACTGGCAACTGACGCTGATTGCTCTAATTCCGTTTCCCATCATTATTATAGCTACATATTATTTTAAGGAAAGCATTAATAAGTCTTTTCTCAAAGTGAGAAATTCGGTTGCGGCTCTAAATGCTTACGTTCAGGAACATCTTTCAGGAATGAATGTGATTCAGGCTTTTGCTTCTGAGAGGCACGAGTTCAATAAGTTTAAAGCCATCAATAAGCAGCATCGCAACGCAAATGTGAGAGCCATTTTTGCGTATTCAATATTTTTTCCGGTGATAGAAATTGTACTGGCCTTGTCCGTTGGGTTGGTGATTTGGTTTACTGCAAGAGAAGCACTTAGTATGCATCAGAGCCAGCAGGGGGTGATTGTGTCTTTCATACTTTGCCTCAATCTGTTATTTCGGCCACTGCGGATGCTGGCAGATAAGTTCAATACAGTACAGATGGGTATTATTGCCAGCGACAGGGTGTTTACCGTTTTGGATAATAAGGATGTGGAAACAGCGCCGGCAGAGGAGTATCTGCAGCGGACAGAAAGAATGATTGGGAAAATAGATTTTGAAAACGTGAGTTTTGCTTATACTGATGAGCATTGGGTGTTAAAGGATATTAGTTTTAGTATCGAGCCGGGGCAAACAGTGGCTATAGTAGGGCATACCGGAAGTGGTAAAACCACCATCATTAACCTGCTCAATCGGTTCTATGAAATTCAAAAAGGAGCCATCAAAATAGATGACACGGATAATAGAAAGCTGGAGACGGCGTATCTAAGAACTAATATTGGTGTGGTGCTTCAGGATGTGTTCTTGTTCTCTGGTTCAATACTTGAAAATGTTACTTTAAAAAATCCGGCCATCACCAAAGAACAGGTGATAGCTGCCGCCAAAATGATTGATGTACATGATTTTATAGAACGATTACCCGGTGGATATGATTACAATGTAAAAGAAAGAGGGGCTACTTTGTCTATGGGGCAAAGGCAGTTGCTTTCTTTTATCCGGGCACTGTTGTACAATCCCTCTATCCTGATATTGGATGAAGCCACTTCATCGATTGATACCGAAAGTGAGTTGATGATACAAAGAGCCACGGACAAACTAATTAAGGGACGTACTTCTATTGTGATTGCCCACCGCTTAAGTACCATTCGGAAGGCAGATAAAATTTTGGTCCTGGACAAAGGAGTACTGATGGAGTCTGGTACCCATCAGGAATTGATGGCCAGAGAAGGCTTTTATGCCAGACTACATAAAATACAATTCGAAAAAGAGTTGGTATAGTCTGCAAGAGAACCTAAACTATTTTGAAATGAAGCGCATCATTCATTTCCATGCCAAGACAGCATCAACAGCACTTGAATACGATAGTGATTATGGTGGTTAAAAAAGGAAGGATACGTCCTGCCCTTTTTACAGTTATTGCCTTATTGGTAAATGATGATTATTTAGATTCATGGCTTGTTGGAGGCGGCAAGGCTATCCAGTTTCGTCCATCTTTTGCGATCAATGCTTCGGCATCCTCTGGTCCCCAACTACCGGGCGAATAGTTAGGAAAATCTACAGGTGGTCGGTTCTCCCACGCATTTAGTATGGGTTCAATAACCTTCCAGGCTATTTCCACCTGATCTCCGCGCATGTATTGTGTGGCATTGCCCATCATGGCATCCAGCAACAAAGTTTCATAAGACTCTGGCTGAGGTTGATGATAAGTGTCGGCATAATTAAATACCATGTTTACCGGATTCAGAGACATCGTCTGTCCGGGGCGTTTTGCCTGAAACCTAAGCCTGATATCCATTTCTGGTTGAATGCTAATGGTGAGTCGATTGGATCTCCAGGTTTCTGTGGTTTCCGGCGGGAACGCATATTTAGGTGCTTCTTTAAACTGAATAGTGATCAAAGTGGTTTTGTCTTTCAGGAATTTTCCGGTACGCACATAAAAAGGTACTCCCTGCCAGCGCCAGTTATCTATATAGAACTTAACAGCAGCAAAGGTTTCTGTGGAAGAATCTGACGTTACACCCTTTTCTTCGCGATATCCTTTTACATTGGCAGCTTTCATCCAGCCTGCTGAATATTGGCCCCGAACGGCATAGCGTTGCACTTCCTCTTTCTTTATTTTTCTCAACGCATTCAATACATCCGATTTTTTGTTTCTTATCTCATCTGCTTCAAAAGACACAGGGGCTTCCATGGCTACCATGCATATCAATTGCAGTATATGGTTTTGAACCATATCTCTCAGTGCGCCGGAACGGTCATAATATCCGCCCCGATCCTCCACACCTACTGTTTCTGATGCAGTTATCTGTACATGGTCAATATAGTTCCGGTTCCAGATAGGTTCAAACAACGCATTGGCAAATCTAAACGCAAGAATGTTTTGCACTGTCTCTTTGCCTAAGTAGTGATCTATGCGATATATCTGACTTTCATCGAACATATCGGTAAGGAGCTTGTTCAACTCTTTAGCACTTTTTAGGTCATGTCCAAAGGGCTTTTCGATCACAAAACGCAGCGTGTCTTTACATTTTTCCAATTCTAATTTGTGCAGATTGGTAGTAATTTCTGGAACCAACTGAGGAGCAACCGCCAGATAAAAAATAACATGTGCTCTTACTTCCCATTCTGTTTCAAAATCTTCAATGATTGTTTTCAGGGGCAGATAGGACTCCTGCCGATCTACATCCATTCGCAGATAGCTGATATTTTGAGAAAAACTTTCCCAACTTCCGGCTGGATTTTCCTTGCGACGGGAAAATTCCTGAACAGCCTTGTACAAATGTTCTCTGAAATCCTCATTACTATAATTGGTTCTGCCGGTACCTATGATTGCAAATTTTTCCGGCATAAAACCATCGATACACAAATTGAATAAGGCGGGAGTCAGTTTCCGCTGATTGAGATCACCACTTCCTCCAAAAATTACCAATATTGTAGCCTGTGGTTTTTTACCGTTGTTATTTTTCTGCATACCTTTTATTAAAACTAAAGCCTACAAATATAATGGACAATTTCCAGAAAGAAAAATGAAGGAATGGGGTACGGCACATATTCCTATTGCTATTTATATATGGTCATGATGATGATTTTGTAGCTAAAAAGATGATTCAAATGCAGATGCCTACTTAGGGCTAGCGCTTTGCTTGATGCAAATCGTCATCAAATATTTTCTACTGATACTCCCTATGTTTTTGAAAAAGTGAAGGGACGGTATTTTGCAGCTACCTGATTTCCCCGCTTTTGTGTATTTTTAATGAGGTGGCATCCAACATCATTTTTTGGAAAATGTAGATATGGTTGGTTTGAATTATTTCCTGAATTTTACTCTATTGAAAGTAGTGCCTGTGTATATCATACAGGACAACGGCGCAGAAGAACTATTTTTATAGCGAGACTTTTTCTGTAGCCAATAATAACAGATATCTGAACCGTAATTGAAACAAGAAATCAATCAAGAAGAAAATCAGTGGTCGGCAAATCCGGACAACAAAAGGCGATGGAAGATGATGGGTATTCTTTTAGTATGCATTGCCTTGATATTTTCTGTTTTTCATTATTGGTTTAGAAATTATGCTGCAAATGCTTTGGCAGACATCGTACATAAACAATCCAAGGGTAAGTTAAGGCTGAACATTGGTGATTTCTCTTTTAATTGGTTAAACAATAAAATTGAACTTGATTCGTCCGTGATTCTTGGAATAGATCCAAATGATCCAGTGCTGTATCAGGTAGTCACGGATCGTATTGCCATAAAGGCAAGAGGATTTCTGCCTTTCTTATTTCATAAAGAAGTGCTTATCGATTCTATCAGATTGTATAACCCTAAAATTGTTTTTACCCGACTACGGAAAAGTATTGAGAAAGTGAAGGCTCCAAACGACTCCGTCCACATTTTGGAAAAGCATGAAAAATATTCAGTAGCCGAAGAATTGGGGCGGATTACTATGTCCATTTCTGATGCCATTAGTTTTCTTAGAATTGATGCACTTCGATTTGACAATGGCAGCTTTTCGATGGTAGATAAAACCAAGCCCGATGATTTGCCATTTACTGTAAATAATGTTTTTATTGAATTGGATAGTCTGCAGTTAGACACTACAAAATTTCAGGAAGGTTCTTCCAGAAACACAATCAACTTTACAGACAATATCGCCATTAGAACATCCAATCAAAATATTCATTTCCCTGGTGGCAGGCATTCTCTTAGTTTTAAGAATTTCCGAATGAATCTTAAAAGCAGGAGAGTGGAGTTTGATAGTTGTATTCTGCAGGGTAGAAAGGCTGATAGTGCCTCCGCTTCCTTTAGAATCGTTTTTGACAAATTGGCTTTAACCAGTATCAATTTTGATTCTTTGTACAATAATGAAACGATTATTGCCGATTCGGTTTTTTGTAATAATCCAATCATTCATCTAATCGTTGATGGTGACCAGCCCTTGGCGATGGATAAACAGAATAAGCCCAAAATTCAGAAAGTGGATGACCTGGTGCAGCAACTATTGGGAGATTTAAGGCTTCGATATGTTGGCGTGAAAAATGCGGCCATTACAGTAAACACAGTTAAGAAAGGGAGGGCCAATATTTTTTCATCCTCTCAAAGCAATTTCGAAATATATGACCTGGTGGTGCGGCAAGATGAACAAAGGCCTGTTAACCTTAGCAGATTTCAGATGGCTTTGCATCATTCGGATAATCTTTTACGCAATGGGCAGTATGCCATTTCTTTTGACAGCATAGGTTTTGCCAATGACTATATCAGACTTAGCAGGTTCTCTTTTAGAGAGTATAAAAATGGAATCGCACAGAAAACCCTGTCAATGCCAGTGTTTCAGGTAAACAATATTTCTTGGGAAGCATTGCTTTATGATAATGTTTTTGTGGCAGAACGTGCCCTGTTTTTTAAACCAGAGGTCGATTATTTAATCAACAAAAAAGGAGATGGGTTGGGAGAAGCGAGAATATTTCAAACCCTAAATGATATTGACGATATCATGAACCTTCAAAACCTAAACATTGTGCAGGGAAATATCTTACTAAGATTTAATCCATCTACAACCCTATTATTAAAAAATACCAACCTGAGTTTAAGGGCGGAGGAGCTGGCTAGTGCCAGTCAGTTGAAAGGCGTTCAACATTCTATCAAAGAACTAAATGTGGAAAAGGGAATTTTTAAAAGCAGAGACATAAATGCCAATTTGAACAATATACAGTTGGCTGAAAATAAAAGTGGCATTGTAGCGAATGATTTGACCCTCACCGCCAACCGGCTAGATGCTACAGCCAGCAAAATAAAAATCGGTACAGTAGTACTAGATAGTATTCGCCAGGGTATCATCATTGATGGTATCAGCTGGAAAAAAGCTTCCATCAGTCTGAAAGACCTGGCCATTAATCTGACGGATAAAAAGACGAGATCAGGTAAAAGACCTTATACTTTGAGGAATATTGAAGGAGAACAAACACAGTTGCAGTTTCGCACCAATCAATACCAGTCAAGACTTGGCATTTCTTCCATAAAATTGGAGGAGCTTTCAAGGGATTTGAATGGCCGACCCACGATAAAAGGACTTGCCTTAGACGGGAATGATTTCTTTCTATCTGGGCCGGGGATGCAAGCCTCGGTGGAAAATTTGAAACTGGAGGATAATCAAGTTTCTACCGTTCGAAATGTTCGGTTTCAACAATATCAACATCCCGATTCTTTGTTTGTAGCAATTCCATATCTCAGTTTTCAATCAAACTTTGAAACTTTTCTGCAGAAAAATTGGACCTTTAATAATCTAATGCTGACCGATCCAATGTTGAAGGCCACTTTGTCCGGGAAAAATGTCCAAGGGAAGGATGCAGATAATAGTCAAATAAAATTTCAGTCAACATCTTTATTGTTAAAAAGGCCCACCATTTCGCTAAGCATTATCGGAGATAAAGACTCTGCCACTGTTATTCACTGGAATGGAAAAGACGAAAATAACTATGTAGAATTAGACAATGTTAAATCCGGATCTGATACTTTATTTAGTGCTTCAGGAGCAAAATTATTATTGTCTGATTTGGAGTATATTAGTCCCAAAGGAGTTCGGTATGCCACAGGTGAGAACAAGATAAATCTGCACTTGAGTCATGTCTTTTTAAAATATCCGGAAGGAAACCTGCCGCCAGTTTGGAGCACAAGAGTTGACTGGCTGTCATTGAAGGATCTGAATTTTGACAATCTGGGTAAGCACCAGGCAAATCTGCAGATCGAAACCGGATCCATTGGGAATGTATTGATCCATTCCAACAATGGAAAAAGCGTGGAAGCTATTATCTCCAGTAACCCCAACTTGCAATTGGAAAATGTAAGTGGCCGCTACTTTTCAGCAAAGAACAAATTGTATTGGAAAGGAGTGGATTTGAAACAAGGGAAATTCAATCTGCAATCCTTATCCCTTTCCCCTACTCAATCTTTGGAAGACTATCGAAACAAAAAAGCGTTTAACGAAGATTATCTGGAATTAAAAACAGGCAATATTAGAGGGGAAGGCATTAAATTCATCTGGGATGAACAGGACAGCAATTTTTCTATCCAGTCTATTCTGGCAGACAGCATCAGACTTTTTTCGTTTAAGGATAAGCGCCAGCCAGATACTGCCATGTATAAACCAATGATTGTACAAGTACTCAAGAATCAGAAGTTTCGTATGAACCTCGACTCGTTGCGGTTTCAAAATATGATGGTCACTTATTGGGAAATCAATAAGAATACCGACACACTGGGTGCTGTTTATGTAGATAATATGCACGGTCTTGTTACCAATATTAAAAATCATACGCTAAAGGAAAACGATAGCTTGTTTGTGGTTGCCAATGCCGATATTGTAGGTAAATTGGCTGCTACACTTAAAATTAGTCAGTCTTATACCGATACACTAGGGTTTTTTAGAATGCAGTTGAATACTGGAGCTATCAGTTTGACAGAGTTTAATTCTGTACTGGTTCCATTAGTTGGGTTAAAGGTTAGAAATGGGAATCTTCAGGCACTTGAACTGAAAGTCAATGGAAATGAAATGGACGCTACAGGAAAAATCAAGATGTACTACCAGGGATTAGGGGTTGACTTATTGAATTTGTCGGATGTTAGTAAGCAATCTTTTAAAAATAAATTAGTCAGTAGATTCGCATCCGCTTTCGTTATACACAAAAACAATAGTGGGAAACTGTATCCTTTTTTCTTAAGCAGAAATCAAAATAAAACGCAAATGAATTATGTCATAAAGATCTCTCTGGAAGCATTAAAGACCGCCATTGGATTGCCCGGAGCAGGTAAAAAATAGTCCAATCCAAAATGGGAATTACCTATTTTTTTAAATACTCTACTAAAATTGTAGGATTTAATTCTATTTAAAGAGTTAATAGTCCTAAATTTGCAACCTGATTTTTTCCAACTATGCAAAGGATATATTTTGATAATGCCGCTACAACAGCGATGGACAAAGAAGTGCTTGATGCCATGATGCCTTATTTCACAGAAAATTTTGGCAATCCGTCCTCTATTTATTCTTACGGACGCGAAACCAGACTGGCTGTGGAAACCGCTAGGAAAACCGTAGCCCGATTGTTGTCGGCACATCCATCAGAAATATTTTTTACCAGTGGGGGCACTGAGAGCAATAATACCGCCATATTATCCTCCATCCGGGATTTGGAATGCACGCATATCATTACTTCACCTATTGAACACCACGCGGTGTTGCATACGGTAGCCCATTATGCCTGTGGCCACATTACCTATAGCTTTGTAAAGCTTTTGCCTAATGGACATATAGATTTAAAAGATCTGGAAGAACAGCTAGCCGCCACCGACAGGAAAACTTTGGTAAGCCTAATGCATGCCAATAATGAAATTGGGAATTTATTAAGCATCAACACAGTAAGTGCATTGTGTAGAAAGTATGACGCATTGTTTCACTCAGATTGCGTACAGACTGTGGGGCATTATCCCATTGACCTAAGCCGCATTCATGCGGATTTTATCTCAGCATCTGGTCACAAATTTCATGGACCTAAAGGGATCGGCATTTTATATGTCAACCGGGACAGACAAACCAAACCCTTGTTGCATGGTGGTGGGCAGGAACGAAATATGCGTGCAGGAACTGAAAATATTTATGGAATTGTGGGGTTCGCCAAAGCCTTAGAGCTTGCAATGGAAAATTTTGAAATAGATTCGGCCTATATCAGGTCTTTAAAAGAGTATATGATTGAGCAACTAAAAGTTCAATTGCCTGAAGTGGGTTTCAACGGCGATTATTTGGGAAGCTCTTTATACACGGTGCTAAATGTGGCCTTACCACAAACAGAGAAAACTGAAATGTTATTGTTCAATCTGGACATTCATAATATTTGCGCCTCTGGCGGTAGTGCCTGTAGTAGCGGTGCCAATCAGGGGTCGCATGTGGTGAGTGCATTAATCAAAGAGGCTACTTCAAAAACAGAAGCTATTCGATTCTCTTTTTGCAAATACAACACCAAAGAAGAAGTAGATAAAGTGGTGGCCACCCTAAAGAATTTGTTGTAGCCATTTCGTCCTTTCGTCCTTATGCGTAAGGTCGCAAAGGCGAGTATATTTGCCCTTTTTCGAATAATTTTATACACAGTTTTTTGTGAAAAACTTTGCCTCAAATCCCAAATACAGATGGGCTTTGAGTTTGTGATATTTCCCCTGGTTTTTTCCACAAATTGTGCATATTTAACCTTGGATTGCCTGTGTAGGAAAGAATACATTTGCCATATACCTTAATCCTAATATTAACCTTTTTTAAAACAAAGCAATGATGGCAAACGACAACACAATGCGCAAGGGTCTTGTATTCTCCAGAAAATTTACCAGAGATGATGTAAGCCCTTATGATATGTTTGAATATGACTTTCGTGTATCGGTAATAAAGAACCCGACTGGAGAAGTGGTGTTTATGTTGGATAATGTGGAAGTGCCAAGACAATGGAGTCAGATTGCCACAGATATTCTTGCACAAAAGTATTTTAGAAAAGCGGGCGTTCCAGCCGCTGATGGCAGCAAAGGAAGAGAGACAAGTGTGAAGCAAGTCGTACATCGAATGGCTCATTGCTGGCGTGTATGGGGTGAGAGAAACGGTTATTTTGCTTCTGCAAATGATGCACAGATTTTTTACGATGAGCTAGTGTTTTCCCTACTGAACCAGTCCTGTGCACCAAACAGCCCGCAATGGTTTAACACAGGTTTGCACGAAGTATATGGCATCACTGGCAAACCTCAAGGACACTATTTTGTAGATCAGCAGGATGGACAGTTGAAAAAATCAACTTCGGCCTACGAAAGACCACAGCCGCATGCTTGCTTTATACTTAGTGTAAAAGACGATCTGGTGAATGAAGGCGGAATCATGGATCTGTGGGTGCGTGAAGCAAGAATATTTAAGTACGGAAGCGGAGTGGGTACCAACTATAGCAGTATTAGGGGAGAAGGTGAAAAGCTTAGTGGTGGCGGTACTTCCAGCGGGGTGATGAGCTTTTTGAAAATTGGAGATCGTGCTGCAGGAGCCATCAAAAGCGGAGGCACCACCCGACGTGCAGCTAAAATGGTTTGCCTGGATCTGGATCATCCAGAGATTGTGGAATTTGTAAACTGGAAAGTAAAGGAAGAAGATAAAGTGGCCGCTCTTATTGCGGCGGGCTATTCGAGCGACTATGAGGGAGAAGCGTATAAAACTGTCAGCGGACAAAATAGTAACAACTCGGTGCGCATACCCAATAGCTTCTTTAAGGCTTTGGAGGAAGATACTGACTGGGAACTGAAATCAAGAACTGATGGGACCATAATGAAAAAAGTGAAAGCCCGGGATCTGTGGTCGCAGATCAATCATGCAGCCTGGCGTTGTGCCGATCCCGGCACCCAATATGATACCACCATCAATGAATGGCATACCTGTCCGGAGGGTGGGCCCATCAGAGCCAGCAACCCTTGTAGTGAATATATGTTTCTGGATAACACAGCCTGTAATCTGGCCAGCATCAATCTTCGTAAGTTTTATGATGAACAAAAAGATTTGTTCGATGTAGCAGGTTTCGAATACACTTCCAGACTTTGGACAGTGGTATTAGAAATATCTGTGTTGATGGCTCAGTTTCCTTCCAAAGAGGTGGCACAACTATCTTATGACTATCGAACACTGGGACTGGGTTATGCCAATCTGGGTTCTATGCTCATGGTGGGAGGTATTCCCTATGATAGTGAATTGGCTCGTGGTATTGCAGGTGCTGTAACAGCTATTATAACAGGAACCGCTTACTCCACCTCTGCCGAGATGGCTGCCGTGCATGGTAGTTTTCCGGAATATGAAAAAAATAAAGAGCACATGATGCGTGTGATGCGCAATCATCGGGCAGCGGCGTATGATGCAACGGATGCGTATGAAGGGTTGCAAATAAAGCCAACAGGAATCAATGCCAAATACTGTCCAGACTACCTCTTAACCGCAGCCACACATGCCTGGGACAAAGCCCTGCAAATGGGTACGGAGTTTGGCTATCGCAATGCACAAACCACCGTAATTGCACCCACCGGCACTATTGGTCTGGTAATGGATTGCGACACCACCGGCGTGGAACCCGATTTTGCTTTGGTTAAATTTAAGAAATTAAGTGGAGGCGGTTATTTTAAGATCATCAACCAAAGTGTGCCACATGCCTTGCAAGTATTAGGCTATCCTGGTGATCAGATTACCGAAATTGTAAATTATGCCAAGGGGCATGCCACGCTTCACGGAGCCCCATTTATCAATGAAGCATCTCTGGTGTCCAAAGGATTTACTTTGGAAGATATCACCAAACTAAACGCTGCCATGTCCACCGCGTTTGAAATTGGATTTGCCTTTAATGTATGGACGCTTGGAGAATCCAGTATGCAAAGGCTTGGGTTTAAACCAGAGCAATATAATGATTTTGAATGGAGTCTATTAGACGCACTAGGATTCACAGAGGAACAAATAGAGGCTGCTAATACTTATGTGTGCGGTACTATGACGGTAGAAGGTGCCCCCTTCTTGAAGGAGGAGCATTTACCCGTATTTGATTGTGCTAACAGGTGTGGACATATTGGTCAGCGTTATATTCATGCACATGGGCATATAAGAATGATGGCTGCCACCCAACCTTTCTTGAGTGGTGCCATCAGCAAAACTATCAATCTGCCCAACGAGGCAAACGTGGAAGAAATTGCTGATGCCTATAAACTGAGTTGGCAACTGGGTCTGAAAGCCTGCGCGCTATATCGTGATGGATCCAAACTTAGCCAACCATTGAGCAATAAAAGTGATAGGAAGAAATCAGTCGAAAAGGAGGAGGAAACCGAATCAACCATTTTGGCAGAAAGTCAAATTGTAGATTTAGGCAAGCTGACCATTGAAGAACTCTTAGAAGAGGTGAACCATCGGGTGCAAAATAGTGCCGACACTAGACTGAAACGTCAATTGGCCATGATTGTGGAGCGACGTACGCTACCAGCAAAAAGAAGAGGGTTTACTCAGAAAGCCAAAATAAACGGACAAACACTTTTCCTGCGTACCGGCGAATATACCGATGGCACATTGGGGGAAATATTTATAGATATGGCAAAAGAAGGAGCCACCATGCGTAGTATGCTCAACTGTTTTGCCATTGCCGTTTCCATCGGCTTGCAATATGGAGTGCCGTTGGAAGAGTTTGTAGAAAAATTTGTATTCACCCGTTTCGAACCTGCCGGAATGGTACAGCATCCGAATATCAAATCCACCACATCCATCATTGATTTCATATTCAGGGCACTGGCCTACGACTACCTTGGAAGAAACGACCTGGTGCATGTGCTGGACAAATCTTTAGCCCACAAAGACGAAGAAGAAGAAAGCTGGGATGAGCACACACCGGCCATTGGAGATCGGGTGCCGGAACTAAGCGACCTGAGAGTGGTGGGTGGTGCTACACCCAAGCCAGAGAATGATAAGCCTGCCTCTACTGGACTAGATGCGGTGAATGCTGCTGCAAAAAGTATGCAGGGCGATGCGCCGGCCTGTAATGTTTGTGGTCACATCACCATAAGAAGCGGCACTTGTTACAAATGTCTGAACTGTGGAAACAGCCTAGGTTGTAGCTAAGGTGGTTTATGGTTGATGGGAGGATATGGCAATAAAAATAATAGCGGTCAGTGTAAAAAGCCAACCACACAAATGGCATATTTGGTTCTTGTCAACACAAGAGCCAACGCACTGACGCTATACCGACCGAAAACGAATAAAAATTGTAGATGAAATTAAAAATACTGAAGCCAAGAAACGCACTGAACAAAGCGTTTTTAAAAGTAAAACCTAACCGGACTGAAATTGAAGGTTTCAAAACCAATCTCATTACTTTACTCGACAGAACCAATGACACGGAAAGCGAAGAGTTTCATAAAAACCTTGTCATTGATTTTTTAAAGAAAACCTACTACGATCCAAACCATTTCATCAATACCAAAGGTAAAAACGACCTTGTTATTCATAATGGCAACAGCGCAAAAAGTACGGTAGGCGTAATCGTGGAAGCCAAAAAGCCGACCAACAAGTCGGAAATGATCTCGAGAGAAAATCTCAATAAAAAGGCATTTCAGGAATTGGTGCTTTACTATTTAAGAGAAAGAATTACGCACAAAAATCTTGAAATAAAACAGTTGGTCGCAACCAATATTAATGAATGGTTCATTTTTGACGCAACTCTTTTTGACAGACTTTTTGCTCAAAACAAAAACTTTGTAAAACAGTTCAACGACTTTGAAGGCGGACGTTTGGCAGACACCAAAACCGATTTTTTCTACAAACAAATTGCCGAACCTTTCATAGCAGACATCAAAACAGAAATTGAATGTGCCTACTTTGATTTACAAGAATATCAAAAACCACTTCGTAACACAGACAAAGCGGACGACAATAAACTTATTGCATTGTTCAAACTGCTTTCAGCAGAACATCTTCTAAAACTTCCTTTCAGCAACGACAGCAACAGCCTGGACAAACGCTTTTACAGCGAGTTGCTGCACATTATTGGATTAACCGAAATCAAAGAGGGAAGCAAAAAACTAATTGAACGCAATAAAGAAGGGGAAAGAAATTCGGGAAGCATTCTCGAAGATGCAATCATTCAGTTGGACAGTTTAGACAAAATAAGCCGTTTAGATAAACCAAGCCAGTTTGGAAACACACCACAAGAACGCTTATTCAATGTTGGACTTGAACTTTCAATTACTTGGATAAACAGAATTTTGTTTCTCAAACTATTGGAGGCACAACTCATCACCTATCACAAAGGCGACAAGTCGTATTCCTTTCTCAATCTTGATAAAATAAAAAACTATGATGACCTAAACAGCTTGTTTTTTCAGGTGTTGGCTCGTAGGTATAGCGATAGAAACGATGATGTAAAAAAAGCATTTGAAAAAGTGCCATACCTAAACAGTTCGCTATTTGAGCCAACGGAAATTGAACAGGTAACTTTATTCATCAGCAATTTAAGAGATGATAAAGCAATTCCAGTTATTGCATCTACCATTCTCAAAAACGACCAAGGCAAAAAGCGCACAGGAGATTTATCAACCTTAGCCTATTTATTTGATTTCTTAAATGCTTACGACTTTTCAAGCGAAGGCTCAGAAGAAATTCAGGAAGATAACAAATCACTCATCAACGCTTCGGTGCTTGGTTTGATATTTGAGAAAATAAACGGCTACAAAGACGGTTCATTTTTTACGCCGGGTTTCATTACCATGTATATGTGCCGCGAAACCATTCGCAAAGCCGTGATTCAAAAGTTCAACGATATCAAAAAATGGAACTGCCACCACATTGAAGAACTGTACAACCACATTGAAGACCGAAAAGAAGCAAATGGAATTATTAACCGCATTAAGATTTGCGACCCTGCGGTGGGTTCAGGTCACTTTTTGGTTTCGGCACTCAATGAAATGATTGCCGTTAAAAGTGACCTGAAAATTTTGCAAGACCGCACAGGAAAACGGCTGAAAGAATACCAGGTGGAAGTGGTAAATGATGAATTGATTGTAACCGACGAAGAAGGCGAACTGTTTGAATACAACCCCGGTTCTACAAGCTCACTAGGTACATCAGAAAGCCAACGAATACAAGAAACACTCTTTCACGAAAAGCAAACCATTATTGAAAATTGCCTTTTCGGGGTGGACATCAATCCGAACTCTGTAAAAATTTGTCGTTTGCGTTTATGGATTGAGTTATTGAAAAACGCTTATTATATTCAAGGCGCATCCCCGGTCTTAGAGGAAGTGTCCGAAGAACGGAGGGGTTATGCACCATTCAATAACCTCCCATACCTTCAAACTTTCCGGAAAGAACTAAGAAATAATCTTACTCCGGCAGAGGCCAAACTATGGACATTGCTCAAGGGAAAACAGATGGATGGAAGGAAGTTCAGAAGGCAACATAGTGTAGCCAATTATATCTTGGATTTTTATTGTCCGGAAGAGCGTTTAGCTATCGAATTAGATGGCCAAGGTCATTTTGAGGCCAGTCAAGCTGCGTATGATACAGAGAGAGATTTGTTTTTAAAAGAATTTGGCATACGGGTATTAAGATTTGAAAACAAATGGGTATGGGATAATCCGGAGGGGCTGTTGGAGGAAGTGAAAAAGTATTTTGGGAAACAACCACCCCGTCCTGCGGACACCCCTCCTTCAAAAGGAGGGGAGCTTCAAGAACTGCAAACCCTTCCCAATATTGACATCAACATCAAATGCGGAAACTCGTTGGTAAGCCGTTTTGCCATTGATGCTGATTTGAAACAAGCACTCAAAAAAAGTAAATGGTCTATTGACAGCTACCGCATGGCCGTGGCCACCTACCGCAATGCAGAAAGCAAGGAACAGAAAAGAGAAATGGAGCGGCTGATTGCCGACATAAAATCGGATTTCAGAACCGAGATTTCCTTGAACGACCCCAAACTAAAAAAACTAAGCAAAGCCAAAGGCGATTTGTTTAATCTCACCAATCAACCACAACTTTTTGAACTTGGCAAAAAAGAAAAAGCCGATTGGAACAAGAAAGTAGGTCAGCTAACCACAGAAACCAAAAAGCTGGAAACCGAAATAGAAGAAATAAAAGGAAACAAGATTTTTGAAAATGCGTTTGAATGGCGTTTTGAATTTCCCGAAGTGCTGAATGATGAGGGTGATTTTGTGGGCTTTGATGTGGTGATTGGGAATCCGCCGTATGGGGTTAATTTTAATAAAGAAAATGGAAAGTTTTACAATAGTGTGTATGGCACATTTAATCTACGTGGGGAAAGCTATACTTTGTTTGTAGAGCGAGCAATTACATTGCTGAATAAGGCCGGCCATTTTAGTTTTATCATTCCAGACACAATTCTCAATCTTGGATTTACAGAAGCAATTAGAAAGTATGTACTGAAAAACGCAAAAATTAACGAATTGACTTTACTGCCATCAAACGTATTTGTAGATGCTACTGTTGATACGATTTTGTTATTCTTCCAAAAAGAAATTTCAAAAGAAGAATACAATAAATCAGATGTTTTAGTAAATTCTTTTGACAAGAAAAATATAATCCAAAATTTAGAAAATCCTATTCGTAGTTTTTCAATCAATAGTAAAATTTGGTTTGAAACAAACAGTTTTAATCTTCAAAGCAATTCAAACGAATTAGAGATTATATCTAAGATGTATAAAACGTTTCCTTTAATGGAATCCTTTACTAAAATCTTTTCAGGAGTTAAAGCGTATGAAGTTGGAAAAGGTAAACCAGCACAAACACCTGAAGTAAGAGATACAAAACCATTTACATCAAAGGAAAGAAAATCAAAAGTTTGGCTTCCTTTTTTTGACGGAAGAGATATTGGTTACTATTCTTTATTGTGGAAGGAAAATAATTGGATTCATTATGGTGTATGGTTAGCTGCACCAAGACTTCCAGAGAATTTTGAAGGCGAAAAAATTCTTATTCGGAAAATCACGGGAAAAACCTTAATAGCTAATTACATTTCTTATACTTCATATTGCAATACACTTTTGTTTGTTTTGAAATTGAAAAAAGATGAAGCAAAAATCAGTTACAAGGCACTTTTAGGCATACTTAATTCAAAATTTATTGGTTGGTATTTCCGAAAGAAATTTCAAATAACTGATGAAGATACTTTCCCACAGATTATGATTCGAGATATTCAACAGTTCGCTGTTCCAAATGTCAAAAATCTATTAACAGATGAACTTGAACTGAAGGTTAATGAAATTTTAGCAAATAAAGAAGTTGATCCATCAACGGACACCACAGATTTAGAAACCCAAATCGACCACCTGGTTTACCAGCTCTACGAATTAGCCGAAGAAGAAATAAATATTATTGAAAATAGCTAATGATTGTTTAAGCTGACATACAAGAGTTAGCGGTCATGCTATGACGACAGTGCAAACCTTAAACTGACTGCAAGAAATGGAAAACGACAGAATAGAAAACAATCCATCTTACAAGAAATTCAAGAAAGACCTTGAAGGAACAGAAGCAATTCAAAATGTAGCAAAGTTTTTCTCATTCTTTGGACTTAATAACAAAAAATTGGACGAAGCATTCGGCACTCTACCAGACATTAAAAAGCAGTTAGAACTTCTTTCAAAAAGTCCTGACAAGTTTAACGACTATTTTGCACAAAGAGGTTGGATTGCCCACGAATCAATGAACTCCGACTTAATGCTTACGTCAATTGGGTTGGCTGACAAAGGACTAATTGACCTAGCAGAACAAGAACTAATCAACTACTATTCTTCAGAAAAAATGCGGTGGCTTCTTCATCAGCTTAAAGGCATTGAAGCTTTTTCAAACAGATATAATTTCTTCTTGCTTGCATACGAAGACACTTTAGCAGAACGCTATCATGCAGTCGTTCCTATTTTATTAATGATGATTGACGGTGCAGTTAACGACATTGACAAAGGAAAAGGGTTCTTTGCCGACAACACAAATTTAACTGCTTGGGACTCAATTGCAGCTCATAGTAGTGGTCTGACAGCACTCAAAAAAGTGTTTGGTGACGGCAGACATAAAACTACTAAAGAAGAAATTAAACTTCCATATAGACACGGTATTCTCCATGGTAGAGATTTGGGATATGCAAATAAAACTGTATCTGCCAAGTGTTGGGCAGCACTTTTTGCAATCAAAGATTGGGCTTATGCAGTAAAACAAGGAAAGAAAATTCCGCCGCCACTCGAACCAGAATTATCATTAACCGAAAGTTTATCACAACTCAAAAACAGTTTGACCGACTATGGTGAAAGTAAAAAGCGTAACGACATTGTAAGCAAGAAAGTTGAAGCATGGAAAGCACGACAAATAAATGTTGGCACTGACATCTTTGAAAAAGGGCTATCAAGCGACTATAATGATTATACACCCGAACAAGAGGCAATAAGGTTTGCAGAGTATTGGGCAAAAGGAAATTTTGGAGCAATCTCCAAACAAGTTCATCAGTTTTCAAAGACACCAATAAACGAAAAAATGGAAGCAGGTAAGACAAGAAAGGTTTTTGAAGGTAAGAAATTGATTGACTATAAAATTATAAAAGTTACTGACTGCTCTCTAGCAATCACTGAAATTACTTTAGCAACAACAATCGAGCATCACGGCAAACGACACGACAAAGAGATTACATTGAGATTTATTTACGATGGACCTAATGGTGAAATTCTAAACTTTGGTGATACAGGGGGACAATGGAGATTTTTTGAAAATTTCTTTCACCAAATACAATTCATTTATTAATCAAACCGCCAAAAATGAAAGTGGGTAGCATCATCGAGAGAAAAGCACGAACCTCTAACAAGGTATTGCCAAATGCGGGACTGAACGGCTTCGATTTGACATTTGTACAAGGTTCAACATTCGTTCTTCGATTGAACTTTTGTGCTGAAAATCGCCGCATTCGGCAATACCAGAACCGATATTTAGCTACCAAGAAATAACCTTGTATCTCAAAAAAATTGGGTGAAGTGCTTTTGTGGGCCATTTGTGCAAAGGGTTAAGTTTGATAATTCCATTGAACCTTTGTGCCAAAATGCCGATGCTGCGGCAAGTGCCCAACCGATTCACGAATTTAGAGCATGTCCTTATTCTCTAACAATAAAGCGCTAATTCTTGCATTTTCATTTGGCCGGTTTCGTACTGGTGTACAAAATGCTTATCCTAAATCGTTCCGAGCAGGGGGCAAAAGGGCTGCTAATATTCACCCGTTTTTACCCAAGTAGATAAATGAGTGGGTACTTATTTTTAGGATTCAGGCAATGGGTAAATCTTTACCTTTGTGGGCTTTTAAACTAGAAATAATTTGAAAAAATTCAGAAGGATATTCAACTATATCGGCCTCTACAAAGGCAAAGTAGCATTATACATATTTCTTACCATTGTTGGTTCCGCCTTGTCGGTGGTTTCCATAGCTATGCTGGGTCCGCTGATGTCGATCATCTTCAATGTAGGAGGAGACACGGCGCAAAGTCTGTTGCAGAAAGTGCCGGGTGGTCATTTGCTGGCTCAAGAACTGACGGAATATGTGAACAGTGGGGAGAGAATGAATGCCGTGTTGCTATGTTGTGTATTTATAATCACATCCATTTTTTTAAAAAATCTTTTTCTGTATAGTTCCTCCAGGGTGTCGGTGCCAGTGCGAAGTTCCATTGTCATTCATCTGAAAAATGATATGTATTCCAAAATACTAAAATTGCCGGTAGGATATTTTTCGGAACAGAAAAAAGGCGACATCATGAGCCGGATGACAAATGATATAGGACAGGTAGAAAGTTCTATTGTGAATACCCTGGAAGGGATGATAAAGGATCCAATTTTGGTGATTAGCTATCTAGCAGCAATGATTGCTATCAGCCCCAGCCTTTCTGTATTTTTGTTTATCCTGCTCCCCGTTACGGCCTTCATCATTGGCCGAATCAGTCGCACACTAAAAAAGCAAAGCAATGAAGCGGCCGTTAGAGTGGGAGATACGCTTTCGATATTGGACGAAACACTTGGTGGCATTAGGATTATCAAAGCTTTTGTGGCTGAAAAAATCCTGAAAAATAGATTTGTTTCGCTGAACAATACCCTTTTCGGAATCATCAAAAAAATGGCCGCCAGGCGCGATCTGGCCTCTCCGCTCACCGAACTGCTGGGAGTGGTGGTGTTATGTGTGATTATATATTTTGGAGCCAATCTGATAGATAAAGGTTCTTTGAATCCGGGCGACCTGATTGCCTTTATTGCCATGTTTGCTATGATGATTAATCCGGCAAAAGCTTTGTCTTCCTCTTTTTTCAATGTACAAACAGGGTCGGCGGCCATCGAAAGAATAGAAGAGTTGCTGAATGCTCCGGTGAAGGTGGAGGATATGGGTACTAAAAAATTAGAAGCGTTTGAAAGTGGAATTGAGTTTAAGAATGTTTCTTTTTCTTATAATGAAAAGTTGGTACTCAGAAATATCAACCTGGTTATTCCCAAAGGCAAAACAGTAGCACTGGTGGGAAGCAGTGGTGCCGGAAAAAGTACGCTGGCCGATTTAATCCCTCGATTTCATGATACCACTCAGGGAGAGATTCTGGTGGATGGCATCAATATAAAAAACTACAGTATTCAATCCGTTCGTGAGAAAATCGGTATTGTGAGTCAGGAACCTATTTTGTTCAACGAAACCATCGGGAATAATATTGCACTAGCAGATCCTGATGCCTCCATGGAGGCTATTGCCCAGGCCGCTAAGATTGCCAATGCACATCAATTTATCGACAGTAAGCCCGAAAAGTATGATACCAATATTGGGGACAGGGGCGCAAAACTAAGTGGGGGCGAAAAACAGCGGCTGACAATTGCCAGAGCCGTATTGAAAAACCCACCCATTCTTATTCTGGACGAAGCCACTTCTTCTCTGGACACTGAAAGTGAAAGATTGGTGCAGGATGCCATCAACAATATGATGCAGAACAGAACCTCTATTGTCATCGCCCACCGGTTAAGCACGGTACGTAATGCCGATGAAATAGTGGTGCTGAACAAAGGCGAAATTGCCGAACGCGGTAAACACGATGAGTTGATGCAAATAACTGGTGGCATTTATAAAAAGCTCGTGGACATGCAGGGATTGGAATAGAGAAGGATGACCGCCGACCAAAATTTCTGATGGAATTATCCTAACGCCTTTTGATCATTCAAATCTTTGAAACCTTTGTCGGTCAATAATGATTCTTTTACTATTTTCGGAAAATCATAAATAAAAAATTTAGCATGAGATCAGTATTATTATTTACAGCCATTTTGTTTGGTTTAAGCGCGCAGGCACAGCATAGTTTTGTGGATCAGGTGCAAAAAACAGTTTCCCAATTTGTAAAGGCTTTGGAAGATAGTGATTTGAAAACACTGAGCGCCATGGCTTCCTCCAAGCTTACTTATGGTCACTCCAGTGGAATGGTTCAAAACAAGACAGCGTATTTAGAGTCTTTTAGATCAGGATCTACCGATTTTGTAAATATTAAAATATCTGAACAAACGATAGACCTAAGCGGATCCACCGCCATTGTTCGCCATCTGTTTGATGCAGATACCAATGATAACAAGACTCCTGGACATGTAAAGTTGAAAATATTGACAGTATGGCAAAAACAAAGCGGCAAGTGGATTTTGATAGCCAGACAGGCGGTTAAACCTCCCATGTAGCGCTTGGTTTACCAGTCTTTTCCTGTGCTTCCGGCGTATTGCTTTTTCTTTCCGGAAACCCTGCTTTGGGTATTGCGTTCTTTTTGCTCCAACCGATCCAATTGTTTTTGCACCTGGCTTTTGTTGAGAGTAGAGGATTGTGGTGGTGGTTTTGGATTCTGGTTGTCACCTGAGTTTGATTTGGGTAATTGTGCCAGGGCTTTTTGTAAATTTTCTCTGGCATCCTCATCCTGCCAGTTTAGCCTCAATGCATTTTTATAAGCCTCAATGCTTTCCGGTATTTTGTTTTGCTGACTATATACAACGCCAGCGTTGTAAAAGGCTGTAGCCTTTTGTTCCACATTTGCATTGCTTGATTGTCCTGCTATCTGATAGGCTTTGATCGCTGCGTCAAAGTTTTTCAAATGGTACCATGCTGTTCCTTTGTTCAGGTGGGCAATTGGGGACAATGCGGTATCTGTCACCTTATCATACGCGGCAATAGCCTGTTTTAAGTTTCCGGATCTGAAGTGATCATTTCCTTCCTGAATATATTTTTGCTGTTGAGCAGCAACGAAAGCTGGATGAAAAAAAAACAATAAGATGATTGTGGATCTGAACATCTGAAAAATTATTTTATCCGATTTGATTTTTTGTCTCTTTCTTTCCTTCCGAAACAAAAATCTCGCCAACCAATAACAAAATCATCAAAGCAATGAAAACCCAAAAATAGTAACTGAAACTCATGAGGCTCTCGTCTCCTGACACCCTGGTGGCTATTTGTGATAAACTCTTTTTAACTTCTTTCACCGCCATGTCGGTATTGGTTAGGTGTACGTAAACCCCTTTTGTATTTGCGGCTATTTGTTTGAGTTCCGTTTCATTCAGTTTGGAAAGAATTTCTACTCCGGTTTCGGGATCTGTTTTTCGACCGCTGCCGGTAGAATCGTCTGGAATATAGCTACCAGCTGCTGATCCAATGCCAACGGTGTTGACCATCAAACCGCGCCTGGCCAATTCCTGAGACAGACTGATGGCTTTTTCGTCATGATCCTCACCATCAGATATCAATACCACTGCTCGGTATTTTGCATCTCTTTCTCCAAAGGCATTCAGGCTTTCCTGCAAAGCATCTCCAATGACTGTGCCTCCGGCTGGAACTGCATCTGGTGAAGCTTCCTGCACAAACATCTGAGCGGCACTGTGGTCGCTACTCAGCGGCATTTGCAGATAGGCTTTACCGGCAAATAGGATAAGCCCAATGCGACTACCTGGCATCGCATCCATCATTTTACTGATGAACTGTTTAGCTCTTTCCAAACGGTTGGGGGCAATATCGGAAGCCAGCATACTTTTGCTCACATCCAGGGCAAAAATCAAGTCAATGCCATTTCGTTGAATGCCATCGCTACCACCCGTCTTTCGCAGATTCATGACGGCCAATACGCCCATGGCAAAGGCAAGGCAGATCAATAGGAATTTTGTATTAAACTTTCTGGTACTGTACCGTTGCAACAATCCCTTTACCAATACCGGCTGTCCAATCTTCTTTATTACCGCCCGCTTCCATTTCTTTACAGATAAAAATAGTAGCAGCAATAAAATAATTATTGCCAGTAAGGAGGCTAAATACGGGTATTGAAACTGGAAAGACAAAATATTTGGGTATCTAATAATAATAGTGAACAATGGGTAGGTCTGACTACATCTTACCTTCGAAGAATCCGTACTGTTTCAAAATGCTTTTTAGCATACTCAGTCGGAGCGCGCCAATATCCTGGTTTGGATTGGATGATTCTATGTTTAAAATAAAAAAATAGGGATGTCTGTTTTCTTCAATCCAACCTACCACCCAGCCCAAAGGGTGTTTGTTTTCAGTAGAAGCCCAACCTGTTTTATAAGCCAAACGATAGTTGGCGTTATTCTCCATCAACATGGCATTTTTCACTTTCTCCTGATTGACTTTGAAGAAAGGAAGCTGATGGAAAAACAGTTTCTTTACCAAGCCCAGATTTTGATCAGGAGTAACTTTTAAAGAATTGTCTAACCAAAAAGTATCAATCTTTGAAATCTTGTATGCCTGCTTTTTTTTGTTCATGCCATATTGCAGGGTATCCAGCCAATACTGCATGGTATCCTTACCTATTCTACGGGCAACTTCCTGAAAATAAGGAACATCAGACACCTGAAAAGCCTGAATCATATTGAGATCCTTATCCCATTCTGCTCGGCGCTTTACGCCATCCCAGGGAATGACCATGCTATCGCTGGAGATAATGCCTGTTTGCAAACCAATGAGCGAGTTGACAATTTTGAAAGTGGAGGCAGGAAGATAAGTGCTATCGCGATATCGTTTCAAATTGTAAACCGTAAACTTGCCAGTGCCATTGTCCAAAAGTGCAAAACAACCCGTTACATTATTTTCGTCGAAATACTTTTTGAGGCTGTCGTCCTGATTTACATTGTTGGGACTACAGGAACCAAGCAAGAGTAGGAAAAAGCCAAACAAAATAGAAAGCGTTTTCTTATGGTTCATGATTGTACAGTAGTTGAACTGGGCGATCAGCCAAGGTCTGCGAGCATCATTATGCCTGATAGAACTGCAACGGCTGCTGGCCGAATTGTGTATTCCAAATTTCATCATGCTGCAAAAATAAGCCTGTGGCTATGTAACGATACTCTTTTACTAATTTTTAACTTTGAAGCAATAAATTTATCAGCCACATTTTTGAAAACAAATGATGTCGGGTCAGGAAACTATATATGGTCGTGATGCAATGAATGAATACCGGTTGATACTGGATACACCGGCAATAGTGAAAAGAAAAATCGCCGATGAGAAAATTGTGTTTGATCTGGACTATCGAGGCACAGTGATTTCAGGAGGTAACCCTTGTATATATCTGGCCTTGTTTTCACAGCATGTTTCTAAGGAATTGATGATATGTGATGCGCTGGAAAAAGTGGCTATGGGTTTTATGCCTTTTAAAGTGCATCTTCGAAATTTTGGTTTCTGTGATGGCCACGAAGTATATATCGCACTGGACAATACAGCACCTGTGGATAGGTTGGTAGAGCAGATAAAGCAGGTAACGCAATGGACAACCTTAAACCCGGTTTTTAATGAGTTGCCTCGCCTTACCCTGGGACGGAGGCTGCATGTGTGGCAATTTGAGAAAAGCCGTCAGTTGTATGAAAAAAAACATTTTGCTGCCACTTTTTTGTCTAATGCCATGCTAGTGCTAAAACGTATGGAAGGGTTCAGAAACTGGCAAATCTTGAAGCACCTGGAGTTCCAGAATCAGTTGGTATAACCCTTGATTCCTTTGACAGCAGGTGCTTGTGATGCAAGAATGCATTGTGCTAAACTTTGATATAAATCTTCTTTTTATCCATCCACCAGCATATTGCCCACATAAAAATGATGATAGACACTGCATACATCATGGAACCCAAACGAGGATCTCCAGGCAGGTTTTTCCATACGCCTACATATAACCAGTTCCAGAAATTGACACCGTCATCGGAAGTAAAGAGTTTGGCCGTTTTAGGAAGAAATGCACTTAGTGCAAAAATGAAAAGTGCGTTTTTGCCAAACACTTCAAAAAACTTTACAGGAAAGCCTTTATATTTTTTAATTTCTATAAAATAGATAAACAAGCAAATGGTGATGATTGCCAACCCGGTGGTATAGATGGTATAGGAACTTGTCCATATTTTTTTATTGATCGGGAAAACCATGTCCCAGCAGTAACCCGTAACCAAGAGGGCAATTGCAGCTACAAAAAGAATGGTGAGCGTTTTATAAATCGAGTTGTCCTCTATTTGGGTCGCATTGGCTTTGATATACATTCCTACAAAAAAACCAAATACTACCTCCACAATTGCCGGGATGGTACTGAGCAGCCCTTCGGGATCAAAAGCAATGCCTTCGCCTCTGTACAAATGAGGTACATGCAGAATGGCCTGATCTAGGTTGTTGCCTATCCACCCTTCTATGCTAAACGGATCGGCGGGATTGCCCACTACACAAATGGCCCAATAGGCTAACAACAACAGCAGAGACAGGTACCAGGCATACTTAGGTTTAAGGTAATACACTATAATGGAAGCAAAAAAGTAGCAGAGCGCAATACGCTGTAGCACACCAAATATGCGCACCCCTTTTGTGTTGTCGTGAGGGTTGACCCATGAAATAAATTCCAGACTGCCTTCGTACCAACGCACAAAAGGATACCAGTTTAGAAAAAGTCCGATGCCAAATATGAGTAAGGTTCTTTTGATGATTTTTTTCCAGAAAGTTCCGTCTCCCTGTTCTTTCAGCTTGGGCAGTACAAACGCCATCGCATTGCCTACTGCAAAAAGGAAAAACGGAAACACAAGATCTGTAGGTGTTAGGCCATGCCAATGCGCATGTTTAAGCGGAGGGTAAGTGTGTGCTCCGGATCCTGCATTGTTTACTAATATCATCAAGCAGACAGTGGCGCCACGAAATACATCGAGCGACTGGAAACGTACTTTCATTTAAGCGTATTTAGTTGTAAAGATTTTTAATTCTCTTTGTTTTGTTTGAACTCATCTGAATGAAATAATTCATTATATTCCTTGATTCTAATTTCAGCCTATATCAGCAATCATCTTCGTTTATAAACAGGTACTAAATATACGGAGATATTCATTATTCAATTGGAGTTAAATACTTGTTGTGTATGTATTGGCTTTCTGTGTAGAGAAATTTGGCGGATAATTGATGCTTGATGATTTCGAAGTGTAAAAACATCTATTTACTTTTAAATACCCAAAACAGGTTTTTAGTTTTGCGAAACAATAAGAGATATATTATTCTAGCTCTTGCACTACTGCAAATACAGATATGTATAGCTGCTTTTCCTGTCCGGTTTAATTATCTGACGGTCGAGGACGGCCTTTCAAATAGTTCCGTGCTGGCTATAACCCAGGATTCGAAAGGATTTATTTGGCTGGGTACAAGAGATGGATTGAATCGGTATGATGGTAAAAGGATTAAAGTATTCAGGGACTTTTTTAAAAACAATCCAAAAGGACCCAATGTAAAAGTGATTTGTATTTTGGAAGATACCCATCATAAGCTCTGGATTGGTACCAGTAACGGTCTTTATTATTATGACCCAGTGCTGGACAGGTTCACTTCAATTCTATTTCATTATGTAAACATACTTTACGAGGATAAAGATCACAATATCTGGATTGGTACTACGACAGGGCTTTTTATGACTAATTCTTTGAAAGAGGATGTACTGCGTATTTCGTATGTTAAGTACGATGGTGAGGGAAAGAATGAATTTCAGAATATTTACAGCATCGTGCAGCTAGCTGATGGACAACTGGTTTTAGGATCCGTGCGTGGTCTTTTTACATTGCAAAAGAAGGCAGAACGAATGGTAGTCACTCGCCTGAAATTGCTGAAAGAGGTCACTGTGATTACCATGTGTTTGGATCAGGCTGGGAAGGTATGGATAGGGACAAACAACAGTGGGCTATACAGTGTGGATACAGCATGGAAGAAAATTTCACATTTTATACAAGGAGCGGGTCCTGACAATATATTGAATAATAATGTGCGCAAAGTGATGGCCGACAGAAAGGGAGATATTTGGATTGGCACTTTAAAAGGGCTTAATAGATACTCGGAAGCTACAAAACAGTTTGACGCTTTTGTTCATCTTCCCGAAAATCCACATAGTCTGAACTACAACTCTATCTATGATATTTTTGAAGACCGTCAGGGATCCATTTGGATTGGCACCTACTATGGTGGTGCAAACAAGATTGATGCCTATAATACGCCATTTGATATTTATAGCAATACTATTCAATCAAATAGCCTTAGCAGCAACGTCATTAGCGCTATTGCTTTTAGTCCTGTCCATTCATTATGGGTGGGCACCGAAGCAGAAGGCCTAAACCGCTTGAATCTAAACGACTTTACGGTATCACGTTTTAATGTTGGCAATAAAAAGCTACTCAGCTCTAATCTGGTTAAAACAATTTACAGGGATAATGCAAACACTTTGTGGGTTGGTTTTTTTGGGGGTGGCCTCATTTTTAGTCATCACGAAGGCGTTGGCTTTCAAAAATTCACTACAGAAAATAGCAAACTGAATTCAAATGATGTAACAGCAATTTTGGAAGATGATCAGCGGCAATTATGGGTTGGTCATCAGGATTTTGGGATAAATGTTATTGATAAAAGCAGGAGGGTTGTTTCTGATATTACTGATATATATCCCAATGGAGGATTGCCAGACAAAGGAGTGACCTGCATGTTTAAGGATAACAAAGGAAATATTTTTATTGGAACCAGGTCTGGTATTTATTTATATGCCACTCATCTATCTAATCGAAACTTTAGGCCTGTGAAAATATTTCCTAATGGCAATCAAAAAGTGTATATCAATTGTATCGCACAGGATAGTACGGGCACCTTTTGGTTTGGCAGCTCCTACGGTTTAAGTGATTTCTCGCTTGAAAATGGAGTACTAAATACCTATGCCACCTCAAGTGGTTTGCCTGCCAACAAAGTAGTTGGGATTGTTCCGGATAGAAATGGAAATTTATGGCTAAGTACCGAAAAAGGAATTTCAAAATTTGATAAGCATAAAAAGCAATTCACCAACTATGATAAAGATGATGGATTGCCAGCTGATGTTTTTAATTTTAATTCTTTTTACAAACATCCCGATGGCCGTGTCTTTTTCGGCAGTCTGAATGGGTTAGTGAGTTTTTGGCCTTCTAAAATTGAAACAAATATTCGGCCACCTGAAATAGTGCTTACAAAACTTGTAGTGAATGGAACAGTAATTTCGGTAGGAGACAGCTCCTTCATTCTGGATAAATCACTAGGAGCCAGCAAAGTTATTTCGCTAAGTCATGATGAAAATGATATCAATATTAGTTATGCTGTTGTCAATTTTATTAAGCCAGGGAAGAATCGGTCAGCATATAGGTTGATTGGTTATGACAATGATTGGGTGTATACGGATGATCATGAAGCGGTATTTAGAAACCTGCAACCTGATAAGTACACGTTCCTTTTAAAAGCCGCAAATAATGATGGTCTGTGGAATGAATCCCAAACATTCTTGACGATAAAAGTGCTGCCACCTTTTTGGAAAACCTGGTGGGCTTATTTGATTTATGGTTGTTTGGGGGCTACTGTTCTCATTACTATCTATCGATTTCTGGGCTCCAGAAAAGAACTTCAACGAAAACTATATTATGAGCATGAACTGAATCTACGGCAGCAGGAACTGCAAAAGCTGAAAACAGATTTCTTCACACACATGTCGCACGAATTGCGAACACCACTCACCTTAATTCAGGGACCTGCCGAAATGATGATAGATAGAGCTTCTGATAGCAGCTTGGAAAAACGGCTGGCAGGGTCCATAAAGTCCAATGCGGAACGTTTGCTGAATCTTACCAATAATATCATGGATTTTATGAAGGCAGATTCGGGTGCCATGAAGTTAAATAAGCAGAACACTGAATGTATCAGTTTTTCCAGAGAAATTTTTGATAAGTTTATTGTATCTACAGAACAAAAGAACATCATGTATCATTTTGATACAGATCTGGAGCAGGCTGACATTGAAATAGATCGGTATTATATGGAAATAGTGCTTACCAACCTGCTTTCAAATGCAATTAAGTTTGCGCCAAAAGAAGGCAAGGTGCGAATGGCAGTACATAACTTTAGCAATAAAGAAATGGTGATGGCTATATCAGATGATGGTGCGGGTATTCCAGAATGGGCAATGGAGAACCTGTTCGAAGATTTTTACCAAGTGAATCCAGAGGTAAATAAACAACAGGGATCCGGTATAGGATTAGCACTTGCCAAAAAAATAATAGAACTGCATGGTGGCCATATTTCCTATTCACGGGTTCATGATGATTCGATTGAGAAAATGACAACCTGTTTTACAATCAAGCTTAAAAAGTAATGACTGCAATGAATATGAGAAAAAAAGAAATTTTAATTGTTGAAGATAATTCGGAAGTGAGGGATTTTCTTTTTTTGTGTCTGGAAGATGATTATAGTGTGTTTCAGGCAGAAGATGGCATGGCTGGTCTTGATTTGGCTTTTGAACAAATTCCGGATTTGGTCATTACCGATGTAGCTATGCCTGTGATGGACGGATATCAGTTTTGCACCTCACTAAAAGCCGATATAAGAACCAGTCATATTCCTGTGATCATGCTTACGGCCAAAACCGAAGTGGATCAACATGTGGAAGGACTTGAGTGTGGTGCAGATCTTTATTTGACAAAGCCATTTAGTATTAAAGTACTTCAATCCTATATCAAAAACTTATTGAATGCGAAAGAAACACTAAGAAAATACTTTAGTCAGAAAGTGCTGATAGAACCATTGAATATTGAAATTGGTAGTGTAGATAAAAATTTTATGGAAAAGCTACTGGCGATAATCAACCTCAATATCAGCAACCCCGATTTTCATATCAATGATTTGTCCAGATTAATTGGCATGAGCACGACAGTTTTGTATAAAAAGTTTAATGCACTTACCCAAATGCCGGTTGCTGAATTCATAAAATCTTTCCGTTTGAAAAAGGCCGCCCTGCTACTAAAAGATAAAAGTCTCAATATTTCAGAAGTGGCCTGGCAGGTAGGGTTTAATGATAGAAAATATTTCAGCAAAGAGTTTAAGAAGTATTTTGGTTATACTCCCAGTGATCAACCCGACACTGACAACAGTACTTTAGAATAAGATTTTACCCCTATTTACATAAGAAAGAACCCCTTTCTATTTCTAAGACAGTTGGAACTTTGCCGTATTGTTGCTCTGCCATCCATTTGTGAATTTGCTGTCATTATTTTCAAAATGTGGTTGAGCATTTTATCTAAAAACATTTATACGATATGCAATTCAAGTTCTTAAAAAGTTTAACACGATTATTTGCCATTTTTTCTATTGTATTGACTGGCTGTGCACATTCTTCAAAGATACCTCAGTCTAATATCGATAAAGTGGTACAAGTTGCCGAGCAGCAGTACACCAAAATGCTTGCTGCGAGCACCGATCTCACCAAGTATCCTCGCACTTCCAACCCAGATGGTAGTGTGAAGTATGTTTCAATCAGAGACTGGACAGGAGGCTTCTGGCCAGGTAGCCTTTGGTATTTATACGATCTTACAAAAAAAACAAATTGGAAAGAGGACGCTATAAAATGGACTGAAAGCCTTGAGAGCAATCAGTACAATACCATCCACCACGATATTGGCTTTATGATGTACTGTAGTTATGGCAATGCATTGAGAAATGTAAAGAATGAAAAGTATAAGGATGTTTTGGTGCAGTCGGCAAAATCTTTAATCAAGAGATATGATCCCAGAGTGGGATCTATAAAATCCTGGAACGCCAAAGAATCATGGGATGGTCACACCTGGTATTACCCTGTGATTATTGACAATATGATGAACTTGGAACTATTGTTTTATGCATCAAAGGTTACTGGCGATCCTGTTTATAGGAATATCGCTATTAAACATGCTGAAACTACTATGAAGAATCACTTGAGACCAGATTATAGTTCCTATCATGTAGTGGATTACGATACGGCTACCGGCAAAGTGCTTCATCAGCAAACCAATCAGGGGTTTTCTGACAATTCTCAGTGGGCCCGCGGTCAGGGATGGGGCATTTATGGATTCACCGTTATGTATCGTGAAACTAAGGATAACAGATTTCTAATTACTGCTCAAAAAATGGCAGACTATTATATCAACCATCCCAATATGCCTGCTGATAAAATTCCGTATTGGGATTTTAATGCTGGGCAGCCAGGATATGTTCCTGACTGGAAATATGATGCTTCAAAGTTTAGTTATGTTCCCCGCGATGCTTCCGCAGCTTCGCTGATTGCATCGGCTCTTTTAGAGTTAAATAAATATCTGCCTGATGGTAAAAAATATTATCGTTTTGCAGTGGAATCGCTCAACTCGCTTTGTACACCAGCGTATCTGGCCGCACCTGGCACCAATAGCAATTTTATTTTAAAACATTCTACAGGAAGTATTCCGCATAATACCGAGGTAGATGTGCCGTTGATGTATGCCGACTATTATTTTCTGGAAGCATTATTACGTTACAAAAACATGTTAAACTACTAATATATGGGACAACTTCTAAAAAAATCAAAATTTATGAGGAAGCCGGTTTACAGCGTTTTTCTCAGCATGATTGTTACTTTGTTTTGCATCACCGCTAAGGCTCAAACGGTATCCGGAACAGTATTTGATGATACAGGAAGCCCTTTGAGTAGTGTAACTGTATTGAATAAGAACAGCCAATCTAATACGGCTACAGGTGCCGATGGTACTTATAAAATATCAGCGGCAATTGGAGACTCATTGGTGTTTACATCTATTGGTTATAAGCGAAATGGCGTAAAGGTAACTGCCGCTACTCAAAACCTGGTGATGCAGTCAGAAGTAGGCACACTAAGCGATGTAGTAGTTGTGGGATACGGTACGCAAAGAAAAGGAGATGTAACGGTGTCCATAGATAAAGTAAACATGACAGATCTCAACAAAGCACCAGTTCGATCTTTTGATGAAGCCCTTGCTGGTCGTGTAGCAGGGGTGCAGGTTACTTCCAGTACTGGACAGCCGGGAGCTGGCACCGACATCGTTATTAGGGGAAATAATTCAATTACCCAGGCCAACTCACCATTGTATATCATTGATGGTTTTCCAGTGGAAGGAGCAGATAACAATCTGGTGAATCCAAATGATATTGAATCTATCGAAGTGTTGAAAGACGCATCCGCTACAGCCATTTATGGTTCGAGAGGAGCGAATGGGGTGATTATGATTACCACCAAAAAAGGGAAAGAAGGCCCGCCTGTTGTGCAGTTTAATGCATCCTATGGTGTGCAGCAGGTGACAAAAATAATGGAAATGATGAATCCCTATGATTTTGTAACTCAGCAAATAGAAAGAGATACTACAACGAGCAATACCTCAAGCCCTACCTATATCTATCTTACCCAACCAGGCCGGTCTTTGGATTATTATAAAACCGCAAGCACAATCGACTGGCAGAAAAAAGTATTGCGCACCGCTCCGATGCAGGACTATACCCTGTCGCTAACAGGAGGAAGCCAGAATACAAAGTATGCCGTGTCTGGAAACATATTAAGTCAGGATGGAATTATCATCAATTCCAATTATGGCAGATATCAGGGTCGGGTAGCATTGGATCAAAACCTAGGTAAGAAGTTCAGAACAGGAATCAATGCCAACTATGCCTATACCAGACAAATCGGTATTGCTCCCTCTCAATCTAACAACAGTGCTACCACCAACATTATGTATAGTGTGTGGGGATACAGACCTGTAGAAGGTTCGGAAGGAGATATTTTGAATTCTTTGTTTGATGAGGATGTGCCCGGAGCCAATGATTACCGAGTAAATCCTGTGCTGAATTTGAACAATCTTTACCGAGCACAAAAAATTAAAAATATTTATGCGAATGCTTATCTGGAGTATAATATCATTCCCGGTTTGAAATTTCGAACAACTGGGGGGATTACTAGTTACAACCGAAGATCGGAATCGTTTAATAACTCCAATACGCAATATGGTAATATTCGCCAGGTGAATGGCGTAAACGGAGGGATTGCTTTTTACGAGAGAAACACCTGGATCAATGAAAACATCTTATCCTATAATAAAAGATTGGGCAATCACAATCTGGGTTTAACAGGGGTAGTGTCCATGCAATCTTCCAACAATGATGGATATGGTGTTTCAGCCACCTTGCTGCCAAATGAATCTCTTGGCTTGAACGGTTTAGATGAAGGGACAGTTCAGGCACCCTCTGCCACTGGTTCCATCTGGACTATGCAGTCTTATGTAGGCCGGTTTAATTATAATTACAAGTCCTTGTATTATCTAACCGGTTCCTTTCGGGCCGACGGTTCATCTCGATTCATGCAAGGACACCGATGGGGTTATTTCCCTGCACTTTCTGCTGCATGGAGATTTTATAACGAAAAATTCGTGAAAGCTATGGGACTGCTTTCCGATGGTAAGTTGCGAATTGGTTATGGTCAAAACGGCAATAATCGGGTAGGTGATTTTGATGCCTATTCTACCATTACCCTGCCCATTAATATTGCCTATCCAATCAATAATGTTCCAATTCGAGGAGCCGCTTCCAGCCAAATCGGTAACCCCGAGTTGAAGTGGGAAACCACCGAAGAGGCGAATATAGGCCTGGATCTGGGCTTTCTAAATAACAAGATTACCGTTACGGCAGAGGTTTATCGTAAAAACACCAGGGACTTGTTGTTGCAGGCCGATTTGCCTCCATCCACCGGTTATGGTTCTGCATTTAAAAATATAGGAAGTGTAAGAAATGAAGGATTAGAACTTACTCTAAACACCAAGAACATAAATGCAAAAAACTTTCATTGGTCCACTAGTTTCAACATTGCCTTCAACCGTAATAAAGTAATTGGGTTGAACGAAGGTCAGGACGAAATGCTCACCTCTATCCGATGGGATAATATCTGGCAAAATATACCGGCATATATTGCCCGTGTTGGTCAGCCCATTGGTCTGATGTATGGTTTTATTTCTGACGGAGTGTATCAACTAAATGATTTTAACGAGGATGGAAATGGCAAGTTTACCTTGAAAGATGAAATAACCACCAACGGCAATTCAAGAGCCAATATAAAGCCTGGTGATATAAAATATATGGACCAGAACGGAGACAAGGTGGTGAACTCGGCAGACTACACGGTTATTGGAAATGGAATTCCAAAACATCAGGGAGGATTAAACAATAATTTTACGTACAAAAATTTTGACTTAAACATCTTCTTCCAATGGTCTTATGGCAATGATGTTTTGAATGTAAACCGGTTGGTTTTCGAAGGTAATGCTACTAACAAAACTTTCCTGAATCAGTTTGCTTCTTATAACGACAGATGGAGTATGGATAATCAGCAATCGAATAATTTCAGAACTGGTGGATATTTTGGTGGCGGATATTCATCCAGATATGTGGAGGATGCCTCCTATCTGCGATTAAAAACAATTTCATTTGGCTATAATCTTCCAAACACATTGCTGGCAAAAGCTAAGATTAAAGCAGCAAGGGTGTTTTTTGCAGGACAGAATCTGCTGACCTGGACCAAATATTCGGGCATGGATCCAGAGGTCAATACTTATACCAGCGCACTCACTCCTGGTTTTGATTGGTCGGCTTATCCAAGAGCCAAAACCTTCACCTTTGGAGTGAACCTTACGCTGTAATGAATATCTAACGCTACAAAAATTATTAAAATGAAATACTTCAAATACTTATTTTTTATTATGGTGCTGGCTTCGGCTTCATCATGCAAAAAATTTTTAGATACTAAACCTTCAGACTTTCTGGCCCCTGAAACTTTTTATGCTACTGACGCACAATTGATCTCAGCACTGGCTGCTGTGTATGATCCATTGGGTTGGGAAACAATGTATGGCAATAACTTGTTTTCCAATTTAACCATCGCTACAGATGAAAGTTTTTGGAACCGTTCTGCCCAAACCACCGGCACACAGGTATATAGTTTTGATTACGCCCACGCTGATGTGTCAGGACTTTGGGCTGCTTGTTATACAGGTATCGAAAGAGCCAATATACTTATAGCTAATATCAACAAACCTGAAATGGATGAAACAAAAAGACAGGACATTTTAGGTCAGGCATTGTTCTTAAGAGGATATTATTATTTCCTTTTGGCATCCAACTTTGGCGGGGCTCCTTTGAAACTTGTTCCTCAGCCATCTGTTTCTGATGCTCAATACATCAATGTACCTCGATCCTCCGTGAATGACGTGTACACACAGGTGTTGAAAGACCTGACTGATGCCGAAGGAAAACTAAACTCAATAGTATCCAATAACAATGCAGAAGCTATTTCTAAAACAGCTGTGCAGGGAATCCTGGCCAGAGTATGCCTTACTATGGCTGGCTCACCAGTAAACGATGCTTCCAAATATGCGGAAGCATTGAGCTGGGCAAAAAAAGTGCAATCATCAGGGATGCATTCCCTGAACACAACCTATGATGCGTCTTTAACAAACTCGGCCTATAGCCAGATCTTTATTACTGCATTGCGAGACGAATACAATCTAAAAGAATCAATGTGGGAAATTGGTTTTTATGGCAACCGCATCAGCGATTCTTATGTAGAAGGTGGTCGGGTGGGCAATACAGTTGGTCTGGCATTCTCGCCATCTGTAAACTCTCCGGATTCAATAGGCTATTGTTATGGATTTGTCAACATTACAAAAAGGCAATATTTGCGTTATGGCAATGGCGATTTGCGTCGCGACTGGGCCATTGCTCCATTCAGATATAATAATGCAGCGCCCTTTGCAAAAGTGAACTGGACAACCTCCACTATCTACAATCGCAACGTGGGCAAGTGGAGAAGGTCTTACGAAAAACTAACCCCCAAACATAAGAACTATACACCCACTAATTTTCAGATACTGAGGTATGCAGATGTTTTACTGATGCTTGCAGAAGCGGAGAACGAAGTGAATGGCCCTACCAGCACCGCTTACGATGCCTTGAATGAGGTAAGACGCAGAGCCTACGGGGTTTCTCTGACTGCCAGCAATGCAACGGCTGATGCCACATTGGGTATGAATAAAGATGCTTTCAGAACTTTTATTCAGGAAGAACGTTCCAGAGAACTATGCTTTGAAGGATTACGTAAAGGAGATCTGATTCGCTGGGGCTTATTTGTGTCGCGTTTGAATGAAATAGGTAATGAAATTGCCAACGATGCTACCAATCCTTCCTTTAAATGGGGCGGACTTGCTGGTAAAAATGTGACTGAAAGAGATCTGTTGCTTCCAATTCCTTCCACCGAAATGTCAGTAAACAAAGCCATTACAGCGGCTGATCAAAATGCTGGCTGGTAATATTATTTATTATGTATAGAGTATTATTAAACCTGTTCATCCTGTTCCTAACTATAGTAGCTCAGGCGCAGGATGATTTGGCCCTTATTAAAAACAGAATCATTACAGACCAGTTTAACCGAACTGAAATGGGTGCACTCACAAAGGGGGTATTGACTTATAGAAATATGAATCCTGATGGCAGTTGGCCAGGCATCAACTATGACGAAAAAGTGATCGGTAACTGGACGCCCATCAAACATCTGGAACGGTTACAACTATTGACCATCGCTTATGCAAATCCAAAAAGTGTGTATCATGCCGATGTCTCCCTTTATCAAACTATTGTGAAAGGGCTTCACTTTTGGTATAACAAAAACCCAAGGAGCAGCAATTGGTGGCACAATGATATTGCCACACCTCAGTACCTTGGCAGGATTTTATTGTTGATGCAGGCATCTGATAAAAATCTGCCTGAAGTTTTACAAAAGGATATATTGAAAAGGATGCAGGGAGTTCAGGCCCCATTTACTTTTACAGGTGCTAACAAATTGGATATTGCTATCCATTATATCTACAGAGCCTTGGCGACCAACAATGAAAAGTTGATGAATATAGGCGTGATGGAGGCTTTCCAGCCAGTTGCGTTTACCACCGGCGAAGGTGTTCAGTATGATTATTCTTTTCAACAACACAAGGAGCAATTAATGATTTCTTCTTACGGTCTGGTTTTTATTATTGGCGAATATGAAGTGGCTTCCTGGCTCGTTGGCACTAAGTATGCTTTGGCAAAAGATAAGTTAGATCTATTGAACAATTATTTTTTCTACTCATTCGCCAATGCATTGCGAGGAGGTTTTATGGACTACAATACAGAAGGTAGGGGTGTATCCAGGCCAGATATTCTCGACAAAAGAAAGTTGCCCGATGGTGGATTGTTTCATAATATTTTAATGGCAGACCCTACTAAAAAAGAACAGTTGGAAGTGCTGCACGAAAGAATGTCGGGTCGAAAGCCTGCTGATTTTGAGGTGGAACCGATTCATATTCACTACTGGAAAGGAGACTATACTATTCACAAACGACCAGCCTATTCCTTCAATGTACGCACGGTTTCCAAAAGAACAGTAAGGACAGAAACTGGTAATAAAGAAAATCTGTTGGGATCTGTGATGCCGGATGGTTCTGTAAATCTATTGCGTCGGGGCGATGAGTATATCAACATCATGCCAGTATGGGAATGGGATAAAATACCAGGGGTAACAGCCAGAGATTATGATACTGCCGTAACCATGAAAAAGCAATGGGGAGAATATGGCAGTACCAGTTTTGTAGGAGGTGTATCAGATAGTGTTTATGGTGCAACTGTTTACCAACAGGAGTATGATGAGGTGAAGGCAAAAAAAAGTTATTTCTTTTTTGATAATGAGATTCTGTGCTTAGGTGCCGGAATCAATAGTCATACACCACAAAATATTACGACTACTCTTAATCAGGCATGGAGTAGTGGCAAAGTGATGGTGATGGAAAATAATAAATCAGTACAGCTAAGAAAAAATGCAGCTTTTAAAAACCTGCAATGGGTATGGCACGATAGCGTGGCTTATATTTTTCCAACTGCTCAAAATGTTTTCATTTCCAATCAAACCCAAACTGGCAATTGGAACAACATCAACAAAAACAATAAAGGAGAGGTAAAGGGGCCGGTATTCAAAATTTGGCTGGATCATGGGAAAAACCCATCGTTAGCCACTTACGAATACATTGTGGTTCCAGGTATTGGTGACCGGCAGATTGCTCAGTATGATTCAAAAGCACTAGAAGTGATTTCCAATACAGAGGCCATTCAGGCCGTAGTACACCATCATCTTAAAATCATTCAGGCTGTGTTTTATACACCAGGAGAACTGAAATTTGGTGAAGTAAAAATAAAAGTCAATCAGCCTTGTGTCCTTCAGGTAAGAAATTTTGGAGGGGAAGACATGAAATTAAGCGTGGCAGATCCGGCACAGCATTTAAAGGAAATAACGATCACATTAAGTACAGAGAATATCAAAGAAAAAGAATGGAACGTCCTGTTGCCACAAGCTCCTTTTGCAGGCCGTTCGGTATCTGTCAGCAATTTTGATAAATAACAATGAAAGCTTTATCATGATCAGATTATGTAAATTATTTTTATGCGCCCTGCTCATTCTCCTTTTTGGTACCCTTGTTCAGGGACAGGTTCAGAAGCCTAATATCATTGTCATTGTAAGTGATGATGCCGGTTATGCAGACTTTCAGCTTTATGGGCATAAAGAAATACCCACACCCAATATAAGACGGCTTGCCAACGAGGGTGTTAGGTTCACCAATGCCTATGTGACTGCTTCGGTTTGTGCTCCTTCCAGAGCAGGGCTGATTACTGGTCGTTATCAACAGCGTTTTGGTTTTGAACACAACCCTTCTTCAAAATTGGCTCCCGGCTTTACTTTGGAAGATGTCGGTGTCGATTTAAAGCAATCTACTATTGCCGATGACATGAAGGCTAATGGCTATCGAACTATCGCGATCGGTAAATGGCATCTTGGCAATTTGGATAAATATTTTCCATTAAAAAGAGGATTTGATGAGTTTTATGGGTTCAGGGAAGGTCATCGGGATTTCTTTAGTTATAAGGAAAAAGTAAAGGATGGTTTTGCCCTTTATGATAACTATAGCATTGTTCCGGAAGAAAAAATTTCTTATCTCACCGATATGCTGACAGAAAGGGCTATTGCCTTTGTGGATCATAACAAAACAAATCCTTTTTTTATGTATCTGGCATATAATGCGGTTCATACACCGTTGCAAGCTAAGCAAATTGATATGGACCAGTTCGGAAACATCCATGACAAGGATCGTAGAACTTACGATGCTATGATGCACAATATGGATAAAGGAATAGGTAAGCTTTTTGAAACCATAAAGAATAACGGCCTGGAACAAAACACACTTATCTTCTTTATCAATGATAATGGAGGTGCAACCAATAATGGATCGGACAATGGCGCGTTGCGTGGTATGAAAGGTTCTAAATGGGAAGGAGGTATTCGAGTCGCTTTCCTGATGAAATGGGCCGGACAAATTAAATCTGGTATAGTGTACGACAACCCTGTTAGTGCTTTAGATATACTACCCACTTCTCTGGCAGCAGTAGGCGTACCCATGTCTAAAGAACGCGGAGATGGGGTGAATCTATTGCCATTCCTCCACGGCTCATCAGGAAAACCACATCAGGATTTGTTTTGGCGTAGGGGTGTGGCAGCCGCAGTTCGTTCCGGTAGGTGGAAACTAATCAGAGTAAAGTCTGACCCGATATTATTGTTCGATTTAAAAACGGATATTTCTGAAACAAAAAATTTGGCTGCTAAAAATCCTAAGAAAGTCAAAGAGCTATTGACAAAATTGTCCCAATGGGAGAAAGAACTCGATCAGCCACACTGGTATAGTATTATGGGTGATGAGAACCAGATCCGGAAGCATCGAATGGAAGTAGTAGGTAGGGAAATGGAGAAAATGCTTCCTTAAGCGACAGGTGTTTTGTTCTATGAAAATAGTAAAAGATAATGGAGGGTCGAACTCTTTTTCCGTTATCACTTTTCATGACGCTATTTAATACTTATTTGAAAATCCATTTAGTATAATGAAGTTCTTGCTTTATTTTTTTGCTTTATTATTTTGTGGTATCCATGTCTTTGGTGCCGACTATTATGTTGGTTCAAATTCGGAGTGGTATGCCCTGGCACAAAAAATAGATCCGGGGGACAATGTGCTTTTTAAAGCAGGGGTTTACAAAGACATAAAGCTAATTATAAATGCGAGTGGTACAGAAAATAAAAGAATTGAAATTGCGGCCAAAGAACCTGGAAAGGTTTTTTTTACCGGAGATGTAAAAGTGGAACTAAGAGGTAGTTTTATAACGCTGAATGGTATTGTGTTCAAAGATGGAAATCGGGATACAACTTTTTGGAAACCTCATGGGCCGGGTCTTGTGGCTATCTATGGCAGTTGCAATCGGGTTACACTTTGTGCCTTCAACAATTTTGATGAAGCTCATTCGGCCTGGGTTACCACTTCGCTAGATGAAAATGGAAAGGCACCTGTTCATTGTCGCATCGATCACTGTAGTTTCACTAATAAACTCACATTCGATCAGGTAATTAATTTGAATAATACACCTAAAAAAGATACAATTGGAGGCCCACCAATGTATCACCGTATTGATCATTGTTTTTTTTCTAATCCCAAAAAGCCTGGTAACGCAGGCGGTGCTATCCGGATAGGATATTACAGAAACGACTTGGGCAGATGCCTGGTTGACTCCAATGTCTTTGAACGTCAGGATTCTGAACCGGAAATCATAACCGGAAAATCACAGGAGAATATCTATTTTGCCAACACCTTTTTGAACTGCCAGGGAACTCTCAACTTCAGACATGGCGATAGGCAGCTTGCTTTTAATAATTTTTTTATCAGTACGGATTCTCTATTTGGCTATGGAGGAATGTTTGTATGGGGTAGCCGACATATCATTGCCAACAACTATTTCTCCCTACAGAAAACAATTGCTTCAAGAGGTAATGCAGCCATTTGTTTCAATGCAGGCACCAGGGCTTCAGAACATGCACTGGCTTTCGACTGCGACCTTGTCAATAATGTTTTTTTCAAAGTGAATGGATATGCAATTCATCTCAATCCACTGATCGAGAATCGAACCATATTTGCCCACCAAACTCAACAGCTACTTGAATTTCCTCAAGATCTTCGTTTTGAGAATAATATTTTTTATGATAATCTTTTTCCGTCCTATCCATTTTTTAAGGACGATTACCCCAACCTGAACAGAAGCCTTGTGTGGAAGAATAATAATTATTTTGGAGCAACTACAGGTATCAGTTTGGTAGCTGGTCTTGCAAAACACAGCATCAGTATAAAGCAAATTTCAAAAGACTTTTTACTTCCGTATATCAATGAGAAAACAACCGTAAGCAGGCAAGAAAATTTTGAAGATATTCCCGGTTTGAAATTCCAGATTCAAGCCATAGTAAATACTGGAATCGTTGGCAGGCCACTCGGAATGCAGGATATCATTCCATCATGGATGATGACAAATATGGGCACATATTATCAAAACGGAAAATTGGAACCGAAGCTTAAAAATCAGTTGAAAAGAATAACAGAAAACAGCGTACAATAGTAAAATCTTAAACCATGGCACAAAAAGTATTTGCAATGGTGATTTTGCTGCTGGCCTTTGCTAGTAGCCAGGTCATTTCACAGACATTTAAGCCAGTAAAAAGATCTATAAGACCGATTGGATTGACCTGATTTCGCAAATGGTACTGGAGGGAAAAACAAATCAGACGGTAACGTTGTATGTCTATCGGACAGTATTAAAGGACTCTTTACCTACCCCGCAATGGAAAAACGAAATTTGGAAGGATGGCATTGCTAGAATCGACGAAATGCTGAATGGGTTTATCAACTGGAATATTACAGAAACCAAACAGGATATTGGCACGGACATTACCAGTCATGTATGGGCAATGAATGAAGTACAGCTTTTTTTATATAAAAAACTCGGCTGGGTATACCGGCAGATTTCACCGATGTAGGCATTCGGAGAATTGAAGCCTATCAAGCCGCAGGCTTTTCAACGCAATTGAATATGGGTATGACCTGGGATAAGTCGCTGGTTCGGGAAATGGGGAGAATTACAGGAATGGAAGCAAAAGCTTTCGGTTATACCAAGTGGATTCACCCATTTTGTATGTGGCATGCGATCAGCGTTGGGGCCAGCTGGAAGAAGTGTATGGCGAAGACCCTTATCTCAGCGCCCGGCTTGGTTTGGAAATGACTAAAGGTATACAGGAGAACGGGGTGGTAGCCACTGCTAAACACTCGACCTGCTTATACTTCCTTCCAGCCTTCATCACGAGTTATTATCATGGTTCCAACTGCCTGTACATACAGCACTTCATCTTTTTTTACAGGCTCCTATGAGCGGCTTGCATTTACTTCCTTTTCTGCTGATTTTCCCGTACCGGGATAGAGTTTTTTTTCGTCTGTCTCCAGGCTATTCACTTATATTGGCTTCCAGCACCTCTCTGCCCAACTGCTGCTAGATCTTATCAAACTCTTTTTCATAGGCATAAAAATTATCAATTTTACCTAGTGATGGCCATGCGGCATAACGCTTTTGCGCCATAGCCATAAAGGTTGATTCTATCCTGGTTAATAATATTTTGTTCCCCAATTTTACTATTTTCTACTTCGACAATCTTAAATGCACCCTTTTTATATGGAGTATTAGTATCGCAAATAGGGTTAATGAAAAAATACACAGTTAAGAAAATGGCAGAAAAATCAAATGATTTGTCAATTTAGGTATGAAAATTGTGTTTGTTTTAGAGATTGGATATTATGAAATAGTATTTGCCATTTATTTACTAATGATATTGTGATAATGAGTTGATATACAAATGAAACTTCCAGATTTCGAAGTTTTTTGCCAGAAGTAGAAAAAGTGGAGAGTTTATAAATGTAGAATTTTTATAGGTTAATAGTTATAGTTAGCGGACTCTGTTTCTACGGGGTCCAATTTTTTTTATAAAATATTTTTTACTTATTTATCTAATATCCGAAACATTCTTAAGTCATTGCCATTGGCGTTTATGGATAGACATATTGAAAGTATAAACCTATTTAAAAGACAAGTTCTCTGTCTATCGCATTGTTTTAGGGGAATGCCATCAGGCAAAATCCATCTTCAAAGTTTTCCTGATTCTGATTATGTGAATGGGTGGTTTATTCGCATTTTCCATTGTGGTCATAAGCCCTGATACGATTATCTTTGTATATTATCAAATTGCTCCAAAGGCAAATCTTAATTAAAGTATTTTTCAATGGCAGGAAAAACAATTGTCATCACAGGAGGAGCCGGGTTTATTGGTTCTCATGTGGTAAGGTTATTTGTAAAAAAATATCCAGAATTTAAAATCATCAATCTGGATGCACTCACTTATGCCGGAAATCTGGAGAATCTGACCGATATTCAGGATGCCGCCAATTATGTTTTTGAAAAGGCAAATATAGTGGATGCACAGGCGGTCAACGATGTCTTTAATAGGCATCAGCCAGACGGTATCATTCACCTGGCGGCAGAAAGCCATGTAGATCGGTCTATTTCTTCGCCGCTGGATTTTGTTTATACCAATGTGATTGGTACTGTGAATCTGCTGAATGCTGCCCGAGAAATATGGAAAGGAAAGTTTGAGGGGAAACGATTTCATCATGTGTCCACCGATGAAGTCTATGGCGCATTAGGTGATACCGGATTTTTTACCGAAGAAACGGCATACGATCCGCATTCTCCCTATTCGGCATCGAAGGCTTCTTCGGATCATTTTGTGTATGCCTATGCGGATACTTATGGGTTGCCTGTAGTTTTGACCAATTGCTCTAATAACTATGGTCCTAATCATTTTCCGGAAAAACTGATTCCATTGATGATTCATAATATCATCAATCACAAACCGCTACCGATTTATGGTGATGGCAAATATACCCGCGACTGGCTCTATGTTATTGACCATGCTATTGCCATCGACCTGGTTTTTCATAAAGGCAAGGAAGGAGATAAATACAATGTGGGCGGGTTTAATGAATGGAAAAATATCGATCTGGTGAAACTACTTTGCAAGCAAATGGATGAAAAACTAGGTCGCATAGCCGGTACCAGCGAGCAACTCATTACATTTGTAAAAGACCGTCCTGGACACGATTTGCGCTATGCCATCGATGCCACCAAAATCAACAAAGAGTTGGGTTGGTTGCCTTCGGTGACTTTTGAGGAAGGACTTTCAAAAACCATTGACTGGTTTCTAAACAACCAGGATTGGTTGAACAATGTTACTAGCGGCGACTATCAAAAATATTACGAAAATCAGTATCAATAAGAATAAGCAGTTGGTAATGGGAAGAACAGATGGAAGGGCTTAAATCCTATATTGAATAATCAAAACAACGGAATCCCACATGCTGTCTGCTTGTTTTTTAATCTGCAAAAAATAAATTTCATAAAAAAATGAAAGGAATTATTCTGGCCGGTGGCTCCGGCACCCGTTTATATCCCATCACAAAAGCCATTAGTAAGCAGTTGATGCCGATCTATGACAAGCCAATGATTTATTATCCTCTGTCTGTGTTGTTGATGGCTGGAATAAGGGAAATAATGATTATTACTACTCCCGAAGACAATCCGGGTTTTGTGCGTTTGCTGGGCGATGGTTCCAGAATCGGTTGCCGTTTTGAGTATGCCGTGCAGGAGGTGCCCAATGGTTTGGCACAGGCATTTGTGATTGGAGCAGATTTTATTGGCGATGATAAAGTGGCACTAGTACTGGGAGATAATATTTTCTATGGCACCGGATTGGGTACACAGTTAAAACAACTCACAAATATTGATGGCGGTTATGTGTTTGCTTATCCCGTGAGCGATCCAGAAAGATATGGCGTGGTGGAGTTTGATGAAAACATGACAGCTATTTCTATAGAAGAAAAGCCAACGCTACCTAAGTCGAACTATGCCGTGCCGGGTTTATATTTTTATGACAATTCGGTAGTAGAAATTGCTAAAAACTTAAAGCCATCGGCTAGGGGCGAGTATGAGATCACAGATGTAAATAAAGTTTACCTGAGTCAGGGACAATTGCATGTGTCGGTGTTGGATAGAGGAACCGCTTGGTTGGATACAGGAACTTTTGATTCGCTGACCGATGCTGCTGAGTTTGTGCGTGTAATTGAAAAAAGACAGGGAATGAAAATTGGTTGTATTGAAGAAGCTGCCTGGCGCAATGGGTTTATCGATACCCCGCAATTGCGTGCACTTGGTGATGAATTGATCAAAAGTGGGTATGGAGACTATCTAAAAAAATTAGAAAAATAGATTTCGACGAAAAAATTCAAAGAGAACAATAAAGCTATAAATGAAAATTGCTGTAGTTGGTACCGGATATGTTGGCTTGGTTACAGGGATCTGCTTTGCAGAAACAGGAAACATGGTGCATTGTGTGGATATTGACCAAGAAAAAATCGCAAAGCTACGTAAGGGGCAGTGTCCTATTTATGAGCCTGGGCTGGATGTGCTTTTACAAAGAAATATCAAAGACAAGCGCATTGCATTTACAACAGATTTGTCTCTGGCAGTAGAAAAGTCAGATATCATTTTTCTGGCACTGCCCACTCCGCCCGGAGCCGATGGCGCAGCCGATTTAAAGTATATATTGAAGGTGGCCGCCGATCTTGCTGAGATAATCAAAGAGTATAAAGTAGTTGTAAATAAAAGTACCGTGCCTGTGGGTACTGCCGAAAAAGTAGCTGCTGTATTATTCAAAAAATTACCAAGGGATTTATTTGACGTAGTCTCCAATCCGGAGTTTTTGCGAGAAGGAATTGCTGTGGATGATTTTCTGAAACCAGACAGAGTGGTGATAGGCACTGCATCCGAGAAAGCCCGTACGCTGATGAATGAGCTGTACCAGCCTTTTGTAAGGCAGGGCAATCCCATTTATTTCATGGATGAGCGCAGTGCAGAAATGACTAAGTATGTGGCGAACTCCTATCTGGCCATGCGCATTTCGTTTATGAATGAAGTGGCTAACCTTTGCGAGATAACTGGAGCTAATGTGGATTGGGTGCGTATGGGTATTGGCAGCGATACCCGAATAGGCAAACGTTTTCTGTTTTCGGGAATTGGATACGGAGGCAGTTGTTTTCCAAAAGATGTGCAGGCACTGCACCATACAGCAAAACAAAACGACTATGATTTCCGTTTGCTGGATATGGTGATGAAGGTGAACAAAACTCAAAAGAAAGTTTTGTTCAACAAAGTGAAAAGATATTATAAAAATAAATTGAAGGGATTGCATTTTGCTTTATGGGGATTGGCTTTTAAACCAGAAACCGATGATATCCGGGATGCGCCTTCGCTGGAATTGATAGAAGATTTGTTAAAAGCCGGCGTTCAATTGTCTGTCTTCGATCCTGAAGCCATGGTCAATGTGAAAAAGGTTTTTGGCGATAAGATTACTTATGTAAAAGATCAGTATCAGGCTCTAAAAGGAGCAGATGCACTTTTGATTGTTACCGAATGGAGCGAATTTAGAAATCCTGATTTTGACCGAATTGTCCGGGAGTTAAACGATAAAGTGATCTTTGATGGTAGAAATGTTTTCACTTTGGAAAAGATGGAGGATCTCGGATTTTATTATAATAGCATTGGCAGAAAAACCATACATGTAAACAAAGAAAGTTAATAGTTAAGATGAAGAAGAAAGTATTAATTACAGGTGCAGCAGGCTTTTTGGGTTCCCATTTGTGTGACCGGTTTATTCATGAGGGATTTCAGGTAGTGGCGATGGATAACCTGATCACAGGTAGTTTGAAGAATCTGGAACACCTATTTCCTAACCCTGATTTTGAATTTTATCATCATGATGTTACCAAGTATATTCATGTGCCTGGGAAGATAGATTTCATTTTGCATTTTGCTTCACCGGCTTCACCTATCGACTATTTGAAAATTCCTATACAGACTTTGAAAGTGGGTGCCATGGGCACACATAATTGCCTGGGGCTAGCTAAAGCAAAGGGGGCAAGAATTCTGGTAGCTTCCACCAGCGAAGTGTATGGCGATCCGTTGGTGCATCCGCAGACAGAAGAATACTGGGGTAATGTAAACCCCGTGGGTCCAAGAGGTGTGTATGATGAAGCCAAACGATATATGGAATCCATCACCATGGCCTACCATAGTTTTCATAATGTGGATACCCGAATTGTGCGCATTTTCAATACCTATGGTCCCAGAATGCGGTTGAATGATGGTCGTGCACTTCCGGCTTTTATTGGACAAGCCTTGCGCGGCGAACCTATCACTGTGTTTGGGGATGGTTCGCAAACCAGAAGTTTCTGTTTTGTGAGTGATCTGATCGAAGGCATTTATCGCCTACTGCTCAGCGACTATGTACAGCCTGTCAACATTGGGAATGCAGAAGAAATTACCCTTAAAGAGTTTGCCGAAGAGGTATTGAAACTGACAGGGGATAAAGTAAATATTGTATATAAGCCATTGCCGGTGGATGATCCCAAACAAAGGCAGCCAGATATTACCAAGGCAAAAACCATTCTGAAATGGGAGCCAAAAGTGAGCCGCACAGAAGGACTGGCCATCACATACAATTACTTCAAAACCCTGCCACCAGAAGAGTGGTATCGTCAACCGAAAGAATTTGTGTCTGCAAAATAGCCTTTTCCATGTGGCCTCGTGTCAGTTTTGCTGAAGTATTGTCATATTGTTTTCAAAAGGTAAAGTTTTTGTAATAAATAACGTCTATAGAATTGGACTGGGGTGAATTGATTAATTTTAACGAGTTTTATTACAGACTAAAATCCGGGAAATATGGAAAAGGAAAAAGAATTTGGCGATTTATTGGTGGACAGTGCAGGGTTTTTGAAACCTTTTGCAGTGAATCTAACTAAGAACAACGAAGCGGCAAACGACCTTTATCAGGAAACCCTGTATAAGGCCTTAGCCAATAAAGAAAAATACAATACCGGCACAAACATAAAAGCATGGTTGTTCACCATCATGCGCAATATTTTTATCAATGACTACCGTAGAAATGCCAAGCGCAGAACGGTTTTCGACAGTACGCCGGAAGATTATCTGATCAATCTGCGTCAGGTATCTGTAACCAATTCGGCGGAGAGCAATCTGAGACAAAAGGAAATAGAGACCGCTATTGAAGGAATTCCCGAAACCTTTAGAGTTCCTTTCAAATTGTATTTTGAGGGCTACAAGTATCATGAAATATCGGATTATCTGAACGAACCCCTAGGTACTATCAAAAGTCGAATTCACTTTGCACGTAAATTGCTGAAAGAACAAATCAACAGATATTAAAATTGAATCACCGCCTCCTGAGGCGGTTTTTTATTGACTAAACTATCAAAAGTTTAAGGGGTCAGCACATCTATTATTAACAACTTTCTGGTGTGAAGGTGAGTCGATAAAAGGTTTCGATTTTTGTCTGAAACCATCTAAATTCGTATATAGAATAAGTTGTGCGTCATACAATGACCACCCTCATAGACAGACATTATCAATATGGAAGTAAGACCCAAAATGACCATTACGCCTTCACGGCTTGACAACAAATTAGAATTGACAAGTAAAATTTTTTTATTCATCTTGTGGGGGTTGACAATTTATGCGTTTTTAAAATTGCCAAAAACAATTCCTACACATTTTAATGCTTCGGGACAAGCTGACGATTATGGAAACAAACTGACTCTTTTAATATTACCCATCATTGCGACAGTAATATATTTTGGGTTGACAAAATTGAATAAGTATCCTCACATTTTTAACTACCTGACAAAAATCACGGAGGACAATGCTAAAAAACAATATACCATTGCTACAAGAATGTTGAGGTTTTTGAAGCTGGCAGTTTTAATAATCTTTTCCTTGATTATTCTTTTCACTTACTTGACAACAATTGGTGTGACAAATGGTTTGGGTTTCTGGTTTTTGCCATTCACACTTGTACTTTTTTTACTTCCGACTATAATCGGAATTACTCAATCGTTCAAGAAAAAGAATAATGTAGCTTGACGTGTACGCGTGCACAACAGGCGGTTTTTTTATTGACTAAATGATCAAGCAATTGGGAATCCTGCACCTCCCTTTTTGACGATTTTCTGCCTTGAATGTAGATCAATAAATGGTTTCGATTTTTGTCTGAAACCATCTAAATTCGTATTTAGAATAAGTTCTCATCATTTGAATTAATCATTAACCACTAAAAATTAACCATTAACAATTAATCCTCAGTTTGCATTCTTTCTATCTACATAAAATCGTTTATTACATTGGCGGGGCCTGTGCGGTTTTGTACATGGCTGGTTATTTTTTATCACCTCTTTATCCTATCGCGTCTTTGGTTTTAATACTTCTGCTGATTGTGTTGATTACAGATTTTTTGTTTTTATATATCAAGAAGTATCCGCTTCAAGCATCCAGAGAGGTGGCTGACCGCCTAAGCCTGAATGATGAAAATAAAGTGTCCATCCATCTTGTAAACAAATACGCTTTCCCTGTGTCGTTACAGGTGATAGATGAGTTGCCTGTACAATTGCAAATCAGAAACTGGCAGAGGAATGTGAAGATAGAAGCTAATGCCAGTACTACATTGGAGTATGTTATTAAGCCGCTTTCAAGAGGGCAATATCAGTTTGATGATATCAACCTTCTGGTTGTTGGTCCATTACAATTGGCCAAAAGAAAAGTGCAGATAAAAGCCAAACAAATAGTAAAAGTATATCCCTCTTTTATAGAGATGCGCAGATTTCAACTACTGGCCATTGGCAATCGTTTGCAGGAAGCAGGAGTCAAACGTATTCGCAAATTCGGACATAGCTCGGAGTTTGAACAGATAAAAGAATATGTTCGAGGAGATGACTATCGAACCATCAACTGGAAAGCAACCAGTAGACGGGGAAGTCTGATGATGAATAATTTTACAGATGAAAAAAGTCAGCAGATTTATTGTGTGATCAACAAGGGAAGACTAATGAAAATGCCTTTTGAAGGCATGACGCTTTTGGATTATTCCATCAATGCGGCTTTGATCTTGTCCAATGTGGCCCTCGTCAAGCAAGACAAAGCAGGGTTGATCACTTTTGCAGAAAAACAAGACAGTTTTTTAATAGCCGATAAGCAACCAGGACAGATGAATTTGATTCTGGAATCGCTGTACAAACAAGAGACTAACTTTCTTGAGGCTGATTATGAAAAACTATATGCCACCATTCGAAACAAACTTACCAATCGAAGCTTGTTGGTATTGTTTACCAATTTTGAATCGCTGGATGGGCTGAAACGTGAAATGCCCGCTCTTCAACGCATTGCCCATTATCATCTGTTGGTGGTAGTGTTTTTCGAAAACACCGCTATCAAAAGTCTGGTGCAATCTAAGGCAGACAATCTGGAAGAAGTGTACATTAAAACCATCGCTGAAAAATTTGTGTTTGAAAAGAAGCAGATGATTAAAGAGCTTCAACAACATGGCATTCTAAGTATTCTTACAAGTCCCGAACACCTCACGATAAACACCATCAACAAATATCTGGAGTTGAAAAATCGAAATTATATCTAAGCCTATTTTATGCGATGCATGAATTGAGTTATATTGCCGCATGGCAATTTCAAAACAAAAAGTAGAAGCAAAATTTAAAGAGGTTTATAGCAATCTGAATAAGCAACAGCAGTTTGCTGTGGATACCATCGAAGGACCTGTATTGGTGATTGCCGGTCCGGGTACCGGGAAAACTCAAATTCTGGCAGCCCGAATTGGAAAAATATTGCTGGATACTGATGCAATGCCCGAAAATATTTTATGCCTGACTTATACAGACGGAGGAAGCGTGGCTATGCGCAAAAGACTGCAACAGTTTATTGGAGCAGATGCGTACAAAGTGAGCATCTTTACCTTTCATTCCTTTTGTAATGAAGTCATTCAAGGCAATCTTTCCTACTTTGAAAAAACATCGCTAGATCCGGTTTCAGATTTGGAGCAAACCGAATATTTAAAAAAACTGATAGATGCTTTTCCAAAAAATCATCCATTGAAAAGATACAGGGGCGATGTGTATTATGATGCCCAAAACCTACAGAAGTTGTTTTCGGCCATGAAGAGGGAAGGGTGGACGACAGCGTTTCTAAATAAAAAAATAGAGGATTATCGTGAGAGTTTGGAGGACGATGAAAAACTGGTTTATAAAAGGAATTCAGGGAGTAATAAAAAAGGAGATAAAAAACCAGATTATTACAAGGCTGTAGATCGTGCAGAAAAGCTACAAGCTGCAGTTAGCGAGTTCGACAAGTATCAACTGATTCTGCAGCAGAATAGGCGATATGACTTTGACGATATGATTAACTGGGTAATAAAAGCCTTTGAGGAGAATAATAATTTATTGGCAGAGTTTCAGGAAAGATATCAGTATATTTTGGTCGATGAGTTTCAGGATACCAGTGGTACACAAAATCGAATTGTTCAATTGCTCATTAATTTTTGGGAGCGTCCCAATGTCTTTGTGGTGGGAGATGACGACCAGAGCATATATCGTTTTCAGGGTGCCAGTGTAGAAAATATGCTGGACTTTGCCAACAACTATGTGGCCGATTTAAGAACCGTGGTGCTTACCAATAACTACAGAAGTACTCAACCAATTTTGGATATTTCGAAAACACTCATCTCCAATAATGAAGACCGACTGGTGAAGCAATTGCCTAACCTGAGCAAAGATCTAATAGCGGCAAACAAATCTATCAATCATTTGCAAGAGCCTCCGGAAATTCTCGAATATCAAAATATTTCGGAGGAGAAAGTGGGTATTGTGTTGAAAATAGAGCAACTGATACAACAAGGCGTTCCTCCAGGACGAATAGTAGTGATATATCGCGAGAATACTTATGGCGAAGACCTTGCCGGTTTTTTGAGGCAAAGGAATATTCCTTTCTTCAGCAAACGAAAAATTGATTTATTGAATGATCCGTTTATCAATAAGATCATTACGATTATGACATATCTGGATGCCGAGCATGATATGCCCTATGGTGGCGATGCGCTTTTGTTTGAGATACTTCACTTTGATTTTTATAAAATCCCTCCAATAGAAATTGCGAAGCTGACCAACGAAGTGTATCAAAGAAAGTTAAAAAAAGTAGATACATCCCTGCGGCTACAGTTGTTTGAAAAAGCCAATAAACCTGCCAAAACTTTGTTTGATGAAGGATGCAATGCAGGGTTGGTAAAAGTAAGTGCCATCCTAGAGCAGTTGATTGCAGATGTAAGTAACCTGACCCTGCAGCAATTGCTGGATGAGATCATCAGGCAGGCAGGCGTTTTGACCTATGTCATGCATAATGAGTATAAGGTGAAATTGATGCAATACCTGACCTCGTTTTTCAACTTTGTAAAAGAGGAAAACAGACGTAATCCCGATCTCGACTTGTGCCAGTTCATAAAATTGTTGCAACTGATGAAATCGGAAAAATTGAAATTGCCTGCCTTAAACATGATGGGAAATGATAAGGGTGTGAACCTGCTGACCGCTCATGGTAGCAAGGGGTTAGAGTTTGAGTATGTGTTTTTAGCGGGCAGCAATGCATCGGTTTGGGAAAAAAGGACAAGCAAAAGTAAAGGGTTTAAACTGCCTCCAAATGTATTTACAGCTAACGAAAATGCAAATGATTTGTCGGAGTTGCGCCGATTGTTTTATGTAGCACTCACAAGGGCAGAAAAGCATTTGTATATTTCTTATCCCAGTCTCAAAGATGACGGTAAGGAGTTGGAACCTTCTATGTTTATTGCAGAAATACGAGAGCAACATCCCATCGATATTCAGAAGATAATCATCAGTCCGGAATCTATGACAGACTTCTATGCACAAATTTTTGCCAATAGTAAACCGGTGATAGATGCGCTTGAAGAAGATTTTATTGAAGGGCTTTTGTCCAGGTTTGTGATGAACGTGACCGCTTTAAATAATTACCTGGAATGTCCGATTAAGTTTTACTTCAACAATGTTTTGCGTATTCCTTCCGGGAAGTCGGAAGCTCTTGAGTTTGGTACAGCCATTCACTATGCGCTGGAAAAATTGTTTAAAGAAATGAAGGAGCAGGGAACAAATACCTTTCCGCCAGTGGAGTTTATGATCAATGAGTTTAACTGGAAAATGAAACGTAGCCGCGAGAACTTTACTAAAGAAGCTTTTGAAAGAAGAATGGAACAGGGGTCTATTATTATCCCGGCTTATTACAAAAAGTATGTGAATTCATGGAAAACAAATGTGTCCCTTGAACTATTTATCAATGATGTGGTTGTAAGTGGTGTGCCCTTAAAAGGGAAATTGGATAAGCTGGAGTTCGATGGCAACGAAGTATGTGTGGTGGATTATAAAAGTGGCAATGTGGACAATGCGAAGGATAAACTAAAAGCACCTGAAAGTAAAAATCCCAAGGGAGGTGATTATTGGAGACAAGCCGTGTTTTACAAAATATTAGTAGATAATTACAAAAGGAAAAATTGGACAGCCGCCAGTGTTGAATTTGATTTTGTGGAACCAAATAGTCAGAATGAATATGTGAAAAGAAAGCTTGTGATTGGAGCCGCTGATATCACTACAGTCATGCATCAAATAGAAGATGTTTGGAAAAAAATCCAGGAAAAAGATTTCAATACGGGCTGTGGAAAGGCCACTTGTCAGTGGTGCAATTTTGTAAAAGACAATTTTTTATACTCAAAGTTAATGGATGGTGACAGCCAGGAGGAAGCTGATTGAGTTCTGTTTTTTTTGAAAGTGGAAAGGGATTTTGCATTATTGGCAGACATGGCTAGTTGAATCTGTATGCGTCCAGTTGTGATTTGGAATGGGGCTTGATTGGAAGAATGAGATTACTCAAAAATAATATTCATTTAAGTGGATGTTTTGTCAGTCATGTTAAAATCCATCGCTTGTTCATCACCTATATTGGGTATTTTAACAGGAGTGAAGGAGGGTTAAATTTGTGATCATTATTAACCAAAAATCCCCTGACCATGGCAACAAAAGTTAAAGAGCATTATTTTGAGTATGGATCAATGAAGTACTTTAGAGACAATGCACACAGCATACAATTGGGTAATTATGGAGAAAAAAAAGACCCCATTGGTTCCAAGGCATACCTTTCTACCCAAAATCATGTAAAAAATGAGCATTTGGCAAAATATATTCTGAAAGGGAAAGCTGCTGTGGTAAATTGGAAAGAAGTTTCCGATTCTGATTTTGGACTAGATGGGATCGTGCCAGTTTATGGAGTAGCCATTAAGACTGCAGTGGGCTATTCCTATAAAAAAATGAGTACAGCAGATTTGCGCTTATTCCCCTTTTTTATTGAGGCCGGGCCACTACAAAAAATGCTAAATCAGGATGCAGATGGTGCAAGAAAATATTTGAAAGATGAAGGTAACGATGCCAGAATCGTTTCTTATGTATGGGTAGTTATGGAAGCAGAATTGTCCGAAATATTTTCTCAATCCGGCGGCTTTGAAGCTGGGGTTGTTAGTGGCCTATTGGATCTTAGCATAAACAAATCCAAAGGAGGCGTTACAACCATTACCCTTGAGGCAGGTTCCATTTTTGCCTATGGCATGCACAAGGTGAAAAAATGGGATAAGGAAATGATTGAAGAAATGGAAGATGATTTTAAAGGAATGAGCTAATAGATCGATTGGAGGCACAAAAAAACCATAAGCCAAACCTCCTGCTAAAATGGAAACGAAAAGAACATTTGTTTTGAATAGAGCTAAAAGAAAAGAGCTAAACTCAGGAATAGCTCTTTTCTTTTTTGGATGGCAGATCTAACAATCTATTTCCCCTCCTGCGCTTTTAATTTTTGTTCCCATTGCCAGGCCGAACCCATCATCTCGTCTATGCCATATTGTATATCCCAGCCCAGGCTTTTTACAGCATGATCATTGTTGGCATAGATGGCAATCACATCGCCTGTACGGCGTGGGCCAATTTCATAATTTAGTTTTGTCTGGCTCACTCTTTCAAAAGCATGAATGGCTTCTAATACTGTTACACCATTGCCAGTTCCCAAATTGAATATTTCATAATTGCTTTGGTTTTTGTCTTGCTGCAAAAACTGTATGGCTAATGTATGTGCATGGGCTATATCGCTCACATGAATAAAGTCTCGCAGACAGCTACCATCCCGGGTATCATAATCACTTCCATGCACCGTCATTTTGGGCAGCTTACCAATGGCTGTTTGGGTGATAGCCGGAAAAAGATTTTGCGGACGACCAATGGGCAGTTCTCCAATTTCAATGGAAGGATGTGCGCCCACCGGATTGAAATAGCGAAGGGCGATAATGCTGGTTTCCGGACAAACCTTTGCAAAATCTTCCAGTATTTTTTCTCCCATTTGTTTGGTGGCACCGTAAGGGCTTTCTGCTGGTTTGGTAGGTGTGGCTTCTGTGACAGGAATCACATCAGGATTGCCATAAACGGTACAAGAGGATGAGAATACAAAATATGGGATGTCGTATTCCCTTACACATTTCAACACGTTTAGTAGGGAGTTAGTGTTGTTCTCATAGTACATGATGGGTTTGTCTACCGACTCGCCTACCGCTTTATAGGCGGCAAAATGAATGATGCCTTCTATGTCTGTGTTTTCCTGAAATACAGCATACGTGTCATCAAAATTGCAAAGATCTACTTTGTAATTCTTCACTTCTTTGCCCGCGATTTTCTGAATTCCGGTCAGCACCTCCGGATTAGATCTGCTGTTATTGTCAATGGAAATGACATCATATCCACTCTGAATCAAATCTACAATGGTGTGAGAGCCGATATAGCCACAACCGCCTGTTACTAAAATTTTTGCCATAAAAATATTTTATACTAATAAATAAATGTAATGCGAATCTTCCTAAAAATAATGATCAATATAACCGGAACTAATACCCATAAAAAAACGCCGGTAAAGATACCGGCGCAAAGTTGAGTTTTTTTATCTAAAAGCAATACTGCTTTGGGTAATAATCTTATTAAAATAAATTTACAATGTAAAAAACAATTGCAGCGATTAGAGCACTGACCGGAATTGTGAGGATCCAGGCTATCAGCAGATTGATTGTGACGCCCCATCGTACTGCCGAAAGTCGCTTGGTAGCACCTACACCTATGATGGCTCCCGTTACGGTGTGCGTGGTACTTACGGGTATTCCCAAACCTTCGGTAAGAATTAAAGTGGATGCTGCCGCTGTTTCGGCCGATACGCCTTCAAGTGGTGTTACCTTGGTGATTCTGGTTCCCATAGTTTTTACAATTTTCCAGCCTCCACTCATTGTGCCCAATGCGATGGCGCTATAACAGGCTATTGGAATCCAGTTGTGAGCGACCAATATGTCTTTAGGATTTACATCTGGAGACATGGTTCCTGTGGTTACGCCGTGGTATAGAATTACTACGGAAATAAGCCCCATCACTTTTTGAGCATCATTACCACCATGTCCAATACTGAAGGCCGCTGAGGACAGTAGCTGCAATCGCTTGAACCATTTTTCTGTGCTATGATGTGATTTTTTTCTGCATATCCATAATATGACTATCGTAATTAGAAAAGCGACTGTCATCCCTATGAATGGAGATAGAAAAATAAAAGATACGGTTTTAATAAAATTCTTCATTACAATCACATCAAGGGTATGCGCCTTGGCGATGGCTGCGCCAATCAGTCCACCAATCAGGGTGTGTGAAGAACTGGATGGAATACCAAACCACCAGGTAGCCAAGTTCCAAATGATGGCTGCAATAATGGCAGCTAAAATCACTTTGAGATCATAGCCCAAAAATTCAGGATGAATTGTTTTGGCAATGGTGTCGGCCACTTTGTGATCTTTAAAAATAAAATAGGCAATGAAGTTCCAGAATGCTGCCCATACCACAGCTTGAAAAGGTGTAAGCACCTTGGTAGAAACGATGGTAGCAATGGAATTAGCCGCATCATGAAAGCCATTGATATAATCAAATACTAAGGCTAATGCAATAATTACAACGAGTAAAGTAATCATAATAAATAAGTAAGAAATTACAGATAGCGCGAATGTGATAAAAAAAGCGGTATTGTACAGTACAATCCGCCGGGTTCGCTTTTATGCATATTTGATAATGATGGATTCGATTACATTACCTACATCTTCGCATTTATCAGTAATTGTTTCCAGTACCTGGTAAATATCTCTTTTTTTGATTACCTCTTTTGCATCTGGTTCGTTATTGAAAAGTTTTTCAATACTCATGTCAAAAACATCGTCAGCCTGATTTTCAATGCTGTTGATTTTAACAAGTGCCTCGGTGATGTTTCTGATTTTTTTCATATCTCTCAACTCATATACGGCTGTTTTCACTTGTTTGGCACCCTGCTCTATGAGCTCTGCCATTTTTTGAATGCCGGTTTCGTTGGGATTGATACGATAAAGATTTATTTTTTTTGCAGCTGAGTAAGTAAAGTCCACTACATCATCCAATGCGGTGGCCAGGTAGTGTACATCCTCGCGATCAAAAGGGGTGATGAAGTTTCGGCTTAATTCAGTGAAAACACTATGGGTCAGTTCGTCGTTGTGATGTTCCACATCTGTCAGTGCTTGAACGATGGCTCCTCTTTTGTCGTTGTCTGGCTCTGAAACGAATTTTCTAAAAAGCTCTCCTGACTTTTCCACGTTGGTGGCAATTTTTTCAAATAGTTCAAAGAAAACAGTACTAGTAGGTGTGAAGATTTTGAGTATAGAATTTAAACCCATAATGTAATATTTTTTTTCAGGTGCAAAAGTATTGTCAAATAATGTAGTTGTGCTTTGTTAAAGGTAAATTAATAATTAATTAATATTGAAATAGCTGTAGAATCTTAGAAAACACCAGTTTGGATTTTTGAAACCTAAGCCTGCTGATAGCACCACTTTGGTTGAAGACTGCGATCCGCCACGGTGGACAAGCGGCCAGACCGCTTAATAGAAGTGCTGAAGCCGGGCACATAAAATTTTCTTAGGGCGGCATATTGATGATATTGAAATCAACAGCGATCTATTATATTATATGCGTGTATGTAGCAAAAAAAGCAAGACGGCTTGTAGTTAATAATATGGTAACAATTGGGTTACAAATTGGTAATATAGCGGTAACGATCAGTTAATATTCCACAAACACCTTTGCAGCAAATTATAAAGCATTCGCATGAGGTTGATTTTTATTTCTACATTTTGTTTTTTGATGACGCTGTTTACAAATGATCTTTCTGCTCAGGGCAGGGTAAGCGGGAAAGTGTTTAGCGCAGAAACTGGATCTGGTGTGGCAGGAGCTACGGTAAGTGTATTGTCGGACAGTACAAAGGGCACTATTACAGATAAAGAAGGGATGTATGTGTTAGCCGCTGCAAGTGGTACTTCCATTTCGTTTAAGATTTCGGCGATTGGATTTCAGACTAAAATTGTTTCTGATATTGAATGGAACAATGGTGCCATAACAGAAGTGAATGTGGTGTTGGAAAAAGCATCTCAGGAGCTGACTGGCGTGGTGGTGAGAACTACAGCGCGTAGAGAAACGGTGGCATCGCTTTACTCGCAACAAAAATTGAGTGCAACCATTTCTGATGGTATTTCGGCAGATATTATCAAAAGAACACCCGATAAAAACACAGGTGATGTACTGAAGCGTGTGAGTGGTGCTACCGTTCAGGATAATAAGTTTGTGATCATCAGAGGGCTAAGCGACAGATACAATACGGCCATGTTGGATGGTGCAGTATTGCCTAGTACCGAACCTAATAAGAAAGCCTTTTCTTTCGATATCGTTCCTTCGAACCTGGTGGACAAGATTACCATTAGTAAGACGGCTACACCCGATTTGCCTGGTGATTTTGCTGGTGGTGCCGTGCAAATCATTACCAAGGATATTCCTTCTAAAAACTTTACAACCATCAGCATCAGCGAAGGGTACAATACTGCTTCCACTTTTAAAGAGTTTAAAAGTGGTACAAGAAATATGACTGACTGGTTTGGTTTTGATAATGGGGATAAAAAACTTGCCGGAACCTTTCCTGCCTCCAGTTCTATTATCAACAAACAATTGACCCAAAGTCAAATGCAGCAGGCTATGAGGCAACTGCCTACCGACTGGAATGTGTATGCCAATAAGGCATTGCCTGTACAAAGTTACCAGTTGAGTAGCGGGAAAACCTGGTTGCTCAAAGACAATAGCAAGTTTGGCGGAACTATGGCGTTGAGCTATAGAAATGCGCAGAACATCTTAAAGGATGTGATCCGCAAATATTATGAGTTTGACTACCTAGATAATATATATAAGTTTCAAACCAGTGTGGGTGCTTTGCTGAACCTGGCCTATTCTACACCAGGTACAAAGATCTCATTCAAGAATGTATATAATAGAATTTATGATGATCAGCATTTGTCCAGAACTGGACAGAATAATGCTACTTCTTCTGCGGTGAAATTTTTTGCCTTTGATTTAATTCAGAAGCATTTGTTGAAATCTACTCTGGAAGGGAATCACAAAGTGGGGACAGCGGCTAAATTGGATTGGACATTGAGCTATGCTAATGTGATGAATGATCAGCCAGATCAGAGAAAAGTGAACTATCTGAAAGGAAACAGTGCTACAGAATATTCGGCAAGTATTACTACTCTAGGAAAAGAAAATGCTCGCATGTTCACTCACCTGAATGAGCACAGCTATGCGGCCACAGCATCTTATTCACTTCCCGTAAATCTGTTTGGTACGGAAGCTTCTTTTAAATCCGGGCTTTCCACCTTGTACAGAAAAAGAGTTTTTGATGCAAGATTTGTAGGCATGGTGCTCAATGTAAATGCCGATGGTGCCAACGAGATCAGAGAGAGGCCACTACATAAATTGTATGCCAGCGATGTGCTTTCGGCCTATACTCTGGATGAAATTCCAAATGAGTTGGACAGCTATGATGCCAATGCCATTACTAATGCGGCTTTTGTGATGTTGGATAATAAAATCGGTGATAAGTCAAGGCTGGTATGGGGTGTAAGAGCAGAACAGTTTGGGATGAATCTGCAAGCGAAAGTGCCAACCGAAGCCACTACCGTTAATCAGAACTATATAGATATTTTGCCTTCGATCAATTATCGCTATAGCCTTTCCAGCAAAACCAATTTGCGCGCATCCTACTTCCGCTCCATTGCCAGGCCAGAGTTTAGAGAACTGGCGAGTACATCCTTCTATGACTATGAACTTTTGGCCAGCCTTCAGGGCAACCCTAATTTGAAACGGGCACATATTGACAATGGAGATATTCGCTTTGAATACTATCCTTCTGCAGGACAGATTATCTCCGCATCGGCATTTTTTAAAAAATTCAATAATGCCATTGAAGCTTTTAATGATGATGCCAACTCCACCCGAATTGTCACCTATTTCAATGCTGAAAAAGCAAGTGCTTACGGGTTTGAATTCGAACTTAGAAAATCCTTAGACTTTATAGTGAATGCTGACTTTATGCAAAACACCATGCTTTATGCCAATTTTTCCTGGATAAAGTCCACTGTAAAAAACAAAGAAGACGGGTTGAACCTGCTGGAAAAAGAAAGACCGATGGTGGGACAGGCTCCTTATGTAGTGAATGCTGGTTTGCAACACGATTTCCTGAATGATAAACTAAGCTTCAACTTATTGTATAACCGTCTGGGCCGGAGATTGAATATCGCCGCCGGTGCATTGTTCCCCGGGGTGTGGGAAACTCCAAGAGATTTGGTGGATATGCAATTGAGCCTAAAAGTGCTGAAGAAAAAAGGGGAGGTAAAGTTGAATGTGAATGACCTATTGAATCAGCCTTTTACTTTCTACTATGACATGGATGAAAACAAAAAATACGCCATGAGCAAAGATGAAACCCTTAGCAGTTATAAAGCAGGAAGCTCTTTCTCACTTACCTTTTTATATACTTTTTAAACAATAAAAACAAGGAGGAAGCATAATAGGATATTCATTTAGCCTACCGGTTCAATGTATATTTTTTTATGCCAAAATCCATTTGACAAAAAACAACAAAAACAATTACACATGAAAAATCAATTAGTCCTTTTTGTCTCCAGTTTAATGCTGCTTTTTGCAAGCTGTACCAGTAAGTCAGACAATATAGATGTTAATCCAGACAACGGAACAGATGCAGACGTAGTAGTGGTAGAAGGAGATATAACTGCCAGCACCACTTGGTCGGCAAGTAAGATTTACCTGTTAAAGCGCAATGTGTTCGTAACTAACAATGCCGTGCTAACCATCGAGCCGGGAACCCTGATAAAAGGGGATAAAGCCACCAAAGGGTCATTAGTGATCACTCGGGGTGCAAAGATTATGGCAGCCGGTACTACCGAAAAGCCAATAGTATTTACATCAAACATTGCGGCTGGTGGAAGATCTCAGGGTGACTGGGGTGGAATAATACTGCTTGGAAAAGCACCGAACAATCTTGGAACTGCTGTGGCCATCGAAGGTGTTTCTGATGCTACAGACAAGGCGAAACATGGAGGTACAGATGCCAATGATAATTCGGGTGTGATGCAGTATGTACGTATTGAGTATGCTGGTATTCCTTTGGGGCCGGACAATGAAATCAATGCCCTGACTTTTGGTAGCGTAGGTGCCGGAACCACCATTGATCATATTCAGGTTTATCGTTCTGGTGATGATGCCTTTGAGTGGTTTGGTGGTACAGTAAATGTCAAATATCTTTTAGCCATCAATACCTGGGATGACGATTTTGATGTGGACAATGGCTTTTCAGGAAAAGTACAGTTTGCACTGGCTCAACGTTTGGCCTCTACTGCCGATGTTTCCGGATCTAACGGATTTGAAGCAGATAATAATTCAAAAGGAACCAATGATGAACCTCAAACATCCGCGGTTTTTTCTAATGTTACTATACTGGGTCCTGTAGATAAAGCTGGTGCAAAGAATATTAATGCCAATTTCCAGCATGCTGCCCAAATCAGACGTAATGCATCCATCAGCATTTTCAACTCCATTTTTGCCGGTTATACCGAAGGAGTTTATTTTGATGATGCCTTGCCTGCTGGAGGTACAGCTAACGCTTCTGCCAATTTGTTATCTGGTAAGTCAGTGGTTGCTAACAACCTGGTAGTGGGTTGCAATGGGAAAGCTACGCAGATAAAAACATCTAATGCAGGAGTACTTGCTACGGTATCTGCTTTGCTTACCGGCGAATTGTCTTCCAATAGTTTTGCGGCTGATAAATATGCATCTGCTCTAATCACAGATCCCTATAAGTATAGTTCAGATCTGGCTTCAGCTTCCTCTGGCAATGTAGGTGTTCCAGTATTCACCGCTTTACCAGGCTCTGAAGCTGCCAGCGGTGCTAAATTCTCTGATGCCAAACTAGCTTCGGGATTTGATAATACTACAACTTTCAGAGGTGCGTTTGGAGCTACAAACTGGGCAAATGGATGGGCTCATTTTGATCCTCAAACATTGCCTTATGACAAACCAGGCGTAGTAAAATAGTTTTTCATACACCCTTATATAAGGCGTCTCTGTATCAGAGGCGCTTTTTTGATTTGAGCAAGAATGGCCATTGACCTAAGGTTGTTTATTGGGCAAATAGGAATAAATGATTTCGTAATCCACATTTTTCAGTGTTCTAAGTTCCTGACCAATTAGTAAATCTGTAGCCTGCGGGGTAGGCTCGCACACAAAATAGGGCTTGCCATTATAGAGGATTGGCTTTCCTTTGTGTTTGTCGAAATTGACTGCAATGGACACATGCTGCGGATAAGAAAGAATAATCATGGGCAGGTTATAGATTTCCTTTACCAGCGTGAAAAAGAAAATAACCCGATCCTCGCAATCACTGGTTTCAAATAGCAACATTTGTTCTGGGGTGAATCTTTTCTCCCGGCCAAACTTAATGCTGTCGGCTTCAAACGCAAAAGCATACCGGGTCAGTTGCATCAGGTAGTCCACTCCTTGTTTTTCCGATTTCCCTTTCAGAGCTTTTTTTAATGCAGGAATCAATGTGTTGTATGTGTCGTGGCTGAGTGGAATGTTGAGATAATTTTCATAATCCACCGTTGGGTAATTTTTAAAGAGTGGTTGGATCTGCTGATTCACTTTTATCTTAAATCGATACTCATTTTCATTGATAGAAAATTGCACATTTTTGGCTACATAATCCTGTTCTTCAAAATGAGGTAGTTTGTTGATTTTATAGGAAAAAGATCGGTTGCCCTGACTTATAGCTATTGGTACTTCTGCAAATTTATTTTTGGTGAAGTCAATATTGCTTCCGTAGTCGTGATAATTTAAGCATACAAATTGCTTGTCCCATTTTTCTCTGATGGGGATATTGTACACCTGCTCGCTGCATTCTATATAAAACAACAACTTGTTTTCACCGATGACAAGTATGGGTGTATAATCGCTTTGACACATAAAAAACCATTTGTACAAAGTATAGCGGCAATAGTTGTCTGATTTTGGACTTATTTGCTGTGCCATTTTTCTTACCAGTTGATAGTAGAGCCAGTCGTCAGGCTGGTATTTTTTTCTATAAGTTTTCAGCACGCTGATCGGATCGGAAAAATCTGCTTTGCTGATACGATTGTAAAATTCCTGCACAGATGAAATACTCAGGGAGGCTTCACCAAAGTCAATAAAACTATGATCAGGTATTGAGAACCGGATAGAATCTCCATAGAATACTAAGCTATACTGATCCTGTGCCAGCACATTTTTTTGTATGGGCAATAACAATAAAAGTAATATGCTAAACTGTATTCTCATATTGGCGAAGCCCCAATTTACAAAACATAACCATTAGGCAATATTAAATTTTATACCAGCAAATCGCATTGCTTGAATATGTGTTTTTTGAACTAAACCATCAACTATCCCGGATTCTGCCAATCCCAAAGGAGTGCATTCTGAATTGAATCCAGTATATTTATTCAGTGCCAATCTTCATTTTATGAAATACAAAATATTGCTGCTGCTGGCCATTGCTTTTTTTGCCACAACCTGCAGTTGTTACAGCCAGTGCTTTCAAGTGGATGATGTGTCATATATAAATGGATATGAGAAAACTATTAGTGGAGAAGTGTTGCCCTATTTTTCTTTGTACAGGCAATATGCCAAAGATGCCCTGCTCACACGGTGTACCGATGGGAAAAAAGTAATTGAATGGGAAACGGATACGATCCCTTCCAATACCAAGGGAGCGTATGTCTACTTTACCTGGATTGCCGCTCATTCCACCGGTACCAGTGGTGGTAACAGAAATTTTGATTTGTTCATCAATGACGAGCAGGTACTTACTTTCACCACCCATCCCAAGCAATACCCTGCATATTGGTCTTTTACTGGAAAAGATAGCACCTGTTTCACCTTTGCCTTTAAAACAAAGGATGGAGCCAACGATGCTCATGGCATGGCTTACCTGCGGGTTCCACTGCGCAAATACAAGCCTGGCCAAGCACTTCGCATAAAAGTGGTGGGGCAAAACCAGCAAAGCAATGATTGGTATATGACTTTCAGGTATTCGTTCAGAGAGAAAATAGAATTAGCCACTTTGCCCTTTTTGTTGAAAAATGGAAATCAATCATTGCAGGTAACGGTCTTGCATTTTGGAAAACCTGATCGGTTGAATATCTCCATTAAAGGAGCGCCACACAAAAGTTTTGTGGTGAAGAATGGGTTCAATACGTTTGAGCTGGAACTGCCTGCTGTAGTACGGGCACAAACCCTTCAGGTAGCAGCCAGTGTGGGGAAAATATTATCTATGTCGGAAAGCCTAATATTGAAGCCGGTTGCATTTCGTGAAGTAAATCTGATACACCATTCTCATACCGATATTGGTTATTCGCACATACAGGAAGAAGTCATTCGCATCCATAACAAAAATATCCGTGATGCGCTAGCATTGGCAGAAAAAACTCAAACCTATCCCAAAGGCAGTCGATTTGTTTGGCATATAGAAAGTGCGTGGGTGGTGGACAATTTTTTGAAAGAAGCCACAGAAGATGAAAAGAAAAAGTTTTTTGATGTAGTAAGAAAAGGCCAGATCCTGATATCGGCTTTTTATTCCAATAATTTAACCGGGCTTGCTATGCCCGAAGAAATTGACTGGATATCGGATTTTTCTATTGACCTGAAAAGAAAGTATCAACTGCCTATCCAAACAGCGATGATGACAGATGTGCCGGGCATGAGTTGGTCGGTGGTGTCATCCCTTGCAAAAAGAGGTATTCGCTATTTTTCAAATGGGATAAATTATATAGAAGGGATGCCGGGCAATGGCGACAGAATAGGTCATGTGTTAGACAGTTTGGGGGATAAACCTTTTTGGTGGAAATCTCCTTCGGGCAAAGACAGTATCCTGATGTGGTGTGGAGCCAAAGGCTATTCTTCCTGGCATGGAACCGCTGCTGGTGCTGTATTTGAAAGAGGGTCAGAAAAAATTGCCAGTTACCTAAATGAGTTGGATGCAAAGAAATATCCCTACAGCATGGTTCACTGGCGGTATAATATTGTAGCTGATAACGGACCTGTGGATCCTTCAATTGCCGACTTTGTGCTGCAATGGAATAATAAGTATAGTTCTCCCAAACTGGTGCTGGCCAATGCGACCGACATGTTTAGGCGATTTGAAAAACTATATGGCAAAACAATCCCTGTACTCAGCGGCGATTTTACTCCTTATTGGGAGGATGGTGCCTATTCTACAGCAAAGGAAGAGGGCGCAAACAGGATGGCTGCTCAAAAAATTATTTCGTTGGAAAAACTGGCAAGACAAAAACACCTTGCCTTGAACCCTGATCTTTTGCGCCAGGCCAAAAAATTTGTGGTGCTGTTTCATGAGCATACCTGGGGTGCGCACAATAGCATAACAGAACCAGATTTGCCTTTTGTTACGCATCAGTGGGTGTACAAAAAAGGATTTGGCGATTCCGCATCCATTTACACAGAAAGGCTGGAGGCAGACCTTTTCGACAAACTCAAAAACACGGCAGATATTACAGTAATAAACACGCTACCATTTGTGAGAACAGGGTTTGTTGAAATGAAATGTCCTTCTTCTTTTGGAGGAAATATTTTGAAAGATGAAAAAGGAGTAGAAACTATCGTGCAGCTACTTGCAAATGGGAACATAGGTTTTATTGCCAAAAATGTACCGGCGGCTGGTGAAAAGAAATATCAGTTCGTTTCAAAAACTAAGGAGCCTAAAAAGATAGATGGGTTTTCTATGCGTATGCAGCTTAATAAATCTGGAGCTATTCAAAGCCTTCTCCAACAAGGTAAGGAATGGGTTGATACCAGTTTATTTAAAGGCATGATGCAATTGTTGTATGTAGATGGGTTAAACCCTGCCTTGTATCAATCCGCTTCTATCTTTGAATCTGGATGGATGGATGATGGGCCAGTGGTAAAGACTTTGCAATATACGGCCAATCTGCCGGGCACGCATGGTGTACAAGGTTCGATCAGTCAGTTTGCAGATTTGGATTTTTTGAAAGTGACCATTGCAATTGACAAAAAAGAGGTGAGGGGTAAAGAGTCTGTGCATATTGCTCTTCCTTTCAAGATAAGTAATCCTGAAGTGAGAATGGATGCAGGGCTAGGCGTTTATGGTCCGGATTACCAACAACTCCCTGGAAGCAATAAAGAGTATTATTCCGTTCCACGTTGGTTGAATGTGTCGGGGAGTGAGGGTCATGTAACAGTGGCCTGTCCGCAGGGTGCTTTGTTTGAAGTAGGTGCCATGATGGACGAACAAAAAGATGTAAAAGGCTATAAGCGTTGGAAACAAACACAAACTTCCTCGTCATTGATATTCTTATATGCTATGAATAACTATTGGCATACCAATTTCAAAGCAGGGCAGGAAGGGAAGGCCACATTTGATGTATATCTAAAATTCCGACATCAGCCTTTTAAAGCAGATGAAGCCAATAAATTTGGATATGAATGTACTGAGCCATTTTGGGTACTGGGCGCGAAGTGAGGATAGGTAGAGGCGGTTTGTTTAATAAAACGATTTAAAAAAGTGAATGAAAAAAGCGGTACAGAATTTTGGTAGAACCTGGAAGTTTACACCTAAACAAATTGCTTGTCCTTCATCTGTAGAAGAGTTGATACAGGTTGTAAAAGCCAATACATCTTTGCGTCCCGTGGGGTCTGCACATTCCTGGTCTAAGGGAATTGTGACCGATGAAGTGTTGGTATCGCTGGAAAAGCTCAATCAAATTCATTCTATTGATTTGGTGAATTTGCAGGTGAGAGTAGGGGCTGGTATTGTCTTAAAAGATTTGATGCAAATACTTGAGTCAAAGGAACTGGCTATAAGCAATCTGGGTTCTGTGAATGCGCAAACCCTTGCTGGTGCTATCTGTACGGGCACACATGGTACAGGAAAAAGGTTTCAATGCCTGGCGGCTCAGGTCGAAAGTTTTGAAATGGTGGATGGTAGTGGACTCAGTCATTTGTTTACCAAAAACGATGAAACCTTTTATGCATTGCTCACCGGAATGGGTTGTGGTGGTATCATTCATACCATCACACTGAATGTGGTGAAGGCATTTCAGATGCATGCCATCACCGATGTTGCTCTATTTGATGAAGTGGTTGAAAACCTGGAACAATACACCGAATCGTATGATCATTTTAAATTTTGGTGGATGGCTCCAGGACAGAAAGTGATTGTGTTTAAGAACAGCCGAACAGATGCAAAACGAAACGACAAAGACTGGGTGCGCTTTGTAAAAGATGAAGTGATTTCCGTGGTGATATATCGTTTTTTAGTGGCGATAGGGAAACTCAATCGCAAAAGCCTGATCCCTGGCATCAATCGATTTTTAACCAACATTGCCGGCCAGCGATTTGAAAGAATATGCAAAAGTTATATCGGGTTTTTAACACCTCTGCCTCCTGTGCATCGGGAAACCGAATGGGCATTTGACTATCGTGATGCCAAACGTCTCTTAACTGAATATAGAAATCTATTGTTGCAGGAAGGCCATACTTACAACTTTGTGCAGGAAGTGAGATTTACAAAGTCGGATAATTTTTGGTTAAGCCCGGCCTATCATCGGGATACAATATGGTTGTCTATGTACAATATGGATACCCATGTAAATTGGGAAAGACAGTTAAAGTTGTTTGAAACCTGGGCTATGAACAACGGAGGTCGGCCACACTGGGGAAAAGAAGCAAATTTGGATTTTGAATATTTGCATGGGCAATATGGTCAGTTGGTTGCTTTTAGAGAAACAATCCAAAAGTATGATCCTCAAAAAAAGTTGGCCAACAAATGGAATGGTAGGTTTTATGATATTTGAATGAAGGATGCTTTTTGCAGAATGGTATCTACATTTTCTATCCACTTTGTCCAAAAGAAAATATTGATAGTACATAAAAAAAACGACAGGCAGACCTGTCGTTTTTTTTACCATCGGATGGCTGTGCTAAAGTTTATTTTACCAATTTCAGTTCGTTGATAATATTGGTGGCACCACCCAGTTTGTCAATACACCAAAGCACGTAACGGATGTCCACATTGATCGTGCGGTTGAGGTCTTTGTCAAAAGCAAGTTTATGACTTAGGGCTTCGTAGTTGCCATCAAAAGCCAGTCCTATCAATTCTCCTTTGCCGTTGATTACAGGAGAGCCGGAGTTGCCACCGGTGATATCATTGGTAGTAATAAAGTTCACTACCAAATCCTTTCTTACGGGATCGGCATACTGGCCAAAGTCTTTCTTTCGAAGTAATTCTATTTGGTTAGCCGGCAGGTCGAACTCATAGTCGCCTGCAATATATTTTTCCAAAATCCCTTTGGAAGTGGTTACATAGTCATAGAAAGTGGCATCCTTTGGTTTGTAGGATTTCACTTGTCCATAGCTTGCCCTCATAGTGAATGTAGCATCCGGATACATCATCTTTGCTTTCTCAGGATTCATAGCTAACACTCCTTTCAGATAAAGCCGACCATATTCGTTATTGGCAGTTACAAATTTTTGATTCAGAGAATTATATTTTGATAGATAATTGTTGATAAATGCTGACGCAGTCAGGATTGCAGGGTCGTCCTTTGCTGCATAGGCAGATGGATTGCTGATAAAGGTTTTCCATTTTTCATTGTCAAAAATCATTGTGGTTTTGAACACATCGGCAGCAAACTTTTTATAGGTTTCGGTCTGATCCAGCATGCCATAATCTTGTTGAAGTTGTTTGTAAAAGGCCGTTGGCTGTTGGGTTTTGTCAATGTCTTCATAGTACATTTGTAAAACGGCAGCTAAAATGTTTTCATCAGACTTTTTGTTTTCTCCTTCCACAAATGCTTTTCGCCTGGTGTCTAATTCCTTTTTGATTTTTTCAATATCTGCACCAGGTTTTTGCAAACTGCTCAACAACTGCTGAAGCGTGCCTGCAAATGCTAATAGAGGAGAACCCATAATGCCTTCATTGAGGTACACTCGACTTTTTGCATACGGCTTCCAGTCCTGATAAGCTTTGCCCCAGTCGGCAAACAACTGCTGGTATTCGGCCTTGCCATTGGCCCATTCATTAAACTTTTTTTCGGCTGATTGTTTTTGACCATAAATATCATATTTCAGCAACTGTTTGGTTTCGCCATCAAAAAATTTCCAATAGTTGGCAATGCTTGCAAAGCTGGATGCGAGTTTTAATTTCACGGCAGGATCTTTCTTCATTTCTTCCAGCATATATTTTAATCTCACCTCTCTAAGCTTTACCAAAGAAGGATTGTTTACATCTGTAGATAGTTTAATGCCATAGGAAGACTCATAGCGGTTGGTACTACCCGGATAACCCCAGATCATGGCAAAGTCATTTTCTTTCACCCCTTTTATGGATACTGGTAAATACCATTTTGGTTTCAGTGGCACATTGGAAGCATCATAGGTAGCCGGTTGATTATTCTTATTGGCATAAACCCTGAAAATGGAAAAATCTCCGGTATGTCTTGGCCACTCCCAGTTGTCTGTATCTCCACCAAACTTACCAACAGTTTCTGGTGGAGTACCTACCAGCCGGATGTCTTTATAGATTTCATACACAAAAGCCAGGTATTGATTGCCTTTAAACAAAGGGCTTACCCTGCATTCAATGTTCTTGTCACCATTGCTCAATCGTTTATTGATAGATGAAATTATGTCCGACTGTTTAGCTGCTCTACCGCTGCCGGATAAATTAGCTAACGCAGATTCTACTTCTTTGGTCACATCTTCTATGCGCAAAAGAAACTGAACGGTAAGCGCAGTTTTTATTTCTTCGGATTTGCTACGGGCATAAAAACCATCGCGCAAATAATTGTGATCTACAGTACTGGCTGAGGCTATAGCACCATAGCCACAATGGTGATTGGTAAATATCAAACCTTCTGGGCTTACAATTTCTCCCGTACATCCACCACCAAAGATGATAATTGCATCTTTTAGGGAGTTCTTGTTCATGCTGTATAATTGTTCTTTGGAAAGTTTTAGACCTTTCTTCACCATATCGCTATATACCTGCTGACCTAAAAGATGAGGCAACCACATGCCCTCATCGGCAATAGACTTCAAGCTGATGGTAATGACCAGCAAAAGAAAAAGTAGATTTTTTTTCATTGTAATATTTATTCTTTAATAAAAATTGTGAGATACATCACATAGCCGGGCAAACATACAAATAAATCCAAAGGCAAAATCTGATATTGATGATGAGTGGTAAGTGGTAGGGATTGTTCTATTTCAAAGCCTGAATGGTGTTGTTATTGGGGCACTTGGTACGTCTTGGATTGTTCAATTGCAGAAGGGTTGAGAATTATCAATTTGCTGATATGGAAATTATGCGCCGTATGAGCAAGGTTCAGGTGTAGGAAAGAATATGAGGGTTAAAGGTCTGCTAAGGGGTTTTGCAGGTTATTGGTAATACTGCTATTTGTTCCTTTGGTTTTCGATGAACAAATCGGAAATGGGAGAGGTTTCTAACACTAAATTTTGATGGAAGATCCACTGCGGCGGATGAAGCTTGTACAAAATTTCATTTGAAGTCATTCTGTCCACACGCTTGTAAAGCTGTAAGCTGTTCGGTGTTCCTTGCTTTCACTTGTTTGTAAGTCGTTTTGGTAGTGCTGTTGGATATTTGTAAACAATGGTACTCGCTCATTTTATTCCAGCATTATCTATTTCTTTCATCAATCTGTCTGTTTCCGAAAGGGCAACGATGATTTTTTGATAATGTAGAATGTCATCAAACTCCAAGGTTCTGTCTTTGCGGTCTTTGAGCCATTTTTGTGCAGGTTGATAGCCACCAATGTAGAAGTTCCAAGCCGTTAGCGGCACGTTGTCGAAATATTGGTTTTCGTTGATGAAAACTTTACCATCTTGATATTTAGGTTTTCCTACCACATTATCGCCACCTTCGGGATATTGTGTGATGTAATGCGCTACCAACGGACTTTCTAATAAATGAATTTGGCGTAGTTCACCGCCTAATTTTACCAAATGCCAAAACGTGGTGGCATCTTTTGGGTAAGGCACTCTCGGAAAATCTATTTTTAAAAATTCCTTGTATTTTTCTCGGTATGTTGGTGAATGTAAAACGGCATAGATGTAATCTAACATGTCGATTGGGGCAAAAGTGTTTTCGGATACTGAGTCTATCGAAGTATCTTTTTCGGTGGTAAAAGTTAAACCTAATTTTTTAGCTATTTGGTTTACAATTTCTGGGTGGAGATTGGGAACTCGCTCCGCTGTTTCGTTATCTAAAAGCGTGGATGAATTGTCGGGGTAGAGGTAGAGGGGGAAAACTAAACCAGCTCCGAATTGCCCTGCAGTTCCTGTGTAATTTATATCTGTCAAACCTTTACTTACAAAAAAGCCAAATTTTTCTGTAATTGCTTGACGTGGAAATAAAATTGCAATGTTTTCTTTCAATAAATGTTTCATTACTGAAAATCTATGACGAACAACTTTATATAAATCGTACTCAATATTTTGAATGTCAAACGGACGATAATAGTATTTATGATTGTTTTCTTGGAATTTTTGTAAACTTATTAAGTTGCCATCATTGTGTGTTTTTACGCCACTTGTATTAATTGAAAACAATTCATCCACTTTAAACCCCTTCTCATACACTTCAATTCCTTCAAAATCCTTTTTCACAAAAAAGAAGTTGGGTTCTTGTGGTTGCAGTTCGTTCCAGGGTATAGAATCTAAGGTATTTTCGTTTAAGAAATCGTATTTATCTTCTCGTTTTCCGTAGAGGTCGAAATGGAGAATTTGTGCTGGTTTATTCGCCATGGTGTTTGTTTTGTTGTTCTTGTATAAATATTTTTTGTTGTTCTATTTCCCTTATCAATTCTTCTTCGGTGGGCAAATATGCCATGTATTTACTGGCAAAAAGTTGTTTATTGTCTTGCAACACCGAATATTTGGCTACTACGTTGTCGGTTTCTGTACAAAGCAATAGACCAATAGTTGGGTTATCATCGGCTTGTCTTTTCAAATCGTTGTACATCCGCACATACATATCCAACTGCCCCAAATCTTGATGGGTGAGTTTATTGGTTTTTAGTTCTATAATCACAAAACATTTCAGGAGGTAATTGTAAAAAACCAGGTCAATATAAAAATCGGAGGTTTCGGTGCGGATATGTTCTTGCCGAGCTACAAAGGCAAAACCTTTACCTAATTCCAGAATAAATTCCTGCAGATTGTCGATCAATGCTTTTTCTAAGGTGGCCTCGGTGTAAGATTTATTAGTAGGTAAATTCAGAAATTCTAATACAGTTGGATTTTTTATAAAATCAGATGGATTTAATGGGATTTTCTCCGTTTTTTGAATCATCTCATTTTTCACCATTTCTTTATCTGAGGAAGAAATTAACCGATCATAATAAAGTGTGGAAATATTCCGGTCCAACGTTCTTACCGACCAAGTGTTTTCCGCAGCTTCGTTGAGATAATACATTCTTGCATTCTCATTAGAAACCTTTAAAACTCGCTGAAAATGAGACCATGACAATTGTGCGAACAGTGTTCGCATAATCTCATATTCGGAGAAATAACTGTAGAATTGGCGAATTTCCCAAATGGTTCTCTTGCTAAATCCTTTTCCAAATTCCTGTGTTAATTCATCAGAAATGGTTTGAATAATTTGTTTTCCGTAAACTGCTCTATCCGCACCGTTTTGTTCTTCGTCCACTATTCGTTTACCGATTTTCCAGTAGGCTTCCACCATCGCTGAATTAATAGCTGCATAGGCTTTTTGTCTGGCTTGCGAAAGGATGGATTTTATTTCGATGAGATAATTCATGTGTTTTATTTCTTATTTTTCATAAATAGAATATTGCTCGCCCCTTGCATAATGTCGAAAACATTTTGGTCGGGACCGCCGTCGGGAGCTTGGTTATTTTTGTTTTTCATTTCAATAAGTTTCGGTTTTCTACCTGTTGCAAAACGCTCATTTGTTGGATGGCAATGTGATTTAATTTTATCAATCGCTCATTTTGAGCTACCTGTTCATTTATCAATAAAGCATTTATGTTTTCTAAATTAGAAAGACAAATCAGCTCATTGATAGTGGCATAATCTCGAACATTGCCTTTCAATTTTGGATTTTGTTCTCGCCATTGTTTTGCAGTCATTCCAAAGAGTGCCATATTGAGAACATCCGCTTCGTTGGCATAAATAATGGATGTTTCTTGGGAGGTAAGTTCTTTGGGAATCAAATGTGTTTTAATAGCATCGGTGTGGATATGATAATTGATTTTAGCTAATTCACGTTTGGCTGACCAACCAATTTGTTTTTGTTCTTCTTCTTTTAGGCGTTTAAATTCTCGAACAAGATACAATTCAAACTCTGCCGAAATCCACGATGCAAATTTGAATGCAATATCCGAATGAGCAAATGTTCCACCTCCATATCTTCCTGATTTTGAAATTATTCCAATGGCATTCGTTTCTTTGCTCCATTTTTGAGGCGACATCCAAAAGTGGGGTTTAGCGGATTCATTTTTAAACCCCTCATAAATGTGGGGTTTAAAATCGGGATTGTTCAACATTTCCCATAAACCAATGTATTCAATGGTGTTAAAAGTTCTTAACCATAAACTGATGATTTGCGAAGGGTTTTCTTTATCCCGAGTTTTAGCAATATCGGTAAGAGAAATATAATCTTCTTGCTCTTTTCTAAATAGAGTTATTTCCGTTTCTTTTACATTGATTTTTGCCATAGCTATTTCCGTTTTGCTTCTTCACAAAGATATTAATGCTCGCCCCTTGCATAATGTCGAAAACATTTTGGTTGATACCGCCGTCGGGAGCTTGGTTATTTTTGTTTTTCATTTCAATAAGTTTCGGTTTTCTATTTCTTGTAAAATAGTCATCAACGTGTGGGACTCATTGTAAACGCATTTCTTCCTGCTTCTTTCAAAAGGGGGTCGAATTCGACCACTTTGAAATTATTATTTTACTTTTTCTTCTTCACAAAGATATTAATGCTCACACCCTGCATAATGTCGAAAACATTTTGGTCGGCACTGCCGTCTGGGCAAACTTCTTTTTTCTTGGCGTTTCCATGCAAATCGAGGATGTAAACTTTATCAAATGTTTTCATTAGTTCTTTACGCATTTTTCGATGAATAATGCCGTCAATAAAACTATTGTTCGAGATAAAAGCTAAAATTCCTTCGCCTGTTTTCTCTACATAATATTGACCTAACCGAAGAAATTTGATATAATCATCGGAAAGCGGCTGAATATTTCGTTCGTTTAAATCTTTTTTATAATCAGCGGTTAGACTTTCAATCCATTCACCTTTATTCGTGCTACTTACTGCATAGGGCGGATTTCCAATCACACACATTACGGGTGTATCTCGTTTGATATGGTTGGCTTCGTTGGCTTCGGTGCTTAACCAATTGGCAAATAACGTTCCTGTATCTTGATGGTGTTCTTCTAAACTATTGGTAAGATAAACCCGTAAACGTTGGTCTTTGGTTGGTTTGTAACCCGTTTCGGATAACAATAAATCCAACTGCAGATGTGCCATAGCGTAACTAGCCATGAGCAATTCAAAACCGTTCAAGCGAGGCAATAAATGGGTTTCAACATAATTGCTCCAAATGCCTTGTAGTCCTTCAAATTTTTTGTGAATGTGTTTTACTATTTCTGCCAAAAAAGTTCCTGTTCCAGTGGCGGGATCAAGTATTTGTACTTTATGCACTTCTTGTTCTACCTTTTTGCCTTGTAACTCTACTTTTATTTTGGTTTTGCTGGTATCGGCTAAACCTTGTGGTAAATTAAATTCGGTTTTAAGAATGTCGTCCACCGCCCGAATAATAAAGTTTACAACAGGTTGCGGTGTGTACCAAACACCACGAGCCTTTCGCAATTTTGGGTCGTATTCGCTCAGGAAAGTTTCGTAAAAATGGATAATTGGGTCTTCCATTTTTGTTGATTTACCATAGTTTTTCAAGATTTCTTCCACATTACACGCCAAGAAAATATCTACCAAACTATCTACAATCCATTTGATGCGATCATCAATATCGGGGCCGGCAATGTAGCCAAACAGTTTGCGTAAAAACGGATTTGATTTTGGAATGAGTTCAGCGGCTTCTTGTCTGCTGAAAGTGGGCAAAGTTGGGTCGTGCAGACGAGCAGCAAACATTCCGTAAGCGATGGTTTGAGCGTATACATCAGCAAATCCTTTGGGTGTAATATCGTGAATAAGGATTTGCTTAAAGGCAATCATTTGATCTTTAAGTGTGCTGTTTGCGTGATTGTATTCGTCGCTTGTCAATGCCTTTTCAATCACATCAGAAAGCAGGCGTGCTTTGCCCGCCATCATTTCTGCTAATTTTCTGCTGCTTTTTATCGTTTGCCCAACGTGGGTAGCAAAGTCTTTAATGAGATTTGTAAAAGTTGCATAGTTGTTAGGCAATGGAATAATGGTTCCATTTTGTATTTCAGCAATGGCAATTTTTGTTATAAAAATCCCATCAATGTATAAATGGAAATCAAGATAATCTGTAAAGATTAAATTGTTGAGCGATGCTTTGTAACGGTCAAACTGTTCTTTGTTTCCTGTTATCTTTGTGCCATCAAGGTCTTTGTCGCCTATGTCTTTGGCTTCTATAAACCCAACAGGAATATCCTTTTTGGTTAGGATAAAGTCAGGTGCTCCACATGATTGTCTTTTAGGTTCATTGGTCGCTCTGATTGTTGGGATTAAACTTTCTAATAGTTGTTGCAAATCACCTCGAAAAGTATGTTCGGTGGCATTTCCAAGTTTATAGCGTTTATTTATGTTGTCAATGTATTGGTCTAAAGTCATTTGTTTTGTTCTCAAAGTTGCTGATCAAAGTTAGCTTTTTCTGTCTGCGCATTTGTACGTTGTCGGGTTAATAAAATAACTGCTAGCCTCATTCTTTAATTGTACTCTACTTTTATATTCCAGTCTGTTTTGTCTTCCAGAAAAGATACGAATTCCTGAGTGAGGGTAAATCCTTTTCCGGTGGATAAAAGCTCCACCTGAATTTCTGGATCCTGGTCTATAAAAATAAGGCTCAATGAAGTGGAACCCTTGTTGCCTTTGAGATTGGTTTCTAAAAAGCTGATTACTTCTTTGCTGATTTCTGATGCCGGAATCTGAATTTTTAATTGCTTTGTAAAATTGGACTTAATAGTTTCTGCCAGACAAATGGAAGAGATCTTAAAGTCAAATCCACCATTGTATCGCTGTTTGAAAAAGCCTGTGATAAATACAGAAGCCCCCAATTGCAGAATAGATGAAAATCGCAGGTAGTCTTCAGAAAATAACACCAGTTCCATTTTGCCACTGTAATCTTCCAGTGCGAAACTGCCGAATTTGGTTCCGCTTTTGGAAATTCTATGTTGTGCATCGCTCACCAAACCCATGATACGGAAAGTAGCATTTGAACTTATCTTTTCCGCCTCCTGTTCTTTATACTCATTGACATAGGCAATTTTTGCAATGCCATAATGTTTCATTTCAAACTTATAATCATCCAATGGATGCCCACTGATATAGATACCAGTCACTTCTTTTTCAAAGTCCAGTTGTACTACCAGTGGCCAATGCGGGCAATCGGGGAGTTTTGGTTTTTGTACTTCCATCACTTCGCTCAGATCGCCAAAAAGAGTATTGGTATTGTTTTGAGATTGAGACTGGCTTACCTGCCCGTATCTAATAATCTTTTCTAATCCAGTGGTGATATCCGTGGGGGGTGTAAAGAAATATTGGGCACGATGCAATTCGGTAAAGCAATCGAAGGATCCTGCATAGGCGAGGCTTTCCATTGTTTTTTTATTCACGGTGCGTTGGTTTACCCGTTTTACCAGATCGAAAATGGAATCGAAAACGCCTTTAGCATTTCGTTCTTCTATAATGCTTTCCACGGCTGCTTCGCCCACGCCTTTCAATCCACCAAGTCCAAAACGAATTTCTTTGTTTTTGTTTACAGCAAATCCTTTTAGCGATTCGTTGATATCGGGCCCAAGCACCATTATGCCCATTCGTTTACACTCTTCCATAAAGAAAGTGATTTTTTCCAGAGACCCGGCGTTGTTCAATACAGCGGCCATGTATTCGCTTGGGTAGTGTGCTTTCAGATAAGCCGTTTGGTAAGCCACAAAAGCATAGCAGGTAGAGTGAGATTTGTTGAAAGCGTACTGTGCAAAAGCCTCCCAGTCGGTCCATATTTTTTCAAGTGTTTCTTCCGGATGTCCCTTCTGAACTGCACCTTCCAAAAATTGTTTTTTCATTTTGTCCAGGGTGGACTTTTGCTTTTTACCCATAGCTTTTCTAAGCACATCCGCATCACCCTTACTAAAGCCTCCTATCTTTTGACTGAGCAACATTACCTGTTCCTGATAAACGGTAATGCCATAAGTATCCTTTAAGTATTCTTCCATTTCAGGCAAATCATAAATCACTTCTTCTCTGCCGTGTTTTCTGTCAATGAAGTTTGGGATATAGGCAATGGGACCCGGACGATACAAAGCGTTCATGGCAATCAGGTCATCAAATCTATCAGGTTTTAGCTCACGCAAATATTTTTGCATACCAGCACTTTCAAACTGAAAAGTGCCATTGGTTTCTCCTTTCTGATAAAGTTCATAGGTTATCTTATCATCCAATGGAATATCGTCAATCACTATATCCAAGCCATAATTTAGCTTGATCAGTTGCAGCGCATTCTTAATAATGGTCAGGGTTTTCAGACCCAAAAAGTCCATCTTGATTACGCCAGCTTCTTCTATCACACTGCCTTCTATTTGTGTTACCCACAAGTCGGAATCTTTGGCGGTGCTTACGGGCAATAAGTCGGTTAAGTCTTGAGGCGCAATGATGATGCCGGCTGCATGTATGCCGGTGTTTCTTACTGAGCCTTCCAGTATTTCTGCCTCATGAAGCACTCTGCTCTGCAAATCATTACCATTATAAATTTCTCTGATGCGCTTCACATTTTCCAGGTCATCTGTACTTAATGCTTCCTTTTCCAACAAAGATTTTTCACCTTCCTTAGATTGTTGAAGTGGGGCATGAAGCACCCTTTTTAAAGAAATCCCAGGTTTTTCAGGAACTAATTTTGTCAACGCATTTGATTCTGGCAAAGGCAGATCCATGACACGGGCAACGTCCTTGATGCTCATTTTGGCAGCCATGGTACCATAAGTGATGATTTGTGCCACCTGGTTTTTGCCATATTTCTGAACTACATAGTCTATCACTTTCTGGCGGCCTTCATCATCAAAATCTGTATCTATATCGGGCATACTCTTTCTGTCGGGATTGAGGAATCGCTCAAAAAGGAGGTTGTATTTTATGGGGTCGATATTTGTAATTCCAATACAATAGGCCACCACCGAGCCTGCAGCGGAACCACGTCCGGGACCAATGAATACGCCTGTGTCCCGACCAGCCTTAATAAAATCACTCACTATCAGAAAGTAACCGGCAAAACCCATTGTTTTGATAGTGAAAAGCTCAAAGTCAATACGTTCCTGAACTTCTGGCGACAATGAGCCATATCGTTGTTGAGCTCCTTCAAAAGTGAGACATTTAAGATACTCCCACTGATTTAAAGAATCCGCTAGAATCAAATCTCCTTTTTCAGTGTGCTGATCGGTATTGTGAATTTTGAAATTATCGGGAATGGGGAAATTGGGGAGTAGAATACTGCGTTTCAGATCCAGCAATTCTATTTTATCTACAATGGCATTTGTATTGTCAATAGCCTGAGGAATATCCGCAAATAAGGTGGACATTTCCTGGGTGGTTTTAAAATAAAACTGATCGTTGGCAAAAGCAAAACGCATGTTTTTCATGTTCACATCATCATCGGAAAAGTCTCCGCGATAGGCGGGCGTGGACTGCTTTTCACCAGTATTGATACAAAGTAAAATATCGTGTGCATTGAAATCTTCCTGGTTCACATAGTGCGAATCATTACTGGCAATGATGGGTACGTTGTACTTGGCCGCAAACTTAATCAGCACGGCATTTACTTTTTCCTGGTCCGGAATTTCGTGTCGTTGAAGCTCTACATAAAAGTCTTCTCCAAACAAATCCAGCCACCATTTGAATTCTGTCTCCGCTGCTGTTTCTCCATTTCTTAATATGGCCTGAGGTACGGAAGCACCCAAACAACAGGTGGTGGCAATGAGTCCTTCGTGGTATTGCAGAATCAATTCTTTGTCTATACGGGGATACTTGCCATAAAGCCCTTCAATAAAGCCCAGTGAAGTGAGCTTGGTCAAATTTTTATAACCTTGTTCATTTTTTGCCAACAGAATCTGATGGAATCTTTTGTCCTTTCTATCCTTGGTAAATGTTTTTTGATGCCGGTCTTCCACTAAATAAAATTCGCAACCCACCACCGGTTTCACTTTGGGTTTGCCATTTTCATCTACATGCTTATAGGCTTCTGCCACAAACTGGAACACGCCATACATATTTCCGTGGTCGCTAATGGCTAAGGCAGGCATACCGTCGGCAATGGCTTTTTTGTAAAGGCTGCCAATGGGGGCGGCTCCATCCAAAAGTGAATATTGAGTATGGACGTGTAAATGCGAAAATTTCATGGATTAATCTTTTATTATCTACTAATCTTAAAAACAGTCAACCGGAAGTAAAAACTCTACGTAGAGTGGTCTTTAATAATCCGATTTGCAATCTGCAAAAAATTTCTATTTCAAACCAAACTCTTTATACACATTCGCCGGCAAGAATACCTAAAACGATGGTCAAGGCTCAATTTGAGGAATTATCCACAACCCAAAGAAGCTAACAAAATCATCTCTCAATTTGTTTGTTTTCAGAATGAAGCCGTGCTAATTTATACCGATAAAAGAAACAAATCGAAATAAGAATAAATAAAATGAAACAGTAGTAATAAGAATCATTAATTTTATAAGGATAAAAATTTGTTTCACAGAGAAGTTATTGAAAAATGGACAAAAGAAGAGAATTTATAAAGAAAGCCATGATGCTTTCAGGTGCCGCCGGATTTTCAGCTGTCATTCCCGAATCTATACAAGCAGCATTAACCATTGATCCTAAACCGGGTAGTAGTTTTTTGGATGCAGAGCATGTAGTCATACTGATGCAGGAGAATAGATCTTTCGATCACAGTTTTGGTACTTTGCAGGGGGTGAGAGGATTTAATGACCCTCGTGCTATAGATTTGCCAAATGGGAATCCGGTTTGGTTTCAGGAAAATGAGGAAGGGGAAACCTTTGGTCCTTTCAGATTGGATATAAAGAATACAAAAATTACCTGGATGGGCGACCTGCCGCATTCCCGTGCCAGTCAGGTAGATGCGCACAATAATGGGAAGTATGATAACTGGCTGCCTTCAAAAAAATCTGGCAACAAAAAATATGCAAATCTGCCGCTTACTATGGGCTATTATACTCGCGAAGACTTGCCCTTTTATTATGCTTTGGCGGATGCTTTTACAGTTTGTGATCAAAATTTTTGTTCAGCAATGACCAGTACCACGCCCAATCGTTCTATGTTTTGGACGGCTAATATCCAGAGTGAGGAAAATGGATTACCCAAAGCTAATATCCGGAATACAGATTATGCTCATGCAAAACATAAATGGCCCAGTTTTCCCGAGCTTTTGTCAAAGCATGATATTGATTGGAAATTTTATCAAAATGAAATTACTTGTGGCGGAGGATTTAAGGGTGAGGAAAGATCATGGCTGGCAAATTTTGGATGTAACCTTCTTGAGTTTTTTGCCGCATACAATGTGAAGTTCGCCCCTATGTATATTCAGGGTCTTCAAAATCAGGTGATTGCACTACAGGCAGAAATAGAAAATGTACAGACCGCTAGTCCTGGAGAAACCGAAAGCGATAAAACCAAAGCAGCTATTCAAAATAAGCAAAAGGCCTTGAATAAGGCTATGGAAGAGTTGAAGCACTGGAACATGGCGAATTTTGAAAAATTATCAGATGCACAAAAGCAGTTATTTGCAAATGCATTTGTTACGAATATCAATGATCCTGAATTTAGAAAATTGACCACTCTGCAATATGATGATCAGGGAAAGGAACGCGAATTGAAAGTGCCGGCTGGAGATATCTTTTATCAGTTTCGCAAAGATGTGAAGGAGGGGAAATTGCCTACTGTTTCCTGGATGGCTGGTCCACAAAACTTTTCCGATCATCCAAGTGCTCCCTGGTATGGTGCCTGGTACCTTTCCGAAATAATGGATATTTTGACCAAAAATCCGGATGTCTGGCGAAAAACGATTTTTATTGTTACTTATGACGAGAACGATGGGTATTATGATCATATACCTCCTTTTTCCATTTCGGATAATAAAACCCCGGGAACAGGGAAATGTGCACCCGCCATGGATACCGAAAAGGAATTTGTGCGACTGAAAAATGAATTGATGCAGGGGATACCTGAAAAGCAAGCCCGTGAAGCACCGATTGGTTTGGGATTCAGAGTTCCAATGATTATTGCTTCCCCGTGGAGCAGGGGTGGAAAGGTCTGTTCACAGATTTTTGAACATACGTCCACACTACAATTTTTAGAAGTTTTTTGTAGTAATAAGTTCAATAAGAAAATTCATTTTGATAATATCAATCCATGGCGCAGATCCATCAGTGGCAATCTTACGTCCTCGTTTTCTATTTTTAAAAATGCACCAGATCGATCCCTAGCCTTTCTGAATCGAAATAAATTTATCGAAACAATTTATAATGCAAAATTCAGGAATGAACCAACTGGGTTTAATAAGGTGGGGGAAAATGATTTGAAAAATGGTAACTTATTAGAATGGTTGCCTGAGCAAGAACCAGGAACCCGACCTGCCTGTGCACTGCCTTATCAGCTTTTTGCTGATGGGAAACTGGATGTAAACAAAGAGCAATTTTCTATTAACATGGAAGCCTCAAGCGAACATTTTGGGGCAAAAGCCGCTGGTGCACCTTTCAGAGTATATGCAATAGGAAATCATAAAGCATTGGCAGACAATAAGAAGTTTGAGCTAAATCGGAACTGGAACTATTCGGTAGCAGCAGGTAATAAACTATCCGATCAATGGCAACTTGCTGATTTTGAACGGCAGCAGTATCAGTTAAGACTCTATGGGCCTAATGGTTTTTTTAGAGAGTTTAAGGGAGATCGGTACGATCCTGATATTTCTGTTTTTTGTGGATATCAAAACCAAAATGGCCTTACTGGAAATATCGAGATATTGATTTCCAATGAAATGAATCGAGATATTACTATTGAAATCAAAGACAGAAGCTATGGCAATGCCACTGTTTTACACAACATCCCGGCAGGAAAGAATGAATTTCGAATTGTTTTGAACCTGAAAAAATCTTCTGGATGGTACGATTATTCCATAAAATTGGCAGGCTTCGACAAATTTAGCCAAAAATTTGCAGGACATGTTGATACAGGATTGGACAGCAATACGGATCCTGCTATGGGAAGAGTGAAATAGTCTTGTTTCGGCTTTATTGCTGTTCTGGCGAGTGGATTGTCCGGGAAAAGATGAGTGATTTGATTTGTAAAATGTTGTTTATTATTTATTTAAGACTTATTTCAAAACAATTTTCATTCTGCACAATATTGTTTCCTGAAATGCGTTTATAAGTCTTAGTAATCGGTTCCCACTGGAGCCTTAAATCATAAACCAAAAAAAGATTTAGTTATATATGGTTCGTGTGAGTTTTTTAGGATTAATATTCTTTTTATATATAAATACTTGTTTTGCTCAACTAAGCCCAATCAGACAGGCTGGGCAAACATCATCTCAAGCAAGAGCAACTACCGCTCAATCCAAATATTCCGCTGAAGAAGAACGCATTATTGCTGAAATTAACAGTTCAGGAATGATAAAAAATAATTCTGCCAAAGAAAGTCTTTTGGAGGCTGCAAAACAGTTTTTTACACCTTTGAGTGTTCAGGTTAAATATGCTACTTTGTTACAGATACTTCCGGGAATGCTTACCAATGTAAAGCTTTTGGAAGCTATAGATGACTGGTATGGAACCAGATACAGATATGGTGGTACTTCTAAAAGCGGTATTGATTGTAGCGCATTTGTACGAGCAGTGTACAAAGTGGCTTTTGGAATCGATTTACCTAGAACAGCAAGAGAACAATTTAATTATGCCAACGAAGCCATTTCAACTGCTTATCTGAAAGCGGGAGATTTGCTTTTCTTTAATACCAGAGGTGGGGTTTCGCATGTAGGAGTTTATTTAGGCAATAATAAATTTGTACACGCTTCTTCCAGTCATGGTGTGACCGTTAGTGGGTTAAATGAAAAATATTACTCTACCAGATATTTGGGAGCCAAAAGAATTGATCGGGCAAATTCTGAGTCAGAAAATTAGTAGTAGCTATTTGAATATTTATTTTTAGAAGCCCCTTTTTGGGGCTTTCTTATTATTGAAAAGGAGGAGAATTGTCTTTTTAGAAATAGAAAATTGTAGGTTTAAAATATTTAATACTTACCTTCCAATGGTTACGTTATTCTTAAACTAAATTTTTTGTTATGCCAATTGTAAAAGTAGTTGAAGTCATTGCCACTTCAGAAGTAGGAATTGATGATGCTGTGAGGCAAGCCGTTGCGGAAGCCTCCAAAACCATTAGAAATATTGATTCGGTGTATGTACAAGATATTAAAGCGCATGTGAAAGATGGACAGGTTACCACTTTTGGGTGTGTTTGCAAAATATCCTTTCGGGTGGATTAGTCACATACTGCCAGATCATTACTGAATTTGGAAGCCAAGTGCTTCCATTTTTTTTGCAATGATTGAGTCAATTTTTTGTATCTAAACTCATATTCACATATACAACCTTATACTTGTTTTGAGGCTTTCTAAATATATTGCTGACAGAAAGACCCAAGGCTCCGATACCTGTAGCTATGGCCATATTTCTTATATCTCTTTGAGAAAAAAGAGGTTGATATTTCTGTGTGAGCCCGTTAAAAACATTTAGAAAGTCGTAGCCAAAACCTCCGATGGCGGCGTAAGTCCCCAATTTTCTTAGGTACCCGTTTCGATATTTTATTTTTGGCGTTAATACATATTTGATATCGGCATAATGAATGGGCAAAATATAAGTAGTGAGGGTATCGTAGCTTATTGTTCCTATCAGATTTACATATCGATACACGTTAAAATATCTAAGATAAATACTGTCATTGGCTACTTTGTCTATCAGGGCGTCATATTGGCGGCCATCTTTGGTGATCATCGAAATGTCTATACCTGCGTAATAACTTTTTACCGTAATCCCATTTCTTTTTTTGACAGAAATAAAATCGGGTGCCTGTGCTGACACAGACAAGGAAAGGGGACACAGAAAAAAAATCAATAGCAGTCTGAACATTAAGACTAAGGTAAACTATAAACAATTCCGGATGTTTATGGATTTGTTAAAGCAATAAGAAATTTAGGGGTTACAAAAGACCTATCCGTTTGGCGAAATCAGGGTGCAGATAGGGTTTCAAATCACTAAAGGGAATCCAAAGCTTTATCTGCCCCATGGCGTACGCTGCAATTTCGTATGGTGTGTATATGAAACCAATTCCAGTACTGGTGATATAGAAATTATCATTTACCGGAATCTTATCTACAAACAATTGATTACTCAACAAGTCCGATGCTTTGATCTGATACTTTTTGCGATAGCTTTTATCCAATAGTCCGCTAAGAATGGAACTATCCATTGTGAGGATATCATTTAATTTCAATCGTTTTTTCTGCTCAATATCATAGCAAAATACATTGGTTCCATAATTCCCATGTGCGCCGCCAGTATATTCATAAACATACAGGCTAAATGAAACAAAATTGTTATCCAGGAAAATAATATTGCCTACGTTATCATATTCCCTATTTAAAAAATAATGCTCCTCATCCGGTGCTGTATTTACGCCAACCAAACTGCTGTCCACATCAGCTTTGTATTCTGATACGTATTCCTTTGCAATAGCATGAAGCGTTTGGCCAAGATTTAACGAACTATATTTTTTATTGCCTTCTGCCATGATTTTTTTAAACTGACCATTTAGCCAATTTGCTTCCTCCGAAGTGCCGGATGCTTCTGTCATAGCTATTGAAATCCGCAGCATGGGAGTATCCTTTTTAAATCCAAGATATTGCGCTGAATCGTAAACTCCAATACCAGCAAATTGCAAGCTATTGATGGTCTTTCTTTCTTTTAGCTCAAAAGGATAACTTTTCTTTCTGTCTGCACTGGTCCAAACTCCTGTTAAGCTGCTATCGCTGATGAATACTGAAAGATTTGCAGACAAACCATCTGAATTAGCAACTTCTTCAAATAAATATATACTATCACTGTCTTCCTGTTCCCAATCTTTTATCAAGAAAATGGGTTCCCCTTTTTCTACATAATAGTAATTGGCATCTATATTATTATGATACTTTAAAAAGTTCATCACTACCTGTTTTCCTGCAATAGTACCTTCCAATGTTTTATAGAGAAATGCGTTTTTGGTAAACGTGCCGGTATTGGGTGTCATTGTTGCCGTATTATCTAATGCAGGCTTTTGGGTATCCTCGTTTTTGCAGGCAGTAAAAAGTGAAATAAAGAAAATAAGAAATAAATATGCACGGGTCATAGTGAAAAGGTTTTTGTTCTGGGTTTCAAAATTACAATGACCTGCTTAACTTTGGCACTAAATTTTTTTTGTTTGAATATTTGTATTCTGCATTGGGAAAGAGAGTCTTTCTACAAAAGATCCATCTGGTTTTTCACAATAGCAATGGCAAGTAGATGTAGCATTTTCTTAATTCTAACTTTATTGTTCGCAAGTGTTGCCGGAGTTGCTCAGGTAAGAGACTCTGTGTATGTTTCGGTGGAGGATACTGCTTTTGTCCGATATGGTAAATTTGAGCAGGTGTCGCCTTCGCAAATACAAATCGGCGATCATGCTCCTACCACTTCGATGACCTCTGTGCATACCCTTATAAATACTGTTCCTGGGGTTAGAATGGAAGAAAGATCTCCAGGCAGCTATCGGCTAAATATGCGGGGTAGTTCATTGCGCGCTCCGTTTGGAGTAAGAAACGTGGATATTTACTGGAATAATATACCTCTTACCGATCCTGGAGGTAGTACCTATTTCAATCAGGTGGCCTATAATAATTTCACCTCAATGAACTTTGTTAAAAGCACCGCTTCCACCATTTATGGGGCTGGTACTGGAGGACAAATTTTGATTGAGCAAATGCCAACCAAACAAAATGAAGCCTCTCTGGAGCTTATTGGTGGAAGTTATGGATTGAAAACAATGTTAGCTTCAGGGAACATAGTTCACCATCAAGCGAGACATAAGCTTACTTATGCCCATAATCAAACCGAAGGATATCGAGTGCAATCTGACATGCTGCGCGATAATTTGTCTTGGGTGAGCGATTTTAAATTGTCGCCTACCCATCAGCTTACTGCCAGTGTGCTATATGCCAACTTGTATTACCAAACTCCCGGTGCGCTTACATTGGCTCAATATGAGGCCAACCCCAAAGCCGCCAGACCCGCTTCAGGAATTTTTCCATCGGCAGAAGATGCAAAGGCTGCTATCTTTCAGGATAATCTGACCGGCGGGCTTACTCTAAAGAATAAATTTTTTTCCAGCATCATTTCCTCTACAACTGTTTATGGTTCTTACAATAATATTAAGAACAGTGCCATCAGAAATTATGAAAAGAGAGTTGAGCCACATTTTGGCGGTCGGCAATTGTTGGGATTTTCTAAGAAGTTTAAAAGTGGAAGCTGGTTAAACATACATGCAGGTGCGGAAATCAGAACCGGGCAATTTAGTATTAAAGTATTTGGCAATAAAGTAGGCAAGCCAGATACCTTGCAAACGAATGATAAAGTAGCGACATCGACCTATAATTTATTTACGCAGTTTGTTTTTTCTACCCCTAATAAATGGACCGCTACTGCAGCAATCAGATACAATAAAATTAAAACAGCCTTTACCAGGTTGAGCGAAAACCCTGCCTTGCAACAACCTTTTTCATTTAGTAGTGAATGGGTGCCGCGTGTGGCATTAACAAAAAGTTTTGGCCACCAGTTGAATCTGTCGGCTATGATAGCAAAGAGTTTTTCTGCTCCCACCATTGGAGAGCTGTTGCCGTCCACAGGAATTATTAATACCTCCTTGCAGGCGGAAAAGGGTTGGAACTATGAGTTGGTTCTAAATTCGCAAGCGGTAGCAGGGCTTAGTCTAGAAGCATCACTTTTTAGTTTCAGACTAAGGGATGCCCTGGTTCAAAGAAGGGATAATGCAGGAGCAGATTATTTCATAAATGCCGGAGGTGCCAGACAAAATGGGGTAGAGCTGTTTGCTTCCTATGCCTATGTTCAAGTATCATCAGGTTATCCACCAGGGTACTGAACTGATACTTCACATTTTCCACAAAAGCACCAAAAAGCAACTTGCTGCCATTCACCACATGCTGCCAGGCCTCGCCCCAGCCGGTGGTTTTGTAGATC